>JABAOC010003188.1_pt1 | contig 94117 bp, 78 predicted proteins | sample 7062161 | NCBI WGS metagenome assembly JABAOC01 (sample SAMN14538625, study PRJNA623070) | marine sediment metagenome | biome: marine biome [ENVO:00000428]; feature: marine pelagic biome [ENVO:01000023]; material: deep marine sediment [ENVO:00002113] | place: India: Gulf of Khambhat ... | reverse complement strand
CAGAGCGAGGTGACCCGCTCCTAGGCCCGGACCCCGGACCGCGAGGTCCCGAGAGTCACGCTTTGTAGCGGCTGGTAATAGGAAGGCGGCGGTCCTTACCGAAGGCACGGCGCGAGATACGGATGCCGGGTGGCGCCTGGCGCCGCTTGTATTCGGCGTCATCAATCATCTCCACTACGCGGCGGACGACCTGCCGATCGAAGCCCTGGGCCTCTATCTCCTCGGGGCTGCGGTCCTCCTCGACGTAGGCCTCGATGATCGGATCGAGGATGTCGTAGGGTGGGAGGCTGTCAGTGTCGAGTTGGTTTTCGCGCAGCTCGGCTGAGGGCGGCTTGTCGATGACGCGTTGCGGGATTACCTCGTCCTCACGATTCCGCCACCGGGTCAGTCTATAGACCCAAGTCTTAGGCACATCCTTGAGTACGGCGAAGCCGCCGGCCATATCGCCGTAGAGGGTGGCGTAGCCGACGCTCATCTCGCTTTTGTTGCCGGTCGCCAACACAAGCCAGCCGAACTTGTTCGAGAGGGCCATGAGGAAGTTGCCACGGATGCGCGCCTGGATGTTCTCCTCCGCGACGTTGGGCTCGGTTCGCTGAAAGTGTTCTTTGAGCGACTCGAGGTAGCAATCGAACACACCGTCGATCGGTATCTCGAAGAAATCAACGCCGAAGCGCCGAGCGATCTCGGCGGCGTCCTGGCGATTCGTGGCCGCCGTGTAGCGGGAGGGCATCGAGACGGCGGTGACGGCTTCCACACCCAAGGCATCCACCGCGAGGGCGAGTGCGAGGGCCGAGTCGATCCCACCGGATAGCCCGAGCACGACGTGCCGAAAATCGTTCTTGTGGAAGTAGTCGGAGATGCCCAGCAGCAGGGCCTGATAGACTTCGGCCTCGGGATCGAGCAGCTCGGTCGGCGGCTTGACGTCGAGCTCGGGCTTCTTACGCCGCGGTCGGCGCACCGGCGCCACCTGCACCCGGTTGGCCGGCGTCTCGACCCGCTGGCGCCAGCGCGGATCCTGCAAGCGGCGGCGCGACACGCCTCTCAGGTCGAGATCGATCACCACATGATCCTCAGCGAACTGTCTCGCCCTGGCGCGCACTACGCCGCTCGGGTCGATCACCAGGCTGTGCCCATCGAAGATCAGCTCGTCCTGCCCACCGATCGTATTGCAGAAGGCGAGGAAGCATCCGTAGTCCTCGCAGCGGGTCGCCAACATACGCTCGCGGGTCGGCCCCTTCCCGCGACTATACGGGGACGCCGAGATGTTCACGAGTAGGTCGGCCTTGCCATCCAGCACGGCGCGTTGTGCCGGACCGCCGGGGTACCACAGATCCTCGCAAATTGTCACTCCCACCTTCACCCCATCCATGTCGAGCACCAGGGTGTCCACTCCGCGTGCGAAATACCTCTGTTCGTCGAAGGGGCCGTAGTTCGGGAGGTAGTGCTTGCGGTACTTGGCGGCGACCGCGCCCCCCGTGACCACCGCCGCGGTGTTGAACAGGTCGTCGCCGAGCTCGGGGAACCCGATCACGGCGACCAGATCCTCCACATCGGCGGCGAGCTCTTGCAGCGCAGCCTGTGCCCGCTCGGCAAAGTGCGGCTTGAGCAGCAGATCCTCGGGCGGATAGCCGGTGATTGTCAGTTCGGAGAAAAGCGCGAGGTCGGTCCCCAGCTCACGCGCGCGCGCGAGGCTCTCGCGGATCTTGTCGACGTTCCCGTCGATGTCCCCGACGACGAGATTGCGCTGGCAGAGCGCCACGCGAATGACCCGATCATCACCTGGAGATGACTTGCCCATCGTTCTCTCCGGTCGTGGACCCCGACCTGAGATCCACCCTACAATTTGCCGATCGCGGCGTGGGGCGCAAACCCCGCGGTAACCACTAGCGCCGGGGGGCTCAAGCGTGCATCCTTTATTGACTTTGCCTGCCGTCGGTAGAGGCTAAGCTCTCCACAGTCGCGCCGGAGGCGTTCAGAGATGACCCAACAGGACCCGGGCACAAACTGGCTGGTGGTTGGAGCGGGCGCCCTGTTCCTGGCCCTGGCGGTGCTCGCCTTCAACGAACCGGTGCTCCGTGCCGCCGTGGCGGTCGTGGTCTTCATCGCGGCGTTCCTCATGGCCCGGCCACGCGAAGAGTCCCAGGTCGAGAATCCTCTGCTCGAGCAGCTGAGAGCGCACAAGGACGGACTCGACCGGCGCAAATACGGACGTCTGCGCTCGACCACCGAGCGATTGCTGGAAAACGTCCGGCAGATGAACAAGATCGCCATCGACGGCCGCGAGGGACGGCTATCACCGCGTCACGCGCACGCCGAGCTCGACCGGCTGGCCGCGGTCATGCGCGACGTCATCGACGAGATCCGCAAGGCCGCCGGCGTGCCGACGCCGGCAGAGGAGCCCGGCAGCCGATCCGCCAAAGCCGCTCCACCTTCAGTCGTTCTCCCGAAGGCCGCCCGCGAGGCCGAGGCAGAGTCACCGGCAACCGCCACAGTGGAAGAAGCGGAGCCGGAAGATGAAGACGTCGAGGAAGACGAGACCGACAAGATGCTCGACGAGCTAGAGGCCCAGGCGAAAGCCGAGGCGGCCCAGGCTATCGGCGAGGAAGACGAAGCGGAACCCGAGGAGGGCGCAGCGGAATCCGAGGAGGACGAAGCGGAGCCCGAGGAGGACGAAGAAGAGGAGAAGTAGTCACTTTCGAAATCGTAGCGCCCCGAATCCCCACCTTTCCAACTCCCTAGTGCCGCTCGGCCGACACCGACACGTACTTGGCGATCAGGTCGAACAGCTCTTCCAGTTCGTGCCGCAGCCCATCGGCATCCGGGCCGACGAGTCGGTTCAGCCGCTCGTCGATCCGCGTCCGCAGCGCCAGCGCTTGCTGGAGCGCCGCGTCGGGATCGAACTCGGCTGCCACCTCCGCTGCCGCCTCGACATGCCCACCCTCGATCGCCCGCTGCAAAGACGCTTCGGCGTCTTTTAGCGCGCGGCTGCGAACCGCCTCGTCCTCGGTCCCGACGTAGGCCAGCAGATTAGCGAAGACCGGCCCGAACCCCGTCGCCAGCGCTTTCAGTTGAGCGGGCGGCCTTACCAGCTGGGCGCGCAGGGCGGCCGCTGCACGACGGACGACGCGCCCCATCGGCATGTGGTTGAAGGCGGCGGCCCGCTCCCGCAGGTGACGGAGCGTGTTGGCCAACGACTCACCCGCGAGACGCATCTGCTCCGTGTTCGACTTGAGCATCGTGTTCCGCAGGTTCTCGCTACGCTCAAGCCTCTGAGTCGCCTCATTAATGAAGTAGCGCTCGGGTGAGCCGCTCTGTTCGGTTGCCACCGGGCACTCCACGATGTGCGGCCCCTCCGGGAAGAAGAATTCGCTTACCCAGACCACTTGTCGCGCCCGGCGCACCTTCTCCATCACGCTTTCTTTGAGCCGGTCGACCTCGACGGCGCGACCGCCGACCTTGGTGACCGACGGCGCATCCGGTCCGCCGACCTGCATCCCTTCCAACACCTCCCGAGCATGACGAAAGACCGTAAGGTAGCCCGGCCCCACGGTCGCATTTAGATCGGCGATCTGCAGTATCAACTCCTCGACCGCACTCAACGCTTTGTCCTCTGGCGACAGCACTTCGATCCGCTCCAGCTCGCGCAGCCGACGGATCTTGCGGAGCATCGCCTTGAGCGGTTCCCGGTCGCGCGGATCGTTCTCGAGGCGCTCGACGGCATCCCCGAGGTCGCCGATGAGAGCCACCAGCACGGCCTCCGCCTCGTCCGGGTCTACCTCTACCGTGGCGGCATCGGGGTCCGCCTCATCCACGTTCTCCGGGGTAGCCGAAGCCGGCTCGTCGCTCAGAGCGTCGGCGGCCTTTCGCAAGCGGTCTTCAGCCGCCGTGTCCGCCTGCGGCAGGGCCGAGACCACCGAGTCGAGCTCCTTTACGACTTCCCGCAGCGCACGGTCCAGTTCCTCGGTCCATTCGCGTTTCCCGGCGATCATCTGAACCGAGACCTTCTGGAGCGCCGTCGACGCATAGGCAGCCGGCTCGTGGTTGGCGAGCACGGCGGCGTGTTGAAGGCGCCGCGCCGCACGACGAATACCGTCGACACTCGCGCCGCCCTCTCCACCCAGCGCCTCATGCAGGCGGTCCAGGTACTTGCGCGCGTCAGTCGCGAATATCTCGAATAGATTGGAGCTCATTGATGATTGGACCCGGGACTCGGTGAAAGTCAGATGCCCCTGGTTCTAGGGATGGCGTCGCTTTACGACTGTTCCGGCGAGGTTCACTCCGCCTCAGCCTCCCCACCCCCCGCTGCTGCGGTCTCTTCTTGCTCGGCTGACATCTGGCCGGCGGTAACGCGTATCTCTTCGATCAGCTCCTTGAGTCGGCCCTCTATCCTGTCCATCTCCTTGAGCGCCGCCTCCCGACTGCGGAAGCCGCGCTCCGCGTCCACCGCCATCCAGTTGAGCCGGCGGATCTCATCGAGCAGCTGCCCGACCTGCGATCGCAGCTGCACAAAGCGGCGCTTGTGCACTTTGTCGGCCGGCGACTGGGTCACGAGCTCGACCACACCGAGCCGCGCCGACGACCAGACGATCGGCGCCAGCAAGAGGAGGCCGAGACTGAGCCGGGCCGCAGGCTCCTCGGCGAAGTAAAGGACAGCGGCGTCCGCCAGAAGGGAAGTGACGAGAACGACGACTTCTAGAGTTGGACGACGTGGCATCAGGGCCTCCGCCTGGGTTTCACTTTGGCGTGTGGAACATGTCGGCAGGGGGAGCTAGGCGATCAGCCAACTGTGTAAACTAGACAGAATACGGCATTTGCGCCAGTTTCCCCCAATGAATCCGGACGAGGCGGCCCGCCTGCTCCGCGAGGAGCTCGAGGAGACGCTAGCCGACCCGGGTGACGGTCCGGCAACGCCGATCGGGCTGACCATCGTCCCGCCAGCCGACTTGGCGCCCGACACCGCATTCCGCATCCGCGCCTCGCGCGGCCCCCATATGGTAGAAACCGACTTGCCCACCGGCCTCGCCATCGCCTACCTCGCCGACGAGGAAGCGGCGGTAGACGAGTGGAAGAGTTGGGTGGCCGGGCTGCGCTCCTCCTTGGGAATCATTGGTCCAGGACTAAGAGACTAATAGACCAATTGAATACTCGAGTTCAGAGTGGACCTGCTCAACTCACGACTCGGTTATTCAATTAGTCTTGTAGTCATGGATTCTCAGTTCGCAACGAATCACTCCCCAAGCACCGCCTCGACCTTCTCCACCGCCGCCGCCGCCAGCCCCTCACACTCCGTCACCAAGGCAGCGACCTGTTCCCGCATCTCCTTGTTGAACGCCTCGTCCGAGATATGCCGCAGGTTGATTCGCACGTTATAAGCGGCGGCGTGCGCGCCGGCCCGCGCCAAGTGAGCGCCGGTCCCGACGTCGCTCACCATATCGGGATCGGCAAGTTCTGCCATCTCCGTGCACAGGACCAACGCATCGCGGCACGACTCGACCGTAGCTAGCGGAACGCGGGTAGCGGCCTTGTAACCTTCCTCCATGGCCTGCGCACGGTCCGCTCGTTCCGTCTCGCTGTCCTTTGGCATGCGCATGGCCTCGATTACGGAATCGAACGCCCGAGTGTCCTCGTCGACACCGCGGACCAGCGCGTCTTTGACATCCTGAGCCCGCTCCGCGATCGAGCATAAAGCGTCGTAATGCATATCGAACTCGCCCTTGCCCACCGAGAGGTTCGCCACCATGCCGGCCAGTGCACTGCCCAACGCCCCCGCAAGCGCCGCCACCGAGCCGCCGCCGGGTGCGGGAGTGTCACGCGAGACCTCATCGACGAAGTCGTAGGTCGGGCGCAGGACCAGCGGACCCTCGACCTGCGGCATGCCCAGTACTTTCTCCTCGGCCTCGAAGGGTGCCACATCCCGCAGTCCCATCGACTGGATGGCAGTTTCCATGAGATCGGGGATCGGTAGACCGGTCGACTTCTGCATTCGCCGCAGATAGGACCTGGCCGCCTCGCGCAACGCCGCGAAGGGGATGACGCCGACGATCTCGGAGCCGGTGACCGCGATCCCCCGCTTATGCGCCTCCTCCCGGGCCGCCACTAGGACCTCGTGCGGTGGACTCACTTTATAGTCGGTGAGGTTCATGCTGATCTGCGCTCTGTTGTAGTCGTCGATCACCCAGCCGATCGCTTTAACCTGCTTGAAGCGGCCGTCGGTGAAGACGGGGCCGCTGGGGTTTCCGGGATCGATTCCCAGGTCCTCGTAGCGCTGGCGGAGGTCGCCGCCATGTACTTCGCGGTAGTGTTCCGCCAGAGCTTCGAACGACTCGCCGACGAAGTCGCAGGGGCCGCATGGGTAGGTGCCGTCCTCAGGAAAGCGGACCACCTCACCCTTGTAGTAAAACGGCTCGGTATTACCGCGGCGCTTCCAGCGTCCGCGCTCGCGCAGCACATAGGCGATCTCGTTCGCGTAGCGGCGGTCAGTCGTGTTGAGGTTGATGTTGTACGCGATCAGGAACTCGCGCGCCCCAACTGCGGTGGCGCCGGCCGTCGGGTTGAACTTCGCCGGGCCGAAATCGGGTTTCCACGCTGGATCCTTCAACTTCTCATCCAATCCCTCGTACTCACCGGCCCGCACCTTCGCCAGGTTCCGGCGCTCGGGGGCGCTGGCCGCGTGCTCGTAGAGGTAGACCGGTATCCCAAGCTCGTCGCCGATGCGCCTACCGACGGCGCGTGCGATATCGGCGCAGTCCTCCATCGTCACGCCGGAGACTGGCACGAACGGGCACACATCCGTCGCACCGAAACGCGGGTGGGCGCCCTGGTGACGACGCATATCGATGACTTCGGAGGCGCGCCTCACGGCGCGGAATGCCGCCTCAGCGACACCGTCGGGCGGCCCCACGAACGTGACCACGGTCCTGTTGGTGTCACGCCCCGGGTCGACATCGAGCAGGCGCACACCCTGAACCGCCTCGATGGCGTCGGTGATCTCCTTGATGACCGCGTCGTTCCTTCCCTCAGAGAAGTTGGGGACGCACTCGACGATCTTCTCCATCATCGCTCCCTGATAGCTGGATCGCTAAGGGGTTAGCTGAGTCCTGGAAACCTAACTGGCGTCGGGCCCCGTGCCGAGGAGCCGCTCGACCTCCCGGACCATCGCCGCCGGAGCGAACGGCTTGCCTATTACCTGGGCGCGCAGCGATCGGATCGCCTCCAGCGTCTCGGCCTTTTGGTGTCCCGTTATTACAATCGCCGGGACGTCGAGCAGCCTGGGGTCTACGCGGAACTCACGCAATACCTCGAGCCCGTCCTTCTCCGGGACCTCCAGGTCGGTGAGCAGAAGATCGGGCGGCCTTTGCCGTGCATACTCCAGCGCCCGCGCGCCGCTCGCCACCTCGAGGCAGGCGAACCCTGCCCGCCTGAGCCCGCGGGCCACGGCCAGGCGAACCGCAGGATCGTCCTCGATCAGCAGGACTACGCGGCGCCGCGGGCTCGAAATCAAGCGCGCCGCTTCGGCTACCAGAGCGTCCGGATCACCGACCATCCAGCCGTCGGCGCCGTAGGCTATCGCCTGGCTCAGATCACCACCGGCACCGGTGAGTAGCGCCGGGATGTCGACGCTGGCCGGCGCACTCCTGAGCCGCTGCACGAACTCCAGCCCGTGCATGTCCTCCAGCTCTAGCCCCGCCAAGATCAGGTCAACGCTCTTCTCACCCAGGATCTCAAGCGCTTCCTTGCCGCGCGCCGCATCCCGCACCTCCCATCCCTCATCCTCGAGCTGGGCCCTCAGCAACCGCTTGAGATCCGGATCCCTTTCCAGCAGCAGTGCCCTCTTCGGGCCTGCCGGGGCGCGCGGCGCCGCTTCCTCCGCCCTCGGCTCACCGTAGGCGAGCCGCAGGCGAACGAAGAACCTCGAGCCAGCACCCTCCTCGCTCTCTGCCCACAGGTCGCCGCCAAAAGCTTCGACTATCGCCCGGCAGATCGCGAGCCCCAGGCCGGCACCTCCGTGCGAGCGCGTCGCCGAACGCTCGAGTTGGCGGAACTTCTCGAAGATCCCCTCCAGCTGATCCGCCGGGATGCCCGGCCCTTCATCGGTTATTCGCAGCACCGCCTGCTCGCTCTGCTTCCACCAACTGAGCCGAACGCGTCCGCCGCTGGGAGAGAACTTCACCGCGTTCGACAGCAGGTTGACGATCACCTGCTGCAGGCGATCGGCGTCGGCTACGACCAACGTCTCAGGATCCGATTCCTCTTGCTCAATGCTGACACCCTGTTCCTCGGCGAACGCCTCCACGGCATCGATCGCGCGAGCGGCCGCTTCGTCTATCGCGATCGGCTCCAATTTCGTCACCACGCGACCGCTCTCGATCCGCGAGAGATCCAGCAGGTCATCGACCAGCCGGATGAGACGATCGAGGTTGCGCAGCGCGATCTCGACTAGCTCGCTCGTACCCTCGGCTATCGCGCCGGCCGCCCCTCGTGTCAGAAGGTTGAGCGAGGTCTTGACCGAAGTCAGCGGGGTGCGCAGCTCGTGACTCACCAGCGACACGAACTCGCTCTTGCTCGCCTCCGCCTCGGCCTCCGTGGTAACGTCGCGATAGACTACGATCTGACCCAGTACCTCGTTTTCCGCTCCGCGAACCGTGGCCACCGTCCGCTGGCAGACCAGGTGACGCGGGAACTCGAATTCCACCCGGTCGCGCAGCGGTGCGCCGCCACTCTGCAGCGCGGCGATCTGAGTCGTCAGCGCCTCCGGGTTGGCGAACGATCGTGCCAGCACCCGGTTGACCTCTTCCAGCGAGCCGCCGACGATCACTTCCTGTGGAAGGCCGAGCAGCTCGGCCATCTCCCGGTTGGCGTAGGCGACCCGATCGTCGCTCACCATGAGAATCGCAGCGTCGCTCGCATCGATCAGCGACTCCAACCGCGAACGTTCCGACTGGACGCGCACGTGCTCGCGTTCCAGCGCCTCGCGCTGTGCCTGGATGGTGGCGAGCAGTCGCGAGTAGTAGAGAGACGTGGCGAGCTGCCGTCCCAAAAGAACCGCGAGCTCCAGGTCCTCGTCACCGTAGGTCGCTGAGACTTCGGCGCCGAAGTTCAGCGTCCCGATGACCTCATCGCCGACCTCGAGCGGCACGATCAGCGCCGAGACGTTATGTTCGCTGCCCGCCCGGATACCCTCCGTCCCTTCGAACGCGTCAACGAGGATCGCTTCGCCCGTCCGGATCGCCTGGCCGGTGAGCCCCTGCCCAATCGGAAACGTCCCCTCTTCCTTGACGAACCCGCCCAGTGCTTCGTCGTAGAGCGTGTGTAGGTGGTAGGACTCGAGATCGTAGGAGACGAGAACGACACTGGCACGCCTGAATTGCAGGACCTGCCGGATCTTGAGGATCGCCGTCCGGAAGATCTCGTCGAGATCGAAGGTCGTGTTGATGAGCGAGGCCAACTCGGCCACGACCTCGAGCCGTTTGGCCCAGAGGCTGCGCGTTTCCTTCTCAGGGCTCATCCGACCGCGTCACCCTCCACCCGTTCCAAGTAGCGCTGCACAGCTCCCTCCAGCTCTTCCAGGTGCCGGAAAGCAGCGCTGACCTCCAGCGGATCGAGATCGCCGTCCTCGAACCAGCGCAACCCCAAGTCGGCGAGGCCCTCGGCCGGGTCGACCAGCTCGTCCGCTTCGAACGATGCCGCCGTCCCCTTGAGAGTGTGAGCGGTCCGGTAGAAGGTGTCCGCCGCACCGGCATCGTAGGCGCTGGCCAGCCGCTCGAGCGCTGACCGTATCGTGTCGATGCGGCGCGCCAGCCCGTCACGGAACTCGCGGTACACTTCCGCCAGTAGCTCGTCGGGGCTCTTACCCTCGTCCGCCGTCTGGCACATCGTCACGTCCCTTCGCCTGTGCTCAGCCTCCGCAACTCTTCCGCCAGCTCGTCGGGTTCAAACGGCTTGAACACCACGCCGGTAACGCCCAGTTCCCTCACCCGCTCCTCATCGAGCTCTTTGCGGGCGGTCAGGAATACCACCGGGATTCCCTCCGTCTCCGGATCGCCCTTCAGCCGCTCGCACACCTCGTAGCCGTCCATCCCGGGCATCATGAGATCGACCACCGCGATGTCTGGCTTGTGCGTCCGGACCGCTTCGATCCCTTCGGCGCCGTCAGCCGCCAACTCGACTTCCCAGCCCGCCGTGAATTCCAGCGTCAGCTTGACTAGCTTGCGGAGGTCGGGATCATCGTCGACCATGACGACCCGGAATGAGGTTCCCATCGGCACTCAGCGGTTTGCGGCGGGCAGGAGAGGAGAGCTAAACTTGTAGCTTCAGCAACGATTGCTAAATATTGCACTGATGATACCGAAAGTCTACATCCTCGACGACGATCTCACCTACGCCAAGCTGCTGGCGGCCAACCTGGGCAAAGTCGGCAGGTTCCGAAACGAGGTGTTCGACAACCACCAGGCGCTATTCGACCGGCGCGCCGAGGAACCGCCCGACGTTGTGATAACCGACCTCGTCATGCCGGGGCTCAGCGGTATCGAGGTCACGCGCCGGCTACGGCAATCGGATCCTCATCTGCCGATCTTCGTGCTCACCGCCCACGCCGACCTCGAGACAGCCATCGAGGCACTGAAGGCCGGCGCCGACGAGTACCTCACCAAGCCCGTCAACATGGAGGAGCTGACCACCCTCCTGAGCCGCGCCCTCGAGGAGAAACCGCTCCGCGAGGAAGCCGCCTCGATACAAAAGGTCCGACAAGAAGAATTCTCGCTGCGCGCCATCCTGGGCGATCACGAATTGATCGAGGAGGTCCGCGCGTTCGTCGGGCGCGTCGCCGAAATCCCGCGCCCGACGGTGCTGCTGCTCGGCGAGAGCGGGACCGGCAAGAACCTGGTGGCGCGCACCATCCACTACTCGAGCCCACATTCCGCCGGCCGCTTCGTCGAGATCAACTGTTCGGCACTACCCTCGCAACTCCTCGAGGCCGAGCTGTTCGGATACCAGAAGGGAGCGTTCACAGACGCCCGGGAATCGAAGCGCGGTCTGATCGAGGTCGCCGATACGGGGACCCTCTTCCTCGACGAGATCGGCGATCTGTCGAAAGAGCTTCAGGCCAAGCTTCTCAATTTCCTCGAGTCGCGACGCTTCCGCAGGCTCGGCGGTACCGAGGAGATCGAGGTCAGCCAGCGCATCATCACCGCCACCAACCGCGACCTCGAGTCGTTGGTCAAGAAAGGCGAGTTCCGCACCGACCTCTACTATCGGATCAGCGTCGCCACTCACTCGTTGCCGCCGCTACGCGACGTCAAGAGCGACTTACCGCGTCTCGCCGAGCACTTCCGCGACATGTTCAACGGCGAATTCCGTAAGCAGGTCGAGCGCATCAGCCCTGCCGCCCTCGCGGTACTCGAAGCCTGGGACTGGCCCGGTAACGTGAGAGAGCTCAGAAACGTCATCGAGCGCGCCATGATCTTCGCCGACGGCACCGAGCTCACACCTCACGACCTGCCCGAGCTCGGCTCGCTCGAGCTCGCCGAGGCGCAGGAAGCAGACGGCGGCGACTCTTTCAGAGTGCCCAGAGGTCTCACCCTGGCAGAAGCCGAAAAGGTGTACATCCAGCGCACCCTGGACGCATGTGAGAACAGCGTGCAGCGGACGGCCGAGACCCTCGGTATCTCGCGCAAGAACCTCTGGGAAAAGCGCAAGAAATATGGTCTGCTGGATAATCAGTAGACGGTAGCCAGTGGCCGACCGACCACCGGCTACTGGCCACCGACCACCGTCTACCCGCACCGATACAACTCTTCCCCCAGCTCAGCCGAGCGGCAACCGACGTGGCAAGAGCAGCGCCTCGGTCCCACAGGGATGTTACCGGGACCGTTACTCACGGGTAACTAAAGAGCGCTGCAGGGGTGGAGCCGGGGATCGTGCCATGCCAGTAAGTCGTTGCGACACATAAGAGTATCCGTTTCGACCCGCCCCTGGCGCTCGGGCACGGAGCGTGCTTTCCTATCGGCCGGCGTCCCCCGCCCTGAACCAGGAGACCTTCATGCTTCTCAGGTGCCCACACTGCAGTCGATCTGGAGAACACGTACGCAGTGACTTTTTTGGCGATTGGGTCGTCTGTTCGGTTTGCGAGCTCCCCTTCGCCTGGCGGGAAGCGCGCTCCGAGTCGGACTCGGAGAGCGGCAAGGGCAACGGGCGATCGTCGATCCAGCCAGCCGCTTCTCGGACCCACAACGACAGGTAACCCGCATGACGACAGCATGGCGTCATGCGGTGACCTCGCCTGCAGCGGCGGTTCCACTGGTGTCCCCTGCCGTGCCGGCACGACACTGGACCGTTATCGAATATCTCTAACGAGACTATGCCCGGCGCCGCGGCCCGGATCTCCACCGGCCCTGTCGTCTGGAAGGGGATTTGCGACTCCAGATCCGCGGCGCCGGCACATCAGGCTTTGAGGCCCGCTTCTAGCCCCGAGGGCATCCACTTCCATATCCAGCATTGACACGATCAACCGTTTGTCAGATGTCGGTAATCGGATATTGAACTTCTGACCGAGCCTCGCCATCCTATGAGCGGCGCCTGGAACGGGGGGATGATGAGGATCGCCGTCTGCTTTGACACGCCCACGGCGGGTTTGGAGCACGCCGATTTCAAACAAGAGCTCGAGGCCGAGGTCGCCGAAGCCGAATACGATGTCGCCGAGGCTCTGATCGAGAACGGCCACGAGGTCTACCTGGTAGGTTTCCACGACAACCTTCGCCGTCTGCTCGATCGTCTCGAAGATTTCGAGCCCGAGCTCGTCTTCAACGCCAGCGAGTCGTTCATGGGCAAGTCCCGCTACGACTACGGCGTTACGGCCCTGCTCGAGATGAAGGGATACCGCTACACCGGTTCTCCACCCGAGGCACTGCTACTCGCCCGCGACAAGGCGACCAGCAAGAAGATCCTCGAGTACCATTCGATCAACGTCCCGCGCTTCACCGACTTCCCGGTCGAGGAAGAGATTACGGAACCGGAGATCGGTTTTCCGCTTATCGTAAAACCGACGCACGAGGACGCGTCGGTCGGGATCGCCCAGTCATCCGTCGTCAGCGACTTCGCCAGCCTGCGCGAGCGCGTCGAGTTCATCCATCGTAGCCTCAACCAGTCTGCCATCGCCGAAGAACTGATCGACGGGCGCGAGCTGTACGTCGGCATCATCGGCAACCGGCGCCTAGAGGTCTTGCCGACCATCGAGCTGATCTTCGAGAAAATCGACGACCCCGCGAAGCGGATCGCCACCTACAGCGCCAAGTGGGACCTCGAGTACCGCGATCGCTGGGGGATCAAGAACATCTTCGCACGGCGGATCGGGCAGGAAGCACTCGAGGAGATGGAGCGTGCCGCAACGCTCGCCTACACGGCGCTCGGGCTCCGCGACTACGGGCGCGTCGACTTTCGCCTCACGAAGGATCAGGAGGTCTACGTGATAGAGGTCAATCCGAACCCCTACATCAGCTTCGGCGAGGACATGGCCAATTCCGCCGAGCGAGCCGGCATGAATTACAACCAGTTCATCGAACGCATCGTGCGCGAGGCGCTGAGGCGATATGACAAAGCTTAAATCGGAGACCTGGGTCGCCGGCGATTGCACGCGCTGTGGGCGTCAGCTCCGCCGTTACTGGCACTTCTGCCCCGACTGTGCTAGGCGACTGACCTGGCGCGATGAGCGCAGCGAAACGGGCTGCGAGTGCTACTACTGCGGCTGGATCGTCTCCGACAGCTTCTGGTTCTGCCCCTGGTGCGGCAGGAAGATCGCCGACGAGGCGTCCAGCGAGGAGCCGCTAAAGAAACCACGCGGCTTCCTCTACCACGCACGCTGCCCCTATCTGAGCTGTCGCGGCGGTGTGCAGTACCCGATGGACTATTGCCCCTGGTGCGGCCGCCAACAACACTGGCCGTTCGAAGACGAGTTCGACGGTGAATGTCCCCACTGCGAGGGTGGGGTCGACGATTTGATGGATCACTGCCCCTGGTGTGGCAAAGACGCCACCGGCAGGGACCTGCTGCGGCCGGCGCTGCAGCGCGTGCGCGGCCTGTTCCGGGCGGCGCGCGTTCCCGACTGGGGCTACCGGATCCTGGTGCGGCCCGGAATTTCCGGAGTTGACCCCAACTTCCCGAAGGTTGTCGAGATCGAGCGCCGCCTGGTCGAGCGCCGCGACGAGATCTCCTGGCCGAACCTGGTGGGGCTGATCACCCACGAGCTGGGCCACAGCTTCCTCTTCCATCACTGGCGGTTTGCCCGCTCGCGACGCTTTCGCAACGCCTTCGGCGACGTTAGCAAAGCCTACCGCGGCGTCGACGAGAGCTGGGTCTCGTTCCGCAAGCGAAACTTCCCCGAAACCCCGGCAAACTACGTGACGGCTTACGCGTCGAAGCATCCACTCGAGGACTTCGCCGAGACATTTCGCTTCTACGTGATCCGCCGTGGCCGCCTGAAGGATCTACTGGCGGAGATCGGGCGGAAGGGCAAAGGCGTCATAGTGTTCGAGAAGTTCCTCACGCTGCACACCTACCTGCAGGAGCTGCGACGGAAGAAACGCACGCGCTGACCATCGTAGATGACATCGAACATCGAACAGTGAACATTGACGGGGATTTCGAGGTTCGAAGTTCGACGTGCGATGTTCGATGTTCACTAGAATAGTAGAAGAGCGGGGTCGCTCGCCTTCGGGCTGCGACCCCGCTGACTTGGCGGTGCTTCGTTCTACTAAGCTACCGTTGCCGCCTCGGTAATGGCACGGGCCGACACCGCGACGTACCACAGGATGTGGACTGCACGACGTGGCTGCGTGTCCGAGATCTGGATCGCGCGCAGCTGCACGAGCTTCACGTGCTCGAGTAGCAGCGACAAGAACTCATCGGGCGACGCCGCCAGGGCCGCCTCGGCATCAGCGATCGCAGTGTTGCTGATTTCGGTCAGCGAGACCACCGGGTTCTCCGGCAGGTCTGGGTCGAGGATCACGACCACCAGGCTCAGATTCACCACGGCGCGTGACAGGGCGAGCGACAGTCGGTAGCGGCCGGCCTCGAGCGCCAGGACCGCGTCGTTGCGCAGGTGTACGGCGTGCCTGAGCACACGCTGCTGTTCAGACGTGAACTCGCCGGGGGTTGCGACTTCCGCGGCCAGCATCAGCGCCATGTTCGCCATGAAGATCGAGTGCTGGGCGTGCCGCACTATCTGCTGGCGGCGGTGATGGACGCGCTCGCGGTGCGCGATCTGCACGGCCAGGAGCAGCCGCTCTACCGCGGCATGAAGATCCGCGACGGCCTGCGACCCCTGATAGTCTGCGTAGAACCCCTCCGCCTCGGTTTTCAGCTGACGGATGCGGCTCAGTAGCTCGGAGGCCTCTTCGTCGACCTGCTCCTCGAGCCAGGTGATGATCTGGTCGACACGCTCCAGAAGCTGCACGTAAGCTTCCTCCCCGAGGACCAGGACCATCGCTTCGGCGACGAGTAAACGGCCCTCCAAGGCCAACTGCGCCGCCCGCGGTGTGTCCCCACCGATCCACGCCTGACGCGCCTGACGGAACTTCTCCCGCGCCTGCTCCAGCAGGGCACGCGCCTGATCGGCCGCGTCCGGGTTCGGCACGGCGGTGAGCGCACCGCTCGACGGCACCCCCACGTCCAGGACGCCGGCTATGGCCGCCTCGACATCGATGATCAGCGCCTCGGTGAGGTCCTCGTCCACCATGAGCTGGACGATCGTACCCTCGATCCCGTCGTCCGGGCCAAGCACGCTGCTGTCGTCGCAGGCCGCCAGACCGCCCACGAGCGCCAAGGCAAGCAGCGTGTTGATTGTCGGCTTTCTCATTTCTCCCTCCTCTAGGATTCCGCCCTGCTCGACGGGGAAGCCGGGCCTGCGGACCCGATTACGGTCTCTCCGAATGTTAGACGGCTGGGGTGGAGAAACGTTAAACCTGGCGGACCGGTCCCGGATGTCGTTGTGTCCCTGTGACTTGACGGGGCCACCCTGACATGTTACAGTAGATCGCGTCCCTGTCCCACCACCCGTGGCACCCCCCGTCAGAGCGGCATTACGCCAACCGCCATCGTGGGGGGAGACTAGCCGTGCCAGACTACAGGATCCTCGCCGGACAGACCGACGCTCAGGCGCCGGACCACACCTCGGTCGTGGAAACCCTGATCCACAGAGCCGAAGACATCGCCAACCGCTACAGGCTCGTCGCGGCCAACCTCCCCTACCGCGCTTTCGCCCAGCAGCTTCAACCGGAAGACATCGCCGGGCTGACGGCCCAGCTGGCCGCCGCCACCTGGAAGCGCATCGGCGACGAGGTTCCCAGCTACGCGTTCGCCGAGAAGCTGGGCCGCCGTTACCGGCAACAGGGTGTGCCGGAGAGCGCGCTTCTTCTCCACTGGCAGATCTTGCGCCGGGCGATCCACCTGGTGCTCGCCGATCGCAGGATGCGGACGGGACAGGGAAGTGAGGATCTGCTACGCCAGGCGACGCTGATGGACTACACGCTGGACTGGGCGACCGAGGCGTCCCTGGTGGCGTACGTCATCGCCCAACCACACGAGGTCGGGACCGCAGAGAGGACCGACTGACCGGGAGTCCGCAGGCGCATATGATAGGGCCCGCAGGTGGCGAGTGCGGGCCAGCATGACGGTCGCAGGGCGGCGGTGACTAGATGCGGTTCTTCTCGTAGCGCAGGTTCCTGGGTGCCACGTACCAGACCGATGTCTTGGTGAGCAGCTCACCACCATTCACCCTCGGATCGGTCCGTTCCGCCCGCACCGTCACCCGCACCTTCACAGCGATTACATCGTCATAGTCGTTCGAGTAATCCGAGTCGTAAGGATTGGGTCGCTCGAGCTCATCCCCATCCTCGAAGACCACGCTTATCTCGAAGTCATCCACGCCGTAGGCGACGATCTCGCCGTCCGGCGTCCCGTCCATGTTCAGTCGATCCGCCCGTATCAAACGGTCCTGGTCGTCCACGTAGAACATGATCGCGTGGAGCTTCTGGATGAAAGTGCCCGGCACCTCGACCTGCAAGTTCCCGGTCAATCCCGCCGGCTGACGGAGTAACGTGTCGGCAGCAGTAAACCCCACCTCGAGCGCGAAGCCAGCGACGCTCACATCGTTGACCACGATCAAGCGCCGCACTCCGTTCACCTCGAGGCGCGCCAGATCACCTTCCCTCAGCTCGATCGGCTGCGACATATCGTACAACACGTCGATACAGCGCTCGCCGCACGTACCCTCCCCCGCGGGCGGTTGAAACTGGGTCGGATCGATGTCGTGGATCGGCGCCGGCGCCGGCTCATACGGTACGTACAGCACGAACAGCGTGTCGCCGCTCGAACCCGGCCAGGCTCCCACCGTGCCGAACTCGGTGCTGCTCTCGATGTCGATGCCCGCCATCTGCAAGTCGTGCCGCAGCAGCGCGCCGATGTAGCGGTCGTTGCGGACAACGTTCTCCCGGATGTCGCTGCCTTCCAACGAGCGCATGTGGGTGATCAGGAAGCTGATCGCCGCTGTGATGATGGCGGTCCCCAGCATCAACCCCACGAGCAACTCAATCAGCGTGAAGCCTCTATCGTGAGAGCTTCTGGCTGTACGGTTCACTACGACTCGACTCCTTCCTCAACCGCGGACCGGCGCCAGCTCTCCCGGCCGCACCACTAGCCTTCAGCATTCCGTATGCCGCCGCGGCCCTAATGAGCTAACCCAATTTGTGACAAACTATTACGGTCCTGGGCCGGCCCGCTCGACTGGGGCTCGGGCCGATCGACTCGGTCAGGCTGACCGGCATGACCCGCAATCTGTCCGCCCTGGGGAGCCCACCCTTGTCCCGGCTCAGCGATCGGGAGTCGCTGCACCATCCTAACTCACAGGCAGGCAAAGGGTTAGCTGACCCAGCCGCGGACGCCCTGGGGGTCCGCTTCTTGCCAACTGCAGTGCGCGCCGGATAAGCACGGTCTCCCCGCCGGTGCAACTTCCCGCGAAATGAACCAGGTATCCAAGATGGACTTGCGAATGCAGTTGTCAGACCGACGTCTCGGGCGTCGCCGGCCCCGGGAGGCTGGCCTGTCCCGGAGGCACGGCTCGCACGTGGACGGTGAGGGGGGGATCGCGCTCTTCACCACGCTGCTGGTGATCGTGCTTGCCGCCGTGGTCATCGCGGCGGCGGTGGAAGCGTCGATGAGCGTGACACGCACCGCGGCGGCGGACTACTTCGGCACCCGGGTGTTCTATGCGGCCGAGGCAGGAGCCGAGGCGGCGCTCAGCCAGATCGAGACGGCATTGCAGAACGATGGCGTCGTGGACTCGACCGAGCTGGCCGACATCGTTGCTCCGGCCCTCGACGGGTTCACTTTCGAGGAACTGGCGGTAGTGAAGGACGGGCCGCAGATCACGGAGACACTGAGCGACGGGCCGTTCTCGGGAATGTACTCGCTGACCCAGAACTTCACCATCACGTCGCGGGTGACCGACCGCATGAACAACCACGGCGCGGTCGTCCTGGGAGCCAAGGGTCAGGCTATCCCGATCTTCCAGTTCGCCATCTTCTTCGAGGGTAACTTGGAAGACTACGCGGGCTCGCGGAAGGACCATCTGGGTCGCGTGCACACCAACGGCGACTTCTTCCTCGCCGCCTCGGACCTGCATTTCCACTCGCTGGTGACCACGCCCGGCGAGATCCACCGCGACGGGATGTTCTCGCACCAGGCTCTGGGCGACATCGGCATCTGGATCAAGGACAAGTCGGGCAACGACGTGCAGCTCACGTTCGACAGCGAGGACACGCCCGACCCTGATCAGTTCAAGGCGAAGAGTCACACAGACTTCGACGACCGGCTAAGAACGGCGGCGTACGCCGTCGACAGCCTGAGACTCCCGTTGCCGGCCGGCGTGCTGCCCCACGCCCTGGTTGAGCCGAGGGATCCGGCGACCGACGGGCCGGCCGAGCGGGCGGTGAAGTTCGCCTGGAAGGCCGACATGCACGTGACCGTCGATCTAGGGACCCATCAAGACAAGAACGCGGTCTGCGGCGGCAGTCCGCCGGCCGGCGCGCCGAGCCTGCTTCCGACGATCACCATCGAGCGTCCTCTCGGCGGCGCGTCGCCCGACGACGTAACGAAGTGCCAGATCTTCGACTTCCGCTGGGAACAATGGTACGACAACGGCCACGAAGGCTGGCTGGACGTAATGAACATCGACGTCGCCCAGCTGATGTCTTGGATCAACAACACTGGCGAGACGGCGGAGATCATCTACGTCGAGTTCAAGGAGGCTCCGGTCACCAACCCGGGCACCACGGACCCGCACAACGACGGCACACGCAACGACGACATCTACTTCCCGGTCCTAAGGCTTCGTAACGGCGCCCAGCTGCCCGGCCCGCTCACCGTCGGCAGCGAGTACCCGATGTGGATCCAGGGCGACTACAACACGATCAACTGGCAACCGGCGTCGGTCTTTGCCGACCGGATCGGTACACTGTCGAACACGTGGGATGACGCGGACGCCCAAACCGACTACGACAACCCAAGCTTGGGATGTAGAGACGCCGGCGACTCGAGATGCAACCGAGCCACGCACACCGATCAGTACGCCGCCGTCATCACGGGTGTTGGTGAAGGCAACGTCGGCTGTTACCACGAGGACCCGGGCTGCTCGCTCCCACCCTACGGCGGGACCGGCTGGTGGAGGCTGGCGGAGAACTGGAACGTGTGCGGTAGCCGGTGCGTGATGAAGATCGTCGGCTCGTTCGTCGCGCTCTACGCGCCCCAGCACGCCGATAGCATGGGGAGCGGAATCGGAGGCTACGCTTACGTCAGGCCGGTCCGCGATTGGAGCTTCGACAATCGCTTCGAGTTCGCCGACAGCCTGCCGCCCGGCACTCCCGTCGTCGGCCAGGTGTTCCGGGCCGCCTTCCGGGAATCGTACTGACCAATCGAGAGCCCGACGTGAGAACTCCGCATGGGCACACCGCCCATGCGGAGTTCTTCTTGAGGGACAGCCGGAATATCGGCTCTACTCGGTCGGCCCCCTCGCCCGGCCAGCGAGGCGCCTGAACCGCCGGCCCGGCGACTCGGCCGCTCCCTCGTCTTGGCGACCCTGCTTCCCTACTCGGCCGCCCAGGGCCCTCACTCGGCCCCCCGGCTCGCGGGCCGCCGGAGCCGTGCGAACGGCTGTGGGCGGTGGCTCCAGGAGCTCGGCACCTAACGTGTAGGCGCCCGTCTCACCGGCCCAATAGGACGAGGCGATGAGCAGGACGGTCTCGGAGACATCGAAGACGAGGGTGAAGGCGGCGTCGGTGCCGCTGGTGCCCACACCGCTGTCATCGTCCCACCAGAAGACCTCCTCGTCCGTGTACGCGACCAGCATGAAGGCGTCGAAGTCCTCGGAGCGCAGCGTTATCTCGATGGAGTCACCCGCCGCGCCCGTAAACGTATAGACGTCGAACGAGGCGCCGTCCTCCATCCCCTCGACGTACATTCCGGTGGCCAGCTGGCAATCGGTGCCGTCGAGTCCGTCGGACAATTGCGCGTCCGTGCCCAGCTCACCCTCAGCCGCACAACCGAAGAACTTCACAACGCTGGGTCCGTAGAGCGTTAGCCAGGCGTCGACCGTGGCGGCGCCGAAGCCCTGCCCGGCATTGTCCTCCACCCAGAACCGCCAACTCCCCAGCAGCGTGTCGCCGAGCAGACCCGCCTGCCAGGCCAGGATCGTCGTTATGAAGTCATCCCCGAGCCCACCGATGACACCATCGAGAGTGACCACGCCGTCCTGATCGACGGCCCCCACCACGTCCCCAACCAGTTCACCCTGATAGATCCAGCCACTCAGCTGCCCGCCGCTCTGATCCAGCTCCAGCTCGAGTATCAGCGAGGCACCGTTGAAGAAGACCTCGTCGCAGAAGAAAGGGTCGTTCGAGCCCGACAGGGCACAGCCGCTAACTCGGTACTGGCCCGACCAAAACCCTGACGCGTTCGGAAAGACACCGGGCAGGAAGAGATCATCCTCCTGGCAGGCTGTGGCCGCGCCCAGCGTACATACCAGTAGCGCGAGCCCCAGCCATCTGTATCGACCGTTCCAGAGGCACATGACTGTCAAACCCCTTTATCTGAGAGACCGGCGCGTCCCGGTATCTAATTATAAACCATAGGTAGGCGCCCGTTCCAGCACCGGCGCGTGGGCGAGTTCGATGGGCAAAAAAATCCCGGCTCTAAGGCCGGGCGCACAGCAACGGGGCTTCCGTGTCACCCGGCTTCCACCCCCTCGTAGACGATCGTGACAAGCTCCACACGCCCCATCTTGGCTCTCCCGCGCGGGTACTTTACCGTCACCGTCACCAGTTTCGACCTCGGCACCGGGCCAGCCTCTACGGTCAGCGAGCGCAGGAAATCGCCGCTCGCATTCGGCTCGCCTACCTGGTCGACACCGCTCTCCGCTTCCGAGATGAGAGTCGATACTCGCCGCGTCTTGACCGCTTCCATGTACGCCGAAGCGATACCCGTCGCCGTCGAACGCACCGTCGATTCGGTCTGCAGCGACAACACGTATACGGTCGTGCCCGACAGGGCCACAGCCGCCACCGTGATCAGCACGATGGCGATCAAGACCGTGAGGATGCTGAATCCGCACTCGCAGCGTAACGGTCGCGTCTCCATCCTCAGCGCTCCCAGCCGCCGTTCCGGTAGTGCCAGGCCTGGAACGCACCGGCACCAGAGATCGTCACCGCCGCCACCAGCGACGGGTCCCCCTCATGGGTCAAGAAGATCACACCGTCCGTGCCCAGCGGTGTCACCATGCCACGGCTGTTGAACTGGACATAATCGTTGACCAGCAGCACCGGGTCGCTCGTCCCTTCGCCAAGCGGGCCGGCCGACGCGGCGCCAGCACCGAAGACCACTTGCCCCGGCAGCTCGACGCCCGGAAGCCCCCCCAGCGACCCATGGGTGACGATCTTGGCCTCGTGGACTTCTACAGCCTGCTCGAAGATCTCACCGCTGCGCGCCCGCGTCGTATCCATGAAGGCCGTGTAGAAGTTCTCCGACGCATCGAACCTCACGCGAACCAGCCGCTTGGCCGATAGCGCACGCGTGCGAGCCTGCTCGAGGTCGCGGGTAAGCTGCTTCGCCGCGCTCGTAAGCTCGTGGCGCGGCGACCTATGCAGAGCACGAGGCAGAGCCATCGCGGCCGCTACCCCGATGAGCAGCGCCACCACGATCAGCTCGAGCATCGTTACACCCCGAGTGTCGCTAAGACGCCTGCCAGGCCTCATGCCTCGTACATCCTTCTCTTGCTTCAGGCTGCGGGGACTGCCGGAACTTGGCACCGCTTCCCGTTGCATTCGGCATGCCGCAACCGGCGCCGACATCTAAGTATATCTGCACTAAAGGATTAGACCCCGTGGAGCGCCCCCGGAACCCCCACTCCGACCGGCTCGACCGGTCATCCTGACTGCGCAAACAGCCACTCTGGCCATTCGTGCCGGCCTCGGTTACCGTTTCCGAACAGAATGGCCAGCTTTCAGCCTATATTATTGTAAATAATAGAGTTAGCGCGGCGAGCTCGCAAACAGCGACGACACCAGACCCTTCCGAAACTCGGACTTTTCGACGAAGTAGCTGCCCAGCACCGACAGCGGCGCCGAAGAGCCGACGTCCGTCTGGTCGAGCAAAACCTGTCCGTCGGCCGCCAGGTACCGTGTGTGCAGAGTGTCGCGGCGTATCCGGTAGGTAATCTTGTCGCCCTTGTGGATTCCCCGTTCGGCCAGGAAGGCGAACCAGCGCGGCAGGTTCTCAGAGATCCCCTGATAGTCGGCATCGGGGATGATGCCCGCGCTGGGGACGAGTCGCAGATTCTCATCAACGCCGGCCAGGAACTGCTCGAAGCTGGCGTCGCGCACGAACTCGAGGCGGACGAGAGCGTCCTCCGAGTAGATGGCGACCTCGGCGACGGCGTCTGCCACGTCCGAGCTGTAGCGGCCACCGGCGATGATCCCCTCTAGCAGCCGCGCATCTTCTTCGCCCAACCAGATCTCCACCGTCAGCACGTCCACCTTGAAGATCGTCTTCTCAAGCAGCGTGTACATCCGGACGCTGCCCTCTCTACCCTCCACCGTGCCATCGGCTGACGCCGATCCCGCCGGCGTCTGGGCCGTCGCCACACTCGCCGTCAGCACGACGAAGGAGAGGGCGGTCCAAGCCGACCGTTCAACACGGCTGCTCTGTCGCCCTGCCTTCAACTTCGAGTGGTCAGCCAGAATCTCTCCGCACATGCCACTTTCCGATTGAGATCTCCTTGCGTCTCGATCGTTTAGCTAATGCGGAGTGCAGGCCGCGGGTTCCCGTTTGGTCGGTCGAATGTCGGAATATCCGCCGTGCGGTTCCCTTCGTGACCTAGGAGAACGCGCCGAAAATACCCGCGAACAGCACAGCGAGCGCCATCATCGCGAGCCAGCCGAGAATCACCGTGCCGATCGCCTTACCCGTCGTGAAGTCCAGCGCCTGGCGAACCGCCACCACGCCGCAGACCAGCATCCAGATCCCCGCCGCCAGACCAGCGATCCAACCCAGCAGCGGTATTATGCCGAGGACCTTGACCACACCCACCGACTGCGCGAAACCCAGCGTCCGCAGCATCTCGCCCATGTCCGCCGTGCCACCGAACACTTTGGTGCCGATCAGCAGCGTTACCGCCGACCACACGACCCAGCCGATGAACGCCGAGACCACCTGGCCCAACGCCCCGTAAAGGCCACCGATGCCGTACGAGCCGATCGCACTGGCGACCGCCACCAGCGCCACGACACCCGCCGCCTGGCCCGTCGCCGTCTGATCGTGCTCCACCTCCTCGTACGTCGCGATGTTGAGGGTGGCAGCTCCGACCATCCGCTCCGTGAATCCCGCCATTTGTCTCAACCCCCTGTGTCTTGTGGAGAGCCGGGAATAGAACGTATCCGGGAACGCACCAATCTACCGCCCCGCCGCCCGGCCGCGCCACGCTGCACCAGCACTACGCCGGCAGGAAGGTTCATGCTCGACCCTAAACACTACGAGGATCACACCGCCCCCGGTTTCCCCGATTTCCGTACCCCTTCCCTACCATCGGCCTTGCAGTCTGCAATACATTGGTCAGCTTGACCGGGCACGCTGTCCGCCCGCCACCTTCCGGCCAGAGGGTGAGGCGGCTATCCTCAATAACAACAACGAGTTACATCAAACGCCCCCCAACGGCCCTCCGGCACGGGGATTGCAATCAGATATTCGGGCTACAGTCGCTATCCATCCCCCGCCCAGCTTTGGGCACCGTAGTATTTTGTTACGCATACTACCAAAAATAGCCGGGCGCGGCGCGCCATGCCGCCGGATGGCGTTCTCGGCAAAGCCTTGGCAGCCGAGGGCGGGGTTCACGCTGCTCGAGATCGTGATCACCCTGGTGATGGTGGCGGTGGTCTACGCCATCGCAGTGCCCGCCATCGGGCGGACCCGGGTTTCGGCCTCGGTCCACAACGCGCGGCACGCGTTGATCTCCGCGATCTCGCTGACCCGGGCCACGGCGATCCGCTTCGGCCGCACGGCGCTACTGCGCCTGGACAGCGACCACAGTCGCCTATGGGTGGAGGCGGACACGACGATGGCCGGGACGGGCGAAGTGGTGACGCTGGGTCACTTCAACTTCGCGGAGCAGTTGAACGTCGACCTCTCGAGCAACCGATCGAGCCTCTGCTTCAACGGGCGTGGCATCGGGACGACCTCATCGGCGTGCGCCCAACGCGGCGCGGTGATCGTTCTCACTCTGAGAGGAAAGGCCGAAACGGTGTGGGTGAGTCCGACGGGGCGCGTGCTGGAATTCGAGTTTCAGTATGAAGAAGAATAGCGAGCGAAGCCGGTGGAACGACCGAGGCATCTCGGTCGTCGAGCTGATGATCGGTGTGGTTCTGTTGGCGATCGTGGTGCTGTCATTGGCTGCTTCCGGTATGTACTCGTCGCGGACGCTGGCCCGCTCCAGGGTACAGCTCGAGGCGGCGGAGTTCGTGCAGTCGGAAGTGGAGCGGCTGCTCGCCGTCCCCTACGACAGTCTAAGGGACGGGTCGCGGGAGACGGAGGTCGGATCCTCCAAGTGGGAGATCGATGACAGATATACACACTGCCGGATCTTGCTGGTCACGCACTACGCACCCGCAGAGGCGGTTTCGGTTTGGGATACCTTAGTCGCGTACAGGCTCGTCCCATGATCACTTTGCGTATGGATTGGCGTAAGCGGGGCTTCACCCTGGCGGAAGTCCTGGTGGTCATCGTGCTCGGCTCCGTGGTCGCCGCCGCCTTGTACCAGACCCTGGTATACCAGCAGCGACTGTACACAGAGGAGCGCTCGACGACGTATCGTCACGACGCGCTGCGGCTGGCCAACGCCGTACTGTCGGCCGACCTCCGGGAGGCCAGCGCCGCTCAAGGTGATTTCCTGGACACCAGGCCCGACAGCCTCAGCCTTCGTTCGCCGGTCGGCTTCGGCATCGTCTGCGCCGTGGACAGCGGCGGCGGCAAACTGGGGCTCTTCAACCTTCAGGGTCGCATGGGCAGTCTGGCAGGCGACAGCCTGCTCATCTATCACCCGAACGGCTGGATGGTGCGGGTCAGAGAAGCCACGTCGGAGGAAGCTTCGTCGCTCAACTGCCCCTACGGCGGCGGCCCGACGGTCAAGTTGGTCATACGCGTCGACGGTACACTCACCGGCATACCGGTTGGAGCACCCGCACGTGCTTTCCACCGCTACACGTACAGCCTTCAGGAGAACCGCGACGACTGGTGGCTCGCCAGGACCGATGGGGCCCGGACGGAGATCCTCGTGGGCCCATTCGCCGGCGACGGCACGGGACTGTCCTTCGCCTACTTCGACGCGGCCGGTCAAACCACTACCGACCCGGCGCGCGTCGCCAGGGTGGAACTGACGTTGGTGGCGGAGAGCGAGCCTTACGAGCAGCTCGACACGCTCACATCCACCGTGAGGCCCAGAAACCAATGATTGCCGTACAACTGATAAATCGGGCCCGCCGACACGACGGCTTCGCTATACCCGCCGCTGTGTTCGTCATCGTAGTTCTGACGCTGGTCGCGCTGGCCGGACTCTACGTCGCTCAGAGCAACGCCACGGCCAACACCGGTATCCGTCTCAGCCTGCGGGCGCTCTACGCCGCCGACGCCGGTGCGACCGAGGTCATCGGCACCTGGGACCGCGGGACCTTCCTGCAGCTCAACCCGGGCGACAGCACCGTTACCGAGTGGCGGTCGCTGCCGGGGGGCTCGAAGTATCGCACGTCCGTCCTACGGGTCGACGACGACGTGAGTGGTAGCGAGACGCTATTCCGGCTACGCACTGTCGGCCGTCCCGCCCGTGGAACGGCCCAGCGCGTTCTCGTCAACATGGTGCGCGTGCGCAGAGCGGATGTTCTGTGCTGCGACGCCGCGATCAAGCTCCAGGGAAGCCTCTGGCTACAGGGCGTAGGCGCCGGCGTGAAGGTGTCGGGCATCGATACGCCCCCGGCAACGTGGGGTGCTTCTTGTCCGGCGGACCGCACGGATATCCCCGGTGTCCTCATGCAGGAGACCGACAGTCTGCGGATCAGTGGGTCACCCATCATTGAAGGGACACCGCCCATCGATGAGGATCCAACGATCGTCTCCGACGACTTTCTGCAATTCGGCGATATCAGCTACACCGACCTCACCCGTATGGCCGACAAGCAGCTGATCGGCGACCAGGTCGTCGCGAACGCCCTGCCAAGCGTCGACGAGGACGGCCGCTGCGCCGAGTGGGAACTGATGAACTGGGGTGACCCCTTCAACCCCGGAAGTCCCTGCTGGGATTATATGCCTGTGATCCACGCCAGCGGCGACGTAACAATATCGGGTACCGGCTACGGACAGGGAATCATGCTGATCGACGGCGATCTGATCGTGACCGGCACCTTCGAATTCTACGGGATCGTCATCGTACAGGGCGAGGCGGACTTCAGGGGCACCACCGATCTCAACGGAACACTGCTCTCACGCAACGGCGCCACCGCCGGCGAGGAGAGCTGGCTGGCCGGAGGCACGACGCTGCAGTACAGCAGCTGCTCGGCGCTCCGCGCCCTGCAACACGCAATCGTCGCCGAGCCGTTGGCGGGACGCAACTGGTTCGAGGCTCTCGAATAACGATCTGAGCGCGAGGTAATCGTGAACGGTTGGTCTTACCGCGCACATACGGTTGACGGTCGCGTCCGCGAGGGCGTTCTACAGGCCGTCAGCGCCGAAGACGCCACCCGGGCTCTGGTGCAAAATCGGCTGATCCCCGAGTGGGTCAAACCCGCTCCCAAGACAGCGCGGGGCATTTCCTTCGGCGGCCGGGCCAAGCCGCTGGCCATGGCCTTCTTCGCGCGCCAGTTTTCCACCCTGATCGACGCGGCGGTGCCGCTGGTTCACAGCCTCGAGATCTGTCAGGACCTGACGGAAGACCGCCGCCTCAAGAAGGCGCTGAACCAGGTGATCATCGACGTGCAGGCAGGCAGGAGCCTGGCGGACGCCATGCGGGAGCATCCCCACGTCTTCACCGACATCTTCGTCAATATGGTAGAAGCCGGTGAGCAGGGCGGAGTGCTCGACGCGATCCTGACGCGACTCGCCGTTTATCTCGAGAAGAGCGTGGCGTTGGTCGGCAAGGTGAAGACCGCGATGGTCTACCCGGCGATCATCTTGTTCGTCGCCTTCGCCAGCGCGGCGGTGATGCTCGCCTTTGTCGTACCGACATTCCAAACGATGTTCGCCTCCGGCGGCCTCACACTGCCCTACCCGACGCAGGTACTCGTCAACATGTCGGAGTACCTTCAGTCGAACTGGATGATCTTGTTGGGAGCGCTGGTTGGCGGCTCCATCTTCTTGCGCCAGGCCTACGGCACGAGCTCCGGCCGCTTCTTCTTCGACAACCTCTTCCTTCGGATCCCGGTGCTCGGCGACCTGCTCCGCAAAGCGGCAGTCGCCCGTTTCTCTCAGAGCATGGCGTCGCTCCTCACATCGGGCGCCAACCTGATCGACGCACTCATCGCCTCGGCCGGGACAGCCGGCAACGTCGTGCTCCAGCGAGCGCTTCTCCGTGCCCGGCCGCCCATCGAGGCGGGCCAGGGCATCAGCAAGCCGCTGGCCGAGACGGGTACAATACCGCGTCTCGTTTCCCGCATGGTCGAGGTCGGCGAGCAGACGGGCCACCTGGATGAGATGTTCGAGAAGATCGCCCTCTTCTACGAGGGCGAGGTCGATACTGCGGTCGAGCGCCTGATGAAAGCGATGGAGCCCGCCCTGATAGTCGTTGTCGGATTCATCCTGGGCGGCATGGTCGTCGCACTCTACCTGCCGATCTTCGAGGCGCTGACTACGGTGGGAGGCTAGGGAGTAGTAGACCAACAGAGTAACAGAGCATCTGAGTGCAGATGTGCCGCTAGATCTGCATTCAGATGCTCTATTAGTCTTTTGGTCAATTACTCAAGGATTCGCGATTCCCAGCTAAGCCGGCACCGCCTCCGCCACCTCCGCCTCCGACTCACCGACCGCCTCCTCATCATCCACCACATCCCGCCGATGCGTGAAGTGCCGCTCGAAGAAGTCGGCCACGTCGTCGGTGAACGTGTGCATTACCGGGACCAGGATCAGGGTCAGCACCGTGGCGAAGGTCAGGCCGCAGATAACGGCGATGGCCATCGGTGCCCACCAGGCCGCCGATTCGCCGCCCCAGAAGAAGTTCGGCTGCAGACGGCCGTAGAACCCGTAGAAGTCGATATTGAGTCCGATGGCCAGCGGGATGAGCCCCACAACCGTCGTGATCGCAGTCAGCGTCACCGGGCGGAATCTGGTCATGCCGCCCCGCACCAGCGACTCGGTCCAGCTGAACCCATCGCGCTCACGCAGGATCCGGATGTAATCGATCAAGACGATGGCGTTGTTCACCACCACGCCAGCAAGGCTGATCACACCCACGCCGCTCATGATGATCCCGAACGGCATGCCGAACACCAGCAGGCCTATGAGCACTCCGATCGTCGAGAGGATGATCGAGCTGAGGATGATCACTGGCCGCAGCACCGAGTCGAACTGCGAGACCAGGATGAACGCGATCAAGAGTAGTGCGGTCATGAAGGCGCCCATCAGGAACGCCGCCGACTCCTGCTGCTCCTCCTGCTGGCCTGTGTAGGCCAGTCGGTAGCCGGGGGGCAGCCCCGCGGCGAGCTCGGACAGCTCCGTCCGCACCTCGGCCAGCACGGCGTTGGCGTTGTAGCCCGACCGCACATCGGACGAAACCGTCACCACGCGATCCAGGTCCTTGCGGTTGATACCGCTGAAGCTTTCGTTGACGGTCCAGCTCGCCACCGAGGGGAGCGGCACCTGGCTACCGTCCTCGGTGACGACGGTCAGGTCGGCCAACGAGTTCAGGTCCCGGCGGTAGGGCTCGGCCAGCCGCACGACGATATCGTACTCGTCCTCGCCGTCCCGGAACTCGCCCGCCTCCACGCCGTTGATCGCGCTACGCACCATGAACCCGATCTTCTGCGTGTTCACGCCGAAGATCTGCGCCCGCTCGCGATCGACCTCGACGGTGAGCTCCGGCCGCGCGTCCGCCATGTCGCTCTCCAAGCCCTCGAGCTTCGGCGCGACCGGCGAGTTGGAGAGGATCGCGACGACCTCATCCCCCAGGCGCTTGAGCAGCCCCGCATCCCCGCCGCTGATCTCTATGTTGATCGGCAGGCCGGTGGGCGGTCCTTCCTGAGGTCTTTCCACCACGATGTCGGCACCGGCGATTCCCGACCCTATCGTGTTGCGCATCTCCTCCAGCGTCTCGAACGAGCCGCGCTCGCGCTCCTCGAAGTCCACGAGGTTGACCGCCACCGTGCCCACGTGCGTGCCACCCGAACCCCCGCTGATAAAGCCGCCCGAGCTCGAGCCCGCCGTCGCCACCACCGACTCGAAGTCGGCACGCCCAGCCACATCGTCCAGCTCGCCCTCGAGCCGCCGCACGATCCCGTCCGTGACATCGGCCCGCGTTCCCGTCGGCGCCTCCACCTGTACCCACACCGTGCTCGGCGGGATGTCCTCCGGGAAGAAGACGACCCCCTTGCTGAACATCCGAAAGGCCATGACCGACAAGACCAGCACCAGCAACGCCGAACCCATGACACGCCAACGATGGATCAGCGACCAGCGCAGCGCCCGCTCGTAGAGTCGCAACGTCGCCGGCAGGCTGACCGTCTGCACCCAGTGCCCCGCCGGCACCAGCACGTAGTGGTGCAAGGCATAGATCGCCACGAGCGTCAGCACCAGCAGGACCGCGGTGAGCGGCCGGAAGGCCGCCACGACCAGGACAGCCACTCCCCCCGCAATCATCACCGCCCACTTCATCTCGCGGGTCAGCCCCGGGCCTCTTTCGCCTTCCGGCCGCATAAACAGCGAGCAAAGCGTCGGGTTGATGACCAGGGCGACGACGAGCGATGAGCTGAGCGTTATGATCAGAGTCAGCGGCAGGTAGCTCATGAACTCGCCGACTATCCCCGGCCAGAACGCCAGCGGGGTGAATGCGGCCAGCGTGGTCGCCGTCGCCGCGATCACGGGCATCGCCACCTCGCCGGTGGCCAACTTCGCCGCCTCCTTCTTGTCGTAGCCTCGTTCGCGGAACCTGTAGATGTTCTCGACCACCACTATCGCGTTGTCGACCAGCATTCCCAGTGCCAGGATCAGGCTGAACAGCACAATGAAGTTCATCGTCAAGCCCGCCATCCTAATGATGCTGAACGACAGCAGCATCGAGAGCGGGATCGCGACGCCGACGAACGAAGCGTTACGGATGCCGAGCGCGAAGAGGAGTACCGCCACGACGAAGATCAACCCCGAGATGATGTTGTTCTCCAGACTGCTCACCATCTTGTGCACTTCCTCCGACACGTCGGACGTGATCTTGATCACTGTCGTCGGTGGAAAGCTGGGTTGCATCTCCTCGATGGTAGCCCGCACCGCGTCCGCCGTCTCGATGATGTTTCTGCCCACCCGCTTCGTCACGCTCAGTGTGACTACCGACTGGCCGTCCAGCCGTGCAAAGCTGTCACGCTCCTTGAAACCAAAGTCGACCGTCGCGACGTCGCTGATGTACACCGGCCGGTCGCCCGGCGCCGTTATGACGATGTCCTCGATAAGACGCGTATCCTCGAACTCGCCCGGCACCCGGACCAGGTACTTGAGATCGCCGACGTCGATGCTGCCGCCGGGTGTGGTGACGTTCTCCTCGCGGATCGCGTCGATCACATCGTCGAAGGCGAGCCCGTAGTACTTGAGCCGGGCCAGATCGACATCGACCTGGACCTCTCTCTCCAAACCACCCGATATTCCGACGTCCAGCACGGTCGGGATCTGCTCCAACCGATCCTGGACGTCCTCCGCCAGCTTCTTCAGCCGCACCAGGCTATACTCGCCCGAGATGTTGACCTGCATGATCGGCCACTCGGCGAAGTTGAACTCGACGATCATCGGTTCTTCGGCCGCCGGCGGCAGCTCGGGCTTCGCGATATCCACCTTCTCGCGCACCAGCTGCAGAGCCTCGGTCATGTCCATCCCGGCCTCGAACTCGACGATCACGCTCGAGTAGCCCTCCACCGAGGTCGACGTGATCTCCTTCACGTCACCGATATGGTTGAGCTCGTCCTCCAGCTCCCGGGTGATGAGCGTCTCGATATCCTCGGGCGACACACCCGGATAGATGGTGTTCACCGCGACGATCGGTATCGTGATCTCCGGCGCCGCCTCCTTCGGAACTTTGATGTAGGAGATGAAGCCCGCGATGATGACGATGAACATGAACACGAGCACGCTGGTGGGATGATCCACCGCGAACGAGGTCAGCCAGAACTCCTTGTAGTGCCCGTGCCCGTCTCCGCCGGGCGCGTCGGGACTACCTGACCTGCCTTCAGTTTTCTTGCGACGTATGAACCCGGACATGTCTCGTCCTCTATATTCAGCTGGCCTCGAACTCGGCCTCGTTCACGATTCGCACGCGATTGCCCGACTCCACCAACTGCTGGCCGCGCACTATCAGCTGATCGCCCTCACTCAGTCCCCCCTCCACCACGACCCGGTTCCCGTACATCGGGCCGAGCCTGACCGGACGAGCCTCCGCGTATAGGCTTCCGTCGCGATCCACCGCCACATAAACCTGATACCCGTCCTCGGTACGCTGAATCGCATCCTGCGGTACCACGATCACATCCCGCAGCCGCCGGTTGGCGATCTCCACGCTGGCGACCATGTGCGGCTTGATGGCTCTGCCGGGGTTATCCATCACGATCTCGATCGGGAAGGTCCGATTCCGTTCGTCCACGACGCTGCCCACGTACCCCAGCACGCCGACGAACTCCTGGTTCGGCAGCACATCGAGACTGATGCGAGCGGTGTCGCCGGGGCTCACCGACGCGGCGAAGCGCTCCGCCACGCCGCCCGTCACCTTTACACGATCGACCTCGACGACCCGCGCCACCGGAGTGCCGGGAGCGACCATCTCGCCGGCGTCGACGTAGCGCTCGTCGAAGATGCCCGAGATCGGAGCGGATATGGTCGTGCGCTCGAGTCGTTCCCTCAGCAGAGTCACGCGCGCCGCCTGCAGGTCCGCCTGGTACTTGGCCTCTAGGTAGGCGATCTCGCTGCCGATCTGTTCCTCCTCCCAGAGGCGGCGCTGCCGCTCGTAGCGCTCCTGTGCCAGCTCAGCGGCCGCGACTGCTTCCTCGACCTGGGCCCGCAGCACCGTGTCACGGATCTTGGCGATCGGTGCACCCCTGCGAACGAAGTTGCCCTTCTCGATGAAGAAGCGCTCGATGACGCCGCTCTCCTCAGCGCTCAGCGTCACGTCGTTCATCGCCTCCACTTCACCGGTCAGCCGCACGTAACTGGTGAAGTCGGTACGCGCGACCGGGACCACCTCGACGTTGACCGTCCTTATGAAATCCTGGCCCGCTTCCGCCTCGCTCGTCGACGACGACGGGCTGCAGCCGACCGGGGCCGCGCCGAGCGCGGCGACCAGGGCTATACTGCCGATTCTTTTTTTCATGGGCCGTGAACCTGTCTAGTCTTTCGTTACTCGGAAACCGACGTCACCGGCTCGACCGAGCCCGGTACGTCGACCAGCGGTACCACGCCGACCGCTTCATCTAGATCGGCCTGGGCCATCAGGTAGTCGTATACGGCTTGCGCGTAGGCGAACTCGGACTCTCTCAGCAACACCTCGCCCTCTGTCAGCTCGAGCTGCGAGCTGACGCCGGCCAGGTACTGGGCGGTCACGATCTCATAGCCGCGCCGCGCCTCTGAGACCGCCTCACCCTGCGCCTCCGCCCGCTCCCGCGCCTCTTGCAGCGCCTCGAGCGCCGTCTGGATCTGGTTCGCCGTCTGCTGTTCCAACAGTTCGAGCTGAACCCGGGCCTGCTCGCGCTCCAGCTCGCGCTGCTCGATCCGAGCCGAGCGCTGGAAGCCCTGGAACACCGGAATCTCGAGCGTCAGGCCCAGCACGGCGCTCGTCGTTCGCTGGTTCTCGTTCTCGCCGAAGAAGTCCGGGGTGCCCTGCTCCTGAGCGATTATCCCGTAGTTGAAGAAGGCGTTGAGGCGTGGGTACCTGCTCGTCCGTTCGTGCTTCACCCGGGCGTCCTGCAGCTCGTAGTTGAGCTGCGCCTGCCGCAGATCGGACCGCATAGTCTGCGCCAGCTCGTACAGCGATTCGAACGATGCATCGAGCGCGTTGCGGAAGCCCACCAAACGCAGAAGCTCGCGGTTCTCACCCTCGTTCGCATCTGCCGAGGCGAGGTCCACCTGGTGCAGGCGACCTGCTACGCGGATCGGCGTCACCTCGGACATCCCGAGCTCGACCGACAGGTCGCGCTCCGCAGCCAGCGCCATGTTCTGGGCACGTCGCAGATTCGGGCGCAGGTTGGCCAGCCGCACCTCGAGGCGCAGAACGTCGTAACTGCTGGCCAGACCCGCCCGGTAAAGCCCCTCGGTCTCCCGCAGCGTCTCCTCCGTCCGGCCGACGCTCTCCTCGGTAACCCGGACCTCCTCGTGCGCCAGCAGCGCCTGGTAGTAGGTCCGGCGCACGCGGGAGGCCACCTGCTGCGCCTGCCCCCGCACCACCTCGCGCTGCAACTCCTGAAAGCGGCCCGCCGTGCCGACACCGATGAAGGCGCCGGCGTCGAAGATCGGCTGGGTGACGTATAGCCAGGCGGACCAGTTGTTGTCCGCTCCGAATTTCACCGGAATCAGCTCGCCCGGCGGCGCGTCCGGATCGAAGATGATCGCCGGCAGGAACGCCTCCTGGATCGCCAGGTTACGCTGATAGCCGACGTTCGCATCGATCGTCGGGAACAGGCTGCCCCATGCCTCACGGACCTGCTGGTCCGCCGTGAGCAGCTCCAGCTGCGCCGCCCGCAAGTCCCGGTTGTTCTCCAACGCCACGCTGATCACTCGCTGCAGCGAATATGACGGGTCCTCGACGTTCTGCGCCGCCAGCTCACCCACCCCGAGATGGGCTGCCAGGATCGCCGCGAGTCCCACGCTCAGTCGTCTGAATATGCCGCACACAGCTCCATCTCCTGTATCTTGATTGCCGGGTATTCTGCTTGGAGGGGCCGTACCCCTTCTTACGAGGCGGCCGCGGACTCCGTTTCGGCCTGCGACGCCCTATCGGGCCGCAGCCCGTACAGAACGAACTCACTGAACCTGGTGAATAGCTCGGGAGCGCTCAGCCGCTTGCCAGTATGCTCGCACCGCGCGTCCGGCTCGCACGTTAACAACAGCGTCACCAGCCCGTGCACGTGCGTCCACAGGTAGAGAACCACCAGGTCCGGGTCCGCTTCCCGAATCGTCCCCGCCTCCATCGCGTCAACCACCGTCTGGCGGAACAACTCGTAGCCACCACCCTCCGGCAGCTCTTCGATGTCCTGAGGGGTCTCGGCGTGCGACGCGAAGATCACCCGGAAGTACTCCCGGTTCTCCAACGCGAACCGGATGTACGCCGCGCCCAGCGCCTTCAGGCGCTCCGCCGAGCCCACCGGCAGGTCCACGATCGCACCCCGCAGATAGCCGGCGAAGCGCTCGAACCCCCGGCTCACCACTCGCTTCACCAGGGCCTGCTTGTTCTCGAAGTAGTTGTAGATCGCCGTCGCGCTTACCCCCACTCGGGCCGCCACACCCCGCATCGACAGCGCCTCCAAACCACCTTCCGCCAACAGGTCGCGCGCCGCTTCCTCGATGGCGGTCTCCGTGTCGGGCCCTTGGACCGGTGCCACAGTTTTTGGCGTCATCCTTCACCTCTCGAAGGTTAACGGTGTCAAGTTTACAGCGTTATATTAACAGCGTTAACACAACCGTCAACCCGCCTGCGCACTCCACCCTGCGGCCACGGCGAAGCGGCGGCGCTGAAACGGACAAACATCGGTTGTCGAAAACCGGGGATCGGACGAGCCCCTGCGGTGAGTTAGCCGGCGGTCAGTGCGACTCGCCTTCGCCGGGCTTGACGCCGAAGATCTTGTAGCCGAGAGCGAGCAGCGGGGTGACGGCTAGCAGCGAAAGCACCGTCGAGGCGACGATCGCTGCCGCCTCGGAGCCGGTAAGCCCCCTGCCCACCTGGTGGAGGGCGATCCAGAAGATGAAATAGGCGACGAAGCAGAACCCCATCGCCAGGAGCTCGCGCGCCGCCGTCCCCCGGTAGCGCCTGAGCGGCGAGGCCTCGACGGCGAGGGCGAGGACGGGCCAGATGAGCACGAAGGGGATCAGGTACTTGAGCATTCTTCCTTGTTGTTTATGACGCTCCGGGTCGGGCAAAGCTATTGCTGTCGGGCAGGGTCATCAAGCGGTGAGCGGTGTGCAGTGAGCGGTAGGCAGTAATTCCGAACGACGAACGGCCAACTATCCTACTGCTCACCGCTCACTGCTCGCCGTCTAGACACACACGCCGGAGGCTCACACATTGTGGCATCCCGCCAAACACGTCCTAGCAAGGAGGGACGAATGGACTGGCTCTACCTCGCCGGACGGGTGTTCTTTGGCCTAATCTTCGTCGGCTCCGGACTCGGCCACTTCGTGCAGTTGCCGGGGATGGCTCAGTACGCAGACTCGAAGAAGGTACCTGCGGCGAAGGCCACAGTCGCCATGACCGGGATCATGTTGCTGGCCGGCGGTCTGAGCGTGATCCTCGGTGTCTACATGGAGGTTGGGACCTGGCTGCTCATCTTCTTCCTGCTCGCCGCAGCCTTCACGATGCACGACTTCTGGACGGTGACCGATCCCACACAGAAGATGGTGGAGCAGGCGATGTTCATGAAGAACCTGTCGATGGCAGGGGCGGCGCTACTTCTCTACTACATGATCAAGGCTCATGGGTATGGGCCGCTGACTTTGGGGCAGCCTATGTGATCGGCGGAGGAGTGAGCCGCTAAGCCGCCTTCGCTCCCGTCACCATCTTCTGGACCGAATCCTTCGCGTCCCCGAACAACATCATGGTCTTCGGGTGGAAGAAGAGCTCGTTCTCGACTCCGGCGAAACCGGCCCTCATCGAGCGCTTGAGCACGATGATCCGCTCCGCCTCGTCGACGTTGAGGATCGGCATCCCGAAGAGCGGACTGGTCGTGTCGTGCCGCGCTGCGGGGTTCACCACGTCGTTGGCACCGATCACCACGGCGACCGTCGTGGTCTTGAAGGCGTGGTTGATCTCGTCCATGTCATACAGCTCGTCGTACGGGACGTTCGCCTCGGCCAGTAGCACGTTCATGTGCCCCGGCATTCGTCCCGCCACCGGGTGGATGGCGTACTTCACGTCCACCCCCCGATCCTTGAGCACGTCCGCCAGCTCGCGGACCGCGTGCTGAGCTTGCGCCACCGCCATTCCGTAGCCCGGTACGATGATCACCGACTTGGCGTAGGCCAGCGTCATCGCAGCCCCCTCGGCGTCCACCGACTGCACCGTCCCGGCGTGCTCGCCGGCGCCCACGCTACCCGCCACGACGTCGGCCGTCCCCACCGCGCCGAACAGCACGTTGGCCAGCGAGCGGTTCATCCCGACGCACATGATGTTGGTCAGGATCAGCCCCGATGCGCCGACCAGCGACCCGGCGATGATCAATACGCGGTTATCGACCACGAACCCGGCGGCCGCGGCGGCCAGACCCGAGTACGAGTTCAACAGCGAGATTACCACCGGCATGTCGGCGCCGCCGATCGGAATCACCGAGGTCACGCCCAACACGAGCGCCAGGCCGATAATCACCAGGAACACCGTCAGGTTGGTCTGGTCGAAGAAGACTACGTAGGCGCCTAGCACCACTATGGCCAAGAGCAGCAGCGAGTTCAGCGACTTCTGCAGCGGCCAGGTGACCGGCGCGCCGGTCATCAGGTTCTGCAGTTTGGCGAAGGCGATCATGCTGCCCGAGAAGGTGACGCCGCCGATCAGTGTGCCCAGCACGATGCTGATCCCCGAGTCGTTCGTCATTACCAGCTCGGGCCGTAGCAGCCGCATGAACTCGGAGATCGCCACCAGCGCCGAGGCGCCACCGCCGAAGCCGTTGAAGATGCCCACCATCTGCGGCATCGCCGTCATCGCCACCGCTCGGGCGGAGATCGAACCGATCAGCGCGCCGATCACGCCGCCCACCAAGATCATCTGCCAGTTGGCGAAGTCCGTCTCCAGCAGTGTGACGATGATGGCGATCGCCATCCCGATCGCGGCCATGACGTTACCCGTCCTGGCCGTCGCCGGCGACTGCAACCTCTTCAGCCCGAAGATGAAGAGCGCCGCAGAGACCAGGTAGCTCAGATTCGCAAGAGTGAAGAAATCCATGATGGCTTATCCGCTAAGCTAGTGTTCTCACGATCATTCTTTTCCGCCGGCGGCTGGCTTCTTCTTGAACATCTCCAGCATGCGGTCGGTAACCAGGAAGCCGCCCGCCACGTTGATCATCCCCATCGCTACCGCGACTACGCCGAGCGCCAGGATCAGGTTGTCACCCGCCACTTCTGCCGTGATGATCAGCGCCCCGACCACCGAGATCCCCGAGATCGCGTTCGAGCCCGACATCAGCGGCGTGTGCAGCAGCGGGGGCACCTTCGTGATCACCTCGAAGCCCGTGAACATCGCCAGCACGAAGATGTACAAATTGTTGAGTAGTGCTTCAGGCATCGTCTTTACCTCACAGCTGCGCCTTGACGCGCTCGTTCACAACTTCACCGTTGTGCGTGATACAGCTGCCGGCGATGACTTCATCCTCGAAGTCCATATTTAGCTCGCCGTCTTTAACGAATTCCTCGAACAGAGCCGCGACGTTCCGGGCGAAGAGACTGCTAGCGTCCACCGGCATCTCGCTCACCAAGTCGGCCGGCCCGTGTATGATCACGCCATGCTTCACCACCGTCTTGCCGGCCTCGGTCAGCGTGCAGTTGCCGCCGGTCTCCGCCGCCAGGTCGACGATCACCGAACCCTCCTTCATCCCCTTCACAGCATCTTCCTCCACCAGGACGGGCGCCTTCTTGCCCGGCACCGCGGCGGTGGTGATCACTATGTCGGCGGCTTTGATGTGCTCAGCCAATACCTCCTTTTGCCTCTGAGCCGACGCCTCCGAGACCTCCTTGCCGTAGCCGCCGGCGTCCTCCAGCTCCTCCTCCTCGAGGGTGATCTCGATGAACTTGGCGCCCAGGCTCTGGACCTCCTCCTTGGTGGCCGGCCGGATGTCGTAGGCCCCCACTGAGGCGCCCAGTCGTCGGCAGGTCGCGATCGCCTGCAGCCCGGCGACTCCCACACCCAGAATCAAGGCCTTCGCCGGCGGTATCATGCCCGCCGCGGTCATCGACATGGGGAAGAACTTCGGTAGCGAGTTCGCGGCGATGAGCGCCGCCTTGTAGCCGGCGATGTTCGCCTGGGAGGAGAGGGCATCCATCTTCTGCGCCCGGCTGATGCGGGGCACCGCCTCCAAGGCGACCGCCGTGACTTTCGCCTCCGCCAGCTGCTTCATCAGTTCGGGGCTGGTCAGCGGCTCGAGGAAACCGACCAGCATGCTGCCCGCCTTCAGCAGTCCGACCTCGGACGGCTCAGGCTTCCTGACCTTGAAGACCACGTCGGCGTCGTAGGCCGCCTTCGGGCCGTCGACGATCGTGGCTCCCGCCTCCTCGTAGGCGGTGTCGCCGAAGAACGAGCCGGTTCCCGCGCCGGCCTCGATCTGCACCTCGAATCCGGCTTCGACCAGCTTCGCTACTTCCTTCGGCACCAGGGCGACCCTACGCTCGCCCTCGATGATCTCCTTCGGCACTCCGATCTTCATCTTTTCATCTCGTTCGCTTGGATCCGGTCTCTCGAGCCTTATCGCTCGCTCGCGTCTTGACTTCCACCCCACCCATACAGGCCAGCGCCGTCACCTTCAGTTGCGGCGCGTCCGGGCCGACCTCGCCCGCCGCCTGCTCCTCCTGGTCCACCGCGCCCAGCAGCCCCAGCCCCCGAACGGTGACCGGCAGGCCGGGTGGGACGATGACCTCGACCCCTCCCATCAGCGCCACGATCGTCACGTGCGTCTCACCCGGCGCCAGGTGCGCGTCTCGAAAATCGAGCTCGATCCCGCCCATCACCGCCAGGGCGTTCAGCCGGCGGGGCGGCGACCACTCGCCCTTCCGCGTTGCGCCGCCCATCACCGCCAGCGCCCAACCCCGCTTGGCAGGCGGCCCGGCGACGGCCGGCACCGCCGTCGACGCCTCGGGGACCACCGCGCCGGCCGACGACAAGGTTGGAAGGTCACGGACCAACTCGGCCAGCTCGGCCTCGCTCTTTGCCTCGTCGACCGCCGCCAGGCGCGACTCCAGTGCGTCCAGTTCGATATGGCCCGCGGCGAAGTGCTCACATAGCTCGGCCGTGGCCCGGTCCTTTGCCTCTGTAGTGGGCGGCTTCGCGGGCAGCGATGGCTCGCTCATGTCAGGCTGACTCCCGGAATCGAGGTAGCCTCAGTGCCGGCGACCCTGGCTGCTCTGGTGAACCGGCCGGAATTTCAAGGCAGGTTCCGTGCCCGTCAAGGTGGGTGCCCGACGTGGCACTGTTTGAGGGAATTCCAGGTCGCCAAGAGGCCGGAGGGCCGGGGTGGTTATCGGGAGCGACGGGGCGAACCGGGACTTTATGCCACGCCCCCTACTGGATCCCCTCTAAGAATGCGCGACTGCCGAGGAACCGGGCTCTGCCCGCCGCCGGTATCGTCGGCTCGGCGTATTCCACAAGCCCGGAGTTGAATATGGCCCGGTCGACCGCGCACTGGCTCCACTGGAGAGTCGTATCGAAGCAGTTCTCGCTGCCCTGACAGTCCTCGTAGAAGTCGTGCGATTTGTCGCAGGTGACGCCGTCGTAGGTCGCGTCCAGATACATCGAGCCGTAGAACCGGGCGCCGTACTGAACCTCGACACAACCCTTGCCCAGCACGATGCCGCGGAACTCCGCTTCGTGCTCGAGCTCGAACTCGGAGCCCTGGCGGGCGACCTCATTGAAATCGAGGATGACGACGCCCTGGCCGTAGAAGTGGCCACCGCCGTAACTCGGGCCACCCCTCAGGTCGACCTCGCCCCGCGACAAAATGACCGGAAAGTACTCGAAACAGGGGTCCTCCGGGTCAGGGGAGCCCCAGTTAAGCGGGTGGTTCGTATCGCAGACCAGCTCACCCGTCTCCGGGTCGGTCGTGTAGCGCGGATAGACTTCCGTCGCCTCGATCCCGACATCCGGTAGGCTGCCGTCCACCTGAACGGGATTGCTCCCGTCGGCCATGTAGACCCAGCCCGTCGAGTCGATGACGATGTCGGCCTTGTCCTTGACGTCCTGCCAGGTGTGCTCGCCGAAGTAATCGAAGAGGCTGTCGTTCAACAATTGATCCTCCACGATCGGCGGAACACCGACGAGCACGGCATCAAGCGGGTCGAGTACCATCCCCGACGTGTCTTGCATTATGAGGCCCGGCTTGTCGATCAGGGTGTCGGCGCACACATCCGCCGCTTCCCAGCCGGGTGGGTGGGTGTCGAAGCCGCTGTGGGTCACTCTGCCGGCATCGATGCCGTTCTGCCTGAAGGTGCCCTTCAGCACGACGGGCGCCTCACAGCACTCGCCCAGCTTGTAGCCCGTCCCCGGGTCCCCCGGCGGCGTGGTCAGCGCGTAGCTCAGCGTGCGCCGTCCGGCGAGCGGGCCGGGCCCGCGGCCTTCGACCCGCAACGCGTACATCGGCTGGCCACCGCTGTCGAGACGTTGGATCACCGCACGGTAGCTGGCACCGCCGGCCAGCGTTTGCCACCCAAGGTCCAGGCTGTCACCCGACGCCAAGGCGTCCACCTCTGCCGCCCAGGAATCCCAATTCGCATAGATCTGCTGGCCGCCCGCCTCCGCTGCGTACAGGGCGACGCTCGACTCATGCATCGCCCGCGCCGCCAGCGTCTCATCCCGGCTCATCCCTATCATCGCGATCCCCGCGGCGGCCAGGATCACCAGGACGACTATGGTCATGGGAAGCACGAAGCCCGCCCGATCGGCAGCCCGACGCCACGCCTCGGCTGGCATGTGCTTCATAAGCTCCTCCGGGGAGGGTAGAGGTACCTTGGGCGCGGCATACACCTCACCGCGTGCGCTGCCTGGGGGAGTCGGGCTTTGCCTGTCCTGTGTAGGGATAACCATTATGGGGCCGGGCCGGACCTCAAGCAAGTCCCGGATAAAGGGCCGCGCCCAAACAAGATAGGCCGTCGCGCCCAAGAGACCGGGCAAGAAAAAAGCCCCGGACAGGGCCGGGGCTTCTCGCTGGACAGCAGGGTGGAAGACTAGCGGAACCCCTCGCCGAACGAGTGGCTGCCCAAGAACTGGACACCGCCGGGCTCACCGGGGACCTGGGGCTCCGCGTATTCGGCAAGCCCGGTGTTGAGCAACGCTCGGTCGACGGCGCACTGGCTGAAGGTGACGTGGCCTTCCTTGTTTAGGTCAAACGTCTTGTCGTTACTGCACAGGTCGTTGAGGTAGTTACCGTCCATGAAGATGGCGCCATGGAACTGCGCCTCGTACTGCACCTCGAAGCAACCCTTCCCCAGCACGATGCCATTGAAGATCGAGTTGTCCTCGAGGTCGAACTCCGTGCCGCGCATGTTCACGTTGTCGTAGTCCATGATGACGATGGCCTGGCCGTAACTGTCCTCGTAAGCGAAGTCACCCTTGACCAAGACGATCGGGAAGTAGTTGAAGCACGGGTCGTTCGGGTCCGGCGAGCCCCAGTTCAGCGGGTGACTCTTATCGCAGAGCAATTCGCCCGTCATCGGGTCGATAGTATAGCGTGGGTAGATCTCGCCGACGTACTCGGTCGAACCACCGTCCTCTCCGATGACATGGTCCGCCAGCGCCCTCAGACTATCCCAACTGAGGTCGCCGAACTGATTGAAGGTGGTGTTGTCGATGCCCGGCTCCTGGACCACCACCGGATCGGAGAGCAGCGAGGCGGAACCGTCCCAGTAGAACAGGGTGGTGTCCTGCATCGCGATGGCCGGCTTGTCGTAGAGAGAATCCGAGCAGACATCGGCCGCCGCCCAATCGTAGCAAAAACCAGCCAGCCCGCCGGTACCGCAGCCCCCCGGATGCTCATCACGACCGTCGAGCGTGGACCCCGAATGGGTCACATCCACGTCTCCACGCACGGTCACCGTCGCATCGCAGCACTCCCCCAGCTTGTAGGCCTCGCCGCCGCCACTCGCCGCGGCGGTCAACGTATAGCTCAGTCGCTTCTGACTGCCCAGCTCACCGCCCGACCGTCCTTCCACAACCAACTGGTAGATCGGTTGCCCGCCCTCATCCCAGCGATGGATCACCGCCCGATAACTGTCGCCGTTGTCCAGGCTACGCCAGCCGAGATCGAAGCTGCTACCCCCGGAGAGCGTATCGACGTCGGCCTTGACGGTGTCCCAATTCGCGTAGACCCAGTTAAGGCCTGCTTCCGCCGCATAGAAGGCGCCCGTCGCCTCGCGCATCGCCCGACCGGAACGGCCTTCGTCACCCGCCGTCAGCAGCGCCGCCACCGTCATCGCGCCCATCAGCATGAGACCGAAGACGATGACCGGCAGCACGAAGCCCCGGCGGTCTTCAACCGCGCTCCTACACGAGAGCATATCGAGTACTCGACTCCTCAGACTCATCGCTAACCCTCATTTTCAGGAACACCTAAGACGGGCCGGCCCGCATGCTCAGCGTAGCATCTCCGAGAACGCCCGACTGCCGAGGAACTTGGCTTCGCCCGGCTCGGGTATCGTCACCTCGGTAAGGTCCATCAGATTCGAGTTGTAGAGCGCCCGGTCCACCGCGCACTGGCTCCACTGAATTCTGGTGGTCTGCGTGCACTCGTCGTCGTCGGTGTCGCATTCCTCGAAAAAATCGTGCGACTTGTCGCAGGTGACGCCGTCGTAGGTCGCGTCCAGGTACATCGCGCCGTAGAACTGGGCACCGTACTGGACCTCCACACAGCCCTTGCCCAGGACGACGCCGCGGAAGGCTGCCTCGTGCTCGACCTCGAACTCCGAGCCCCGGCGGTCCACCTCGTTAAAGTCCAAGATGATCACGCCCTGGCCGTAGAACGGGGCACCGCCGTAGTGCGGCCCGCCCCTGAGATCGACCTCGCCCCGCGATAGAATCACCGGAAAGTAGTCGAAGCAGGGGTCGTTGGGGTCCGGGGAGCCCCAGTTCAGAGGGTGGTTGGTGTCGCAGAGCACCTCACCGGTCATCGGATCCACAGTGTAGCGGGGATAGACCTCCGTCCCCTCGAGCCCCACATCCGGCAGCCAGTTATCCACTTTGACAGGATTGCTCCCGTCCGCCATGTACACCCAGCCCGTCGAGTCGATCACTATGGTGGCCCTGTCCTTGATGTCCTGCCAGGTGTGATCGCCGAAGTAGTCGAACAAGCTGTCGTTCAGCTGGGGATCCTGGACGATGGGCGGAACGCCCTCGAGCACGGCGTCTGCCGGGTCGAGGACCATCCCCGTCGTGTCCTGCATGATGATGCCGGGCTTGTCGATCAGCGTGTCCGAGCACACGCCAGCATCGTACCAGCCCGGTGGGTAGGCGTCGTAACCGCTGTGGAAGAGGCTGCCGTCCTCGTTCGGGACGCTCTGCCTGAAGGTGCCCTTCAGCACGACGGGCGCTTCACAGCACTCGCCGATCTTGTAGCCGGCACCCGGGCCCGGCATGGCCGTCAGGGCGTAACTCAGCTTGCGCTGCCCGCTCAGAACGCCAGGACCCCGGCCCTCCACCTCCAGCGTGTACATCGGCTGGTCGCCGACGTCCCAGCGGAGCACCACCGCACGGTAGCGTCCGCCGCCGTCCAGCTCGCGCCAGTCGAGCACCAGGCTGTCGCTGGGCCCCAGGTCGAGGACCGCCGCACCGACCACGCTGTCCCAATGGGCGTAGACCTCGTTGAGGCCCGCCTCGGCGGCGTAGAACGCGGTGCTCGCCTCGCGCATCGCCCGGCCGGAGCGGTGCTCGTCGCCGGCGACCAGCAGTGCGGCAACCGCGGCGGCGCTCATCAGCACCAAGCCGAAGATGATCACCGGCATGACGAAGCCGCGCCGTTCGGCGAACTCCGCATGGACTGTGTTTATCCGACCCTTGTACATCTCACTCATCCTTCGGCCTATCTGAACCCCTCACCGTACGAGCGGCTGCCCAAGAAGGTGGGTCTGCCGCCCGGCGGCTCTACGGTGGGCTCGGCGTAATCCTCAAATATCGAGTTGTAGAGCGCCCGGTCGACGGCGCACTGACTCCAGGTCATGTACCCTGCGTCGTTTATGTCGAAGGTGTCGTCTCCACCGCAGAGCGGGTTCGTCCATTTACTGTCGGCGAACACGGCGCCGTGTACGTTCGCGTGACGCTGAACCTCCACACAGCCTTTACCCAGGGCGATCCCGTTGAACGTCACGTCATCCTCGATGTCCAGCTCCGACCCGTAGTGCACGCCGAGGCTGTCGGTCCAGAAGTCGGTGATGAAGATCCCCTGGACATAGGCCCCGTACTGCAGGTCGACGTCGCCCTGGACCAGTACGACGGGGAAGTAGTTGAAGCAGGCATCGTTGGGGTCAGGGGAGCCGAAGTTCAAGGGGTGACTGGTGTCGCAGAGCAGCTCACCCGTCATCGGGTCCACCGTGTAGCGCGGATAGATGTCGCCGACGTCGTAACTCTCGCTCTCGCCGGGCTCGCCGAGCACCTTCTCCGTCATGCCCTTGACCTCCTCCCAGGTCAGGCCCCCGAAATCGTCAAAGGCCGCGTCGTCGAGAAAAACATCCTCCACCAGCGGAGGATCCCCGGTCACCTGGCCCTCGCTCTCGATATTGACCGAGTCGATCTCCTGGATGATCAGGCCGGGCTTGTCGTACAGAGAATCCGAGCAGACGGGCGGATCCGCAGTTGTCCAACCGGCGGGATGCTCGTCGTAACCGCTCACAACGGAGGTATCCTTGACGTCGACGTTGCCGCGGACCGTCACCGGCGATTCGCAGCACAAGCCGAGCTTGTAGCCCTCACCCGGACCGGTCGGCTCGGCCGTCAGCATGTAGCTCAGACGCTTCTGGCTGCCCAGCACACCGCCAGACCGCCCCTCGACCTCCAGCTGGTAGATCGGCTGCACGCCCTCATCCCAGCGATGGATCACCGCGCGATAGCTGTCGCCGTTATCCAGGGTCCGCCACCCGAAATCGACGTGGTTGCCGCCGGAGAGCGTGTCGACGCCGGCCTTCACCGTGTCCCAGTTCGCGTACACCCAGTTGAGCCCCGCCTCCGCCGCGTAGAAGGCGCCCGTTGCCTCGCGCATCGCCCGCCCGGAGCTAGCCTCGTCCCCCGCCGTCAGCAGCGCCGCCACCGTCATCGTCCCCATCAGCATCAGTCCGAAGATGACGATCGGCAGCACGAAGCCGCCCTCCTCCGCGGGTACTTTCCGCTCCGGTCGCGCCAGATTCGCTAATCTACGTTCGGTCATTTGCAAAGGCTCTCGGTCGATGGTTAAGGCTCTACCGCGACGGCGGGTCGCGCGTAGGGCACGCCAACGGCCCCCAGTGCAAGGGCCGTGCCTCGATCAGATCTTATGTAACGAGTGTAACTCATTACAAAACAGACAGATACGGCGACCGCAATATTCCGCGACCCCGAGAGCCCCCGCGTCTTCGGTCACAATGACCGGATCGATGCCAAAGTAAGGGCCCCGAAACCGGGCCGGGGCCCTCCAATACGCTCAGCGAACCGGCGTCAACTCAGCGGAACAGTTCCCCGAAGGAGCGGCTGCCCAGCAACTGGGCACCGCCGCCCGGCGGTGGGATGGTGGGCTCGGCTATGTCGAAGAGTCCGGATTCGATCATGGCACGATCCACGGCGCACTGGCTCCACTGCATCAGCGTCTGCTCGCACTTACTAAATTCGTCATGGGCGTAGCAGTCGGTGTACATGTCGGTCGACTTATCGCAGCTAACACCGTCGTAGGTGGCGTCGAGGAAGATGGCTCCGTAATACTGGGCGTTCTTCTGCAGCTCGATGCAGCCCCTGCCCATGGTGATGCCGCGGAAATGCGCGTTGTGCTCGAACTCGATCTCGGCGCCGGTGCGGGCCGTCTCATCGAAGTCGGCGATCATGATGCCCTGGCCGTAGAACCGGCCGTAGCGCGGCTCGCCGACCATGTCGGTCTCACCCTTCATCAAAATGATGGGGAAGTGGTCGAAGCAGGGGTCGTTGGGATCGTCGGAGCCCCAGTTCATCGGGTGGTCCCTGTCACAGAGCAGCTCGCCCGTCAGCGGATCGACGGTGTACCGAGGGGCAATATGATCCCCACCCTTCAGCTTCTGGGTGGAGTCGTCGTCGAACCATATTTGAATGCTGCTGTCGGCGCTCTGGATTAACCCGTCCGGTCCGACGATGATGGTGGCCCGGTCCTTGATGTCCTGCCAGGTGTAATCGCCGAAGCTATCGAACGCCGCGTCGGTGATCCCGGCGTCCTGCACCAGCGGCGGCTCGCCCTCGAGCACGGCGTCCTCGAGGTCCAATTCGGCCAGCGTCGTGTCTGCCATGACCAGTCCGGGCTTGTCGTACAGCGAGTCCGAGCAGACGTCGGCGGCCCCCCAGCCTGGCGGGTGTGTGTCGTAGCCGCTGTGGAGTATTCTGCCGCCCGTACCATCAAGGGTATCGGGCTTGCCCTTCTGCCCGTAGGTGCCCTTCATCGTTATCGCCGCGTCACAGCATTCGCCCAGCATGTACCCCTCGCCCACGCCGCCCGGCTCGCTGGTCAGCATGTAGCTCAGCCGCCTCAGACTCCCCAGCTCGCCGCCCGACTGCCCTTCCACCACCAGCTGGTAGATCGGCTGCCCACTCTCATCCCAGCGATGGATCACCGCATGATAGCGATCGCCGTTGTCCAGGGTGCGCCAGCCGAGATCGACGCTGCTGCCCCCGGCGAGCGTATCGACGTCGGCCTTCACCGTGTCCCAGTTCGCGTAGACCCAGTTGAGCCCTGCCTCGGCCGCATAGAAGGCGCCCGTCGCCTCGCGCATAGCCCGCCCGGAACGACTCTCGTCATCCGCCGTCAGTAGCGCCGCTACCGTCATCGTCCCCATGAGCAGGAGCCCCATGACGACGACCGGCAGCACGAACCCGCCCTCATCCGCGGGTACTCTCCGCTGCGGTCTCACCAGATTCGCTGATCTAGGTTCCCTCATCTGCATAGCCCTTCGATCCGATGGTTAAGGCTCTACCGCGACGGCGGGTCACGCGTAGGGCACGCCAACGGCCTCTGGTGCAAGGCCCATGCCGTCCACCGGTTCGCGGGCCAGTAGCGTAAGATGTGGATGTAATTATAGATAGAGCAACAGATGACTCACGGAGGACGCCTGGAAACGACGAATTTTCGGTCAAAGTGACCGGATCGGCACCCTAGTCCGCAAACTTTGCCCCGGCGCGAACCCCGGTTTCCGGTGCTCGCTGCCTGCCAAAGGGGTCGGCGGTCAACCCCTGAGTGATACGCGGATCGTCAAGGTGTCCTGCTGGGCAGTTGGAGCCTCACCTGCTCTCGGCACCAGGCCGAGGCTCTCTCCCCGCAGGATGATGTCGACCATCCTCACGTCGAGCGGGTTCGTCGTGGGATTCCCCGTGAGATCGTAGAAGATGAAATGGAGGCCGCTGTCCTGCGGTGCGCGGAGCGGGCCGGTCAGCCGCTCGTAGGATGGGGCGGACCCGACGCGGCGGCCCAGCCAGTAGCGTCCCTCGTCCTGGTCCTGATAGATCCCGTACGTGACGCGCCGGAACGCCCGGAACGGCGCACCCACTTCGACGTTCTCGAAAGCGTTGCCGCCGCCTTCCATCGGGCCCAGGTCCAGCTCATCCCACTCGCTTATCCCAAAGAGGTCGTCACTGAGTTGCGAGTAGTTGTCGGACTCGATCTGGACCTCGAGCTTGAGCTTGACCGCGTCGTCCGGGATCGTGATCTCGAACCTGCAGCCGTTCATGGCCTCGTTCCGGGCCCACTTGTCCGCATCGATCTTCAACAGCGCCCGACTGTCGAACTCCTCGCAGGTGAGAGCCGGGTGACTGGCGGTGTACGTCAGCGTCGAGCCCTGCTCCACTCTGCCCAACGCCTCGATCAAGATCTCACCGTCCGAATCGTGGGGCGGCGTGCCGAGCCCGCCGCCCACCTGCACCACCATGTCCGGCTCCACTGGATCCCCCGCCCAATCGCAATTCGGAATTCCACCGGCGCTCGCCGACCAGGCCTGGACGATCGCGCCCCGGACCCACTGGTCGGCCTTGGCTGCCGCGTAGACCAGCGCGCTGTCCTCGGCGGTGGCGTGCAGCTCGCCGGTCAATCCCCACAGGCCCGCACGCGGCAGCGATTCGTGCAAGCCGCAGACGACCCCCGTGGCCTGAAGCGAGCGGATCGAGATCGAGTCCGAGCTTAAGAAGTGGATGTCGCCGTGGCGCGCCGACGCCTGCCGGAACTCGAAGGCCAGCAGGTTCGCCGCCGCCCGTATGCTGGTGCGCACGTCCTGCAGTTCGCGCTGCTTGATGTACAGCCGATTCTGGCCGATGAGCAGCTGGTACACCCCCGCGATCACGATCACCGCGATGGTGAAATAAACGAGCAGCTCCACTATCGTGAAGCCGCTCTCGCTCGTACGGCGGCGGCGGGTATCTTTTTCACACATGCTAGTTCGGGTCTGCCATGTACGTCACTAGCGTGTCCTGTACCGTCTCGCCCCTGAAGTTCTCGCGCTCCATCACTAGAGTGATCTGCTTCGGATCCGTCCCAGCCACCGTCCACTCCATCGGATAGCTCTGTACCGTATCCGAACCCGCAGTCACGTTATCATAGCCCTGCGCCACCAGGCTCTCCAGCTGCTGCTGCAGCGCCGCCCAACGGCCCATGTCGACGCGGCCCATGTAAACCTGGCGCGCCGCCACCCCGCCCGCCGCCGCCAGACCCAGCAGCGCCACCGACAGAATGATCACGCCGATCAGAATCTCGACCAGGGTGACCCCGTCACGATCGCGAAGCCGGGCCGGCTTCACCTCAATATCCTCCCCAGGGCCGTGATCGTGATCGTGTCCACGCGGCTGCCCGACGAGAAGACCAACTCGGCGTCCGGCGCCTCGCAGGCGCCGCGCGTCGTCGGCAGACCTCGAGCATCGAAGCACAACAGCGCCCGCGTGCTAGTGATCGTCACATCGTTGCCCTGCTGGTACTTTACCACTCCCACCGTATCCTTCACACCGCCGGCCGAGCTCGTGTCCACCTCCACCCAAAAGGCCGACCCGGCGACGTCGATGTGCAGCTCCGCCATCCGCCCGAACCGCACCGCGGCCGACCGCGCCAGCGAGTGCGTCGAAGAGAACTCGTCCACCGCCGCCCGCACACCCGTGCGCCGGAATGCGCGGTTCAGCGACGGCGAGATGACGGCCATGATCACACCGGCCATCACCAGCACGATGATCAGCTCGACTATCGTAAATCCCTTATTCCTCATGCACCAAACCCTCTAAGCCCGCCCTCTTGGGTGCAATCGGCGTGCCACGCTCCGTTACGCCGCCCACCAGAGACAACCCCCTGCAGTAACACGACTTACACTGTCCGCCGTGAGACACGATCGCACGCTCAACCGATGATTGTTAGGTCACAATGACCGATGCCGCCGCCGGAGACTCCTGCACCGGCGCTGGACCTCGGGTCGGGGGATACGCGGGTACGGATTAACGTCGGAATGACCGGCCGCGTCTGGGGCCACGCGGGACGTCCAGTACCGGAGCGTCCGGACAGGCTCTCGAGACGGGAATAAATCTACCCTTTTGCAGAAGAAAGTTCCACTACAAGGGGCAGGCTCAACCGCGTAGTGAGACCCTCAGGGTCAGCGTGTCCTCCTGGACCACCGGGCCGCCGCCGGCCGTCGGGACCTTGCCGTAGCTTTCGCCGCGCAGGACGATATCGACCATCCGCACCAGGGTGGGATCCGTGGTCGGGGTCCCCGACGCATCGTAGTAGAGGAGTGCCAGCCCGCTATCGGAGGGCGCGCCGAGCGGCCCGGTCAGCCTCTCCCAGCTGGCGGCGCCGCCGATCTTGCGGCCCAGCCACCAGCGTCCGTCCGCGTCGAGGTAGAGCCCGTAGTGGATCATGCGGAACTGGCGGTAGGGTGCACCGACCTCGATACCGGCGAGCGCTACGAGTGGCGTATCGATCGCCACGACGAGATCGGGAGACAAGCTCACCCCGCTCCACTGGCAATCCGGTACGCCGCCGGCGCTGGGATCGTACTTACCCGCAACACCGCCCACGAACCACCCGTCGTCACCGGTACCCGCGCTTCCCGCCACGAATACCATGGCGCTGTCGTCGGTCGTCGCCGTGAAGTCGCCGCCTGTGTTATAGAGTCCCAGGCGCGCCGAACTGTTGTGAATCCCGCACACCACACCGCTGCCCTGGACCGAGCGGAGGATGATGTCGTAGGTGTTGATGCTATCGAGGTCGCCACCCGCCGCCGACGCCTGGCGAAACTCGAACGCCAGCAGGTTCGCCGCCGCCCGCAGGCTGGTCCGCACGTCCTGCAGTTCGCGCTGCTTCATGTAGAGGCGGTTCTGGCCGATCATCAGGTTGTAGACCCCGGCCACCACCAGCACGGCGACGAACAGGTAGACGAGCACCTCCACAATAGTGAAGCCGCCTTCGCTCAATCGACCCTTCCGCTCCTCTCGTCCTTGCATCTCTCTATCGCCTCGTGCCAAGTGGGCCATCACCCGCGGAGCGAGACCCTGACGGTCAGGGTATCCTCTTCCACATCGGGGCCGAGCTCGCCGGCCTGCGGCGCCTTCCCGTAGCTCTCGCCGCGCACGATGATGTCGACCATGCGGACGTCCACCGCAACGCTCGTGGTATCGCCGCTCTGGTCGTAATAGATGAATGTCAGGCCGCTGTCCGACGGCGGGCTCAGCGGCCCCGTCAGCTTCTCCCAATCGCCGGCGTCACCGACCTTGCGGCCCAGCCACCAGCGGCCGTCCGGATCAAAGTAAAGCCCGTACCGCACCGGACGGAAGGCCCGGACCGGCCCACCGATCCGCACCCTGTCTATGATGTCCATCGGGTCGACGGCGCCGGTACCCAGGTCGAGCCACGACGATTTGCCGAAGATGTCGTCGCTCAACTGCGCGTAAAGATCGGACTCGATGTTGATCTGGATCTCGACCTTGGACGCGTCGAGGGGGATACTCACCGTGAACGTGCAGCCCGACATCGTACCGCTGTCGCTCCATGTGTCGGCATCGATGACGATGTTCACGCGGCCATCGAACTCTCCACACGTGAGCCCCGGTGTCTGCGCGGTGAACGTGACGGTGCTTCCCTTAGCCACCACACCGTCCGCCGTTATCATGACAGTGCCGTCGACAAGGTCGGGTGGCGTTACACCACCGCTGATCTCGGCGACCAGGTCCGGAGTGATCGAATTGTCCCAATCGCAGTCCGGAATACCCCCCGACGAGGGGCTCCAGATCTCGACGACGTCCGCGATCACCCACCCGTCGTCTGCCGTGCTCGATCCGCCGGCCAGGAAGATGAACGCACTGTCCGCTTCCGTGTCCTGGAACTCGCCCCAGCGCCTGACCAGTCCGAGCCGCGGCTGCGAACCGTGGATGTTGCACACCACTCCCGACCCCTGGATCGAGCGCAGCTTGACCTCGTAGGTCCCGACACTGTAGATGTCGCCCCCGGCCGCCGACGCCTGGCGCAGCTCCCACGCCAGCAGGTTCGCCGACGCCCTGAGGCTCGCACGCACATCCTGTAGCTCGCGCTGCTTCATATAGAGCCGCTGCTGGCCGATCAGCAGATTGTACACGCCGGCTATGATGACGACCGCGATTATTAAGTAGACAAGCAGCTCCACTATCGTGAAGCCGCTCTCGCTCGTGCGGCCGCGGCGGGAAACTTTTTCACACATGCTAGTTCGGATCCGCCATGTACGTCACCAGGGTGTCCTCTACCGTCTCACCCCGGAAGTTCTCGCGCGTCATGACCAAGGTGATCTGCTTCGGGTCCGTCCCGCTCACCGTCCACGACATCGGATAACCCTGAATCGTGTCCGAACCTGCGGTCACGTTGTCGTAGCCCTGCGCCACCAGGCTTTCCAGCTGCTGCTGCAGCGCCGCCCAGCGGCCCATGTCCACCCGCCCCATATACACCTGGCGCGCCGCCACTCCGCCCGCCGCCGCCAGTCCCAGCAGCGCCACCGACAGGATGATCACACCGATCAGGATCTCGACCAGCGTCACACCCTCTTTTTCCCGGAGCCTCTTGATCATGCCTTTCCTCTTCATGCCGCTCCTCCGGCGCGCACTCGTTACCGCCCGTTCAGGAGAGCAAGCGGTGTGCCGGTGATGAGCAAACTGCGTAAAATGTTACAGATTATTGAGTTAGGGCAAAAATAGCGGGGGACGAATGACGCCCCCCGAGCCCTGATTCGGTCAGGATGACCGGCACTTTATCACATCGGGCTGGACTTCGCCGCGCCGACGCCCGGCGTCTGGACCGCTAACCGGTCGTTCCGACCGCACCCATCTCCGCCGCCACCGCCTCGACCTCGCGCCAGACGCGCAGTAGGTTGCCGCCCCAGAGCGCCCGGATCTCCTCCTCGCTGTAGCCACGGCGCACGAGCTCGATGGTCACGTTGAAGGTCTCGCTGGCATCGCGCCAACCCTCGACGCCGCCGCCGCCGTCGAAGTCGGAGCTGATGCCGACGTGGTCGATCCCGATGAGCTGGACGGCGTGGTCGATGTGATCGACGAAGTCGGAGACGGTGATCGGCCACATGTCCTCGATCTCTCGTCGTCGCGCCCGGTACTCGGCCCGTTGCTCGTCCGAGAGTGTCGACCACCCGGCGAAATCGGCGCCCATCCCCATCTCCTGCCTCAGCGCATCGAGTGCCTCTGTCTTCTCAGGCGGGTCCTCCTTGACGAAGGCGCCCAGCGCCACGAGCTGGACCACCCCGCCGTTCTCCTTGAGTGCGAGCAGCTGCTCGTCGTCGAGGTTGCGCGACACGTCCGCCAGCGCTCTGGCGCCCGAATGCGAGGCGATGATCGGGGCCCGCGACATCCTGGCCGCGTCCAGCATCGACTGCCGGGAGGCATGCGATACATCCACCATGATCCCCAGGCGGTTCGCCTCTTCGATTGCCCGAGCCCCGAACTCGCTGACGCCGCCGTGCTCCTCCTCCTCATCGCCCAGACTCTCACGCGGCGACGAAGAGTCGGCGATATCGTTATGGCCGCTATGTGTGAGAGAGACGTAGCGGGCACCGAGCCCGTGATACTCCCGGAGCAGGCCGAGGTCCCGACCGATGGCGTAGCCGTTCTCGATCCCCATGCAGGCCACGAGCTTGCCCTCGGAATGGATGCGCTCCACGTCGTCGGCCGAGTAGGCCAGCTCGATCTGGTCGGGGTACATCTCGTCCGTCATCCGGTGGATGGCGTCGAACTTGGTCAATGCCGCGGCCTTCGCCGCCTCGTAACCCTCCGGCGTCCGTTCACCCTGGCCCACGTAGACGACGAAGAACGCGGCATCGAGGCCGCCCTCCCTCATCTTGGGCAGGTCCACCTGTCTGTCGCCGCGCACGCCGGGATCCACTTCCTCGGTAGCGAAGTTCGACGGGATGTCGTCGTGGGTATCGATCGCAATCACGTTCTCGTGGATCGCCCGGGCCGTTGCGATGATCTCATCCTCGCTCATCGCGCCCGAGCACGCGATCAAAACAAAAGACGCCGCAACGGCGCCGGCCACCGCAGTGGTGCGCATGTTTCCCTCTCTCGATTAGAGTGTGTGGTTGGGCCTCTCGCTATCCGTCGCCCTGTAGCAGTCTCTGGAAGCGCGGCTCCTCGCGCAAGGGATCCCAGGTCGGGTCCGCACTCAGCCAGGGCAGCGACAGCGGAGCGTCAACGGCGAGCAGCGATTCCAGCTGGTCGATGGCGGCGGCGTGCTCGCCGACCCTGACATAGATGTGCGCCAGGTTGTCGGCCAACACGGCACCGGCGTAGGCGTCCTCGGCCAGCGGCAACAGCTCCGTCGCTCGCCTCCCCTCGCGGACCGCGTCCTCGGCTCGGCCCAGGCCGGCGTAGGCGAGCCCGAGCCCGGCGTGCAGCCGCGCATCAGCGGGCCGGGCGGCGACCCGTCCGCCGAAGACGATCCGCGCCGTATCGAAGTCCGCCTGCGCCAGCTCGTCCGCCCCCGCCCGCTCGTGCAGGATCGCCCTGGCCAGGTAGTACGAGCCGCTGTCGCTGCCGAACGACTCGGGGTACAGCCTGAACAGCGCCGTCTCGTAATCCAGCTCGCGGACGCCGGTGAGCATCCGGAAGCTTCCCCAGTAGATGTTGGCGTGTGCTTCGGCCAGCTTAGCGCGCGCCATCTCGAACTCGGGGTCGAGCGCCACCGCCATCTCGAACATCTCCAGCGCTTGCTGCGCGCTCGTCCGGCTCGCGCCCGAGCGCAGGTACTCGTCACCCAAGAGGTAATAGCGGTAGGCCTCGAGGTTCGTGGTCGGCGCCGTCTTCAACGCCAGGCGCTCAGGTTCCAGGAGCGTCAGATCCAGCGCCTCGGCCACCTTCTCGGCGATCTCCGACTGGACCTCGAAGACGCTCTCCATCGGCTCTTCGTAGATCTCCGCCCACAGATGCGTGCCGTCCTCCACCTTGATCAGCTGCGGCGTGACCCGCACCCGGTTCGGCCCGTCGGGAACGTTCTCCCAGCGGACCGTCCCCTCCAGGATATAGTCGATGTCCAGCTCGGCACCGATCTCGGCGATCGTCATCTCCGTCTCCCGGTAGCGGAGCGCCGTCGTTCGGGCGATCACCCCGAGGCCGGGCAGCACGGCGAGGCGGGCTGTGATCTCCTCCGTGATACCGTCGGCGAAGTATTCGTCGATCGGCGCGCCCAGATTCTCGAACGGCAGCACCAGCAGCTTCATCCCCGAGTCGCCGCCATCGAAGCCCGCCCAGCCCGGAAGCCGCGGCACCATGTACCAGGCGGCCAGCACGGTCAGGCCCAGCACGCCGATGACCGTCGCCAGCGCCAGCGGCCGGCCAGGCTGCCGATACGGCGCCACCTCTTCGTGCAGAGGCTCGGTGCGCACCACCCCTTTGGGCGTGATATCGAAGGCCCAGGCGAGGACCATCGCGATGGGAAAGCCGAGCAGGGAGAGGACGACGACCAGCGTCAGCGCCCAGGGGGGAAGCGACAGCGCCTCGAAGGCGATCTCGGCGGCCTGCCAGACGACGAAAGCGACGGCAGCGTAGACTACCGCGACACGGAAGACGCGCCGACGCCGGAGCTCCGCCAGGAGGCCACGGAGCCGCGATCCGCTTTCGCCCATGGGTCTGCTGGTCCTATCCCAAACCGTCTGTTCAAGCTACTTACGTGTGCGTGCCAAGATGTACCCGCACCACGAGTGCTGCAAGGATGACACTCTTACCCTTCATCCTGTTAGAAACCTGACGGCCTTGGACGGTTGGAAGGTCGCGCCGGCTTACTCGCCCTCGCCGAACGCTCTCGATAGCGGACCGTTCTCGACCCCGGCGTTGAGCGCCGCCAGCCCGCTGCAGCTCGGTAGCTGCATACGCGACGAGTCGAACTCGCACCTCACGTACTGGCTCCGCATCACGGCACTCCAGTTGCTGCTACTCACCGTCATATCGATTGGCATGTGCGGACGCTTGTAGCTGACGCTGTCCAGCTCCTCCAGGCTTCGCGCGTAGCGCCCGTAGATCGAGAGGAACCAACGCTGCGCCGACTTGACCTCCATCAGCTGGTCGGTGAAGGCGCGGCTGTCTTCGCCGACCTGCGAGGCCTCTTCCTGGAAACGCTCGACGAACGGGGGCTCGAACAAGAGGAACAACCAATTGTCGCCGCGCGGCTCGAAGTAGGCGGCCGACAGCCGGGCCGTCTCGTCCTCGCGGTCGTGCACTCGGAACAGCACCTGTCGCCCATTACGCGTCTCGTTGACATCCTCGACCACCACGTAGGTGCTGTCCGTACACCCATACGGCCAGCCCTCGCAGAACCGATCCCGGATCTGCAGGGCGGCCTCTTCTTTGGGGAAGCTGTCACACCCTGCGACCATGATCAGGCCGCAAAACCAGAGTGGCCACAACTGGCGGAATCGAGGCATCATCTGCTCCTACTGGCTCTCTATGAGGCTAGCGGCGCCCGTGACCGCCACGCCGATCGGGCGGCTCGAGCCTGAGCCGCACCTCGGGCACTCGCTTGCGGACCGGCTTCTCGGCTGTGGCCGGCGGCGGCGGCGCGGCCTCGACACTTTCGGGCTCCGGCCGGTGCGTTCGCAGGCTCTTGCGGATCATCTCCTCGCCACGCTCGATCGCCTGCTGGATGCGCGCCAGCTCACGCTCGCCGCGCTCGTAGATATCGATCGAACCGCCAGCCTCGCGCCGCATCACGACCATCTGGACGGGAAACGTGAGGGCGCCCGGACTGGTCTCGGCGACATGCAGCATCGTCCAGTAGGCGGAGAGCTCACCTAGGGTCACATCCGGCAGCCTGTCCTCCCAAAGCACCTTGCGCAGAAAAGCGAGGAACGGATCGGCGACGGCCTTCGCGCCCCCGATCGCCGCACACGCCAACTCGTCGGTCACTTCGGTGACCGAGCACTCCGGGTCGAGCAGGAAGAGACGCAGCGAGTCACGGAACGGGATGGCGAGCAGCGATTGGCTTACGATGTACTCGTTGGACGTTATCCCGAAGCCGGGCAGCCCTTGCAGCGTCCGGTGAATCGCGACCGTGCGCTGCACCGGTGCGGCCAGCGCATCGCGGAGCTTGCCTCGCAGTACGTCGTCGGCCGACTCGCGCTCGTCCGGCTCCGCCAGGCTGCGCTCCAGCGACAACGCCATCTCCTGCGCCAGCCCGTCGTGCCCGGTCACACCCAATACCGCCTGCCCGCCGACGACCCGCAGCTTCTTCGACCACTGCCGCGCCGGTGGCAGCCCGTCCTCGGAGGGCATGGTCCCCGGACCGCTGGCGGCGAGCACCAAGCTGTCCGTGCACCGGATACCCACAATGAGCGACACGACGAGTAACTCCTGAAAAACGCCCTTGTCTAGGCGAACGGGGGATCAAAGAGGCCCGCTGAAAAACGGCCCGGTTCAATGGGGGAGTGGCCATCCAAAATACAAAATCGCTGGGGCAATCACAAGCAGGGTAATGACTTCAATGGGTCGGACCCGGGGGACTGCTCGCTCCGGCCGACCCGGCAGTCGGGGTCGGTGCACCCCGCGAGTGCATCTGGCAAGTCCACCTGCAGTTTTGCCCTGAGAATCTGAGCCGGGTCGCTAACCCCAGCTCCGCGAGTCGGTCCCCCGCCTCCTCCCGGCTTCGATGGAGGCTGGCCACCGGCCGTCTGTGCTCACCCGAGGTTTGCGGGCGTCGGGCAACCCTCCCCTTGCCCAAATACCACCTTTCCAACAATTTAGCGGTACCCCCCAAAGGTCCCGCCGGGCAACCACAAGCTAAAATGCGAGATTCTGACACCCTCAAGAGCCAACTCGCCACGGAAGAGGCCTCCCTGGCGGAAACCACCAAGCAGATCGAAGCGGCCCATCGCCGGATCGAGGCGCTGCACGCTCGGATCGCCGAGACGCAGAACCAGATCGCTGCGACCGAGCGCCAGATCGAGGAGCTCGCCGATCACGCCGCGACGATCGAGAAGCGGATAGAGCTTCTGCGGGAGTACATGACGATGGTCGCGGAGGCCCCTGAGGCTCCCAACGCAGCGCCTGCCGCGCCCGCGCCTGCCGCGCCCACCCGCCCGACACCACCCCCAGGCGCAATCACCTACCCGACACCGCCGCCTGGGGTCGAGATTGCCAACACGGACGCCGAACCTCTCCCCTCACTGGGTGACCCGGAACCGGAGGATGAGATCGGCGACCTCGCGTTCGTCGAATCGATGCCGCAGGCGTCGGCCGACGACACCAACCCACCGCGCACCGACAAACCGGACTCTTTCGAAGACCTCGACGAGGAGACGCTGACACACGAGCTCTTGCCCCGAACGCAGACCTTCGAGGAAGAGCTCCTACTCGTCATGGCCTTCCACAGGAAGGCTATACTGCCGAAAGACATCAGCCGTGTGTTCCGCCGGCTCGACTACGCGCCCAAACAGAAGGCCACTGAGGCGGCGATCAAGGCCCAGGTCGAGGCGACCCCTCATTTCATCGAGTACGCCAAGGAGGGCAGAATCGCGCTCACCGCTGAGGGCCGCGAAGAGGCCCAACGCCTGCTCCAGCAGCTACTCTGACCGCGGCGGCGCCGGGGTCTGGCGACCTCGGCGTCCCGGCCTCAGATTCTCCTCGACACATCAGTTCAGATAACACACCCGCACCCTGCAGGAGGAGCGTCATGGCCGACTCCGTCTACAAAGTCATCGACCTGGTCGGAACAAGCACCAAGGGTTGGGAGGACGCGGCAAAGAACGCGGTCGAGAAGGCCGGCGAAAGCCTGAAGAACCTCAGGATTGCCGAGATCGTCAAGCTGGACATGACCGTCGAAGACGGCGGGTTCCGCTACCGGGCCCGGGTCGCGCTCTCCTTCAAGGTACAATGACCCGACTTCGGGAAGTCCCACGTGTGGTCGGAATTCTCGAATCTTGAGGGTGGGACCGAATCGACATTCGAGATTCCCAACGGACTTCCGGCCTGCCAGTTCTTAGTTCGTTCTTCGGTATTGTTCGAGCCATTGCAGCCCTAGCTCGTCCGTGTGGACGGCGTAGACCGCGCTCTGCCCGATCCCCACGACGTCGCGGCCAGCCGGCAACGTGACCTTGCCCTTGAGCTCGGCATCCGCGCCGAACACGTCGAACCATACGGGCTCGCCCGCCGCCACGTGACGCTGGACCCAGACGTCGCCTTCCGGCGTCACCCAGACGCCGTTGCTCACGAACGGCGGCTTGTGATCCGGCCACTCGAGGCTGTCGATATCGGGACCTTCGTCGCGGCTACCACCGCCGCGGCTCATCGAGATTCGCTGCTCGCCACCACCGCTGGCCATGACCATGAGGTTGATGCCGCCGCCCAGGTTCTCCGCCCACTCTTCCTTGTCGGCGTTCCTGATCCGCACCGGTTCGTACTCCACCGGCGCACCACGCACCACGCGGCCGTCGGGGTGGATCCACTCGACGTGGTAATCGAGCGAGCGCGCCACGGCCACTCTCCCATCCCAGGCCACCGCCCAGGCGTCCTCGGGGCTGAGCGGCACCGGCATGATCATCACCGCCTGATTGTCGACTCCGCCTCGGGTGGTGCGCTTCATCTCCGGTAGCTTGACCTGCGCCACCGTGTCGATCGCACCGGTCGCCCGATCGTAGCGCGCGATCGCCGCCGAGTCGGGCAGCTGCCGCATCCCGCCGAGCATCGGCCGGAAGTACAGCCGCCCCTCCGAGTCCGTGCCCTGGGGAAGCAGAACCTGCAGGCTGCCGGTCCCTGGATCGCCCTGGGTTATCGGCATCGTCTCGCCGAAGCTGCCGTCGGGCCCCAGCTCGGTCAGCCGCGCGTTGCCTAGGTCGACCAGCAGGACCAAGCCGCCGGGCAGCGGGAAGAGCCCGTCCGGCTGATTGTACTCCTCCGGGCCTCTCCCCACGGCGCCCACTGTGTCGGCCGTACCCGCCTTCAGGTCGGCGATGACCAGCGCCTGGCCCAGCGGGTCGGCGATCATCACACGGCCGTCGGCCAGCTCCAGCAGGCCGTTGACCAGGCCGAAGCCGTCGGGATAGGTGGCCTCGGGCTCGGTCAGCTTCTCTTCTCGCACCTGGGCCTCGAGCGAGCCGACGGCCGCCAGCAGGCCCAGACACAGGAGTACAGCACCGTCGCGTACGCGATTCATTGTCTCGTTTCCTGTCAGAGATAAGAGGGCGTCTCTCTCCGCTCCATAGATGCGCAGCGCCAGGCGACCGTCGCAACCGCCTGCGACATCCGGTCAAGACGATTCGGCAAAGCGATCGGGCCTAAACGGCCGCCAATCGTGCTCGGAGTCTCCCGTCAAGGTGAGCTCGGCGGCCATAACTCCCGTCACCGGTGCCAGCACTATCCCAGCTCGGCCGTAACCGGTGGCGTAGACCAGCCCCTCGAGGTCGGGGTCCGGGCCGATGATCGGAAAGAGATCGGCGCTGATCGGCCGCAGCCCCGCCCAGCGCTCGATCGGCTTGAGTCCTGCGAGCGCCGGGACGAGCCTCGACACCGATTCGTAGATCGTCTGCAGGCCGGCGTCGGTGATCGAACGATCGTAGCCCACGTCTTCCATCGTGCTGCCGGCCAGCACCGTGTCATCCGACCGCGGCACCAGATAGCGGCCGGCGTGGCTCGCCACGATGCGCTCGAGGCCCAGAGCCTTTGCCGGAAACCGCGCGATTTGCCCCCGCACCGGCCGCACCGGCAGCTCGCGTGGCAGGCCGCCTATCCTGCCGCTCCAAGCGCCCGCCGACAGTACCACCCGCTCCGCCTCCAGCGTACGCCCGTCGGCCATGGCGACACCGGTCACGCGGTCATCGCTCGACAGAACCTCCGCCACGCCGTTCCCGCTGATCAGCCTGATGCCGGTCCCCGCGATGGCGGCGGTCAGTGCGGCACCCAGCCGCTGGCTGTCCAGCTGCCCCTCCTGCGGAAACCACAGGTACGAGACCACATCGGTTGCCACGCCAGGCTGGAGCTCAGCGGCCGCAGCGGGATCGAGCACCTCCGCCTCTAGGCCCACCTCTCGTTGCCAACGCACCGTCTCCTCCGCCTCCGCGTGCTCCTCGTCCGAGAGGTTCGCGACCAGCATCCCGTCCCAGCGCACGTCGAGCTGCTGCCCTGACAGCTCTTCTATCCGCGCGGCAAACTCCGGGTAGAGCGCTCGGCTCTCCACGCAAAGGTGGAACTTCTCGTCCGGGGCGCCGGCCTCGTATTGCGCCACCACCATACCCGCCGACGCGCCCGTCGCCGCCGCGCCCGGCCGACTCTCGTCGACCAGCGTCACTGCCGCGCCTCTATCCCAGAGCGCTAATGCGGCGGAAAACCCGGCGACGCCCGCGCCGATGACCACTACCTCGAGCATCGCCTCTCCTCAGCGCGGAGCAACGTAGCCACCGGGCACACCCTCCGGAGACAGAACGAGCTGCCACAACTGTATCTTGCGAGCCCGAAAAGAAGCGGCGCATGACAGCAGGTAGTATGTCCACATCCGGCAGAACCGGTCATCTTGTTCCAACGGAGCCCAGTCCCGCATGAAGTTGTCGTGCCACGCCATCAGGGTCTTATCGTAGTCGGTCCCGAAGTTGTGCCAGTCCTCTATAATGAAGGCGCCCTCGCACGCATCGGTCAGTCGCCTCGGGGAAGGAAGCACCGACCTGGGAAAGATGTACCGCGCCATCCACGGGTCGGTCATATTCACCGAGCGATTGCCACCGATCGTGTGCAACAGAAACAGCCCGTCGCTCTTCAAGCACCGCCGTACGACTCGCATGAACGTAGCGTAGTTCCTGCACCCGACGTGCTCGAACATCCCGAGCGAGAATATCCGATCGAACTCTTCGTTAAGCTCTCGATAGTCCTGCAAGCGAATCTCCACCGGGAGCCCTCCACATAGCTCGCGCGCCAACTCCACCTGTTCTTCCGAAACCGTGATCCCGACGGCCTCGACACCGTAGCGCTCGGCTGCGTACTGCACCGCCCCGCCCCAACCACAGCCGATGTCCAGCACCCGCATGCCCGGCCGCAGACCCAGCTTGCGGCAGACCAGGTCGAGCTTCGCCTCCTGCGCCTCGTCCAGCGAGCTCGCCTCCTTCCAGTAGCCACAACTACAGATCATCCGCCGATCGAGCATGCAGCGGTACAGGTGGTTGCTGATGTCGTAGTGACGCCGCCCGATCTCGAAGGCGCGCGACGGTCTCTGCAGGTTGATCGCCCTCGCACGAAGAGCCCTCAGACCATCGGCCAGCGGCCGGATCCTGTCTTCCAGCTTCGCCCGCAGCACGCGGTAGAAAAACTCGTCCAGCTCCTCGACGTCCCACCACCCGTCCATGTACGACTCGCCCAGTCCCAGCGTCCCTTGCGCCATAACTCTGGCGTACAGCCGCTCGTCGTGGACCTGAATGTCCCACGGCCGGCTCCCATCGCTCTCGACATCAGCGAGCGCCAGCAGGTCCTCGACTCTTCGCCTGAGGCTTCCGCGAGCTATCGTCTTCACTGCTCACCCACCTATTACTCAGACCGATCTGTGTTTGGACTCGTATAAAGATGCGGCCAGCTCCTGGCCCGATCAATTCCAGGCCGCACCGGCCGCCGACGCGCCACCGGCCTCGCGCCGGACGGCGACGGGTCCCATCTTACTCGCCTATGACAGACAGCCCGACGACCCGCCCGCGCGTGGCCCTCTTCGTCACCTGCATGGTCGACACGCTCTACCCCGAGGTCGGCACCGCCGCCGCCGATCTGCTCGAGCGCCACGGCGTCGACATCGTCTTTCCCGATAAGCAGACCTGCTGCGGACAGCCGGCCTACAACGCCGGGTATCGAAGCGACGCCCGGGCCGTGGCGCGCCACTTTGTCGACGTCTTCTGGCCGCTGGTCGACGAAGGAAGCATCGACGCGATCGTCGCGCCCAGTGGAAGCTGCGTCGCCATGGTAAAGCTGCAGTATCCGATCCTCTTCGAGGCCACGGACGAAGAGTACCACTGGAGGGCAACCCAGCTCGGCGAGGTGACGTACGAGCTCACCCAGTACCTGGTCGACTTCCTTGGGGTCTTGGACACCGGTGCCGACTTCGGCGGAAAGATCGCCTATCACCCCTGCTGCCACCTGCTGCGCGAGCTAAGGATCGACGCGCAGCCTCGCCGGCTGCTCGCCGCGCTGCGCGACGCCGAAATCGTAGAGTTCCGCGGCGCCGACGAGTGCTGCGGATTCGGCGGCCTCTTCGCCCTCAAGAACGCCGAGATCAGCATGGCGATGGGCCGCCGCAAGGCTCACAACTTGAAGGAGAGCGACGCCGAAGTCGTCGCCATGAACGACGTCAGCTGCATGACCCATCTGAACGGGATCCTCGAACGCGAGGGCCTCAGCTGCCGGGCCGTGCATATCGCCGAGCTGCTGAACAGGAGATCCGAGAGCGATGGCGGTTGACGTAGGCGCTCCGTACGCGACCCGCGTCCGCCAGGCGCTCGCCGACGACGGCATGCGCACTGCGCTCGACCGCGCCACCGGGCACCTCAGAAAACGACGCGACCGGGCCATGGCCGAGATCGACGAGCGGCGCCTCCGCGACGAGGCCGGCGCGGTCCGCCGCTACGCGATCGAGCACCTGCCCGACCTGCTCGAGCAACTCGAGGGCAACCTTATCGGCAACGGTTGTCAGGTCCACTGGGCACGTGACGCCGCCGAAGCGCTGGGTATCGTACTCGAGATAGCTCGCGAGCATGGGGTCGGCGACGTTGTCAAGTCGAAGTCGATGCTCACCGAGGAGATCGGCCTGAACGAGGCGCTCGAGCGGTCGGGCATCAACGTCGTCGAGACCGATCTCGGCGAGTTCATCGTTCAGCTCGCCGGCGAACCGCCCAGTCATATCCTCGCGCCGGTCATTCACAAACGCGTTGAGGACATCGCCGAGATTTTTCGCAGCAGGCTAAACACACCGCGCACAACCAGTCCCGCCGGCCTGTGTGCAGCGGCGCGCCGCGAGCTGCGAAACGAGTTCCTCGTCGCCGACATGGGTATCAGCGGCTGCAACTTCGCCATAGCCGAGACCGGCACGATCTGCGTCGTTACCAACGAAGGGAACGGCCGGATGGTAACGACGCTGCCCCGCGTTCATGTCGCTATCGCCGGGATCGAGAAGGTCGTGCGCACGCCCGAAGATGCCGTTCTGCTGTGGCAGGCCGCGTCGCGCAATGCGACCGGCCAGAGCGTATCGGTCTACTTCTCAATGAGCAGCGGTCCGCGCCGCCGCGGCGACGCCGACGGCCCGGAAGAGATGCACGTCATTCTCCTGGATAATGGCCGTTCCCGAATTCTCGAGCGCGGCTACGCCGATGCGGCGCTCTGCATACGCTGCGGCGCCTGTATCGATATCTGTCCCGTGTACCGGGAGATCGGCGGCCATGCCTACGGGCGCACTCCCTACAGCGGTCCGATCGGCGCGGTCCTGACGCCGCTGCTCGACTACGACATCCATGCCGCGCGCGACCTGCCGTTCGCCAGCTCGCTCTGCGGAGCTTGCCGCGACGTATGCCCGGTGAGGATCGATCTGCCCCGACTACTCCTCGACCTGCGGCGCGTCGTCGTCGAGCGCGGCGCATCACCTGTGGGCGAGCGGGCGGCCATCCGAGCTTACTCCACGGTCATGCGACGGCCCACACCGTATCGCGCCCTGGCGCGCCTGGCAGGTTGGTTGGGCCCCCTCGCCGGCCTGCTGCCCCCGCTCAGCACCTGGAAGCGGGGCCGCAGCCTGCCACGCTTCGCCGCGCAGCGCTTCGGCGCCCTCTGGCGTGAGCGGGTCTGCGACGAAGAGGGGGCGGCCGGATGACCTACGATTCGACCGAAGCCCGCGGCGCGATCCTCGCCCGCCTGCGCCACACCTTGGCGGGCCCGCGGCCGATCTTTCGGGATCGCTCCGAGCCCTCCGCACCGCCCACCGCCCCGACGGCTGTGACACACGCCGACGGTGAGCGGCGCTCCCTAGCGAAGCAGTTCGGTGCCCAGCTGGCCGAGATCTCGGGGAGCTACGAGATCCTCGAAGACGCGGCGGAAGCCGGCGACCGCCTGGTTCAGCTCGTCAAAGAGTGGAGTGCCGAGGTGGGCGCCGCAGCTGACGAGGTGCCAGAGGTGCTGAGCTGGGCCGCGCGGGCGCTGCCTGGCGAGAACCTCGCTGAGTTTCTAGAGGAATCCGGCATCTCTCTCTTCGTGCCCGAGGACCTGCACGACGAGAGTACACGTGCCCGGGCGGCCCGCGCGAAGGTCGGACTGACGGGCGCCGACGCTGCCTTCGCCAGCACGGGCTCGATCGTCGTCGCCTCGGGACGCGGCAGGAGCAGAGCGGCGAGCCTCCTGCCGCTCCGCCACCTGTTGCTCCTCCCGATGAGCCGCATCTACCCCACCTTCGAGTCTTGGCTCTACACGCTTCGCCAAGAGCAGGCCCTCGGCTCGTACCTGAGGGTCAGCGGCCAGATCGTATTCATCACGGGGCCCAGCAAGTCGGCCGACATCGAGCTCAACCTCACGCTTGGCGTACACGGACCGCGTGCGGTCCACGCGCTGATCTTCGACGACGCCTGGTGAGCGCATCTCGATGAGCTCGAGCCTTCTCGCGCTGGTCGCCGTCGCGCCGATCCTGCTGGCGGGCGTGTTGCTGGTCGGGTTCCGTGTTGCCGCCAAGTACGCGATGCCCGCCGTCTACATCGCCGCCGCCGCGCTCGCCTGGGCAGTCTGGCGAGTCGATGCGCGTCACATCGCCGCGTCCACGATCCAGGGCCTCTTCATCACGTTCGACATACTGCTGATCATCTTCGGCGCGATACTCCTGCTCAAGACACTCGAGCACTCCGGCGGTGTCTCGGCCATCCGCCGCAGCTTCCACGGGGTCAGCGACGACCGCCGCGTCCAGATCGTCATCGTCGCCTGGCTGTTCGGCTCCTTCATAGAAGGCGCTGCCGGCTTCGGCACGCCCGCCGCTGTCGCCGCTCCGCTGATGGTCGCCCTCGGCTTCCCCGCCGCCGCAGCGGTGATGATCGGCATGATGATCCAGAGCACAGCGGTCACATTCGGCGCCGTCGGCACGCCGATCCTCATCGGAGTCACGGAGGGGTTATCGAGTCCCGAGCTGAGTGCGCGACTCGCCGCCGCCGGCATCTCGTTCGCCGAGTACCGGCAGCTGATCACCGTCTACGCCGTCGGCCTGCACGGGATCGCCGGGACGTTGATGCCAACGCTGATGGTGATGATGACGACCCGCTTCTTCGGGGCGAACCGGTCGTGGACCGAGGGGCTGTCGATATTGCCCTTCGCGATCTTCGGTGGGCTGGCGTTCACCGTCCCCTATACGCTCACCGGTATCCTGCTCGGCCCCGAGTTCCCCTCACTCATCGGCGCCGCCGTAGGGCTCATGCTCGTCACCTTCGCCGCCCGCCGCCGCTTCCTCGTGCCGCGCGACACCTGGGACTTCGCGGCCCCCGATGAGTGGCCCGCCGGCTGGCTGGGCCTCGAGTCGAACAAGGTGCAGGACGACGACGGCCGCCGAGTTCCCATCGGGCTGGCGTGGGCCCCTTACGCGCTGCTCGCCGTGCTGCTGGTGATCACGCGCCTGCCGCAGCTGCCCGTCGGAAGCCTATTCAGATCGGTGAGGATCGCCTGGGTCGCCATCCTCGGGACCGAGGTTACCGGATCGACGACCCCGCTCTACCTGCCTGCAACTATGTTGCTCGTCGCCGTGGCCGCCACCTGGCTGCTGCACCGCATGAACGGTCGGCAGATCGTCGGCGCCGTCCGCGAGTCGAGCCGCGTCCTGCTCGGCGCCGGGTTCGTCCTCCTCTTCACCGTGCCCATGGTGCGCATCTACATCAACTCGGGCCTCAACGACTACGCCCTCGACGGCGGCGGCCTCCTACCTTCCATGCCGATCGTCATGGCGACCTGGGTAGCCGACAACGTCGGTGGCGTCTGGCCCCTGTTCGCCCCCGCCGTCGGAGCGCTCGGCGCCTTCATCGCCGGCAGCAACACCGTCAGCAACCTGATGTTCAGCCTCTTCCAGCACGGCGTCGCCATGCAGCTCGCCGTCAGCGGAGCGCTGGTCGTGGCGCTGCAGGCGGTGGGCGCGGCGGCCGGCAACATGATCGCCATCCATAACGTCGTCGCCGCGTCCGCCACCGTCGGACTCCTGGGACAGGAAGGGAGCACGTTGCGCAAGACTGTCCTGCCAACGCTCTACTACCTGCTGGTAGTCGGCACGCTCGGATTGGTCTCAATCTACGGGCTCAAGATTCAGGACCCGCTGAATCGGGAACGCCAGGAAGTCGGTTGGGAATTCTCGAGGGTCGACTCGGGGACCAGTGCAACAGGGGAGGTGGGGAAGCTGAGAAGTTACGTTCCGCTTCCCCACCTCCCCTGTTCAAATGGTCCCTTGCTCGACATTCGAGAACTCCCAATAGACTTCACAATTGCCAGTTCACCAGCTCCAGACTTGCGTACTCGTGCGACGAGCGACCTCTGCCTTACTTTGTTGCCATGAAAGCGATGGTCCTCAACCGGCTAGCCAGCCTGGAAGAGAACTCGGCCCCGCTCGAGTTGGCCACGCTGCCCGATCCCACGCCGGCGGCCGGGGAGCTCTTAGTCAGAGTGCTGGCCTGCGGCGTCTGTCACACCGAGCTCGACGAGATCGAGGGCCGTACGCCGCCGCCGGAGCTCCCAGTAATCCTCGGCCACCAGGTCGTCGGCGTCGTCGAGGAGGCCGGTGGCGTAACGCGCTTCACCACCGGGGACCGAGTCGGTGTCGCCTGGATCTACTCAGCCTGCGGCAGCTGCAAGTTCTGCCGCACCGGCAATGAGAACCTCTGCCCCCAGTTCAAGGCCACCGGTCGGGATGCCCACGGTGGCTACGCCCAGTACATGACCGTCCCCGCAGAATCGGCGCACCGCATACCCGAGGCGTTCAGCGACGCGCAGGCCGCGCCGCTGCTCTGCGCCGGCGCCATCGGCTACCGCTCCCTGAGGCTCACGGGCATGGAGGACGGCGAGCGACTCGGGCTCACCGGGTTCGGCGCGTCGGCCCACATCGTCCTAAAGATGGTCAGGCACCGCTATCCCAGCTCTGAGGTCTTCGTCTTCGCCAGAAGCGAGAAAGAGCGCGAGTTCGCTCTGGAGCTGGGCGCCGTCTGGGCCGGCGACACCGCCGGCGAAGCACCTCACAAGCTCGACTCGATCATCGACACCACACCCGTCTGGAAGCCGGTGCTCGAAGCCCTCAGGAACCTGGAGTCCGGCGGCAGGCTCGTGATCAACGCGATCCGCAAAGAGGATATCGACAAGAATCACCTGCTCGAACTCGATTACCCGAACCACCTCTGGATGGAAAAGGAGATCAAGAGTGTCGCCAACGTCGCCAGACGCGACGTCGCCGAGTTCCTCGAGTTGGCCGCCGAGATTGGGCTCGCGCCCGACGTGCAGGAGTACGCGCTGGATGAGGCGAACCAGGCGCTCATCGAGCTCAAGATGGGGAAGATCAGAGGCGCCAAGGTCCTGACCATCGATTGACCGACATGACCTCGATCCCACTCACTCCCATAGATCACATCTTCACCGGCGTCGGCTCCTACCCCATCGAGTTCGTCTTCGCCTACGGAGACACGATAGACCCCGACCGGCTGCTGGCCAGCCTGCAAGCGGCCACTCGACATTTCGTGCCGGTGCGCAGCAGACTGGCCACTGTCTCGGATGATACCTACGCGCTGCAGGAATCCGACGAGGGCGTCCACTTCCAGCTCAGCGAGTCATCGGCAACGTTCGGTGACCCCGAAGCCCGCTACAGCTTCCTCGACCCGGTGAACAGCGTCCCCGGCGAGCCACTCACCCGGATCAAGCTGAGCCAGACGCCCGAGGGCTCCGTGCTCGGCGTAAGCATGTCGCACGCCGTCGCCGACGGCTTCAGCTATTTCTTCTTCCTCTCCTCCTGGGCGCGGCTCTTTCATGGGGGCGCCGTCATCGAGCCGTTCAACGGGCGCGAGCTGCTGATCCCCGAGCCGCAGGCTCGCAGGGACGAGGTCACAACAGCCGACGTGCTCTCCGATTCCGGCATCTTCTGGGACGAACGGCGGCGCGCCATTGCCCGGGACCGCATACACTGGGACAGATTCCACCTATCCAGAGAGCAGCAGAGCGAGCTGCTGGCCGAGGCAGGACCGGACGCCGACGCCCGGCTGTCCCTCAATGATGTGATCTCGGCGCACCTCTGGAAGACGTACATCGCCAAGTGGGACGGCGACGATGGAGAAAAGACCACCTACGTCAGTTGCCCCGTCGACGTCCGCCGCATCATCAAAGGATTCCCGCGGACCTACTTCGGAAACGCCGTAGGCCTGGCGACGAGATCACTGGAGCGCCGGGCGCTGGCCGAGGCGCCGCTCGGCCGCCTGGCCTCGATCATCCGCTCGGCCGTCGCGTCCGTCGATGAGACCTATATGCGGAACGCGTTGAGCACTCTGGAGGCCATGCGGCTACGGGAAGGGCTGACCGTGCTGGAGGAGAACCACGTGATCCATCCGCGGAGCGGCATCCTGATCACCAACCTTTCGCGGCTGCCGGTCCAGGAGATCGAGTTCGATGCGGGGCCGCCTGTCGCCTTCGACATACTCACGCCCGCCGCCCGCGGTGCGGTCGTCCTGCCCGCCGCTGATGGCGCCGACATCAGGGTGTGCTATCCGCTCGAAAAGTACTGAGCGGGGAGCGCGGGGAGGCCGGAGCGAGACGGCCCGGCCCGACCCCAGCCTTGGCTAGCGACCGAAGCGACCGAACCTGCCCATCCGCGGATTCACGATGTTGGCGAACTTCGAGCCGAACCGGTAGCTGATTCCGAGGCTCAGTTCGTAGCGGAAATTGGTCTCTCTGGCCCGCCTCCTCAGGTAAATGTCCTCGGGATCGAGCCCCGCCGCCGACAGGTAGAACTGGTCTTTGACGCGGGCGATCTCGACGTCGATATCGAAGTTGAATCCGCGGAACAGTCGGTATTCCAGCTCCGCAAAGGCGGTGATGCTGTGGGTCTCCAGATCGTGCAGATACTGTACTCCCGTCAGCGATCCGTGGATCTCGCCCCACGGCTGCTGGACGGCCGCACCCACGATCAGGCTGTGGCGCGGCAGGACCTCACTCCACTTGCCTTCCACTGTCTGCTCCATGTACCAGAAGGCCGTCGCCTCAATTTTGTAACGGAACGTCAGCTGCCGGCGCGTGGACTCCTCGTAGGGAAAGATGTTGTATTCGATGGCCGGACCCCCGAACAGCGCCAGATCTCTGTTAACCCGCGTCGACACGTCCGCTGCCGCTGTTCCGCCTGCAGACCAGTGATCGCTCAAGCTCCAGACCATTAGCACATCGCCGGAGTAGTCCCAGTCCTCGTAGATCTCCACACCATCACCTTCTTCAAATTCGATCTCCCGCCGCCGGTACCGGCCATCCACGTCGATGCTGATCTTCAGGTCCTCGGCGACGCGGTCGGCGCTCGCACCTCCCCTGATCGAGTAGCTGTTGTCAAACTCTTCACCTTCCAGCGACCCGTCGAAGTCGAGCCGAAATACCCAGAGATCCCACGGGTCCTCCTCCTCCCGCTGCAAGACCGCGACCTCGGGTGCCTCGTACACTATTCGCAGTCGCGGGGCCAGCGGACTCGTTTCGACGAACTGCACCAGACCCAGCGCGATGGTCTGCGTCAGCCCATCTCGCACCTCCGCGTCGGTACCGTCCGGGTCGGAGATGTAGGAGAGCGATTTCTCTATGCCGGCGAACGCACCCTGGCCCAAGTAGTCGAGCGTGTAGTGCTCGCCACCGCCACCCGTCCGCTGCGACGTGACCAGCAGGTGCACCTCCGAATCGAGTCGGTCGCGAACCCAGTTCACCCAGGTGATCTCGCGCCGGAAGTGATCGAAGTCGCAGTTCCGCGCATTGCAGTCGAGAAACACACTGAGCGCCTCAACCGCCGAGTCGGCTGCAGGCTCCTGGGCAACCGCCCCGGTCCACGAGGTACCCACACACATTGCCACCAGAAGGACCGACCGCGCCGAATGTCGTATCATAGGTGCGTTCCCTCTCCTCGACTCGCTCCTCCGCGGCGGCGAGCCATTACCGGGAAAAGAGTCTCTGGGTGCTTCCACGCACGGGATGGGCCGGAAGGGGCTCAAGCAATATAAACACCTGAGGGACGCCGAGCGTTGTGACCAGTTGGAACACGTCCTCTCGGAGCAGGACAGCGAGCGAAACCCTCAGCTGCACTCAAGGTCCCATGCTATCGAGCTGGTCCCAAGCTCGGCGGCGAACAACGGTAGCCAACGAATACGTTAGAGCGAGCCCGAGACCATAGTCGCCAATGTGGGTTGTAAGCATTTCTTCGGCTGTTTCCCGTGAGATGATCGAGGACTCGCCCTGCAGAGCTTTTTGAACTTCGATTGCAAACAGGCAGAGGTCGGATGGCGTTGACCACAAACCGCCTCCCGCGGGGTTGGGCATTGTCTGCCAGTATCCCTCGATAACGGCGCCCATCCCGTCGTGTCCGACAGCAACATTCTCTGCGCCGTCGTACTCGAGATGCTGGAAGTATCCGCTCCTTTCCATCCCCACCGGCCTCAACACGGCCTCATTCATGATTTCGGGAAAGGGTTGTCCGATCACATCGATCATTGCTTGGAGAACGACCAAATAGCCGCCGCCGGAATACTCGAATTCTGTTTGAGGCACGGCGACAACCCTCACAGGGCCCGCCTTGGACGGTGGTATACCGTCCAGCATTTGAAGAGAAGTCGGAATCTCCTCTCCTCTGTAGTACGTACCCAACGAGTGCCCGCTCAAACCAGCCCCGTGGCTCAGCAGATATCTGAGTGTTACAGGTCGAATTCCTGTAAATTCGTTGTCTGGAATTTGCCAGGATACAAGGAAGTCGTTGATGTTTGTATCGAGCTCTAGTGCGGCTTTCTGCACCAGGTGAAGCGCTCCCAATGCTGACACCGATTTGCTGATGGAGGCTGCTTGAAATAGAGTATATGCATCAACGGGCGAATCGGTGCCTGTCTCTCTTATGCCGTATCCCTTGGCCCACTCAATCCTCCCGTTGTCGATAACGGCTATGCTCACTCCGGGAACCTTGTACAACTCCATCTGCTCAGCCACTGAGTGGAAAACCTGTTCGGCTCCCTCGATCATAACCGGTGAACTCGATTTGCTCTCAACTTCCGCGATCCGGTTCACGATGTCCTGGGCGGACGAGGCTGCGTCAGCTGTTTGTGATTCCTGGCGAGCTTGCTGTCCTTGGCAGCAAGTCAGCGCCAAGAACGCAGTCACAGGCAATAGAAATGATCTTCTAGCCATCATTGGTCCCCCTGAGCTTCAACATTCGTGTTAGCCGTCCGGCAAGCTTGCGCCTGCAGTCACAACTCTTTCACGCAGTTCCCTCTGGGGAATCCTCGCGAGCCGAATGGAAGGATCTTTTCAATCGGCGTCTGCAGTAGACGGCTCCCCTCCCACTGCCCGCCACACAAGAATGGACCCTCACTACCCAACTATGCCTCGCGGAAAAGAAAGTTTCAGTAAAAGCTCCAGCTGGTGTCGAGGAGTAAACGCGCCCGAGTTCGCCTAATGCCCGAGGTGCTTCTCCCACCACTTCAGCTCGTGGTAGAGCGCGTGTACCTGCCGCCACGGCGTCCATCCGCCGTGATACGAATCGGGATAGCGGATGAACACAGCCGGCACGCGACGCTTCTTCAGGGCTACGTACATCTGCTCCGCCTCCTCGATAGGTACGCGGTGGTCCAGCTCGCCGTGCAGAAAGAGGGTTGGCGTCGTGACGGAACCTGCGTAGGTGATGGGAGACAGCCGGATCATACGGTCTCGGCTATCTTTCTCCCAAGGCGGGCCAAAGAACTCACTCTCCTTGGTTCTCGGGATGTCGGCCACACCGTAATCGCTCATCCAATTGGAAATCGACGCGCGGGCCACGGCGGCGGCGAAGCGGTCGGTGTGGCCGATGACCCAGTTCGTCATGAAGCCTCCGTACGATCCGCCGGTCACGCCCATGCGATCCGGATCGATGGGGTAGCGATCGAGCACGTAGTCGACGCCCGACATCAGATCTTGGTAGTCCAATACGCCCCACCCGCCCCAAATAGCCCACTTGAAGTTTTCGCCGTAACCGGTCGAACCGCGGGGGTTCGTGTAGAGGACGAAGTATCCGTGTGCTGATAGCAGCTGCCGCTGGAAGGAGAAGTCGTTCCCGTAGGCGCCATGCGGGCCGCCGTGAATGACCAGGATCAAAGGATGCTCCCGGTTCGGATCGTATTCGTTCGGATAGAGGATCCACGCCTCGATCGGAGTACCATCGCGGCTCGCGTAGGTTATGCGTTCGGGTTCGCTCAGGCTCAGCTCGGCCATCAGGGCCTCGTTGTTCGTGGTCAGGCGGCGCTCCGCGGATCCATCGATGCGGGCCGCGAAGATGTCTCCCCCGGGCTGCGCGGGACTGTTCCCCTGATAGGCCATCCATTCGGAGTCAGCCGAGAACGTGACGCCGCGTAGGCGGCGAGCGCCGTGGGTAACCTGTTCCACCTGGCCGCCGTCGGCAGAAACGCGAAAGAGGTGAGTGTCACCTCCGACTCCAGCCGTGAAGTAGATGTACCTGCCGTCGCGGCTCCAGTTCGGAGCGCCGGGCATGAGATCCCACCCGGCGGTGATGTTTCGCGGTGTGCCGCCCGCGGCGGGTATGACGAACAGGTCAATCGGTGAGCCGTGGTCTTGTTTCCTCTCGATGACTCGGTCGAGGCCCTCGTAGCCCCGCACGACGACGAGCTCGCCGTCGGGCGACCAGGCAGGGCTCGAATAGTGGTATCCGTCGTCTGTGAGCTGCGTAGTCTGACCCGAGAGATCGACCGCCCACACGTCGGCCCGCTCATAGGTGTATTCGTCACGCTGGTAGGCGTCGGCGGTAAACGCCAACGCGCCGCCGTCAGGCCGCCAGGCCGCACCTTGGACATCCACATTCATGGCCGTGAGCTGCCGCGGCGTGCCCCCTTCCCGCGAGACGATGTGGAGCTCCCTCGGCGGCGAGGCGCTAGGATCTCGGGGGTCCGGCAGATACCCGCGTCGATCGAAACGGTAGTTCATCCAATCGTACATGCGACCGTCGAATCTGTCGTCGATCTCGCGCTCGAAATCTGTCCGGGCGTCCAGCTGCGGTTCCACCTGGGGCCGTGTAGCCGACGTGAACGCGATCAAGCGACCATCGGGACTGAAGATGGGCGTCCCGTCGACGCCTTCGATGCGGAACGCTTCGCCGGCTGGTCGGTCCATCCTCAGAAACCAATGGGCCTCCTTCGTTTCGCCCTCGGGTCCGACTACCGAGCGGGTCGATGAGAAGCTCAGTAGCCGACCGTCGGGTGACCACCGGGGGTTAGATGCACTGAATGCCGGGCTGGTGAGGCGGACGGGATCCCCAGACGCGTCCGCGGGCACGAGCCAGATCTCTCTGTGGCGGCGGTCTTCGCCGCTGAGCGTGAGCGTGCGGACGAAGGCCACCTGCCGACCGTCGGGTGAGATAGCGGGACTCCCAACGCTCTCGATGCGAAAGTAGTCCTCCAGCGTGAGCGGTCTCGTCTCTTGTGCCGCCAGATCGATCGTCCAGACGAGTGAAAACCATAGGCTGAGAGCCACGGCGCGGGCGAGGCGTGATCTGTGAGCAGCGCGGACTATTGTTCTCATGTTCTACCCTCGGGTTCTGGGAAGGACTGCGCCGGAGAGCGCTATTCTGCCACGACTGCGGGCAGTGCGAGCCTCGCGGCGATGGCCAGCCGTGTCAAGCCTATCGTCGTACGAACTTCTGCACCCGCTTGCCCGTATTCACCTCCGTGACGTAGAGATTCCACTCCGAATCCACCGCTGCACTGTGCGCCCAGTTGAACTGGCCCGCAAAGCGTCCGCCGCGGCCGAACGCGTCCACGACTCCCAGTGTCTCGCGCTCGAGAATCCACACCTTCATGTTCGTGCCGTCTGGGATGAACATCCACGTCTGCTCGGCATCGGGCGATAGCTCCAGGTCCCAGACCGATCCCATCGCCAGCGTCCGAGGCGCGAGGAACACCTCGCGCACGAACGCGCCGTCCTTCCGGAAGACTTGGATGCGATTATTGGCCCGGTCGGCCGCGTAGACGAGTCCGTCGTCAGCAATGCGAACGGCGTGCATCGGGCTTCTAAACGAGCGAACTGGCTCACCCTCCGGATCATACGGAGGCAGAGGACCGTCGTCGGGCCGCTCTCCGTACGCGCCCCAGTGGCGTCTGTATGCCCCCGTCTCGGCGTCGAACACGACGATCCGCCGGTTTCGGTACCCGTCCGCGATGTACAGCTCGTTCGTTTCGGGATCCACCGCCACATCGGCGGGGGAGCCGAGATGCTCCGTGTCGTTGCTACCCTCGCTCACCCCCCACTCGCCGATCGTGAGCAGGCGGTTCCCGCTCCGGTCGAACTTGAGGACCACCTGGTCCGACCGCCCGCTACTCCCGAGCCATACGTTGTCCAGATGATCGACGAAGATCCCGTGCTCGCTCTGCGGCCAGCGTTCACCCTGGCTCCACGCCCGGATAAGGCTACCATCGGCGCCCGTCTCGACGGAGTCGGGGCCGCCCCAAGCCTGCACCACGTTGCCCTCTCGATCGAACTCGATTATCGACGGGGCGGGTACACAACACTCCGACGGCGGCGGGTCCTGAATGGCCCCGGCTTCATGGTCGGTGAGCGTGAGCGGCCGGTGCACGATCCAGATGTGGTCCCGGGAGTCCACCGCCACGCCGGAGATCTGACCGAGGATCCACTTGTCGGGAAGTGGTTTGGGCCAGGTCGGGTCCACCTCATAGACCGGGACGCTGGAGTCGGTGAGTACACCGCCTCGCGCTACGACGAAGCTGGCCGCGGCGACGATGACGACCACGCTCCACAGAATACGCTTGCCCATGTCCAATCTCCTAGATTTGCCCAGCATCGCCATTGCCTAGGCCGCCCTAGTTGGACGATAACTTCCAGGCCTCCACAAACCGGACTGCGTTCTGAGTCAGCCGAGCGAAGGTTAGCTCCCCGATCTCCGCTGTTGCTGACCTCGGATCGCTGAACGACCAAACACCGTTGCTCGACAGCTCGTGGCTGGCTCCTCCCTTCCTTGTCCCGGACGGGACCCCTATCAGCTGGTCCCAGACGTACAATAGCTCCGGGTGGTCCTCGCCGAGCGCCCTGAGTTCTGCAGCCCGTGTCGTGAATCGAATATCTGGCTTCTCCGCCCTTTCCATCCTCACAAGTTCTGGCGCGACGAACAGCATGGTTGACGTCTCAGATTTGCCAGCGTGCCAGTCAAAGAACTCGCCCTCATCAGTGGCCTGGAACGGAGCGCCGAGGCCGATAGCCACGGCTGTAGCTTCCGTGGTGTGATTGATGCGATGAATCAGCTGCCCCTGAACTAATGAGTTGCCGCCATGATAGTTGAAGAACATGATACGGCGAAAACCGTGCTTGATAAGACTCTCAACGCCCTCAAAAACCACCTGCTCCATCGTCTCCGGCCTCAAGCTGATGCCGCCAGGGAACCCGAGGTGGTACTCGCTGTAGCCAACCAGCAGAAGAGGGACCACAACTACACCGGTCTGCCTCGAAACCTCCTTGACCATCTCGAAGGCCTGGTAGTAGTCGGAACCTAGAGGCAAGTGAGGGCCGTGCTGCTCAGTACTGCCGAGCGGAATGATGACCATGTCATTTGTTTCTAGGTACCTGGCAACATCAACCCACGCCATCTCTTGCAGCACTAACGGGCCACCCTCGCCTTTTGAGAAAGACGACAGCACCGGCTGAAGCAAGACGGCAAAGCACAACGGAAACCAGCAGTAGCGTGTCTTCGACATGATCGCCCTCCGATTCTAGGTAGTCTGCCACAACTGGGTAGCGGATCTGTATTCTCCAGCTGCGCCCTACTGAAACCTGGGCCCACGAGCCGCCCGCGTAGAAGAGCAGCACCAGCCACAACGACCGGCAGTGTATCTCGTCAATGAGCCGCTTGAGACGGGACACGGCTGCCAGCTGCGGGATGAGGTATGTGGGATAACGGGCACCCGGTTGTCCTCAAAAATGGGATGCTACCGGGCCCGCATCAACGGACGGCGTCAGTCGGGTTACTCGTGTCTATCCAGCAGCGCCTGGAGACACGGGTGGTCGGGGAGGGGATCCTAGGTGCTGCAAAGGAGAGTGCCTCGAACGCTGCTTGGCGCCCAGAGTGCGAGAGTCCATGCCGTGACAGAGTCCGCAACCGGTGTTGCCCGACGCCGCGACGGTTGGAGCCTCAGGTACTTCGCCGACCGCACACCCATTCGAGCGAAGCTGGCATGAAAAGGTGCCAGGAACCCTCGGCCCTGGAGGGGTTCCTGGCACCGATTGGGGTGCGCTACATCTCGCTCAGCATCTTCTGCGCCTTTGTCCTCACGTAGGCGAAGTTGAAGTTGAGCTGGTTGAAATTGGCGGCCTGCTCCAGCAGTGCCCGGGCCTCCTCATCATGCCCAGCGTGCTGGTGGGCCTTCGCCGACATGAGCAGGACCCGCGGGTCCTGCTGGTTAGCCTGCGCGAACTCGGCGATCGCGGTCTCGAAGTCCTCCTCGTGGAGGGCGATCATCCCCAACAGCTCGTGGTGCTGCCAGACCTCAAAGGGGATGTTGTGGATCAGCACCTGCTCGCCGTAGGCATCCGTTCTTGTCCTGGCGCTCGTAATGTCGTCGCTCATCAGCGCCACACGGGCCGCGTCGTACAGGTGGTTCCTGCGGGTGCCTTCCTTCACCTCGTCGGGGACATCTGCCCGATCCATCGTCGCGACGGATTCCTCGAACTGCTTGAGGGCCTTCTCCGGATCGCCGCTGTGCAGGAGGATGTCGGCGATCAGGTTGAGGTCGCCGGACATCTGAGCACCGTCCCCGTTCTCCTCGGCGATCTTGTACATCGCCTTCACCTTCTCGATGGCTGCCTCGTAGTTCCCTTCGTGCACATAGGACACAGCCGTCCAGAGCAACGCCGCCCTCCGCTCACCGTCGGTCCGGGCCACTTCCTCGAACAGTCTCTGGAACGTCTCCCTTGCATCCTCGCCGCTCCCCATGAAGATCTGATTGTTGCCGATCCCCACGTAGGACGCGACGAAGTTGGCGTTACGGGCCAGCGCCTCCTCATAGTTGGCGATCGACTCCTCGAATCGTCCCATCTTCATCAGCAACTCGGCGTAGGAGTCGTACGGGTTCGGCTCGTTCGGGATCAGATCGATGTACGTCATGAAGGCCCTTTCGGCCGCATCGTAGTTCCCGAGGAACCGGTTCGCGTAACCCATACTGTTGTACGGCGGCGAGTAGCCCGGATTTATCTCCGTCGCCACCGTGTAGCGCTCGATCGCCGACTCCCATTCCTGCCGGCCGAAGTAGAAGTTGCCGAGCGCAGTTTGCGCACGCTCGTCGCCGGGGTATGCCTCCACCAGCTGCGTCAGGTGCTCCTGCTGGGCAGCCGGGTCACCCTTGACCGCAGCATCGGTCGCAAGGATCAGCATCCGCTCTGCGTCGGAGGCGTTGTCGATGCACGCCAACGCACGTTCCATCGACTCGAAGAGGTCCTTCGCCGTAGGCGCCGTTACCGCCAGCGCCCACCAGGCATACGCAAAGTCGGGGTCGAGCTCCACGGCCTGCAGGTAGTATTGGCGGGCATCTGTCCCACGGATCTTCTCGGCCAGGTCGCGACCTTCGAGGAAGAGGTTGCGCGCCTCGACCGAGGCTGTGGTGATGGGGATTTTCCCCGAAGCGAGTTCCTGGGCCTGTGCAATCGCAGTCGCTCCCATGAAGAGGCCCAAGAACATGACTGCCACACCTCCCCGGGGTGAGTAGCTCCACATAACGACCTCCTTCAGATCAGCCCAGATATGGATGGGCATGTACGATAAACGCCCCACGACCACGATTGAGCCTCCTAGGCGATTGCACAAGTGGCAGAGGAAGAATCGTTCTCGAAAGCGGCTCACGAAGCGGCAGCTCAGGAGTGCCCGGGAGCAAATCAGGGAAGCTATACTCGCCGCCCACACTGAGGCTGTACCCTCCCACTAACCTCCTCGGGGAGTCAGAGCCCGGTTCCGTGTGACTCCAACCCGCCGCCTGATTCAGCTCGGACAAGTCTGTATCCGGACTCGGCCAGGACCTGTGGGATACTGCGGACGATAGCGCGGTCGAGGTCCTGTTCGATGGCACCGAGTGTCGCGAACGGCGCGATATGTCTGTTCTGTCGCAGAGACTTCTTGGTCTGCTCGGCCCATTCGTATCCCATCAGCAGGCGGTCACGCAGCCAGATGTCGTGCTCGATCTCTGCCAGCCTCTCGGCCTGCGCCGAATACTGTTCGGCGGTGACCCCCGGCCTGTCACTCGCGCCGCTCGGCTCGTTGGAGAAGCCCACCTCCCGCAACTTGGCCTCCGTGAGACGGGCGGTCAGGCGGTTCGCTTCTTTTTCTTCCTGCGAGAGCTGATCGTAGGGAGCCAACAGGGGGCTCCTCTTGTTCGCGGTATCCAGCTCCCCCCCATATTCCCAACCATCAGCCTCGAGCGTACTGCGATAGGCATCGTGGCAAGCTTTCGCCAACCCCTCGACGACGGGGACCTCGAGCTGCCCGACTCGGACCTGGTCCAGGAAGTCGGAGCTGACGTGCAGGCTCAGCTGGTCCGGCGAAGGGAGATCTCCCACGGTGAATCGATCAGCTTGCGCCAGGTCGCTCATCTTGACTACTGACTCGAGCGAACGGGCGCCGTGCAAGTACCTTTTGACCCTGAGAAGTCCCCGCACAACACCGGGGCTGATGCGAGCCAGTCCGGAGCTCTGATCGATCAGGTGCGAGTACTGGTGTTCCAAAACCGACCGCAGCATGACGGCACGGCGGATCAAGTGTGCCGAGTCTTTCCCAGCCAGCTCTTCCCACTCCTCTTCGCTTTCTTCCACTCCCGACGAAGTCGCCGTCGGATCTGATAGCGTGATCGGGTTCGGGCCTTTGATGTTGACGAAGCCGCGTAGGCGGCTGATGAAATCCGGCCCCTTGCACTTAACAAAAGCATCACGCGCCGGTTCTGACTTGTCATGCGACTTGTTGAAGCTCTCGAAGTTGGGGCACGTACCGCCCGCAAACACGAATATGGCTTTGCCGAAGGGATGAATGGCACCACCGGCCTGGAATTCCGCGTCCTGCATCGGAGCCAGGAAGTCCTTCAGCCATTGGAGTTGGGACGTATCGAACTCGTCCCAGAACACCAGTGGGACCTGGCCTCGGACCGCTGCGTCGCGAACCAGGTGGAAGTGCTTATGCAAGTCGCTCAGTCCGGCCAACTGCGCCACGTTGAACTCGAGTACGGCCTTCTGCTTACCAAAGAGCTCGGCAGCCAGCTGCTTGATGGCAAACGACTTGCCGGAACCCGGTGGGCCAAAGACCGCAATCGACAGCGGCCTGGTGTCGCTGGGATTGGCCTGGTAGGAGAGGATCAGGCTGCGGATCGCGTTGATCCTTTCGATCTCTTCCCGATCCACGGTGAGATACTTGCCGTAGCGCGCCTTGGGGGCCGCGGCCAGTGCCTTCTCAGCGCCGCGATACACCACATCGGTTGCCTTGGCGGCCACGTACTCCAGTCCGCTTCCCGTCAGATCGGCGAGTAAGTCCGACTTGAACTCCTCTTGGTCGGTCCCGCCATCCCGCTGTACGAAGCTTCGGGGGAAAGCGGCCGAGTAGGCCGTGGCGGGGTCGGGCAGGTTACGGTCGGGATGATAGGCCGCCCGAAGCTCCCGGTCGGTGGCGTCAGCTTCGAATGCCCTGGACCACCCGCCCCCAACGTCGTGGTTGACCCGCGCCGCTGCCAGGCCGCGGCCGAGTGCCAGAAATAGCGGGTAGGATGCCGGGTCCAACTCGTGACGTGCCAAAGCCGCGGTGAGCACCGACGTCGTCCCCACGACGTGGCCCGGACGCTTCGCCCGCCAGCTCCCCTCCAGATGCTCCGGATCGAACAGGAAACGTTCGAACGTGACTTTCTCTCGCACCGGGAAATCGGGAGCTTCCCGTTCCCTCTCCGATGGCGGTCCGAACCGCAGCCGACTGCGCGCCAGACTCGCAGCGCCGGCTCCCCCGAATTGCACGACGACGCGTCGGCAACGCACCACTTCTCTGGCGGCAACGCCTTCCTGAATCTCCGTTGTCGTTAGTTCGATCGTATGATCCCAGGAGAACGCTCGTGACATAGCTTTGGCGTGGGCCCGCAGCACCGCAGCCGGCATCACGACCGTGAGGCGATCCAGGTGCTCTTTCCTGAGGGTCTCCCAGAGGCGCCCCGCCGGAAGGGAGTCGACGGTCTTCAGGATGATCCGCTTGGGTTGACCGCCGTCTCTCAGTGCCGCGGGCCACAGCTCTTCCCGATCCCGAAAGCCCTGGCCCATGTCGTCCAGCACCAGTAGGTCCGGGTCGGCGACGTCGCCCTCTATGGGGAGCGGCTTCGCGTCTGCCGAGGGCGGTTCGCACCCCAGAAACTCCTCGATGCGCCAGGCCGTCTCCTTGCTCCCTTCTTCACGCGGATGTAACGACCAGATCGAGTAAGCGCGGCTGAATGCGAAGTCCGTCTCGTCCTGAGTAAGGGAAGGCTGACGGTGGGTGAGAACTTGAACCTCGGATCCTTGATCGCAGCAGGCTAGCCTCACGAGGTGCGCCACATACCAGGCACCGCCCGGCCGGTGACTCTGCACAGCGTGCGGAACCTGCTCGTGGTAGTAGGCCGGCACGCGCGGCTGTCGCACCAGGTTGAAATCAAAGCTGACGTCTCCAGCCACGACGACCTTCATAGCTTGCAACCTCTCCAAGGTTACCCTTCCTTCCCTCTCACCCAGCGATGTCGGCTCTGCCGCGCCCGGCTTGCGGTTCCCGACCTGGACCCAAGCGATAGCCAGGCTCAGCTACCGGGCACCTGCCACCGTCTCGCCGGTCCCACCTCAACCCTGTCTGGCGAGACAGCGAGCTAGGCAGGGGCCGCGGCCCGAAGTATGTGCGATTAGGGGCACCCGGTTGTGCTCAAAGATGGGATTCTGGCAGGCCCGTATCAACGAGTGGCGCCTTTCCGGCGCTTCCGAACGCTGTGGCTGCCCTTCGAGCCTCTCGATCAGAGCAGCTAGGATATCCTGGGAGTCGTCTTCGAACCTCCACACCTCCACACCCTCGCCGCGGCGGAAGATCACACGTACCGCGGTCTGTCTCTCGCCCAGCCGCTGCACGGCCACGCGGAGAAACCGGCCGTACTTCTCGCAGAGGATCACCTGAGTGCTGTCGTTAACGGGCTGGTCCTCGCGGAGCGAGAATCCCTCCTCATGCACGGCCTCGCGTGCAGCGCGCACGACCGCTTCGTAGTCGGCGGCGAAGATGTGCGGCTGACCTTCGAGCACTTCGAACAGAGCGGCGAAGACGTCCTGATAGTAGTCTTCCATCTCGAACGGGTCCGTCGGGGAGCGGGGGCTGGAGATCAAACGCACCGCGCTCTGTTTCTCGCCCAGCCTCAGCACTACTACGCGGAGGTTTCGGCCGTATTTCTCGCAGAGGATCACCCTGGTGCTGTCGTCAACGGAATAGTCCTCGCGGAGGGCGAATCCCATCTCCTGGGCGGCCTCGCGGGCAGCGCTCACGACCGCTTCGTAGTCCACGGCGAAGAAGTCCAGCCTACCTTGGAGCTTCTCGGCCAGAGCGGCGAGGATGACCAGGGGACTATCCCCGATCTCGATGTCGATCGGATTGCGGACCCGGGCGATCACACGCACCACGGTCTGTTGCTCACCCAGCCTCTGCACGACCACGCGCGCGACCCAACCCTCGTCTAGGTAGCCGCTGCCACAGTAGATCGCCCATGTGCTGTCGTTAACGGGATAGTCCTCAGCCAGGTGGAGCTTGTCGCCAACGAACGGATAAACCTCCTCGGGCTCGGCCCGATGGAGCCACACCTCCTGCAGGACCTCGCGGGCCGCGCTCACGACCACCTCGTAGTCCGCAGCGAAGGAGCGCGACTTCCCTTGATCCAGAGGCTCGTCCTTCAGTCCCTCGATGGTCTCGTACCCTACCGCGAGTCCGGCGAGGGTCGCGCAGGCTGTTAGGCTGAGCACGGCCAGCAGGAAGACGGCTGCACCCACGATGAACCGCATCAGATGCCTCATACTGCCACCTGCGGCCTGAGGTATGTGGGGATTACGGGCACCCGGTTGTGACTAAAGATGCGAGCCTACAGAACGGGCAGCAACGAGGACGTAAGAGCGACAGCCGCGGCGATGGATACTGCGGAGAATACCGGGTTGTGGCTCGCGTTGAAGGCGTCGTCAGACACCGAGCCTAGCCCCTCGGATCTCAAGGCCGGAGAACTCCCAGCGATGGCACGACTATGAAAGTGGCGGTGGCGGCTGCAGTATCTTGGTCACCGTTTTCGTCACCACGGGCCACATTGGCCATCCTCAAAGAACAAGAGGGCTCGCATTGAGGTGTTGCGGAGCCTCAAGTTGTCGGAAAAGTGGAGCGGATGGCTTTCGCGGTGAAGGCGCCCGCAGGGGCGGCTTCACACTGAGCGCCGCCTTGCGGCGCGAAGCTACCCACGACCTCCTGCGTGCAAGGCAGGGAAGCGGCGCCAGCCAGCGCCAGTGAGCGCTGACACCACCATCGTCACCGCGAGGCAGGCCACCAGTCGCCCGTGAGTGTCGTCGCTTGCCAGCCCGGATCGCGTTCTCCTTGCGGCAGTCCCTCGCAGTGTTCAGCCGTAGATCGTGAGCAGTCGGTAAACGAGGAATACTACGACGCTGATCTCTATCACCCAAGCCATCGGTTGGCGATAGTACCCGATGTACATCTGCCTCCCCCAGTAACCAGTGTCTTGCCACAAAGCGAGCGTGAACTTGCGCCTCGACAACGGCCACAGCAGCGGAAGGCCAACCGTACTACCGATGTCCGCGGCATAGTGGGCCACGATAGCGACAAAGGCAAAGACGGCGTAATGCGTTGAGAATACGGCGACGAGAGCGCTCACCGCCAGAGCGAAAAAGAGGCTGTGGGTCAGTGTGCAGTGAAAACTCGGCTTGGCCAACTTGGCCTTTACGACCAACGAGTCGCCGTTGGGCAAGAAGTGCATGGCCAGAACGAAGACGGCCATCCTGGGGTTCCAATCATATGTAGCGATTGAAAGCGCTAAGGGAATATGCCCGGCCTGCAATGCCTTCCTCCTCGTTCCCGTGGCTTCTCGCGCAGTTCGCCAGCGACGACCGCGATGACTGACGCTATCACCTATGTGGGAGTGCCGCCGGCGGCCATCGACCTATACACGCTTTCTACTAGCTTCAGATCACGTTCGGCCAGGTCGAGATTCATCTGAGGTTCCTCACCTGTCCGAAGCGAGCGGATGAAATCCCGAAGCATCGCTTTGCTGCCACCGATGTCAGACATGCCCGGGATGATCAGCCGCTTTCGAACACCGTTGACCGCGATGAACAGTCCATTCGTCTCGAAAGTGATCGAGCCCTCGAGCCCGAAGATCTTCGAGAGTCGCAGCCCTCTCAGCAGTGAAGGTATCTCCCACGAATAGTAGACAGCCCCCGCCGCTCCACCGGCATACTTCAGCGCGACGACGACGCTTCTCTCCAGCCCACGCTCAGTTGCCTGACCAAAGCCGCGCACTGATTCGATCGTCAGACCGAGATTGGCGACGAAGTTGATCCAGTGGATTCCACCTTCGAAGAGCGCTCCACCGCCCGACAGTTCCTCTTCGTCTCGCCAATCGTCGGTGCTCTGCTTCTTCAGTGCGTTGACTAGGACGAAGCGCACTTCGCCGATCCAACCATCGCGGATGATTTCGCGAAGTCTCACAGCGAGCGGCTTATAATAGTAGTTCTCAGCCACCAGAACACGACGCCCTGTTTCGGACTGCATCGCGCGAACTTGCTCAAAGTCGCTCGACCGCAGGAAAGGCGGTTTCTCGACGATCACGTCCTTGCCAGCATCCATAGCCTGCAAGGTCAGCTCGAGATGGGAGGCCGGGGGTGTGCAGATAAAGGCTACGTGTAGATCGGGGTTCCCGAGCGCGGCCTCGTACGAGCCCCAGGCACCACCGCCTCGGTATTCGCGGTTGAAAGCGGTCGCCTTCTCGAGATCACGGCTTCCGTAGTGGAGGCGGACGTCGTCCCGAAGGTAGGACAACGTCCTGCTGTGCATGCGCGTGGCCCGGCCACAGCCAAGAAACACAATATTCAGCGGTTTTTCGTCGGCAACCAAAGCCACCCTCGGTTACACGTTCAGCTTACCATGTCGTCCGCGCAGCGCAAAGCGTTCGCCGCTATGGTTAGGCTCGGATTGACTCCGCTCGCCCTAGGCATGAAGCTGCCATCCACCACATAGAGATTGTCAACGCCTCGGAACCTGCAAAAGCGATCAAGGGCAGAGTTTCTCGGATCACTCCCCATCCGAACGGTGCCCACTGCGTGAGAGAACGTCCTTATCTTATGGGCATAAGTAAACCACGCACCGGCCTTTCGCAGAATCCGTCTGGCTCTCTCACTCAGGACACGCCGCGCCGCCTTATCGCGATCAGTGTAACGGTGAGTAACCTCTAGCCCAGGAAGGTACGTACACCCTTGACTCCGGTTGATGGCTACGCGGTTACGCCATTGAGGTTGATCCTCGGCCAGAACTAGCAGACCCGTGCTGTGGTGGATAGCCGTTCCGATAATTCGGGAGACTGGCCGCGGCAACCTCGAGCGCAGGAGTTCCACAGGCGGCGATTGAATCTGCTGGACGCTTCCCAGTTTCCCGCTGGGCATTTTGATCGTCGGATGTCCGAAATAGAAATCATGAACTCCCAGTTGCTTGTGGAACTGGTCGCCAGCTAGATCGTGCCGGAAAAAGCCATACACGATACCAGCGCAGTGGCGGCTCAGATAGCGACCGACTGCATGCCCGCCCGGGTTGAGGTGCTGCAAGTCAGATGCGAGGAGCACCATTGGCGATCCCAGGGAGCCCGCTGAAAGGACTACCAGCTCCGCGCCAAAGCGCATGCTACAGCCGGTCGAAATGTCGTAGCACTCAACCGCGACCACACGCCTTCCTTTAACGACCAAGCGAGTGGCAACCGTGTTTGCTCTAAGCTTGAGCCCCTCCCCAAGCAGATTGGGGATGACCTGCGTTGCGAGGTCGTTCTTTGCCTTGAGTGCACAGGCAAACGTGTCGCACTTACCACAGCCGGGACACGGGGTCCGACCGTCGGTAAGCGAATAGTTGATGGCCAAGGGGAGTCGGAAAGGCCGTAGGCCGAGCTCAAGACCCGCACTCTCAACCATGCGCGAGACAGTCGACAGCGCACTGGGACCTTGAGGGTAGCCGCAGCTGCGATAAGGCTCGGTCGGATCACGACCGACCTCTCCAGCAACCTGCAGAATCTCCTCCGCCCGGCTGTAGTAGGGCTCCAAATCAGCATAGGAAATCGGCCATCGAACTCCTGTATCGCTCTCGATCTCGGGACTCGTTTCAAAGTCGGCCTCACGAAACCGCATCGCAACACCGCCGTAGAACACCGAGGGGCCGCCAACGCAACAATAGAAGCCCATGTACTTGCGGTGGCCGCCGGCCAGCACCCGATAAGGTTCCTGCGTCGTACAGAACGGAGACAGATCCAGCGTACCGCTAGGCCCCCAGTTGTGCGCACCCCGCGGTACCCAATCTCCGCGTTCCAGCATGAGCACACTGCAGCCGGCGTGAACCAGGGTATGTGCAACCATCGATCCGCCGAAGCCACTACCAACGACGATGGCGTCAAACTTTTCCATCAGAAGTGATGTAGCTGATAACGAATGAGAGGCCACTCAGAACGCCAAGGGTCAGGGACTCGGCACCGATGTCCAACGAGCCACCCGCGATACCGCACCCTGTTGCACACCATTCTGACAGACAGGTAATCAAGACAGCGCGAGATGACCATGGCCCCAAAAGTGTATGTGACTTCTGGCCCCGACTTACCTCGAGCCTCGTCACGGGTGCGACCGGCAATGCCGTCGGGTCAGAGCGGCCCTCGATCTCGAGCACGCAGGTGTCGGGGCCCATCGACACGATGGTGCCCACGAGCCGCTCCCCAGCGACTATGGTGGGCGCTAAGACTCGGACCCGATCACCCGGCGCGACCGGCGGCTCCTGCTGGGCAAAGAGGTCTGCCTGCGCTGTGAGGACGAGCGCGGCTACGAGAGAAACGATCCGTGGAACGATCATACAGCAACTTCCTTTGGCTGCCGGAGAGGTATGCGGGGTTACTACTTGCGCCCTTCTGGTCAGATGCGGACCGCTACCGGCACCGTCAGTCGCTCGGCAACATTCAGCTTCGGGGCCACGCAAACCCGGATCGCTCGGATGCTTACGGGAAGGAGAGCGGCAAATTAATGGAATGGCCGGCTCTGGTTGCGAGCTAGCGTGACAAAGGGCGAGGATACTGCGTAGTTCCACGACTGAGGTCTCCGAGCCAGCAAGGCTTACTTCGCTAGATCCTCAGCGCGTCCCGGTGAACCCAGTATGGCCGTTTAGTCTCGAGAGTGCAACAGATACCCATACTGATTAGTGGTCTACGCGCCAGTCGAGGGCGGCCGCACTGCTGATCTCAGCCTGCGGGCAGGGCGTGCACGTGGTGGCGGACGAGGCAGCGGCGTCGAAGGCCGAGACCCTTCCGCTCGCTAGCCCTGCGGCGCCCCGGGCCGCAGTTCTATAGGGCCCAGTGCAGATTCCAGAAAGCGGTACCGTTTGCGGTTGCAAGTGATGTTGTCGCGGTCAGGGCCGAGTGCGCGGTAGTAGAGGCAAACGGAAGGGCCAGCCTCACAGTGACTCCAACCGGCCCCACAGTTCCTCAAACGTCAGCTTATCGGAGATGCTGACGGTTGAAGGGGCACGAAGTGCGGTGCGCTCGCTTCTCAATCTCCGGCCAAGCGCGCAGATTCAGGACTATCAGCTGGTCGTTTGGCTTCTCTGCCCTGCCCGTGAAGATGAACGCCCCCAAGTCAGCNNTTTCTTACGCTTCATCTTCTTATCTTGGCTGATCAGGCACCAATCCTCGCGCCCACTCAGGAAGGCAAAGATCTTCTCGTCCGGTTCCGCAGGCCTTCGTTCTCCCACGCATAGCGGGAACTTAGAGTGCTCGGTGACGGACCCGGTGCCAACCGCACCGCCCGAAGACAAAAGAAGCCAAAGACGTGCCGACTCGGAGACCCTTAGACCAGAGACTTCACGCGGAAAGTCAGACTGCGCGAGTGGCGGTAACGGCCACGGTGCGTGCGTCACCGTTTCTGTCACCACGGGCCAAGTAGGCCATCCTCAAAGTAGAAAAGGCCCCGCATTGAGGTGTTGCGGAGCCACTAGTTGTCGGGGAGTGCAGCGGATGGGATTCGAACCCACGACCTCCTGCGTGCAAGGCGGCAAACTGGCGCCAGCTAGCGCCAGTGAGCACGGGTTTATGCAGGTTTTCGAGGGTGGAGCGCTGACCAGCGCCAGCCAGCGCCGGTGGGTTTTGTCACCGCCAATGACACCGCGAACCTGTGCGGCTCACCCGTCGGGACCTGTTATGAGGCTGTCTAGAAAGAGCCCTCCGCTACCACACTCATAGACGCCGTGGGACATGGAAGTCCTCCTTGCAGCGGTCGCACCAGAACGGGTCGCGGCCGGCTCGGCGTACGACTGGTATCGCCCAGCGCCGGTCCCAGACATACAGGCGTTCCTCCCGTTTCAGCCGCTCCTGCTCCTCCGGCGGCACGTAACCGTAGCTCAGTCGGTACACGTGGTCTTTCTGGCCGCAGTGCGGGCACGCCGGCAGCAAGGGCAACGAGCGCTACTACCGTAGGGTCCCTGCCGCTAACTGTTATCGATATGCTGTTGCCTGGCTGAGCGGGTGAGTGCATGATGGTGAAGACCGGGAACTGAGGCTCGGGGGGCGCCATCTACATCGGCATCCGCGCCATCGATTCCGAGCCGCACAAGATCTACGCCCAGCTCGTACGACGCCCCCGGCGAGCGCCCGCGATGTTTTCGCGGCGCCGCTTGACGGGCCAGTGCGGCGTGCACCTACTTCGGTAACACAGGCAGCGAGCCCTTCTCATGGGCGGCGGCGACACCCCGAGCGAAGGCAGCATCACACGCATCCTCGTCGGCCTCCGCGAGACAGACCGCAAGGAGGCGCTCGAGCGGCTCCTCCCCCTGGTCTACGACGAACTGCGCGCCTTGGCCCGGGCCCATCTCTGGCACGAGCGCCCCGATCACACATTGCAGGCCACGGCCCTGGTGCACGAGGCGTATCTGCGTCTCCTGGGTGGCGAGCACCCACCCTGGAAGGACCGGCGTCATTTCTTTCACGCCGCCGGCGAGGCCATGCGCCGGATCCTGATCGAGCACGCGCGGAAGCGTGCTCGGGTCAAGCGTGGCGGAAAACGCGTGCGAGTAGAGCTCCGCGACGCCAATCTCACGACTGAGCAAGATCTGGAAGAGTTTTTGGCCCTCGACGACGCGTTTCGGCGCTTAGAAGAACAGGACCCCCGGGCAGCCGACGTCGTCCGGCTGCGCTTCTTCGCCGGGCTGAGCGTCGAGGAGACAGCGAAGGCCCTGGAGCTGTCCGAGCGGACGGTGAAGCGCGAGTGGGCCCTTGCCCGGGCGTACCTGTACGCGGCCCTGCGGGAAGAGCCCAACGGCTGAGTCGGGGAAGGATCGAGATTCGATGGAACAGGCGAGCTGGAAACGCGTGAAGCAGGTGTTCCACGAGGCGCTGGAGAAGACTGGCCCCGAGCGAAACAGCTTCGTCGCGGCGGCCTGCGGCCAGGACCGTGACCTTCGCGCGCAGGTGGAGGCGTTGCTGGCGGCCCACGATGAGGCCGAGGGTTTTCTGGCGTCGCCGACGATGGAAGACGCGAACGAGGCGGCCAAGGCCGCGCGTGGCCTGGCGACTGCGGCCCCGCCGGAGGGCCCCGGGAGCACAATCGGGCCCTACAAGCTGCTCCAGGCCATCGGCGAAGGCGGCTTCGGGATCGTGTACATGGCGGAGCAGGAGCAGCCCCTCCGCCGGCGGGTGGCCCTCAAGATCATCAAGCTGGGGATGGACACGAAGGAAGTGATCGCCCGCTTCGAGGCCGAGCGGCAGGCGCTGGCGATGATGGACCATCCCAACATCGCCAAAGTCTTCGATGCCGGGGCCACCGAGACGGGCCGGCCGTACTTCGTGATGGAGCTGGTCAAGGGCGTGCCCATCACCGAGTACTGCGACGCGAACCGACTCAGCACGCGGGAGCGGCTCCGGCTCTTCGACGATGTTTGCCAGGCGGTGCAGCACGCCCACCAGAAGGGGATCATCCATCGGGACCTCAAGCCCTCGAATGTGATGGTGACCCTGCACGACGGCCGGCCGGTGCCTAAGGTGATCGATTTCGGGGTAGCAAAGGCGACGGCGCACCGGCTCACTGAGAAGACGCTGTTCACCGAGTACGGCCAGTTGATCGGCACGCCGGCCTACATGAGTCCCGAGCAGGCGGAGATGAGCGGCCTGGACATCGACACGCGCAGCGACATCTACTCGCTGGGCGTTTTGCTGTATGAGCTGCTCACTGGCACGACGCCGTTCGAGGCGAAGCCGCTTCGCTCGGCGGGCTATCTCGAGGTCCTGCGGATCCTCCGGGAGGATGAGCCGCCCACGCCGTCCAGCCGGCTCCGCACCCTGGGCGACGCCCTGACCGAGGTCGCGAAGCAGCGCAACGCGGAGCCCGGAGCCCTCACGAAGCTCGTCCGGGGGGATCTGGACTGGATCGTGATGAAGGCGTTGGAGAAGGATCGCACGCGGCGCTATGCGTCGGCGTCGGAGTTTGCGGCCGACATCGGGCGGCACTTCCACGACGAGCCGATCGCCGCCCGCCCACCGAGCACGGCGTACCGGCTGCGGAAGTTCGTGAAGAAGCACAAGGGCCCGGTGGCTGCCGCCGCCGGCGTCGCGCTGGCGATCGTGCTCGGCGCATCGATTGCCACCTGGCAGGCCGTGCGCGCCCGTGCCGAGGCGCACCGCGCACAGGCGAATGCGATCCTCGCGTCGGCCACGGGCACCGAGGACCCGCTGCTCAAGGCTCTGCTGATCGACGAGATCGCCGACGTGCCCGACCTGCCGGGCAAACTGGCCGTGCTGCGGGACGCGGCAAACTATCCCCTGCCCATTTCGGTCCTCCATGTGGCTGACTACGCGAACAACGTGGAATACAGCCCCGACGGCCGGTATCTAGCTGGAACCTTCATGGATGGCACTGCCCGTATCTGGCGAACCGACGGGACGGGTGAGCCGCTGGTTCTGCAACACGATGACGAGGTGGATGCACTCGAATTCAGTCCGGATGGCACCCGAATCGTCACCGGTACGTCGGCTGGGACAGTTTGGATCTGGCCGCTGGATGGCGTGGGCGATCCGATCATCTTCACCGCCGACAAGCGAATCGAGAGCGCCCAGTTCAGCCCAGACGGCACGAGGGTCTCGGCCGGCACCGAGCAGGGTGGCCCGATCTGGATCTGGCCGGCCGACGGGTCCGGCGACCCGGTCGTCATTGGCGTCGAGGATGTGCTACTGCTCGGAGGCGGGTTCTTCCCGGACGGCGACCGTATCCTGACGGGAGGCGACAGCGGCGCGCGGATCTGGCGTGCTGACGGCGCGGGCCCGACCGTCTTTCTACCGGGCCCGCACTGGTGGGTCTACGCGCTTATGAGTCCGGATGGTAAGCTGGTTGCGTCGAGCGGAACTGGAAGTGTGTACGTCTACTCGGCCGACGGGACGGGGGAGCCGCTCGTCCTGCAGCACGAGCGCGCGATCAGCTGGGCTTCCAGTTTCAATGGCGAACTCGTGACGACTTCGTCGCGTGACAGCACGGTCAGGATTTGGCACCTCGACCGGCCGGATCAGCCGATCACTTTGCGGCATCCCGCCATGACCTTCGCAGAAATCTCACACGACGGGTCGCGCGTGTTCACCAGGTCAGCCGATGGCAAGATTCGCGTTTGGCGGGCCGACGGGAGCGGGCCAGTGGCGGTGTTCGCAGGGCCGAGAGGTGGGGGTCCGGTTTCGGAGAGTCCCGATGGTAGCCGGATCACGGTCGAGTTCACGGATCGATCGTTGCGAACGTGGTTGCTGAACGAGACAGATGGCGAGGCGTTGGTGCTTCGGCACGACGAACGTGTGAACGGGGTCGCGTACAGTCCGGATGGCCGCCGGATCGCTACGGCGTCCAACGACGGGGTCGTCCGGGTGTGGTCATCCGAGGGGTCTGGCGAGCCGCTCCTGCTCCGAGGGCATCGGGATCGGGTGTGGAGTGTGGCGTTCAGTCCTGACGGGCGGCGCCTCGTCACGGCGTCGAGGGACAGCACGGTGAGGATTTGGGCGGCCGATGGAGCCGGAGAGCCGATCGTCCTGGCCCACCCGTCCGTCATGTACGATGCCGCTTTCAGCCCGGACGGTGATCGCGTCGTCACCGGCGGGCTCGATGGCCGGGTCCGTGCCTGGCCCGCGAACGGCGCGGAGGCGCCCGTGGTTCTCGCCGAACACGGAGACTGGGTTTCCTGGTCCCCGGACGTAGACGTAGCGGTGTTGAGCGTTGCGTTCAGCGCCGACGGCAAGCGCGTGCTCAGTGCGTCGAACGATCAGACGGCCCGGATCACCACCGTAGATGGCACGCGCCAACCTGTCATCCTGCGCGGCAATTACGAGGTCGACGCCGCCGCGTTCAGCCCCGACGGCGAGTGGGTGGCGCTCGGATCGGACGACGCGCGCGTCCGGCGGGCGGACGGGAGCGGGACGCCCATCCTGCTGCGAGGCCACGAGTTCTACGTCAACACCGTCGCGTTCAGTCCAGACGGTTCCCGCGTACTGGCGGGCGGTGATGACGGCACCGTCTGGATCTGGCGGCTCGACGAGACGGAAGAACCGATCGTGCTCCGTGGTCATACTGGCCCCGTGCTCGCTGCGGCTTTCAGCCCGGATGGTAATCGCGTCGTCACCGCGTCCTGGGACGGCACCGCTCGGATCTGGCGCGTGACCTTTCCGGAGCTGCTCGAGTACGTGCACGCCAACCTGCGAGCCTGCCTGACGCCGAAACAACGGGTTCAATACTTGGACGAGCCACCCTCGGAGGCCGCGGCGGCCGCCGACGCATGCGAGCGGCGCTTGCGCCGAGGCGTGGAGACCGAGCCGAGCTAGCCCGCCGTCCAGCTTCCAGAGAATCGCCTCAATCGTGGCCTCCTCGCCGTCGGCGCCCCGGGGGGGAGCCCGGGCCCAACCTGCGGGGCTCCATATCGGTGCGCGCATGGGCACAATCGTTTCGGAAAGCGCAAACATCCCCGTCATTGGCCCGTGATTGCGCGTTTCGGCGCTTGAAAGAACAGGACCCCGCGTAGCCGGCCGGCGGACCGCGGAGTCTCCGGCCGGGGAACCTCATCAAGCTGTAGGAGGCGGCCATGAAACGATTCGCCCTAATACCCGTTGCCACCCTCGCCCTCGCCGCGTGTGAGGACACGTCCCGGATCATGCAGCCGGAGGGAGAAACCTTACCCACACCGCCTCAGCTCAGCACCAGCACCACGGGAATCGCGATTACCGATCTCGGCACGCTGGGGGGCACCTTCAGCGACGCTTTGGCCGTGAACGCCCTAGGCCAGGTGGTGGGTGTTAGCACGACCGC
>JABAOC010000148.1_pt1 | contig 95392 bp, 74 predicted proteins | sample 7062161 | NCBI WGS metagenome assembly JABAOC01 (sample SAMN14538625, study PRJNA623070) | marine sediment metagenome | biome: marine biome [ENVO:00000428]; feature: marine pelagic biome [ENVO:01000023]; material: deep marine sediment [ENVO:00002113] | place: India: Gulf of Khambhat ... | reverse complement strand
TATAAGCTTCCTTCGCAGTGGTTTCATCTCCTGTGAGAATCACACCGAACCTTCTTTGCTCGGGCATCTTGTAGAGTTCCAAATTGTCCTTGTAATAGTTATTAACCTCGTTGTTGGTTACAATTACCTTTTTCAATATCAACTCGTCATACATCCTTGTCACCATGAGCTCTTCTTTCTTTATTCTAAGAAGGTCCTGGAGTTCGGGCTGCTCCTCGATTTTGGAACGCCGCATCTCGTCTGCAACCAGCTCATTCATGACGATTTCCATGATTCTGCCCTTGATCCCGGCTAATCGATTCGCTCTTCTCGGTCGTTCGAAAAAATTTTTTCGATCGTAGACGTCGGAGTAGTCCCTTATGGTAATGACCTTGTCTTTGTATGATACGAGCACCTTGTCCAGATCCACCTCGTCGAATTTGAGAAGCGGATAAACTTCCTCGTCTCTCCGGGGCGGGTTGGTCAACGGCCGGTCGGGGGGAAGCGCTTCGAAAAAAATCCGGATATTCTCAGGATACCATTCGACGCCGGCTCTTTGACGTATTTCCTCCGACCTCTGATCCATAAAGCGCTTTTCCTCGAGGGCGCGCACCATGTCCTCAAGGTCCTTTTTCATCTTCTCAAACGGCTTGCGCGCCTTCGCTTTGTCTATTTTAACTACCTTGATAACGAAATATCCGTACGGGCTTTCGAGCGGTTTGGTAATGCCTCCAACAGGCTGGCTAAAGAGCTCATCTTGCATGTGGGGTGGGAAGTTGCCAAAAGAAGCGGTCATGATCTTGCCACCATCCTCGGCGTCGGGTCCCTTCGAATACTGCTTGCACACGCTCTCGAAATCGCTTCCCTCAACGAGGAGCTTTCGCACGTGCTCCCCCTCTTCTTTTGTATCGACGAGTATTTGCTTCATGGAGATCATCGTGCCCAATCTATCGTAGTAGTCACGCAACAGCTTTTCCGTAATACTAACTTTATCCGCAACGCGAAACTTGAGATATGCCGCCTGAAGACCAAGCCGCTTGAAGTGTTCCAAGCTGGTCTGCACTCCCTTGTCTTTATCGTATCCGAGTTCATCAGCCTTGATTGCCATGATTTCCTTCTCGACCAACACATCGAGGAAATTCCTCAATTTTTCGAAGCCCTCTCCTTCGGGGAGAAAGCGGGGGTCGACTTTCAGGTAGGCATCCTCGAATTTAGCGAGTGTGATCACACGATCACTGACCTTTGCCACTGGAATCTTATCCTTACTTTTGCTGCAAGAGAAGAGCAGCAAGGCGGCAAAGCCAATCAACCATACTTTCCTCGATCTCATGGAATGTGCTCCTTTCAAGATGGAGTCCGTTTAGCTGCATGTGGTTCTGAATCTTAGAAGATCTTCTGGCACCCAAAGCGTTCCGGAATACCGTCGCGCCCGTTCACATAAGCTGCATACCAAAAGCAGATGCGTTCAGAATGGATACCACTCTCCTGCTCTATTCAATCAGCCTCGAGCTATCTCCGGGCAGGCGAAATTCCTTTTTTATCAAAATCATACGCCAATTTCAACAGCTTTTTCACGGCGGCCAGGGCATGTTCACTTTCCAGAGCCGGATCATCATCCTCCATTCCGCCGTAGATTGTCACGCTGAATGCCTTTCCAGATTTAAACAATACCCTACCCTGGAAAGTTTCAGCAAGCTGTGAGCACTGTTGCGCCGACAGGTGGCGATTTTTGAGAAAGTCGAGTACCACTTCCCCACTTCCCAGCCGGATCCGCTCGATGCCGATCTCTGTCGCATGGAGCTTCGCTCTTGTAAGATCCAATAAATTAAGGGCTTCACGGGGAAAGTCGCCAAACCGATCTTTGATCTCGGCTTGGATCGCGTCGAGTTCATCCAATGTTCCACATCCTGCAAGCCGCCTATAAAGGGCCATTCTCTCGTCCTGATCTTCCACGTACCAATCGGGGAGGAAGCTCCTGATCGTGGCTTCGATTCGGCACTGTGGGGGGGTCGTTTCAGTCTTGCCTTGGAGCTTCTCTACCGCTTCCTTGAGCATCTTGCAGTAGAGATCGAACCCCACAGCAACTAGGTGACCGTGCTGCTCCAAGCCGAGCACATTCCCCGCGCCCCGGATCTCGAGATCACGCATGGCAAGGCGGTATCCGCTTCCCAGCTCCTCGAATTCTTCCATCGCTCGGAGACGCTTGCGGGCATTCTCGCTCAGTGAGAAGTAGCGGGGAAGGAGGAGGTAAGCATAAGCCTGCCGCTCACGCCGTCCGACACGCCCTCTTAGCTGATAGAGCTGTGCAAGGCCAAACTTGTCCGCGCGGTTGATGATGATGGTATCGACATTTTCGAAATCGAGCCCGGATTCGATGATCATTGTCGACACGAGCACGTCGAACTTCCTTTCCAGAAACGAAAGAATCACACCCTCGAGCTCGCGCTCTTTCATCTGACCATGCGCAACTCCAAAACGCACTCCGGGTACGAGTTTCTCGAGAAACGCCTGCATCGGGTGAATCGAAGCGACCCGATTGTGCACGAAGAAAACCTGCCCTCCCCGGCCGATCTCGTCCATGATCGCTCTAGCAATCGTCTCCTCATCGAACGACACCACTTCTGTTTTTACCGGGTGCCTGTTCCTAGGCGGCGTGTCGATGACGGAGATCTGCCTCAAACCAGAAAGCGCCATGTATAAGGTTCTGGGAATCGGCGTTGCCGTAAGGGACAAGACATCCACCGAGCGCTTGATCTGTTTGAGTTTTTCCTTGCTCCGGACGCCGAAACGGTGCTCCTCATCGACGACGACCAGTCCTAAGTCTTTGAAAGCAACGTCTTTCGAAAGGAGACGGTGCGTTCCGATCACCACATCCACAACACCTTGGGCAAGGTGAGCAACGATCTTTTTCTGTTCTGTCGGGGATTTGAACCGGCTCAACATTTCCACTCTCACGGGAAACGCTTCCATGCGTTCCCGAAAAGTCTTGAAGTGCTGCATTGCCAAGATCGTCGTTGGGACTAGCACGGCAACCTGTTTCCCATCATTCACCGCCTTGAACGCAGCGCGAATAGCGACTTCCGTCTTGCCGTAACCTACATCACCGCAGATTAGCCGGTCCATTGGGGTGACAGTTTCCATCTCCCTCTTGACGTCGATCGTCGCTTCCAGCTGGTGTGGAGTTTCTTCGAAGGGAAAAGCAGCTTCGAGCTCTTTCTGCCACTGGGTGTCCGCGCTGAATGTGTGCCCCTCGACGATTTCTCTCGCTGCGTAAATATTGAGGAGCTCGCGTGCGACATCTTCCAGCGCTCGCTTCGTCCGTTCCTTGGTCCGCTGCCACCTCGTGCTTCCCAGCCGGTCGATGGCTGGAACGATCCCTTCCTTGCCAACGTATTTCTCCACCAGATGCATCTGATCGAGCGGGACAAAGATCCTGTCGGCTCCGAGATATCTGAGAACGAGACATTCCGTCTCCCTCCCTTCGACCTGGACTTTTTCCAGCCCCATGAATCGCCCGATACCGTAATCCACGTGGACAACGAAATCGCCCAGCCGGAGTTGCTCGTATTGCAATCCTTTGAACCTCCGGCGTTTCAACGGTTTACGCGGTCTCGGAAGTATCCGGTTGAAGATCTCGTGATCCGTCAGAACCGCCATTGCGGCTTCGTCCCATAAGAAACCGGAGGTGATCCAGCCTACGGGCAGGTGCACGAGCGCTTCGTCTTCATCGAGCATATCAGCGAGCCGCTCGCGCTGGGCGGCACTCTCAGAATAAATATAAGTGCTTAGCCCTTTGCTACTTAACCCGCGGATCGCTTTCGAAAGCGCATCGGCCTTGCCGATGATGCTGGGATGTGAATTGGTGCTAAAGTGAACAACAGCCTCACCATGACGTATCTGGGTGAATGCAGGTTTATCGGCATCGCCCGCGATATCCCCCTCCACCGGCAATTCCCACGAGTAAACACTGCACGGGGAACCCGCCTCGTAGTAATCCGGAGGATGGAGGTATTCATTCAATTTTAGAGGCGGGAACCCATCGCCGGGCCGCTTGGAAAGAAACTCCATTTCCTTTTCGATCGCTTCCAAACTCGGATTCAATGCCTCGATATCCAGGAAGACAAGCACCGGCGGCTTCTCGAAGAAATCGAGCAGTGCCCCATTCATGCCCAGGGCGGGAGCATACTTTTGGAGGAGATGGGAATGCCTGGTATGCGTGATCTCACTTATGATCCTTTCGATATTTTCGCCATCGACAGGCAGGTGTTCGAGCCGATCACGCAGTGCCTCAATCGAAATCCGGTCGGAAGGGATTCCAGTGGCGGGCAGCACAGTGACGGTATCGAGATCGCCGGTCGATATCTGGGAGTCGATGTCGAATGTGCGAATCGATATGACTTCGTCATCGAGCAGCTCGATGCGAGCTGGGTGCTCCCAGGATGGATCGAACAGATCAATGATGGCCCCTCTTACGGCGAACTGACCGACTTCCTCGACTACGGGGTTGTGCTCGTACCCGAGTTCCACCAGCTGCTCGCGAAGATCATCCAGATCGATCGCGCTTCCAAGGTGGATCGTCCGCCTATGCGTTCTGAGCACATCTACAGGATATGTTTTCTCCAGGAAGCCGAGGATACTCGTGACCACAATCTCGACCTCGCTCTGGAGAATTTTATCCAGACAGTAGTTGCGTTCCCCTCGAACAGAGAGGTTCTCTCCCGTCTCGTGCCTCCGGGGGAAAATATCCTTCTCCGGGAACAGCAAAGATCTTGCGCCGGAGATCGTCCGAAAATCGGAAAGCACGTCTCGCGCTCGCTCCTCGTACGGGCAGCAGATGACAACTGCTTTCTGGAGAGCGTTTCGCATTGCCTCGATTAGGAAAACTATTGATGAACCCCGAAGACCGGTGAGATGCACGCGTTTCTCGCCCGAAGCGAGCCCGCGGATCACCTCGGAGACATGAGGGCTCCGGCGAACATGGCTGATGAGGGTGCTCGCCCCCCAGATGCTGGAATCGTTTTGAGTTTCGGCCATTCTTGCAGAGCCTTTCTCCTAACCAGAAAACCTTAACAGGCTCCTCCCTGCCAGCTTCTCACCTCAGCACAAACCAAATCCTGATCACAATACATCCTAAAGATACATCAGAACAAAGGCGGTGTACACCGCCCCAGTACCACTTGAAGAGAGACCTGGCCGAAAACTTCGCGCGGGCCCGCTATCCCGCGATCCCTCTCGGTGGGGCGCTAGATGGCATCATGAGCCGAGAGGCAACCAAGGCAGGCCTATGAAGGATCACCAGAACATGTTTTGGTCGCCCGAGGCGATTTCCGCAGCGCGCTACAACTTTAGACGCGCGCGAGGACCATGAGCCGAGAGGTAACCAAGGCAGGCCCGCCAACCTGAAATCATGAAGCCGAGGAATGGCGCACTCCCGCACGATTCACTGGCGGTCATCGCCTCCAAAATCGGAAATCTATTCCAAGACCGACGCCCGAATGTATAATGCTCGGCAAGGAGCTTCCTATGATTCGCAAGCCCCCATTTTTCATAAGCCTATTCTGCGCCATGCTCACAGCATCAGGCATGCTGCCGGGTGTGAACCCAGCACAAGCCGGAGACGCGAAAGCGTTCGATTCACTCGAAGCCGGTCTGGGCTACGTCGTTAACACCAACCGAAATGATTTTCACGCCAGGTGGAAGCCCCAGTGGGGTGCGGAAGGATTCATCCAGACGCCATTCTATTACGGGGATGTCCAGGTGGGGATTCGTGTGGTTTCGTATTCGCGAAGGATCGACGGCGTACCCGATTTTCACAGCCTCTTCGTGAGCGTCGGGTGGGGCAAAAGATGGGACCTGCCGTACAACCTCGAGGGATTCGTCGGCTTTTCCGTCGGCAGCGATCAAATGATCTTCGAAGAGGAAGACCTGTCCGGCTCTAAACTCGAAACCGAATCCGGCACTAGCTTCAATGCCCGTCTCAGCTATCCCATTTACGGCAAATGGGCATTCAACATGTCGGGAAATTACACCGTCATCCTTACCCAGAGAAGGATCAAGCTGGCATTCCTCTCCGCCGGAATCAGCCGGTCATTCAGCCTGCCTGACTGGATAAAGGAGTTCCTTAGGTGAGGCTCTTTCATATCTGCCTATTTTTAACTCTAGTCCTGTCGCTTCCGTGCACGGCGTTCCCGGATGACGGCACCCCGCACGACCGTGACGTCCTCACGGCCAAGGAGATACAGCGTGCTGGTCTGACCCGATTGGGAGACATCCTGCTTTTAGCGGACAAATGGAACATCTGCACCATCGATGGATTTTCCTGGCAAGCGAGTCCGAACGGCCTTTCCTCGTTCCGGGGGCAGACATGGGTGGTCATGGTGGACGGTCAGAGGATGAATCCGAACCTCTACGATTCGAACAATCTGAACTTGCTTCCCATAGTGCTGGATGAAGTCGATTCCGTTGAGATTGTCAGCTCTCCTCGAATCCATCACGGAGAGTTCACCGAGAGAGGGTTGATTCACATTTACACCAGGAAACCCGCACCGGGCGTTTCGTTCCGGGGAAGCGTGATGGGTGGAAATGAAACCGGCGATCCCGGCCCTTACCGCTACACCGAGTATTCATCACCAAACGTGGACTTCATCGGCCCCGATGCAACTCTCACAATGGGTTACGGCAGTAGAAACTGGTATGTACAGGGCAACGTCGCAACGCAAGTTCACTTTTTCAGGGACCCGGCGATGGTTGCTCGCAATTCGCGTATTCTCAAAGCTCCCGATAGTAGGGCGTTGTTCGATCGTTCGGTTTCCACCACCAGGTACGAGACGCTCTCCTTTCTGGGAAGGCTCGGCTTCGATGACGTGTGGCCCGGTATGCGAAGAGTGGCATCTTCATTCAAGGCCGGCATCACGACCTCCCGCGGAAAGCACGAGCCTTTCGTCGGTTATTCGTTCGCCCGAAGATACTTTCTGTTTTTCAAACCCTTCGGCAGGGAGATACCCGTTGACCACCGACTTGCCCACATCGGACAAAGCGGCACCGTTCTCCTTGGTGGGGATGCGGCACTCACCTACCGCCTCACATACTCCGACAACCAGCTCGACAAATACCCAAATGCGCTCGATGTCGATTTCGATTGGCGCATAAAACTTTTCTCCGCGAACATCGAATCCGACTTCAAGCTCAAAGCGCACCGAAGCACTGCAGGCATCGAGTTCAAGAGGTTCTCTCTGGATACGAGTTATCCACTGGCTGACGATGCGTTCGACATCTTGAAAGCATACGGATCCCTTTCACATTCTCCATTCGAAAGCGTCCGGCAGACTTACGGCGTCCTTGCCGCATCGACGGACGACGGTACGGCCGTGAAGACATTCGCTTCGAACAATTGGAACATGAACAAGCGCAATGTCCTCACGACTCATCTATCTTTTTCGCAGCGGTTGTTTGAAGAAGACAACAGCATATGGTTCTGGACGGCGCGCGGATATGACTTGTTGAACGATCAGGGAGTCGTTTACTCGATCGCCGGCGAGTTCGACAAAAGCGAGCAATTCACGGTCGACATTACCTGGAAGAGCCATCTCACCAGCGATATCCAGATCGAGACGGGCCCATTATACAGGCGCTTCGAGGATACATACGTCGAGCAGCAGTCATTTCAATTCGATCCGCAGGAATGTTCGTTCGATTCCCCCGTGCAAATCCTCCCGGTGAAAGAGGGTCAACTGTTCGGAGCAAACCTGTCGATACAACATCATCTCAGCCCGAGGTTGTTCCACCAACTGCGCTATGGATACCGACACGCCTTTTCGGGAGACGAGGTCTTCAAAGGGATATGGCACTCTATCCCGAAGCACAAAGCCACTTACCGGTTCGCGTATGCTCCCGACCGTAATTTCAGGATCTGGGGAGCGCTCAGCTACACGTCGTCATCCAAATGGGAGGAATACCGGAATATCGATGGGCAGTCCTGCGCGCTGGCCGGGGAGGCGGTAACGTATTCCTCGACCGTAAAAAGCTCGACAATCCTCGACCTGCAGATACAAAAATGGTTCTGGAAAAGAAAACTGCGAGGAGACTTTCTCTGTAGGAATGCCTGGAACGAGGAATTCCGGTATCATCCGATCGGTGCCACGTTCGATCTGAGCTTTTATTTTCAGTTGAAGATTCTTGTCGATTCCCGGTAGCGGATTACCTCGGTGTTGCATCCGGAAGGCCGCCGTCCACAGGGATCGTTGCGCCCGTTGTCGGTGTTTGGCGGGTGGCAAAGTATAGAACCGCCTTGGCCACATGTGCCGCCGTGATCTTCGCCTTGAGAAGGTTCCGGTTGCGGTAGTATTCCTCGAGACCCTTCTCATCGAGGCCCCTCGATCGCATGCGATCGGGCCCAACTTCGGCCCACAAGCCCGACTTGCGAGAACCATGAGCGAAGACAGCGTCGGGTGACACCATATTAACGCGAACACCGATTTTTGCGAGTTCCAGGCTGGCGATCCGCGCGAGCTGGTGCGCCGCCGCTTTGGTCGCACTGTAGGCGCCGAACTTTGCGCCCGGCGCAAATACGTTCTTGGTAGAGATCAATACGACATCCCCGCCGGTACTCTGTATCTCAAAATGCCGCGCGGCTTCTGACAGGACGTGGAGGGTTCCATCGATGTTCACCTGTTCCAGCTTTCGAAAGGCTTCAGCATCCATATCGGCAAGTGAAGAGACATGCGCAAGGCCCGCATTCACCACGAGCAGATCGATGCCTCCCCATTCCTCAATGACCCGGCCGAAGCCTTCGGCCACAGACTTCGGATCCGTAACATCGAGGGGGGCACCGATGATCCTGTCATGGAAAGTCGGGCTCAACTCGTCCACCAGCGTGGTCAGATGATCGCCGGGCAGATCCGTTGCGGCCACGTGACAACCATTATCCAGGAGCCCCTGGCAAATTCCCGTACCGATTGCGCCCGCAGCACCCGTGACCAGCGCAACAGAGCGCCGCAAAGGAAGCTCATCCGCGGCAAGCTTCGCGTGTTGAAGGCTGAAGTATTCCATGTCGAAGAGATGATCTTCGCTCAGACCCTCATATGTGCCTCTTGCCGCGATCTTTATCTTCGTTGACAACGTCTGAACGGCGATATCCCTGACGATCCCAGCTTCCACAACATCGCTTCCAGCGCACACGGCACCGAGCCCCGGCATGAGGACGACGCGAGGATTTGGATCGAATCGTTCGAGCCCGGCGCTCAGTCTCGACGAATGCCGCTCGAAATAGTCATCGTATTGCCTTGCATAGTCGGCAATCGCGGTCGAGATCCGTTCTTTCATTTTATGATCATCGTCGTAAGGAGGATTGTCGATCCACAGCGGCAGCGCCTTTGTTCGAATCAGGTGATCGGCTGTCAGCGGAGCTGATATCGCGATGTCCTTTCCCCGATTCGAATCGACGAGATCGAGCACTTCATCCGTAATCAACGGCCGCAAAATGACCCGCCGGTACGGCCAATCCGCATCGTCCGTGGGAACAGCCAGCAGTCCTCTCAGGATGGGACCGATTCTCCGATACCTTTCACAAGCCGATGATGTAGATGTGACCCTTTTGAGTTTGAGAGATTTTTTGCCTTTCCTTGCCAGGTATCCCTTCGCCCGTGTCACCAGCTCGACGGTTTTCTCATACGATGCACGGGCTTCATCACTCCAGGTTATCAATCCATGTTTCATCAAGACCATGCCGATGCAATCTGGAGAAGCATCGAAAGCGTCAGCAGCCGCTTTTGCCAGGGAGAAACCGGGCTTTGCATAGTCGAGTACGATGACCCCGCCGCCAAGGGCTTCTCTGATGATTTCGATCCCATGTTGCTGGTTGGTGAGAGCCAGTATTGCATCGGCGTGCGTGTGATCGATGTACTTCGCCGAAATGAAAGCATGCATCAGCGCTTCGATGGAGGGTCTCGCTCCTCTAGGGTTCAGCCGGTGCATAAGGAGCTCATCCACCATGGTGTCGTCCGGCAGCGTTTCAAGGGTCCGCAAGCGTTGCAGGTATTCGAGATCGAGCCCCACATGCCCATCTGGCTCGATGGTTACCAGATCGTGCCCAGATGCTTTGACGAAGATCGCGCGGACCTGTTGGCCAAGAACGTTGGTGCATGATCCTTTGACCGACGTGTTGCCTCCTCCGTGGAGTACGAGTTCTCTTTCTTCCCCGATCAGCCTGCTCGTGTATGTCCTCAGAGCCAAATCTCTGCCCCACCGCTCTTCATATTGAGCGATGAACTCAGATGCTGTATCTTCCGACCATTTACTTTTCATCGGGTTCCACGCTGGATTCGTGACCTCAACGCACCCATCATGATGCGCACGTTCTCCGCCGGGGAGTCTCCCGTGAATATTGCGCTCCCGCTTACAACAATATCAGCGCCCATCGCTGCAATTTCAGCAATGTTGTCCTTTTTCACCCCTCCATCGATGCAGAGCAGTATCTCCCTGTTAGCGACGGATACCATCTGCTTCACCTCTGAGAATTTCTCTCCGGTGGATTCGACGAAAACCGGTTTCCTTTCCACGGGATCAACGGCAAGCACCGTGACCATCTCGACCTCATCGAGTATGGGTTCGAGTACTTCGACCGGCGTACCGGGATTCAACGCCACTCCCCGGACGAGCCCCCTCTCCGGGTCGTTGCTGTTCTTCATTGTTCCGAGCTGTCGAAGAACAGCTCGGGTATCCGGTCCGGACTCGACGTGCACGGTGACGATGTCGGCGCCGGCTCCAACATAGTCAGCTACTTTGTCCAATGGTTCCCGGATCATCAAGTGGACGTCCTTCAACAGGCGGGTTCTCACAGCCTTGACAACCGGCGGCCCTACCGTCAACAGGGGGACGAAACATCCATCCATGACGTCGAAATGGATTGCTTTTACATCCGCCTGCTCGAGCAAAGCCAGGTCGGACTTGAGATCCATCACATCGGCGGCCAGGATCCCAACACTAATTGTCGGCGCGCAGCTGCGCAGAAGATCGAAGGCTCTTGGAGCCGGCATTGGTGGCTGATCCTATTTGCTCTTGTTCCTCAGAGTCTGGTAAACGTCGTACGCTTCCTCGGGTGTTGCATTGTCATGAACCACTTTTCTCACGGCTTGAATCATCGCGGCAGGGGCTTCGGATTGGAAGATGTTCCGCCCCATATCGACGCCCGCGGCACCTTGCTGAACGGCGCTGCCAGCCATCTTCAATGCGTCCAGCTCGGGCAGCTTTTTTCCACCGGCGATCACAATCGGTACCGGACAGGATGCCGTCACGGTATCGAATTCTTCGTCGACGTAGTAAGTCTTGACGTACGCAGCTCCCAGCTCCGCGCATATCCTCGTGGCCAAGCGCATATACTTCGCGTCCCGAACCATGTCCTTGCCGACCGCCGTTACCCCCAGGACCGGGATACCGTACCGGTTGCCAACGTCCACCAGCCTGGTCATGTTGTGCACGGACTTGGTTTCGTGCTCGCCGCCGATAAACACTTGAACGGCCATGGCGGCGACGTTCAAGCGGATGGCGTCTTCGACGTCAACGGCGATTTCCTCGTCGGAAAGTTCCTTGAGAATGCTCGGTCCTCCGCTGGATCTCAGGACGATTCCTTTCGTGAAAGTCGGTGGAATGGTGGAGCGCAATATGCCTCGGGTGCACATCAGGGTATCGGCATGAGGAAGGAGCGGGACAATCGTGAGGTCAACGCGCTCGAGGCCCGCAGTCGGTCCCAGGAAGTAGCCGTGATCAATGGCAAGCATCACCGTTCGGCCCGTTGCTGGATGAAATATGTTCGACAGCCTGTTTTTGAATCCCCACTCCAGCGCGTTCGACCCTCTCAGCTGGAAGATCTCGCTATTCATTGGAATGTCCACATAATAGTTGTGCGTATCTTGAACGCTCTCCTTTTCCGCCATCGTCGATCTCCTTTCTCAACTCATTGATCAAGTGAGTCTAACATGGGTGTTTTGGTATCTCAACCTTGTGTTGGCGAGTCCTGCGGGATTCGAGAATGGTTCGAGGCACAGAGCAGCGGTTCATGTGGGGATGCCTCCTTCTCGCCAGCGCAGACGCGAAAAACCGTGCCGTATCCCCCTCGATGCCTCCCGGAAAACGAGTCACGTGGGGGATGAGGCCGTATTCGCAAAGCGATAGACATGCTGAATCCCCCACGTGGCTCATCCAAGACTGCACGCGGGCGGCGAGTGCTCCTTGGAGGGTTTATCATATGGTTCGCACGAATAATCCTCTGCGCTCAAGCGCTTCGTCCCAAGAGCGCTTCGGCAACCAGCGCCGCAGCGGCCAGGAGCAAGAAGACTGCGTACACTTCCCTTCCCTCGCGCTTTTCCCGAAGGCTTTTCAAAAATGCATCCCCCGTTTCCACGATGCTGGCATCCCTCACCACTTCTCCATCGAGGATCCGCGGATTGAGGTCGGATTCCCGGGTATCGAGGTTGACCACCACTTCCGTAACAACGGCGGTGTCGGAAAGCAGCTTGTAAAATCCCGGTGTTCCGGGGCGTTGCAGTAGGGCCATTTTTTCGCTTTGGGGAGACTCATAAACGACCGGCTTCGACCGTGAACCTTTGCCGTCCACGACTACGAGTGATTCTTCCGAACCACCGAGAATTTCAGGCAGGTTGAAGAACAGCTCCGATCCCACATAGTTCTCCCTCAAACGGCCAGCCCGCTCCGCACTGGCGAGGTAGGAAATGGACGTATGAACGAGCGGCAGAAACATTGGAGAGAGCGGGAGATCGCCGGATTTCATATCGGGCGATGCGGCATACACAAGAAGCTTCCCTTTTCCCCTCGTGCATTCCCAGATTGCTGGATCTCCGCTACTCAGATAGGCAACGATGGAATCGGAAGCTGCACCTCTGGCCGATGCGTAAATTCGAACCGAAGCCTGGGAGAGGAGCTCCAGCTCTTCCTCGCTAAAAATGTTGAATATCGGATGATCTTTCTGAAACGATGTCAGACGCTCCCCTGTCATCGTTTCCTTCTGAGCTGCTCCATGGATACCGATGAAACTCGTAAACGCCTGGTCACGGGTGATCCCTTTCGAACCATGCCCTAGAAATATCATTAGCGCGCCCCCGCCGTGCACGTATCTCTCCATGAGTCCCAGCCGCCGCCGACCACCCTGCAGCTGCGGATCCGTCCACACAGCGACGCCCCGGGCGGGCAAATCCGATACGGTGAGCGTTTTTTCATCCACGACCCGAACGACGAATTCCCCCTCACTCGTGCGTCTAGGGTTCAGCGCCCTCTCCACATAGAAATAGCTCGCCACTTGCTTTGCATCCGCATGCTGCTTCAGACCCCGGATCAACGTCACCGGGACGCTCTTCGACACCTCGAGCAAAAAATGCCGCTCATCGTCCAACGGGAGCCGGTCCGCGCTCTTTGCGACCGTCCCCTTGTACACTCCCCACTGGTTGAAGGCTATTGAGAAATTCGCCGAAGCGGACGCGGCTGGTTCGAGACGGACGACTTTCTCAGCTTTCCGCTTACCGTCCACCAGGAGTTCGAGAGGAAAATTTGCAGGGTTTACTCGCGAGTGATTCGACAAGGCAACGCTTACGCGCACCTCCTCGCCGGGCCGAATGAGTTTCCGCGGAATCAGAATCCTGTCAATACTTACGTTGTCCACCGCTTCTTCATAAACGGGGAGGAAAAACACACGAACGCCTTTAGGAACCTCCGGGACCAAGGTAGAATCGGAGGAGCGCCGGAAATCGGAAATAATATATACTTCCCCGTTTTCGAGGTTGGATTGGGTGATGAGCTCGAACGCTTTCTGGATCGCCCGTTCTTCCGACGTTCCCTCCCCGGTGAGTTCGACTTTACCGATCGCCCTTTTGATAAGTTGTTTGTTGCGCGTACCCTTTTCAAAAAGTGCTTCAGCACGATCGGAAAATGCGACCACGTTGATTAAATCTTCCTTTCCGCTCTCATCGACTACACCGGATGCTATCTCTTTCGCACGGGTAAAAGCAGTTCCCATCTCCCATTCCACGCCCATGCTGTAGCTTGCATCGAGTCCTATGATGACGTTTTTCGGAGCAGTCCCAGGAAGAATGAAAGCCGCTGCGCTGCGGAGAGTGGGTCTTGCAAACGCGATGACTATGAAAAGGACGGCCAGCGTTCTGAGTACGAGGATAAGGATTCGTCTCAAGTTCACTTTTCGCATGCGCCGTTTGCTCAACTCGTAGATAAAAGTCAGCGTGCTGAACGGCACTTTGCGCACCCTGCGGCGGCTCAGGAGATGAATGATAATCGGGAGCGCCGTCGCGGCAAGGGCGACGAGAAATGCGCTATTTAGAAATCCGAGGCCAAACAAATGCGTCTCCGTTTCTCAGTGTTTGTGGCGATTGACTGTTCAGGGGGAGTTGGGACATATACCTCGCTGCTACTCCGATCCGCCGCCTCAAGTCATCCTCTGGCGTTTTCCGAGATAAGCGGTGAGCGCCTGGTCAAACGGCGTGTCGGTCATGAGGAGGTTGTAATCGATCTGGTGAGCCCTGCAGCCCCTGTTGAGCTTGTCGATCCAATCGCCAACCTGCTTCGAATAATGCTCTTTGATGAATGCTGGCTCCACTCGGATCTTTTTCCCCGTTTCCAAATCTCGGAATTCAACCTCATCGCGATACTCCAGATCGAGCTCCTGGCGGTCAAGAACATGAAACACGATGACCTCGTGGTTCCGGTGGCGGAAATGCTTCAGTCCCATCAATACCTCGGCGGGATCGTCCATGAGATCGGATATCAAGATCACGAGTCCCCGGCGCGTCACCCGTTCGGCGATGTCGTGCAGTGCAGGGCTGATTCGAGTCTTTTCTCCAGGAGTAAGCCGATCGAGGTTTGTTAGGAGATAAAAGAGATGTTTGCGCACTGAACGATGCGGGATGAGTGTTCGAATCTTATCGTCGAACAAACACAGGCCGACGGCATCTTGCTGCCGCACCATGAGGTACGAAAGACTTGCGCTTAGAAGGCTTCCGTAAGTGAGCTTATCAATTTCTGGCATCCCTCCCCCACCCCGAGAAGCCGGCGAGGAAAAACCCATGGAGCCGCTCTTGTCGAGCAGGATCGTCGCGCGGAGATTCGTTTCTTCTTCATAAACCTTTATATAGAATCGGTCCGTTTTCCCGTAGGCCTTCCAATCGAAATCCCTGATACTATCCCCCTGCATGTACTGTCGGTACTCGGCGAACTCGACGGAGAAACCGTGGTAAGGACTTCGATGCAATCCGGCGATGTAGCCCTCGACGATGAGCCGGGCTTTGAGTTCCATGTTTCCCAATCGGCTGACCACAGTTGGATCGAGAAACCTCGTGATTTCGCCTTTCTGGTGAAGCTTTGGCAATTCTATTCCTTTACTTCGCCCAATAGCAACCGGATGAGTTCGTCCGTTGAAATCCCATCGGCATCGGCATTGAAGTTCGTCACGATTCTGTGCCTGAGCACAGGGTGAGCAATCGCGCGCACATCATCACAGCTTGGCGTGGGCCGCCCGTCCATTATCGCCCGCACCTTGCTTCCCAGGATGAGATGCTGCCCGGCACGCGGACCCGCGCCCCAGCTCACATATTCTTTTACCTGTCCGATCGAGCCGTCACGTGTCGCCCGCACTAACTTAATTGCGTATCCGAGCACATGCTTCGATATGGGTACCTTTTTGATCAGCGATTGAAACTGCAGGATATCCCCTGCTCTGAGAACGACCGTCGGTTCCTCGAACAACCTGGATGTTGTCGTTTCAACGATTTCCAGTTCTTCCGGCTCGCTTGGGTAATCCACATTGATATGAAACATAAAGCGATCCAGTTGGGCCTCGGGCAACGGATAGGTGCCTTCTTGCTCAATAGGATTTTGGGTAGCAAGAACGAAGAAAGGGAGCTCGAGATCGAATGTCCGGCCGCCCGCCGTTACCTGATGTTCCTGCATCGCCTGGAGCAGTGCAGACTGGGTTTTTGGCGGCGTGCGATTGATCTCATCGGCAAGGATTACATTGGCAAAGACGGGCCCTTTGATGAATCGAAATTCCCTTTTCCCCGTACCTGCCTCCTCTTCCAAGATGTCGGTTCCGGTGATATCGGATGGCATCAGATCCGGCGTGAACTGGATCCTCGAAAACTTGAGATCCAGTGCCTTGGCGACGGTGGAAATTAGCAGCGTCTTCGCCAAACCGGGAACTCCAACCAGAAGACAGTGGCCGCCGGAAAAAAGGGCGATCATCAGCTCCTCTATCACCTGTTGCTGCCCGACGATGACCTTTCCGATTTCCTGTTTGAGGGATTGGTACGCCTCGTGAACTCTCCTCACCTCACCAAGGGCTCCGGACGGTGTTTGCTCATTTGTCATTGGAACCTTTCTGTTTGATTGTCAAAGGATTTGCCGGTTTCCAGCCTCGTTCCGGCGAGCTGGTCGTTTGCCATTTTCGAGGCGCTGGGGGACTATTTTTCGTCGCTTGATTCCCCAGTCCATATAGGATATATCCCAATCATACATTATACTACCCCAATGCCAAAAGGTTTGCTTAAATACCTGCAAGCGTGAGTTGTGCGTCTCTATGCGCCTCATACCGAACTGATGCTCGAAAAGCTTGCTGCCAAGCCACGGCGCATCCGCCATCAGCCTTGAAAGGAGGCGAACGATGAGCGACAGGGTGTTGATCTTTGGAAAGGCCACTTGACCTTATACGACTGCGGCCCGTGAGGATTACGCAAAGCGAGATGTATCTCATGAATACAAAGATGTAAAGGCCGATCCATCCGCTCTGCAGGAAATGCTCAGATTCAGCGGTGGAAAGCGCCTGGTCCCCGTTATCGTAGAAGCAGGCAAGGTCACTATCGGATTTGGAGGCACCTGAGCAGTATGATACCTCGCCGGGGGCGAGGCCCGCATTTCCATTGATTTCAAAATGGACGCTGGAAGAGATACAACGACACTCTAAACGGTCCAACTTAACACTATCTCTTCCAGGCGGTTACGAAAAGAAATTCGCCAATTTTGTGGACAATAGTCGAGGGGCCCCCTGGGGAGAAGCACATAATCTATTGTTATAAAATAAAATAGGGTTTTCCACAAACGCTGGTGAGTTATTCACAATTAATCTCGCGCTTGTGGATAACCTGGACTGGCCGGCGCCTTAACATCAAGAAAACAGGCCTCCGACCCGGAATCGGAAGCCTGTTGTTTTCTCCCAAACCTGTGCTGGTAACCTACCGAGGAGCCACTTTTTCTTTTTCGGGTTCCTTTTTCTGCCATGGCTGCTCGGAGACGGCAACCGATGGTGCTTTTTCCTGGGTGCCCATTTTGCAGGTACCTTCGAAAAAGACGCCTTCATCGATCACGAGGCGTGCGGTCTGGATATCCCCTTCCACGTGGGATCCCGATTGAAGCTCAATCTTATTCGATGCATGGATGTTTCCAACAAGTTTCCCGCCGATGACGGCGTTCTTGACCTTCGCCTCTGCTTTCACAAGGCCGGACTTGCCGATGATCAGCGTCTCCGGACAGTTGATTTGCCCGTCGAAGCTTCCATCGATACGGATCGTCCCCTTGAGCTCGATATCTCCTTTTACTTTGCAACCCTGACCAAGTATGGAATTCAGGCTGCCTTCACCCGCTGTGCTTCCAGGATCTTTCCCAAACATATTGCTCCTCCTCTAAAGGTTTCCGGATCTCCGCACGCAACGACTCCAAATGCTAACTCAAACAATAGTAAACGAATATGGCCAGCTGAACATCAGTCCAGGAGATAATTATTAGGATCCTTGGGAACGCCGTTCTCTCTGATTTCAAAATGAAGATGCGGGGCCGTGCTTTTACCAGTATTCCCCACAAAAGCGATTATCTGGCCTCTGGCGACCCTGTCTCCATTCTTTACCAAATTTCGGGCGTTATGTCCATACAATGTATAAATTCCGAAGCCGTGATCAATCACGACCATGTACCCATACGTATCATCCCAAGCATCGGTGACAACAATTCCTTCAGCGCTCGCTCGAATGGGGGTATTTCTTCGAGCTGCAATATCTATGCCCGGGTGGTAATCGGCGCTTTTCTCCCCTCCGGTGGTGTGGAACCCCCGCGTCACATACCCCTTGACAGGCCATAGAGTTGGGAATGCTTTGAGCATCGCTTTTTGTTCTTCTTCTCCCACGCCTTCTTCCTCTTGGAATTCCTGGATGGCAGGAGATTTGACAATTGGTGAAAGGCTTGCCACCAGGATGCTGTCTTCAGGAGTCAGATTGATACCGAGCATCTTCTTGATTTGGATGCTCATCGCCTGAAGCCTGACAAGCTCACCGCGAAGAGAATCCACCTGAGCGCTTTGGCGGAGCAACCGCTGGTTTTGGGATTCGAGATTGGCTGCCCTTTTGGAATGCCTGAGAACGCTTCCGTATGTGACGATAAATATGGAAATGACGAGCAAAGCAATTCCAGTGAGAACCAAAAATGTATACAGCAGCCTGTAGGACAGCTGGTACTGCCTTGTTCTCGAATCGTCATGCGGGACCAATATGATGCTCAAAGTCTTTTTCATTCGTTGCATGACTCACACATCCCACGGATTCACTGCACTTCACCGCGGTAATGGAATGTTCATGAGAGCACTAAGCCGTTCAAAATCTTCGTGACTGTAGAACTCAATGATCATCTTCCCCTTGCCGCCCCGTTTCTCTTCTATCTTTACGCGTGTTGCTAGATGCTGTGAGATCGCATTCTCGAGGAAGGTGATGTGAGGTGGTTTTTCCTTATTTTGTTTTTCGGTTCGCTTTCCGCCTTTTCCGATGCCCGCTCTCTTCTCCGCCTCGCGAACACTGAGCTTGGATGCGATGATTCGCTTCGCAAGCGCCCGTCGCTCCGCAGCGCTGGGCAACGCCAGGATCGCGCGGGCGTGTCCCTCCGTGATTTTGTTCTCCGCGAGAAGCGTCTGAATATCCTCTGGAAGATTGAGAAGCCTCATTGTATTGGCAACGGAACTTCTATCCTTCCCGATCATCGCAGCAAGCTCCTCCTGAGACAGGCCGAAAGATTCTACGAGTACCTTGTAGGCGTTGGCCACATCCAGCGGATTCAAGTTCTCACGCTGGAGGTTTTCCACCAATGCAAGCCGGAGTGAGTCGGCGTCCGCTACGGCTTTGACGATTGCCGGTACCGTGGCAACGCCTGCCATACGCGCCGCCATCAACCGGCGCTCTCCCATTACAAGCTCGAATCGGGTTCCCTTTTTTCGCACGACGACCGGCTGCAAGAGCCCGTCTTTCTGGATGCTCTGAGTGAGCCCGTCGATGGCTTCCCGATCGAAGTGCTTCCTCGGTTGGAGGGGATTGCTGCTGATTTCTCCAACGGGCACGTACACGATTTTCTCGCCGCTCACCGACTCCATAACTGATTGTGGTATAAGAGCTTCCAGCCCTTTGCCCAACGCTCTCTTAGGCACTATGAATCACCTCTCTTGCAAGCTTCAAATAGCTCTGCGCTCCTTGGCATTGTATGTCGTACAACAAAATCGGTTTGCCGAAGCTGGGGGATTCGCTGAGTTTTACATTTCTCGGAATAATCGTGTTGTATACCTTGTCGCCGAAATAGGAGATGGTTTCCTGTGCGACCTGACTGGACAGGTTGAGGCGCCGGTCGAACATCGTGAGCAGCACGCCTTCGATATTCAGATCTGGATTCAATGTGGATTGCACGAGCCTCACCGTACCCAGAAGTTGACCGAGACCTTCGAGCGCATAATACTCGCACTGCACAGGGATGAGGACCGAATCCGCAGCCGTAAGCGTGTTCACCGTGAGTAGCCCGAGGCTGGGAGGGCAGTCGATGACGACATACTCGTATTCAGTTCTGATCTGTTCCAGCGCCCTCTTGAGTTTTGATTCCCTCGCGATTTGCGGGACCAGTTCTATCTCTGCTCCCGTTAATCGTTCATTCGACGGGAGAAGAAAAAGATGAGGAAGAGCGGTATTGATGACCGTCTCCTCAATCAGCGTCTCATCGAGGAGCACATCATAGACAGTCAGTTCCAGCTCATTCTTGTCGATTCCAAGGCCCGAGGTTGCGTTTGCTTGAGGATCCATATCCACGAGGAGTGTCTTCTTCTCGGCGACTGCAAGACTCGCGCACAAATTGATCGCTGTGGTGGTTTTTCCAACACCACCCTTTTGATTCGCGATGGCGATGATCTTCCCTTTGTGATTTGCCACAGGTTTTTCCTGGGTTGGCGTTTCCTCTTCCGCAGGAGAAATCACTGCAGCTGCTATCTCTGCTTTCTTCCGGGTACTCGACTCCATCTCCTCAACCTTTTTGCTCCGCCAAGGGGAATTCATTCAAAAGGATCATTCCTTCATTCGTCAACAGGTATTTGTCTTTAATCCCGAACTGCCCGCTCGAGGTACATTCGATATGTCCGGCAAGCTCCTCGTGGGCGACGCCTCCTTTGCACGGAGCGCGCAGGGAGGCTCTGCGTGGGGGACGACCCGTTACGCGGAGCGAGCGAGGATCCTCCGCCGCAGGCGAGAAGCCCGCGCGAGGCAGGAGCGTGGTGAGGAACCCTCGCAGAGCCTCCCCCGACCAGTCTCACCTGCCGATGGCGGGCAGCCGAGCGAAACGGATGCAGGTCGGCGTTGCATACACTATCTTACGGCCATGTATCGAGCCACTTCCAGAATCTCACGACCGTGTTGATCTGCGATGGCGCGTCTCGCCAGTCAAAAATCGTTTGATCGATGATGAGCGAATCCGTAGTTAGCCAATAGTTATCTTCAGCATTGATTTCCGGCAGATTACCTATGAATCCCAATTCTAGTCGCATGTTACGGCGTCTCGCCGGATCGGCTACAAGAAGTTCATTCGCATAAATAGCATTCTGGTTGATCACCGGATATACGGCATGCACCAGGTAAATGCCGTGCGAATTATTCCAGGTGATATCGTTTCCGTTGATGCTGAACGGCACCGTCCCATCCGGATCGTTGATATCGATTTTGACCCCCGCCTGACCGTTGAACTTGATCTCGCTGTTACCGATGTGAACGCTATCAGGTTTCGTAGCAATGCTTTCGACAGTGATGCCATTCCCCTGGTTATCGTTCACGACGCAACCCACCAGCACCAGATATCCTGCGGACCCGTGCAGGATGCCCTCTTGCTGGCTGAACAATAGCTGGCAGTGATCGAGCCGAGCTGAAGCGCCGCTCGTTAATTTTATGTTGTTGATGCCGTGTGTAATGCGCGTATAAACCATATCTACAGATCCCGGAGTAGCATGGGAGTCCGCATCGCTCGATACAAGGAATCCTTCCCAGAAACCCCTCTCGGGCTCCCGGTGATTCGGCTTGAAAACGACTAAATCCGAAGCCGTCCCAACAGCTTCCATCGTTCCTGCAACATCAAATGTGAGATTTTCCGGGACATATATCGTCACACCTTCTTCTATTCGAAATGTTGAGAGCCACGGCACAGCCAATCTTGGTGGGGACCCTGGAGTCGTGAGGACAACCGGGTTAAAGGATGCTTCCCATGTGCCATTAAGGTTGATGCCGCTAAATGGAAAGCCCACCGTCATCGTTTCCATAATGGACCGAGTGGATTGCCCGTCGCTCACACTAACCCAGATCGTATCAAGCCCGACGGTGTTCGGCACCGTCCATGTCATTTGGGGATCCCCCTGGTCACCTGGATCCAGGCTGCCTCGTGACACCTGCCAAGTGACATCGAGGAGATCATCGTCAGGATCACTGACCGACACGGTGAGTTCCTGGATGGTGCCTCTGGGTACAGCTGCTTTCGTAAAGGTGAATACAATCTCAGGGGGCTGATTGGGCCCGACGATAACTCCGTCGTCTTCCGAGCAACTCCAAAAAGAAAATAACACTATGAAAAACAACAAGATCGCTATGGAGCGGTTCTGATTCATATCCCCTCCTAATCAAGCTGGGTATCCGTGCTCCGGTGGGGCATTCAGCCTGGAGACTACTCTTAACATACAATTATGCGCAAGCTTTTTATGGGCATCTCCGATACTGCGACAGATGCCGCGTCCTTGCGTTCCGCCTCCATCAAAAATCACGCAAAACGCTACAGCTCGCTCGCCCGTTCCACGTGAAACTACTGCGCAATTTCAGCATAATCCGTTATTTATAAAAGAATTAAGAGCTTTTCAGACCAAGAGGGGAGGTTCTCCGCGACTCACCTTAGGAGTTAAAATCTGCGAAAGTGCCTGTTTCACGTGAAACCGATAGATACGGCCGTTCGCTCTCATTCGTCAGACTTTTCATACAACACGAAGATCCCTTCATCAAACGAAACAGCCCGGCGAAGCCGCAGTGTTTCACCGATGATATCCGGGATGATCTTCTCATCGGCTCCCCGAACGGAGCAGAAATACCCCGGAGAGGCAAGGAGTGCTTCGATGGCTTCCGCTAGATCCGTGGGGTGTGCGACTGCCAACATACCGATGAGCTGAAAAGAGCCCTGGTGATCGGGCAGACGGATGAGATCACGAACATCCGCGTTGATGACCTCAGCTCCGGAGAGACCCAATTGTTTGATGATCCTATCGAGAAAAAGGGCCTTCCGCTCCTTTCTCTCGATGAGAACCATGGAAAGTCTGGGATTCAGGAGCTTCCAGATAATGCCCGGAAAACCACCGCCGGGCCCAATATCAAGCACTCTGGCCGAATCCGAGAAACCTTCTAGGCTTATATCCCCCGCTAAAAAATCCCACAGGTCCACCGAGAGCCGAATCAACTTTGCCGCTGTTCGCTCGGGATCCCGTTTCGACATCAATCCGAGCGAACGATTCCATGAGAGGAGCTCTTCGAGATAGACTCTCAGGTGCTCGGCGTTCAATCGTGGGCTGATATCGGAGATTAGCTGCAGGATATGAGATGGATTCTGGTGATCATCTTTTCGCATGCTTCACAATGCCGCTATCTTCTCGGCGGCTCGCCGCACGTCGTTCTAGCTGGACGACAAGGATGGAAAGATCAGAAGCTCGAACTCCATCTATTCGAGATGCCTGCGCGACGGTTTCAGGCCGCTTGAGGACGAGCTTCTGACGGGCCTCCGTGCTCAGCCCAGGGATCTCTCCGTATGGGAAGTCCTGCGGAATCGCTTTGGATTCCATCTCCCGGATGAAACGGATATCCCGTTGCTGTCGTTCGATATAGCCCGTGTATTTCACTGCACATTCGACGTAGATCTCGGTGCCATCCACCGCCGGAAGTTTGGGATCTATGATTGGCTGGATATGCCGAAATTTGACTTCGGGACGCTTGAGAACCTGGAACATGGTCGCCGGTTTATTGACCGGCTCCAATCCATAGGATTCGAAAATCCGATTGCCCTCCGGCATGGGAAAAATCGTTCTTTCCAGGGAGCCAATGATATCCTGCACCCGCCGGGTCCTGGCCTGAACGCGCGCCCAGACTTCCGGATGGACCAGGCCGAAATCACAGCCATATTTCATCAACCGCTCATCTGCATTATCCTGCCTGAGCAGAAGCCGGAACTCTGCCCGGGATGTGAACATCCGGTAAGGCTCGTCTATTTCCTTCGTCGTGAGGTCATCGATCAACACACCAATGTATCCCTCATCCCTTCCCGGTACGAATGGTGGTGCATCTCTGAGCTTCAAAACGGCATTGATTCCCGCGACATACCCCTGGGCTGCGGCTTCTTCATAACCGGATGTGCCATTCACTTGTCCGGCAAAATACAATCCCTCGATACGCTTGGACTCCATCGTCCGGTACACTTGATCCGGAGGGAAGAAATCGTATTCGACGGCGTAACCGGGCCGAGCGATGATGGCATTCTCGAATCCCGGAATCGTTTTTACCACTTGCTGCTGAACGTCCTCGGGCAGGCTCGTCGATAAGCCGTTCAAGTAAAGTTCGGGATGATTCCGGCCCTCTGGCTCGATGAACAGCTGATGGCGGATTTTGTCAGGGAACCGAACCACTTTGTCCTCGATAGATGGACAGTATCGGGGTCCAATCCCTTTGATTTCCCCGCAATAAAGAGGAGACCGGTCCAGGTTCTTTCTGATGATATCGTGGGTGTGCTCGTTCGTATGTGTAAGATAGCACATTACTTGGGATTGCGTGATTGCCGCTGTTCGATGCGAGAATGGAACCGGATCCACGTCCCCAGGCTGAGGCTCGAAGACGCCCAGATCCACCGTCTGTTCGAGGAGACGAGGGGGTGTTCCGGTTTTTAGCCTGCCCACCTTAAGTCCTTTATTTTTAAGAGATTCCGACAGCCCCGTGGCGGGTGGATCTCCTTCTCTTCCGCCGGATATCTTTCGCTCGCCAATGTGCATTAATCCATTGAGGAACGTGCCGGCGGTCAGCACACACGTGCTGGCCATAATGGTGCTCTCGTCTTCCAGCACGACTCCTTTAAATCGGTAATGATCGAACAGGATATTGCATACTTCCCCCTCGAGGATTTCGAGATCTTCCTGTTTTTCAAGTGCTTCCAGCGCGATTCGATGGTGCTCCGCCTTATCCACCTGTGCCCGTGGCGACCAAACAGCAGGCCCCTTGGCTTTATTGAGCATTCGGAATTGGATGCCCGATTGGTCGGTTATCCGACCGATCTCACCGCCCAGTGCATCGATCTCTCTGACCAGGTGCCCTTTGGCCAGACCTCCAACAGCGGGATTACAAGGTGTATGGGCGATTCTATGTTTTTGTAGCGTAACCAGTAACGTCCGCAGCCCGGAACGAGCGGAGACGAGCGCTGCTTCGCACCCGGCGTGCCCGCCACCGACAACAATCATGTCATAATCAACCTGCACTTGTATCTCCAGCAGTTTTATTGATAATATGAATATCCAAAATCCTTGTTATTTACCAATACAAAACCTGGAAAAAATATTGTCCAGAAGATTTTCCGAGTACCTTTTGCCGGTTGCCTCCTCGTAACAAGCCAGCAGGTCCCTGATCTCAACGGCGAGGAGCTCGAGGTGCTTACCTTCTTTGAAGCTTTTGGCCAACGATTCCGTGTAATGAGACGCTTGCTCGAGCAAGGAGACGAGTCTCGAGTTCAGCACGACTCGTTCTCGTGCGATCCAGTTGAGCTGTTCACGCCCAACGGTATCCACCAAAGCTCGTTTGAGCGATTCGAGCCCTTCCCCGGTTTTCGCAGAAATCTCCAGAGTGCGAAACCGTGGAAACTCACTTTTTATACCGTCGGGCGAAACAACAACCGGCAAATCGATTTTATTGAGAACCACAACCGTCCGATCTGGATCGAGCCTATGGATTTTTTCGACAACCTTGTCATCGAGCGCTACGGATCCATCCATAACAAACAGCACCAGATCGGCCGCGCCTGCAGCTTCCTCCGCCTTGCCCAATCCAATCGATTCGACCACATCCATGGCAGCTTCACGGAGGCCGGCCGTATCTTGAAGGCTGAACACGAGCCCTTCGATCACGAGCGGCTCTCGCAATACATCCCTCGTCGTTCCGGGAATTTCAGTAACGATGGCCCGCTGCTCACCGACCACCCAATTGAACAAGCTGCTCTTCCCTGCATTCACCGGGCCCGCAATGACAACTTTATAACCTTCACGAAACGGTCTTCCAAGCGAGGCTCTCTCGAGTAATTCACCGATCGCTCTTCGCTGTCTTTCGAGAAGCTCGACCGCGGCAGGAACATCGATCGTGTCGATATCCTCTTCGATAAAATCGATATTGGCTTCCACCAGTCCAAGAAGTTCCAGAGTTTCATCGGCAAGCCGCTGAATTCGTTTCGAGAGATTGCCGGCAAGCTGCTCGTTCGCCACTTTGCGTTGCAACTCGCTCTTTGCGTGGATGAGATCGCAGACCGCTTCGGCTTGAATCAGGTCGAGCTTCCCGTTTAAAAACGCCCGCTTGGTAAACTCCCCGGGCTCGGCGACCCGCGCACCCCGTGCGAGAATAGTATCGAGAATTTTTTCAATGATCAAAGGGCCTCCGTGACAGGTCACTTCAACGGTGTCCTCGCCCGTATAAGATTCGGGGGCTCGCATTATCGCACACATGACCTCATCGACCGGCTCTTCCCCGGCGCCGACCAGCATGCCATGATAGATCCGCCTATGTTCCCACTCTCCTGAATAGCTCCCTCCGCTCTTCGACCGAAATATTTTCGAGAGAATGTGCAATGCTTCGTCTCCGGACATGCGGACAATCGCCATGCCCGATTCGCCCGGCGGCGTCGATAGCGCGGCTATTGTTTGATCGATCCTTAACATGGGGTACGCTTCGAGTGAGCTTTTCGGCTCATATGGTATGATGACATCGCAAGAAAAGTGGAAGCCGCTTTCCCGCAAGATGAGAAGAGGACACCGCTTTTTCAACTGTGGTTTTATTCCTTTCGACCACAGGTGAGTTCCACTGAATCCATTATTGCTAGAAGTCGAGAAGCGCTATGCGCTGCGCTCTCCTCGAAAAGTGCGACCTGATTTAGCGCGCCTTCAAGGGCACGTTTTTGTTCTCTCGCTTATTCGTTGTCCTCTTCGTCCTCCAACGCCGCATTCCCGATTTCGGTCATCTTTGGAGTGACTACAACTTTGCGCAATAATCCGTCACCGATGGTATAGGTCGTCACATCTGTGAGTTCAGAAATTGCAAGGTGAATGATTCTTCGATCAGATGCCTTGAGAGGTTCGAAGTCGGCTTCTCTTCCTGTTTTCTTCACCCTGTCTGCGACCCTGCGCGCTTTCTCTACGAGAAGCCGGTGCTTTCGCTTGACATATCCTCCAACATCCACCGTGATTTTGCTGTGCTGTCCTGTCTTGCTCGTAAAGATGCGATTGACCACGTGCTGAATCGAACTGAGGGTTTCACCCCTCCTCCCGATGAGCAATCCATCCAAACCTGGAGTGTTGATATTAACGAACGTGGTATCTGGCATCTCCTCAGTCGACAGCTTGTATTCGGCACCCATAAGTGTGAGCACTCTGTCAATAATGTTCTTGATCAATTCTATATTGTTATTGCCTCCCGTTCGATCGCGAAGGCTCACTCGAATCGACACCGTCTTGGGACCAAACAAACCGAATAATCCCTTGTGGGCTTCTGGAAGTATTTCGATGTCCACTTCCTCCGGCTTCGCTTCCAGTTCCTTCAGCGCTTTCTGGAGAGCTTGCTCAATTGTCTTCCCAGACGCTTCAACTGATTTTGCCATAGATGCATCACCTTCCTTTAACGTTTGCTCTTGCTTTCTTATTCTTCGACTTAGGACGTTTTGCTGGAGGACCACTGCCTGCGCTCTGTTTGGCTTTGGTCTTTCCTGGTTTCTCATCGGCCGTCTCCTCCTTGCTGACGTCCTTATTGATGTAATACTGCTGGGCAATTGTGAGAATGTTGTTAACAAACCAGTAGAGCACGAGCCCTGATGGCATTTTGTAAAAGATGACGGTGAAAACGATTGGGAGCATATAATTGAAGATCTTTGGCTGAGTAGTGGACGATCCCGGCGTCATCGACCCGCCGATTTTTGTCTGGAAAAGCATCGCCGCTCCCATCAACAGCGGTAACAAACTGACTTCGCTGCCAATGAAGGGCAACGAGAAGGGCAGCCTCGCCAACACATCCTGCTGCGAGAGATCTGTAATCCATCCGAAGAAGTAAGCTCCACGGACTTCAATCGTAAATTTCAAAACGCTGAACAATGCAATGAATACCGGCATTTGCAGGAGAAGCGGCAGACATCCACCGAGGGGGTTGACACCGTGCTCTTTATATAGCCGCATGGTTTCCTGACTTATCTTTTGCCGGTCGTCCTTGTACTTTTCTTTGAGTGCCTGGAGCTTCGGTTGGAGCGCCTGCATATCGCGCATGGATTTGAAGCTCTTGTGTGTCAAACGGTAAAAAAGAACTTTCGTGATAACCGAAAGAAGGATAATGACCACCCCATAATTGGGGATCAATTTATACAAGCCAATCAATGCCCACAAAATTACCCAGCTCACTGGGCGGAACAGTTTCCAGCCCATATTGATGTTTCGCTCCAGCCCAACTCCCATTGATTTCAGGATTCCATAATCCAAAGGGCCCAAATAGATGGTAACAGCCTGGCTGATAGCCCCTCTTCTTTCCTCGGTGGGAAGACTGATGCGGCCGGTAACGAGGTGGGTCGCCCGATCCCCTGTGATTTCCACCTCGCCGCCTGTCGGCGCCTCCGGGACCAAAGCAATGGTGAAATACTTGGTCTGCAGCGTTCCCCATGCCACCGTTCCGGAGTAGGTCTCCACCTTTTTCTCTGAAAAATGCCCGGGTTTTCGACGGTGAATCTCCTCCCCCAAACGGATGGATGCCTGGAAGTTTTGGTAATCGTCCTTTTTATTTTCCTCGGTGGAGGTCATTCCCGGCCCAAAACCCCACACAATCTGTCGTGCAAATGGAAACGCCGACACGTTGAAACGAACACCAGCCTGGATCGCATAACCGCCGCCGGTGATTCGGTAATACCTTTCGACCGTTTGGCCGGCTTCGCCGATGGTTCGAAAGACGATTTCAGCTTGATCGTCCATTTCGTCCACGTTCAATCGATATCCATCGGGAAGGGCCTTGCCGACTCCCCCGAGATACGCGTTGAAATAACTGTTCGATAGCGAGATCTCCCGAGTTTCTCCCCGAAGCCCGATCTCGGCCAAACCTGGACTGATCGAGTCCCTTGGCAAGAGCTCAACGGGCCGGCCGGCCGTTTCATATTCGAAGAGCTCAACGGAGCGGATCTCGCCGCCTGCCTTTGAAAAGACCAGTTGATACAACGGGGTTACAACGGTGATGATGCCCGCACTATCAGGTCTGGCGACCGGGAGGGAAGTGCCGGACACATCGAGAGGCTGCGAAACGGGCGTTTCCGGTGGAGAGACAGGCTCCCGCTGCGCCTCCCCGTACCCGGTCGGCAGGGAATCCGTCCGAGCCGAGTCCATTGCGCCCATCTGGGCTCTCCGCAGTGCCTGCCGCTCCTTCATCTTCGGAGCCAAATAGAGATAGTCGTACACCAGAAACAGGAGCATCGACAGGATGAATGCGAAAAATGCTCTCTTCTCGAGGCTCATAGAATTAATCCACTGTTATGCAATAAGTTTCCAATATCATGTTTTAGTCTCATCTACCGGATCGAAACCGCCCTCATGCCAGGGATGGCACCTGGATAGGCGCCTTGCCGAGAGCACCGCGCCTCGCCACAGACCATATTTTTCAATGGCTTGCGCGGCATACTCCGAACAGCTGGGATAAAATCGGCAGCTCTGGGGAAGCAGTGGCGAAATGGATCTCTGGTAGATTCTAATGCCTGTTATAGCTATTATTCGAATTTTCTTCTTTAATATATTCATTTAAATAATTAAGAATATTATGCCTCATCTTTAAGAAGTCCTCCCGCAGCCAGTCTTTCGCGTAAATCCATCAAGGTTTCTTGATATGTCGCATCCCCGATACTTGCTTTTGCAACGGCAACTATCCAGAAATTTTGATGTTCGAGCTCCTTCGATATCTGCCGGAATGCTTCCTTTAGAATCCGTTTCGCGCGGTTTCGCTTGACCGCACTTCCGACGCGCTTACTGGCAACAAAACCGAACCTGGGATTTTCTCCTTCTAGATGACAGCGGTGATAAAAGACTATGGCATGTTTACAGATAATCTTTTTGCCCTGCCGGTAAACGACCTGAAATTGCCAGTTCTTTTGAAGTACCTTCAGGGCCATTACGCGATCTCGCCCCGCTCCCTTTCGCCCGCCAGGCTCATAGCGGCGGAGGCTAGACCGCCAATCTCTTTCTCCCCCTCTTACGTCTTCTGTTGAGAATTTGCCTTCCTGCACGGGTGCTCATGCGCTTTCTAAAACCGTGATCCCGCGCGCGCTTGATATTCTTGGGTTGGAAGGTTCTTTTCATCGGTGATTCCTCGGGTTAGCGGACGAATGGAGGATAGCTTGCCAGCTTCCTATACACATCATTTCATTTCTAAAGCCTATTTTGCCTTTGCTAATATATGCGCATTTCATACTGGATGCAAAGCCCGTTATTTGAATATCGAAGTATTTAGCCTACTTTATTGCACTTACAAAGTCAAGCGGTTTATCCCTCCAAGTAATCCACCATTTTTCTTGCCCTAACATCTTATCAGTACGAGTGATTTGGTGTTCCTGTGGGTAACTTTTTTTTACGCTTGAACGGGCCCTTTGTTCTTTGCTAGCCTCCCGTGGTCAGGCACTGGTTCCTTCGATCCCAAATTCACGCACAAACCCAAACGACCAGCAACTTTTGGATGCCTTATTGTGGACAACTCGCTTGCGAAACGATTGGCTTGCTTTCTATCTCTTTTATCCACAATAGGTTTTTGTCTTATCCACATTTGTGGATAACAGTGTAAGCGTTTCCGATTGCACGTTTTATGCCGCCTTACTATAGGGGAGATACGCTTGAGATTAGCTTGATAAGGTATTTGTTTCGTCATTGTGATCTTTATCGCCAATCGAACAGCGAAAGGTTCTAGCAATGCCCGTTTCCCCCCAACACGAAGATAAAGACCAGATCTGGTCGCAGTTTCTCGCGCAAGTGAGCACGCTGGTCAACAAGCAGACAATGGTGACATGGTTCAATCAGATGAGTCTTCGCTCTATCGCAGACAGCGATGTCGTCATCGAATGCCCGAGCAAATTTTTTATGGATTGGGTCTCGGAGCATCACAGGGACAGAATTTGTTACGCTCTGCGCAAGGTACTAAAGTTCGAACCCAAGCTTCACTTCGTCAACACGAACGGATCGACCGCAGACTCGGCATGGAAAAGAGGACCCCTCCCCGCGAAAAGCATTCCCGAGTCTTCGCCCGTAATAATGTCCAAAAAAATCGTCAGCGGAGGAGAACCGTTAAATTCCAAATACACCTTCGACGAGTTCGTCGTCGGGAAAAACAGCCAGATGGCTTACGCAGCCTGCCTGGCGGTGTCGGATAAACCCGCGATCGTCTACAATCCGTTGTTCATTTATGGCGGCGTTGGTTTGGGAAAAACACATCTAATGCAGGCAATCGGTCATACCATCCTCGAGCAAAGAACTAATCTCAAAGTACATTACAGCTCGGCAGAAACGTTTATGAACGAGCTCATTTCGACGATTCGCGAGGGGAAAAGTCACAAATTCCGTGAAAAATACCGGAACGTGGATATACTGCTCATCGACGATGTTCATTTCCTTGCTGGAAAGGAAAGTACCCAGGAAGAATTTTTCCACACGTTCAACGCACTGCACGGATCCAGTAAGCAGATCGTCGTTACCAGCGACAGGCCCCCGAAAGAAATCCCTACACTCGAAGAACGTCTTGTCTCACGGTTCGAATGGGGGCTCATCACAGATATTCAGTCGCCGGATTACGAAACGCGCCTGGCCATTTTGAGAAAGAAAGTAGACAAAGAACAGCAGGTCGAGATCCCCAACGACGTTCTCGAGTTGATTGCCAACAGCGTCAAGAGCAACATCCGAGAGCTCGAGGGCAGCCTCGTGAAGCTTTTCGTCCATGCGAGCGTTTACAAAAAGGACATCACGTTAGAGGTAGCCCAGGAAGTCCTCAAAGATTTTGTCAAGCATTCTCCAAGAAAGGTAAGCATTTCGACGATTCAGAAGGTCGTTGCACAGCATTTTCGCGTCCCCGTAGAGGCAATGAAATCAAAAGTGAGAACTGCGAGATACGCCTATCCTCGTCAGGTTGCTATCTATTTATCCAGGCAACTCACCAACTGCTCCCTTACACAGATAGGGCAGCGTTTCGGCGGGCGCGATCACACGACAGTCATACACGCTTGCCAGAAGATCTCGGAGCTTGCAGAAAGAGATGTTTCGCTCAAAGCAACGCTCCAGCAACTAAGGAAAGAACTCACTTGATAGGTTTTCAACAAATGTGGATATCACTTGTGGAGTTGCTGTTGATAACACGTCACCTGTGGATAAATAGTGATGTTTCCACAATAAAACTACACCACGCTCCACACCATCACGGAACACAACCTATCGGTTTACATAAGGAAGCTCCGTTCTTCCACATTTCCACAATACCTTCTACTTCTACTGTATTTCCATATAAAATATAGTAGATGGACTTATAAGAGACGAGACCGCCCACCTCAAAGTGGGGAGAAAGATAATTCGGTTGAAATCTGTCAGTTGATCGAGTATAGTGTTCTTTCCAATTATAGGAGATTCGAGCGTCCCCAAGCCTTCGTGAGCGAAAAAATTATCCAAAGATGGCAGGAGGTAAAGGTGTGAAAATCTCGCTGGCGCAAAAAGTCCTAACAAAAAAAATTCAGGGAATTTCAGCTGTCGTTCCTACGAAAACATCTCTTCCAATCCTATCGACGTTCCTCATGGAGGTGAAAAAAGACAAAGTTCATCTAACGGCGAATGACCTGGATGTATCGCTTACCACCATCGTCGATTGTGAAATCGAAGGTGAAGGAACTATCGCCGTACCGGGAAAGAAATTCTTCGAAATTGCACGCTCGCTTCCGGACGATACAGTCGAAATAACCGCCGAAGCGGAGAAACTTGGAGTGAAGTGCAAGAGGAGCCGTTTCAGAATCGTAGGAAAGAGCGCCGAAGAGTTTCCGAAGCTTCCCGAGCAAAAGCCACTTGCAAGCTTCACTGTAAAAACAGAAACGATCAACAGCATGATAGAAAAAACAATCTATGCTGTTTCGAACGATCTTACGAGGCCGTCTCTTTGCGGTGTGCTATGGGAGTCCAAGGGTGGAAATATAACAATGGTTGCTACGGATGGGCACCGGCTGGCGAAGGTGGACTACGAAGGGGATTTCAAAAACTTGGAAGGAAAAGAGTTCATTGTTTCACCGAAGGCACTGAACATTCTTCGTTCGTTGATAGATGAAAAGGAAGAAGTGAAGATATCGCTGGCGGAGAATCACATCACATTCGACCTCGAAGACAGCATCATCTATTCGAGGCTCATCGAAGGGCCGTTTCCCGACTACAACCAGGTCATACCGAAACAAAATGAAAAGGAACTCGTCGTCAACCGCGAAGAATTAACGGATGCATGCAGGCGAGTATCGATTCTTTCCAGCGTGATTACTCATCAGGTTAAACTGTCGATCACTCCGGAAGTATTGACACTCAGTGTAAATACTCCTGATGTCGGCGAAGCTGTTGAAGAGCTGCGGTGCAGGTTCAAAGGTGATTCGCTCGAAATAGGGTACAACGCGAGGTATCTGCTCGATATATTAAAAACCATGGAAACTGAAGAGGTCGCATTCCTGCTGGATAGAAGCGACAACACTGGTATCGTAGTCCCAGTGGATGACGGCGAGGACCTTCATCATCAGTGCTTGCTCATGCCGCTGCGGTTGAGCGACTAGGGTAGACGCGCGTGCTGATAGAAACGCTCTCGAGCACTTACTTCAGAAATCTAGCCTCCCAGACGATTTCATTCTCCCCCGGCGTAAACCTCCTCGTCGGCGAAAACGGTCAAGGAAAGACTAACGTTCTCGAGGCGATCTACCTGTTCAAATTCGGTAGATCATTCAGGACGAGAAGGGATTCAGATATGATTCGTTTCGGGGAGGATTTTTGCAGGGTGGAGATCTGGAGTGCGCTCGAGCGCGGGGATAGCGAGCAGTTCTCGTTGGCTGTAGAAGCAAGCGGCGCCAAGCAAGCAAAGGTTTCTGGGAAAGCAATCTCGAAATTTTCCGAGCTCGTCGGCAAATACCCGTGCGTACTATTCGGGCCGCAGGACCTGATGCTTGCGAACGGACCTCCAGAAGAGCGGCGGCGGTTTATCGATATGACGGGAAGCATGACGGATAGAAGTTACCTCGAGCTTCTTAAAGGATACCGCCGGGCACTCCAACAGAGAAACGCCGCCCTGAAACTCGCGGCGATCCCTGAAGAGCGGAGCTTGTGGGATAGAGAACTGGTCGAAAAAGGATGCGCATTGACGGAACGGCGGACTCGCGTCGTCGAACAGATTGTACGGCATGTTAAGCGCCACAGCTCGACGCTTTCTCATCTGTTTGAATTCAGCTTGGACTACAAAAGCAGCTTCATGGATGAGAGCATGGCAGCAACAGACGCGCGCGAAGCGTTTTCGATGAAACTGGCTTCAATGGAAGAAGAGGAAGCGCGGAGGGGCGTTACTCTCGTAGGGCCGCATAGAGACGATGTTTTCCTTTTAGAGGGCGGAAAGGACCTGAAGCGCTTCGGGTCACAGGGACAGAAACGGCTTCTTGCGGTCCTGATGAAGCTCGCCGAGCTTTCCTTTTTGGAAGCGGAGCTGGAGGAACCTTGCGTTTTGCTGCTCGATGATGTCTTCTCTGAATTCGACGCAACGATTGGGAAACGCCTCATGCAGCTTTTGAACGATGGGCGTCAGGTCTTTGTTACGTCGCCTTCGCAGCTGGAATGGAAGGATGCCCGTTTTATGAAGAAATTTCGTGTAGAAGCAGGAACGCTGGGCGCGTAACCGCTTGTGGTATATGTAGTTAAGGGACCAGAAAAAACATATTAATGACAAAAAAAGTATTTTAAAAAACCTGAAAAAACCCGTATCTTTTAAAAGAATGGCTGAGAATAATTTCACAAAGATCGGTGACATCCTCCCTAATATACTCAAAGCGTTTGGACTGGATCGGAAAATCAAGGAGAGACAAGCCCTATCTCTATGGCCGGAGGTGGTGGGGAAAGAAGTCGCTTCCCGAACAAGAGCAGTAAAGATCGAAAAGGGGGTGCTCCACGTTCATGTCGACCACGGCGCATGGATGCAGGAGCTCCACTTTATGGAGAAGAAGATACTTCAGGAGCTCCAGAAAAAGGCCCCCGATGTGGAAATCAGGCAAATCCGATTCAGTGCGTCTGCAATCGAATCCACTTGAAATGCGAGGCATGAGATGACCCAGGAATACACAGCGAAGAAGATACAAGTGCTGAAAGGCCTCGAGGCCGTTCGAAAGAGGCCCGCAATGTATATCGGCAGCACCGACATACACGGGCTCCATCATCTCATCTATGAGGTTGTGGACAACAGCGTCGACGAAGCCATGGCTGGATATTGCGAGAACATAGAAGTGTTCATCGACAATAACAACGTCGTAACGGTGATTGATGATGGTAGGGGAATCCCGGTCGACATGCACCCGACGCAGAAGCGGCCGGCCGTCGAAGTGGTGCTCACGACGCTGCACGCCGGAGGCAAGTTCGATCATAAGGCCTATAAGGTATCTGGTGGGCTTCATGGGGTGGGTGTGTCCGTCGTGAACGCCCTCACCGAATTTCTGGAAGTGGAAATCTGGAGGGACGGCAGGAGCTACTTCCAGAGATTCAAGGGGGGCCGCCCCACCTGCGACCTGGAGGACCGGGGGGCGTCTGACCTTACGGGCACAAAGGTCGTCTTCCTGCCGGATATAAAGATATTCAAGCAGATCGACTACAGCTTCGAAACACTCACCCAACGGCTGCGCGAGCTCGCTTTCCTCAATAAAGGTTTGAAAATCACTCTCGACGATAAGCGCGGCAAAGGCAAAAAGCAGGTCTTCGAATACACCGGCGGGATCATCTCGTTCGTTAAATACCTCAATGAAAACAAGCGGACGCTTGGCGAAGAACCGATCTATGTACGATCGGAGAAAGACAGTGTTGATGTCGAAATCGCCATGCAGTACACAGACGGCTATACCGAGAACGTCTTCTCCTTTGCAAACAACATCAACACAATGGAAGGCGGCACTCATCTTATCGGTTTCAGGACGGCCCTCACCCGGACTCTGAATAACTATGCGCAAGCCAACAACCTTTTCAAAAAGGATAAAGTAACTTTGACGGGCGAGGACGCCAGGGAAGGGCTCACCGGCATCATAAGCGTGAAGCTCACAGAACCGCAGTTCGAGGGCCAGACAAAAACCAAGCTGGGGAACAGCGAGGTGAAGGGCATTGTCGAAGCGGTTTTGGGCGACGGGCTCAGAGAGTTCCTGGAAGAGAAGCCGGTTATCGCCAAGCAGATTGTCGAAAAATGCCTTGCCGCCAACCGCGCAAGAGAAGCAGCGCGCAAAGCAAGGGATCTTACTCGCAGGAAAACGGCGCTCGAGTCGAACTCGCTGCCCGGCAAACTCGCAGATTGCTCCGAGGCTGATCCGGGCCGTTGCGAACTCTATCTCGTTGAGGGCGATTCCGCCGGGGGATCGGCCAAGCAGGCAAGGGACAGAGGCTTCCAGGCGATCCTGCCCCTGCGGGGCAAAATCTTGAATGTGGAAAAGGCCCGGCTGGACAAGGTGCTCTCTAACGAAGAAATCACCACTATCATCAGCGCTATAGGAACGGGAGTGGGCGGCGAATTCGATATTTCAAAACTTCGCTATCATAAAGTCATCATCATGACGGACGCAGATGTGGATGGAGCGCACATTCGCACGTTACTGCTGACGCTATTTTACCGCGAGATGAAGGAACTCGTCGAACATGGCTGCATATACATCGCGCAGCCGCCTCTGTACCGTTTGAAAAAGGGCAAAAAAGAGGTTTACGCATACAACGACAACGAAAAAGAACGGATCCTGAAAGATTGGGGCGGGCATCAAGGAGTGTATATCCAGCGTTACAAAGGCCTTGGGGAGATGAATCCCGAACAGCTATGGGAAACAACGATGGATCCGGAGACTCGTACCGTCCTCAAGGTGAACGTGGAAGACGTTATCGAAGCTGACCGCATGTTTACCATTCTTATGGGGGACCAGGTCGAGCCGAGAAAAGAGTTCATCCAAGAAAACGCTCTGAATGTGAAAAACCTGGATGTCTAAGATGTCTGGATATCCTCGCACGATTACGACGTAATATTTCCCGCACAGCACTAATGAAAAGGCGACCTTGGCAGAATTTCTAGCACAGAAGGAACACAATGGCAATTGATCGAGAAAGAATCGTTCCCGTCCATATCGAGGAGGAGATGAGGAACTCCTATCTCGACTATTCGATGAGCGTGATCGTGTCTCGCGCTCTTCCCGATGTTCGTGATGGATTGAAACCCGTTCACCGGCGGATTCTGACGGCGATGAACGACCTCAATCTTGCTCACAACCGTCCCTACAGGAAATCGGCCAAGGTTTCGGGCGATGTGAACGGCAATTATCATCCGCACGGGACAGCGGCGATATATGAAACTATGGTTCGGATGGCCCAAGACTTTTCGCTCCGGTATCCGCTGATCGACGGTCAGGGCAATTTCGGCTCCGTGGATGGCGATCCCCCCGCCGCCGAGCGGTATACCGAAGTGCGCATGGGGGCGTTCGCCGAGGAGATGCTCGCCGATATCGACAAGGAAACGGTTGAATTCGGGCCGAACTACGACGGGTCGAGAATGATGCCGCTAGTGCTGCCGGGAAAGGTTCCAAATCTCCTCGTTAACGGCGCATCCGGTATTGCCGTCGGAATGGCGACGAACATCCCACCCCACAACATTGGGGAAATCGTGGATGGAGCAGTGGCTCTTTTGGAAAATCCGGACTTGCCGGATGGTGCTCTTTTCGAACATGTAAAAGGGCCCGATTTCCCGACTGCGGGCATCGTGCTAGGAAGGGTTGGGATCCAGCAGGCCTATACGACCGGTAAAGGACGTGTGATCGTGCGCGCAAGAACGAGCATGGAGGAGCTCAAGAACGAGCGCCAGGCGATCATCGTTTCCGAACTTCCTTACCAGATAAACAAGGCAGCTCTGATCGAGCGGATCGCCGAACTGGTGAAAAGCGGACACATAGAAGGGATTGCGGACATCCGCGATGAGTCTGACAGGGAGGGGATGCGGGTGGTGATCATATTGAAAAAGGACGCCGATCCGCGCGTCGTCGAGAACCAGCTGTTCAAGCACACACAGATGCAGATCACTTTTGGAATCATCATGCTGGCTCTAGTGAACAACCGTCCTCAGGTTTTGAGCTTGAAGCAGCTCGTGACGCATTTCCTCGAGCACCGGGAGGATGTCGTTGTCAAGCGGACGAGATTCGATCTCCGAAAAGCCGAGGAGCGAGCTCACATCCTCGAGGGATTCCGGATCGCACTGGACCATATAGATGAAATCATAGCGCTCATCAAATCTTCAGAAACCCCGGAGATCGCCAAGCAAGGTCTCATGGCCGAGTTCGATCTCACTGATATCCAGGCTCAGGCAATACTCGATATGCGCCTCCAGAGACTTACTGGCCTGGAGCGACGGAAAATCGAGGATGAGTACCAGGAACTCGTCGGGCGAATCGCCGAGCTGAAAGCGATTCTGGGTGACAGGAGCCTGGTGCTGGAGATCATCAAGGACGAGCTCCTCGAAATGAAAGAAGCGTACGGGGATGACCGGCGAACGGAGATCCTCGACAAAGGAATAGTGGAGTTCGAGGCCGAGGATCTGATCGCAGAAGAAGATATGGCAATCACGATCAGCCACAACGGGTATATCAAGCGGCTCGCCCTCGACTCATACCGTCAGCAGCGCAGGGGTGGGCGCGGAGTTACGGGCATCAAGGTCAGGGACGAGGATTTCGTGGAGCACCTTTTCATTGCATCCACGCACAGTTACATCCTCTTCTTTACTGACCGAGGGAAATGTCACTGGCTGAAAGTCCACGCGATCCCTATTGCGGGCAGACAAGCGCGCGGGAAAGCCATCGTGAATCTCCTCGGCCTTTCGGAGGGCGAGCGGATTACGGGATTGGTACCCGTTTCCGAGTTCAGTGAAGATCAGTTTCTCTTAACGGCGACCAAGTGGGGGATGATCAAGAAGACCAATTTGAGTCTTTACAGCCGGCCGCGCCGCGGCGGAATCGTGGCAATGACGATCAAAGATGAAGACACGTTAATCGATGCGGCGATAACGAGAGGGGATCAGGACATTGTCCTTGCCAAACGCAACGGCAGGGCGATCCGGTTCAACGAGCGAGAAGTGAGGACGATGGGTCGGACCGCAGGTGGAGTGAGAGGCATCCAGGTTGATAAAAGTGATGAGGTCATTGGCATGGTGGTCGTTCAAAATGGAGCGACATTGCTTACCGTGACGGAGAATGGATTCGGTAAGCGCTCCCATATCGAGGACTATCCCACCAAGCACCGCGGAGGAAAGGGTGTAATAAACATCAAAACCACACAGCGAAACGGGAAAGTCGTCGCCATCAAAGAAGTCCGGGATCAAGACCAGCTGATGATCATCACGCGGCAGGGAATCGTTATCCGCTGCCCGATTTCACAGCTTTCCGTGATTGGGCGAAACACGCAGGGCGTGAGGCTGATAAACATCGAGGAAGGTGACGTGGTAGTGGATGTCGCTCACCTCGCGCGAGAGGACGAAGAATAGAATGCAGCGCAGCGAGTGCGGCGCTCTGGAGTTTCAACGGCTGATCAAACCAAAAGGGATTCAATAGGTTTCCTGTGGTAGCGTTGAGAGCGCTGCTGAACTCGAATTGCTGAAGCAAGGACAGTTGTGGAAAAAATATCGGATTTTACTGTTAGAAGATTGTCAAGTTATTACAGGATCCTCAGCGATCTGGAGCAAAAAAAGGTCCTCACCATTTCTTCGGCCAAACTTGCCGAGTTTGGCGGTATTACCTCCGCGCAGGTAAGAAAGGACCTTTCGTATTTCGGAAACTTTGGAACGCGAGGACTCGGGTATAACGTCTCAGAGCTCAAAAACGAGATCACAAGGATTCTCGGCTTGAACCAAACCTGGGGCATGGCCCTTTTCGGCGCCGGGAGCTTGGGCAATGCCCTGTTTTTTCACCAGGGGTTTCGTGATGACGGATTCTTCTTCCGGTATCTTTTCGACGTTGATCTCGGTAAGATAGGGACAAAGTGGGGGAACCTGGAGATTCTTGCAGTCGACAAGGCAAAAGAAGTGCTGAAACGAGATCCTGTGGACATTGGGGTCATCACGACACCGAAAGAGGCCGCCCAGGATATCGTCGATCTGGCCGTAGAAGTCGGGATCAAAGGGATCCTGAACTTCGCCCCCAGGGAGCTGGTAGTGCCCGAGGGCGTGAGTCTTAGAAATGTAAATCTTGCCGTCGCGCTTGAGAGCCTCAGTTTTTCTCTGTCAATTTAAGGAGCAACGAAGCATGCGGCGGTTCAAATCTGCAACGACGAATCTTTGGCGCACGCGGCTTATCCCTGCTTATTGTCTGATGGTCTGGTGGGGTCCAGGCGCCGTGTCTGATATCGCCACGGCGGAAAAGCGGGCATCTCAAGGGATGCCCTCCGATCAAACCATAGAATCCGCCTCCGATTCTCGATCTTCCAAAAGCCACGAATCGCGAGATCTCTCCGTCGGCAACAACCGTATCCGGTTTTATTTCTCACAGGCCGGCAAATGGCTTGGCATTTTCCCCTCATGGGCGGGAGGCCGGAGCCTTTTTGAAAGTGGGGGTGTTTTTGTTCTTGCGTCGAATGAGGACGGCAACCTTCGCGTAATAGCAAACACGCTGGATGGCACCCTCAGACCTAATGAGGTACGCATTGATGTTGGCAAATGCTGCGAAGGGATTAAAGGCGGCAACAGGGCACCTGCTCCAAATCCGGATGACGATCGAGACGGTCGAACCGACGAAGATCGACTAGACGGCATCGATAACGACGGCGACGGGCTTGCAGATGAGGACTTTGCTGCGATCGGCGACGAAATGGTCGTTGCCGAATTTCGCAGAATGGAAGGGGCGGGCTTCCCGGCGCTCAGCTTCCATCAGGAAAGCTATGCCTGGGCGTTACCGCACATTGAGGGAATGGTTGCCGTTCGTCTCCTGCTCGAAAACGACGGCGAGGTTCCGCTCCGGGACGTCCGGATTGGAGCATTCTTCCAAAAGAAAGGGCCATGCACGTTAGTTGAGGAAGTTCTCACCAACCGCGCAAACCTCCAAGCGGATCCAGAGCAGGCCCGGGCCATAATCAGCCGCGATCCGAATGGAACCGCAGTGGGATTGGTTTTCCCTGAAACTGCCGGTCCCCAGGACGTCAAGGCCGCCTGGACTCTTTGGTCATCTGGACCGGTGATACCACTCGAGGGCAAGCTGGAGGAAATCGCACGCAACGAAGCAGCTGCTATGGAAACTCCGGGAATAGCAGGTGGTACAGCACAAAGCAAAACATTCGATGGACTGGAAATCAAGAGGGTTGATCGCGGAACGAGCGTTTCTGTTGGAGGAATATCGCCCGATTTGGGCGATCTCGCACCAGGAGAGAGGGTAGAAATTACAATAGCACTCGTCATCGTTCCAAAACCTGATGCCTTGGAACGTGCCCTGGTGAACGTCCACAGAACCTACATTGGTGATGGTACACATCGCTTCATCCCTCCGCCGGTGCCGGTAACACCCTTTATGATATGGGGAACATACGAGAAAACCGGGGAACCGCAGGAGGGGCTTCGCATTACTCTTGAGCGGCACCCGACGGCGAATGTGGATCCGACCCGTATCGTGTTCTTGAGCGGTGTGGACCTGGCGGATCTCGAGGTCCTGGCCGATACTTTGAGCGGATTCGTTCTCCGCATCAACGGTGCATCCGCCGGACGGCTTCTCAGAAGAGGCGGAGAGAGAATCGTCCTGAAGGGACGGGATGATACGGGAGCCTTTTTCGATGCAATCCTGAATCCTGCAGAGGAAGCCGGATCTGTCTTGTCCGCTGAGAGCGCCGAGCGTTTCTGGAAGACCGCCGGCAAACTGCCGGAAGATCTTCTTTCTGGATCTCCAAATCCCTTCCGTGAGCAGACGACCCTTTATTTCGAAGTCCCGTCCATACTGGAAACCGATGATGGTACCGAGCTTCGATTGCGGGGTTCTGTGGAAACGAGCCTCAAGGTCTATGATGTAACGGGACGTCTCGTGAGTGTTCTTGTCGACGATGTGTACGGACACGGCTCCTATCAATCCGATTGGCATGCCATCGATGAGTATGGGAATCCCGTGGCAAGCGGCGTGTACTACGTCAAGCTCCAGTTAGGTAAGCGGTATATTACGAAGAGAATCATTTTGCTGAAATAGTAACAGCGGCACATGCAAGAGAGCTCCTCTAGAGGACGCACAGTGCCCTCCCCTCGAAAGCGCGCTTCTTGTGCGCTCGGCTCGAATCAGAATGACGCGGCTGCCCCGATCATAATTGAGAACACGCCGTTCTTTAAGTCAAAATCCGATTCGCCGATTCCCAGGCTCTTACTTTCCGCGTCTATGGATTTCAGGCCTAAGTTGTACCGGCCGTCGACGACGATAATAGCCGAAACAAAATTGAAATTGAGGCCTCCCCCGAATACCAAGCCGAGATCGAAATCCTGCACCTGATCATCGAGTTCGACTGTTTGTTCGGAAACACCAAAGAATCCACTTGACTTACCCGTGGCTCTCGCAGAAAGGCTGAAAGACAATGCTGGTCCAACAAAGAGATGTGGGATGATCGCACCGTCGCTGGGTAAAGAAGCTTTGAATAGTAATGGGATCTCCAAATAGTTTAACTCGACTTCTCCCTCGTATCCAAAGGCTGTGCCCTGAGCACCTTTCCTCGATAACAAGATCTCCGGCTGGAGCGACACAATTCTGTCAATACCGATCGAGACAAAAACACCTCCTATGAAATCGGTTTTCGATTCAGCGCCTTCGGCGTCATCTCCATTCAGCTTTGCGATGTTGATCCCGCCTTTAACGCCCACGCTGCTTGTCTTTCCTGCTGCAATATCGGTCTGTTGAGAAAGCATTAGGACTTCAATTGCGACCAATAAGAGAACAGAAGATCTCTTCATAATGACTCCCCCTGTTAGATACTATTAAAAGCGATTGAGCTGCGGCGGAGCGTCGTCTGCTCCGGTCACCCGATGCCAAGCCGCCGACGGTCGACACTGCAATGTCAATATCTATCCGCAGCGATATGTGACCTGGACATGCTTGGACATCAATATTAACAGATTCGAGCGGATTTATCCCCTATCAGGCGCGGAATTTGTTAAAATGTGTATGAAAGGCCGATCATCGGCGGAGCTGCATGAAGAATATGCGATAGCAAATGGACCTTGATCACCCCTCGGCTCATAGTCCTCTCTCGCGCCCAAGGTAGTAGCGCGCTGAGGAAATCGCGCCGCGGCGGTCGAGGCCCACAGGGCATTTTTTTCGCACCAAGGTTAGCTGTCCTCGCGAGTCGCAGCAAAGGGGGTAATTCACAAGTGACCAGGGGGTTTATCGTTACCCCGCCCCACCCACCTGAAGAAAGAGCCTACCTCGTCGGGGTGAGCCTTCCGAACAGCTCGTTTGCCCGCGAGAGGGAGTACCTCGACGAACTCGAACAGCTCGCAAGAACGGCCGGCGCCGAGGTGGTTGGCAAAACCATCCAAGGCCGGACGCGAATTGATGGGGCGACCTACATCGGCCCGGGCAAGGCACACGCCCTAAAAGAAGAGTGCGAGCGCTTGAATGCCAATCTCATTATCTTCGACTGCGATCTTACCCCGGCTCAGGCGCGAAATCTGGAGAAAATCCTCAACATCAACCTCATTGATCGGACCGAACTCATCCTCGACATTTTTGCGCGCCATGCCAAAACGATGCAGGCCAAAATTCAGGTCGAGCTCGCCCAGCTCACTTACACCCTTCCGAGGCTTCGTAAACTGTGGGACCACCTGTCCAGGCAGGTGGGCGGCATCGGGACGAGGGGGCCGGGGGAAACCCAGTTGGAAGTCGACCGGAGGCGTGTTTACCAGCGAATGAGTCATTTGAAAAAGCAGCTCAGGAAGATCAGCCGCAGAAGGGATACTCTGAGAAGATCCCGCGACGGCTATCCAACAGTAGCCATCGTCGGGTACACGAACGCGGGAAAATCCACGTTGCTCAATGCGCTGACCGGTGCCCGCACGCTGGTGGAAAATCAGCTCTTTGCCACGCTCGATACGCTGACCCGCAGGCTCATAGCGAGGAATCACGCGCCGGTGCTTCTCGTCGACACCGTGGGCTTCATCAGAAAGCTGCCCCATCATCTCGTGGATAGTTTCAAAGCAACTATGGATGATATCGCTCAGGCGAGGCTGTATCTCCATGTAGTGGATCTTTCGCGTCACGGTTACCAGGAACAAATGGAAATCGTGGACGCAACATTGCGCGGTATCGAAAATCCCACTGTGGAAACAATCCACGTGTTCAACAAAATCGACCGGGTCGACCCGGTCTTCGTAGAAGCAGCGGCAGAGCGATTCCCCGAAGCTCTTTTCACCTCCGCTGCAACACACGACGGCATAGATGAGGTCAAGAACAGAATCGAAAAATTCTTTTTCGGGAAAAACCTCGCTGTTGAAGTCGAGATCCCTGCCGTTGACGGAAAAAGTATTGCCAAGATCGGAAGCCTTCTTCACAATGCCACCAGATCGTTTCGAGGCGACCGGTGTGTTTTGAAAGGGACGGTCGATGCGGGTAAGGTGGGCCGCCTGGAACGCGTTGCCGGAGCGAAAATCCGGTACATGTTCTAGCAGTCAGGTTGTACCGGTGGCCTCCTTCGTGGCGCCGGTACAGGCGCGAGCCCTTGCTACACTTGTCCCGTGAATCCTACGGATAAACCGTACTTACGAATGGATGCGCCCGTAACTACCGAGAGGCAGGGAAAGCTGAGCGCATCCGGACGAGAACGGAAAGCTCCCGGAGAATCTCTCGAGGGCACGTCGGAGGGAAGTCTCCCTCCACTCTCCTCCAATAAAAATTTCCGCCTGCTTTTCACTGCGGATATCCTTTCCGGTTTCGGTGATCGGCTAAGTGTCTTCGCCCTTTTTATCCTCATTTTTCAGATGACGGGCCGGGCTCTGGACATGGGCCTGCTCATGATCATTCAGGCAGTTCCGGCAATTATCATCGGGCCCCCGGCCGGAGTATTCGTGGACCGGGCCGATAAGAAACGAATTCTCATCGTGACGAATCTCATACAGGGATTCCTGATCTTTCTCATTCCTTTTACGTGGACGGTTTGGCAAGTCTACCTGATCGCGGCTGCGCAGGCGCTTACGAGACAGATCTTCAATCCGGCGAGGCTGGCTCTATTGCCTGAAGTTGTAGATAAAGGCGATATCCCCCGCGCAAACGCGCTGGCCTCGGTAATGATGAATGTGCTCATGATGGCGGGACCGGCGGCAGGCGGCGTGATCGTTGGATTTTTTGGAACCAGCCCGGCGTTTTTCATCGACGCCGCAACGTTCGCGTTGGGCGCGGGGATCCTGGCCGGTATCGTGACGAAAAAGGTTGGGTTAGGCCGGGATGCATCGAAGGGATTCGCAAAAGAATTCAAAGAAGGGATCTCGTTTCTCATCGGGCATCCATTGATGCGGCGCCTCGTGCCTTTTCTAGCGCTGCTTGTGTTTGTAGGGAGCATGCAGAGCCCGCTCATTGTTGTGTTCGTTAAAAAAGTGCTCTCGAGAGGCGATGTAGAACTTGGAATTTTGCTGAGCGCTTTAGGCGCTGGAGGGATTCTCGGCGGTGTCGTTACGGCCGCACTGGGTTCGAGAGCCAATCGCGCTGCGGCAATCAGCTGGCTCTTCATAGCAGAAGGGCTGCTGCTTGCGCTTTTTGCGTTGAATCGAAACTACGCTTTTGGCGTGGCGATTTTTGTCTGTTTCGGCACACTCGGCTCGACCCTGCAGATTATCCTCATGTCGCTGTTTCAAACGCACGTGCCGGAGGAAAAACGGGGACGGGTTTTCGCAAACCTCGCACCGGTACTCGGACCTCTTTCTATTATAAGTATTGGTATTGGAACCTCTCTCGCCGATATCGTTGGCGTTATGTATGTTCTTCTTGTTTCGGGGATAGCCGAGTTTCTGTGCGGCGTTTACGGCTCGTTGCGGAAAATCAGCGTCGTTCTTCCTCAAAGTACTGGTTCCGGTACTCCACGAGAAAATCATCCCGCGTCGAAGTGATTTCCGGGGAAGCTGCTATCGCTTCGTAATGCCGATCCAAGTGGTAAGTAATGAATTGCGATAGCAGTATGAATATGAGCGGCACGGAGTAGGGAAGAAAGCGCCGCCATCGTCTCTGTTGGAGCAAGTCGGAGGCGAGAACTGTTCCGGATGCTAGCAGCATACTGAAGCCTATCGATACGAGATAGAGGTACCGGATATTGAGCCAATCCATCGGGAACTTGAAAAAACAAAACGGTGTTACGGTGATATATGTCCAGGCGATGAAAAAGCGAATCGCCCTGTTGCCGAAGATAAAACCGAAAACGGAATAAGACAGTATGCAGAGAAAGGTGAAGACACGTATTTCCGTAGCGAGCGTGTAAATGAACTGTACTACGGGCCCGGCGGTGGCAACGGTGCTGGAGTAATGAATCGGGAAAACCATGCGAATGAGATAACTGCCGAAGTTCTTGAAGAAATAAAAGCCGATGAAAATGAAGTCGGATTTCCCTGGCAGGTAGGGAAGAAAAATTAACTTTGTGACCAGCACGACCAAAGCGGCAACAGCAATAACCAGAAAGTTTTTGTGAAAAACTCGTTTCCCTGTTTCGGCCTTGAAAAACAGGTTAAATACGATCATGCAGCCTAGGATACTGAAAGATGTGGCTTTGGTAAGCAGGCTGAGGAGGAAGCAGCCCAGCGAGCCCAAAAACCATCGTGAGGACAACTTCCCCCCCTTTTCCAGCTCGTTTTTGAAATAGAGGAGGAGGGTAAGGAGGGTGAGCATTGTGATCAACAGGTCGCTGATGCCAGTCACAACCATCACTGCTTTACCGTAATTCCCCACGGCGAACACGAAGAGCAACGAGGATAAAACTGAGATGGTCCTGCTCCTCAGGAGCGTCCATACGACCATGTAAACGAGCAACGCGTTTACCGAGTGGATAAATATGTTGAAAAGGTAGTAGTGCCAGGGATTCAGACCGAAACATTTGAATTCGAGATAGAAGATGGCGTTTACGAGCGGCTGAAATACTTGATAGGGAGCGGATGCGAAAATCTCTGTCCAGGAACGTTCGATCTTAAGTGCTTGAGATAGATACAAATAGTCTCCGGCGTGCCAAAAAGTGTTGTTGCGGACGAGGTGGAAAAACAGCAGCGCCAGAATAAAGAGCAGGGCAAAGAAAAGCAGATTTGAAAGGAGTGTAGCTGGCCCGGATTTTACCGGTTTGGCTTCCATCGGATCCCCTTTGCTTGTCAAGCAAGGCTATAAATAAACCAAAATCACAGGAAAGTCTAGACAAAAATGTCTATTTCCCAAGTACTTTCAGGTCCCCCGGCGCTGCGCGTCGTTACTTTAGAAGTCGCGCTAAATTTCCTTGCACGATATTTGCTGTGATGATATAAACCGGGAACATTTGAGCCGACCTATGGGGCTGGAGGAGCAGGTCTCATAATCCGCTAAACTACGATTATTATCGGCCGCGCCTCTCGCCTTCCCAGGCGAATCCGAAGCACAGAAACTCATTTCAATTAGGGAACAAAATAGATGAAAACCCTGCGAATTGGAGCCCCGAGTTTTATATCAGTCCGCCCCCTCCTTTTTGGAATCACGAGGCGACCCGAAAAACATGTGCATCTGGCTTATGACGAGCCTGGGAATCTCGCCAGCTCTCTTGAGCGAGGAGCCTTGGATGCTGCTTTGATTCCAAGTATCGAGTTCTTGAGGGGCGTAGGAGCACACCATATCGAGGGTCCCGCCGTGATCGGGAATAACAGTTCGAGCAGCTTGATACTCGTTGCTAAGGAGGATATCAGCAAGGTTCGCCGCATCGCTGTGGATGAGTTTGCTCGAACACCCGTGGTTGTTTTGAGGATCGTCCTCGACCATCTATTCCATGTGATGCCCGACATCTGCGTTGCAAAGGATGTGGAGGATAGTTGGAGAGAAACATTCGATGCGGTGCTTCTTACGGGGGATCGTGGATTGCGGTTTGTCTACCATCAGCAAGAGCGAGCCGAAGACGAGAATATTTATAACCTCAGCGAGCTTTGGCACACTCTTGCCTCCAGGCCGCTCGTCCTCTCGCTGTGGGCCTACAATGATAAACACTTGGAGGGAGCGCTAAGGAAAGTACTTATCACATCACGGAACCTGGGTGTTCAAAACCTATCGCTGCTCTCCGACGGAATCGCTCAGACATCGGAATATAACGGCGAGTTTCTGTATGAACAGTTCAGCAAAGGCTGGCGCTACGATCTTGGACCCGGTGATATCGAAGGCCTGAAAACGCTCGAGGAGTATGCGTTCCGGTATCAATTGATCCAGGAGAAACGGTCCCGGGAGGGCTTACTGGTGTCGGATTTCTGGGACGCCAGCAGGCCGTGATTCGCGCTGCGCAATGCCTCTCTCGCTGATTTCATCACCTACGCTTTTTGCCTATTCCTTTTTCCAGGAGCTGCTTGTATCTTCCTGCCACAATGTGCGCCTGGCGTGTGGGCTCCGGGACGCGGTATCCCTTTGCGCAGGCCAGGACGATTCTTCGTGCGCTGGGATGATCGACGAGGTGCCCTGGGGAAACAAAAATCGGCTTTACTTTCTCCCTTGTGCGCAGCACAGAGCCGACACGTTTTCCCTCGTGAGAGAGCGGGACAACGTCTCCTTTCCGCGGGCCGACCACTCTGTGCTCACCGAGCAGCCGGCTTTTCGCGCATCCGATGGTCGGGATTGCCAGCAGGACACCGATATGAGAGGCCAGTCCGAAACGTCTGGGGTGAGCGATCCCCTGCCCGTCGCATAGAAGCACTTCGAAAGGCGTGTGAACTTTTCGGAGGCATTGGATGAGGCCTGGGATCTCGCGGAAAGAAAGAAGCCCGGGAATGTATGGAAAAGCAAGCTCCGTGCATGCGGTTCGGGTTTCGACGATGGAAAGCTCGGGAAAACTGAGAACCACAATCGCGGCAATGAGGCTCCCGAGCTTTTTGCTAACGGCAACATCGGTTCCTGCAACGTGACGTATGCGTTTCAGAGCGAGAGGCCTGAGACGAATTTGTCTTTGGAGCCTATATTGAAGTTCCAGGGCTTCTCTATATGTTAGGTCCCAGCGATGGGTTTCGCGGATCTCAACCATTTGATGTGATGATATTCAAAAATCAGCAATATGTCGATGGCGGCTTAGGAAGCCTCCTTCATCCAGGTTATCCTTTGTGGGCCTGCCTTGGTCGCCTCTCGGCTCATGGTCCTCGCGCGCGTCTAAAGTTATAGCGCGCTGCGGAAATCGCCTCGAGGCAACCAAGGCATGCTCGGGTGGGCAGTTTGGGCTTGCGAGATGAAGGGATCTCATCATTCAATATGGCGGTTGTCGCGAGCGCGATCCGGTTTTCGTAAAACCAGTAAAAGGAGGAGCGTGGTGACAGGAAAAGTCGACGATTTCAATAAATTTCGGGACGAGATGAATAGAAAAATCCTGGAAAACGAAAACCTCGTGATCCGCAGATTTTTCAATTTAGATGGAATGACATATAAGGAAGGAGTGCTCACCGGCAAGACAAAAGAGATGCTCGGGCTCGTCGCATCGATGGTACTCCGGTGTGATGACTGTATTCGGTATCACCTTCAGCAATGCAAGCACGAAGGAGTAACCCGGGATGAATTCTTCGAGGTTTTCAGCGTTGCGCTGGTGGTTGGCGGATCGATCGTTATACCTCATCTGAGGAGGGCGGTAGATTTCCTTGAGGAATTGGAGGCCGCGTAGAAAGCAAATCTAATCCCGATGCGCCAGAAGCCAATAGCCGGGCGTGCCTTGAAAGCCCCTTGGTGCATTAGCCAATGCGATTATAGCAATCATACCATAATTATTTAAATATATCTCTATCGCAGGCGTCATTGAGGCGCGCCGCGCAGCGTGACTGGTTCAACTTTATCGAATATAACCGCCGATACAATTGGAAGTTGCTCGAAGTGCACTTAGAAAACCCTTTTTGGAATTCCATTGACGAAACACCTGATGTAGTTATTGACATACTGGAGCCGAATGTTATTATTTTCACAAGGCACATGTGGCTTATGCATGCAGCTCGGAGTCGCGCGGACAGCGATGAGATAGGTATGGGAAATGCCCATTGAGAGACCATAGTGAGAGTTAACTTCAGAAAAATCGGCATCTTTTTCGCGATAGTGGTTGTGGTCCTGGTGGGCGGAATGATCGGCTTGATAGCATTTACCAACCGCCCAACATTTTGCCGGTCCTGCCACTATATGGAGCCTTATTACGATGCATGGGCGACATCAACTCACAAAGAAGTGCCCTGCGACCTCTGCCACTACACTCCTGGGTATCAGAACATGATCACGGGCAAATTTCGGGATTTGAATCAGCTGGTCAAATACGTTACCAATGCCTACCGCAGGAGCAAGCCGTGGGCTGAAATCGAGGATGCCTCCTGTCTTCGATCCAACTGCCACGACACACGCTTGCTCGAAGGGCAGGTGTTGTTCGGCGATGTCAAATTCAATCACAGGCCGCACCTTACTAAGATGCGCCGCGGCAAGATCCTTCGTTGCACGTCATGCCACTCCCAGATCGTTCAGGGAGAGCACATAACGGTAACGAGCACCACCTGTGTGCTCTGCCACTTCAAGGAGGCAGAAAAAGCCGGGCGAAGCACGGACGACTGCCAGCTCTGTCACGATGCGCCAACAAAAGCGGTGAGTATTGCGGAAAGAGGCTACGATCATACGAGAGTTCTCGAGGATGAATTGGACTGCAGAAGGTGCCACGGGGAAATGATTGTCGGCGATGGCGCGGTTCCGCATGAGCAGTGCTACATCTGCCATTGGGACAAGGAGAGGCTCGATAAATACAACGACACGGAGCTGGTCCATCGGATGCACATTTCTGAGAACAAAATCGAGTGCAGTTTCTGCCACATGTCGATGGAGCACAAGTGGACGACAGCGGAAAATGTAGCCAGCCGGTGTGACGGTTGTCATCAAGGAATGCACCTGAACCAGCTGAATCTATTTCGCGGTGTGAGTGGCTTGGGGATCGAAGATCATCCGAATCCGATGTACGGGCTCTCCCTATCCTGCCAGACTTGTCACATCCTTCATGAGGCCGAGCGCATGACAGGTGAGGGGACCACGCTCAAGGCGAATGGGGAGTCGTGCGAGCCCTGTCATGGAAAAGGTTACAATCGTCTCCTCCGGTCATGGAATCAGACGGTACTGCAGAAAATCGACGTTCTCGATGAACAGGTAAAAGATATCGAGCGCTCCTATCGAGCCACTTCGGCGAGGCAAAAGAGAGAAACGGCATCGGAACTGATCAAACGGGCAAAGGCCAACCTCGATATCGTGAGGTTCGGGAAACCGGTACATAATATTGTGTACGCAAACGAACTCCTTTATTCGGCCTACGATGATCTGAGAGAGGCCGGCAAAACCCTCGGCCGGTTCGTCACGGAATCGGAGCTGTTCACCCAGAAAGCGATGATTCCGTCCGACTGCCGGAACTGCCACGTGACCATCAACAGTGTCAGCGTGGAGGTCGAAGGGAATCTGTTCCAACACGGGCGTCATGTGGAGGTGGGGCGCTCATGCTCGAACTGCCACACACACCAGAGGCGGCACGGACAGACGCTTGCCGCCGGGCGCGATTGCAGCAGTTGCCACCACCAGAATAAGGATTGCAGCCAATGTCACGGTTTTATACATGCCGCGTACTATGGTGGGAAGTATAACGCTTTCGATTTCGATCCGGACATGATGGCCGAAGCGGAGATCGCGTGCAAGGACTGCCATGAAGGAGAAGAGGCGAAGGTGATAAGACCAACAATGTCGGTGTGTACCGACTGCCATGACGATGAATACGAGGCGATGGGGGCAGAATGGCAGCTGGAGATCGCTTCTCTGGTATCGGCCGTCGACACGGTCATGACTCGCTTGATGAAAGAAAATATGAGTGACAAGGCGCAAGAAGCGCTTCGCAGGGATCTACAATCCTTCAAACAGATAAAAAACGATAAATCAAAGGGGATTCACAATCACGAAGGTTACCAGGAGATTCTGGAAGATCTCCTGAAATCATATAGCGAACCGGATAAAGAATCCTGAGCAACTCAACACTACGCAGCGGACATAGCAATCTCTGCGCGTCCTTGGGGGGAGGATGTGGATAGGTGTGATGCCATCAACATTTCTAGGCTCCATGCGGTATGCATATCTCACCTTCGCAATCTTCATAATCTCGGCATTGATGTTCGTTCCATCTGTTGCGCAGGACGACAACGAAACATGTCTCTCCTGTCACGATGATCCGGAGCTTACAACGACGAGAGACAGTGTTGAAATATCGATTTATGTCACACAAAACGCTTTGGACGGATCTGTCCATGAAGGCCTTAGCTGTATCGACTGCCATGCTGACCTCGATGGTTTCGATGACTACCCGCACCCCAAGAGACTCGGAAAAGCGAGTTGTTCAAACTGCCACGACGACGTGTGGGAAGTATTTGCAGCTTCGGCGCATGGAGAAGCACTCGATAATCCCAAGGCGGCCACATGTACCTCTTGCCACGGAACGCACAGCATTCTCGCGTCGAGGGACTCTCTATCCTTGTCCTCGCACTACAATCTTCCGAAAACCTGTTCGTCCTGTCATCGTGAGCTGACATTGAAAAAAGATCCGGACATCCATGTCGTAGATGCATACGCGCGCTACGTTCGTGGAGTCCACGGAAGACGCGTCGCGAAGGGATACGAAGATGCGCCTTCCTGTGAAGATTGCCATGGGATCCATGATCTCTACAAGGCGTCCGATCCTCGGTCGAAAGTGTACAAAACCAGCGTCCCCGAAACATGTGCCAGGTGTCACAGCGATATCTATGCGCAATACGAAAATGGCATCCACGGCAAAGCTCTTGCTGCCGGGATATTGGATTCCCCCAATTGCAGCGACTGCCATGGCGAGCACGAAATCCTTGCGATCGGTGATCCCGATTCTCCCGTGAATCTTGCAAACATTGCCGACTACGTCTGCGGAAGGTGCCACAACGATTTGCAGTTGGTAAAAAAATACGGGATGAAAAATGGGCAGTTTACCACATACCAGGATTCCTACCATGGATTAGCCGTTCACAGAGGCTCGACGAAGGCAGCCAGCTGCGCTTCTTGCCACAGAGCTCACGACATTCTGCCCACCACCAATCCGGCCTCGACCGTGCATCCCGATCATGTCACCGATACATGCAGGAAATGTCATCCAAATGCGACTGAAGCATTTGCTGCAAGCTATACCCATCAGGCAATCGAGCTCACCGAGAACCGGCTGAATGCGATCATCCGGCAGATTTACATACTGCTGATCGTCGTTGTAATCGGCGGAATGGTGATCCACACCCTGATCATCTATATCCGGTTTGTCGTCGAGAAGCGCCAGCGGATGAGGTCTGTACCAACAGTGCAGAGGTTCACCAAGAATATGGTTTTTCAGCATATGCTGCTGATCATATCGTTCTCCGTGCTGGTGATCACGGGTTTTGCGCTCCGGTATCCCGATACTTGGTGGGTGTCGGTCCTGAACTCCTTTGGTATGTACGAGAACGTACGGTCGCTGATCCACCGAATTGCTGCTGGAATACTTGTATACGCTGCGCTTCATCACATCCTCTTCTTGATCATCTCCAGACGGGGAAGACAAGAGTTAAAAGCCATTGCGCCCACTGTGCAGGATGTGAGTGAGGCGAAAACGAACATCCTTTATCATCTCGGGCTGAGCGGGAAGAAGGCCGATTTCGGCCGTTATGATTATACGGAGAAAGCGGAATACTGGGCGCTCATTTGGGGAACGGTTGTGATGGCGATTACGGGATTCATCCTTTGGTTTCCCACATTCTTCACGTCATTCCTTCCGCCCTGGATTGTGAAGGTCGCCGAAACGATCCATCTGTACGAAGCATGGTTGGCCACACTGGCGATCGTTCTGTATCATTTCTTCTTCGTGATCTTTCATCCGGAACGGTACCCAATGTCGCTCACATGGTTGAATGGCAAGATCACCGAGAGAGAGCTCAGGCACCATCACCCGAAATGGTACCGCTCCATGAACAGACCCGCCGAAGAGGAAGACGCATAAGAGCGATCCTGATGCTTCGCCGCCGGAGATCGGTGTGCAGGAGTTATTTGTATCCGAAGAGGACAGAGTAAATAATCAGACCAACCAGGACCAGGCCGATCGCCAGAAAGGTGTATCCGAACACGTAGACCCCGCGCTCCCATTGTCTCGAAATTTTCTTCGTAAACACTCGCTTTCGGAGCTCCCCACTTCTCCTCAGTTCCTCGTACTCCTCGGGGCGGTCTTTCTTGTACTCCTCTAATGGAACACTTCCAGTGAAGATCACCGTATCCATGGGAAATGCTTCCGGCCTTAGGTGCGTGTTGAAGAAGTGAATGGTAAAGATAAAGCCGACTGCGAGGAGCGCCTCGTCGCTGTGGACGATATTGGCAACATTTATAAGAGGACCAGGAAGAAATTTCGTGAAGAACTCTGGGAACCAAAGCATCAAGCCGGAGAGACCGATAACGGCGACGCCCCAGAAAACTGCCAAATAGTCGAACTTCTCCCAATACGTCCATCTGCCGTAATTCGGACGCGGTCCCCTGCCGAAAAACCATTTCAGCGTGCCGAAGAACTCTTTTACATCTTTCCTGTTGAACATGAGAGAGTTTTTGCCGAAAGCGAGTTCACGGAATCCGATTCTGTGCTTGCTTTTGTGCCTGACGAGGGTGGCGAGATGGAAGAAGAAATAGCCGAAAGTGATCACGGCGGCGATGCGATGGATCACACCGGCAACTCTCACTCCTCCCAGAAGAGTTGCTATGAAGTTTGCCCACGGCATCGAGGAAAATTTGAGCATCATTCCGGTCAATGCCAATGACATAAAGCTGACGATCACGAGAATGTGTGTCACGCGTTGAGTCCGGTTGAAACGCTTGATAAAGTATCTCCCTTCTGCGCTCTTTTTGTGCTCGCTGCTTCGGTCTATCATGTGTTTGAAAGACCGCGGCAGCCACATCAGTGTGTGGAGGCCGAAAAAGCCGAACACACCGATGAGCAAGGATGTCATCGCCCAGTATGTATAGAACAATATTGGATATTTTGCCGGGTCGTGGTGGGTTGCATGTGTGAGGTATCCAGTGAAGCGTCGATGAGCGTCTTCGTGGCATGTCTGGCAGGTTTCTACGATGTTGTTGAATCCGATAGACGACGTTGGATCAGAGGCGCTGAGTATCAAATGGGCGCCATGACAGTCGGAACACTTTGCAGCCTTGAGGTAACCCAGCTGGTAAGCTTTGCCGTGCATCGTATCGAGATAGGTTTCTCCGAGATCGGTGTGGCAGGAACCGCACTGAAGCGTTACCTCTGTCATGAATTGGTCTCTCTCCACCTCCGCAATCGTGTGTGCGGAATGACAGTCGGTGCACGTTGGCAGCTTTTCCTCCCCTTCTTTGCTGCCCGCGAAATGAACGCTCTTTATGAATTGCTTGTATATGCCCCGATGGCAGGAGGCGCATGTGGCCGGTATGTTCTTTTCGTAAACGGACGAGCGTTTGTTTATGTGTTTTAGGATCAAATGGGCACTGTGGCAGTCGATGCATATGGCACTGGGGAGAAGGCCTTTCTCGGTGAGCCCTCTTCCATGCACGCTCGTCGAATAGTCCGTATATGCTGCCACCTCTGCAAGTATACCCAGCAAGGACGCCTTGCCCTCTTCCCTGTGACAGTCGCCGCATAGCCTGGGGATGGCACTCCTGAATGTACCCGCAGTATCGTCGGAATGGGATTTCACGTCGTGCGAGCCATGACAGGTCGTGCAGTAAGGGGCTTGCTCCATTTTGTTGACGAAGGCCTGACCGTGGCCGCTTAAGAAGTATTCCTCGGATATTTTGGCGTGGCAGTTCGAGCAATCCACTCGTCCGGACGGCTCGCAGGGACGGTGGATCCGCGGGTCAATATCAGAATGGCATTTTACGCAGGGGATATCGCGGTGTTCGGAGCGGGACAGCACCGTCCTGTTCACCGTCATCGACAGCGTGTCTCCCTCGACGATCTTGAATACGTTTGGTTTTTCGTGACATTTGAGGCAGTCACGATCCGAAATCGTGAGCGCCAGCGATTCTTTTCGAACTTTGTGCGGACGGTGGCAGTCCGTGCACGCCGGTATTGCTCCAGGTTCCGTTTCCCACAGTTCCCCGCGAATGATCCGGATGTGCACCTCTTCGATTCTGGAGTGACACTGCATGCAGGTGGCAGCGATGTTTCGCGGCGAAACGGAAGATCTCGGGTCCGTGTGAGGCAGGACCATATGGCTCCTATGGCAGTCAGTGCAGGCAGCAGTGACAATGAGGCCTTTCTTGAATAGCCCCTCTCCGTGAATGCTCTGACTGTAGTTCTCTATGATGTTGTGCTCGGAAATGTCGTACGTCCGGGCAACCGGCGCGCCCTCGCGGTGGCACCCGCCGCAAAGATAGGGGACGTTGGTTTTATAAGTCGGGGCCGTCGGGTTTGCCGATGAGAGGATGCCGTGGATTCCATGGCAGTCCGAGCATGCTGGCGCGTATGCAGCGTTGCGGTGCAGCGCCTGGCCGTGAATACCCGCATCGAAATTGAGCTGGATGTCGTCGTGACAGATTCCGCAATACACTTTTTTGAGCGTTTCTGGGTGCGGAAGATCTTCAACATCCGCATCTTCGTGGCAGTCGATGCATTCGAGATCCCTATGCACCGATCGCGAGAACACATCGCCGTCTACGAATAGCGAAACGATCTTACCCGCGCGTTCCGTCTCGAGGTCCCGATCCGAATGGCAGTCCAAACATGTTTCGTTATCCACAGCGGCGGGAACTTCCAGCCAGAGAAAGGCACCGAATGCGACAAACAGGACAATGAGTGCGCTGCGTTTCATGAACTCGACCTACAAGTAATTCCCTATCCCAAAAGGCTTTAGCCTGGGAAGCATAGCACAGAGTTGGGTTCGGATGCCAGCTTGCTCCGAAGTTTTTTCGCTGATCTGAGGGCTTTCGTGCGGAGAAATGCAGCCCGAAGCAAGCTTTGGCCAGAAATGTCGATATATTGGAAGCAATCGATCAAGTGGCAGGAGAATTCTACTTCGCATCACTCTGGAATAAGTGGCAGGGGACTCGTATTCCGGAGGGTGTTAACACCTTGATGCGCACCATTGTTTTTTTCAGCCAATTCGACTCTAAACGAACATCAGGGCTCTTCCGAGAGCCAAGCTCGACTTTATACCGATAGGACCGGGCATCGTCGGGGCAACCGCTCGAGGGGGCGCCGGAGTAAGGTGCGGACCTTTTGCTTTGTTGCATTCGAACGGTATGCTATATTGAGTAGTTATTTTTGCCGGGCGCAGGAGTATTCCGATGTGGGATAAGGTTATAGAGTTCATAAAAGCACACCAATCGTTTTTGCTGACGACGCACATTCATCCGGAAGGCGACGCCATCGGCTCCGAGATGGCGCTCAAAGCGTTTCTCAAGAGTCGGGGGAAACATACCTGTGTCGTGAATTCCAGCGAAACGCCAAGAAATTGCGAGTTCCTCGATCCCAAGTCCGAAATCATGGTATACCCTGATACGTTTCGCCCGGATGTGGTGGATCAAAGCGATGGATTCATTATCCTCGATGTGAATGGGTGGATACACCTCGGACGATTCGCGGAAGTCATTCAAAACAGTACGAAACCTCGTGTGTGCATCGACCACCATCAAGGATTCGAAAATGATTTTGTCGATATCCTCGTCAGCGACACCTCCGCTTCGGCCACAGGAGTGTTGGTGTACGAACTCATCAAGGAAATGGGCGGAGATATCACCCCTCAAATAGCCGAAGCGATTTACGCCTCGATCGTTGCGGATACCGGGACCTTCCGGTTCACGAACACGGATGCACGGACGTTCCAGATCGCCGCCGAGCTCTATGAGAACGGAGCGGATCCTTTTCGCATTCATCGAAACATCTTCGCCAACCGGAGCTGGGGAGCGGCGCGTCTGATGGGCCCAGTGCTCAACACCATCGAATCGGCCGCCGACGGCAAGGTCGTTTGGATACGGGTAACGAAAGAGATGTTCGAGCAAGCAGGTGCCGTTTACGAGGACAGCGACGGAATCCTCGAGCTGGTGCGTGCGATCAAAGGCGTCGAATTATGCCTCTTTTTCAAGCAAACGGAGAAAGGGCCGATCAAAGTCTCCGTACGATCGAATGGCCTTGTCGATGCATACCGCATTGCCAGACTGCATGGCGGCGGTGGTCACCGGATGGCATCGGGCCTCAACGTGGACGGCCCGATGGAGCAGGCGATCGAAAAGGTTGTCCAGACTTGCCTCGAGGCGCCCGAGCTCAAAGACCGGTGAATCGAGATAGATAGATCTCCAAGGATCCTGCGACAGACTTCAGCCGCGCCGTCCCCATCTGAATGTCATCTCTCTGCAGTGTTTTCTCCTCACATAACATGGAACCGTGCGAGTTGGCGGATTCCAGCGAAGACCGTGACCATGCTGGAACTTACATTCTCATCGTCGAGGGAGCCTTCGAGTAAATTTGCAGCGCATAATAAAGAGAGCCGGTTCCGGCAATGCAAGCCTTAGGGAGGGCAACGGAAGCCTGTCGCATCACCGGAACCGGGTGAAATCTGATGGAGGAATCCTGTCCACTTTGTTAATACTGATTTCCAGGGAAAATGTTCCAAGAACCTTTCAGAGTTGAGAGAATTTTATCGCGAGCCATGTGCTCAAAAGGCAGGTCCATCTTCTGGAGCCGGGACAAGGGACCGGTCGAGCGGCCCGCATCATGGCTGGCTTGACAAATGGATCTTATTAATTTAAAAGGGATTGCGAAATAATAGGCGCGTTTTCTTGACAAAATGGTCAAGAGCCATTATGCTCAAACAAATGGTTTAACTAAACGGTTGGTTATATACTAAGGGGGACGCTCCATGCCAATTGCTCCGCCAAAAGATCGCGGCCGGGGAACGATCGACAATATCTTCAATGCCGCCGTGAGGCACTTCTCCATGAAAGGGTACGAGGGGGCGCGAATCGACGAGATCGCGGGAGAGGCCGGTATCAATAAAGCATCAATTTATTACCATGTTGGTGACAAAGCCGAACTCTACCAAATGGTGATCGACCGGATTCTCGGAACCATTGCGGATCGCGTCGCAGAGAACATTAAGAAATCTCCGGTGAATGAGGATCGTATTCGAATCTTCGTTAAGACTATCGCACGAAACATCGGTGCAAACGAACACTTCGCCCCGTTGATGATGAGAGAGATCGCATCCGGAGGAGCTCATCTTTCCGATAGTGTGATGCTCCAGATGATGCGGGTTTTCGGAGCGTTGTTTTGCATCCTCGACGAAGGCAAAAACGAAGGAAAGTTGCGTCCTGTAAATCCGCTGGTAGTGCATTTGATGATTATCGGGGGCCTCGTGTTTTATATGGCCGGCGGATCTCTCCGGCAAAGGATCGGATCTCTGGGCGAGGCTGAGCTCCAAATCGACCTGGATATCCCTATGGACAAAGCAGCGGAGCAGTTCGCAGACTTGATAGCAGCTGCGCTGAGAGTGTAACTTGGAGAAAAAACGGAGAGGGAGGAAGTGAATGAGTCGTGAGAAAGGCGTTCCGAAATCCGATGACAGGGATGAAGCTCCGGAGCCGTGTTTAGCCATTTTCACATAAGAGGAGCAATTATGAAATGGCTGTGGCTTTTTCTAGTACCGTTATTTAATTCCCATTTGTATTCCCAGGACTTATTCGAGAAAGCCGTCGGCGGTGATACTCTCGGCGCTGCAATTTCTCAAAGAACGGCTTTCGAGCTGAACGGTTATCTCCGAGGCGATTTCTATGCAGGCAAGGTTCCGAATGAGGATAAAGCCGAAATGAAAAGCGGATATTCGGAACTCTCGTTGAAATTCAGGATTCGCCGGCAGGATCTGGGAGACGCTTTTGCCGAAGTGCGTTTTCGGTGGGGGCATGAGTTTGGCGAGAAAATCGACGAAGTGGGTATCCGCGAGGTTTATGTCAGCACCTATGTCGGGCGCTTTGATTTCCGCCTTGGACGGCAGATCGTCGTTTGGGGCCGGGCGGACGGATTCAATCCGACGGACAACATTACTCCTGAGGATCCCCTTGTCCGGTCGCCAAACGAGGACGACCGCAGGGAGGGGAATTTCATCATTCGATCTTATTTCAATTATCAACCTCTGCGTATCGAGGCGATTTGGGTGCCGATATACGAGGCCTCGGTGCTTCCGACGAGCATTCTCTCTCTACCGCCGGGCATCACCTTCATGGCACCTGATTTCCCCGGCGCAAACCTCGAGAACAATAGTTTCGCCTTGAAGACGAATCTCGAGTTAGCCTCATTCGATGGGTCCTTATCCTACTTCAATGGCTACAATCCTTCTCCCGGCATCGGCATCGTCGCAAAGCGTGTGACACCCACGGGCATCGAAATCGATATCATGCCAAGAGCCTACCGATTGCATGTACTCGGAGCTGATTTCTCCACATCGCTATTGAGAAGCATTGGGCTCAGAGGGGAATTTGCGTACGGAATGCCGTTCGATGATTGGGAAAGCGCTTATTATATTCCGAATCCTGATCTTCAGTACGTGATTGGAATAGACAAGGAATTTGACGGCACGTTCAGTATCATTCTGCAGTATGTGGGCAGGCATGTTTTTGATTTTATTGATCTCGCTCCGCCGGCGTCTCCCACAGAAATTCCGGAACACCAGATTGCGTTCAGAAACAGGCTGATTACTTTCCAGCGTGATGAGGTGATCCATGCGGTGTCATTTCGGCCCGAGGTGAAGCTCATGTATGAAACCCTCTCCCTCGAGATTTTGGGGCTTTATAGCTTCACGACCGAAGAGCTCGTTCTGAGGCCCCAGGCGGCGTACGATATTGCCGATGCGTTGACGTTCGCAGTTGGGGGAGAAATTTACTCGGGGCCCGAAGACACACTGTACGGAAGTTTGGATTCGCAGCTGAGCGCTTTTTTCGTCGAGCTGAAGTCTTCGTTTTAGAACGGCTGCAAAAGGGAATCGAACATGACCGAAATGTCCGATCTGATCATCAAGCTGCGCTGGGTCATCATTGTTGGCTTTATGGTCGCAACAGCATCTTTCGCCGCGCAGCTTCGCTACGCGGAAGTGGATCCGGCGGTGAAGAGCCAGCTGCCTTCCGATATGCCGTCCATAGTAATCACGGACAAGATCGACGAGCTGTTCGGCGGGACGGAGATGGTCATGATCCTCATCGAGGCGGATGACGTGCTGAATCCCAAGACGCTGGAGCGAACGAAGACGATATCGAAAAAAATGAAAAGGGTGAAAGGTATCGGCAAAGTACTTTCTCTCTTCGAGCTGAAAAATATAAAGGGAGAAGAAGGTGCCATGATCGTGGACCCTGCTGTGAAGATGATCCCCAAAACGCCTGATCAGCGGGAAATGCTGAGGCAGGAGATCAAAGAAAACGATATGGTCTACGGAAGTGTCGTTGCGGAGGATTTCTCCGCAACTGCCGTTATCGGTATGGTTGACGCTAATATCAGTGATGAAACAGTCGTTATGGCCGCGAGACGGATCGTTGAAGAAACTCCGGGCGAGGAGAATACCGTTATTGCCGGACTTCCCTATGTGAGAATGCAGATCACCAAAGGAATCCAAACCGACCTCCGTCGTTTGATGCCGATCGCTCTGCTCGTCATGCTTGTGTTTCTGTTTGCTTGTTTCAAACAACTGCGCGGCGTGCTCCTTCCCTTCTTTGTGGTCATTATGTCCATCATGTTCTCGATGGGATTGATACCGGTCTTTGGCTGGAAGATTCATATGATTACGGTCCTTCTGCCTGTTATGCTGGTGGCCATAGCCAACGACTATGGCATCCATCTCATTGCCAGGTATCAGGAAGACAATGCGGAAGGCGCCGCCCTAACAAAACAAGAACTCGCCAGAGGGATATTCGAACATCTTTTCAAACCCATTGTACTAACGGGCATCACCACCATGGCCGGCATGCTTTGTCTGTTGGGACACGTCCTCGTTCCGGCAAAGCAGCTTGGTATTATGGCAGGTTTGGGAATCGTTTATGCGCTTGCAGCGAGCTTGCTCTTCATTCCAGCGATGCTATCTATTATTCCAATATCAAAGCCGATCTTGAGAGCCGGTCGCAAGAGCAATAAGCCTCCGCTGCTCGAACGCATGCTGGAATTCTTTGGCAGGCTGGTCTCCAGCAAAGCAAAGGCCGTCGTTGCCGCCGCGATCCTCTTCTCACTCCTTGGCTCGATCGGCATCTTCTTTATCGAAGTCGACACTAACCCGAGCAGCTATTATTCGGAAAACTCCCCAGTCGTTTATGCGAACAACATGGCCAATGAGAAATTTGGAGGGTCGACGAATGTCTCCGTTGTATTCAAAGGGGACATCAAACAACCTGAAATCATGAATCGAATCGATGCTCTAGAAAATCGCCTGCGAAATCTACCGGAAGTTGGCAACACGATATCGATCGCCCGCGCAGTGAGGCAGATGAGCCGGTCACTGAACGATGAAGACGAGTTGGGCTACGACGCGATCCCGGACACACGAAATGCCGTCGCCCAGTATTTTGAGATATATTCGATGAGCGGAGACCCTGATGATTTCGAGAAGCTGATTGATTTTCCCTATGAACATGCGCAGGTAATGGCGCGGATTCGGGAAGTCAGCACGAAAAAAATCAACCGTGTTGTAAAGTATGTTCAGGAAATAACGAAAGGCGATGAAGACATTGATCTCGTGGGCGGATTCGCTTCGATACTTGGAGAGCTGGCCGAGTTAGCGGTTCGTGGTCAGCTGATATCGCTCGCAGGTGCGATCGTGATCGTGGGGCTCTTCATCATGATCATGTTCCGATCAGTTATCGCTGGGCTCATTTCTTCAATACCTCTGGCATTGTCCATTTCCATGCTGTTCGGCTTTATGGGATTCTTCGGTATCGAGTTGAATATCGCGACGGCTATGCTGTCATCGATTATGATTGGTGTGGGAGTGGATTACACGATTCATTTTCTGTGGAGATACAGAAAAGAGAGGTGGGACGGCTTGGATTCGAAGGAGGCAGCGAAAAAGACGCTCACCACAACAGGGAGAGGGATCGTATTCAATGCGCTTTCCGTTATTGTCGGTTTTGCGGTTCTGCTCATTTCGAGCTTTTTGCCCGTCCGTTTTTTTGGTTTTCTGGTCGTGGTCTCCATTGGAGCATGTCTGATTGGCGCGCTAATCCTAGTGCCTTCGTTGTGTATTATCTTCAGACCGAAGTTTCTAGAGCCCAAAGGAGCCGTCGAATAAGGGAGGAAACGTGCGAGGAATAATTGCTGCGGTTGCAATTCTTGTAGTTCTTGGTGGTTTTGCGGGATTCGGGGCGGAAGAACAGCTCACAGCAAGACAAATCATGGACAGAGCAATCGGCGCCACGCGGGTTGCGGGCGCCGAGGCGGTGTCGACAATGATCATTATCGACAGCAAGGGAAGGGAGAGGGTGAGAAAGCTCGCTCAGGTCACCAAATTGTATGAGGATGGGAAGACGGAAAAAAAGCTGACACGTTTTCTTTCTCCCGCCGATGTGAAAGGCACCGGTCTTCTCATCTATGATTACGAAGTAGAAGATGACGATATGTGGCTCTATATGCCGGCTCTCAGAAAGACGCGTCGAATTGTGAGCAGCGAGAAGGCGAAGAGTTTCATGGGATCAGAGTTCGCTTATGCAGATATGACACCACCAAACCTGGATGACTTCGGTTGTAAAATTCTAGGAGAGCAGGAAATCAACGGAACGCTGTGCTGGGAGATGGAACTTATTCCAAACGATGAAGACATTGCCGACGAGTACGGGTTTTCGAGACGGATTTCTTACATCGGGAAGGAAGATTTCGTCATCCGAGGGGCGGTTTATTATGACCTCGACGGATCCCTGCACAAGGAGATGACGATCGGAAAGATCACGCTGTTGGACCCGGAAAATAAGAAGTACAGGTTGCTCGAATTATTGATGGTGAACAAGCAGAACGGCAGGAAGTCGATCATGAAAGTAGATCAGATCCAGTTCAACCCGGATGTGAAAGACGAATATTTTACAACGAGATATCTGGAAAGAGAGTGAGATTGCAGAGGGGATTCGCTAAATCTTGCGCAACGCTCTTAATGCTGCTGCTATGATGAAAATCAAGGAATTCCTCGAAACGATCAAATACGAGCACACGATCTTCGCCCTTCCGTTCGCCTACCTCACGTTGTTCCTCGCGGAAAGCGGCTGGCCGTCGTTGCACAATTTTGTGTGGGTGACGCTTGCAATGGTTTCGGGCAGAACGATCGGGATGGGCGCAAACCGCTTGATCGATGCCGAGATCGACGCACGAAATCCAAGAACGGCCGAACGCGCGCTTGCCGCGGGACGGATTTCGAAAAAGCAAACGCTGGTATTTATAATAGCCTCTCTTGCGATGTTTCTCGTGTCCGTTTACCGCTTGAGTCCGTGGTCCGAGAAGCTTTGGCCCATCGTTATCATCGTAATGATCCTTTATCCATACACCAAACGGCTCACCTCGATAAGCCACCTGGCCCTCGGACTGGTGTATCTCATGATACCGACGGGTGTGTGGATCGCGGTAACGAATACACTCACACTGCCTAGCTTCATTCTTGCTGTGAGCGCGGCGTTTTGGGTCGCCGGTTTCGATGTCATCTACTCGTGCCAGGATGTGGAGATCGATCGAAAGCAAGGGCTCCATTCGATCCCCGCTGACATAGGTATCCAGTCTGGATTATGGATCTCCCGATTATTTCACCTCGTCTTCGTAGCGGCGCTCCTGTGGGCGGGCGTGCTTTTGGATGTGGGCGCCCTCTATTATATAGGCGTTGCGATCACTGCACTATTGATCGCTTACGAACACAGTCTCGTTGCCCCTTCGGATCTTTCCAGGGTCAACGCCGCGTTCTTTACAACCAATGGAATCATCAGCATCGTGCTGTTCATCTTCGTGGCGGTGGACGCGCTTGTTTAGGAATTGTTGATGATACATAAATAAAGTACTCGAATCCTAAGGTACTCCGCATGTTGAAATTGCGGCGTGCCCCTGCATGTGCCATTTGTCAGTCCATTAAGGCTTCTGCCCGAAACGCCAAGCGGCCATTGCATGGATCCCGCTTCAGCCGGAAACGCCAAGCGGCCATTGCATGGATCCCGCTTCTGCCCGAAACGCCAAGCGGCTATTGCGTGAATCCCGCTTCCCGCCCCAAACCTCCAAACGGCCACTGCGGGAACTCCCCGCATGTGCCCTTCTGGAGCATTTTCAGCTTCCTACCCGGAAGCCGGACTTCCATTGCACGGGCCCGCTCCAATTGACATATTGATTTAACGGCTTGCTGCTGCTAAAATCGCCTATTCTGCCGCTACGCAAACATCATCTTCCAAGGAGAGAAAGATGTCCGTATACATCGTCGGAATTACCGGTGGCAGCGGGGCGCCGTATGCGCTGAGGTTGCTCGACATGCTGCCGCAGTTGGGCCACGCGGTCAAGGTGGTGATCTCCCCCGCAGGCGAAAGGGTGCTGCGGATCGAAACCGGCCTGCAGTTGCATGGAGATGTCATAGAAAAGCAAGGCCAGCTTCACCGGTTTCTCGGCCTCGAGGCGCCCGAGCTTCCTCTCGAACTCCTCGACCACGGGAATCTCGCCGCTCCGATCTCGAGCGGATCTTTTCCAGCGGCCGGGATGGTCATCGTTCCTTGCTCGATGGGGAGTCTCGGACGGATCGCGGCCGGCGTGTCCACAAATCTTATCGAACGCGCCGCCGATGTGATGCTCAAAGAGCGCCGGCAGCTCGTCCTCGTTCCCCGTGAGACGCCGCTCAACGACATTCACCTGCAGAACATGCTCGCCGTGCGCCGCGCTGGCGCGGACATTCTTCCGGCGATGCCGGGTTTCTACCATCATCCAAAATCAGTATCCGATCTGGTGGACATGATCGTGGGGAAAATACTCGATCGGCTGGGAATCGAAAATGCCCTCTTCCAAAGGTGGCATGGGGAAGACGTGGATGAACTTCTCAAGATAGATGATGATTGAGGAAGTCGCTGCCGGTCATTGAACAGCGTTTTCCAATGGTTCACATGGGTCGAGCTCCTCAGCCGCCGGAACGAAAACCGCTCGCCTGCAGCTTCCGGAATGATCAAAAAATAAGAGGTCATCGTTCATGCCCTTCCTCGATCTCCAGAGTTATATCCGGCACCTCGATAAAGCCGGCCAGCTCAAACGCATCTCAGTCGAAGTAGACCCGGAGCTCGAGGTCACCGAAATCGCCATCCGCTCCGTTCGCGAACAGGGCCCGGCGCTCCTTTTCGAGCAAATGAAGGGATCTCCGTATCCACTCGTGATCAACCTGTTTGCGTGCATGAAACGAATAGAGATGGCTCTCGGCATGCATCCCCAGGAATTGGGAGAACACCTCGTTCGATTCGCCGAAAACATGATCCCTCCTACCGTCGGTGCGCTGTGGCGTTCGAGAACAATTGTCCCCCGGCTGCTATCTGCGCGGAAGCGCCGCGCCCGGAGCGCGCACTGCCAGGAGGTCATCGAATCCCCGGCAGACCTGAATTCGCTTCCCATCCTCAAGTGCTGGCCCGATGACGGCGGGCGTTTTCTCACTTTTCCCCTGGTGATCACGCCGGATCCCCAAACGGGCCGCACCAATATGGGGATCTATCGGATGCATGTCCATGGAAAAGCGGAAACCGGCATGCACATGCAGATACAGAAAGGCGTGGGATTTCACTATCGCAAGGCGGAGGAGCGTGGAGAACCGCTCGAAGTGGCCGTTGTTGTCGGTGCGGACCCGGCGTTGATGCTTGCAGCGGTGCTGCCTCTTCCGGAGGACTTCGAAGAGGTGGTGTTCTCGGGAATCCTTCGCGGAAAGCGAACCCCGATGGTTCCCGCAAAAACCTTGTCGATGGATGTGCCGGCCTCGGCCGAGTTCATAATCGAAGGTGTCATTCCGCCGCGGGTTCGGAAGGACGAAGGTCCGTTCGGGGATCATTTCGGGCATTACTCACGGAAAGCGCCTTTCCCGGTTTTTCATATCAATGCGATTACCCGCCGCAAGAGTCCGGTCTATCCTGCCGCCGTGGTCGGTCGGCCTCCACAGGAGGACCGGTATTTAGGAGATGCATGCCAAGAAATGCTGAAGCCGCTCATCAAGCTGATGCGTCCCGAAGTGTGCGATCTCTGGGCGTATTACCAGGCGGGATTTCACAACCTCCTCGTTGTCTCGGTGGAGAGCCGGTACGCCAAGGAACCGATAAAAACCGCCCTTGGTATTCTGGGCGAGGGGCAGCTGTCGCTCACAAAATGCGTGGTGCTCGTGAATCCCTCGGTCGACGTCCGAAGCTTCGGTGCTGTTCTCCGGGCGATCCGCGAGAACTTTGCGCCGAAAGATGATTTCATCCTGATTTCGAGAGCACCGCTCGACACGCTGGATTTCACGGGGTACAAGATGCACCTGGGAAGCAAGATGATCATCGATGCCACGACGCTTCGATCCGTTGCGGATGAGAAAACAGCCAGCGCGAGTGCGGGCGGTGCGCAGGGACCGAGCGGGAGTGGTGCATCGATCCCAGCCCTCAAAAGAGATCCCTCGGACATCCATCCCGGTGTGCTAAAATGGCGGCTTCTCGAGGATACGCTGCTCGTAGCACAGGTCGAAGGCGACGGCCGTGAAATTCTGGTGACCCTTGTGTCTTCCAATGCGCTTTCCGGTGTTAAGATCATCGCCCTGGTAAGCCCCGATGTGAATATCGAAGACGATGTGGATTTGATTTGGGGGATGTTTACACGGTTCGATCCGGCGAGGGATATTCTTTTCAGTAGAATTTCGCGCAGAGGGGCACTCGTGGAATACGGTGGGGTGATGGGGATAGACGCCACGTACAAAGAAGGCTATCCCGATCCGCTCGTAATGAGCGAGGAGATAGTTGAAAAGGTCGACAGGAGATGGGGGGAGTACTGGCGATGAGATCGCTGATTTTATATATTGGGCAATCTCCAAATGCACTGAGATGACGAGTAATGGAAAAGCTGATCACCGTAGATAACATCCGGTTCAAAGACCGCTCGCTCGTCCCAATATGGGAAAAAGTCCGTTCGGGCGAACGCATCGGCATGAAAGACGGTGCGCGTCTTTTCGAAACGGAGGATTTTGCCGCAGTTGGGCGGATGGCCGATCATGTAAAGTCGAATAGAAGCGGCGACAAAGTTTTTTTCGTGATCAACCGGCATATCAATCCAACGAACGTCTGCGCGCTTTCTTGCAGCTTCTGCGATTTTGCAAAAAAGAAAGGCGATCCGGATGCTTATGAAATGAGCAACGAGGAAATTCTCGATCTCATCGATGATGAAACCACGGAGGTGCACATCGTCGGCGGCCATCATCCCGATTGGCCGTTCGAACGCTACGAGGGGATCGTCAAAGCGATCCATGAGCGTTTCCCCGAAAAGCAAATCAAGGCATTTACCGCTTCGGAGATCGATTATTTCAGCCGGCGCTGGAAGGTGCCACCCGAGGAGGCGCTCGCTCGTTTCAAGGCTGCGGGGCTCCGGTCGATGCCGGGCGGCGGTGCGGAAGTGTTCTCCGATCGAGTGCAAGAACAGCTTCGGTTTTCCGGCAAGGCGGGCGCGGAGCGATGGCTCGAGATCCATCGCATCGCCCACCGGATGGGCATCCGATCGAATGCAACGATCCTATATGGTCATATCGAGACGTACGATGAACGCGCGCGGCATTTGATGATGCTTCGCGAGCTTCAGGACGAAACGGAAGGATTCCTCGCCTTTATCCCTCTCGAGTACCAGGTGGGGGACACCCGAGTCGTGACGCGCCACGCAACCCCATTCGATGATCTCAAGATGATCGCAGCCGCGCGGCTCATGTTGGACAACTTCCCACACATCAAGGCGTACTGGGTGATGATCCACGAAGAGACGGCGGCCGTTGCGCTCAACTTCGGCGCCGATGATATGGACGGCACGATCGGCAGAGAGCGGATTGCCCACGCGGCAAAGGCAAAAAGCCCCGCCGGAATGGCGCGCGACCGGATCGTCCGGCTCATTCGCGATGCGGGGAGAACGCCTGTCGAGCGGGATGCGCTGTACAACGAGTTGAGAGTATACAACTGAGGCGTTAAAAATTGGATTGGTGGGAAAAACTGACCTTAATCCCCCAAAAAATTGCTACGACTTATGTCGCAAAGCGCTTTATTATTAACATAATTCAAGGTGTTTGGCGTGTCTCGTTCACCCCTCGGCTCATGGTCCTCGCGCGCGTCTAGAGTTATAGCGCGTTGCGGAAATCGCCTCGGAGCGAACGAGACACGCCTACTATCCATTTTTGACGGATTAAGGCCAACTACGAAAAGGCAACGAGGGGGAGCAACAATGAAGATACGAATCGGCAAAATCCCGTACCTCAACTCCGAGGTGTTTTTTCATGGCCTGGCGGAGACCGGTGGCATCGAGCTCATACCGCTCGTGCCGAGCAAGCTGTCGCAAGCGGCTATCGAGGGAACGATCGATGCAGGACCGGTCCCCCTCGTCACTTGCTTCGACACGGAAGATCGTTACAAGTCCCTCGGGAATTTCTGCATCGCCACGACAAACAAAGCGCGGAGCATCCTGCTGTTCTCGAAACTTCCGGTCGAGGAGCTGAACGGAGCGGCCATCGGGATCACGAGTGAGACATCCACTTCAGTGAGATTGCTCAAAGTGCTTCTTTTGCAAAAGTGCGGGATTCATCCCAGGAGCTACGCATCGACGGGTGAGACGAACGATGCATTCCTTCTCATCGGGGATGAGGCAATTCGCCGTCGAAAGGGAGTGAAGCATTATCCTCACGTCTACGATCTCGGAGGGATGTGGCACGAATGGACAAGACTGCCTTTTGTGTTTGCCCGTTGGATCGTGCGGAGGGATCTTCCAGAAGATGTCGTGGAACGGGTTACACGTGATCTTCAACAGGCGCTCGAAATGGGGCTATCGAATGTGAGCGCGATCGCTGAGCGCCGCGGAAAATATCTGAAAATGACAGAAAAAGAGGTTCGCGAGTACATCGATGGATTTCGTTACGTAATGGATGAGTCCGAGATGGAAGCCGTCGAGCGTTTTAAAGCGTTCGATGTGGTTGCGCAAAAAATAGATAAGATCTATCGAACCGTGCAATCGGACGAATAATTTTCTTGTCAGCTGGCGGATGAGGAAAGCAACGCATGATCGATCGCATTCAAGATAAGGTCGAAAAAGGGGATCGCCTTACCCGGGAGGAAGGCCTGTATCTCCTCAGCGACGCACCGCTTCTCGATCTGGCCCCGCTTGCCCAGATCGGTCGTTTTCGACACAATCCCGAAAACGTCGTCACTTTCGTCATCGACACCAACTTGAACTACAGCAACGTGTGTGATGCGTATTGCACATTTTGCGCTTTCTTCAGGCCGCCCGGTCACAAGGAAGCGTATACGCATTCCATCGAGGCGATGATGGAGCGTTTCGGGAAAGCGGTGGAGAGCGGATGCACAACGGTCCTGCTTCAAGGGGGTGTCCACCCGGAGCTCCCGCTCGATTATTATGTCGATCTGGTGAAAGAAACGCGAAGACGTTTTCCCCACCTGCACCCACACTTCTTCTCGGCGCCTGAGATCATGAAAATGGTGGAGGTCTCAGGACTCTCACTAGGAGAGGTGCTGGAAATGCTCAAGGAAGCGGGGCTCAATACCTTGCCGGGCGGCGGAGCGGAGGTCCTATCAGACCGCGTCAAGCGGGAAGTCAGCCGCATCTTTCCCAAAGAGAAAACATCCGACTGGATCGATGTTCACAGAGAGGCACACCGGCTCGGCTACCGTACGACGGCGACGATGATGTACGGCCACGTCGAGGAAGACCGAGATGTGATCGAGCACTTCGAACACATCAGGAAGCTGCAGGATGAGACGGACGGGTTCACCGCGTTCATTCCATGGAGCTACAAGCGCGAGAACACGGCGCTCGCCAAAAAAGTAAAAGTCGAAGCGGGCCCCAACCGGTACCTCCGCATCATGGCTGTCTCGAGAATCTATCTTGACAACTTCCGGCACATTCAGGCTTCCTGGTTTTCGGAAGGGAAGAAGACAGGTCAAGTGGCGCTGCATTTCGGCGGGGATGATTTCGGAGGCACGCTGTTCGAAGAAGATGTAATGCTCTCCGCAGGCTTTTACAACCGGACCACGACGGACGAAGTAATCACTCTCATTCGGGAAGCCGGATTCACGCCCGCGCAGCGGACGACGTTGTACGGGATCACCCGCTACTTCACGCCAACAATGTCCAGGGAAGGCGGCGACGAGACAAGACCCCGCCCGGAAGCGCGGGCATAGAGCGTCTGGAGCGCCACCCTGCCCTCCTCGCCCATATTCTCCGTATCGTCGTTTACGTACATTCGTACGAAGCGCCGACACGTATCGCGGTCCAGCCCACGGCCGAATTGGATCGCGTAGTCGATGGCTTCGTCCTCGTGCTCGAGCGCGTAGCGAATGCTCTTTTCGAACGCCTCGGTGATCATCTGGATGTTTTCTTCACCCAAGCGCCGGTGGATGACATCCAAACCGAGCGGTATCGGGAGGTGGGTGTCTTGAGTCCACGCTTTTCCGAGATCGAGTATCTTCGTAAAACCTGATCGCTCCCACGTGAGCTGGCCTTCATGGATGATCACGCCGGCGTCGATATCACCTTTTGCGATGGCATCCATGATCGTATCGAAATGCATCATTTTGGATTCGAATGGGTCCGTTACGTACAGATTGAGGAGCAGGTTTGCCGTGGTATGTGTGCCGGGGACGCCGATGGTTTTGCCTTCCAATTCATCGAGTGAGATGGCCTTCTTGGCGATCAGGAGCGGGCCGTAGTTCCTACCAACGGATGCACCGCAGGCCATGACGCGATACGTTTCGGCAACCTGGGGATAGACGGCCGCTGAGATAGCCGACACATCGAGCTCGCCTGTTAGTGCCCTCTGGTTGAGGTTTTCGATGTCCTGCATCACGTGATCGATCTCGTAATCTTCAATCGACACTTTCCCCTTGGCGAGCGCAAAGAACATGAAGGCATCGTCCGCATCCGGACTGTGCCCAACGGATAGCTTCTTCAATGGCTTTCTCCTTTAACCGGCTTTTTGTCGATCATCGAAGGATAATATACAGACGCGGGAGGGATTTCATCCGAAATCTTTCGGAACCCGGAACCGCGAGCGTCCACGATATTCCACAGAAAGAAAGGACTCGAAAACATGCGGAGCGACGGTGAATCAAAGCCGGCTCCAAGAAATTCGAACTCATGCTGTTGGCGAGATTTTTGCAATCAATGTTATTGCCGTCATTGCAAGGCGTTGCAGGGCTCCGGCCTCTCGGCTTCCGGGGCGGGCAGCATCAAACGCATCAACGGCGGTAGTGCGGACTGACGATATATGAACTTCGAACCGGCGCTGATGAAGGATACCATCGATGCCTTACACCGATGATGGAAATAACCGCCTTGCGTCTTACCAGCCTGACCTCACGCTCAATCCCGAGGATTACATTTCGTATATCGGCAAAGAGGGCGTTGATTCCCTGAAACGCCTGGCAGAACCGCTCGAAGGTAAAAGTTGGGCAAACATTAATTCCACGCTCGACGGAGGTGGTGTCGCAGAGATCCTTCGAGGTGCCCTCCCGCTTGCCCGAAGCCTCGGCGTGGATGCACGCTGGTGCGTGATGGAAGGAAATGATGCGTTCTTCCAGGTGACGAAAAAATACCACAACCTCCTCCAAGGCATCGAACAACCGATCTCGCTCGAAGAGATTTTCAATACGTATCTCGACACTATCGAACTCAACGCTCAACACACGCATATTTCATCGGACATGATCGTCGTGCACGATCCACAACCCTTGGGGCTGTTAACGAAGGGCGTTCTGTTCGGTAATATTTTGTGGCGGTGTCACATCGATACCTCGACTCCAAGTCAGGTCGTGTGGCGGTTCATCCTTCCTTATGTGAATCAATGCACGGGAGCGATTTTTACCATGCCCTCTTTCGTAGGACCCGGCCTTCAGATCCCGGTGTACGAAATCTCACCCTGTATCGATCCACGTGCCGTAAAGAATCGCCAATACGCTGAGAGTGAAGCGCGAGATGTGCTATCCGTGCTCTTTAAGGAGAGCAAAGTCGACCCGGATCGACCGATCCTCGCTGCCATCTCGCGCTACGATATACATAAGAACCAATCCACTATATTGAAGGCGTTTCAAAAGTTGCAGGCGGAGAAGCGTTACGATCCGCAACCGTATTTGATTTTTGTTGGCAACACGGTGGCGGATGATCCCGAGGGTAGCGACATGCTCGATCAGCTAAGGGATGAGGCGGGGGACGACCCGAATGTCCGGATCTGGGTCAATGTCGAGGATAACGACCGCGTAATTGGCGCGCTGATGCGCGTGGCGCGTGGATTTGTCCACGTGTCGACTCGCGAGGGATTCGGGCTTGTGGTGGCCGAAGCGCTCTGGCAGGGGACACCTGTGATCGGCTCGAGAGTCGGGGGAATTGTCAAACAGGTGATCGACGGCGAGACAGGCTATCTCGTGGATCCCTTGGATGTGGATACGATCGCTTCCCGGATGGCCCGGCTCCTTGACGATCCAGAAGAAGCCGAGGCACTCGGGGCGCGTGCGCGGGAGCACATTCGGAAAAACTATCTCCTTCCCGATCTCGTCCGGAGGTATTTGATGCTTCTTCGTTACTACACTGGCGTTGACCGTGAGCCCCCTCCGTTTCGGATGAATGGAAAGGCGTACAGCGAAACGATCGACATGATACGGGCGCGGCATGCGGGGCTTGATGATTTGGGGATCACCAAATAGGCGTGGGAGTTGGGACCAGCAGGCTTAGGTAAAATGTCGTATTGAATAGGACCAAGCGGTCCTTTCGAATATCCGAATAGCACCATTTGATGCTGCTCGAATCGATGAACCCTTCAACTGATTCCTGTCACATCTGGTTGATATCTTTCTCACGGACGCAGGAAATATTTTTCTAGGCGCTCTATTTTATCAGTATCATTGATCATTGAGATAGAGCGTGTTACTTCCCAAGTAGTTTCCACACACGAGATCCAAGTCCCCATCCCCATAGACATCCCAGAGAGCGATGCTGTATGTGGCGTTGGCAAAGTCAGAAGACCAGATCGGGTCCATCGAAAATTACGACGGCTGGGAGAGGCCGTTCGAAGGGACGGCCGTGGCTATAAATAGAGCAGGTAAAAACAGGATGAACGCTTTATGCCTGCTTTTTCGGTATTGCAATTCGGATCCAATCATTTTCAAAGCACGATCGCTTTTGCCAGCGTGTTGCCTACCGATTTCGATCGGCTGTTGCACAGTCCATACTAGTGGTCCACTCGAGAACCGCATTGAAAATAAGTTAAATACAATGCTCTTGGCAAAAGGGCGGCGATTTCACATGTGGATATATTGGCGAATGCTCACGCGCTTCACGCAGTGTGATTCAGTGCCGGTGGCTCGAGAAGCGCAACCTAAAAGGATGTCTGGATTTTAATGAGACAGAATAGTAAAATCACCATGGATGCACGCCAGCCGTGAACTCCACGGGAGGTGCTCATGTGAACCTCGATCGAATCCCTCGTACATTCTTGATTACCTGGTTCATCTTCTTCTTCGTCGTTGCAGCTTGCCCAGCGCGGGGCAGCGAGCAAATTGATCACGCGTCCGATCTCGAGGAGCAAATAACCGACAGAAGAAAAGCAGCCGAGTTCGAAGAAGCACTTGATTTGGCCAAGAAACTGCTCGAGCTCCGAGAGTCACTCGAATCGACGAAGCCGTACGAACTTGCTAATGCCCAGCGGCTAGTCGAAACGATCGAGTTCATCCTTGGACTACCTGAGCAATCACGGCAAAAACTGGCAGAAGCGGATCGCCTCGAAGACATCATCGATGAACATTGGGATCACGATGAGTACGAAAAAGGCGCCACTGTTGCCCTGGAGCAGTTGGCGATCAGACGCAAGATACTCGGTGATCGCCATCCCGACGTTTCAGCCAGTCTCAGCTACTTGGGATAGCTCATGAGTAGGCGTGGAAACACAGCACAGGCGGAGAGGTTCTTTCGCGAATCGCTCGAGATTGATCTGGTCACGTTGAGTAAGGAACACCCAGACGTAGGGATCAGCCTGAGTAATCTTGCGGGTGTTCTGAGCAAAGCGGGCAACTATTCGGCAGCCGAATCACTGTTTGCTGAGGCACTCCAGGTGCAGCGAGCGATCCTGGGCGAACAGGACCTGGACCTCTCCACAACGCTCAACAACTACGCCAGCCTGCTAAAAAAACAAGGCAAGTATACGATGGCAGGATCCCTTTTGCGGGAAGCTCTTCGGATTCGCCGCGAAGAATTAGGCGAGACACACTGGCATGTCGCCAACACGCTCAACAATCTCGCTCACCTGTTGGCGGAGCAGGGAGACGACGCAGGAGCAGAGCCCCTCTATTATGAAGCCCTTTCAATCTATCGTGGGGAACGCGAAGCGCACTCCAACATCGGTATAGCGCTAAACAACTTGGCGAATCTCTATCGCGCAAGAGGAAACGTTGCCCTTGCCGAGTCCACGTACGATCAAGCGCTCGAGATCTATCGCAAGAGCGTAGGTGAGAGCCACTATCTTTTTGCCGACTGCTTGAGCAACCTAGCGTTGCTGCGAGAAGATATCAAAGACTTCGCTGGTGCTGAACCGCTGCACCGCGGGGATCAAGCGTGCAACATTTCAAAAATCGCCTTACGCGTTGCTTGCCGCCGCTCGTCTTGAACTCGACAACAAGGCGGGAGCGTGGTCGGCAGCCGAGCGCGATCACGGCCGGGCCCTGGCCGATTTGCTTTTTGCCGCCGAGAGACGTCGGCTTACAGCCGCAGAGTCCGCGCGGGAGGTTGAGCTCAAAGGGGCTCTAGGTGATCTCGAACGGGAACTTGCCGCGTACCAAAAAGCATCGCTGGTGGATACCACCGAAGAAGCGGCGCAAAAGTTCGAAAAAGCCCGCAGCCGCCTCCTCTCGGCGGAGTTGGAGTGGAGAGCATTCCAGGCGGAGATCACAAGAAAGTACCCCATTACCGAGGGGCAGATCTATCCGCTGGACCGGGTGCAGGCCTCCCTTGATAACAAGACGGCTCTAATCGGTTGGCTGGATGCGGATGTAAAAGACGATGACTACATTTCCTGGGTGTACGTCGTCCGGCAGCGGGGACCCGTGATATGGGCTCGTCTCGCCACGCCGGAGGAAGGCAGAGGGTTGCACGATGTTCGCGCACGACTGCTACGCGAGGCATTGGCTTCGCCTGCTGCGCTGCAATCGGGCACAAGACTGCACGCCAGGCAGCTTTGGGTAGAGCGGTTTGCCCCTATTTCGCGCGCGCTAAACGGGGTTGAACATCTTGTCGTAATTCCGTCGGGGGTTATGCTGGGAATTCCGGTTGAGAGCTTGATAGATAAAAATGGCACTTACCTTTGCGACAAATACGCGATCTCCTATACTCCTTCGGCAACGATCCACGCATGGCTGGCAGAACGATCTCGCACAAACGACAGGAATGAAGCGACGCTCCTGGTCGGGGATCCGCCATTTGATGAGACCCATCTGATCGCTCCTTCCGGGGAGGAAGAGACACCTTCAACGGCCAAGCTGCCCTCGGTGGCCAGCATTCTTGCCGGAAACGAGGCATCCGTCTCTTCTCTGCCTCGCCTGCCGGCGACCCGACACGAGGTGACCAGCATTGCTTCGATCGTACCCTTGCCCCGGGTGTTTCTCGGGTCCGATGCGTCGGAGCAAAAGCTCGCGGTCCTCGCAAGCTCCGGAAAGATCAAAGGCTTCAACGTTATTCACATTGCGACGCACGCTCTCATTGATAACGAGCGACCGGGGCGATCGGCCTTGGTTCTGTCGCAGGTCGGATTGCCCGATCCTTTACAAGCTGCTAAAGAAGGAAGACGGATCCACGACGGATTCGTTACGGCAACGGAGATCGTGGGTGAATGGGATTTGAGCGCCGAGCTGGTCACGTTGAGTGCATGCGAGACTGGGTTGGGTAGGGTGGTAAGGGGAGAAGGTTATATTGGATTTTCGCACGCATTCCTTCAATCCGGTGCGAGGAGCCTGCTGGCGAGCCTATGGAAAGTCGAGGACCGAGCCACAGCGCTGTTGATGCAGCGATTCTATGAGAATTTGTTTCGAGAGCGGGATGTTGAGGGACACGTTCGAGAAGAACACATCCAAAAAGCCATAGCGCTCCAGGAAGCGAAGCAGTGGCTGCGCAACTATACAAATGCGGATGGGGAGCAACCCTTCGCGCACCCGTACTATTGGTCAGCGTTCATCCTGATTGGTGACAGAGAGTAATCCCTGCATTTATGGTCACGCGGCAATTCTGCGTTGCTGCCTTCGCACAACAGCAATACCAGTCAAGAGCAGCAGCAGCGCCATCAAGATCATGGCCCATATAGACAGCGTGGGAATGCCAAAAGCGGACTCACCGCGTCCCGAATCGACCGCATCAGCGTTCTTCTTCTTATCGAGAGGGATGTTGAAGGCGACTCTCGGATCGAAGTTTGGATCCCAATAGTGGCCTCCATGGTAGAGAAACGAGGCCGTTCCTCCAAATGGCAAATGGACGAGCTCACCGCCGTGGAAGTTCGCAGCCTCGTTGATGCTGAACAGAATCGCATCACCAGTGTTCCAGACTCCATCCCCGTTATTGTCTTTGGCCATGAGCGCATCGACGTCTACCTCGGATTCCGATCATGAAAATGGGATGCTCAGTGAGGTAAGGGCCGAGAATATTTAAGCGCGAGTGATATACGTAACGGATGCGCCCCCGGTGAAATAGTAGACAGAGACACCGTTGGGATCGCCCACGATAGAATAGAGCCGGGAGCCGTCCCCACTCTCATTTGCACGAACATTCAGCCCGTCGAGATTGTTTATACCCCCCGCTCCGCAGCCATTCACAAGCTCGGTCTGGTACCACTCCTTGTCTCGATCGATGATCTTTTCGTGATAGACCGCGATTCCGTTTGGATCGTCCTCGAACGAGACCAGCAGTTTCACGGTACCCGCAATCACGTGATCGAACAGGTAGTCGATCAGAGAGGCGATGGCATCGACTTCATTTGGAGGAATGTAGTCAAATGCGTCACGCGCGTATGGGAGACCTGGAACGTCGATGGCCTCTGTGTAAAGAACCTGTCCCGGGTCCAAGTTGCCGAGGCATCCTAAATTATTATCTTCCTTGTCGTTTTCATTACTGAATTCCACCGGGGTTTTGGCGGCGGTCGGTGCGGGTTTCTGATTGGCTTCGATTGAGGAAACAAGCCCGATCAACAGAACGGCCACACAAACGAACACTCGGAAGACGCTCATGGCTCCTCCTTGGGGATAAATTCTACAGGCATTCTTGGGCTCGACAGCCGCGCGGGAGGGTGCCATGGGAGGTGGAGTCAGCGAGGAGGTCGATTAGCGTTGATAAGTCAACGAAAGTAACGTCACTGCAAGTCGGGATGATACCAGCGCATTGATTGGCGCTGGCTTCCTCTACGAAACAAAGATCTGGCGATGAAGCTGGTATTGTCCTGTGAGATCCTTGGTCGAGTTTGCATGCCAATAGAAGGACTGCTTTTCACAAGTTCTGTCTCGAAAACACACGGATCGAAACGAGCATCGGAATCACGATCCAGAGCAATATCGCGGCAAGGCCGAGCAGGCTCGCGACCGAGGCGGACCCCGTCAATTTGATGAGCGTCGCTCCAGCCGGCCCGAAGAAGTGGGGACCGCCAATAACTAGAAGAGAGAGGACTCGAGTCAAATCCACCGGGTTTCCAGTCAAACCCGCCAGCAGAAGCACTTTTAGCGTTGCGTGAGAAAAGTGGAGTGTGGTCCCGAGCATGAGCATCCCATAGAGTAGCTCGAAGAAGATCCAGAGCCCAACAGAGACGCCGAGCGCGATTTGCTGCCTCCTGGAGAGCAGGGAAATCAGAACCGCCAGCCCCGTGAAGACTACTGAGAGCAGCAGTGCGAGTAGTACAACGATGAAATACTGGAACGCTCCCTCGACACCCACTGCGAGTGAAAACACAATCCCAGGTAATCCGAATCCGAGCAGAGTCGCCCCGATCACAGTGAGCAGGAGACCAAGGTATTTCCCGAGAATTATTTTCGCCCGGGAAATCGGTTGCGTAACCATGAGCTCGAGATGCTCGCGGTGCGATAGAAAGCTGAACACACCGAGCAGCAGTGCGAACAGCGGCACGATAAAGCCGTCTAGATTAATGATACTTGCTGAAGTGCGGACGAAGTCCTGGAAACCGGAATAGCCTGAGGTCACCATTCCCAGGAGCGATACGAGAATTGTCAGCACGGAAAACACCACAGCGAATGAGATGACCCATCGGTTGCGCCTGTTCAGTGTAAATTCCTGTTTTGCGATCAGCCACACGGGATGACTCACATTTCCTCCTCTTCGGGAGTGTGGAAGCCGGACACTCGAATGCGTCCAAGCACTTCCTCGCTTCCGGACCGAACCAATGGAAAGCCCGCCCCTGGCTTCACCGCCAGCATTCGGACCCGGATGATATCACCAGATGCGGGGATGACGATTTCCCCCAGCTCTTCGTAACCTCTTACCTGAACGAGCAGATCTTCTTCGAGCTGGCGCCCCTCGATTTCCCATTCGATGAGTTCGCCTTTCTCGATTTCAGCCACCTCGGGAATCATGCCGCTCATCGTAAAGACGAGCGATATCGTGCGGTCAGGCTCTCCACGAACGGTCCTCAGCTCCACCCAATCAACGATCATTTCGTCGTCGTGCTGTTTGTGTTCGCTAGCTGAATCGGGATCAGCGAAGCCAATGATGCCCCATCCCATCACCGTACGGATGTGTTTCGTCAGCAAGAACGTCGTAGAATCCGACGGCAGAAAACCGCCGCCCAGATAATCGGCGAAGTAAACACGATCGGGCAGGCGCTGATGTTGTTTTCTTCTGGCTTCGTAGCTGCGCAGCAGGCAGCCGACGGAACAGAACGGCTTGAATTCTTTATCCAGATAGTAACCGCTGGCTTCATTTATCTTGTCGATGATCATTCCGCAGGAGGAGCATCCATCTACTCCCTGTGCGATTTTAGGCTGAGTATCAGCGCTGCACCCAACAGCCAACATCGAAATGAATACAATCCCAATAAGACAAGCATTCTTGCCGATCAAGAGTTTCATTGAGCTCCTCTCCCTCCTCCGAGTGGCTTTCCCCCTTCGATGACTGTGGTTACCAATACTCCTTTATCCTGGAATTCGGCTGCGCCATGAACGCTGACGAGGCGGCCGTCCACAATGACGCCGACCCGATCGGCAAGCTGGGATGCGTTCTCGACGATGTGCGTAGTAAATAGAACCGTAACGCTCCTCTCCTTGAGCGCCCGGATCCACCGGCGGAACTGCTCGATACCGGTCGAGTCTAGACTGAGTGTCGGTTCATCCAGGAGCAGGATGGGGACATCCTGCAAATACGCGATACCCAGCCCCAGACGTTGCACCATGCCACCCGAATATTCCCTTGTAAGACGATCGGCATCCTCGGACAGGCTCACGAACTCCAGCGTTTCCTCGATCTTTGCCGGATCAACTCCTCTCAATCCAGCATAGAAGGTCAGCAGCTCGCGGCCCGTCAGCAACCCAGGCACGACAACCCGCTGGGGCAAGTAGGCAATTCGTTTTTTTGCCTCCTCGGGTTCGGCCGCCATATCGATCCCATCGATCAGGACACGGCCGGATGAAGGTCTATGGAGGCCGCAGGCCGCTTTGAGGATCGTTGTCTTCCCGCTGCCGTTCGGTCCGAACAAAACGAAAGCTTCCCCTGCGCGCACTTCCAGATCGACGCATTTGACAGCGTGGATTTTGCCATACCACTTATCGAACTGTTCGAGGCGTACCATCGGTTTTATTTCGCTGTTCATTTTCGCTTCCCGGAATGATTGCGGCTCAGCCCGAGCAGAAGGAATAGAGGCGTTGCCGAGCCGATGAAAAACGCTCCTGCAACAAGCGGATTCATCTCGGAGCGATCCTGACGGACTCTGAACCAGGGCACATCATGGTTCGCCAACGGGCGCATTCGAGGAGCCGCGTCGCGTGATTTGCCTAATTCCAGGATCGGCAGAGCCCTTTCGGCAGCCTCGAGTATTTCGGCGGCCGGGCTGAAAAGGTAGAACCGGACCTCAGGACAATTGCTTTCGAGCACTTGAAACACATTCTGGATGGTATATGGCTTATCGCCGATTCCATCGCCATCGAGATCGTACCCATCGTAGCCGGACCAATAATTTCCACCACTGCTGTCCGTCCATACGATCTCGGTGTGACTAATGTCCAGTAATAGCTCGCTTAGGTTATTGATGAAATTGTTACCTGCGAATATATTCGCGTCGCTACCGGCGTTCATCTGGACGGCAACGTCGTTATCCACGACATCGTTGTGCAGCAGGATGTTCCCGCCGCTGTTGTTGAGAAAAATACCCCGGCTGTTGTCCAGAATAAGATTGCCTTCAGCCCGTGTGTCATCCATTGATTGATACAGGATCCCGTAAGCGCGGAAACCGCGGCATCGCGCAAAAACGTTCCGGTAGAATCCGATGTTCTGCGAGTACATCAGCGCCGCGCCCGCCACATTTTCGTCAAATAGGTTGTCTTCGAAAATATTGTGGTTGGAGTACATGTAGTGCAATCCGTATCGAACGTGATGAACATGGTTCTGTCTGATGATCGTCGAGTCGGCAAAGGAAAAGTAGATACCATCCCTCGTGTTCAGGATTTCATTCCGTTCGATACGACTGTGTCGACTATTCCACAAATGAATGCCGTTGCCGCGGTCCTCCTCGATCAAGTCGAGTCGCCCCTCGATCCGGTTATCATGAATGGTGATCCAACTTCCTGCTTTGACATAAATCCCATGCAGCGATTCATCGATCCGATTGTTTTGTATCGTTACTGAATCGGCCTCCACTAAGATGCAGGCCATGTCGTCGATCAACCTGGTACCTGCTTCGCTGACGCGCAGACCATCGATTACCGTGCCGGGCGCCTTGATGTGGATGACGATTCCCTCGTACCCGCCGCGGATCCAGGGGTGGCCTTTCCCGGTCAGGACGATAGGAACCTCTATGACCAAGTTTTCGAAATACTCTCCCTCGTCGAGTCGGAGCGTGTCACCGGGAGACGCTTGGCTCAGAGCGCTGGCAATACTATCTCCGGCTCGAACGATCCGAACCGCTGATTTCAACCGATCCGGAACAATCAAAAACAAAAGAGCGATGAGGGCGAGAGCCAGCCATCCACGCCGAGAAATTCGTACCAATAGACTTCCTCCGAAAAATTCTTTCTTGGGCACATGCCCGTCTGTCCGGATGCATCAACCTCGGTTGCTGTCACACACACGGCCTGGCGGAACCGGGCGGGGGGGGTTATCCAGCGAAGCCCGGAGAAATCGTATGGATGAACTCCATGACAATACGGGGCGTCTGGGCGACGACGAACATCCGAAGGGATGAAAGTTGAAGCGGCCTGTTACCGAGTCATCGCTGCCAGCTCGGAATCCACCATGGACTTTGTCCGGACACCTGCTACACCCGTTTTCACCAGCAGCTGCCAGACCTCCTCCATATCCAGGAAAAGCTGCTTGTCGATTTTGCCGGCTTTTCGGCGACCCTTGCAATCTTCATAGAGGTTCAGCGCCTTCGTCAGCTGTGCTTGGGTGTCTTCCCACTCCTCGTGGAGGGTAGGGCTGAATCGATTGCTGTACTGGTTAAAACCTTCGGTGATGTAGGCCGCGACAGGATTGATGATGTTCAAGACCTGGATGATCTCGATGTCCTTGTTGTGGACCTTGCTTTCCCAATCCGTATCCGATTCAGGTGCCTTTTGCTCTGGAACGGGCAGCGGTTCCGGCGCTTTCACATTCAGAGTGATCCCAGGACTGCTAGCCGGCGGTTGCTCTGCGGATTCATCGCTCACACCACCGCAGCCAGAGACGAGTGCGAGAGCGATGATCAAAGTGGTTATCAGTTTCATGATGCCTCCCATGCGATTAGCCGTGATAGTTTCGCACTAACCAGAAGCAGGTTTTTTCTTCCACGTAAAATACATTCCAGCTATCAACATCAAGCCAAAAATGAAGAACAACCATGTTCCAATAGCCGGATACGACCATACCTGGAACTGGCCGACCATTTTGTGACCGAAAACCGGCGGAGTAAATGGATCGACTTTCACCGCAGCAGTTGGATCGAGTTCATGTCCGTACAGGTACAGCTTTCTCCAGAAACTCCAGAGCGAGAAAATCCCGAAATAAACCGAGAACATGACTACATCCAGCACCGAGCCGAGCGTCCCAATAATGCCGGCCCGCAGCGTCAGGATGGTGATCACGCCGACGATCAAAGGAATCCATTTCATTTCGTTGAAATTCTCCTGCAGGAGCTCTCTCATCCCGATGTAATGATTCAGGATGTTGATCTCGGTCAGATCGTTGCCTTCGTCACCTCCGATGAGAGCATGGCTGTAAATATAGAGATCCAGCCCCTCGGGGTACTGTTGGGCCACGAACTGCATGTGCCATAGCGGTGTCAGGAACGTAAACGGCAGAATCAAAGCGGCCACGATTACCAGGATGCGGCTGTGCATCACCAGAGGACGGGAAAGCCTGGCGATTCTTCCGTTGGAAACGTTTCTCATTTTGCACCACCGATAGGAAACTCGAGCGGCGGCCGGATTGAGTCATACATCCTACCGCCGGATCATAAAACTATTTCACCAACAGATATCCCTGCATCTCCTGATGCAGAGCGCTGCAGAAATTGGTGCAATAGAATGCGTGTACGCCGCCTTTTTCCGCTGCAAATGTGACGGTCTTGGTCTCGCCCGGATCGATTACGATGTTGATGTTGTAGTCATCGATAGCGAAACCATGCAGTTCATCTCGGGTTTGCTCAATATTGGTGACGTGGACGATGACCTTGTCACCCTTGTTTACGCGGATGACGTCCGGGGCGAAGAATGAGCGAACCGCCATCATCCAGACCTCGACCGTATTACCGCGGCGCTCGATCTTTGCCTCCTCGGCACTCCAGATGGCATTCGGATTCTTCGACCAGCGCGTGTCATCCTTCTTATAGACTTCCACTGCGTTGATCTTGTCCGCTTTGATAATTACCGCGTAGTGCGGCTCAGGTTCCGTGAATGCATCGTAGAGGAGCTTCATCTTGTCACCGGTGATGTCGATCAGCTGAGCCGATTCCGGAATAGAGGGGCCGACGCTCAGGTGACGGCCTTTCGAAAGCTTGTTCAAAGCAACGAGGTAGTTACCATCGGGGCTCCTCGAGTCGCCTTCTGCCGATACAAGGTGACCGATGTTGTACGATACCGGGATTTTATCCACCACATATTGACTCATGTCAGAAGGATCATCGTAGGGTGGAAGCTTCCATTTGGCGACCGCACTTTCCACGAACAGAGAGGTGTACGCGTATCCTTTGCCATCGAATTGGGTGTGCAGAGGTCCCAAGCCGACAGGAATTTCTGCTTCTCGAACCGATGTGTAGGTCAGCACCGGAATGCCATCGACCGTATCCTCGAAATCCTTTTCCGCAATTGCCTTCTTGATCTTTTCGATGTCGAAAACAGTGGTTGTTGGTGACAGCTTCCCGGACCCGATGATCCACTGGCCCGAGGGGGCCACGTCAACACCGTGGGGCGATTTGGCCAATGGGATGTAATAGCAAATTCCCGGAGATTTGTCTGGATAGAGCACCGGCGCGCCCTTGACCGTGCTTGCTTGTCCGTCCGCAACCGCCTTCTCCGCCGCTCGCCAGTCAACCATCAGGATGTAATCCTTGTCACGCTGCGAGGCGGTGACTTCCAGCTTGCCGCCTTCGATAAACTCACGCTCGGAGTTATAACAAGTCCAGAAGAGATAGCCTTCGCTCGGACCTTTACCGGCATCACCGAGGTCGTAATCAAGGGGAGGAACGACGATTTCCCACCCAAGACTCATGTGCCCTGTTTTAGGATCGATCTTGATTCCAGCCACCACTCCTTTGTACTTCGTGGCATACTCGGTCACGTCCGCATACGTACCCTCGGGGAATGGGACGGACATTCGAGTCGCCATCGTGGCGTATTCGCTGTTCGGAGTGATGAATGAGCTGCCGTGATTCGCCGAGATGTTCGGAACCTTGAGTATCTGTTTCGTTTTGAAATCCGCCAGGTCGATGCGGGCGATTCGACCGTTCGCATTGTCATTGATGAACAGCCAGCGTCCGTCGTACTCGCCATTGGTTTCTGAAAAGCCTGGGTGATGCGAGTCGCCCCAAGTATAGCCGCCCAGCATTTCCCCGGACTCGTCGTCAAATCCATAACCGGTGCCCGGGTAGGGAGTAAAGACGGGGATCGTGCAGATGTGACGCATCGATGGAACGCCAGCGACAAAAACCTGCCCGCTGTGCCCGCCCGAGTAGAATAAGTAGTATTCGTCCAGGTCACCGGGCGCAACGTACGTCGCCAGTGCCGCCGCTGCCCGATCCGATGCGCCGATACCGGCCCCACGGCGAGCTCCACGTTCGGGCGGTTGCTTACCGCAGCCGATGAACATCATCGCTAGGACAATGAGCAGTACCGGGATCAATCCCAGCGGCCTGAGCAGCATTTTCATAGCTCGCACTCCTTTGTTGAGGTTATCGAGTCCATGACCTCTGCTTCCTTCCTTCTGCCGGAGAAGAGATCACCGCTTATCGGGAAGAGCTATTGGCTCTCCCTGTTCTTCACGATGTCGTAGGCCTTCCGGATCTTGCCGATCGCTTCCCACTTCTGTTCGTCGGTCAAGACAATTTGACTTTCCAGGATGATTTTCATCGTGCCCGTCGGTTCGAAAAGGAATTCTTCAACCGTTTTGTTAAAGCGGGAGCGAACGTCATCAGGAGCCCATGAAAGGTCCGGCCCTTTGTTCGTTGGTGATATGATCTCGAAGGCTTCGATGCTGTGACAAACGAAACAGCTGTTCTCTACGAAAAACGCACCGTCGCCTTTGAGCATTTTCCGTTCACGCTCGATTTCTTCCGGTGTCTGCTGGTCGCGGAGTTCGATTCCGGGAAAGAACTTACGTTTCAAATTCTCATTGCTGCGCCAGCTCATCACCAGCATGGCCAGGGCCATGGCGTCTCTGGTTTGCAGGTTGAGATCCGGCATGATGCTTGTGGGGACCACGGTGGTTGGGGATTTGAAGTGCATCGTATGCCAGTTGAATACGGTAAGCTGGGTGGTGGCGAGATTTGAAAAGTCAAACTCCTCGGGATGTTTATCACCATCGAATGTCAGATCGGGTCCGAGACGGCCGCCGGTGCCGTTGATCACGTGACAAATTTTGCACCCTTTCGTGCGCACGATGGATTTGGCCCGGTTGATGTAATCCATCCCTTTAGTGGCGCGTTCGTACCGGTGACAGTAATTGCAGTTTGCCTGCAAAAGGGGAGGGGGATTCACGGGGTCGTATTCGGACGAGATCGCAGCGCCGAGCAGCGGCTCTTCCCAGTGGCGGGAGAAGCCGTGAGCCTCGTATTCGCTAAGGGCGTAGCCTTGACCGCCGTGACAGATCGTGCAGCCGTATTCCTCCACCGGGTGAGAATTAAATAGTGCAAGATCGGGGTGCGTCCTCCATGGTTGTTCAACCCGCTCGAGACCTTTCCATAGAATGCCCTGATGGCAGGTCGTGCAGCGGTCCACTCGGTCCAGGTCTTCCGCCCAGATTTGTTGAATACCGGAGGGGATTTGATCTGGATCGACGTGGCCAACGGTCTCGGCCAGTATCGCTCGAAACTCATCTCGGTAATATTTCCACTCCGGAGATACTTCTTTTGCGATCGTACCGATTAGTGCGACGAGAAAGATTACCGTGATGATCAACAGAATGATGAGTTCTTTTTGAGTTATTTGCTTAATCTTGGCCATGTTCGAACTCGACTAAAAAGGTATTGGGTGAGCGGGCCATTCCTGCCATGGCCAGAAGAATTGCCAGTTCGGACCGCGAAGAGCAGTACCGGTCCATGTCAGCAGGATGAACGAGATTATAAATGCGCAAAACGTCGCGATCGACGCGGTTCTTTTGGATGAGGTCACTTTCAGAGTGACGAAATAGAGCACAACGAAGCTGAGCAATAATAGAGTGGCCGGGTTGACGAGATCGAAGAAGAGCTGGCTTTCGATGTTCGGGAACAATTCCCTCATCGGAGCGAGAATCCCGATTGCCAGGCATCCGATCGTCCAGGCGAGACCCCAAGCAAACCCAACTACTCCCCAGCGTTTGCCGGAGCCGCTCGTCAGCCAATATCCGATTCTGTATTGTTCTTTGTCGAGGTAGGGAATGAGGGCCAGTCCAATCAAAACGATGAATGGAATGACCGCGCCGCCGATGAGCGCCGAATAGCTCACGAGTTCCTGAAGTCCCAGGAAATACCACGGAGCCTTGGCCGGATTTGGCGTAATCTCAGGATTGGCTGCTTCCTCCAAAGGAGCAGGCACCACAAGCGCAAGGATCATTGCCGCGGCCAGCGTCAAAACGGCAACAAGCAGGATACGCGTTGTCAAGAACGGCGAGGACGGTACCGTATCGGACTCCTGAATGGTTCCCGGATCGTATACGTTTACCGAAGTCCCGCTGGAAATTCCTAGAATGCTCCATGTCTTTGTTTTCGGAGGGGGTTCGGGAGTGAGGTCCTTGTTCTTCTCGCGCAGCTGCTCTACCACGGCCAGCCCTCCATCCTTTCTGATGCGCCACATGTGCCAGATGGCAATGCCGAGCAGCAGGAGCGGAAGGAACACGACGTGTAGTACATAGAAGCGAATGAGCGTGTTCTGACCAACCAGGGTTCCGCCAAGAAGGAATTGCCGGATGTTCTCCCCAACGAGTGGTACGCTGGCCGCAATACTGGTGCCCACGGTAATCGCCCAGAATGCAAGTTGATCCCAGGGCAACAAGTAACCAGTGAAACTGAGAAACAGGGTCAAGACGAGGAGGATCACGCCGAGGACCCAGTTGAATGGGCGGTTGGAGCCGACAGCGCTGCCTCTCTTGTAGGAACCGGTCAAAAAGACGCGGAACATGTGCAGAAACACCGCCACCACCATCAAGTGGGCACTGATCCTGTGCAGTCTCCGCAAAAACCAGCCAAAGCTCACGGCGAAGTCGAGATCCTTGATCCCCCAGTACGCCCGCTCGACCGAAGGCACATAGAGGAACATGAGAATCACGCCGGTCACTGTTAGTATCAGGAACAGCACTAATGAGATTGTTCCAAGGTAAAGGGAATATTTCAAAGCGAGGCTCTTCAGTGTGACTCTGTTGGGGAACCAGTGCAAAAGGAAATTAGAAACCACCGCATCGCCCGCTTCTCTATCGGATTCAGGTTTCCAGCTCCATGTCAGTTTGTCCCAGATTTTTTTCTTCGGTAGCAGGTTCATCTGACCACCAGCCTGAAATCACGATCGACTTCCTCAGACAAATTTACGACCAACTGGTCGTCCTCCGGGGAGATTTCCAGTCGATGACATTTTAAGGACCGCGGTGCGGGTCCGGCAAAATTGGTTCCCTCGTCGTGGAATTTCGATCCGTGGCATGGGCAGTGGAATTCTCCTTTCGACCGGTACATCTTCTTCCGGACCGTCATTTCGCGCTCCTGACTGAACGGTGAGAATTTCACCGTGCATCCAAGGTGTGTGCAGACGCCGGAAATCGCATAAAAAGCATCCCCTTCGCGAAAAAGGTATATCCTGTGCTCGACCAGGAATTGCACGCCCTGCTGGTAATCTTCCGGTTTCCCGATTTTGAACTTTTTGGGTGGTTCGTAAAGGATGTTGGGTATCAGGGATCTCAGATAGGGCCAGGTGCTGGCTACAGCTCCAAAGCCCAGGAGCCAGCCGGCCGCCCGGCGCAGGAACGTTCTCCTGCTCGTATGGTTATTATTGGATGAATCACTCACGAGCTTTTCTCCGCAATGCTGAACCTCTCCATGGTCATGGCTTCTGTCGGACAGCGCCGCGCGCACAGCCCACACCGAATACATTTGGTGTCGTCTTTCAACAACACGGTCATCGGCAGGGATTCGTCGTGATGGTATCGTTCGAGCGCGGCGATCTGCTGGTCCTCAGGCATGTCTACATCGTCCATCGGGACGAAAATCAAACAGTTCTCGGGACATATATCGGCGCATCGCCCGCAGAGAACGCATTTCAGAGGATCGTAGATCGTATCGACATGACATAAGAGACATCTCCCAGCTTGATCGCGAGCTTGTTCTTCACCGAGTATTTCCTCTACCTCGGTGATCCCCGTGCGGCGCCCCGTATCCGTTGCGGGTGGGGGGATTCGGTTGCGCTTTTCGTAGCCGGGGAGCATGGAGTAATCGTCGTTGGCAATTTTATGGATCTCGACTTCGAAGGAAATCCCGTTTTTTTCGCCGGACAAGTATTCGTGGATCGAGCGCGCGGCGAGCTTTCCATTTGCGACTCCCTCTATGGCAATGCGCGGCCCGAAAGCGGCGTCGCCACCCGCAAAAATACCCGGAGCGGTTGTGGCAAGCGTCTCCGGGTTTATCTTGAGCGTTCCTACATTGGTTAGCTCGATGCCATCATCATCACTCAAAAAAGTTAAGTCAGGTTGCTGGCCGATGGCAAGAATAATGGAATCTGCATCGAGGTGGAACGTTTTCGACTCGTCGAACGCCGGATTGAAACGGCCGTGTTCATCGAATACCTGAGTGCAGGCAACTAAATCCACACCGGTTACCCGGCCTTCGCCCAGAATCTTTTTCGGTCCCCAAGAGGGGTGGAATTGGATCCCCTCGTTGCCGGCCTCGCGAAGCTCTTCCATTCCCTGGACCGTGCGGGCCGCGGGCAACTCCTCCATGGATTCGAGCGACACCACATGCACTTCGCTCGCGCCCCCTCTAAGCGCGCCCCGCGCTGCATCCAGTGCGGGTTGGTTCGCCGCCGCTTCAGCAGTCAGCTGGATTTCCTCCATCGGTTCGTAGAAATCCCGAACCACGCTTCGAGCGGCATCCAAAGCAACCGATCCGCCGCCGATCACGACGACCTTGTCACCAAGTTCCGTCCGGTAGCCGTGGTTCAGGTTGAGCAGGTAATCAACCGCCTTGACCACCCCATCGATGTCATGCCCGGGAATATCGAGTTCTCGACCCCGCATCGCTCCGACTGCGAGGAACACGGCTTCGAATCCCTCATTACGAAGCGACCGCAGGTTGTATGTGTGGGTGAGCGGCGTTCCGAAACGAAATGTAGCACCCAGTTGTTCGATGGAGGCGACTTCACGCTCAATTACGCCCCGCGGCAGACGAAATTCGGGAATCCCGTAGCGGAGCATCCCTCCGGCTTGTTGCTGTGACTCGAATACGGTGACGCTATAGCCCATCAACGACAGATCGTGGGCACACCCCAATCCGGCGGGGCCGGAGCCGATCACCGCCACGCGTTTTCCCCGGCCAACGTTTTGCAGAGCGGCCAGCTGAGGAAGGTGCCCCAGCCGGCTGCAGCCAGGATCCTTTGCACCTTCGAGGAGAGATCGAAATGTTTCCGGAGAAGAGGATTCGACGCCGAACTGTTCGGTGACAAATCGTTTTAGTGGTCGGATCGTTACCGCACCATCGATCCAGTTTCGGCGGCAGGCATCTTCGCACGGAGCGGCGCAGATGCGCCCGCAAATCGATGCGAGCGGATTCGCTGAACGAGCCACCAGATAGGCGGCAGAGTCTTCTTCATTCGCGATGAGCTGGACATACTTTCCTGAGTCTGTGTGAACAGGGCAAGCTTCCATGCAGGGAACGTTCCTTCGGTACCAGGCGAAGTCGCGAAACTCAGCTCTGAATCTCGCACCTGACATGTTGCGGCTCATTGCTGTCTTCTGTTCATGCATGACGGCCAAGGATATCGAGGTGACGGAAGTGCGTGTATATCGTATATAAATTCGCGTGGCTTCGGGATCCGATGGACGAGCGGTGAGCAATCCACGCGTACTAAATCAGCCTGCTCAACGGTTGAGTGGAAGCGATATGATATTCGATTCACGCGCCCAATTCAACGCACCAACCATCAATTTGTTTATATGCTACCTTGAGGGGGAAGTATAGAGCCTCTTCGGGATATTTCAAGGCAAAAATTCCAGAAATTTTGTTTCGCGCAAGTTCCGGGTGTGAGGGAAACAATGCCCGATCGCGATGAGGCTTGATAACCTTTATAAATAGAAGAATTTAGGAGTTTTGCTTGCTCGCGGAGTTCCCTTGACCCAGCCCCGGCCTCACAGGTGTCCCAGAGAGCAGCAGCCCATTTTATGAGTTCCATGCGGTGACAAAGCCCTTGACGGGTCGGTGGGATGTGGATATTCTACCTCCAGGTGGGAAATGAGATTGCTCAAAACATCAGAGTATGCCATTCGCGTGTTATCGCATATGGCCCGTAACGAGGCCGAGCGCTACTCGGTCTCATCTCTCCATCGGGCGTTGGGGATCCCCTACAAATATCTGGGGCGCCTAATGCGAAAACTGACAAAAGCCGGTCTTGTTGACGCAGCTAGGGGAAAGACTGGTGGGTACGTCATCACCAGACCCCCTGGCTCCATCCATCTCATCGAAATCGTTGAGGCCGTCGAAGGCTTGGAGGATTTCGATCATTGTATTTTGGGCTTCGAGGCCTGCTCGAGTGATCAGCCCTGCCCGCTCCATGATCAATGGGGAGTCCAAAGAGATTCGATCCGGCGGATGCTGGAAGAGGCATCGTTGGAGGATCTCGCGCTCAAGTTCGAAGAGGAATCCGAGGCGAGCGATTAGAGAAACGTTCCGATAATCACTCCGCCGCTTGTTTTGTATCAGGAAGGTCGAAGTCAGGCAGGACTTTTGGAGTGATCGCGCTCAATTTCTCAATGATCGCGGGGAGTTTTTCCAACACGAAATCGATTTCTTTTTCAGTCGTGCAGCGGCTCAGCGTAAGGCGCACCGCACCGAGCGCTTCCTTTTCCGACCGGTTCATCGCCCTCAATACATGAGAAGGTTCCAAAGCGCCGGATGCGCAAGCCGATCCGCTGGATGCATACACACCGAGCTCATCCAGCATGAGAAGAACCGCCTCCCCTTCCACGGGGAAACAAAAATTCGATGTATTCGTGAGACGCTTTTCTTTGTGGCCGTTTCGTTTCGCTCCCGGAACGGCAGCGGCGATGCCGTCTTCGAGTTTATCGCGGAGCCGGCGCACATCCGTTTCCATCCGCATAAAGTTTTCTTCCGCGAGTTCACAGGCTCTGGCGAGCCCCGCAATGAAAGCGACGTTCTCCGTTCCGGCCCGTCTGTTTCTTTCCTGAGGGCCGCCGAGCATCATCGGGCGGATACGCGTGCCTTTGCGGATGTACAGCGCCCCGATACCTTTCGGCGCGTGGAATTTGTGACCGGAAATGGCAAGTAGATCGATTTCGAGCTTGGAAAGATCAACCGGGATCTTACCGACCGTCTGGATGGCATCCACAAACAGAGGAACACCATGCTCCTTTGTAATGTTCACGATCTCCTCCATGGGAAACAGCACGCCGGTCTCGTTGTTGGCGTGCATGATCGAAACGAGGGCCGTGTTGCTCGTTAGTGCATCCCTTAGATTGTCAAGATCCAGCAAACCATCCTCACCCACATCGAGAATCGTCAACGCGTAACCGAGCTTCTCCATCCGATGGAGCACGTTCAGTACGGATGAATGTTCGACTTTCGTGGTGACGATGTGTCTCTTATCGGGAGTGGCTTCGAGCGCCCCGCGAATCGCGAGGTTGTTGCTTTCCGTGCCGCAGCTCGTAAAAACGAGCTCGGATTCCCTGCAGTGAAGAAAAGCACTCACCCGTTCCCTGGCCTCTTTCATTTTTGCCCCGGCTTTTGCGCCGAAACGATGAATGCTGGATGGATTGCCATAGTCGCCGGTGAGGCAAGGAAGCATCTCTTCCAACACCTCGGGGGCGACTTTCGTGGTGGCATTGTTGTCCAGGTAGATATTTTCCACTTCTAAAGCTCCTCGTGTCTGCTTTCCAGCTCGAAGCCGGCTTGGATTTGCTGAAACGGTTCGGGAGGCACGCGCGGCGGGCGGTGCGAGATGAGGCCACTCACTGTCCTAAACTATGAAGTGACAGGGATTCTGTCAAGATTGCAGAATCCCACCGGGGGAAGAGCGCCTCTGGAGGCCATTGATATACTTTTGTTTTGAACCGGTTACCGTGTTCGTGTACCCTTTACCGCAACGCATTATAATACACCGCATCTGAAAAAGCAGAGGCTTTCGAGAACCCTAGAACAGCGCGTAGATGAAGGGCGCCAGCGCGGATCCCTCCGTGAAGATGATGAGGAGGCTGAGAATCAGGAGAAAGAAAAATATCGGCCCGAGCCACCATTTCTTGCGAACTCGCATGAAAGCCCATAATTCGCCGAAAATAGAAAGCTTGGCCGTTGTCTCTCTCTTGATATTCTTTAAGGACGGCATCTGCGATATCCTCTGCGAGAGCGGAAAACTATTATACATCAGAATGGACGCCTAGTCCAGTGCAAATATTTGCTAAATCAAATGGTTAGCAGAAAAGCGCGAAATCAATTGAATTACAGCGCTCACGTAGTTGAAAAGACGGTTCTCCTGGCATGCGGCTCATCGCCGGGCTGAAGCGAAGGGAGGCCAAATGGACCTCAAGCTGAAAGACCGCGTGGCTGCCGTCGCCGCTTCGAGCCAAGGACTGGGGTATGCTGCGGCGCTCGAGTTGGCGCGAGAGGGCGCCCGCGTGGGGATATGCTCCAGAGACACCGGACGCATAGCGGAGGCGGCGCGCCGCATCATCAAAGAAACGGGCAGCGAAGTGTTCGCGCACAAAGCGGACGTTTCACGAAAAGAAGATGCGCGGCGTTTCGTGGACGCGGTCGCGGAACAGTTTGGCAGGCTCGACATACTCGTCACAAACGCGGGCGGCCCGCCGCCGGGAGCCCTAAATGACATCAAAAGTGATGACATCGACAATGCATTCCACCTCACACTCGAGAGCGCACTGACCATGATGCTGACGGCGATTCCCCATATGCGCAAACATAAGTGGGGGAGGATCGTAAACATTCTTTCCATGACGGTCAAGCAGCCGAAAATAACGCTGCTCATGTCGAACACCATGCGCCCGGGGATCCTCGGTTTCGCCAAGTCGATCTCGTTCGAGCTTGCGAAAGAAAATATTCTCGTCAACAACGTGGCTCCCGGATACACGAGAACGGAACGGTTGGGAGAGCTCGCCGAGGATCTGGCAAAGCGCGGAGGTACGACAGCCGAGGCGGTTTTTCGAGAATGGGAAAAGAGCGTCCCGATGGAAAGGCTCGGCAAACCGGAGGAGTTTGCGAAGGTGGTGGCGTTTCTCGCATCAGATGCGGCCAGCTACGTAACGGGGGTAACAATCCAGGTCGATGGCGGCGCCGTCCAGGGAATTTTGTAGATTTCGGCGAGGAGCGTAACGGTGGGAATTTATACACGCAAGGGTGACAAGGGTCGGACGAAGCTATTCGGGGGAAGAGCGATCAGCAAAGCGTCGGAACGTGTCGAAGCTTATGGTGAAGTGGACGAACTCAATGCAGTGCTTGGTGTGGTTGCCACGCAGGTGGAAGACGCCGCTTTGCTGGAACTGATTCAACATCTTCAAAATGATCTCCACCTGGTGTGCGCGGACCTGGCCAATCCTGATTTGAAGAGGGACACTCATCGGATCAATGCAGCACATGTGGAGGTCTTGGAGAAACACTGTGATGAATTGGAAGCGAAGCAGCCGCCGCTCAAAAAGTTCGTTCTCCCGGGAGGCTCGACAGCGGGCTCGACGCTTCACTTTGCCCGGACGGTGGCGCGCCGCGCCGAGCGGCGTGCGGTGCATCTCGCCGAAAACGAATCCGTCAATCCAGAGGTCATCCGGTATTTGAACCGGCTATCCGATCTGCTTTTCTTGATGGCGCTGGAAGTGAACCGCCAGTCAGGCATCAAGGAAAGAAATCCAGATTATTAGTAAGCGCGTTATTAGCAGCTTGTGAGATCAGGATAGCTGCGTGATGGGGGTTCTATTTGTGGAAGGCTCCGTGGGGGTTCCTCACCGCGCTCCCGCTTCGCTCGGGCTTCTCGCCTGCGGCGGAGGATCCTCTTGTTGGCCGGCTCTGTGGGAGGTTCCTCACCACGCTCCCGCTTCCATAGA
>JABAOC010000185.1_pt1 | contig 96403 bp, 83 predicted proteins | sample 7062161 | NCBI WGS metagenome assembly JABAOC01 (sample SAMN14538625, study PRJNA623070) | marine sediment metagenome | biome: marine biome [ENVO:00000428]; feature: marine pelagic biome [ENVO:01000023]; material: deep marine sediment [ENVO:00002113] | place: India: Gulf of Khambhat ... | reverse complement strand
CGAATCATGCGCACGGTCGTCCTTTGTGTTGTCTACGTTCTCATTGCAATCCTCTTCATCCCGATCATTATCTTCTGTTTTCTAGTCGGGTGGCCTCAGCCTATCATCACTCTCGGGAAAGGGGCGGTGCGCCTCGGACAGTGGATCCTGGGAATGCGACTGGAGGTGTCCGGGCTCGAGAATGTCGATAGAAAAGAGCCCTCTATTTTTATGTGCAATCATCTGAGCGCTCTTGACGGCCCTCTGCTGTTCATGGTCATCCCTCAGCCGATAAGAGTCATCCTGAAGAAAGAATCGTTTCGAATTCCGATTATCGGCCAGGCCATGAAGGTGGTGGGCTTTGTGCCTGTGGACAGGAAAGGATTGAAGGGAGGAAAAAAGAGCATAGACCAAGCCGCGCGCTTGATCAAAAAGAAGAGGTATTCTTTCCTGATATTCCCCGAAGGAACCCGGAGCCGGGATGGGAAGCTTCAGGTGTTCAAGCGAGGAGGATTCTTCCTGGCCTTAAACAGTCAAGCCGATGTGATTCCGGTGAGCATTCAGGGGACCTTCGAGCTCATGCCCAAGGCCTCTTTTTTCATCAAGAAGGGAAGAGTGAAGATACATTTTCATCCGGCTGTGTCCGTTCAGGGATTGGAACATGATGCACTTCCGCAGGTTATGGATAAGGTGAGAGGCGCCGTGCAATCAGGTCTGGCAGGACGAAGGGCTGAGGATCAAGTATGAATGCTTGACTTTTTTATGGACGGAAAAACAGGAGAAGATTCATGGAATTCCAGGATGAAGAGAAATAGCGACGGTTGGGAGTTGGCTTGCTTGAGGTTTAGACTGGATGGACAGAGAACATCATTCCATGGCGGAGCAGTAAGATCCCTTCCGGAACGATGCCCTGGATTTAGATGAGGAGGGAAAATGGGCTATCAGAATATCATTAAAGAATGCGCACAAATTGCAGAGAGCTTTTTCAAAGCTCGAGAGGGGGATTTTGAAAAAGTCATCGGCCTGATGATCGAGAAGCTGGCCAAAGGTCAAAAGATTTTGGTGTTTGGGAACGGAGGGAGCGCAGCCCAGGCACAGCATTTTGCTGCTGAGCTTGTGAATAAATTTTTAAAAGCAAGGCCTCCGATTCGCGCACTCTCATTGACAACTGACACGTCCGCTCTAACCTCAATAGCCAATGACACGTCCTTTGAGCATGTCTTCAGCCGTCAGATAGAGGCCTTTGGGGAGAAGGGAGACATAGCGCTCGGGCTCTCCACGAGCGGGAACTCCCCGAACATGATCGAGGCCTTTCAGATGGCCAGAAAAAAAGGAATGGCCACGGTCGCTCTGACTGGAAAAGGAGGAGGCCAACTGAAATCTCTGGTTGAGCATCTTCTGGACATCCCCTCTGAAAGCACACCCAGGATTCAGGAGATTCATATTCTTCTGCTCCATCTCTTAGCACAGAAGATAGAAGAACGATTGGGGTCGCGTCTTAACATTTGACATTTTACGGGAAGAGAAAAATAAGAAAAGAGATAAGGAGCTTCACACTTAAAAGAAATGTAAAATGTTGAGACGCGACCCCTTACTTTGAGCGCCAGAACCGGTCCCTCTTCGGACGGGATTTGAATTCCCAGTGCGTTGGCGGTTGAGTTTCAGCGGCCTTGCCGGGGACTGAGATCTGTTCTTTTTTTTCGCTTTTGTCAATCCGGAAAGATCTTTCCGCCGCATACAGAATTTCTTCCCTGAGTCCCTCGGAAGCAATCTCTTCTGTGTACGCCCGTCTTCCGTTGACAAGGTCATGGATGTACTGCTGAATCTGCTGCTCAGAGTAGAAATTGTGGATATCGTATTCGTCGAGGCGTTGGCCCTCACAGACTTTGATCTCCTTTGTGCCCAGAATCCCGCGTTCATACTGGTTGGTACCCCGGAGATCGCCTCTCTGAATTTGCGCCATGAGATTGATGGGCACGCGCTTCACCTTTCGGACCTGCCTTTTTTTCTTTTGGCCGTTTTCCTCGTGGGTCTCGATGATTTCTCCGAGGCCTCCGGTGTTGTACTGCATGAATCGGACTTTTCCTGGAAAGTTGCTGACCAGAGTCATGATGATTTCGTAGAACCGGTTGACCTTTTTGGCTCTGGACCCGATGATGAAGGGATCGGTTCCGACAATCCGGACCGATTCCCCGGCTTTAAGCGGCTGGCTGGCATAGCTGTGAGTGCTTTCCCCCCAGAGATAAGCCAAAACCGCCTGCTCCGGAGTCAGCTCCTGCGCGAAGCTCATGATCGTGTTCCTTCGGGTGATAAAAGCGAAGATAAGCCCGTCAAGCTCCTGTAGAGGAGGGAGATTGATCGATTTAGAGTATATATCGATCATTTTCCCTTTGATGTTCACGCGGAGTTTACGGCGCTGGAGAACCGCTCTCCCGTTGGCCGTGAGGCTTTCATCCATGAAATCAACATCTCCGTTGGACTTGATTATGACGTTTTCGAGAAGGGCGGAGCTGTCGGTCAAAGAATTGTACATCGCTTCCTGGTATTCCTTCTCCACATCCGTTTTGACGAAGAAATTGTCCTCTGATCCCAAAGCTGAGCCGTCGGTCTTCAAAAAAACGATATCATCCTGCGTCACCTCTGTCTTTTCACCCCTGTCGTAATCAAGACCGAGCTGGTGGCAGGACCAGGTGGACTTCCCCGTAGCCGTCAGGCCAAAAAGAAACACTCCGTATGTTTTAAGCTTATCCGTGGTATCTCTGACTGTCACGATCTTGGTCCCCGCATGCAAGCCGAGCATTCCTTTTTCATCCGCGGACCACATCGCTTGTCGGAGGAAACCCTTCTTGTCTTCTCCCATGTAGTCGGTTCCGAGAGCGATGTTGATATTTTCTTCGGGAAGAACAAGCACCTGCTGTCTCAGTTGGTGTTCTTCAGGAATATGGATCATGAAGAACTCTGGGCCGGGACGTTTCTTGGGTTTAAACAGCGTGTTTCCCCACATGTACCCCAGCCGGTAATTCGTATTGTCCGCTTCGGATACAAAGAGATTGCAGACGGGGTTGTAGGTGTCATTCTCTCCCATCTGTCGGCGGATGTGGTAAAAAGGAAGGGTGCGCAGCAGGTGGAGAACCTTATCCAGCTCTTCCGGGGCCTTGATGATCAAGTTTTTCTGTTGTTCGGTGGGACGAGTAAGGCGGACCTTTTCACTTCCCAGATAGACTGTTTTGGGTGCGATGCGGCTGGAAATGGCTGACCGCCATCCGTAAGACCCATGTTTGGTCCGGACCCCCGCCGTCTTAGCTCTCGGTTCGAGCCACTTGAGATTCACATGTTTTATGTTCGGGCCCATTAATACCCGGTGGAGCTCTTCAGCGAATTTTTTGTACGCTGATTCAGTGTAAACGGTTTTGTTTTCTGTGGCCATGATTGACTTGCGATGATTCCTTTTATTCGCGTTCCTTCTCTTTCTCGTCCGTGACGATCTTCTTAATGTCCTCCGCTGATGCGACTCCGCTGTTGAACAGATAGCAGGACGTTCCCTCGAGAAGCCGTTCGAAAAAGTCTTTTTGGAGTTCCAATCTCTCGGGTGTTCTGAGCAGGAGATGAGGATTGTAGAACGGCTGGCTTTTGGAAGGGGTGAGATCCCGTTTAAGCCCGAGGCTTTCCCCGGATTCGAGCATCCGCAGCGCATCCTCAATTTCCGTCTCGACAACAGGAGGAGAGGTGGTGTCGTACCGGAGAATGAATACCCAGCGTACAGAAGAACGCTTCGCGTGTTTGGCGGGTCCATCGATCCAGTACGGATCAAGGAGGGCATGCGCGTCTTTGGAGGCTTTGTAGCAGTAGAGTGAGCCCCGGTCAAGACGGCAGTCGTCGAGATTCAAACACTCTGTATCCTGACAATCATCCTTTCGCGTGATAACGTTCTCACAATTGCTGTTGTCGAAAAGAGCGGCCAAGCGGGGATAGGATTCCACTGCGTTTGTCGGGATGAAGAGCTTTCTTTCCGCTGAGTCGGCCAGAGTTCGGCCCCCAGAAAACCGAACAAAAATAATATCGTTGGAATGGAGCCGGAATTTTGGATCCTGGAGGAGCGAGAAAAAAAGTTCTGTCTTTTGTGTTCCTTTCGGCCCGACCAGGACCACGCCGTTTCCGTCGATGTCGGCAGACATCCCTCGAACGGCAAAGACGTTGAAGAGTCTTTCTGAGACGTCGATGGTCATCCCCAAGGCCAGACTCCGGAGGGGAGAGTAGTTGTCTGTATTGACGAGAATGCCTGTGTTTGTTTCCGAATTATAGAATGAGTGTGGCTCCCTCCCGGGGATACCGTCCACAGCGTAAATAATGCCGTGAGGTTCCAGGTCAGCTTCCAGTTGCGCGGGGTACCAGTTTTCAATCCAGAAATCGTTGAGATGGGAGACGTTCGTGCGGAGTTGTACGATCACTCCGTTGATGTTGGCATTCCATTCAAAATAGTTATCATAGCTGAGATGGCTTTCCATTTCCGCGATCAGCGCGTCTTTCATCTTGACGGATATCGAGGAGTCTACGGGCACAGATTTTTTCTCCCGGGTTATGGTGTTGCGGAGAGCGATGCGTTTCACCTTTTTGGCTGTTTTGAGTCGCGAGACGGCCTCAATGATCCGGTCCATGCCCTTTTCCAGGTTTTCCATAGAGGTCGTGTAGGAGATTCGGATGTAGTCATCCGCCCCAAAGGCCCCCCCGGGGACGATCGCCACCTTGGCTTCTTTCAGAAAATAATACGCCATCCCATAGGAGTTTCGAATCTGAACATTATTGAATTCTTTGTTGTAATACGCAGAAAAGTTGGGAAACAAATAAAAGGCTCCCTGGGATTTGAAGCAGGAGACATCCGGGACCGTTTGAAGCCTCATCAAGACATAATTCCTCCTCCTCTGAAGCTCAGAAGTCATTTTGGAGACTTCGTACTGGGGACCTGCGAGAGCCTCCTGGCTCGCCTTTTGGGAGATTGAGCAGGCATTGGACGTTGTGTGGCTCTGAATTCGGCCCATGGCACCGATGATTTCGGCTGGACCTGCGGCATACCCGATTCTCCAGCCGGTCATGGAATAAGCCTTGGAAACACCGTTGATGATGATGGTTTTCTTTCTGATGTCTTCTCCTAACGAGGCGAAGCTCACAGCCTGGAAGTCATCGTAGACGAACTTTTCATAAATCTCGTCAGCGACGACGAAGATATCCTCTTCCAGCACAATATCTGCCAGGGCCTCCAGCTCGTGCCGTTTATAGGCTGCGCCCGTGGGATTGCATGGATTGTTCAGGATGAGAGCTTTGGTTGCAGGAGATATGGCGGCTTTGAGCTGGTCTGGCGTGAGGATAAAACCGTTCTCCTCTTTGGTGGGGACGATGATGGCTTTTCCTTTGGCCAGGGAGACCGAATGGGGGTAAGAGACCCAGTAAGGCGACGGGATGATGACCTCATCGCCCTCATCTATCATGGCCTGAAAAAGATGGTGAAGTGAGCTTTTCGCACCGGTGGAAACGATGATTTCATCCCTTGAATAGGAAAGCCCGAAGTCCTCGCTAAGCCTTTGGATAATCGCATCTTTGAGTTCAGGAATGCCCTCGTTGGCCGTGTATTTCGTGAAATTTTCCTCGATCGCCTGAATCCCTGCTTTTTTGACGTTATCCGGGGTGAAGAAATCCGGCTCTCCGATACTGAGGTCCACGATGTCGATTCCCTCCGCCTTCATGGCCTTGGCCTTGGCGGATATCTTGAGAGTAGGAGATGCGCCGATTTGACTCGCTTTTTCTGAAATCATGGTCGACCTTCTTCTTTAGAGACGGTTAGTCTTCTTCTTTTTTCTTTTCAGGGGCGAGTTTTTCCTTAAGGTATTGTTTCAGGTCCACGCCGGTCAAGGACTTCACCACCTCGGGCATCTGGGCCAGCACTTCAGCGACCTGGGAAGTCAATTTTGTCGCTCCCAGCCCCTTGTCCCCGCTGACCATTACGATCTTGTCCACTTTGGAGAGAGGCTCTGAGACGGACTTGGTCAGTTCAGGGAGTATTTTCATGTACGAGTCAAACAGGGCGGCATGGTTGTACCTCTCCCAGGCCTGGGCCTTTTTCAGCATGGATTCAGCTTCAGCAGAGCCTGTTTGTTTGAGTTTTTCTGCCTCGGCCATGCCTGTCAGCTTTGTGGCTTCTGATTGGCCCTTCGCCTCGGCCAGGATGCGGTATTCTTCGGCTTCAGCCTCTGCCTTCAACTGGTATTTTCTCGCATCCGCAGGCTTGATCACACTGGCATCAAGCTCTTTCTGCCTGCGGGCGATCTCCAGTTCCTCGATTTTTATGGATTCTTCTTTTTCGATGAGCTTCGCTTTAGCTTCTTCCTTTTTGAGGTCCTGGTTGATGCGAAATCGCTCGAGCTCGTAGGAGAGGTCGGATTGCGCTTTTTTCTGGTTGACCAGAACCTGGGATTCTGATTTTTTGGCTTCGTTTTCCCACTGGGCTTTGGCGATGAGAGCTTCTGCGGCTAGGCGGGCCACTTCCCCTTCCTTCCGCGCCTCGGAGGATTTGATCACGGCCTCTTTTTCTGTTTCGGCTTCTGCGATGACAGCGTCGCGTTTGGCCGCTGCAATCTCCGGTTTTCCGAGAGCATCCAGGTATCCCTGCGTGTCGCTGATGTCTTTGAGAGCAAAAGACATCATGGTCAACCCCATTTGAGAAAAATCTTTCCGGGCCGCTTCTGTGACCTTGGCTGAAAATTCCTGTCTTCCCCGGTAGATGCTCTCTACGGTCATCATGCCCATTACCTCTCTCATCTTCCCCTCGAGAATGGTCATCGAGACATCTTTGATTCCTTCCTTTCCCAGGCCCAAAAACTGTTCTGCCGCAAGATGAATGGAGTTGTCGGACGAGTCGATCTTCACTTGAGCTGTGGCTTCAGCCATGATCGGAACTCCCCCGTGAGTGAGCACCTCTGGGGTTTTGATATTCAGAGTGATGACCTCCATCGGAAGGATGTCAACGGTTTCGAGGAACGGCAGGACAAAAGTGCCGCCACCCGGACGGTAGCGATAGCCCACTTTGCGTTTCGTGCCATCCGGTTTGATGACTGTCCTTTTTCTTCCTCCAGAGATGATCAAGACTTCATTCGGACCGACTTTTCGGTACTGTTTGGCAATAAGAAGAGAAATCAGGATTATGACGACAAGTATGATACCGACTATGATTAGGACAGGTATGAGATCCATCATAACCTCCTTGGAATCCCGCTCTTAACCCTCATGCGAGATTCGGATAAATGAATCCTCATTATAAATATTTGTCTGCTTTTTTTAAATACTTAACCTGAATTGTTGAAAAAAAGCAACACAGGCGATAAGTCTCTTCTTCTATGAGAACTGCACATCTTTTTGCTTTTTTGCGGCGCGTGAATAATTCATGCGGATAAAGGAAAATCCTATAGAGAAACACTCGAGTTGTCAAGATGGGCAGGGATTCCGGTCTGACCTGATGAAAAACGACTGCCTTCAGATCGAAGCCTGCAGAACTCATGGATTTCGGAGAATGGGGAAGATGAGGGATTGGGTCGCATTCCCCGTTTTCACTGAATACTGAGTGTATCCTTGAAGTGGGAAATCGTTTTTTCGAGTCCTTCTTCGAGTTTGACACGGGGTTCCCATCCGAGTTTTTTCTTGGCAAGAGATATATCCGGGCATCTTCTGAGGGGATCATCCGCTGGCAAAGGTTTGTGAGTGATCTTGGAAGAGCTTTTGGTGATTTTGATAATTTTTTCGGCCACTTCAAGGAGAGGAATCTCTTCAGGATTTCCCAGGTTCACAGGACCCGGGAACTCGTCGATCTCCATCAGGGCAATCAGCGCTTGTATCAGGTCAGAGACGTAGCAGAAGGACCGCGTTTGGCTGCCGTCCCCATAAACCGTCAGAGGATCTCCCTTGAGTGCCTGGACGATGAAATTGCTGATCGCCCTCCCGTCATTCGCAGCCATCCGGGGACCGTAGGTGTTGAAAATCCTGGCCACATGGATATCGACTTTATTCTGACGGTGGTAATCCATCATCAGCGTTTCAGCGACTCTTTTGCCCTCGTCATAGCAGCTTCGGAGACCGATGGGATTGACATTTCCCCAATAACTTTCCGGCTGAGGATGGACCTTGGCGTCTCCGTAGACTTCAGAAGATGATGCGAGAAGGATTCGGGCTTTGATCCTCTTCGCCAGGCCCAGCATGTTAATCGTACCCATAACATTTGTTTTCACTGTTTTTATGGCGTTGATCTGGTAGTGGATCGGGGAAGCAGGACAGGCGAGATGATAAATTTTATCCACTTCCAGGAAGAGGGGATGGATGATGTCATGCCGGATCAATTCGAAATACGGATGAGAAAAAAGATGACGGATGTTGTCTTTGGAGCCAGAGAAAAAATTGTCGACACAGACCACATCCGCGCCTTGTTCCAGAAGAGAATCGCAGAGATGACTCCCGAGAAATCCGGCTCCTCCCGTGACCAGGATGCGGTTCATACGTTTCCTTCTTTTAACCGTAGGCCATGAACAACAGACTTTTTTTCTTGAGAACGTCTTTCTGCATCTGGATGAGCTCCTTTATTCCCTTATCAGCCAAACTCATCAGTGTACTCAGTTCTTTTTTCGAAAAGGGTTTTTTTTCGGCCGTCGCTTGGATTTCCACAAGCTGCCCCTTTTCTGTTTCGATAACATTCATGTCAATGTCCGCTTGGGCATCCTCTTCGTAGTCAAGGTCGAGGAGGGCGTCCCCGTCGACTATTCCCACGCTCACACCGCTCACCAGGTGCTTGAGTGGCATTTCATCAATGATATTCTCATCGACAAGCTTTTTGAGGGCCAGCGCCAAGGCCACGCACGCGGCCGTGACCGAGGCCGTTCGTGTTCCCCCGTCTGCCTGGATAACATCACAGTCCAGGATAATCGTCCGTTCTCCCAAGATGTGGAGTTCTGTTACGGCCCGGAGGGAGCGGCCTATCATACGCTGGATTTCCTGGGTTCGGCCGGATATCCGCGTCTGCACTCTCTCTCTGAGTGTTCTTTTTTCTGTTGAGCGGGGAAGCAAGGAATATTCGGCAGTGATCCAGCCCGTCCCGCTATTTTTCAGAAAAGGAGGAACGCGTTCATCGATGGATGCGGCCGCGATGACTTTGGTTTTGCCGATTTCTATGAGGGCTGATCCATCCGCGAATTCGAGATAGTCCGGTTTGAATTTGACGGGTCTCAACGCATCGGCAAGGCGTTTGTTCGCTCTCATTGTTCGAATTGATTCTCCTCCGTTTGATCCGGCCGTGTTTTCCACCTGTTGTGGACCCAGAACCAGTACTCGGGATTTTTCCGGATCTGAGCTTCTATAATCTTAGTGCATATCTGGGTGATTTTCAACACCTGTTGAGCGTAATCTCCTTCAAGATCTAACTCCAGAGGTTCGAGAATTTGGATCCGGTAGTGATGGGATGGAGTTGGGAAACAGAAGAGCGGAATGATGGGAGATTTGGTTTTGAGGAAGAATGCGGCGAGGCTCGGGGTTGTGGCGGCTTGGCGGCCAAAAAAATCGACAAAGACAGCCTGATGTTTTTGGACATTCTGGTCGATGAGAAAAGCGACTATTTCTTTTGCCCTGAGGGATTGAAGAATTTGTTTTGTGGCCAGGTGTTTGTAGATAACTCTGGCTCCCAGTTTTGTCCGGAGCTTGTGGAGCTCTTTCTCCAGGCGCTGATTGTCCAGTGCCCGAGCGATCACGCTCAATCTTCCAAATTGAGACACGTAAAACGGGGCGATTTCCCAGCTTCCGTAATGAGCCGTAAAGAGTATCGCCCCTTTTTTCTCTTGGAGTGCTGTGCGCAAGTTTTTTTCGCCTTCGGCACGAATGAGCGCGGTCTTGCGTTTTTCTGAAAGGCTGGAGAATTTGATTATATCCATCAGGGACAGGCCGTAATGCATGAATGTCCCCCGAGCGATTCTTTTAAGATCAGATGATGTTGATTCTTTACCGAAGGCGATTTTCAGGTTCGAGAGAGCGATTCGGCGGTGCCTCTTATCCACGTAATAAACGATGAGCCCCATCATCTTTCCGCAAACAAGACAGAATTTTCGCGGAAGAATAAAGATAAGAGACTTGAATATCCGGAAGATGAGAAGTTCCAGGGAGTCTTTGAACATTGCCATCGTCATCAGTCACATCATGTTTTGTATCCGAGAAGACAACAAGGAATAGAAGTCGTCTTCCAGCTTGAGGTCGATCTTTAAATAGAACACCGGAACACGCTGAAGAGCATCCGCGTGAGCAAGCTTAACTGCATCCTTTTCGGTCGTTATCAGAGCATCGGCGCGAAGTTTTTGGAGTCTTTTTGAGAGCCTATCACAGGAATGCGGAGGGTAGGAATAGTGATCGCGGAATGTGATGAAATCCACAGGATTTATAGAGTCTTTGCGCAAGAGAGCCAAAAATCTTTCGGGACGGGCTATCCCGCAGAAAGCGATGATTCTTTTCGACTCAAATCCTTTGATTGATTCCCTTTCCTTTTTTCCGAGTCTGAAGAGGCCTTGGCTTTCGACCGAATATGCAAACACAGCGGATTGAGGAAATGATTTCTTCATTTTCTCCTTTTCCTGGATATCCATCCCTTCCTCCACCAGGATCACATCGGCTCTTCGCAGAGAGGTCACCGGTTCGCGAAGAAAGACTTTATCTCTTTCGTCGTACAGGACAATGTCCAAATCTCTGTGGAGGCGGCGGTGTTGGAAGCCGTCATCCAGGACGGCAAGGTCAAATCTGTAATCTTTGGCATTCCGGCAGGACAGAAAGCGGTTTTTTCCGATGAATACGCCGGCCCGGGGAAGGTTCAAAGCGGCCATGAACGCCTCGTCTCCAGAATCCGGCCAGCTGCCGAGGATCTTCTTTCCGTCAGAGAGGATTCCCCCGCTCTTTTCCCATTTTCCCCTATACCCGCGAGTGATCAAAGCGGGCTTGAATCCTCGATCGAGGAGAAAAGCCATCAAATGGATTACAAGAGGAGTTTTTCCCGAGCCGCCGAATGAGATGTTACCTACACTGATGACAGGAAAAGGAGCCCTCTCCGGCTTGACTATTCTCTGCCGGTACAGGCGGTTTTGAATCCTGCACCCCATCCGGTGAAGAAAGGAAAAGACGAGGAGAAGAGGTTTCATCTTCTGGGGAATATACACCATTCGATTTTCTCTTTCAAGATGTCGTTGCCAGAACGAGAATTCAGCACAGAAGGCCAGAGCAGTCAAAATCGGAGACGGGATTATTCAGATAATAATAAGTGAGAGAGCGTGTGATTGGATCAGTCTCCTGCATCTTTGACATGGACTTTCATCCTGTGGTAATACTAGCGGCAGGTTTTCATGGTAAAAATGGGGGCTGTCCCCATTCGAGAAGAAGGAATATCGCGTCGGCAGGTTTTATGAATGATTCAGGAGGATAGGCTGTGGTTAGAAATAAAAAAATATTTGTGTTTTTTCTGATGGCAGCCTCCGTTCTCGTGTTCGGCTGCCGAGAAAGTTCCCCTGTCAGGGGTATCGAGCTTTCTGTGAGTTTTTCTGAAACCCCTTTGACCGACCGGTTGTACACCGATATCCAGTACAAATGGACATTCAAAGACAGCTTCGAGAAAATAGAGCAGAACTGCGCTGTTTTTGTGCACTTCTGGCACAGGAGCAATTTGATTTTCCATGACAATCATAGACCCGAGATTCCGGTTTCCCAATGGGAACCGGGTCAAGAGTATACCTACGAAAGGAGAATTTACATCCCCCCGTTTATCGATGTCCTGGATCCCGAGTTCAAGGCACCAGATACACTGAAATTATCTATCGGGCTCTCTTTCCCCCAAAACGAATCCGGAAAGCCGTTGAAAAAGATCTATGAGGAACAGCTCAAAGTCTTTCCCCCTCCGCCCGACACTCCAGTGATCATCTATAAGGATGGCTGGTCTGATTTTGAGATTGACCCTGAATCTTATCTAAAACGATGGAGATGGACGGCTAAAAAAGCCAGATGCCTCATCGACAACCCTCGTCGGGAAGCCCTCCTGGTGATAAGGGGGGGTGTGATGAAACAAGGTGTTCAGAATCAAAAGGTCGTCATTAAGATCAATGATCTCTTTCTGGATGAGTTTATTCCCCGGAGGAGCCATTTCGAAAAATTCTACAGGATTGATAAAGAAATGCTGGGCGAAGATAACCAGTTTACTTTGGTCATTGCGACGGATAAAACGATTATTCCGGCAAGAGTTATCCCAGGTTCAGAGGATGAACGGGAGTTAGGGATTATGGTGTCCTTTCTGTATTTCAGGTGAGAGAGACTCGCACTGAATTTAAAGAGGCTTAAGGCGGATGCAGTGAGGGGGATCGAGTTGGCGTTGTTTTTTCTTTTCCCGAGTTAGGGATTCTTCCTTCTGACTGGAGTTCGTCCCGTTTCCATTGCTTTCTTGGCGATGGCTTCATCCCGCTGGGCCTTTTCAATTTGGAGGGAGGTTTCAGCGATCTGCTTCTGAATGCTATCCCTGTCGCTCATGTCGTCCATGCTGTAGAACTCCTGCCACAGTCCGCGCAGCTTTATGGTCAACAGTTGTGTGTATTCTCTCGCCTTATAGTAGTTGGCTTCCAGTTCCTCGACTGTAGGCTGTCGCCCGGGTTCTCTCCTGTCGATGTTCGGGTCCTTCTGAGCGGGACTCGAGGTTCGTGATGGCTCTGATTTGTCCATTTCCGAGGTCCCCTGCGGAGCCGCAGTCGTGGTTGCCGCGGCAGCAGTCCTGGTGATGCGCAGAGCGGGCCTTTTTCGGACCTTGCCGAGATCTGCATTGGTGACGACCACAGTTTTGAGTCCTCTGAGCCTAGCTCTTCGAGCTCTTTCTTTCTTTGCCAACTCAACCAGGTTCTGGGAGAAGAGCAAAGAAGAAAGAATCAGGGGAAGAGAAATCACTCCGATGAATTTTTTGAGTTTCATTGTTCCTTTTTCGAATTTATTGTATCTGGTCAGTGTCTGTGTGTCAATCCCGAGAGAAGAGTCTTAAGTCATGACTTCGGGTCGGCTCTTGAATCGGGGAGGATAGGAGGGTAAAGGAGGATGTATGAATGCGGTGATTCAAGAACCGACCCTGTATAATATTTTCTGCCATTTTATTTGCGCCTCGTATACAAGATAATTCATGGGGGTCCTGGAGTAAATCGCCTTTAAGGAGGATATTGGGAGTGATTTTTTTTCGCGGTTTCTCACCCGGAAAGATGATTTATTCTCATCAGATGAAAGGGGGGTGCAAAATGAGCTTTTTGACTAAACATTTCAATTTTGTGTGAAAAATCAGCAGGGTGGAAACGACAGTGAAATCGCTTCGCTCCAGTCAGATTTTTCACGCCATTCCCTCCCCATCCTTCTTGGTCCTGCGGAACTCCGCATGCTTATCTTATCTCACGCCTGATATCCATCGGCTCGATCCGATACCGCCCGATTATCCTTTCCGTGCTCAAACAGTCCTCGGACCCGACTGGGTCGGGTTCCCTTGAAGGAAGGCTCGGCAAGGCTAAATCCTCCGATGTCGCGCTGGCGATTTCTCTATCGTTTTTCCTTTCGAATATATTTATTTATTACTCACACAAAATGGAAGAGAACTTTTTAATAATGTATGTACCTTCTGTATGATTTAATGCCCAGGATCACGGACTTAACAATAAGGACAGGAGACGAGGAGAGACACTTTGAGAGAAATGTTGAAATCGGCGTGAGCCCTGCTATTTTTTGGGCTTCGATGATGCTGTCCGGACAGAGATATCCTGATCCTTCAAAGTGATTTCTACAGCGCCGTGGGTGTCTGTGCGGTAGACCTTGGCTCCTATCCGTTCATATCGTTCCAGGACCTCTTTATCCGGAAAACCGTACACGTTCCCCGCACCCACAGAGATCACTACGATACGCGGAGCGATGTGTCTGAGAAAATCTACTGAGCTTGATGTGCGGCTTCCATGGTGTGGAGATTTGAGCACTTGACATCTGATTCCTGGGAATTTTTCAATGATATCTTTTTCGACCGGGCTGCCGATGTCCCCCGGAAGAAGAAATGAAATCTGTCCAGAAGTTATCTTGAGTACAAGAGAATCATCGTTTCGGATTCCGGAAACCGTGAGTTCTTTTTGTTCGGGGTGAAGAACCTCGATTTTGACCCGACCTTCTTGGCGTGAAGCGCCACGGAAAAGCCTCTGGATCGCGGCCGATTCGGGGAGCATTTTTTTAAATTCTGTGTAATCCTCGTTATCTAAAGGACTGAATGACTCCCAGAATTCGCTGATTTTAAAGTTCTTGGATACAGCCTTGAGGCCGTTCAAATGGTCAGGATGCGCATGGGTGAGGACCAGATAGTCAATTTTTTTGATGCCTTTCCTCCAGAGGAAGGAAGAGACAACGCTTTCGCCGACATCGAATGCTCCCTCTGGAAATCCGCCTCCATCGATCAACATCTTCCTTTTTCCGGGAAACTCAACAAGAGTTGACTCTCCCTGTCCGACGTCAATGAATGTGAGTTTGAGATTTTTCGACAATGAAGGAAAGGGATGGGTGATCAAGATAACGCAAAAGGCCAGGAACAAGATTATTAAGACAGTTCTTTGCCCTTTTATCTTTGGGGGGAGAAGCAGAAGATACAAAAAGAGAAAATACCCGAAGAGAGTGATCAAATGTGGTGTGGGGATTCTGTAGGAAATAAATGAAAACCTGTCCAGAAGGTGGGAAGAGCTTATGAGGAGGTCTATTAGAAATTTTATTCCTTGAGTCAGCCATTGAGACAGGAGAACACTGAGGAATGCGAGAGGGAGGAAGATATACCCGGCAACCATGATTAACGCCACCAGAGGCAGAGCGGCAAAATTGAGGATGAGTGCAGAGAAAGTGATCCTGTTGAAAGAGCCGGCCACGAAAGGCAGAACTCCGAGCTGCGCGGTCAGGCTCAGGGCCAGGATCTCGCTTATTCTCAGAGGAAGTTTCGGGAGGTATTTGATGATTCTGGGAAAAAAGAGGATGATGGCCAGTGTGGCTGAAAAGGTCAGTTGGAAACCCACGTTAAAAAGACTGAAAGGATTGAGGAAGAGCAGGATAAAGGCGCTGATAGAGATTGTGTTAATGAGGTTGACATCCCTCCAGATGAGCTTGCCGAGCAGAAAGGCAAAAGTCATAATTGTTGCCCTGAATACGGAAGGCCTTCCTTCAACCAGAAAAACGTAAAAAAGAAGGAAGACCATGACGAGGATATAGGAAAGCCGATTGGGAGCCCTGAATAATTTGAAGAGAGAAAAAAGAAAGAAGGAAATGATTGCAATGTGAGCTCCGGATATGGCAAAGAGATGATAAATGCCTGATCTTTGGAGAGACTCGGTGACAGCAGGGTCCATTCGGTTCCTCTCCCCAAGAAGAAGAGCTTCAAGAACGGCTCCTTGCGGAGAGAGCGATCGCTCTGCACCAGATGCGGGGAAATGCGCTTCGATTTTTTCCAGCAGCTTCTGGCGTAGGATGGATACGAGACGAAGAGGAGAGTAATTTTTCCCGGATTCTAATTTCTCCACAAGCAGAGGAGTTTTCGTGGAGGCTCTGTGGTGGATATTCTGGCTTTGGAGGTAGGCAGTCAAAGAGTATGATTTAAAATTTCTGAAGCCGTGAAGAGGAAGAAGCCGCGCCGAAACTTTAATCCTGTCGTGGACAAAAAGGTCACTGGGAAGAGCAAATTCGGATGAATGAGGCACAGATACCCTGAGATTTCCCCTCATGTTGTGTTCCGTGTTCTGATAGGAGGCTTTTTCCACTCTGATGAAAAGGACGTCCCGGTCTTGCCCATGAGAAGGAGATTTGTAGAGCTTTCCGGTAAAGTCAGCATAGGATGTGAATTCTAATTTCCGGAGAGAATTGTTTTCGTAATTGATGTGAGTGAAAGTGAAGAGGCTTGCGCCCAAAAGAAAAGTCGAAAGAAGAATAAAGATGAAGGCCCATTTAATTTTTTGGATGGAATAACAGAGCCAACCACAGGTCAGGGACGCCACCAGAGAGAGAATCCAGCTGAACAGCGGGAGCGGCAGGAGAGAAGAAAGTAATATTCCTAAGATCAAAGACACGGTGAGAAAAAGAAAAGGGAAACGCATTGATTTAGAAGGTGACCATTTCGTCGTAAGTGCCGTAAGTGTCTTTCAGGAGAGCAGAGATTTCTCCAAGAGTGACTTTGGCTTTGACTGCTTCTATGATAAGCGGGAGAATGTTTTCATCTGATTCGACGCCGTTTCGGAGAGCATCCAGCCGGTTTTTGACTTCCTGGTCCGACCGGCTTTTTTTAAGAAGGCGGATCTTTTTGACCTGATTCGTTTCAATCGTTTTGGGAGGGGAGTAAAGGTTGTACGGGATCTTGTCTTCCCTTTTTTGATATTTGTTGAGGCCAACGATGATCTGCTTTTGGTTTTCCACCTGTTTTTGATAGGCGTAAGCGCTTTCCTGGATCTCTTTCTGAATGAAACCTTTTTCGATGGCGACGAGCATCCCGCCCAATTCTTCAATCTTTTGGAGGTAATCTTTGACTCGTTCCTCGATCTGATTTGTCCAGCTTTCTATCAGAAATGAGCCCCCCACCGGATCCGCTGTGTCGATCACCCCACTTTCGCAAGCGATGATCTGCTGGGTTCGAAGCGCGATTTGGGCCGCCTCCTCGCTCGGAAGCGCCAGAGCCTCATCCCAGGAATTAGTGTGCAGAGACTGCGTCCCGCCCAAGACCGATGCCAATGCCTGGAGAGTCACTCTGACCACATTATTTTCTGGTTGTTGGGCGAGAAGAGAGACTCCGCTTGTCTGGGTGTGGAACCTGAACTTCCAGGACAGCGGATTTTTCGCGTGAAATTCTTCTCTCATGAGCCGGGCCCAGATTCGTCTGGCCGCGCGGAATTTAGCGATTTCCTCAAAAAAGTTGCTGTGGGATGCCAGGAAAAAAGAAAGACGTGGAGCAAACGTGTCCACATCGAGTCCAGAGTCGATGGCCGCCCGGACGTAAGCGATTGCGTTGGCAAAAGTGAAGGCCAGCTCCTGAACCGCTGTGGCGCCAGCTTCCCGGATGTGGTAGCCGCTGATGCTCATTGTATTCCAGTTAGGAACTTTTTTGTGGCAGAAGGCGAGAATATCCGTGATGATTTTCATAGACTTTTGAGGAGGAAAGATGTACGTTCCCCGGGCAATGTACTCTTTAAGAACGTCGTTCTGGATTGTTCCGGAGAGGCTGGACCACTTTATCCCCTTTTTGTCGGCCAGAGCCAGGTACATCGCGAGAATGATGGCCGCTGTGGAGTTGATCGTCATCGAGACACTGATTTTGTCCAGGGGGATACGGTTGAAAAGGATTTCCATGTCCTCAAGAGAGTCGATAGCCACACCGACTTTTCCCACTTCTCCGTGAGAGAGAAGGTCGTCTGAGTCAAGGCCCAGTTGGGTCGGAAGGTCAAAAGCGACACTTATGCCTGTCTGCCCTTGGGAGAGAAGAAATCGATATCTCCTGTTGGACTCCTCTGCGGTTCCGAAGCCTGCATACTGCCGCATGGTCCACAGCTTTCCTCTGTACATGGTGGGATACACCCCCCGCGTGAAAGGGTATTTTCCGGGCTCGCCAAGATCCTGTGAAACGCTGAAACCGGCCAGATCTTTTTGGTTGTAAACCTGTTTGACTTCAATCCCGGAAGAAGTGAGGAATTTGGCCTTTTTGTCTTTGTCTGTGCCCATGATCTGCGCAGGGTTCCTTTATTGTGATCTGGTGCTTTGGTTTACTGAGGAGATGGAACTCCTTATTTTGGCTGGGATGGTTCTTGGCTGGGATTTCCGGCCTGATTCAGGAAATGTACTTGACGAAGGCTTGAGTGCCTGCATAGCTTCCCTTGTCCTTCAATTCCTCTTCGATTTCCAGCAGACGGTTGTACTTGGCCACCCGTTCGCTTCTGCTCACGGAGCCGGTTTTGATCTGGCCAGTATCGAGAGCCACGCTCAGGTCAGCTATGAATGTGTCTTCAGTCTCTCCTGAGCGGTGGGAAATCACGGCTGAATATCCGTTTGTGTGGGCGTACTTTACGGCTTCCACTGTCTCTGTGAGAGTACCGATCTGGTTCAGTTTGATCAAAATGGAATTCCCGATTCCCTGACTGACTCCTTTTTTGAATCTCTCCAAGTTGGTGACGAAAATATCATCTCCGACGATCTGGATCTTATTGCCCAGAGCGTCAGTCATGAGTTTCCATCCTTTCCAATCATCCTCAGCAAAGCCGTCTTCAATGGAAATAATCGGGTATCTGTTAACCAGATTTTGATAGAATTCGACCATCTCGGAGGAAGATCTTTTCGAGCCATCCGATTTCTTGAATATATATCGATCGCCTGAAAAGAATTCAGATGCGGCGGTGTCGAGTGCGAGATGGAGGTCTTTTCCTGGCTTGTACCCGGCTTTTTCGATGCTTTCGAGAATCAACTCGAGGGCTTCTTCATTGGATTTTAAGTTCGGAGCGAATCCCCCTTCATCACCCACGGCCGTACCGTATCCTTTTTTGTTCAGGATTTTCTTCAGGTTATGGAAGACTTCTGCGACCATCCGGATGGCTTCAGAAAAATGAGAGCTTCCTAAGGGAGCGATCATGAATTCTTGGATATCGACGTTGTTGTCTGCATGAGACCCGCCGTTGAGGATGTTGACCAGGGGGACTGGCAGCCTGTAGTTCTTCTTTTGGCCCAGGAAATGGTACAAAGGCGTGTCCTGCGCCAGAGATGCTGCATGAGCCGCGGCCATCGATACGGAAAGGATGGCGTTGGCTCCCAACTTTTTCTTTGAGGGTGTCCCGTCCAGTTGAATGAGCCGACTGTCGATTTGTTCCTGCTCAAGAGCATCCATGCCGACGATTTCGGGCGAGATGATCTCCTGCACGTTGGCGATGGCCTTGAGAACCCCTTTTCCAAGATATCGAGAGGAATCGTCATCCCTCAATTCAAGGGCTTCATGGGTGCCCGTGGAAGCGCCTGAGGGAACGGCCGCCTTTCCCACGACGCCCGATTCGAGGACGACCTGAGTGCTGATTGTCGGATTTCCTCTGGAGTCCAGAATTTCTCTGGCTGTGATTTGCTTTATGGTTGTGAGGGCCATTTTGGAATCCCCTAAATTTTTTATAGATGTGTAATCCTGATTCTCTCGAGAGGAATAGCTTTTAATGAATTTTTGTAAAGCTTATTTTTTCGTGGGTTCTGCCTTTGCGGATTCTTCTCCGGGTTTTTTAAAGAGCTCTGCTTTTTTCTTGTCAACAAAATCCTTGATGGTGTCGATTCCTTCGGCTGTTTTCTCTTTGACGACTTTAATTCCTTTTTCGGCTTCTTTGGCGATCTTCTCGTAGCTCTCTTTGGCTTTTTCTCCGGTCTTCGCCGCGCCTTCTTGAATTTTCTTTCGTGTTTCTTCACCGCTTGCTGGGGCAAAGAGGACACCCAGGACGAATCCTGTGGCTGTGCCGATCAGGAACGAGAGTGTGGCTTCGACGAAACAGGAGTTTCTATTATCTGCCATTTTTTTCCTCCTTTCGTTTCTTTTTCCTTATTTGCCGCCAACCAAAACGAAGAATAGGAAACAGCATAGGCCAGTATTTCGAGGAGGGCCGGATGATTTTAGCTGTTGTGAATCCTACGATTTCCGATATCCCGACGGCTGATTTTTTTGCGGCATCGAGCGTCACTCTGAGATCATCCATTTTTTCATTGACTTTTTTATTCGTCTCCGTCAAATTCCTGGCAAGTTCTCTAATCTCTTTGAGTGTTTTTTCTCCCTCCCTGGCTGTCCTTCGAAGCTGAATGATCATGGAAACGAGAAACGTGACGGCAACCACAACGGCGATGGTTATCACAAGAAAGAGAAACTGGTTAAGGGTTAGCGACATGGTGACTATGAAAATAAACTAAAATATTGATTTTGTCAATGGATAGAAGATGAATAATCCAGGGAACGTGGTTTATTCACGAGTCGAGGTTGCCGAAGACTCCGTTGCGAGGAGAGAAACGACAGCGGCAATCCCATGCCTGTGCGCAAGGGCATGAGATCGCCACGCTTCGCTCGCGATGACGTGGTTTCCCACCGCGATTGGGCTGTAACGAAGTTGGTTCGGTGAGATCGGCTCGCCCGGAGGGGAAAAGATGCCGACATTTAGAAAAAATGGGGACTTTCCCCTTTTGAGAAAAAGGAATTGAGTGTCGGCAGATTTTATGAATAATCCAGGGGGGGTTATTTCCAGAGTACCTTTTGAATCTCGTCGAGATGGAACTCCTCTTCAATCTTCTTGAATATTTCGAGATATTTCTTTTCTTCCTTTGATTCCCTGGCCTGTTCCCATTCTCCCAGTAGCTGGGAGGGCATAAACTCAAATTTCTTTTTGAGTGTTTTATTGATACCTCGAAAAGCCTGCCAGTGAGTGATCATCAATAGGGCTAGGACACCGAAGAAAACGTTCGGACCCGGGAGGATCGCAGCTAACCCGCTGATAGGGAGAAGAATGGTTTCTCCGACGAGAAGAAGAATGTGTTTGGTTCTCTGCCTCTGGAGGAAAAAATAAAACCGGGTTTGCATCTTTTTTTTCCCGGGTTGGCCGGAATAGAAGATAAGAATCCTATCTTCCTTGGATTTCAAGATTTTTCCGAAGGCCTGTTCCTGCCGCAGGATCCTTTGAGGGAGGAGCATCAGTTTCTTTTTGGCCTGTTCCCAGAGTTTTTTCCAACGGGAAGTTTTGATCTGGATCTGCCTGACAGGATCAGAAGAAAAGTACCTGTATTTGCGCCGGTGATCACGAACGAAAAAGAACTGCATGAGCGTGAATCATTTTAGCATTTCGCACGGAATAGGAGCAAGAGAGGTCTTCTAACGGCGTTGGCTGAGAAGGTAGATGAAGAACGGAGCCCCCACGGCTGCGGTGATGATCCCGATCGGGAGCTCGGAGGGAGAAAGCAATGTGCGCGCGATAAAATCAGAATAGACAAGGAAAATCCCTCCTGTTAAGGAGGAATAGAAAAAAAGATGCCTGTGGTCCGGCCCGATAAGAATGCGGATCCAGTGGGGGACAACAAGGCCAATAAAGCCGATGATGCCGCTGACCGAGACAGACGAAGCGGCGAGCATCGTGGATATAACCAGGAATGTTTTTCGGACGCGGTTCACAGGGCTGCCCAGGGATTGGGCGATGTCATCCCCCTGGACCAGGAGATTCATATCCTTGGCCAGCCACTGAGCCACGATAAAACACAATAAAAAATAAGGAAGCATAGCGGTAATCTGGTTCCAGTCAGAATATTTGAAGCTTCCCAGCAGCCAGAAGACGGCCTCTTGGTACGATTCTGATTTGAAGAATATCAAAAAGGACGTCAGAGCCGAAGCCAGAGCTCCTGCCGCAATTCCCGTCAGCAGCAGTGTTTCCATCCTGAAGACTCCTTTCCTCTGGGAGAGGAGGTAGACCAGAAAGACAATCGCGAATCCTGATGCAAAAGCGAATACACTCTGGAGAGAAAACCCCAAGATTTGGACGTTCAAACCGAGGTAGATGCACAGGACCGCGCCGAAAGAGGCCCCGGAAGAGACGCCCACGACAAAAGGCCCTGCCATCGGATTCTGAAAATAGCCTTGGAGGATGGCCCCGGAGAGAGAAAGACTGGCTCCGACTAAAAAGGCCAGGAGCGCACGGGACAGCCTGAGATCAATAAAAATTTTTCTGAGGGTCTCATCGTGGAGGTTGAGGAAAATGAAGTCAAACAGATCTCCAGTATTTGTTTCTACCGGGCCTTCAAGCAGGGAGAGGAGAAATCCCGATACGAACAGGAAAAGAAGGACAGCGAGGAGAATCAGCCTTTTTGACCTTGCTTTCATTGTTCTTTCTCGAAGCACTGAGGATGAAGGAGACGTGCAAGCTCCTCGAGGGCCAGTATGAGCCGGGGGCCTTGCCGGGAGGCCAGGTTTTCGTCCAGAAAAAATATGCTGTCAGATATAACAGCAGGGGTGCCTTCAAGATGAATTTCATTTCTCATCCAACTTTTGGCTTCGATGAATTCTTTCTCTGACTTGGACAAAATGACAATAACTTCAGGATTTTCGTGAATGAGCTGCTCCGCGTTGTACAGAAGCCATTTCCGGGGGACATGACCGGCTATATTCACTCCTCTGGCCTTTTGGATCAGGTCATCGAGGAAGCTTTTCTGGCCGCACGTCCAGAGGCCTTTGCCGTGGAGAGAGAGGAAGACTTTGGGTTCATGTCTGGCTTTCTGGAGGGAGGAGAGAATTTTTTCGTATCTTGCCCGGAGTGACCGGACAAAGAGTGCGGCTTTGGGCTCTTCATGCGTGACGGCTCCAATTTTTTGTATGAGGGGGAATATGGAATCTATGGTTGTCCCCGTATCCAGGACAAACACGGGAAGATCCAGGTCTCTGAAGCGCTCGAAAATCCTGAGAGGATTCCCGCGAAAGCCTATGACCAGATCTGGATTGAGAGCGATTATCTTTTCTGGATTCGGGTCGATCATTCCCCCGATTTTGTCCTTAGTCTTTGCGTCCTCGGGGAAGTCGCAGTACCGCGTGACGCCGACAACTTTTCCTCCCAAATCAAGAGCAAAGAGAATTTCAGTGATGTTGGGAGCCAGAGAGATGATCCTTTGAGGCGGAACGGTCGCGTCATAAGGGAAACCGAGGTCATCCCTGATGATTTTTTCCTGGGATCTAACCGCAGAGATGTTCAACACGACCAGCAGAAAAACAGCGAGAATCTTTTTGAATATCATTCTTTTTGATCGGGTTTCGGTATCAGCGATATCTCCGGAAGCCGGGAGTGGATGTTTTCTCTGATTTCCACGGCGGCATCGAAAACTTCAAGGATGTTCTGTTTTGTGATCAGCTTTTCGGGCGGGCCCAGCGCCTGCACTCTGCCTTCCTTGAGGAACAGGATCTGCTGAGAATAGGGGATGGCGAGGTTGATGTTATGCTCCGTCGTCAGGATGGTTTTCCCTTTTTCTTCCTGGAGGGTCTTGAGTATTTGATAGATTTCGACCTGATAGCGGATATCCAGATGGGAACTGGGCTCATCCAGGAAAAGGAGTGGGGTGTCCTGCGCCAGCGCACGTGCGATAAAAACTCTCTGGCGTTCTCCTCCGCTGAGATGGGCGACTTTTTTCTCCTTGAGGTGAGAGATCTTGGTGAGGGCCATAATTTCCTCGATAATGCGTTCGTCCTCCGATGATGAGCCTCCCAGCCGGCCTTGATGCGCGTATCTCCCCATCAGAACGGTTTCTGCAACGCTGAATTCAAAGGAGGAGCTGAATATCTGGGGAACATACGAGATTTTTTTAGCGAGCTGTCTCGGACTCATAATGAAGACATCCTCGCCGTCGACCAGGATTCTGCCCGAAACGTTCTTCAGCAGACCTTGAAGGGCTTTGATCAGGGTGCTTTTTCCAGACCCGTTTTTCCCGAGGACAGATATGAATTCGCTCTTTCTCAGCGAAAAAGATATGTTGTGGATAACGTCTCCGTTTTCATATCCTGCGGAGACGGTATCGACTTCCAGAATTGCCATTTTAAGAATGAATTCTTCGAATTACACAACGAATTTTAAGGATTAAACTCTGTGATTAAATTCAAAGCTTTTTCATCCTAATATTTTTTAGAGAAATGTTCAATACGGGGCCAGACTCCTAAAGCTTCAGATATCACGACAGGCGGCTTCATGATTGTTGGTTTTTTATGCGAAAAAGTGTGGAGCCTCCGTACACAAATGAGGTTTCCTTAAAAACAGTTTTGATATGGAAAACAGGATCGAAGTTTCAGGAATCTGATCCCCTTGTCCGCTGTCTTGACTTTTAGGGGTAATGAATCTAACATTGATGATTGAATTTCGCGAGAAGAAAAGACAGGAAAGAGCGAGTTTTTCCCCTGTCATGAGCCTTGGAATGATGTTAAGGATCCCACGCACATGAAAAACGAATACAATTTTTCTCAGATTGAAAAAAAGTGGCAGAAAATCTGGGAGAAGGAAAAAGCGTTTGAGTCCACCGAAGAGGAGCGGAAGACAAAATTCTACTGTCTCGAAATGTACCCCTACCCGTCAGGCCGCATACACATGGGGCAGGTACGGAATTATGCGATCGGAGATGTGATTTCCCGCTACATGTCCATGAAAGGATTTAACGTTATTCATCCCATCGGCTGGGATGCCTTGGGTATGCCCGCAGAAAATGCGGCCATTACTCAGGGGATACATCCCCAGAAATGGACTCTGGATAATATTTCGCACATGAAAGGGCAGCTGAAAAGACTGGGTTTCAGTTATGACTGGTCGAGAGAGGTGAACACATGTCTTCCAGAATACTACAAGTGGAACCAGTGGATTTTCCTCAAGATGCTCGACAAAGATTTGGCCTATCGCAAAAAAAGCAGGGTGAACTGGTGTCCTCAGTGTCAGACTGTCCTGGCCAACGAGCAAGTTGTCGGAGACCGATGCTGGCGGTGTGACACTCTCGTCAAACAGAAAGAAATGGAACAATGGTTCCTGAAAATAACAGATTACGCCGAGGAACTTCTCTCCGGTCATGACAGGCTGGACAAATGGCCAGAACATGTCCTTCTGATGCAGAAAAACTGGATAGGAAAAAGCACAGGAGCGCATGTCGCTTTTCCTCTCCCTGATTCTTCCCGGTCGATAGAGGTCTTTACGACCAGGGTGGATACGATTTACGGGGCCACATTCATGGCTCTGTCTCCGGAACATCCGTTGAGTCAGGAACTGATAGCGGACGTTGAAGACAGGGAAAAACTTCAGGCCTGGATTGACAAGAAAATCGAGGCCGCCCGTATAAGCAAGGATATCGGTGAAGCTGAGAAAGAAGGGATCGATACCGGGAAAAAGGCTATAAATCCGTATACGGGCGAGGAGATTCCTATCTGGATATCTGACTATGTCTTGATGGATTACGGAACCGGAGCCATCATGGCTGTACCGGCCCATGACCAGAGGGATTTCGAGTTCGCCAAGAAGTATTCCTTGCCGATCAAAGAAGTCATAGTTCCGGAAGGAGAGTCTCCCAAAGGAGATCTCGAAGAAGCCTTTGAGGGCTATGGAGTCGTCGTGAACTCCGGAGCCTTCTCCGGCAAACGCTGTGAAGACGCGATGGAGGAGATGGCTCAGTATGCGAAGGATAAAGGCTTTGGCTCCAAGAGTGTTCTCTACCGCATCCGGGACTGGGGCATTTCCCGCCAGCGCTACTGGGGGACGCCGATTCCTGTAATCTACTGTCATGATTGCGGGATTGTTGGGGTTCCGTATGAGGATTTGCCGGTTCTGCTCCCTCCCGAAGTGGAATTCACAGGGGAGGAAGGCTCCCCCCTTGAAAATGTTGAAGATTTTGTCAACACTCAATGTCCCAAGTGCAAAGGAGATGCCAGGCGGGAAACAGATACGATGGATACATTTTTTGACTCCTCCTGGTATTATTTCCGTTACACGTCCCCCGATGACGGGAAACTTCCTTTTGAGCCACGGTCTGCCGATTACTGGCTTCCGGTGGACCTGTACATCGGAGGTGTCGAGCATGCCATCCTCCATTTGATCTATGCGCGATTTTTCTGCAAATTTTTTAGAGATTCTGACTTGACCGGAGTCGAAGAGCCTTTTCCTCGCCTTCTCGCTCAAGGAATGGTGGTTAAGGATGGGGCCAAGATGTCTAAATCCAAAGGGAATGTTGTAGATCCCGACGACATGATCGAAAAATACGGAGCGGATTCTCTAAGATTGTTCATCCTGTTTGCCTCTCCTCCAGAAAAAGAGTTCATCTGGACGGATGAGGGAGTCGACGGGAGTTTCCGTTTCCTAAACCGCCTCTGGACAATTGTGAGAGAAAACCTGGATCTGTTTTCGGATAAAGCCAGCAGACAGGAAGACACAATGGGAGTGGAAGCGAAGGCCTTGAGAGTGAAAATGCATCTGACCATCAAGAAGGTCAGCGAAGACATTGAAAAAAGATACCATTTGAATACGGCTGTCAGTTCTTTGATGGAGTTTTACAATCAAATCAAGAGAGACAGAGACATTTTAAGGAAGAGTCCGGAAGGAAGAGCCGCATTGAAGGAATCCCTGGAAAGCCTGATTCTGCTGCTCTCGCCGTTTGCGCCTCACCTCTGTGAGGAGCTCTGGGAAAAGACAGGGCACAAAACTTATCTGTTCAGGGCTCCCTGGCCCGCGTTCGACCCTGAATGGGCTCGGGAAGAGAAGATCACGATCGTTGTTCAGGTCAACGGGAAATTGAGGGACACATTCGAAGTCGAAAGAGACTCGGCTGAGGAACAGATAAAAGAGAAGGCCTTGGATTTGCCCAAAATCAGGACCATCAGGGCTGATCGAAAGCCAAAAAAAGTCATCTATATCAAAAATAAATTGGTGAATATAGTCCTTTGATCAATTTCGAGGTCCGATGAAGAAAATTCTGATCGTAACAGTTGCCTGCATGATCTTCGTCCAGTGTGGCTACCATCTCCGGGGCACAGGGAGTTTTCTCCCCTCTCATATTCAAAGAGTCAACGTTCCGATGTTCAAGAACTCCACAACACGGTTTGAGCTGGACTTGAAACTGACCCACAGCGTTATCGATGAGCTCGTCGCTAGAGGGAAAGTGGATATTGCGGAAGATGTGAAAAACGCGGATGCGGTCCTTATCGGGGAGATCGTCTCTTTCAGAGCGATTCCGATAGCGGTTTCCAGGGAAGCATCGGCAGACAGGTACAACATCATCGTTGTCACCAGGATCACTTTTAAAGACTTGGTCACGAACAAGGTGATTTTCTCCAATCCCAATTTTCGCTACCAGACGGAATATGAGGTGCCGGAAGGAACCGATTTTGAAACAATGGAATCAGAAGCCCTGGATAGTATAGCGGTCAAATACGCGCGCAGCTTAGTGACCAACGTGCTTGAAGGATTTTAGGGGGTGTACAGCTTTCTCCTGAATAAAACGATCAGTGAAAGTACGGTTGTCCCCTGTTATTTTTTTTACGGGGAAGAGAATTTCCTCGCCCATCAGTTTGTCAGCGAACTCAAAGAAACTCTGATTTCTGAAGACGTTCAGGAATACAATGTTGAGAGGTTTGATCTGGATGAGAATTCCTGGGCAGAAGTGATCGACCTGGCCAGGACCATTCCTTTTTTCCTTTCCCCCTGGCGTATAATCGTGGTGGAGGTTTCCCAGGGCAAAAAAGAAAGCCTGTCCCCCGCAGAACAGAAGATACTGAGAGATTATTTCGATTCTCCATCCTCGCGGACTGTTGTCGTCGTAGTTTTTTCAGGGAAGATCAAGAAAAACAGCTCATTCTTTAAATTTTTCTCATCTCTGCCCTCATCGGTGGTGCTCTCCAAAGAGCTGAGGCCTCTCAGACAGAGGGCTCTGTATGCCTGGATGGATAAGAAATTTTCTGCCCACGGGAAAACAGCGGCCCCGGATGCGATGAAAAGGCTCGAGGAACTCACCGGGAACGATCTCCGCAGGATCAACAGCGAGCTGGAAAAACTGATCACATACGTGGGGGAAAAAAATGCTATTGAGTTGGATGATGTCAATCAGGTCTCCGGCTGGGTGAAGACTTTTTATGAATGGGAGATATCTGACAGCCTGTCCAAAGCCGATTTTGATCAATGCCTGGTTGTTCTGGATAACTTGTTCAAAGAAGGGATCAAGCCTGAATATATCCTGGGATCAGTGGTGAGATTTTTCCGAGATATCTTCCAGGCCAAGCTTTTGATCAAGGAGAAGGATATCGATAAGAAGGCGATATTCAGAGAACTGAGGCCTCATATCCAGGAAAAATTCGGTAATTTTTATACGACTAAATTGAAGGAATTCTTCTCTTTGGTGGAAAAATTCTCATCGAAAGACTTGAGTCACATGCTGGCTAAACTTGAAAAAATCGACCTGAGAATGAAAACATCCAGCCTGAATCCCAAGACACTGCTGGAGTCTTTCCTTTCCGAGTATTGTCACTTTCGCGAAAGAGGAAGAGTCACTTGGAGGGAGGAGAGCTGATCAGTTCGATCTGCCGGCTCAATCTTGATTTATACCTGTTGCCCGTGTTTTCGTGGATAGTTCCTTTTTTGATGGATTTATCGATGAGGGAGAATGTTGGAGGGAGAAGTTGTTGGGCCGCTTCATTGTCGTTTTTCTGGATAGCCTCTTTTAATTTTTTGATCTGTTTCCGCAGGGCAGATTTGTTCTGTCTGTTTACGGCATTTCTGCGCAGACTCCGCCGCCACTGCTGTATGGCTGATTTGTGCTGGGCCATTTCTCTCTCCTTTTTGAAAAAGCTATGATAAGATATATCTTCTTTAAAGTCAACTTTCTTAAGGCGAGAAATCGTGAATCAGCGCGAATATCGGGAGCGGAACGAGTGTGTGCGGGGTTGAATACGGTTCTCGTGTTTATCCGCCTCGGACGAGGAGAAAACAGCCCCAACGGCATCTCTGAACAATAAATTCCAGCAAGGGATTAAGATGGAACAGAAGGACCAGAACCGCAGAGTCATGAGGTCAACGTTTATCATGGCGTTCCCGACCTTGCTGAGCCGGATTTTGGGTCTATTCCGGGACATCCTCCAGGCCAAGTTTATGGGGACCGGCCAGAGCATGGATGCTTTCACCATGGCCTATCTCATCCCGAATCTCCTGCGGCGGTTGACGGCCGAGGGAGCAATGACCGCCGCCTTTATTCCCGTTTTTACTCAAATAAAGAAGGAAAAATCAAAAGAAGAGCTCTGGAAGTTCGCCAACGCATTCTTTTACGATTTGACCGTGATAATGGCCTGTCTCGTGGTCCTGGGCATAGTCTTTTCTCCTCTTTTGGTCAGGATCATTGCTCCTGGTTTTGGAGAAGTTCCCGGGAAATGGGAGCTGACGACTGTTTTGACTCGGATCATTTTTCCGTATATTTTCCTCATCAGCCTGGCCGCCCTGGCCATGGCCATCCTGAACTCTTTCCATAGGTTCTTCGTTCCCGCATTTACTCCTGTTTTATTCAACCTGGCGATTATCACAGGGGCGCTTCTTTTTGCCAATAATGCGGGGGAGCCTGCCTATGTTTTTGCTGGCGCAGTCGTGGTCGGCGGAGTTCTCCAACTGGCCTTCCAGGTGCCTTTTTTATGGCGCAACGGGATGCGCTTCAAGTTCGGCATGTCCTTCACTCATCCGGCTGTGCGCAAGGTGGCGAAGTTGATGGTGCCGGGTCTTTTTGGGGCCGGGATTGTCCAGATCAATTTTGCCATAAGCCGAATGCTTGCCACCTATTTAGAAGTGGGCAGCGCGTCCTCGCTTTACTATGCCTCCAGAGTTCAGGAGCTTACGCTCGGATTGTTTTCCATCGGCCTTTCGATCGCCCTCCTGCCGACTTTTTCCGACCAGGCAGTCCGCAAGAACATTCGGGGGATGAAGAGGACGATCGTCTTTTCTTTCAGGTTCATATTTTTTATCACATTCCCCGCTATGGCGGGCCTGCTGGTCCTCTACCGTCCCATCATTCAAGTTCTGTTTGAAAGGGGCCTCTTCGGAAGTCTGTCCACCTCCATGACCTCTCAGTGCTTGTTCTATTTTGCGTTTGGGCTTCCCTTCATCTCCGGCGTGAAGATCCTGTCTCCGGCTTTTTACTCCTTTAAAGATGTGAAAACTCCTGTCATAGTGGCATTTTTTGTGATGATCGCCTACATCGGACTGTCTTTAATTCTGATGAGCCCCCTGCGGGTCGGCGGCATCGCTTTGGCCCTGTCCCTCGTATCCGTCTTCAATATGATCGCGTTATTCATTCTATTGGAGAGGAAGATCGGACGAATAGAAAAAAAGGAATTTGTCCTCTCTGGAGTAAAATCTGCATTTTCTGCAGGAGTGATGGCGGCTGCGGTCTGGTTTTTCATGAAACAGTTTGATTTTCCTGGGATGATATTCCTGGAAAGGCTGGCCGTCTTGTCTTCAGCTGTGGTTTTGGGGATTCTGGCTTATGCGGTGTTGAGTTTGCTGCTCAATCCGGAAGAACTCAGAAATTTAAAGGGAATCCTCTTGCGTAAAGAATCATCAAAGATCAGTGGGAAAGTCCAGTGAAGATCGTTCTCCAGAGAGTCAAACTGGCTTCAGTCGAAGTCCAAGACAGGACTGCCGGCAAAATCGGCCCGGGAGTGTGTCTTTTTGTAGGCGTAGAAAAAGGGGACTCAGAAGAGGAGGCCCGCTATCTGGCGCACAAGATCGAGGAGTTAAGGATTTTTCCGGATGAAGAAGGAAAAATGAACCTCTCTCTCCTGGATGTTCAGGGAGAAGTGCTGGCCGTTTCACAGTTCACGCTCGCAGGGTCTTTGAAAAAGGGAAGAAGGCCCAGTTTTGACAATGCCGAATCGCCGGAAAAGGCAGAGGATCTTTTTCTATATTTCGTAAGCCTGATCAAACAGAGAGGTCTGAAGGTCGCGACAGGGGAATTCGGAGCTCTGATGGAGGTTCATCTGGTGAATGACGGCCCGGTGACTTTCATTCTTGAAAAAAAGCCGTAGGGAACGTCCCCATGTTTTAAACCATCTCCAGGATGTGGCCCATTTTCTCTTTCTTGGTTTTGAGGTATTTCAGATTGTTTTTGTTTGGCCGGATTTCGAGGGGAACTCGCTCGACAATCTCCAGACCGTAGCCCGATAACCCGACGAATTTACGCGGATTATTCGTGATCAAACGAAGCTTGTTTGCGCCCAGCGAGACCAGGATCTGAGCGCCTATCCCGTAATCCCTCTGGTCCGCTTTGAACCCCAGTTTCTGATTGGCTTCGACGGTATCGGCTCCGTGGTCCTGGATGGCATAGGCCTTGATTTTGTTGGTGAAGCCGATCCCTCTTCCCTCATGACCGAGGATATACAGAATAACTCCCTTTCCTTCCTCGTGGATTATTTTCATGGCCTGATGGAGCTGCTCTCCGCAATCGCAACGGATCGAGCCGAATGTATCTCCGGTCAAACATTGAGAGTGAGCCCGGACAAGTGTGGGGTCATCCTTTTTGATTTCTCCTTTGACCAGCGCCAAGTGATGTTCTTTGTGTATGATGTCCTCGAAGATCATGATCTTGAAATCTCCGAATTTCGTGGGCAAACTGGCTTCCTCTATCTTTTTCACCAGCGTTTCGTTCTTCATCCGGTATTTGATGAGATCCGCGATAGTCAGTATGGGAATATCGTGAGTCCGGCTGAGCTCTTCGAGTTGAGGCATTCTGGCCATGGTGCCGTCTTCACTCATGATCTCGCAGATGACGGCTGCAGGCTTTAATCCCGCCATCCGGGCGATATCCACGGAGGCCTCAGTCTGGCCTGCTCTTTCCAGGACTCCTCCCCCCCTCGCTTCAAGAGGAAAAATATGGCCGGGGCGAGTCAGGTCAGAAGGCTGTGTATGGGGATCTATGGCCACATGGATAGTTTTGGCCCGGTCATGGGCCGAGATCCCTGTCGTGACACCCTCTCTGGCGTCTATCGAGACCGTGAAAGCTGTCTGGAAGGGAGCCGTGTTATCCTGCACCATGAGAGGCAGATGGAGCTCTTTGAGCCTGTCTTTGGTTAAAGGCATGCAGATGAGCCCTCGCCCGTGCTTTGCCATAAAATTGACGATTTCGGGAGTCGCTTTTTCAGCCGCAATCATGAGGTCGCCTTCATTCTCTCGGTCTTCGTCATCAACGATGATGATGATTTTCCCCGCTTTGACAGCTCTAACGGCTCGCTCGACGGTGGCTGTTTTGACCTTTTTCATTTTCAGTCCTTTGTTCTTTTGCTGTTGAGCTGTGGATTTTCTTTAGATATCCAATTATACACGTATTTGCCGATCATGTCACATTCAATATTGACAGAATCTCCTCTTTTGAGATCACCCAAATTGGATTTTTCCAGTGTCAGCGGAATGAGCTCCACTTCAATCGATGACGGACTCAAATCGGCGATCGTGAGACTGATTCCGTTGAGAGCGACTGAGCCCTTGGGGATAAAAAAGGGACGGAGTTCTGGAGGGTAAGCGACAGTCATTCTTTCCTCTTTGTCTCTCCGGGTTATTTGAGTCACCTTCCCTTGGGCGTCCACATGGCCCGTGATCAGATGGCCGCTCAAGGGGGAGGACAGAGTGAGAGGCCGCTCAAGGTTGAGCCTTTCGCCAGGACGGAACGAGCCTAAGGTTGTTTTTTGGAGTGTTTCCAGGGAGAGATTGAAGAAGAACGTGTTTCTTTCTTTTCTGATCAGGCTGAGACAGGCGCCGTTGACCGAGAGGCTTTCCCCGATCTCCACGCCGGAAAGACCGGTAGGCACTTCGACAGCGATTTCCTGTTTTCCTCGCCGGTATCCTTTGAATCGTCCGAGATGGTGAATGATTCCTGTGAACATTAGAGATATCCTTCCACTATGAGATCTTCATCGATCGGAAAAGAACGGGTTCTCTTCAATGAGAGCGAATCTTTGATGAAGTCGGCTCCCTTTCCCTGGAAAAATGTCGGCGCCGCCTTTCCTCCGATGAGCTTGGGAGAGAGAGTGACAAAGATCTTATCCACTGCTTTTTCCTCAAGCATGGACGTCATCAGGCGCCCTCCTCCTTCCACAAGAACACTCGATATTTCGTGCTCGCCCAACCACGATAACACTTTGCTTGGGTCGATACGGGAGGAAGAGAGAGGGATCACCTCTGCGCCCTTTTTCCGCAGGGCCTCCGCTTTTTTGGAGGAAGCCTGTTTGAGGGTGAAAACCAGAATTTTCCCTTTAGAGAGAGTAGAGAAAATCCTGGATCCCAAAGGAAATCGAAGCTGCGAGTCGAGAATAATCCGTGTCAAACGCTTGCCTCGCCAGTTGGGATGACGCACAGTCAACAGGGAATCGTCCTTGATGAGTGTGTTCACACCGATCATCAGCGCGTCAAACTCTCCCCTGAGAAGATGGACGTATTTCCGTGTTTCTGCAGATGATATCCATCGGGAAGAAAATGTTTTGGTGGCCATTTTCCCATCGAGACTGACAGCGACTTTGGCGGCCACAAACGGAATCTTTTTTTTGATGTATTTGATGTAGGCCTCATTCAGACGCCTGTTTTTCGACTGGAGGAGACCGAGCGAGACCTTTATCCCCGCTTCTTTCAGTTTTTTTATGCCCTTTTTGGACACAAGCGGGTTGGGATCGAAATCGGAGATAACGACTCTTCTGACTCGTGCCTGAAGCAGGGATTCTATGCACGGAGGCGTCTTGCCCCAATGAACGCATGGCTCGAGATTGATGTAGGCCGTGCTGTTTCGAGCCTGCGCACCGGCCCTTTGAAGAGCGACGACTTCGGCGTGCGGCTTTCCAGGTCTTTCATGATAGCCATGCCCGATGATGGCGTCATTCTTCACTATCACTGCCCCGACGTAGGGATTCGGACTCGCCCACCCAACGGCTTTCTCGGCTAATTCATAAGCCATTCGAAGGTAGAAAAAGTCTTTTAGCTCTGTCATGAGAGGAGCGCCTTAGTGAATTCCTGAGGAGAAAAAAAGAGCATGTCTTTTTCCTCCTCTCCGATGCCTATAAACTTGACCGGGAGTTTCAACTCATCAACGATGCTGATGATGCTTCCCCCTTTAGCTGTTCCATCCAGCTTGGACAGAAAAACTCCGGTGAGGCCGGAGAATTTGAGAAATTCCTTTGCCTGAATTAACGCATTCTGTCCGATGCTGGCGTCAAGAACGAGGAGAATCTCATGAGGGGCTCCCTCGATCTGTTTCGATATGACGCGTTTGATCTTTTCCAGCTCGCTCATTAAATTTGTGTTGGTGTGAATCCTTCCCGCCGTATCGATCAGCAGAAACTTGTAAGATTGGGCCTTGAATGAGTCTAAAGCGTCGAAAGTCACCGAGGCCGGATCTGACCCGTACTGACCTTTTATCACAGGGATATTCAGTTTTTTCCCCCACAAAACCAGCTGCTCTTGAGCGGCGGCTCTGAAGGTATCCGCGGCCACCATCAAGATGCTCATCCCTTTCTGCTTGAAATGATGAGCGAGCTTGGCTAAAGATGTCGTCTTTCCCCCGCCGTTCACTCCGACCATCATGATGACCGATTGAGAGTGATCCACGTTGAATTCCGAAGGAAATTGAGAAAGTATCTTTACGATTTCCTCTTCCAGATTTTTTTTTATAGTCTGGAAAGAATCGTTTTTTTTGCACTTTTCCCGCACAGCGCTAATGATTTTTTCAGTTGAGGACATTCCCACGTCTGCCAGGAGCATGGATTCAGTCAATTGGTCCAAAGTTTCATCCAGGCCTTGACTGCTGCGGAGAAGCTCACCAAATTTTTCAGTAAAGTTTTTCCGTGTTTCGGTCAGCTTTTCTCTGAGATTTCCGAGCATGGCACACTCATTATATTTTTCGTGCCTTTTAAAGTCAAAGGGAAGCCAGCGCCTTTTTCTTTGGCGACGGTCCCTTTTTTCTTTGGAAGTCAGGCTATCTGGTGAAGCAGCCATCCGGAGGCGAGCGTCGGAAGGGGGAAAACGGATCTGTTCCCCCTCCAAAGTGTCGATGGGGAAAATCCACGGGCTAACGAATCAGTTTGTCTGATTGTCCCTTTGTCACGGAAATAGAGAGGCTTACCAGTATCCTTTTTTTCTTTTTTAGTGAGTGAGATTATGTTAAATTTAAAATACCGATGAATGAAACGATCTGGGTATACAATCCCTCGCCCAAAGAGGCACACAGGCTCTCGCTTGAGCTTGGCATTCCTGTTGAAATCGCTCGGATTTTAGTCAGCAGGGGTATCAAAGACGCCGATACGGCTCACAAATTTCTGTACGGAGATTTGGACAGCCTTCATGATCCTTATCTGATGAAAGACATGAAAACGGCTGTGGAGAGAGTTAAACAGGCTGTGTCTCAGGGAGAAAAGATACTGATATTCGGCGACTACGATGTGGATGGGATCCTGTCTGTCGTGCTTCTCTCTAAAACCCTTGAGGACTTTGGAGCAGATGTCGATTATTTCATCCCGGATAGACTGAAATACGGATATGGGATTAAAGAAGAGTTTATCGATATCGTCAAGGAAAGAAACGCAACGCTGGTGATCAGCGTCGATTGTGGGATAAAGGCCATACCTTTTGCCCGAAGGGCGAGGAAGGAAGGGATTGATGTGATCGTTACAGACCACCATCTTCCAGGAGATTCTCTCCCGGAAGTGACCGCTATCCTCAATCCTGTTCTCAAAGACTCCGGATATCCGGATAATCGGTTGGCGGGGATCGGTGTTGTCTTCAAGTTCGTCCAAGCTCTCCTTGAGGAGGAAGAAAAATCTGCCTTTGTGGCTCCTTACATGAATTTGACTTCCATTGGGACGATTGCCGATGTCGCGGAATTGAAAGGGGAAAACAGGATTTTAGTCAAGTTTGGTCTTGAAACGATGGAAGAAGATTCCAACATAGGATTGTCAAGCCTACTGGAGGTCTGCGGCTTGAAGAGGCGGAGGGTATCAGTCGGAGATGTGGGGTTCAGGATCGGGCCGAGGATTAACGCCGCGGGACGATTGGGGAAGACTGACCTGGCTGTCCGGCTTTTCTTTACGGATTCAGTTGAAGAATCGATGGAACTCGCATCTCATCTTAATGATTTGAATTCACAGAGACAAAAAATTCAAGAAAAAACGTATACCCAAGCTCTGGATATGATACGAAAGAATTCACTGGATAAGCGCTACAGGTTGCTGATCCTGGGCTGTGAGGAATGGCACCGTGGGGTTATCGGAATAGTGGCCTCAAAGCTCAAAGATTCTTTCAACAGGCCGGTCCTCCTCTTTACCTATGAAGATGGGAAAGCCTGCGGCTCTGGGAGAAGTATCGGGGAATTCTCGATTATTGCCAGCCTGGATGAATGTAAGGATCTGTTCCTGAATTACGGGGGGCACAGAATGGCAGTGGGCTGCGTTCTTCCCCAAGAAAACATGGGAATCTTCAAAGAATCTCTAAATGCCATAGCCCGCGAGAGATTGTCCGAGGAAGACTTGAAAAGGAAAATTCGCATAGATTCAAAGTTAGAGTTCTCCAGCATAACATCTGGATTCATCGAGAAATATTTCCTTCTTTCCCCGTTCGGCGTGGGAAATCCCAAACCCATTTTTTTCTCCGAAGGAGTCGAGGTGGCGGGTGATCCTCAAAAAATCAAAGGAAAGCATAGCAAACTGCTGCTGAAGCAGAACGGAAGATTTTTTGAAGCTCTGGGATGGGACAGGATCGACTGGGCCCAGGACCTCCAGAGGAGTGGGAAAATCGATGTGGCCTATTCTTTTCAGTTCTCGGAATACCTTGGGGAAAATAAGCTCAGTCTTTCTCTGGAAGACATTAAAAAACGCCAGTAAAATCAAAGGGCAGAAATGGGGTTCATAAAAGCATTGAGAATCACGGTGGCCGTTTTGCTCGTGCTCGTGCTGGCTGTTATCGTGCGGTATTTTTTGACTCGGTCTTCTGAAGGCATCCATGTTCCGGTTCAATCTGATGATATCGCCCAAAAAAATATTGAGAAAAAGGAAAAAGTCGAGCTTGTCGAATACAAAGTGGAGGATGAAAGCCTTCATGTGAAGGCGGATAAGCATTATAGGGGTGAAGATAAAGAATATCACGCAGAGGGAAATGTGGAGATCGTCTTTGTTAAGGAGAGGGAAGGCAGGGATGTGATTCTGTACGGAAATAAGGTCGTTTATGATAAGGACATGACACGGTTTGTGTCATCCGGGCAAGGGAGAGCAAAATTCAAGGATCTGGTGGTTGAGTCTATCCTGCTGAAATATGACAACGAGAAGGAGATTTTCAGTACTGAGAGCGGAGTCAGTTTCTTTTCGCAGAAGCTCAAAGGATCTGCCCGAAGAATGACCTACCAAAAGAGGCCGGAAAGGCTGAGACTTCAGGAGAATGTCCGACTCCATATTTTGCCAAGAGATAAGTCATCCCCACCTCTGGAAATAACCGGAAAAAAGCTTGATTACAGTGAAAAAAATAAAAAGGGGAAAATAGAAGGAGGAGTTGAACTTTTCCGCGGGGAGAGTCGTGCTTCAGCCGAGATCGTGAAATTTGAAATGTATCCGGATGGAGAACAGATAAAGAGTTTGATTTTGGAGGAGAACGCCTGGGCGTCGTTGACAGAAGAAGAAGGAAGACCCCACACAAAAGAGAAGAAGTCTTCACTTTTTGATCAGAATGCAAGGCGGGAGATCGAGGGAAAAGAGATAATTTTAATATTCTTTCAAGACCCCCCGATCCTTCAGGAAGCGAAAGCCAGAGGAAACAGTTCCTTTAAGTTTTTTTCTTCGGACGAGAGCTTCACCTGGGTTCGAGCGGAATCAGGCAGGTTTGCTTTTGACAGGGAAGGAGAATTGACAGAATTTCATGCCTCAAAGAATGCCCGAATAGTGAAACAGGAGGTTGATCCCGATGAAACGCGTCTGATAGAGGGGAATGTTTTCATAAAAGAAAGAGATTCCGATGTTCTCTGGGTCCAGGGAAAAGGTCCGTATGAGGCGAAAGTCAGCTCAAGAAGCAGTGATGTGTTTGCCGAAGAGATGTTTATTTCTTTGGATACGAATGACCTGGAGGCAAAAAACGGAGTCAAGATGATTTTAAAAGCCAAAGAGGGAGAAGAAAAGCCTATCGGCATTTTCTCAGAGGAGCAGCCAGTGTTCATTCAGGCGCGAGATATGAGATATTTTGCAGAACACAAACGTTTTCTTTTTAACGAAAAGGTCAAGGCCTGGCAAGAAGAGAGAGTTCTGCGAGCTGGTGAGATCGAGCTATTCGAGGAAACGGGACAGATTTTCTGTAGAGGCAGAGTTGAATCCACGATGCCGCATACGACAAAAGAAGGAGAAGAGGAAAAATTAAAAATTTCTTCTGAGAAAATGACATATTTCCCCGAGGAGAATCGTGTCTTCTACCAGAATACATGTTCTTTAACCGTTAAAGACGTGACTCTTCAGGCGCAATCCATTTCAGTTCATACGGGTGAGCAGGATACAGGCATACAAAAAATCGTGGCCCGCACAAAGGTCGTTATCGTGCAGAAGCTGGGTGAGGCTCGAGGAGAAGAGGCCGTATACAACCCGGAAAATGAGTCGCTCGTAATCCTCGGAAATCCGGTTCTGATAGATAAGGACGGGGGGAGGACCGAGGGTCACAAATTGACTTTTCACATGGCCGATGATAGAATCCTCGTTGAAAATAAAGATAGAGAAAGGTCGGTAACCGTAATTAAACGTGAGAGATGAAAGACAATTTAGAAGCGATAAAGCTGGAAAAGGCCTATCAAAAAAAGAAAGTGTTAGACGGGATTTCTCTCTGTGTCAGCAGGGGAGAAATCGTGGGGCTTTTGGGGCCTAACGGCGCAGGAAAGACGACCACCTTTTCTCTAATCCTCGGACTCATTCCTCTCGACTCGGGTCAAATTCTCCTGGACGGAGAAAACATCACGGGTTTTCCGATGTATATCAGAGCCAGAAAGGGATTGTGTCTTCTTCCGCAAGAGCCGTCTGCTTTCAGAAAATTGAGTGTGGAAGACAACCTCCTCTCCGTTATTGAAACGAAGCGGAGTGATTATTTCAATAAGGATGGGGATGTCCAGAGGATCATGGAAGAATTCGGTCTGGAAGGACTGGCCAAAGCCAAAGCGTATACCTTGTCTGGTGGAGAGAGAAGACGGCTTGAAATCGCTCGAGCCCTGCTGACCACGCCGAGGTTTATCCTTCTTGACGAGCCGTTCACAGGAATCGATCCTTTGGCCATCCTGGATTTGCAGGACATTATACTGGCTCTCAAGAATAGAGGAATTGGGATCCTCGTAACGGACCACAACGTCCGTGACGCATTAAAAATCACGGATAGGGCCTATATTATCGATGGAGGGAAGATCTTAAAAGAAGGGACTCCTCAGGATTTAGTCTTTAGCCATGAGGTGAAAAAAAGTTACTTAGGAGAAGATTTCAGCCTCTCTTGATTTTGTGAATTAGAGTCTTAACGAGCATATCCATGGTTTTGAGACAACGACTCGACCAGCGGCAGGTTCAGAAACTGATACTTGCGCCCGCGCTTCAGCAGGCCATTAAACTCCTTCCGCTGACGAATCTGGAGCTTATCGAGATCATCGACACCGAACTTTCTCAGAATCCTATGCTGGAATTTGAGGAAGAAACCGAAGAAAAAGCTTCTGAAGAAGGGACAGAAGGGGGAGAAAAAGACAAGCCAGAGGCCGAAAAAGAACAAGAGTCGGCACAGGAAATCTCAGAGGAGGGTGAGGTTTTTGATTCTCAAGAAGAGGGGGAAGACGCAGAGTTTGAATCTTATTTTCAGGAATATTTTGATGATGGATTTCGTCCCGTTTTCCAGGAAAAAAAGGAGGTCCCCTCTTTGGAGAATATCGTGCCTGAGAGCACAACACTCTGGGATCATCTCAACTGGCAGGCCAACCTGACTTTTTTCAATGCAAAGGACAAAGAAATTGCCCTGTATATTATCGGCAATATCAATGAGGATGGCTATTTGACAACCTCCGAGGAGGAGATCGCGGAAACGCTCAATGTCTCTGTGAAGAAGGTCAGCCGGATTCGGGAAAAGATCAAAGGATTTGACCCGATCAGTATCGGAAGCCTGACGCTCAAAGAAGCTCTGTTGATGCAGATGGATTATTTTCAGGTTAAAGATGATGTCACCCGAACAATCGTAGACGATCATCTTCATCTTCTGGAAAGATCAGATTACTCCCAATTGGCCAAAGTTCTCAGGATTCCTCTTTCGTCTGTGAAATACCACATTGAGGTTATCAAGCACCTGGATCCGACCCCTGGAAGAAAATACAGCCAGGAGAGGACGTCTTACGTTGTCCCTGATATAGTCGTGACAAAAGAGGATGATGAGCTCAGGATCACGTTGAATAAAGAGGGCCTTCCCCGGCTCAGGATCAACAGCTACTACAAAAAGCTCCTGGCTCAGGCCTCAAAAGATAATCCTGATGCTTACCGTTATTTGAAGGATAAAATGAAGAAGGCCTTCTGGTTCTTGCGGAGCTTGGACCAGCGTGATCAGACGATTTACAAGGTGGCGAAGTATATCGTGGATAAGCAGAAGGACTTCATCGAGAAGGGGATTGAGTATATCAAACCCTTGACTTTGGTCGAATTGGCTCAGGAGATAGGCGTCCATGAGTCTACTGTCGGTCGAGTGGTGGCCAACAAGCACATGATGACGCCGAGTGGAGTTTTTTCTCTGAAGTATTTTTTCCATAAATCCATATCTGGGGATTACGGGGAAGGAATCTCTTCTTTGCGGATCAAAGAAAAGATCAGGAAGGTTGTGGATAACGAAGATAAAGGGCGGCCTCTCAGCGATATCGAGATTGGCGAGATATTGGCCAAAGAAAACTTTAGAGTTGCCCGGCGGACCGTGACCAAGTACAGAAAGCAGCTTGAGATTCCTCCTTCACACATTCGGAAGAGAAAATTTAAAATGGAGAAGGCTTGATGAACATCAATTTTACGGCGCGTCATACACGTATCACTCCTGAAATAAAAAATTATTGTGAAAAAAGGCTTCAATCCCTGGAGAAAGTGCTGGGACAAAAAGTTTCAGCGGATCTCATCCTTTCTATCGAAAAATACAGGCATAAGGTTGAGATCAACATGCGCATCAAGAGAGCCCTTTTGAATGCAGTGGAAGAGACCAATGATATGATGAGTTCTCTTAATCTGGCATTTGACAACATCGAGAAAAGAGTCAAAAAGGAGCGGGATAAACTCAGAGAGAGGAAAAGAAGGAGGGGAAAGGAAAAAGAGATTTTGCCTCCAGCTCCCGAGACAGAAGAGCCGATGAGAAGAATTATCAAATCTCCAGATTTTTCTTTAAAACCCATGTCTCTGGAGGAAGCGTTTATTCAATTCGATCTGGATAATAAAGATGTTTTTGTCTTTAGAAAGTCGGGGACTGAAAAATGGGCGGTCATTTACCGGAGAAAGGACGGGAATTACGGGCTGGTGGAACCTGAATGAATCTTCATGAACGAGAAGGACGATGAAACTCCATAATTTATTGATTAAAGATATGGTTATCGAAGAGTTGGATTCTCACGACAGGAAAGGGGCTCTCAAAGAAATGGTCAGCTTCCTGAAAAGGAGAAAAAAGATAAGCAAAGAGAAAGAGCTGTATGAGAAGCTTCTCCAAAGAGAAGAACTGGGAAGCACGGCCATCGGAGAAGGGGTTGCGATTCCTCACTGCAAGATGAAAGGAGTCAAGAATCCTATCGTATTGCTGGCTATTTCGAGAAAGAGTATCGATTTTCAGTCCTTGGATGGAAATCCCTCCAATATTTTTTTCCTGGTTGTGTCGTCTCCTGATAATCCCAGCCTCAACCTCCAGATCCTTGCCGCGATTGCGAGTCTTGTTCGAAAATCTGAGTCTCTCCTGAAAAAAATTCTGAAGGCCAAAAATGCCAGCCACATTCTGGAGATCATTCGAGAAGAAGAAGAGAAATTGAGTGAGTAGCGATAAAGATTTTTTAATCGAAGTCAGAGAATTCTTCCGGGATTCAAGAGAGTTTTTGAAGCTGGTGCCGGTTACGGGTAAAGTCGGGTTTTCAAGAAAAACGGCTCTGTCTTCCTTCAAAATGGACCGATGGCCCGTTAAAATCTGGGGAAAGAAGAACTTCGATGACCTGGGCAATTTGTCCTCTGTGGAGCGGAAGAGATTCCTGAAGAAGAAATTGGGGGAGGGGACATTCTGCGTGATCCTGTCAGAGGGTCTTCACTTTTTTTCCGGAGTCATCGAGGAGGCACGGAAGAAACGAGTGCCTCTTTTTGAGACCGAACTCTCGCAGAGGAAATGTCGGGAAGAAGTGAAGAGGTTTGTCAACAGCCTCGATGTGCGGCAGGTCAAAATTTCTGCCGGATTACTCCAGATATCCGGTCAAGGAGTCTTGATCACGGGTGACAGCGGGATTGGAAAGAGCGAAAGCGCTTTAGAGTTGATCTCCAGAGGATACCGCTTTATCTGCGATGATGTTGTTCTGATTCAGAAAAAAGCGAACAATACATTGGTCGGATCGGCCCCTCCACTCTCCAGAAATTTTATGGAAATAAGAGGACTGGGGATTATTAATATCAAGGAGATTTTTGGACAGAAGTCTGTGATGAAACAGACCAGGATTGACTTGATCATACGGTTGAAAAAATTACAGAAAAAAAGAAAGGAACATGATCGTCTGGGTCTCAAGTTTCCCGAGGATTACAATATTCTGGGAGTCAAGATTCCGATGATCAATATCCCAGTCGCTCCGGGACGCAATATCGCAACTTTGATAGAGGTGGCCTGCAAAGTCCATCTTCTCAGGAAAAAGGGTTACCTGGCCTCCCAGGACATAGTGAGAAAGCTTGATCGTGCGCTTTCAATCCAGTGAATATGGGAAAAAGCAGGATGAAAAGCGAAAAATTTTTGATTATCACCGGATTATCCGGTTCGGGCAAGACTGTCGTCAGCCGGTTTCTTGAAGATTTAAGCTATTATTGTATTGACAACCTCCCGGCCAAGCTGATCCCTAATTTTGTCGATCTCTGGAAGAGGAAAGAAGTCGAGATCGAAAAAGTCGCGCTGGTGATAGATGTCCGGGAAGCCGGATTTGAGACAGAGTTTCTCGAGGTTTTAGAACAGATCAGGAAGAGAGTGACGCCGCGGTTAATTTTTCTCGAAGCCTCCGACGAGACTCTTCTCAAGAGATTCAGCGAAAGCAGGCGGCCGCATCCTCTGAAAAGCAGAAAAACCATCCTGGAGAGCATTCGGCTGGAGAGAGAGAGGATGGCCGAAGTCAAGAGATTAGCGGATGAGGTTTTCGATACGACCGACACCAATATAACCCAACTCAAGGACCTGCTCACCAGGAGATTTTTAAAGAAAAAGACCGAAAAGATGCAAACCCGGGTTCTCAGTTTTGGTTACAAATACGGCGTTCCTCTGGAATCGGATTTGCTGTTTGATACAAGATTCTTACCCAATCCCTTTTATACGGATGAGCTCAGGGACAAAACCGGACAAGACAGCGAAGTCAAGAACTATGTCCTGGAAGACAAAGAAACACAAAAATATCTGGGCGAGTTGAAACACTTCATGGACTTTGTAATTCCGAGATTCGTGAAGGAAGGGAAAAGCCATGTGACAATTTCTATAGGGTGTACAGGGGGAAAACACAGGTCTGTAATAATTGCCGATGAGATGAGAACCTATCTCAAGAATAAAGGATTGTCTGTCAGGATTTATCACCGGGACCTGTACAAATAATAGGGGGACGTTCCCCAGGGTACCACCTTAGCTCATTCTTTCGAGTATTCTGACTGTCTTTTACATAATACTCTATTGAAGATGTGCTGAGAGGGCTAAAGCGGCACCCTGGAGAACGCCCCCTTTTACTTTTGTTGAAAAATACTTAAGATTCAACGCATGAAATGGTAAAATGTCTAAGGCAGTGATTCTGAGACTGAAATCCTGATGTGAATGGCCATTGTTTAATCTGAAGGAATGAGACAATGATCGGTGGGCTTATTGTATCGCACGGGAAATTAGCGGAAGAACTTCTGAATGCTCTGACCATAATCATCGGGGAGGCCGTCAACATAGAAGCCATTTCGATCGGGTGGTATGATGACGTTGAGGAGTCAAAAAAGAGAATCAGCCAGAGCCTGAAAAAGATTGACCAGAAAAATGGGGTCGTGATTTTTACGGACATGTTCGGCGGAACAGCTTCCAACCTGAGCTTCTCTTTTTTAAAGGATAACCGAGTGGATATCATCACGGGAGTTAACCTCCCGATGCTTATCAAATTCGTATCTCTTCAGAGAAGCAATAATTTGAAGGAAGTGGCCAAGAAGGTTTACGAACAGGGAAGAAAGAATATCCACCTTGCCAGTGATCTTTTGAAATCCAAGTATTAATACCACCGAATCCATGCTCACAAAAAGAATCACCATAAAGAACAAGTTGGGGATGCATGCGAGAGCGGCCGTGAAATTTGTCAACACGGCCAACCGGTTCAGTTCAACGGTCAGGATTGTTAAAGATGGGGATGATATAGACGGAAAGAGCATCCTGGGAATCTTGACTTTGGCCGCTGTTCAGGGAACGGAGATTATCTTGAAGGTATCTGGAAAGGATGAAGACAGGGCGCTCAGTGCCCTTGTCGGGCTTATAAACAATAATTTTTTGGAAAAAGAGTGATTCTTCCATGGAATATTTCAGGTTGAGAGGAATCGGCGTTTCCCCTGGAATCGCGATTGGTGAGGTTTCTCTCACGGAGAGGGTTGCTTTTACCGAGCGGAAAGATCTCATCTCTCCGGATAAAATCGAGCAAGAGCTGGGGAGGCTGGCCAAGGCGGTCAAGAGGACAAAAACTCAGTTGACACGAATCAAGGAACAGATCAAGAAGAAAGTGGGAGAAGAACATTCTTTTATCCTAGAAGCGCATCTGCTCATGCTCGAAGATAAATCGATGCGCTCGGGCCTTGAAAGAATCATCAGAGAAGAGGGTTGCAGGGCAGAATGGGCTCTTTCCCGTATTCACAAGAAATACAAAAATCTTTTTGAATCTATCAGCGATGAGTATTTCAGACAAAGGCAGTCCGATATCTCTGATGTTTTAACAAAAATTTACAGAAATCTTGAGATTCTGGATAAGAAAAAAAAGGATGATGAAAAGGAAAAGATATTGGTGGCTCATGATCTCCTTCCTTCTGAAGCCGCGTTGAAATTGAGCAGGGGGAATGTCTTGGCAGTCGCCATAGATATGGGAGGGCAGACATCTCACACTGCCATTCTGGCCCGCTCTTTGAACATCCCTGCCGTGCTGGCCCTCCGCAATATTTCTCAGAGAGTCAGGGATGGAGACTATATCATTGTGGATGGAACAGACGGAGAAGTCATCGTCAATCCTCCTCTGGCAATCCGGAAGGAGTTTTTCGATAAAAAGGAAAAGTACGACGATTACCGAAAGGAGCTGAAAAAAACAGCAAAACTGGAAGCCTCGACACTTGATGGATTCCGTTTTTGTCCTTTGGCGAATATCGAGCTTCCTGAAGAGGTGAAGCCCGCACTTTCTCTGGGGGCTGAGGGGATTGGTCTTTTTCGCTCTGAATTTATCTATCTCCAGAGTACCTCTCTCCCCTCGGAAGAAGACCACTATTCGATTTATTCTCAGATTGCCAAAGATGCGGCTCCTTTTCCGGTGTACATAAGGACCATAGACATTGGGGGCGAGAAAAATCTGCCTCAGTTGAAGATAGAGAAAGAGCCAAATCCCGCTTTGGGTTTGAGAGCGATCAGGTTTTCATTGCGGGATATCGACTTGTTCAAAATCCAGCTCAGAGCGATACTGAGGGCCAGTTCCTTCGGAAACGTCCGGATTCTCATCCCGATGGTGACGGAGATCGAGGAAGTCGTGGAAATCAAGATGCTTCTGAGTGAAGTCCAAGAGGAACTCAGACGAAAGCGGCAGAAGTTTGATGAAAATGTCCCTTTAGGAGTGATGATCGAAGTCCCTGCCGCTGCGGCTATGACAGACTTATTGGTGAAGGAAGTGGATTATCTCAGTATAGGAACCAATGATTTGATCCAGTATTACCTGGCGGTCGACCGCTCGAATGAGTTTGTTTCCTATTTGTACAAACCTCTTCACCCTTCGATCCTGAGGTTGGTCAAGCTCATCATAGAGACTGCCCAGAGAGGAGGGAAGGAAGTGGCGGTTTGCGGTGAGATGGCGGCTGAGCCCCTGGCCGCACTGGTTTTACTCGGCTTCGGATTAAGGAACTTCAGCATGAACCCGATTTTTATCCCGAAGATCAAGAAGGCTTTGCGTTCTGTTGAGCTCAAAACCGTGAAGAAGGTCGTCAGGGAGGCGATGAATCTTAAAACAGCTCAAGAGATCGAAGAGTTCATCATCGAGAAAATACTGGTTAAACATCCCAACGCTTTCCTGACAGGAAAAGTGATTTGACGCTTTCCCTCTCTTTGCTTTGGCTCATCCTGGGAGCCATGAGCACCCCGGGAATAAAGAAAATTGTCGGATTCTTCTTCCAGACATAGTAATTGAAGCTTACGGAGGCTGGAGTATCCGGGGAAGTTGAAACCGTCTCACCACATTGTGGGCGCCATATCAATAGGGAATAGAGACTCGTCATGAGGCCTTCTCTTTATGGGTGGGAACTTCTAAATGTGGCAGCTTGAAACATGCACTTTTCTATCGGTGTTTGAGTCTGTGACCGGGCACTGATAAATCTGTGCAGAGAGAGACTGTTATTACGAAAACGTGGTGTCAGGTTCGGTTGTTTTAATTTCGAATTCAGTCAAGCGGTTAATGAGATTTCTGTCCTTAAAATATTTTTTAACTTCAGCGGCTTTTTTCTTCTCGAACACTCCAATTAATCTCTTGTAGCCCGATTCGTCATAAAAGTAAATGACTTTCTTGACTTTTGCTTTTTTTAGTGCTTCGTCGATTTGTCTTTGAAGACTAATGTCTTGAACGGATTGCATTGTCTTTCTCCCGCCTCTCATTATGCAAAAATCGTGCCAATATGATTCTCAAAAGCCGAGTTTCCCTATCAGGACTCTGACTTGAATTTCCGGTTGCAGTGTAAATATTTTTTGCAGCTGTAAATATTTTTTTCATAAACAATCCTGATTGTTTTGGAAAAGAGCCCGATTTCCTTGAATCCTCCTTCTGTGGGAAACCGGGTTTCCCTCGTCTGCGTTCCCGGAAAACACACAAGCTCGGACTGCCTGTGAAGAGGCGTATCCTTTATTCTTTGCATCCTTCAGGCAGTGTTGCTATCATAAATGCGTAAGCATCTTTATTTCCGTGATAATGAAAAAGTCAGGCGAACTCATTCGTCAGCCCGTGTATTTTCCCCATCGGCACCTTGGAGGGGGAACAGCTCCGCTTTCTCCCTTCCAACGGTCGTTCAACCTTCGGTTTAACTCCCTGCCTCCCCTTCTCGGGCTTCGCCCTGCGACCAAAGGGGCATACTCCCTTGGAACCCCCCGACCGATTTGCTGCACAAATCAGTCCAAATCCGCATATTCCTCGGCTCGCTCTCCTCTGCGAGGAACCATGCCCGCTCGCCTCCGGATGGCTTCCTCACCAGATCGCCTGACTTCCAAAAAAATTATCACAGAAATAATGACGATTCCTATAAATAAAGGCTTAGGAAATTGAGGAAGCCTTCTGTATTGAGACCTGGCGATGAATGATACTCTCAAAAAGGTCGCTTCCAGGATAGAGGATTCCCGGTATGTGGTGGCGTTTACAGGCGCAGGCATTTCTGCAGAATGCGGTATTCCCACATACAGAGGAACGGACGGACTCTGGAATAAATATGACCCGAATCGATACGCGAACATCGGCTATTTCCTGAGAGATCCGTCCTATTACTGGAATTTTTTCCGGGAAGTGCGGTATCCGTTGCTCAAGAAATCAAAACCAGGCCAAGGACATCTGGCCCTGGCTGAGATGGAAGCTTTGGGGCATTTGGAAACAGTCATTACACAGAACATAGACGGGCTTCATCAAGAGGCGGGTTCTTCATCGGTCGTTGAATTGCATGGGACCACACGGAATATGTCCTGCATGGGCTGTTCGAGGAAATACACTATGGAAGAAGCCTTTGACAGGCTGAAGGACACAAGCCCCCCACTCTGTGAAGACTGCCAAGGCAAGCTCAGGCCAGATGTGGTCTTTTTTGGCGAAGCCCTGAATCCTCAAACTCTCGCTTCAGCCTTCAAAGAGGCGGGAGAATGCGATTTTCTTCTTGCTGTGGGAAGTTCTTTAGTCGTTTATCCGGCTGCCGCGATTCCGCAGAAAGCGAGGCAGAACGGCGCCTATCTGGCAATCATCAATAAGGAAGAAACAGCCCTGGACCATGAAGCGGATGCTGTGCTGCATGGAGAAGCGGGCAGGGTGCTTCCTCAGATAGTCCGCAGCTTGAAGAAGAAATGAAATAGAGGGATCATTTCAGGGAATACGGCACCTTGTTGATTTAAAAGAGACCGTCATGCACGATTAATCCAGGAGGATGTCTTCCTTTTTTACGACTATTTGAATTAGGATCTTCCGTAGTCATCCTGCAGGCGGACTATATCCGATTCATCTGAATGGCCGAGCCAAATCTCCATAATCCTGGCGTTTTCTCGGCCGATACAGCGGAGACGATGCGGAGTTTTGCGAGGAACAAAGATTTCTTCGTTCTTTTCGGGTTGCCAGACTTTATCCCCGACAGTCACTTCTAATCCCTCGTCCAGAATAACCCAAAATTCACTGCGGCGGTGATGGTACTGGAGAGAGAGAATCCCTCTCGGCTCGACAGTTATGATCTTGATGCTTCCAGCCTGTTTATGGGGAAAGGAACGAAATTTTCCCCAGGGCCGGATGTCTTCCTGAATTTCTTTTCGAAAATTTTCCAAATCGTTATTCTTATCTGAGGCCATGGACACTCCCCCTCTCGATTGCGTTTGTGATCACCATCGCTTTTTTTGGAAGTTTATTCTGGGATTGTCCGCATCCTGGACTACCTGTGGAGACCCTCCTCTCCTGAAGCCTCTTTTTTTTGAATGCTCGATTCGGTACAAGAAAGAAAGGGAACCCACTGGGGGGATGCCGCGCTTCTGGACAATCCTTCAAGAAAAGTATGCGATCGAATTCGAATAACTCAAATTAAAACGGAACCTCATCTTCGTCATCCCATTCTTTTTCTGTTGATGAAGACTTCTCCTCAGGGAATTCAGGGGACGCAGACTCTGGTTCTTGAGTCTGCGGCTTTTCTGCGAAGTCATCTTTTTTGCCGAGAAGGACGATATTTTGGGCCTCGATCTCAGTCGTCGACCTTTTGTTCCCGTCTCTGTCCTGCCAGGTTCGGGTTCTCAATTTTCCCTCCAGGTATATTTGTTTCCCCTGATTGAGATATTTCTCGCAGAATTCGGCCAGTTTGCCCCATGTCACGATGCGGTGCCATTCGACACGAATGTCAGATTCGGTGGTGTTCGGGTTGTAGTAGCGCTCGTTCGTCGCAAGAGAGAACTTGGCCACAGCCCTTTCTGTTTGAGGGAGGTACCTCAGCTCAGGATTTTGACCCAGACGGCCGATAAGGATGACTTTATTGAGGCTGTTAATGTCTCTCATTTTCTGATTTCAGCTCCTTGATTTTTTGTTGTGCGATCTTTGTCTCCTCCTCGAGAGGGTATTTGCTCACCAGAAGTTTGAATACGGCCAGGGCCTCTTCTTTCTTTCCGAGCTCGGCAAGGCTGAGTCCTTTTTTGAGATAGGCTGCGGGGATTTTGTCTCCGCGGGGGTAGTTCAGGATAAGATCATCGAATTGTTCGATGGCTTCCTCGTGCTTTTTCTGGCTGAAATAACATTCCCCGATCCAGTAGAGAGAATCGTCGACCAGAGGGCTTTCCGGGAACTGTTCCCTGTACATTTTAAATCCGTCAATAGCCAGGTCAAAATTCCCGTTTCTGTAGTCTGAATACGCCATGTTGAATACTTCTGCTGGGGATAGAACAGCCGCGGGAGGAGTGGGAGTCTCTTCATCGAGTTGCTCTTTCTCCTTCGGCTCTGTGTCTTTTTTTTCGGGAGGTGCGGATTCTGACTCTGGGCCGGATGATTTTTCCTCAGCCTGTTCTGAGGGGACGAGAGAAGCTCTTTTTATTTCAATCAGTTCCTCAGAGATTTTTGTGAGCTGAAGGCTCATCATCTCTAATTTTTCGAGGAAAACTTGAGATTGAGCCGGGATTTTTCTCTGCTCCTGCTTGAAACTGGCCTGTTCGGATTGGAGAGACTTAGCCAGCTTCAGGAGTTCTTCGAGTTGTCCCTTGATAAGATTGATGTTTTCGGTATTTTTATCAATCTGTTGTTTGAGCTGCAGGAATTGCTGCCTGAGGAGCTGGACGTCTTTATAGATTAACTCGTATGTCTTCTGTTTCTTATCTGTTCCTGCGGAGACAAGCGGCAAAAGCAGGATGAGTGATATCCCGATGAGCCTTTTGCTCATATACTACTTTCCGATAATCTTGAATTGAGCTCTCCTGTTTTTCTGCCAGGCATCTTCATTGTGTTCGGGGTCGATCGGCTGGCTTTTGCCGTAGGAAATGATTTTAATTCTGTCGGCGGAAATACCAAGAGAGACGAGATAATCAAGAGTGCTTTTGGCTCTTTTCTCTCCCAGAGCGAGGTTGTACTCCTCTGTTCCTCTCTCGTCACAGTGACCTTCGATCAGGATGTGGATAGATTCGAATTGCTTGAGCCACTCCGCGTTGGTTTCGAGAGCCGGTTTTGCGTCATCCCGGATGAAATACTTGTCAAAATCAAAATGAATCATTTCCAACGGAGCTTCGGCATTCATTTCATCGAAAGATTTCTGAAGGAATATTTCTTCTTCAGTGAGCATGGGTTCTTCGACCATTGGCTCTTCCTCCACTTCTTCGACCACGGGTTGCTCTTCAATCACGGGCTGTTCTTCTTCCATGGGTTCCGGGGGAGGCGGCGGGGGAGCTTCCTCTACTTTTTTCTTGCAGGAGATCATGAAGGAGAAAATAAGTAGAAATGCTAAAGAGAAAATAGCTAATTTTTTCATCTCAACTCCTTAGGTTTGATTTTTCGCTCTCCTTGCTTTGTCAGGGGAGCCTTTCCTTATCTCTATATCTTATACAATCAAAAAAGTGATATGTCAACACGTAGAGCCAAGAACTTTTATCTTCTTTAACACTCCCTTCAAGGACAGGGAGGAGGAATCCCTCCCCGTGCATAAAATTCAAGTCGTGGGGTCCTCCCCCGATTATCTTGACCAATCGGGAAGTTTATTGTTTCCCCGAGACGTGAGTCGTTTCAAATTGAGACTGTCGTAGTCGATCGTGTAAAGCTGGATCGAACCGCTGAGGTTCGAAGAAAATATCAGATGTCGACCGTTTGGCGACCAGGACGGAGATTCATTGCGGGCGTTGCTCTCTGTCAACTTGATGATCTTGTTCGTCCTGAGATTCAGCACGTAAATATCGAATATCTGGTCTACTCGGGAGACATAGGCAATTCTGTCTCCTGTTGGAGACCAGGCTGGCGCGTCATGGTAACTTCCTCCGAAACTCACTCTGCGGACATTGGACCCCTCCGCATCCATCACATAGATTTGAGGAGTTCCTCCCCGATCAGAGGTAAAGGCGATCTCCCGGCTGTTGGGTGACCAGGAGGGGGACGTGTCAATGGCGTTATTGAAGGTCAGTCTTTTTATTTTTGTCCCGTCGCTGTTGGCGACATAGATCTCTGAATTTCCCTCTTCGACAGTGGAACAGAAAGCCAGTTTTTTCCCGTCAGGAGAAAAGGCTGGAGCAAAGTTTGTCCCTGAAGATGTCACCTCCGTTCTGACTCCTTCATAGGGATTGTAGATGTATAATCCGGCTTCAGTCCCCCTGTAAGAGGTGTAGGCGATTTTTTTCGCATCCGCCGACCACGCCGGCATGTAATCTATAATTTTATTGAATGTCAATCGTGTCTGGTTTTCCCCGTCGTAATCCATCATATACAGTTCATCGCTTCCGTCTCTGTCGGATATATAAACGACTTTGGAGGTAAAAATCGGTTTTTCTCCGTAGATTTTCATGATTTCATCAGCCATTTTATGCGCGACCAGGCGAATAAGGGATTCAGCGGATTGATAACGTTTGCCGAAGATGAATCGACCGCTCTTCACATCGTAGACTTTGCCCTCGAAAAGAAAGTCTTTTTTCTCGCTTTCGGAAAGTATTCCCACCAACAGAAGCGTAGCCTGAATGGATTCCCAGTCCTTAAAGTGAATTTTTTTGGGGTTTAAAGATCTTATATAACTGTAATGACTTTTGGGCAATAGCTGGAAAACGCGGCTGTATTCGAGGTCAGCGGAGATGATTTGATGAAGCGTTTCTCCGTAGGACTGTATTTCAGGTGCGGTACTCTGAGAGATAAACTCAGGGAGTGCCAGTGGGATGGCCGGCATCCCATCCTTTATGCTGATGACAACTTCCTGTTGGGAAAAAGCGATGATGGCTCCCAAACATAAGATGATTGTGCCCGCCAGAATCAGTGATTTTTTCATTTGGAGTGCTCGAAAATCAAGTATATCCCGAGATAATCATCCTCGTAGGCTCTTGGTAAGGGAGGAAAAGGCGCTGATGTCTGGACAGCCCGGAGAGCGGACATATCAAGAGACCGAATACCGCTTGATTCCTCAATTTTTAGATCAGCGACCTGGCCGTTTTTTTGGATCTTAAAATAGACTGTCGTTTGGAAATTTCCGGAGATTCCCGGATCGAGAAGAGAAGTGAACCAGTTGCCCGACACTTTATCGATGATGATCTGAAGATAGTAGGTGTAGGGAAAATTGGAGAGGCCGATCTGGGAAGAAAACGCAGATCCTGCGGCAGCTCCACCTCCTGTGCCTGTTCCTCCGGTGCCTGAACCGCCTCCGCCTATCCTGACTCCGCTTCCCGCCTCTGATCCTTTTGCGCTTCCTTCTTTGGACGGAGTCCCTTCAGGAGCTCTTTGTGTGATCCGTTGGGATTTTTGAATCGCCGCCTTTTTTTCTGTCTCTGGTTTCTCTCCTTTTTTGGGTTTTTCGACGGGATACCTGAATGAAGAGGTTGATTCCTGCTGGATTTTCTGTGGAGTGGTGAGGTCTCTGAGTGTCTCTCTTTTAGGGAGAGGTGTGTCTACGGTTTGAACTCCTCCAACTCCGCCCGAGCCTCCTCCTCCTGGAAGGGAAACGACGCTCACGTAATGAATCATTTCTTTACTTTTGGATCTTGGCAGACGCGGAGAAAGAACCGCAAGGATGAGAACAACCATATGGACAGTGAGAGAGAGGACGACCGCCCTTTTGAACGCCATGCTGTTTCGCGCAATCGCCGTCATTTTATTCCTTTTTTTCAGACTCTATCGGCCTTGTGATCAGCCCGATCTGTTCGATGCCGGCTTTTTTGCTGATATCCATGATACGCATGATAAATCCGTAGGGAAGATTCTCATCTCCTCGAATAAAAATGATTTTTTTCTCTTTTCCGAAGAAGTATTCTTTTAATTTTTGTTCGAGCAGAAACTGGTTGATGACAGAATCCTCGATATGGATGTATTTGTCCTCGGTGATAGTCAATGTTAAACCTTCTTCTGAAGGCGCGGATTCCGTTTCTGCCTGAGGAAGACTGACTCCGATACCGGTTTGCATCATCGGGGCTGTGACCATGAAGATGACCAGGAGGACAAGCATGACATCCACGAAAGGCGTGACGTTGATCTCGGACAGAGAGGTTCCGAGCTGGCGCCTCCTGAGATGAGGTGTTTTAAGAGCCATAGAGTCTTTCCGCGATGCCCAAGAATTCGAGGGAAAAATCCTCGATTTCAGTGATGATGTCTTTGATCCGGTGGAGGTAGTAGTTATAGGCAATGACTGCTGGAATGGCGGCAAAGAGACCGAGAGCTGTGGCGATCAGAGCTTCCGCGATTCCCGGAGCGACGGTTACGAGACTTGCTGATCTTTGGACTTCAATATTCAAGAAGGCATTCATGATTCCCCAGACTGTACCGAACAGGCCGATGAACGGAGTCGCGCTGCCTGTCGTGGCCAAAAAGCTCATCATGGTTTCCAGCTTTGAAATTTGCTGGTTGGATGCTCTTGACAGAGCTCTGTTTATGCTTTCGAGCCCATCTGGGGGCAATTTTCCCTGGTTGGATTTGGTGAGATGGGCCAGCTCTTTGTATCCAGCCTGGAAGAGAGATGCGACGGGGCTGGCGCGGTATATTTTGGACGCCTTATTCACCTCGGAGAGGTCGCTGCTCCGGCGGAAAACTTTGAGAAACTTCTGAGATTGGAAAGAAGCGGACTTCAGTGTTTTTCTTTTAAAAAAAATAACTGCCCAGGAAAATACTGAGAAGAAGAGGAGGATCAGAAGGACCAGTTTTACAACAAAACTGGCATCGATTATGAGCTTGAAGACGTTCATGGTCTAAAGAAAAAAATTAGCACATGCCTGTTTTAAAGTCAAACTCCTGATCCCGATTGACAAAGTTAAGATGAAATAATAGATTTGTCTTTAATCCAGACTCTGAGTTTGAGGCGAATCATGAACAAAGTTTTGAAGGCGGAAAAGAGATTTCACCCCGCCCAGGTTCTGGCGATAAGCTTCATTGCCGCTATCATTATCGGAACATCTCTCCTTCTTCTCCCCATCAGCACGACGGAAGGACCTATTTCTCTCGTGGATGCCCTGTTTACGGCAACTTCCGGCGTGTGTGTTACAGGACTTATCGTCCAGGATACAGCCACCTATTTCACTCCGTTCGGACAGATCGTCATACTCTTCTTGTTTCAACTCGGGGGACTGGGAATCATGACGTTCTCGACTCTTATCCTTCTGGTGGCCATGAAGAAGATATCGATCAAAGACAGAATCCTCATCCAGGAGGGATTTCATCATCGAGCACCCAGAGATGTGAAATCGCTGATCAAAAGAATATTCCTGTATGCGTTGCTCTTCGAGGGGGCCGGGACGCTTTCATTTTTCCTCCGGTGGCAGAAGGACCTCCCCTGGCTCCGGGCGCTCACTCATTCGGTCTTTCATTCCGTATCGGCCTTTTGCAATGCCGGATTCTCCCTGTTCAGCGATAGTTTTCTTTCCTACAGAGGAGACGCTTGGATAAATGTCACGCTTTTTGTGCTGATCGTTTTTGGGGGATTGGGTTTTCTCGTCCTGAGCGAAGGGAAAGGTATTCTATTAAATATTTTTAGAAAGAAGAAAAACCCAATCTCTCTTCACACCAAATTGGTCCTCACCATGACCTCTGTCCTCATCCTCTTCTCTTTTGTATCTTTTCTGGCCATCGAATGGAATCGCTCGCTGCAGATGTTTTCTTTTAAAGAAAAGATTCTCTCTTCTCTTTTTCAAGTCGTGACGCCCCGGACAGCCGGCTTTAACACCATGGATCTGAATTCTCTGAGCTCCGCTGCGGTTTTTCTCTTGATCATGTTGATGTTCATCGGAGCCTCCCCAGGTTCCACGGGGGGCGGTGTCAAGACCAGTACTGTGGGAGCGATATTCGCTTTCATGAGATCGAAAATAGCGGCCAGAGATTCAGTCAGTCTCTATAGAAGAACTTTACCTGTGCAGTCGATCACGAAGGCCTTTACAATCGTGACTCTGGCAGTGGGCATCATTTGTCTGGCTGCGTTCACACTCTTGATCACTCATCCCTGGGCAAGCCTGAAGGATGTCCTTTTTGAGGCTTTTTCCGCGTTCAGCACTGTCGGGCTTTCTCTGGGTATGACTCCAAAGCTCTCTTCACTGGGCAAAGTGGTGATCATCCTCACCATGTATATCGGCAGGATCGGGCCTTTAACTCTGTTGTACGCATTCAGCCGTCAGAAAGCCTTTGGGGAATACGAGTATGTTGAAGAAAACGTGATGATAGGATAGAATCGGTGAAGGAGTTTTGATCATGAAATTCGCAGTCATAGGTCTCGGGAGTTTTGGTCACAATGTGGCCAGAACCCTTTACGAGAAAAAAAATGAAGTCCTGGCCGTGGATGTCGACAAGGAAAAGATTGAAGACGTTAAGAATTTCGTGTCTCATGCGGTGAATATGGATTCAGCGGATAAGGAAAACCTTCAGGCTCTCGGGATCCAGGATATGGATGTTGTTGTCGTCAGCCTCGGGCCGGAGATGGAAGCTTCCATTCTTACGGTGCTCTATTTGCATGAGATGGGAGCTCAGCGCATCGTCGCCAAAGCCCTGACCGAAGACCACGCCAAAATCCTGGAGGCTGTCGGAGCCACTGAAGTCATCTATCCGGAAAAGGATATGGCTGTCAAAACCGCTCTGAAACTGAGCTGTCCCAACATACTGGAGTACCTGCCTTTAACGAGCGGGATTGGAATTCAGGAGATCGCTCCTCCCGTAAAGTTTATCGGCAAAACCCTAAAGGACCTTGACCTGAGAAACAAGTACGGGATACAGGTTCTCGCCATCAAAGAGATCATTCCAGAAAAAACGACTTTTGTTCCCCTGGCGGATTTTGTCATTAAAGACAGTGATATTCTTGTTATCATGGGGGAAGAAAAAGCACTCGCAAAGATCAATTCTCTCTGAAAAGAGGCGTTCAGGAATAGCGATACTCCCGTCGAATTTTGAGTGCCATAGCCTCCCCCTTCTTCGCATCCTTCTCTGTCAAGAGGAGTTCCGCAAGTTTTTTATCTCGAGCTGAGCAGGAGACTCAGGATTTCCAGGGCGACCTGCTTGGATTGTCTGCCGCTTTCCTTGGTCGGGCCCACGCATGAGGGACATCCTTCCTTACAGGGACAGGCCTGGATCGTTTTCTGGGAATGCGCGAGAAGTGTTTTTTCCAGGTCAAACAGAGAGGGACTTAGACCTATTCCTCCTGGAAAATTGTCGTAGATGAAGATGTTCGGCTCAAAGGCAACGTCGGAAAAATCCTGCAAGACCTCTTCTGGAGAAATTTTTCGGCGGATATCCCGTGGGGGGACGGACTTGCCCGTGGAGTTGTCGCCGATAGAAACACCGACATCGTGGAGGTCGCACATCATGAACAGGGGGGCGACATGGTGGAGAAGATAGGCCAGGCCGTACAGGCCGTTTATCTTCTGTTCCGAAGAAAAAGGCAGAGCCTGAATAATCTCGGAAGGGATGGTCAGCCAGTAGGCTGTGGTGTGCATCTCATTCTGAGGGAGACTGAGGTCTCCCGCTCCCACGTTTTCAGAGGTGTGGAATTTAATTTTCTTGAATCCGACAACCTGCGTGGCCACATGCACTTCACCGTGAGAAATCGAGCATTTGGCAAGGTCGTTTTTTGCGAAGACATCGAGGATCTTGATTTTCGTGTAGTCGATCGCGTCTGTGAAGTAGTCCACATCGGTTTTTTTCACATAGGCCTTTCTCTGGTCATAGTCGAGCTTGTCTACATAATACTGCTCTCCCTCACACAAGTAGATCGCTTTCGGGTGAAGCGTGGTGAGAGCGGATGTGAAATCCACTTCAGCGATGGCTTGTGTCTTTTGATCCGTGTCCACGACTACGAAATTATCCGAGCTGATGCTTCTCAAACTGACTCCATCAGCGGGATAGGCATCCGATGTCCAGAACCACTTGTCTTTTGAATGATGAACCAGCTTCTCCTCTTCCAGGAATTGGAGTATTTCGGCAGTATCCACCCGGCCGAATTTTTCTCCGTCTTTCAGAGGAAGCTCAAAGGCGGCGCATTCGATATGGCTTACGAGGATAGAGAGGTTATCGGGGTTGATCAATGCTTTCTCAGGATTCTGGGAGAAAAAGTACTCCGGATTATTGATGATGAACTGATCCAGGGGAGAGCTGGAAGCAACCAGGACCGCGGCCGACCTTCCTGTTTTCCGCCCTGCCCGGCCGGCCCTCTGCCAGGTGCTCGAGATCGTCCCCGGGTAACTGGCAAGAACAGCGATATCAAGGCTGCCGATGTCGATACCCAGTTCCAGGGCATTGGTCGATACAACACCTTTAATTTTCCCTTCCCTGAGTTCCTTCTCGATCTCTCTCCTTTTCAGAGGAAGGTAGCCACCCCTGTAACCCCTGATCAGGCCTTCCTCCTTGATCGTCTTCTCGATGTCCTCCTTGAGATAGGTCACCAAGACTTCGGTGGTCAGTCGGCTGGGAGCGAATACGATAGTCTGGAGGTCGTTTTTGATAAAGAGAGAGGACACTCGCCGGGATTCATTGACATAGGACCTGCGGATCCCCAGATGCCTGTTGACTACGGGTGGATTGTAGAAGATAAAATATTTTTCTCCCTGGGGAGCCCCGTTATTGTCCACAAGGGATACCGGTTCCTCTATCATTCTTTCGGCCATTTCCAGGGGATTGGCGATGGTGGCGGTGCAGAGGATGAACTGGGGCTGAGCGCCGTAGAATCTTGCGATTCTTTTCAGCCGGCGCAACACATTGGCCAGATGACTTCCGAAAATACCGCGGTAGTTGTGAAGTTCATCGATGACGATGTATTTTAGGTTTTCGAAGAGTTTGATCCATTTTGTATGGTGGGGGAGGATTCCAGTGTGCAGCATGTCCGGATTGGTCAGGATGATGTGCCCTCGCGCTCTAATGGCTTTCCTCGCATCCTGGGGTGTGTCGCCGTCATACGTGAAGATCCTGATCTCTTCGGGCAGAAGCTTGATCGTTTCATCGAGTTCAGCTCTTTGATCCTGGGCCAGAGCCTTGGTCGGAAAGAGATAGATGGCCCGCGCGGAGGAATTTTTCAGGATGGCATCCAGCACCGGAAGGTTGTAGCAGAGTGTTTTTCCCGAGGCTGTAGGAGTGACAACCGCGATGTTCTTTCCCTTTTTAAGCAGCTCCCAGGAGCTGTGCTGGTGGGAATACAGCCGGGAAAATTCCTTTGTCTTCAAAGCCTCCACCAGCTTGGGATGGACATCAGAGGGGTACTCGCGGTACTGTCCGTCACGGGCTGGAAGGTGCTGGATGGCTCGGATGGATTCGTTCTTAACGCCGATTTCTCTCAGAGTCTTCAGGGATTTCGCGAGATTTTTCTCTCTTGACATGCGCTTCTATCCAGATTATCCGTATTCCTCCCTATATTATTATTTTTGGAACAAAAGGGTCAACGGCTATATCGGATTTGTGTTAGAATGGAACGTCATGCTGAAAGAGATTCGCGTCAAAAAAGCCGCCCAGCACAATCTCAAAAAAGTCGACGTGAACCTTCCGCGAAATAAACTGATCGTCGTTACAGGACCGAGCGGTTCCGGAAAATCTTCCCTTGCTTTTGACACTCTCTATGCCGAGGGACAGAGACGTTATATTGAATGTCTCTCAGCCTATGCCCGCCAGTATATCGAACAGATGGAAAAGCCTGAAATGGAGTCCATCGAAGGCCTCTCTCCGTCCATTTCGATCGATCAGAGGACAATCTCTTCTCACCCGCGTTCTACTGTCGGAACGGTGACAGAGGTGTTTGATTTTTTGAGGCTCCTTTTTGCCCGTGTGGGAATCCCCCACTGTCCTCGCTGCGGTCGGCGGATCCGCTCTCAGACTCCTCAACAGATCTTGAAAAGAATCTCGAAGTCCCAATCTGGAGAGAAGGTGATGATCCTGTCCCCTCTTGTCAAAGGACGAAGAGGAGAATACCTGCGCCTGTTCGACAGGTTGAGGAGGAAGGGTTTTCTGCGCGTCCGCGTGGATGGTGAGTTCAGAGAGCTCGAGTCGGATATCCTCCTCGAGAAGACCAAGAAGCACAGCATCGACCTTCTGATTGACGAAGTCCGTGTCTCGGGTTCCCCCCAAAAAAGGCTGGAAGAGGCCGTGGAGAAAGCTCTGGAAATGGCTGGAGGAGACCTCTTGTTGATCAATCAAAATGGGAATGAAAGTTATTACTCGCTGAGCCTTCTCTGCCCTTACTGTGAAATCAGCCTTCCAGAGCTGGAGCCGAGGAATTTTTCATTCAACAGTCCTTATGGGGCGTGTTCAGAATGTCACGGCCTCGGCTTCCGAACACTCATGGATGAGGGGGGGGAAGTGACGCTGACAGAAGATATCTGCCCTCTCTGTGAAGGGAGCCGGTTGAAAAAAGAAAGCCTTGCCGTAAAAGTTGGAGGAATGAATATTCATGAGATCAGCTCGCTTCCTGCAGGGATGTTGAGGGAGAAGCTGGCTTCCCTTGAATTTTCGGGTTCCGATGAACAGGTCGGCTCCCGGATAAAGAAAGAAATTCTCTCCCGGGTGGAAGTCATGGTGGAATTGGGAATGCCGTACATCCAGTTGTCCCGGACGACCGCTTCTCTTTCCGGGGGAGAAGCCCGGCGTCTCCGCCTGGCGGCTCAGGTCAGTTCCCGGCTGAGGGGAATACTCTACGTTCTGGATGAGCCCACTATCGGACTTCATCAACGGGATAACCGTCGCCTGATCTCGCTGTTGAAAAATATAAGAGACCTGGGAAATTCAGTGATTGTGGTTGAGCATGATGAGCAGACCATCCGTTCGGCGGATTATATCCTGGACCTGGGTCCGGGAGCAGGAGAAGGCGGTGGTTTTAAGGTGACGGAAGGGAATTTAGGGCTTGTTCTGTCTTCTCCCGACTCTCTCACCTCACAATATCTCAGGGAGGAAAAGAGCATACCTGTCCCTTTGGAGCGGAGGGCGCCCAGCGGGTGGCTTGAAGTTCGAAAAGCGGCTGAACACAATTTGAAGGACATCGATGTCCGGATTCCGCTGTCAGTCATGACGGCTGTGACCGGAGTCTCCGGCTCCGGGAAGAGCACTCTGGTCTATGACATCCTGTATAAAAAACTCTTGAATGTGTTTTATAAAGCGAAGCAGAAGCCCGGGAAGCATCAGAATATCTCAGGAATCGATCAGATCAACAAAGTGGTCTCGGTGGACCAAAAGCCCATCGGCCGAACGCCTCGGTCGAATCCCGCCACCTACACCGGACTTTTTACGCCCTTGAGGCAGCTCTTCTCCCGAACGCAGGAGTCGAGGATAAGAGGGTACTCCGCCAGCCGTTTCAGCTTCAACGTCTCAGGAGGGCGATGCGAGGAATGCCGGGGAGCCGGAGTGAAGAAGATCGAGATGCATTTTTTACCGGATGTCTTCGTCACCTGCGACCGGTGCCGTGGGAAGCGGTACAACACCGAAACTCTGGCAGTCCAGTACAAGGGGAGGAACATCGCGGATTATCTGGAAATGACGGTGGAGGAGGCATTTGAATACTTAAAGGCCCATCCGGTTTTGAAAAGAAAATTGGGGACATTGAAGAAAGTCGGATTGGGATATATCAGACTGGGCCAGCCCGCACCGACTCTCTCAGGAGGAGAAGCGCAGAGAATCAAGCTGACTAAAGAATTGAGCCGAAAGGATACGGGCCAAGCTCTGTATCTTCTGGATGAACCGACCACGGGACTCCATTTTAATGATGTTCACAAGCTGCTTGAGGTTCTTTCGGAATTGGTGAGTTTAGGGAATACAGTCATCATTGTCGAGCATAACCTTGATGTTATAAAGTATTGTGATTATATTATAGACCTAGGTCCTGAAGGCGGAGAGAAAGGAGGCTGGATTGTGGCTCAAGGTGTTCCGGAGGAAGTGGCCAAAGCAGAAAAATCGCATACAGGAAAGTACCTGCGAATGATCTTTAAAGAAGGCAAAAAATTTCTCGAGAGAGGAACAATGGATATTTAGGAGGAAATCATTATGAGAAAACGCGTGATTCAAAGGGAATTGATTTTGGCAATATTTTTCATTTTGTGTTTTGCGGCATATTCGCTGGTCTTCGCGGATACTCCCGTGTCCACGAAAGACTTGAATAAGTTTAGCTGGCACCATATCGGACCCTGGACATTCTCAGGAAGGATCACTTCATTTGCGGTTCCCGCGGGTCAGAGCCAGACCTATTACGTGGCAACCGCATCCGGCGGCATCTGGAAAACAGAAGACGGAGGGATCCATTTTGAGCCCATCTTCGAAACATACGGAAACATGAGCATGGGGGATCTCGCTGTGGCGCCTTCGAATCCTAAGATCATCTATGCCGGGACAGGAGAGCCTCTGCATGCTCGCTCCAGCGCTCACGGGAACGGCATGTGGAAATCCGTAGATGCCGGGAAAACATGGAAGAACATCGGTCTGGAACAGAGCTATTTCATCCCCCGGGTCGAGGTCGACCATAAAAATCCGGACATCGTCTATGTGGCGGCAGAAGGAAAACTCTACGACAACAAGATGGACTGTCAGCGTGGCCTTTACAAGACTGTGGATGGCGGAAAGACATGGACCCAGGTTCTGGACCTGAAGGACAGAGGTGTGGGAGATTTTGTGATCGACCCGAACAATTCTGATGTTGTTATCGCTGCGGCCTACAAGACTTACCGGAGAACATGGACCTATATTGACCGTCAGGAAGGGAACCATCTGTACAAAACCACTGACGGTGGAAAGACCTGGAAGAAGCTGACCAACGGTCTTCCGATGAACATCAAAAGCGGATGGAGCGGCCTCGACATTTATCCTAAGGATCCGAATATCGTCTATGTCCGGATGGATGAAGAGGTCAACCTGGGCTTCGACGAACGGGAAGGAAGAGCTCTTTTCAGAAGAGGAGTATTCAGGGATGGTTATTATTTAAACAAATTCAAAGATTTCAAGATTCATCCGCAGATCAAAAGAATGATCAAGTTCGAACCCGTCAAGTTCAAGGATCAGAGTGAGCTCATAGAGAAGTTGAATGAACTGATCGAAGATCAGGATTTTCAGAAGAATATTGGAGTGGATGTGGCCGCTTTGAACAAAAAAGCCAGGTCGCTTTTCTCGAAGAACGAGAAGATCATCGAGAGCATCGATGAGATCGAAAAATTCATGAGAAAAGAGAAAGAATACCAAGAGCTCTGCGAAGGCGTTAACATCTTTGTGCTTCTGATGCTCTTCACTGACTCTGAGGGGATCGAGGTTAAGGAAAATGTGTTCACTGTGACCGACATCGGCAAGGTCCTGATCCACCCTGAGCTCAAATCGCTGGTGAAGTTTGACCCGAAAAAAATCAAGGATGAGAAAGTTCTGGCCGAGAGTGCCAATCAACTCTTCAAAGATGCCGGACTGGTCTCCACACTCGGGATTGACTTGAAGAAGTTCAACACAACCGCGAAAAAAGCCTTTAAAGACAGAGACGACCTCAAACCGGTGTTCAAGGACATCACGAAGAAGATCGCTGAATTTGAGAACAGGAAAGGACGATACCAAGTCTTGAACAGGCACATTCTTCAACTGATCTACGCGGACGCCCTGCAACTGCTGGAACCCGTGAAAAAATCAGGAGTCATCTACCGTTCGGAGGACCAGGGGGAATCCTGGACACGGATGACAGAGTACAAGCTAACCGGAGGAAGCGCTGTTATCAACCAGATCGAGGCCGGCTATGCGGGGAGGATCTATGTGGATCCGAATGACGACAAGAAACTTTATGCCGTAGAAGTCCGTGTGGTGGTTTCGAAGGATGCGGGAAAGACATTCAGAGCTCCCGCATGGGCCGGACGCCACAAGTGCCACGTGGACACGCGCGGCATGTGGATCGACCCGCTCAATTCCAACCATATCCTGAATGGCAATGACGGAGGCGTCAGCGAGACCTGGGATGGGGGAAAGCACTGGTCGCAGAAGGATACGATCAGCGCCCAGCAGTTTTACGACATCTCAGTCGATAACCAGATGCCGTACAATGTCATGGGCGGCACGCAGGATAACGGCTGCTGGATCGGGCCCTCCCGGAACAGGAATTTGTACGGCGTCTTTCCGGCCGACTGGACATACCTTCCTTCCGGAGACGGGTATTACGTTTTGAGAGACTGGTGGAATCCCGAATTCATTTATTTTGAAAGTCAGTTCGGACGATCCAGCCGGATGAACCTGAAGACAGGAGAGATCATCTCCCTTTCTGTCCGGAATACAGCCGAAGAAAACGCGGCCGGAAAACCCGCGCAGAGATACCAGTGGGACTCCCCGATCCATCTCTCTCCACACAATCCCGGAGTTGTCTACGTCTGTTCCCAGCACGTCCACATGTCCCGAAGCCGAGGAGACCGAGATACGTGGGTGACCATCAGCCCGGACCTTTCTAAAAACAATCAAGAGAGAATTGAGCTTTCCAAGCTGACCAACCTGCAGTACGCCACCATATACACATTCCAGGAATCTCCTGTTCAACCCGGAGTGTACTGGGCGGGCACCGATGACGGAAACCTGCAGCTGAGCACCGACAACGGGGAGACCTGGCAGAATATCACGATGAATTTCTATGACCGGAACGGAAAGGCAAAGAAAGGAATACAGGGCGCTCGGATACCGTACGACCGATGGGTCACGAGAGTCGAACCGTCCGCCCACGACCTGGAGACCTGTTACGTGACTTACTCCGGGTACAGAACCCATAACGAGGACAATTCCTACATCTATGTTACGCGTGACTTCGGAAAAACCTGGGAGGACCTGAGCCAGGGAATGATGAACCCCGTGAGAGATATCGAGGAAGACCCGGATAACCCGGATGTTCTGTATCTGGCCACGGATTACGGACTTTTCGTCACCCTGGATGCGGGAAAGAACTGGGTCGAGATGTCCTCCTCAGCGCCCGATACTCTGATCATGGACCTGGACATCCAGAAGAGAGAGCGGGATTTGGCCATCGGGACCTATGGAAGAGGCATATACATCGCCGATATATTCCCGTTCAAAGAATTCACAAAAGAGGTTTTCGAGAAGGATGCGTATCTCTTCGATATCCAGAGAACGGTCAAATGGAACATGCTCGAAAGAAGAGGTCCCACGTACGGAGAATTTGCAAGGGCTGATAATCCCCCGGTCGGAGCGATGCTCTACTACTACCTCAAGGAACCGGCCAAGTCCGTGAAGCTTGTGATCAAAGATCTTGAAGGAAACGAGATCCAGAAATTGACTGGAAGATCGGGTAAAGGTCTCCAGAAGAACTTCTGGAACTTGAGGAAGAGGCCGCAGCCCACAGAGGGACAGCAGTTCCGAAGACGGTTCGCCTCCCTCGTGGAGCCAGGAGAATTCAACGTGATCCTCGTCGTCGACGGGAAAGAAGTGGCGACAAAAAGACTGAGAGTCGTGCAGGATCCTTTGCTTGCGGGCTTGCAGTAGATTTAGATTTGGAATTCCGGTCCAGAACGCAAGGAAAGGTCAAGCATTGCGGGGAGGAGAAACGAGGGCGAGTCTCTGATTCAAGCCGGGTCGAGGCGTTCGCCCCGACATCGGGCGGATGATTTAAAACGGAGACAGGATAGCAGAGATAGAAGATGGCGTTCAAAGACATCGTGGGACAGGAGAGAGTTAAAAAAATTCTGCGGAAAGCTCTGCAGAAGAAGAAAATTCCCAATTCTATGCTCTTTTCAGGACCTGAGGGAGTGGGTAAAGAGGAGACAGCGCTTGTCCTTGCGAAGGCCATGAACTGCGAACGGAAAAAAGATGACGCGTGCGAAACCTGCGCGTCCTGCAGAGGGATCAGCGCGGGAAATTTTCCTGATGTGATGACGATTCGGCCTGTGGGAAACGTGATAAAGATCGAACAGATGCGCACGATGAAAAAAATCGCCTATCTCAAGCCCATGGTGGGGAAAAGGAGAGTCTTTATACTGGTTGAGGCTGATACGATGACAGAACCGGCCGCAAATTCTCTTTTAAAGATATTGGAAGAGCCTCCTCTGTTCTCGTGTGTTATCCTGGTGGCGCATAATCCTTTTTTGGTCATGCCGACCATAAAATCGAGGTGTCAGATACTGAATTTTCCGCTGGTGTCAAGGGATGATATCGAAAAAGAACTTATGGAGAAGGGATACGAGGAGGACAAAGCTCGAGTGATCTCTCGCCTTGTTCATGGAAATCTCAAACTGGCCATGAGTCTGGACTGGGAGGATGTTCAGGCGAGAAGAGAACAGGCTTGGAAGCTGTTCGTTTCTTTGATCAGGAAGGAAAATTTTGCTCTCTTCCTGCGGAATTATGCCTTTTCGTATAAAGCGCTGGTCAAAGAGGAATGGGAACAAATTTTGGAGATGGTCTCGTCATTCTGCAGAGATTCGATTCTGTTCAAAGAGAAGGGCGATGTTCGTCTGCTGCTGAATCCTGATTATGAAGAAAAAATCCGGAAAACAGAGGAGCTGGTGAGTCTGGGTTGGCTGATGAAATGCCTGCAGCAGATTGATTATGCCATCTATGGGTTGGGAAAAAACCTCAATATCAACCTGCTTGTCAGCTCGTTTTTAGCCAATTTTAAGGAATGGGACTATGCCTGAAATCGTATGTGTTCTTTCTGAGCTCTCGGGAAAGGTTTTCAGAGCCCAGAAAGGCAAAGAAGAATTGAAGCGAGGAGATATCTGTATCGTTGAATCTGACCTGGGTGGAGACTTGGCTGTGGTCATAGATGATTCGAGTGAGGTGTGCGCTCATAAAAAAGCAGCCGAGGACGCCGTGAAGATAATACGCAAAGCCACTGAAGAGGACCAGAAAAAATTCAAGTGGTTGAGGAAGAAAGAAAAAAAAGCATTTGATTTTTGTCTGAAGAGAATCAAGAGTCGAAATTTACCGATGAAGCTGGTGATGGTCCGTTACTTTTTTAATGAGAAAAAAGGAATTTTTTATTACACAGCCGACGGCCGGATTGATTTTAGACAGCTGGTGAAAGATTTGGCGAAGGAATTCAAGATGAGGATCGAGATGCGTCAGGTGGGAGTCCGGGATGAAGCCAAAATGGTGGGAGGCTTGGGCGTCTGCGGGCGATCCTTGTGTTGTTTTAGCTTCATGAAGAGCTTTGAACCCGTGACTATTCAGAGGGCGAAAAAACAGCAAATCGTCATCAATCCGAAAAAAATCTCTGGTCTCTGCGGACGGCTGATGTGCTGTCTCGCTTTTGAGGACGAGAGCCGTGGTCGGATGTATGCAGAGGAAGAGAAAGTCGAAGAGGATTAGATAAAAGGGGATGGGATTTTATTCGTTATGGTTGATCTTGAATTGAACCCTGCTGGAGACAGAGATCAGGGCTCCTTCGGGGGAGAAAGCCTTGACCTGCCAGCTGTATTTTTCACCTGAAGTCATGGTTTTCTTGATGTCTTCGTCCAAAATAACGAAATTCTTTTTGGTTGTTTTTTGCCAGAGAGTGTCTCCGTTGTCGTAGATGTAGATCCTGTATTCCACTTTTTCACCCAAGCTTTTCCACTCGAACTGAGAAGGGACTGTCTGGGCTTCGAAAACAGGTGAGATAAGTGTTATTTTGCCTCCCCGGACTGCATCTTCATTAATGAAGAATTGCGGCGAGGTGGGCTTGAGCATTAAAAGACCACCGAACACCAGCACGGCGATCAAGGCCGCAGAGACGGCAACGGTTGCCCATTGTTTGGGAGTGAGAAAAGCCGTAATTTTTCCCCACGAGGTTTCCCCTTTGACAGTTGCTGTCTCGGGTTCATTCTTGAAGATTTCGTGACCTTTATACTTAATGGCGGTAATCAGTTCGTCTCTTTCCACCATTTTTTCAAAGCAAGAAGAGCAGTTGAAGTAATGCTCCTCGAATTCATTCTTTTGATCATCGGTGAGCCGGTTCATTAAGTACTCATCGATGATTCCTTCAAATTTGCAGTTCCTCATCGCTTTATCCTCTCAAATTGACTTCATAAATTTAGTCGTAAAAGAGGTCAGAAAACGGAAAAAAATTCATTTTTTTATCATTTTTTTTAATAATTTTTGGGAATAATTCACTCGTTCACTCACTCGACGGGGAGAAATGCCCAATTTTTCAGCCACTTCCTCTCTGGAAAGCTCCTTATAATAATACAGGTAGAGGACTTCCCGGTATTTCGGCTTCAATTTCTGGATCGCGCTGGCAATCGTCTCGGCTCTTTCTTTGTTTTCGATCTGCTCATGGGGATCGGGATAGGAAGCGGGTTCAGGGACATGTCTCAGTACCTTGCTTTTCTTCCTGATGTAATCGATGATCCGGCGGCTTGTGATGGTGTAGATGAATGTTCCTATCGAAGATTCCCCCCTGAATTCTCCCTTCTTCAGTTTTTCGATGACATTTGTGATGATCTCGTTCGCGATGTCATCACAGTCCGGGTTATACGCACCCAGGGATTTTTTGACCCTGAAGCCCACGATAGACCTGTATTTAACGTAAATTTGCTCCAGGTCCAGCTTTTCCTCTTTTCCCATGGTTTCATTCATTATATAGACAGACGCGGAAGTTGGCAAGTTCGGATTTTCAATTTTTAAGAATTTCCCACGACTAATTTCAATGCCTGTTTGAATTGAGGTTCAGCTTTGGAAGAAATGAACGCGATCCAAGAATCCAAGAAAGAAGTTCAGAATCCATTCCTCCCCTTCACCCCTGGCGACACAGGGGATTCCGATCTTTCTCCTTCCGCAGAAGCACTCCAGCTCATCCTGGGTCTGCCTGGAAATCCTGAGGGGTTCAAGGGCACAAATAGAGAAGAGATTTTCCAGAATGATTCCGGTGCTCATGCCTTCCCCAATACAAGCTTGAAAGAAGCGGACGAAATCGTTTCCTTCTGGGAGAGGGGATTCTGGGAGAACAGGAAAATATCGCTGGCAAGAGAAGTGCTGATGCGCCTGGACCAGCGGTACCGTCAGGTTTTCACGGAGCCAAAAGCATGTTGGGATACGAAGAGTGATGAAAAAGAGGCGTTTTTCAGCTCGAATTTACTCTATTTGATCGCGATCACCGATGGGAATGAAGACACATTGGGCCATTCTCAGCTTGTATCCAAGTATTCGGTTCTCTTCGCCCGGGAATTGGGTATTGAAGATAGAAGTTTTTTAATTGACCTGGAAAGAGGCGCCTTACTTCATGACATCGGAAAGATCGGTGTTCCCGAGTTCGTTTTGAGAAAGGAAGGAGCCTTGACTCGAGGGGAAAGAGAAGTTGTGAGAGAGCATCCTCTTTTAGGCTTCGAGATGATCAAGGGATTCGATTTTCTTGCGGATGCCGCTCATGTGATCCTGTATCATCACGAGCGGTTTGATGGGACGGGATATCCCTTCGGATTGCAAGGAGAAGAGATTCCCTTGGGAGCCAGGATATTTGCCCTGGCAGACACTCTGGATGCGATAACTTCTGATAGACCCTACAGAAAAGGCAAAAACTTCGAAGACGCCTTGATGGAAATTAAAAAGGGAAAGGACACTCAGTTCGATCCCCTTCTCAGCGACATCTTCCTTTCCATCCCTAAGGAAAAATGGGAGGAGATCAAAGAGAGCTCCAGGGCTTCTCTCCCGCTTTCTGCGGTTCACTGATTTATTTTCCCCGGAAAATCTTGAATTCCCCTCTGAAAAGCATTCTGTATGCGGCCGAATTTTATTGGCGCTTCTGTGTCTTGGATCTATTTTGTGTGGCTTTCTCATAAAGCTCGGCCGTATGAAAGATTTTGAAGGAACGTTTCTCGTTTTTCAGGTTGGTTCTGAGCTGGAGAAGACAGCCTGGACAGTCTGTGGCGATGAGCTCTGGTCCGCTTTTGAGGATTTTCTCCTTTTTTTTCTGCCACATGCGGTCCGAGATACCCGGATTTTGAATAGAAAATATTCCGCAAAATCCACAGCAGGCATAGGGCTCCTCCTCTTCTATAAGATTGAATGCCAGAGCATTGAGCATTTTTCTGGGTTCGTCCTTCAATTTGAGGGCGTGGAGGTAGTGACAGGGATAATGATAATACACATCCTCTTTCTGTGTTTCCTCGACTTCAGGCAGCAGGCCTTCTTTAACCATGAATTCGGTGTAATCGTATATTTTATCTGTCCATCGGGAAGATTTGGGTTCGATTTTAGGGTAGAGTTTTTTAAGTAGAGAATTTCCGGTCGGGCATACTGTGAGGATAATATCGGGATTCTCTTTTTCGAAAGATTTGAGGTTACTGAAAACCAGTTTCCGGACATCCTTTTCGTTCCCCAGATGGAGACTGGGAGCTCCGCAACAGGCCTGGTCCGGAGGAGTCGTGGCATGAAAACCGGAACGGGATAAGCTGTTGATGACGCTTTTACGGATTTCGGGGAAAAAAAATTTCACCAGGCACCCCTGGAAAAGGTACACTTTTTTTCCTTTTTTGGTTTTTTCCCTCGCAGGTTGAGGTGGTTTAATCAAGGGGAAAGATTTTCGTTTTCCCCAGGCTAAAGGGATGTTGATGAAATGCCCGTTTTTCTGGAAGGGCTTTTGCAATACGGATAGGATGTTCGCCATCCTCTCGGAAAAAGACTTCTCTCTAAAGAGAAGAGAGAGAGTCTTTTCCCACAGTTTTGGAATTCTCTGGCTCTTGATCTTCTGGATCAGGTCTCCGGTGGGGATTCCCACGGGACAGAATTCCTCGCATTTTTTACAGTCTGCACAGAAATCGAGCAGAGATGAAGATTCATTGAGAGACTGAGTGATTGCAGTCAGAAGGACACCTATTCCTCCGGGATAGACCGGCCCCCCGTAAACGTGGCCTCCGATGGCCTGAAACACCGGGCAGATCAACATGCAGCCGCCACACTTCAGGCAGGAAAGGATCTTATTCAGGTCTTTGTTTCCACTGACCTGGAGTCTTCCGTTATCGAGGATGATGATGTGGAGTTCTTGCGGCCCGTGGACACCCATAACCAGCTCTTTTTCTATGTCCGTAGTCCGGCTCGGACCTGTGATCAGTGAGACGTATGAGGTCAGTTTCAGTCCTGAGGAGGCAGGGATGAGAGCTTTGACGAGAGTTATGGCCTGTTCCAGCGTTTCAACGAATTTTTCTGTCGTCACCAGCGCGATGTGGACTGGAGGAAGCGATGTGACAAGACGGGCGTTTCCTTCGTTGCTGATGATCACGAGTGTCCCGGATTCGGCGACAACCAGGTTGGCTCCGGAAATTCCGATATCCGCATTCATGAAGTGTTTCCGCATTTCTTCCCTGGCAAACTTCACGATTTCTTTCGGCTCTGGAGGGACTTTTTTTCCAAGATGTTGACTGAGGAGCTCGGCCACTTCTTCTTTGGTCTTGTGCAGGGCGGGCGCCGTGATGTGGGAAGGCCTTTCGCCAGCGATCTGGATGATCCATTCCCCTAGGTCCGTTTCAACAATCCGGTACCCCCTGTTCTCGAAAAAGTTGTTGAGCTGAATTTCTTCGCTGACCATAGATTTGGATTTGACGATGAGCTTGGCCTTTTTCTGGCGGGCAATCCTTGCTATCACAGCGAGAGCCGCATCAGGCGTTGAGGCATCGTAGACACGCGCTCCCGCTTTCTCAGCTTCTTCTTTGAATTTTTGGATAAGCCGCGGAAGCTGTTTCACGCATTCTTCGCGGATCTGCTTGGCCTTTTTTTTATACCCCTCCCAGGAAATTTCGTTTTTCGTGCGTATATATTTTTGAAAATGATGTGTAGAGGCTTTCTCTAGTGCTTTCTGAAGGCTTGGGTCATCCAGGGCTTTTTTGACCTTTTTCTTTTGTTTTCTGCGGGAGAACACTCACTCTTCTCTTTTCATTTTTTCGAGGTAGATTTGAGGGTCGACAAGAAATTCCCTGGGTTTACTTCCTTCGGAGGGGCCGACGATGCCTTCTTGTTCCATCTGGTCGATTATCCGGGCAGCCCTGGCGTAACCCAATTTGAGTTTTCTCTGGAGATAGGAGGCGGAAGCCTGCCCGGTGAGAAGCACGAGCTCCAGGGCCTTTTCGTAGAGCTCGTCTTTTTCTCCGAGGTCCTCGATACCATGCGCTGTTTTGCTCTTGAGAGTTTTCACGATTTTTTCATCGAATTCCGGGCTTCCCTGTTCTTTAACGAACTTCACGAGTCTGGTGATTTCTGGCACAGAGATGTGGGAGCCGTGGAGCCTTATCAGTCGTGGATAGTTAGGGGGCATAAAGAGCATGTCTCCCAGGCCAAGGAGTTTCTCTGCTCCCGCAGTATCGATGATGATTCGGGAGTCCACCTTGGTGGGAACACGGAAGGCGATGCGGCTGGAAAAGTTATTTTTTATCGTTCCTGTAATGACATCAATGGAGGGCCGTTGGGTCGCCATCACGAGATGGATTCCCACAGCGCGGGCCAGCTGCGCCAGGCGTGCAATGCAGTACTCCACATCCTGGGCTCCGATCATCATCAATTCTGCCAATTCGTCGATAATGATAACGATATAGGGAAGAGGCTTGAGGTCCTGCTTTTCTTCTTCTGTGAGCTTTCCTTTTTTCTCTTTCAATGTGCGTTTGACCTGTTTGTTGTACTGTTCGATATTTCGGACTCTCAGAAAGCCCAGCCTTTGATATCTCTCTTCCATCATCTTTATCGTGTCCAGCAGGATAGCACCGGCTTTCTTCGGGTCTTTGACGACAGGACAGAGGAGATGAGGGATTCCATCCCAGAGTGCAAATTCCAATCTTTTCGGGTCGATGAGGATAAGCTTGACATCCTCAGGTTTGGCCCTGTAAAGGATGCTGGCGATGAGCGCGTTGAGGCCCACACTTTTTCCGGTACCGGTAGCACCGGCGAGCAGAAGGTGAGGCATGACGGACAAATCCGTGATGTAGACTTCGCCATGAATGGTCTTCCCGAGGGCAAATGTCAGCTTGGACGGAGAACTCGTGAATTGTTCTGACTGAATGATATCCCTGAGCTTGATAAGCTCTCTTTTGTTGTTGGGGATCTCCACGCCGAGAGAAGATTTACCCGGCATTCTCTGGACCCTGACTGATTCCGCTCCCAAAGCCATGGACAGGTCTTCTGAGAGATTGGCGACCTGGCTGATCTTAATGCCCGGATAAGGATAGAATTCATAAGTGGTGATGACGGGGCCCGGATGATACTCGCGGACTTCTCCCTCCACCCGGAATTCTGCAAGTTTCTCCTCGATTCGCTGTTTTTTTTCATAGAGTTCATTCTTGTCGATTTTTTCATACGTCTTTCCGGGGTCGAGCAGAGTGAAAGGCGGATAATTGTAGTCGGTCTTTTTTTCCATTTCGGGAAAAAGATATTTTTCCTGGACTGTGGGAGGGGCCGGTTTTGGCAACTTGGATTCAGGTTTTAGCTCTTCCTGGACTTCTTTTTTCCTCTTTTTCAGCCTGGGTTTTTTCCTCTCTTTTTCCTCTGGTGGAGAGTATTTTTCGATAACCTTTCTCCTCATTCTTTCCCTGAGCCTGGCTTTTCGGTAATGAGTGACTTTGATCCTCACTTCCTTAAATACAAACTTGAACAGGTTTGAAAAGAAACTGAGAATCACCGAAATAGGAATTTTGGTGGCAAGGACAAAAAAGAGGATGAGAAGAACGACAAGAACGAGCAGAGTTCCGATCCGGCTGAAAATTTGAATCAGACCGGATGAGATCAGCCTTCCGATAAGGCCTCCAGCCTGAACCTCTGCTCCTGACCAGGAAACGCTCCCGAAAATCATAAACAGGAGAGAGCTGAACACGAGGATCAGGAACAGGCTTGCCATGGATTTCAACAGGAGTCGTCTTTCCTCCTGGGGAGAAAAACACTGAATTCCGATGTAAAACAGAGCCATGGCGAAGAGAAATGACGTGAACCCAAACAGCTGAATCACAGCATCCGAGAGATAGGCGCCCGCTTTTCCGATATAATTGTGGATTTTTAGTTCTGAGGGTTCCGCATCCGCCCATCCGGTGTTGGTCCAGGAAGGATCCTGCGAGTCATAGCTGATCAGGCTGATAAAGAGAAAAACAGCCACAAATATCAGGATTATCCCGATGACATCAGAAGATCCGACGCTCTTTTTTCTGCGGGGCCTGCGAGGAGAGAGGGAAGATGAGATTTTTTTTCTCTTTTTCATTGTCTGAATTATAGCATATTTGCATTATGCGGTCAGCAACGGGGGACCAGGCCTTGAAATCGAGGGAGGGTGTTATTCCGAACTGGAAAAATAACGAAACAGATCCACAAACAGAGAGATGGAGAGCTGCTCGGGACGTGTGTTCCGCGCAATCCCTAATTTCTGGCAAGCTCTGTCCACGAGGGGAAGAGGAATGTCAAGCTTCTCCAGGTTCTTCCGGAGGATTTTTCTTCTGTGTTTGAAAGCTCCCTTTAGGAAATTCCGGAAGAGCTCTTCGTTTTCTAAAGAATAAAGAGGCCGCTTCCTTCTCTTTAGGGAAACCAGTCCGGAGTCCACTTTCGGAGGAGGAGAGAAACATTCCGGGGGAACGATAAAATGGAGCTTTACAAGAAAATGGATTTGGAAGAGGATGGAGAGCGGAGCATATATTTTCGACCCGGGCTGCCCGCACAGCCTTTGCGCGACCTCCTTTTGGAGCAGGAAAATGCATTCAGAAAAGTGCGCTCTCTCTTCCAGCACTTTGAACAGCAGAGGTGAAGACAGGGAATAAGGAAGGTTTCCGACCAGTTTTACGCTTTCCTTGAAGGTTTGTGAGTTTTTCAGAAGCTCACGGAAATCCACCCTGATAATGTCTTTTTCCAGCACAGTCAAGTTGGGGAGGTCTCTTCTCTGGAGATGGGGAATCAGAGCCGGGTCCTTCTCGATGGCAATGACTTTTCCGGCTTTTTCGGCGAGAGGAAAGGTTAAGACTCCCCGTCCTGCCCCTATCTCGATGATCAGGTCTTTTTTTTGCGGTGAGATACGCTGAAGGATTTTGTTGAGGACTGCCTTGTTTTTTAAAAAGTGCTGACCGAGGGCCTTTCTCTTTGTTTTTTGAGTCACGTCAATTTCGTCTTTCCCCTCTCCTCTGTTTGCTTGATGACAGCCGAACAGGTCATGTCTCCGATTATATTTGTGGTTGTCCGACACATATCCAGGAATCGGTCAACCCCCAGGATCAGGGCGATTCCTTCGAGAGGAATCCCGAGCTGTGTGAGGACCATAGCCAGCGTAATGATGCCTGCCGCCGGAACGCCCGCGGCTCCGACAGAGGCCAAAGTCGCCATAAGAACGATCGTGATTTGATCCATGATGCCTAAAGGAATGCCGTAGATCTGGGCTATGAACACAGCCGCCACCCCTTGATAGAGGGCTGTTCCGTCCATGTTGATAGTGGCCCCCAGGGGAATGACGAAGCTCGAGTATTCCCGGGACACGCCGAGGTGTTCGACGCATTCCAGGCTGACCGGCAGGGCTGCATTCGAGCTCGAAGTGCTGAATGCGATGATCATCGCTTCTTTGGTTCCGGAGTAAAAATGGAGGGGATTGATCCGGGCCAGCAGGCTCAGCGAAAGGCTGTTTACAGAAAATGTGTAGATCACCAGGCCACCCACGACCACAAGGGAGTATTTCAAAAGAGTGTAGAGGATGTTGACACCATACTGGCCGATCACGGCCGCGATCAGAGCCAGAACGCCGTAGGGGGCGAGTTTCATCGCGATGTGGACGACCTGAATGATGGCGTCGTTCAAGCCTTCCAAAAATTTTATGAGTGTTTCGGATCTATCTCTTGTTATCAGAGTCAAAACAGTGCCGAAAAGAAGCGCGAGGAAGATCACCTGGAGCATGTTTCCTTCGACGAGTGATCTCAAAGGATTCGTGGGGAAGATGTTGACCAGTACGTCCAGGATATCTGAAAGAGGGGATCTCTTTTGACTTCTGGCGATTTCGCCGGAGAAGGCGTCTTCGATGAGCAGCCTGTTGAGCCGGGAAACCTCTTTGCCCTGCAGGTTTGCTCCCAGGAGCTTTTGAGTTTGCTTTGACAGATCCACACCGGCAAAGAGTTCTTCTGTATACAGATTTTCCAGCTCGAGGAGTGCGTTCAGTTCGCCGACTAAGGCTTGTTTCAAAGCGTTAGACGGAGAATGAGAAGGATTGTACTCCTCAAGCATTCGCATCGTGTCAGGGGAAAGCTGGGCCCGGATAAACCGCGCCAGCGGGTCGTCGCCTTGATGAAGCCTCAGGGCGAATCCCTCAGCATCTTTCAAATCACCCGGGCCGAAAAGAACAGCGCCGGACCTTTCTGTCATCCGTTGAATGCTGACTTGAGCTTTGGATTCATAGCTTTTGTAGAGTTCCGCTCTCACATCTTCGTCAAGTCCGGTCCCGGGCTTGACGGCATTGGCCAAGACCAGGCCGATGGTGATAGCCACCATGGTTGTGATCATGAAATAGCCGACTGTCTTAATCCCTATTCGACCGAGCTTGCGAATGTCTCCGAGGCTTGCTGTGCCCAGCATCAGAGAGACCAGAACCAGGGGGACGACGATCATGGTGATCAAACGGAGGAAAATTGTCCCGACCGGCTCGATGATCGTGGCCTTTTCTCCGAAGACAAGCCCCACCACTACTCCCAGGATCAATCCGATGAAGATCTTTGTGTGCAGCTTTATTTTTTTCAGTTTGAGCACAGACGTTGTCCCTTCATCCTCGTTCAAGAGATTTCATGGCCAAAATATTAAGATTCATAATATATGCTCGCTTTTTTGAAGTCAATGGGGTCAGGCTTTGATAACTTTGATCGTTGAAAATGTCATTTCCAGCTTTGCTCAAGACTTATACAATCCGGCTCCGGTAATCTTAATTATCAAAGTTATCAAAGCCTGACCCCAATTCAGATAAGATTCAGAAGCTTCAAAGCCATCCAGAGTATCGTCGCCACCAGGACAACCCGGATTATTTTCTCTCCTTTCCGCACAGAGATCTTGGCGGCCCACCAGGCTCCGAAGGCCATTCCCGCAGCAAGAGTCAATCCGAATTTCCATTCCACATTCCCGGTGATCAGAAAGACAACAGATGCCGGAATGGTGTAAATGAATATGATAAAGACTTTGTGCATGTTGACTCGAACAAGATCCAGCTTCAGCAGGTGGAAAAGTGACACCATAAACACGAAACCGACACCCACCTGCATAAAGCCTCCGTAAAATCCGATGGCCACCATGACGGGATAGATCAACCAGGAACTCTTCTGGCCGGAATGATCCCCAGTTTTTTTCTGATTAGTTTTCCTGAGAAACAGGGAAATGGTGACGGCGAGCAGCACATAGGCCAGGATCTTCTGGAAAAGCATATCACTTGTTCTGGTCGCAAGAACAGCCCCGGCTATGGCTCCAGGAAGAGTGAAGGCTGTTAATTTTATGCTCAATTTGAAATCGTGATGTTTTTCCTGGCGATAAGAGAGAACGGCCGAGAAAGTCTGAGCGAGAATTCCCATTCGGTTGGTGCCGTTCGCAAGAGAGGGATCAAGTCCGAGAAGGATGAGAATCGGAAGTGTGATCGTGGATCCTCCTCCGGCCATGACGTTGATGAAGCCTGCTGCGGAGCCGGCGCCGAACAGAAGAAGGAGTTTCAATAATTCATCCATGGCCTGAGCACCTGAACGTATACAGAGTCAGAGTATTTTACCATTCAGCGCAAAAGATGCAAAAAAAATTATCAGGTTTCTCTTTTCGGGCTAGATTGGAAATTCATTCCTGCGGATGGAGAATCTCTTATGCAATTGGGAAGACTCTGTTTGTATTCCTGCATAAGAGAAGGCTGTGAAATTTGAACAAGATGGATAAAAGGAGGCTCGGGAAAAGACCAAATGGATATTCACGGAGATTTTAAAGCGGATTCGCCATGAATTTAAAGGGAAAGAATGCGATCGTCACGCGTTGTGACAGAGGGATCGGTCAAGCCATATCACTCGCTCTCGCCCAAAAGGGAGTGAATGTCTCTGTCCACTCCCATAGATAGAAACAAAAAAAAGGCGCAACCGGTATAGGGATTAGAACTTGAAGCTCAGCCCAAACCTGTATTTCTGGTCTGCTGCCGTTTCCATCGGATAGATGACCTCAGAGAAGAGGAATAAAAAGTTCGTCCCGATCGTCACATACGGATACTGATACCCTTCATTCCTGGAGAACTGGTACCCTCCTCCTGTGTAGAACCGGAAAATGAGAATTTTCATTGGAAACATGTAGACCGCCCCGGCCTGGAACTCGAGGTCATCCACAGATTGTCTGTAATCCAGGTTTCCAGTGGCGTACACGTTACCGAACAGGCGGGCTTTCAAACCGAAACTCGTGGGCTTGAAAAACCAGGAGACATTGAGATAGTTTTTATCTGGATAATTTCTGTGAGATTCAGCCAGGATTCCGCTTGCGCTGAACAGGATGATCAGGATTCCTATCAGGAATGAGAGAAATCGTTTCTTCATTTGTCCCTCCGTATGAGTTATTGTGTTTCAGTTGGGAAACTGCAAATATCGTGCCAATTGAATCCCTCGAGTTGGCATTCTTGTTCTGCCCTAATAAGAGGACAGATGTAATCAAGAATGAAACCGCTCCCGCCTAAGATATTGCGAGGCCGGCTTGAACCATCTCAGTTTAAATCGAGAGAGATCGGGAAAAAATTGGGCGTCACTCAAACGAATTCTGAAGAGAGCCGTTCTTATCCCGCTTCTTCATGAATTTCTTCTGCAGGATGGGGATTGTGAATCATTTCGACTTCTTGGACTTCTTGAACTTCCCGACCTTCTTTCATCATCTTGACAGTTCCATCGAAAAATGCGTTGTCGGAGATCATGACTGCTGGAGTAAGGATTTCGCCTCTGAACTTTCCTGTGTCTCGAAGTTCCACTTTTTCATTGGCCATGACTTTCCCTTCGACTTCGCCCTCGATAATAATATACTCGGCCTTGACTTCCCCCTTGAGTTTTCCCGTCTTTCCGACGAAAAGAAGTGCTGTGAGGTCGATCGTCCCTTCGAATTCGCCGTTCAGGAAAAGATTGTGGGATCCCTTGAGGTTTCCCTGGACACTTAATCCCTCGAATATGGCAGTGGTATCCGTTTTCTGGTTTTTCTCCAATGAACGGAAATTCACTTTCATAATGCAACCCTCCTGTTAAAAATTTTGCCCCCCAAAATAAAAGGAGAGGAATCTGTTATTCTGGAACATGTTGTTTTCCTCGACCTCTGTGGAATCTTAGTTTGAGATTCACTCAGTTGGAGCAAAGCGCATTTTGTGCTCAGAGCTTATAGCACATGTATTTTCTGATGTCAAAGCCAAAAAACCTTAAAAAAACTGAATAATTGGAAGAGGGAAGACCTTCCCGACGTGATTATTATTCCTCCCGCCGTTCCTTTTTTCTTCTGTCTCCTTTGCGACGGTCGTGTAATCTTCTCCGGTCTGAGCTAGTCCGCCGCTCAGGGCCGCGATATTTTAAAGGATCTTTTTTCTCTTCCTTGCTCATATGGCCATCCTCCAGTTCTCTTTTCTCCAATATTTACATTTGAGGAGTGCAGATTCACGCGAAAAAATGGTCTTTACTGAGATTCTTTCCCCTCATTTCAAGAATCAAAAAGAATCGCTTTACGCTTCAAAACATCTCATGGAATAATGTGTACCACCAAACCGAATAAAGACTTGTTAGTGTTTATAATATTTTTGAGGTGAAGTCAAGGATGAAATCCAATCACTTCTGATAATAGGAGTTAGTGTTGAATTCAAAATAATTTTTTTCTTGAATAGACAGTTCCATGTGACAACTCGATAGAAACAAGATTAGGCGGCGGGAAATTTTTTTAAGTGATCAGGGATTGGATTCGTTAGAGTGACATCGGGGAGGGATTTCCTTGAGCCCTGACTGTGTGAGACAGACCTGACTGGGAGGAACCTTCCTTAGCCTCTCAGTTTAACCCGTATAAAGGGAAAAAAGATGTACATATTAGTAATAAAGAGAGACTTTGAAGGAAATCGCCTTTTCAGGTGATTTTGAAGATGATTATTAACACTTTTTCTCACCCCCCGCCTCACCCCCAACACAGCGGGAAGTGAACGGGCAGCAATACGGAAGGGAAGGCGGGATTCATTTTAGAGGAGGATTTCCTTCAAGCGACGGAAGCCTGCTTCTCTGAACTGATCATCTGGAGGAATTCTTTTCCTTTTCCGAAAGGATCAAGATACTCCTTTATTTCTGTTGATTTCTTCGATAAGTCAATAAGCCCCTTTTTTTTCTCAGGCGCGAGGATCTCAACCTTTGGGTTGAATATATCGTCTCCATTCTGCTCTCTGACTACCGCAACGCTTCCCTCGCTCAAAGAGACAATGCTTTTCACCGGCCAAACTCCCATGACTTGGAAAAACCTCTCCAGGAGTTCAGGATCAAAAGCCTTCCCACTCTCTTTTTGCATAACATTATAGATTTGAATCGGAGGGTAGCTCTTCTTGTAGGACCTGATCTGTGAAAGGGCATCATAGACATCACACATCGACACAAGAAGCGAAGTGGGGTGTGGTTTTTGCGGGAATGCGAGCTTGGGATAGCCCTTCAGGTCGTATCTCAGGTGATGCTCGAAAGCCACGACAACTGGCAGCGTTCCCAGGGTATCCAAATATTTAAACAGAATTTCTGCACCAATGACAGAATGATGTTTCATCAATGAGATCTCTTCTTTATTCAGTTTATCTGTTTTCTGAATGACTTTATGAGAAATATAGAGTTTACCGATATCGTGAAACAGGGCGGCAATGCCGATATCCAGAACATCATCCTTCCTGTATCCCATTTTTGAAGAGATGTGCAGGGAAAGGATTGTGACGTTGAGGACATGGACAAAGGTGATAAGGTCTTTTCTTCGGAAAGTGGTTAAATCCAGAAACTCCTGGTACATATCGATCATATTTTCTAAGAAATTCAAGACGTCATATCTGAGTTCCAAATAATCCAGCTCTTCCTGGTCAATCACCTTTTGCAGGTATTCATTGACTTTTTCCAGAGAGCCTTCATATTCCATCAGGTAGTTTCTGAGCTTTTTCACTTTGTCTTTCAGTTCTGGAGACGGAGTTTTTATTTTTCCTGCCTGAATATTTTTGATGCCCAGGAGAGAGAAATAATTCCCGAAATCTTTCTTTCCGTTATCTTGAGGGGCTGTTAAAACTTCAAGAAACCTGGCCAGTTCTTCTCTCTGGAGAGATTGGTAAAACACGATTCGCTCAATATCCCTTTCCTGCAGATAGAGGATCAGAGGTTTTAATTTCTTGCTCAAGTCAAAAAAAATGAAATGTTCAAACGCCAGCTCACCGTTGACGATTCCGATGATCAATTCTTTTCTTTCTCTAAAGATATCCTGAAGGTCTATGTAGAGTTGATTGATGGTTTCGGTGAACCTCGGGTGATCAGTCGTATAGATCTTCGCCGCCCGGATAGCAGCGATAAAATCGGTGAGAGCTTTCTTAATTTTCTCCTGCATCCCACTTCCTCAAGACCTCTAATGCCTTTTCCCTTAGCTTTTTATTCCAGAAGAATTTCTTTTTACTGAAAATTATTAAATGATCCTTGGCTTCCTTGAGACCGATATTCTGGATGACTTCAATATGGTCGATTAAAATCTTGTTTTTTGTCCCGAATGCAGACGGAATAGAAAAAAACTTTGTCAGAGCCCTTTCTCTCGTTGCCGGCTTTCTTGTCAGGATCTGGAGAGCCTCTTTTTTGAGAGGCGCGCTCCCGCCCTCGAGAATTCTGAAGAGTCGGTTTTCATCATATGTCGAGGACAGCTGCTGGACCTTAAGTACTTCGATTTTGATCGATTCAGTACCATACGACAAAATATCACTCAAAATTTCTAGAGATGGAGGAGTATCAATCTTTCCCAGGCTTTGTATGATTGTTTTGAGGAATTCGATGTCGGAAAACCTTATCCTCAGATTCTTTTTGAAAAGATTAAGGCTGTCGGGGTGCAGCTCGAAGAAGTATTTGAGGATTTGGACATTGACCTTATTCTCCTCGAAAATCTTGATCAGAATGGCCCGGCTACTCAAAAAACCTCCCTTCAGGTAGGCGATCAAAGGTCCAACATCTGAAGCTGCCTTTTTTTCTTTAAAAGCTTCGTCCACGAGGAAACTGACGATTTTCGCATTTGTCTGAGAAAGTACGGGCTCAAAAGCCAGCTCTTTTCTTCTTTTGTTCAATATTTGAGTGAGATGCTTGAGGTATTCCAGGTCTCTGTCCTGGAGTATACTGTTCCATTCCACCAGGATTTTCTCCAGCGTGGATACGACTCTCTTTTTTCTCTCTTCTTCATTCAGCATGCTCAGGAGAAAGTAACGGTAATTTTTCTGCAGAAGATGAATGTCCAAGCTTATTTTATCCTCAGTACGCAAATCCTTGAGAAGAGAAGAGAGGGTCTGTCTGTAAATTTCTGGAATGATTTCGCTCGTCGAACCGGTCATTAATTCTTTGATCTTTTGCCTTATTTCAGGAGAACGATGGACAATGCTGGCCTTTTGGAATTGTTCAGCAAAGGAGGCGGCAATTTTTTTATGTCGTTTCTTTTCGGAAAGCTGGGAGAAAACTTGAAAACTCAAGGCATTGAATTCGTCATCGTTGAGTATCTCTTCCAGCAAAGTGGAGGCCACGTCCTCTTCACTGAGTTCTTTAAAAAATTTCCTGGCCTTTGAGATCTTTGTTTCGCGGGATATGTCTTTGTTTCGCATGATGGATTTGAGCAGTTCTTTGGAACACCTGCGGAATTTGTCCTGTTCCATATGTTTGAGCTGTTGGAGGAATTTATCGATGTTTGTCCTGAACTGTTCATTCTCGAGCAGTTCTTCAATTTTGAAGTGACCTAAGACTTTCTCAAAACTCTCTGTGAGCTCACTGATTTTCTGAGCATCTTCTTTTTTTATCGCTTCCTGGAGTAAGTGGGACCAGATATCCTTGATTTCTTCGCCTTCACCGGTCAGAAACTGAGAGTAATCCAGCTCCTCCACAGAGAGATGAGTGATGTTTTCTTGCTCAAAGATCTGGCTGAAACCTCCCTTTTTCAGAATATCTTTGGGGTGGAGATAGACTTTGCTGATGAAGGCCATCAGTTCTTCTGGCGTGATGCCTTCTTGAATCTCAAGGCTCTTGATCATATGGAGATGAAAAATTTGGGCGAGTTCTTCATAGGTTCTCGCTTTTTCGAAATGTTTGCCGTCTACCAGCAATGCGTCAGCTTTAACGCCGATCCGAATCGGGGATAAATAATTGAGAAGGGCGTCGATTTTTTCTTTGCCGTCTTTGACTGATTCTTTGAATGCGGGATGATCGCTTGTGTAAATCGAGGCTTTCTTAAGAGAGAGCTTCAGGCTCCTGAAAAAGCTTTCCAGGGCTTGTTTCTTGTCCATTTTTCAGCAGAGTTTATGAGATGATTTGTGAAACGATCTCTTGGCTTCCTTTTCTCCTCCTTGCGGAGAGAGAATTTCCCTCTCGGATTGGCTGTATTGTCAGAGTTCCTTATCTGAACTGGCGAGCAGTATTTTATATGAAGAGAGAAAAAAATGTCAAGTGCTCAATTTAAGACGAATGAAATCAGGACTGGCCAGAAAATAAAGAATGCTTGATACAGTTTCGAACACGGACACGAACGATGAGTGGAACCAGGGAGTCAGAATCGAGATGCGAAATTATGGGATTTCAGGAGTGGGTTTGGTTTGACTTCGCGTGTGCAAAAATTAATATTAAGGCTATTTTCACTCGGCCGGCTCTCTGGTCCAGACGCTTTCCATCTTATTCTTGAACCTTATCACCCCGTTACTGGCAGGGTGATAATAAAAAGGAAACTCGTATTTTTGAAAGCCACGCGCTACGTAAGAAATCGTGTACAGTGTCCACTCTTCTTCGGGGATTCTCTGAGTTTTCATGTCTTTGATGAAGAAGTTGCTGACCTGCCCGTCTTTGGACCCGAATTTGACTTCTTCTTTTGTGATTTCAAAAAAGCATCCCTCATAGATCGGAGTCGGAGTCTTCCAGATACCCACGAGCTCATCCGGAACCACGGGTTTTCTTGAACATCCATAGGCTAAAAATACAGAGAGGATAGCGAGTATGACGAATATCGTTTTTGTTTTCATTTGAGTTTCCGCCCTATTTCGTATGGAATGGGGTCCGGTTGTGTACAAGCCGAACAAAAATTGTGCGAAATAAAATCTTTTTTGACTTCTAAAGTGAAACCAATCATTTTACTTTTTTTTCTCTTTAGCCATGACTTTCACGAAAACATCCACCACTTTGGGGTCAAACCGACTTCCCGCCCCCTCTTTGATATACTTGATTGCACTCTTGCGGTCAAGCGCTTTTCTGTACGGCCTGTCTGAGATGAGGGCGTCAAACGTGTCGGCCACTATGAAAATGCGGGCCCCTAAATTGATGGATTCTCCCATAAGCCCGTTTGGATAGCCCGTTCCGTCGTAAAACTCATGGTGCTGGAGGACAATCGGTATGACATCAGAATACGCGGCGATGGGTTCCAGGATTCGTACCCCCACAGTCGTGTGCTTGTGCATAAGGTCTTCTTCTTCAGGCGTAAGATTTCCCACTTTGTCCAAAATTTCGGGTGGTATTCCGAGCTTTCCGATGTCATGGAGCAAACCCCCGCGACGAAGGTCATCGAGTTCATCCTGATCGAGTCCCATGCCCTTGCCGATTTTTATGGCCAGCTTCGTGCTCCGCTCAGAGTGACCCGCCGTCCAGGAAGATTTGGCGTCGATCGCCCGGGCCAGAGCTCTCAGTGTTCCCCAATTCAGCTCGTTCAATTCCTCGATCAACCGGGCATTCGAAAAAGCGACAGCCACCTGATTCGCCAGGCGGCGGGCATTGTCGAGGTCTTCCTGGGAAAATTTGGGCTGTTTGACATAACCGAGAGAGATAATCCCGGCCAGCCCTTGTTTGAGGAAAAGCGGCAGCACCAGGAATGATTTGATCCCCCGTTTAGCCAGAGGAGCCAGGTATTGAGGGAGGTTCTCGTCCAGTGTGATCAACTGAGTCTCCGGATTTTCCCGGAGCGTCTGCATCTCTTCCGGCGTGATCTGGACTGTCTCGACGATGCTTTCTTTATCTTTCTGATCCTCACCAATGTAGCTCTGGGCTGTATCACTCGAGCCGGGATCGAGGACAGTGATGCTCGTACTCTTGCAGGGGAAAACTTCCCGTATGCGGGCAACTAAAGTGTTCACGATTTTTTCCGTATCCAGGACCGATAAAATAGCCCTGTCGATGTCGCCCATCGTGACCAGGGCTTTAAACTGTTTCCCCAGCTGGCTGGCCATCGAGTTGAATGATTCCGCAACTTCTTCAAACTCGTCGTTGCTCGCCACTATTACTCGGCTGTCGAATTCTCTCTTGGCGAGGCGTTTTGTTCCCTCTTTGAGCTTTTCGAGCGGGCCCATACTTCTCCGGATCTGAATGAAACTCAGGAAAAGAACGAACCACAGGGAGGCGAGGACAACGAGAGGAATCCAGTATTTTGGGATATTAATCGGCTGGAGCACTTTTTCTTTGAGTTCGCTCACCACGAGTTTCCAGTTTTCGGCTGCATACTTATTCTGAAGAAGAATAGGCCGGAAACTTGCCAGATAGCCTTTCCCCCTATGGGACCATTCAAATTGAGACGGTTGTCTTTCTTCCATTTGGTTTTGTACGGATTGAGGAAATTTCACAGGAGGAAGTAATGTGGAGAGAAGAATGTTGTTGGATTTGTCCAGAACACACACGTAGGTGCTGGAGGGGAGGTAATCACTTTGGAGAGAGAACCAGATGAAATTGGGTCTGATTTCGGCCACGAGCATGTCTTGAGTTTGCTGTTTTGGATCGAGTGCGACTGCCATGAATATTCGTGTATGATTGTTTTGACGGTATTCCGTAATCACAGCCGCCCCCCTGTCCAGGATTGTTTTTTTTGTTTCGAGAGAGAGATCAGGGGGATTGGAAATGTGGCCGAATACATGTCTTGTTGATCCCTCTTCTGGGATAAGAAGCAGCCCTTTAAACCGTGGCTCGCGGCCTGATTCAGGATCTTGAGGGATATAGTAATAAGTCTGGTTCGGGTTGGCCATCATGTTGGAAGCAATCACCTTCATATCATCAATAAGAAGCTCGAAACGTTCATAGATAGCCTGGGACATAGTGTGCCCGGTCAAGCGGATACGCTCCTGGCTTTGATCTCGGAGCTCTTTTGTGATTGTTGTGAGGGAGACAACCGCCATTATAGATATCGGGAGCAGAGCGCAGGAGATAAACAGGAAGAAAATGCGTTGAGCGACTTTACTGCGCAGGAAAGTCAGCTCAAGTTTCATGCTCGAAAAGAGGGATCAATACTTGTGAGCCAGTCCGACATACCCCCCGTTATTGGCGCGGACGATGTCATCCCAACTTTCTTCAGCAGTGAGAGGGGCTTTGCTTATTCCATCCTTTCCCGAGCTGAACAGGTCAAAGTCCGTGTTGAGAGGGATCAGAAATCTGTCTTTTCTCCATTTTCCTTCAATGTCTGTTTTATCTAAGCCAAAGATAACAAGGTACTCGTAAGGATTTCCCCAGGGATCCGTGGCGTTCGGCTCTCCGATCTCTGTGAGATCGTTGGGAAGCCTTCCGTTGTCGATCATGAAATCCTCGATTTTCTGCCCCATGATAGCGACTTTCGAAATAGCCTGGTTCACTCTTGCTTTGTACAGTGTATTCGAGTAAATGGGCACTCCCACAGCCATAAGAGTTCCGATGATGGCGATGCCGAGAAGCAGCTCTATTAAAGTCATGGCCCTGCGGCATCTTCGTTCCTTCCTGTGAACAGAAGGAATCGGAGTAAAAAGCCACTCGGGCAAAAAAGATCGCTTCGTGACAATTATTCGCAAGCCTTTTCGCATGATTCCCTACCCATTCAAGACCGTCTGCGGTCTCCTTTTATTTTTACTCCCTTTTAAACGCGTGGAACGGCTTTGAGTGATTGAAAGCATTTGGAATCACTCATTCCAGTCCGCGTCCTTCCTTGGCGTTTGCTGGAGAATTTTATCATGAAAAAATCAAAAAAGTCAAAGCGTAAAAGCGGAAAATCGCACTTCAAGGGATAAATTTCACCCAGTGAAACCCAACCCCACTTCTATCCGGAGACAAAACTCACCCCCCCGCGCTGTGATCTCGTGCTGTGAACTTAAAGGCATACGATCTTAAAAGTGTCTTAAGGAATGAATTCGCTCCCCTGAAAAATGTTTCGAAAAGGGAACTCTTCGGATCTGCGAGTCTGGATGAGGATTCACAGGGCCTCAGGAATACGACAACACTCCAGGAAAAAAAATCATCTCCAATAGCCTTTTTTAACAGTGCGCAATCCCCTTTTTGGGTGAGAATTACCGAAGGAAAAATCACTGCAAAAATCATCGCAAGAGGCTATATTTTCACAGAGAGATTTTTCCTTTAGGTCGAGCTCATCAGAAATAAAATCTCGCGCCGATACTTCCCGTAAACTCGAAACTCATACCCGGAATGAGGTCGAGCACGGGTCCGATCTCCAGAAAGAGATCCAGGGGGGCTTTCTCGAACATGTAGCATATACCGACCGGAAACCGGGCGCCGAAGGTTGTTTCTGGATCGGTCCTGAACCTCATTCCTATTCCGAAATAGAGCGGAAGCCGGCCGCTTTCCACCTCAAAAAGACTGAAGTTGTGATGCAGATAATCGGCATGCAGATGAAAGGAGCCGCCTTGGCCGAATGCCCAGGCGACAGCCCCGTCAATCGCTGAATGGCTCCCTATCCATTTCTTCGCGCTGATTCCCGTGGGTTCTCCCAGAATTATTCCTAATCCGACACCTTTATCCTGAGCGTGCGCTGCTCCCGCACACAGCAGGATGATTAATGGGAGCATCCAAACTGCTTTTTTCATTGTTGAACCTCCTCTTTGTGGACGGCAATTTTTTTTTATAGATCCATAATCTGTTTTATATTTCAGGAGATCGTTATTCTTCTTTTTCCTCATCACTCAACCGGAAATACCCGACCTGACCGTTGAGGCTTTCCAGACGCTTGCGGTGAATTTGGAGGTTTTGTCTGATTTCTTTTTCATTCATACTCTTTTTGTCGACTGATTGTTCTAACTTTTCTAATGACTGGATAGAATCCATGCAAGCTGTCTGGACGCTTTCCCATTTTTTTGCGAGAACATCTATCATTTGATTTAATTTCTGTGCCTCGGGATCCAGATAGTCTTTTTTTCTCAGACGGACGAGAAAGTTCAGTTTTCCTTCGGATATCTTCTCGAAAGCCCACTTGAACCTGAAAAGTGGACCGACCACACGATGGAATGCTCTCCAGGAGTGAAGTCCCGTAACGAAGATAAGGCCGAGGATCATGATCCAGAATCGTGAGTAGAGAAGAAGAATCCTCTGAGATGCCGCTTGCCTCAGCTCGAAGCTCGCCTCTTCATCATTCATTATGAGGACATCCGGAACAAACAGAAAAACGGCCACTAAGATCACCGCGATCATTCCGTAGGCGAGAATAATCCCAAGGAATTTATACTGGAGTGGCCTGTTGATGACAGAATACAACCGCCGTTTTTTTCTTTTTTGCTTTTTCATGCGTCCTCCTGTAACCGACGGAAAGTATGCTCAAAAGCAAGAGTCCTTTTCATCGGCATTATGTGGACCAATTGTTTCACTTTGCTCAGTCGGCGTTTAATGATCCTTTCTATGAAGACAATTTGATTTTTTTGGGGAAGGCTCTTCCGATATGTTGATGAGAAAAATATGGTAGTCATGCTTTTCTGAGATGTGTTCTCGGATAGTTGTTTGATTCCCCTTTCTTAATTCTTTGCCTTTATCCAGATCACTTCAGGTTGGTTCTGGAATCTGACTGTTCCTCCATTCTCAGGATTGAAGTAGAAGGAGAACTTGAACTCTTTGCCTTCAATATTCACATAAGTGACTGTGTACAGGATTTCTGCAGTATCGGGAACCTTTTCTTGATTTATCTTTTTGATCGTGTGAGCGTTGACTTCTCCTCTCAGAGTTCCGAAGATGATCTTCTCTTGTGTGAGTTCGAAAAAAGCCCTCTCATATTGGGAGTCAGTTCTTTTCCATGTCCCTATCAATTCATCCGGGAAATCCGCTTTTTTCACGCATCCATCGAGGAAAGCCACCATGAAGATGACGAGCACAGCAAATATTTTTTTTGATTTCATTTGAGTCCCCCCTTGGCTCCTGAAGAGCCGGAAGATATATGGAAAGCGATTGGCAGCCGGCGCACAGAATCCATCAGCTCCTCCTTGAAAAGACTGGAGAAAATGTTTTTTTTGCCAGTTGCTCGCTGGGAAATCCTATCTTTTTGGATTCCATCAAGGATGTTCATCCGTTTTCTCTGGGCAGACGGCAGAAAACCTTTTTTGTCCATTCTATTTCCCTCCATCTGAGGCCATCACATTCAGGAAGGCGTTTACGACTTGAGGATCGAAATCCCTGCCAGCGCTTTCTTTTATTATTCCCAATGCATCGTTTGTGTCAAATGCTTTTCTGTACGGCCGGTCAGAGGTCATGGCTTCGAAAGCATCGGCCACGGCAAAGATACGCGCGCCCAGGTTTATGGATTCTCCTTTAAGCCCGCCTGGGTATCCCTTTCCGTTGAAGCGCTCATGATGCTGAAGGACGATCGGAATGATCTGGGAATAGGCAGAGATGGGCTCGAGGATCCGTGCGCCAAGTTGGACATGTTTCTCCATGGTTTTTCTCTCTTCAAGTGTCAGTTTTGCGGGTTTATCCAGAATTTCAGGCGGTATACCGAGCTTTCCGATGTCGTGGAGCAGGCCTCCTTGGTTCAGATGGTGAATATCTGTGTCAGAAAGCTTCATGCTCTCTGCAATTTTTACGGCCAGTTTTGTACTCCGTTCGGAATGTCCTGCGGTCCAGGAGGATTTGGCGTCGATCGTACGGGCCAGGGCTGTTAGTGTTCCCATGTTCAGCTCGTTCAACTCCTCAACCAATCGGGCGTTCGAGAAAGCCACGGCCACCTGATTTGCCAGTCGGCGCGCATTTTCGAGGTCTTCCTGTGAAAACTTGGGCGGCTTGACGTAGCCAAGAGCGATGATTCCAGCCAGCCCGTCCTTGAGGAAAAGCGGAAGCACCAGGAATGATTTGATCCCCTGTTTAGCCTGAGGAGCGAGGTAATCGGGCAGATCCTCGACCTGTTTTATCCACAGAGTTTCTGGATTCTTCCTGAGGATCTGCAGCTCTTCTGCACTGATCTTGATCTTCTCTTGAGGTTTGACTTTGTCACTCTGAGCTTCTCCGATGAAAGTCTGTGCGGTATCGTGAGAACCGGGATCGACGACGGTAATGCTTACACTCTTGCAGGGGAAAACTTCATGCACGCGGGCCACTAATGTGTTGACGATTTTTTCTGTATCCAGAACCGATAAAATAGCCCTGTCGATGTCCCCCATCGTGGCCAGGGCCTTAAACTGCTTCCTCAGCTGGCTGGCCATTGCGTTGAAGGAATCCGCAACTTCCTCGAATTCATCGCCGCTTGTGACTTTCACCCGGCTGTTGAAGTCTCTATGGGCGATGCGTTGAGTTCCCTCTTTAATCTTCTCGAGAGGGATCAAGCTCTTTCTTATCTGGATGGTGCTCAGGTACAGAACCAGCCAAAGAGATGCCAGGATCACAAAAGGAAATATCTTTTTGAGAAGTTCAGAGAACGGAAACATACCGGATTTATTCATGCTGGAAATGACCTTCCAGTCATCCGCTATAAACTGGTTGAACGGGACAGGACGGTATCCTGCCAAATACTTCTGTCCTCTGTATGTCCACTCGAATTGGGACGCATGTCTTTGTTTCATCTGGAGGACGGCCTCCTCGGGAAAGGACAAGGGAGGAGAAAGAGTGGAAAAGAGTGGATTGTTCGATTGATCCAGAATGCAGAGGTTCGTATAGGCTGGCAGCGGGTAATCAGTTTCCCTGAATCCTAAAAATTGGGGATTCACCTCCGCCCAGAGAATTTCGCTTCTTCGGTTGTCCGGAAACAGAGAAGCGCCCATATAGATCCGCGCCCGGTTTTCCGGCAGGTATTCGGTTTTAATCAGAAATTCTCCGGAGTGAATGCTTTCCCGCTCATCTGGTGAGAGTTCAGGGGGATTGAAAAATTGGCCAAGAATAACTTCAGGACTTTCTTTCTCGGTAACGATCATGAGACCACTCAGACGTTCTTGGATGTAGGCGCTGAACTCTTCCGGGAGGCCCTGAAAAGACAGAAAGGATTCGGTCCTGTGCATCGAAGCGATGATCTCGACATCATTGCGAATAAGATTCAGGTGCTTGGTGATATCATTTCCTATAGATTTGCTGAGCTCATGGATTTGCACCTCACTCTGATGATCGATCTCTTTGGTCACGAAGTTGTAATAGACTACGGCCAGGATCAACACAGGAATCATGGCGCAGGAAATGAAAAGCAGGAAGTACCGCTGGGCCACTTTGCTCCGGAAGAATTCCAGTCCGAGTTTCATACTTTATTCTTTTGGTCGGTAATATTCTGCAATCCTAACATCTTCCCCCGCGTCAGCACAAATCAAACTGCACTGATTGAGAGCTAATGTTAAGATTATCAGAACGCGAATATATTAATTAATATAAAAAGCCTCGCAGATTCAATAACCTAAAAGGGTGAATTAGGGGATGATTTTTCACCCCCTTTTTCTACCTTTTAGGGGGAGAAGGTTTTTTCCTTGCGCAGGCATCTGTTTCGTATGACACGAGATTTTTTTCTCTAATGTCTCCAGCCGGGCCATACGGCTGAAGTACAAACGCACGTTCAACCTAAAGTGACCTGGATTATTCGTAAAACCTGCCGACACTCAATTCCTTTTTCTCAAAAGGGGACAGTCCCTCTCTTTTTTAAATAAGGACTAAAAGGGACAGTCCCCATTTTTTCTAAATGTCGGCATCTTTTCCCCTTCGCGCGAGCCGTTCTCATAGCGGATGAGATGACGCTCCAGAAACTGGATGATAAGGAAGCGGTCATGAAGATGATTCCGCTGTATTTCCAGGTCTTCAGGCATGTCACACACCTTAAAAGGCAGATCGCTTTTCAGGATTACCGCAAGATATACGAGACAATTTGGGAATCCAGGGCGCAGAGAGCGGGTTGGGATTTACAGATTGATATAAGGGGTGTAGAATGTATTTTCCGTTTCAAGCGGATAAATCCAGGTCAAGTCGAATAAATCATTAATGACGGAGAAAGATATGAAAGCCTTTAAAAAAATACTCGCTGTCACAACGCTTCTTATGGTGATAGTTGTTGTCGGATGCAAAAAAGAGGCCGAAGTAGCCGAACTCAATCTGAAGGAGCAGCTGGGAAAAAAGTTGTTTTTTGATGCCAGCCTGTCCACGCCACCCGGACAGTCCTGCGCGTCCTGCCACAGCCCCTTAGCCGGATGGACGGGTCCTGATTCAGATGTGAACAATACAGAGGTGGTCTATGAAGGCGCGGTCAAAGGTCGATTCGGGAACACAAAGCCGCCTTCCGCAGCCTATGTTGGAGATAGTCCGGTTATACACCGGGACGAGGAAGGAACCTTTGTCGGAGGCATGTTCTGGAATGGACGCGCATCGGGATTGGAATTGGGAGATCCTTTGACAGAACAGGCCATGGGACCTTTCCTCAACCCGCTGGAGATGAACAACCCGGATAAAAAGACCGTTGTCGATAAGGTGAGTGAATCAGACTATGTCGACCTTTTCGAAGAAGTCTGGGGAAAAAATTCATTAGATTTGAAAGATGTTGACGGGACATTCGAACGGATTGCCCGCTCGATCGCGGCCTTCGAGAGAAGTGCCGAGGTCAACCCGTTCAGCTCCAAGTTTGATGATTTTTGGAAGAATACGGTGGATGCGGGTTTGGATGTGGAGTCGGTCGACGAGTCGAATTGGACAGACTACAAAAACCTGGGTCTAGATGACGAAGAGGTTGAGGGTTTGATGCTGTTCAACACCAAAGGATTGTGTGCGGAATGCCATGTGATGACATCGGTCGCCGGTAAGCCGCCGCTGTTCACTGATTTTACTTACGACAACCTTGGAGTCCCTAAAAATCCTCAGAATCCCTTTTATCAAATGTCTGCGGAGTGGAATAAGGACGGTCAAAATTGGGAGGACAGGGGTCTGGGGGCTTTCCTCGAGAAAACAACAGAATTCACCCCGTATGCGGCGGAAAACTTCGGCAAGCAGAAAGTGCCGACCTTGCGCAACGTGGATAAAAGACCCTACGGTGAATTTGTCAAAGCCTACGCCCATAACGGCTTCTTTAAATCCCTCAAGGATATCACTCACTTCTACAACACCAGAGATATTGCCAGTGAGAACTGGCCCCTCCCGGAGATTAAGGAGAACGTCAATTCAGAAGAGCTGGGGGATCTTGGATTGACAGAGAGAGAGGAGGACTTGATCGTCTTGTTCATGAAGACTCTCTCTGACAGATGATGAGAGACGTCTTCAGTTATCCCTCCTGCCGGGTTCATTCCCTAGGTTTGAGCTCAGCCTCCCATCCTTGAAATCATCCTGATGGATTCTGAGCGTTTAACCCGTTTCAAACAAATCACAACCAAAAGGCCAGTTTCCAGCAGTTTTTCCTGAAAATACTATGATGGAAACGAATCTCTTTGTTTTCATCTTCGATTCGCATTTTTTTAAATTTTCAAGAAGGGAAGAAAAATATGGCAGTGTTTTTTGACACCAGAGATGTGGAGGCCTATATTAATAATAGAGTCCGTGTCGAGAATGAAGAGTCGCGGATATGGAGGGAACATGAAAAGCCTGCCTATCATACTGAAATTTTCCGTGTTTATTTTTCTTTCGTTTTTGGTTTTCTCCTCTTCACCCCAGACAGAAGACATAAAGACTAAAATCGTTAACGGAGTTCCCACTGTGTATAATCCTAAAGTGCCGGCGTCTCTTCAACAGATCGTTCTTAAAGAAGATATAGTGATAGGCGGTGGGAACGAAACCGGAAAATACGCGCTCTCCGATATTCGGTCAGTTCAAGTAGATGAAGAAGAAAATATCTACGTGCTGGATCTGAAGGATATACGGGTCAAGGTTTTTGACAAGACCGGAAAAGGGATCAGGATTTTTGGGAAAAAAGGCCAGGGATACGGGGAACTGCAGCTCCCGTACCGGATGTATCTGATCTCCGGGAAGGAACTGATGTTTTACGATATCTCCAACCGACGTATTTCCTATTTTTCTCTGGACGGGGAATGTCTCAGAGAAATTTCCACGAGAAATCAGATGTTCGACAGAACGATTACCGATTCCAAGGGGTACATTATCGGATATTTCTTTATTCCGGGAGAGATGTACAGACATGAATTGAAAAAGTTTGACCCGAAGCTCAATTCTGTTATGACTCTCGCTACTATAGAGGAGAAGAGGACACCCTATGTCATCGAGATGTTAGACACAACTCTCCAATTCAGATTGATGGAGAATGATAATATTGTATGGAGCCATCCCTCGACTTATGAATTGTATATTGTCAGTCCTGAAGGAAAGACGCTCCGCAAAATTGTGAGAGCGTATGATTCTGTGCGAATAACAGAGGAAGAAAGGAAGGAAATGATTGAAAGCCGGACCGTTCCTCCCGAGTATAAAATTAAATTACCGGAATTTTACAATCCTCTCTATTATTTCCTGTGCGATGAGGATGGCCGCATATACGTCCGGACTTATGAAAGAGACGGTAAGGGCGGTTTTTATTATGATGTCTTCGATTCCGAGGGACGGTACATCGCCAAATTTTCTCTCCCTGGGAATGAGCTGATTTTTGTCGCCAAAAAGGATGCGATGTACGCGGTCGTGAGTAGGGGGGGGAATGTATTTACCTCCGTGAAGAGATACAGCGTGGAGTGGCAGTAAAAAAATTCTGTTCTACTTAACTCTCAAAAGTCTTTTCGCCTCAGACCTTGATCCTGTCCTGGCTTCCTCAGCGATAATTTCCAGCGAGTATTCGCCGGCATTTAATTCAGGGAGCTGAAGCTCGAGCAGCAATATGTCTGTTGCGTCCACGCTTTCAGAGGAGAGAATGACCAGGGAAAGCGGGTTTTTTTCCCCGGATTCTGATTCGACCAGGCTGGCCGTTAGACTGATATCCGGTTCCTGGATTCCGACTGCTGCGTAACACAATCCGACAAGAACCTTTAGAGTTCCTTTCTTTATCCCCTCGAACTGGGGGACGTAGTTTTTGTCCAGAAAGGGATACAGGTCAAACAGAGATACTTCTCTTTCTCGGTCCTCGGGATCTTTCTTATTTGAAATACTCTGATAGAAACGTTTCTCACCTGGGGCAACCAGGACGGGTGGATAAAGTCTTATTCCGGACTGAACGGGCTCCTGAATTGCTGCCGAATCGGCGCCGACCGCGCCTTTTCCGGTAGTCATATTCCGGATGACCATCCGGCATTTGTACTCTCCGGGGGGGATGGATAAAATCGCGTAAGGATAGATATCTTTTCGTGGCCATTCTGAGAAATCGATTTTCTTCTCGCTCGAATCAACGATAATATTTTCGCCATCAAAGACAAGCGCAACGACCTCATTCTCTTCCTCTCCGACCTTTTCGATGACTTCCAGCGGGATTTTTGAAATCAGGACAATATTCGAATCCTTTTCTTCTGAACAGGGAAGAGCCCATAAGGGAAATTGCACGGGTTCCTGAGAGCGGGGTTTTTCAGAAAGAGCGAGGTCGAGAAGGTGGAGCTTCTTCTCGAATTTAGTAAATTTTTTAAACGGCTCGGGATTGTAGTAACCGCCCTGGGCGTGGACGACATATCCCTTCTGCTTGACTTGGACTTCGATCTCATGGTATTTGCCGTCCCATTGCTCGTTGATGTAATAACCGAGAACGTAGTAATTGCCGGTGGCATCCTGGATGTCTTCGGAAAACTGTTCGTACCGGGCCACATCCGTAAAATGTTGGCCACCGGAGAGGTCGGATATCCTCATCAGGGAGTGGTCTCCTCTTTCTCCCTGAGGTTTTGAGAGGGCCCGCATTCCTTCTGTGTTCACAGTGAAGACCGGGCAGGAGGATGCGGACAATTCTTTGCTCAGGTCTTCCAGCTCAAACCGGATCGAAGGATCATAGCTGTCATAGATGAGGCTCCTGTTGATCCCGGCAGAAAAAAGAATGATGTTTTTGTATCCGGGAATGTAGCGCAAGGATTTGGCGAACTTGCGTAATTCTTCGAAATAGAAAAGGACTTGGCGTTTTAGAATTTCACCTTCTTCTCCCACAGCCTCCCCTCCGTCTATTCCTCCCGGGAGTTCCTTCGTCTTTTCGATGGCAGCCTTGATCTTCTGATGGTCAGTCGTGAGGAATTCGCGAACGACAAGGCCGTTCCTCGGAGAGTAGGTGACATAGGCGAGTTCATCGGTGGGAATGGCCTGGGTCTCGATGAAGTGCAGGGCGGCTTTCTTCGATTTGATCATTCCCAGTCCATCGTTCCTCTCTATATCCAGGAGAAGGAAAAATTTCCTGTTCAATCTGGAGGCCGTCTCTGGAGGAGGAGGGAGCGGCGTTTCCTCTAATTTTTCCTCGACCTTGGCGTCGGGCCTTTGGAGGAGGTGCTTCTCAAAGTCAGTAATCGTCTGCCGTTGGCTGTTGTCATACAGGATGAAGTCGTCTTTGGTCAGGTCGGTGATCGGATTTCCCTTTTTATCCGAGACGAAGACCTGCACGAGTTTCAAAACGACTGTCACTTCGTGCTGCAGCGTTTCCTGCCTTGTCTCTTCCTGCAGGAGTGACGAATTCAATTCCTTGAGATCTGGATGAACGATGAAAACCACAAGCAGGATGAGTACGCATACGCTCTTTTTCATTCTTGTCTCCTCTGGTCTTTACAGTTTCCTCGAGTTGGCAGCTTGTTCATACTGCAGCACTTGAACCGGTCAACCTTTCTTTCAGAGCTTTATCAGTTGGCGAAATACCCGGCACGGTGAGTGATCCTGTAGTTTTTATTCTTGACTTTGATCTCGATGTTCCGGAAACTCCC
>JABAOC010001545.1_pt1 | contig 97178 bp, 91 predicted proteins | sample 7062161 | NCBI WGS metagenome assembly JABAOC01 (sample SAMN14538625, study PRJNA623070) | marine sediment metagenome | biome: marine biome [ENVO:00000428]; feature: marine pelagic biome [ENVO:01000023]; material: deep marine sediment [ENVO:00002113] | place: India: Gulf of Khambhat ... | reverse complement strand
CGGGCGACCACGTCTTCACGTCGGTGGGCCACACGTTCGAGGCGATCCCGTGCCTGGATGCCGAGGGGATACCCGAGGCGCCGGGGACCGAGTGTCTGCTGACCGAGCGTGATTTCCGCGCCTGCGCCGGGTGCCATAATAGCGAGACGGAAGCACGCAACCTGTTCGTGGAGAACCGGGACTCGATCAACGTGCTGTTGGATCTGCTGTGGGTCGATGATGATGTTAACGGTATCATGGATGCGACGGACAGCGGCCTGCTGCCTCAGGTTCTGGCTCTCAGCCCGACGGACACCACGGAACTTGATCCGAGGGATCAGAAGGTAACCGTTGCCGAGGGCGTCTTCTGGAACGCACAGATCGCGCACACATCGGAGCGCGAGTATTTCGCCGGTGCGCTATTCTATGTGGGACTGGCCGGTGAGGACGAAGATGATCCGCCGGACGGAATCCCGGACGGGATCGAGTGGGATACGCACGAGGCGAGCGGCGACGGTGTCCACAACCCGGACTTCTTGAAGCAGTTGCTCGAGGCGTCGATCGAGGCGTTGATCGACACCTACGGTTTGACACCGTAGACTAGACCAACGATGGGGCTCGGTTCGCGCGCCTACTGCGCGAACCGAGCCCGCTGCCAGCCGGCTCTGCCGGTCGGGTCAGACGCCGAATTGAACGGTCATGCCTTGGCGCTGAGGGGAAGGATCTATGGCTCGGGTCAGTGAGTCAGCGCAGGCGGGTGGCTGCCGCCTGCGCGGCGTCGGGCTCGCCATTCCTCGTGCCTACCAAAAATACCGGGATTCGGGAGGATAAAAGTGAGGCTCTCAGGCCTATTTCTGATGCGAGTCGGGGCCCGACTCCAGGTCTGGCGCATCGGGGTCGCGTTCCTCGGTGTCGCGCTCGCCTGGAGTGGGTGGGGTGCAACCGCGCTTCTCGGGCAGCAATGGCGAGCTCGGGTCTCGACTCGGTTCCAATTCATCGAGGCCCGGGCACTCGTGCGCGACAGCGTTCTGGAGGCCATTACAGACGGCTCGGGCACTCAGCGGATGGTCGGCGACACAGCCGTTACCTGTACCACAGGCGCTGAGCACTGCTACTTCTACCGTGCCGGTGAGGTTGCGAACAGTTCGCCGGCAGTCGTTGACGTTGATCTGAGCGTTTTCGGTTTCGGGATCCAGGGGCTGAGGGCCTATGTGAGCACTCGCTTCAGGAACGACTTCTCCGACGGTACATATGGGAACGATGAGTTTTGGCCCCGCGGCGATGAGCATTTCGATCTGTTGACGGGCTATGTGGAGCTTAACAGGTCCTCGTTTCGAGTACGCGCCGGCCGCGACTATCAGGCGAGCGGCCTCGGGTACTACGGCTACGATGGTGGTTCGTTCATCTACCGATTCGCCCCTTGGCGGATCGAGGTCGAGGCGTACGGTGGTTGGGGTTTGGCGCGGGGGGTCCCCAGGTCGATCACGTCGGACGAATTCGGCTCGCTGGGCGAATTCCAGCCGCCGGAGCGCGACTACCTCTTCGGTTTCCGTGGCTCGGCTCGCCCGACGTCGAGCTTGGCGATCGCCGGGATCTATCAGCGGGAGATCCCAACGAACCGCGACGGCATAAGTAGCGAGCGCTTGGGCTTCGAAGCTTCGTGGTATCCGAAACGTGAGCTATCGCTGCAGGCGCATACCGACTTCGACCTGGCTACGGGCCTATGGGGTAAGGCGGGTCTCAACGTCGGTTGGCAGGCCCACGAGAAGGTGTACGTGCAAGGCAGGGTCTTCCGCTACCGGCCCATATTCAGTCTGCAGACGATCTGGGTGGCGTTCAGTCCGGTGCCTTACACTGGCTGGAATCTGTCGCTGGGAGTGCGACCGCGCTCCGACGTGTCGCTGAGGCTCTGGGGTGAACGACGCAGCTACGCCGAAACGGAGGCGGAAGTCGGGTTCTTCGCCACTACCGATCGCGACTGGCGAGTGGGCGGCACCGTGGGTTGGCGACCGCAGGCGATGGGTGTGCCGTGGGATATCGACGCCGGCTACTGGCTCAACTGGGGCTTCGGTGCGGCGACCAGCTCGGGTGACGTGCGTGTCGGCCTGCGCCCGCGCGACGAGTTGTCGGTGGGTGTCCGGTTCACCGCCTTCCAGCAGCTCGATGAATTCCGCGTCGGGGAAGGGCGAGTCTGGGGACTCGGCGGAGATGCTCGCTGGCGGATCCCGGCCGGCACGGTCTGGCTATCGGTGGACCGCTACGATCATAACCGACGCATCAACGCCGACATCTCGGAGGATCCGACCCAGCCCGACTGGAGCCAGTGGCGGGTGGCGCTCGGGTTGTCGTATTACTTGGGTTCGGAACCGGGGAGGTCACCGTGAGCTTCTATCGTTCAGTCGTAAGCGCGCTGTTGGTCATCGCTCTGTTTGTGGTCAATGCCCAATACGGCATCGCGCAGACGGGGCAGATGTCCATGCCGGATAATCATGAGATCGCCGATTTCTGGCTGACCCACGGCCAGTCAGCAAGACAGGACATCACGTTCTGCGCGGCGTGCCATGCCCGAGAGTACTGTAGCCGCTGCCACGTCTCTGCGATTTCCGAGATCCAGGCGCTGCCTTCCAACCCGGATGTGGCCGACTACGTGGCGAGCCGGGAATGGCCGGCGCCGCCGACCCACACGCCCTTCTTCGTCGAGGATCACCGGGCGGTCGCGGCGAGCACGACGCAGACTTGCGCGACCTGCCACGTGGTGGAGCAACAGTGCAACTCGTGCCACCTCGGCTCGGAAACGCTGGAGCGGCAAGGCGGCGTCACCGATGTAGACAACTATCACCCGCTCAACTTCATCCAGCGGCACTCGGCGTCGGCCTGGAATCAGGAGAACGAGTGCGCCAGCTGCCACAATCCGGAGACGTTCTGCCGCAGTTGCCACACGACCCTGGGGTTCGCCAGCCGCGACGGTAGAACCAATACGGGATTCCACAACGAGAGCTCGAGCTTCACGTTCGGGCACGGGCAGGCCGCGCGGCAGGGGCTAGAGCTCTGCGCTTCGTGCCATGCCCAGCAGGACTGCCTGCAGTGCCACTCGGCAAGGGCCGGCCGCAGGGTCAACCCGCATGGCCCGGGCTTCGACGCGGAGAAGCTGCGCTCGAAGAACCAGGGACTGTGCCTGTTCTGTCACTTCTCGGTGCCTGGTGGGCCGTGACGTGTGAGATGGTCGCGGGTTGCGGGACGCGATGACGCCGGGCGCTGCCAGCGCCCGGCGTCATCGCTTTTGGCTGCCGTGCTCTCTCGAGGTTTCGCGGTGCCCAGCTTTCCGGTTGCTTTCTCTAGACGGTGTGAGGCTGTACCTTGCAAGTAGGAGTGCTGCCGAGTTCTATCACGCCGAACACCACCTAACGGGTATCGTGATGCGGGGGCGATCATGTCCGGTAAGCTCATCTGTGGGGTCGCAGTGGGCAGCTTGATCCTGCTTCTGGGTTCTCCTCGACTTCTGTGCGGCCAGGCAAGTGCCAAGCTCTCGCAAGATCCGTGGGCGGGGTCTGAGGTATTCGAGAGTAAGGGGTGCTCTAAGTGTCACGCGATCAACGGGTTGGGTGGTACGGCGGCGCCGGACCTGGGCCGCATCCAGAACGGGCGCACGTTCAACGAGCTGGCTGCAACACTCTGGAACCACGTCCCCCTTATGGGCGCCGGGATGGCGGATCAGGGGATCGAGTATCCGGAGATGACCGCAGCGGAAGCGGCGGACCTGGTCGGGTTCTTGTTTACGCTGAACTACTTCGATCCACCGGGTGACGTGAATATCGGAATGCGTCTGTTCACCCATAAGAAGTGCTTCGTCTGTCACCGGGTGGGCCACTACGGCGGTGATGCCGCGCCTAACCTCGATTTCGCCGGACAGTACGGGTCACCCATCCTCGTCGCCGCCGCGATGTGGAACCACGGCGCGCCGATGGTGAAGCTCATGGAAGAGCGCGGCGTCGTGCGTCCCATATTCCAGGGCGCTGAGCTCACCGACCTGATCTCCTACGTCGAGTCGGTCGCGCCCCAGCCGGTGGAGGGACGCGTTTACGTACTACCGGGTCGCGCTGAGGCTGGACGTACCGTCTTCTTGGAGAAGCGCTGCAGCCAGTGCCATAGCGTCCAGGGGGTCGGTGGCCGGTTGGCACCTGACCTCGCGGGACGGGAACGCCAGTGGGGGCTGACCGACTTCGCTGCCGCGATGTGGAATAAGGCGCCGGCGATGCTCGAGGTGATGGATGAACTTGGTACGTCTGCCCCGAAGCTCGGCGGCGGTGAAATGGCTGATCTCGTCGCCTACCTCTACTACGTCGAGTACTTCACTGAGCCGGGTGACAGCGAAATGGGCGAGCAGGTCCTGCATCGCAAAGGGTGCTTGAGTTGCCACGCCCTGCGCGGCAGCGGCGGAACGGAAGCTTCCGATCTCGCCTGGATCAGAGGCATCGGCTCGCCCGCCGCATTAGCTGCTTCGTTGTGGAACCACTCGGTGAAGATCGCGACCATGCCTCAGGCCTGGCAGGAGGAGTGGCCGAGCTTCGAGGCCGGGGAGATGGCGGACCTGACGGCGTTCCTAGAGGAGTTAGAGAAAAGCCGGTGACGGGCTTTTGTCGCGCCAGTTCCACACACCTGTTTACCGGTCTGCAGGTGGAGGAGCCTACTGTTCAAACAACGCCCTCTTGCCCACCACGCCCGTCTTGCCTAAGGTCCAGGGCGGAGGGTAGTGTTCAGGTTGGCAACGGCGCGACCGAGCAGGTTTCGTCCGGGCGTGCCCCTGATCTGAAAGGGAGCTGAACATGAACCACCGACCTACGATCGCGGCATCGGCTCTTCTGATACTGGTTCTGGCGGCATTCGCCTGGCAGCAGGAAGGGTGGAAGACGCCACCGGCGATGACCCACGACGCTGCCGGTCGTGACAACTGCATGATGTGCCACAAGGCGGGAGCGATGGAGCCGGTGCCCGACGCGCCGGCGGACCATGCGGACCGCCCCAATGAGACCTGCCTGATGTGCCACGCGCCTGACGCTGCGGTGCAGACGACGGTACCACCTGCAACACCGCACCCGCTCGAGGGACGCGACAACTGCATGATGTGTCATACGGCCGGGGCGATGGAGCCGGTCCCCGACGCGCCTGCCGACCACGAGGGTAGAGACAACCAGTATTGCACGCTCTGCCACGTACAGGCTTAGCGGAAGACTACCGAGCGGGCGCGCCCTCCCAATCGAGGATGGCGCGCCCGATTTGCGCTTGTGCGCGGCAAAAGCCACTGCAGTATTACCTCGATCCCACTATGCTGACCTGCCGCAGGATGATCGCTGCCGCTAATGCGCCGCTCGCGCCCGGGTCGCCGTTTTTAGTGACTGTGCGATGACGATCACGGCAGGGACCGTCTTCGCCTTCGCGCTCGCCACGGCTGCGGCTACCGGCCTCGGCGCGTTACCTTTCCTCTTCTTTCGCCGCATGACGCGCACCTGGCTGGCGATGGCGAACTCGGTGGCGTCGGGTCTGATGATCGCTGCTAGCTTCGGGCTGATCTATGAAGGGCTCGAGGCTGGCTTGCTGCAAGTCGTGAGCGGCGCGCTGATCGGTGTCGCCTTCATGGCAGTCAGCAGCCACTGGCTCAGGGGCCACCGCGAGCTGGAACTCGGCACGTTGCGCGGTACCGATGCGCTGAAAGCGCTGATGATCATCGGGGTGATGACGCTGCACTCGGTGACCGAGGGCGTCGGCGTCGGTGTCTCGTTTGCTGGCGGTGAGGCGCTCGGCGTGTTCATCACCACTGCCATAGCCGTCCATAACATCCCCGAGGGGTTGGCGATCAGCCTCGTGCTCATCCCGCGCGGCGAAAGCATCCGGCGGGCAGCTGGCTGGAGCGTCTTCTCGAGCCTGCCGCAGCCGCTGCTCGCCGTGCCCGCCTTCCTCTTCGTAGCAGCGTTCCAGCCCTATCTTCCCGTCGGCCTCGGGTTCGCTGGCGGCGCCATGATCTGGATGGTGTTCTCAGAGTTGATACCCGAGGCGCTGGACGACGCGACGAGCCCGGCTGTGGCGACGGTGGTGACCCTGTCGCTCATGGCGATGATTGGGTTCCAGTGGTTCCTTCGGGGCTAGAGTCTGTCGCAGAATGCCCCGCCGCGGCCCCTAGCGTCCCAGATCTGCCCCGGCTGAGATTGCGGGACCGCTAGTAAAACCCACTATTGACCACAGGTTACCAGGCGGCCCGGCCTTAGCGGCGCTGCGGCCCACCCTTTGCCGTCCAGAGGCTGGGTAGGGGAGGATATCGCATGCACGAGATGTCGCTCGCGCTGGAGATCCTGTCGATCTGCGAGCGTGAGTTGGGCGGGCTGCCGGAGACCCGGGTCACGGCGGTTGGCGTGGAGGTGGGCGCTTTTTCCGGGGTCGACGCTGACAACCTGCAGTTCTGTCTCGAGGCGGTGATGTGCGGCCAGTTCGATGGGGTTCGCTGCGAGGTGGTGCGCCAACCGGGCGAGGCCGCCTGCCCGAGCTGCGACAGGGCCTTCAGGGTGATGCAGGCGCCGTTTGAGTGCCCGGAGTGTGGTAGCCTGGCGCGTGGCCTCTCGGGTGGGCAGGACCTTCAGCTCAGCTATCTCGAGGTGGAGTGAGATCGGTGAGTGCCGAGCGGCTGGACGTCAAACAGAAGGTCTTGAGCGCCAACGACCAGATAGCGACGGAGGTCCGCGGACGGCTCGCGAGCCACGGCGTGTTCTCGGTCAACATCATCTCGTCGCCGGGGTCGGGCAAAACGACGCTGCTCGAGCGGACCGTGGATCTGCTGAAGCCGTCGCTGCACCTCGCCGTGGTGGCCGGCGACGTTCAGACGCGCAACGATGCGGAGCGGCTGGAACGGCACGGGATACCGGTGCAGGCGATCGAGACGGGCGGTGGCTGTCACCTGAACGCACGTCAGGTTTCAGAGAGCCTCGTGTCTCTCAACCTCGCCGAGATCGATCTGTTGTTGATCGAGAACGTCGGCAACTTGGTCTGCCCGTCGTCGTTTGATCTCGGCGAATCGCGAAAGATAGTTCTGTTGAGCGTGACGGAAGGCGAAGACAAGCCGCTGAAGTACCCGGCGGCGTTCCGGCGCGCGGGCGTACTGGTGGTTACAAAGGTCGATCTCGTGCCGCACGTCGAGTTCTCGACCCGAGCCGCAATTGACAACGCGCTGTCGATCAACCCGAGCCTCACCGTCTTTTCAACCTCGTCCTACACCGGGGAGGGACTGGATTCGTGGGCGGCGTGGCTCACAGGACAGGTAATGGAGTGCAAGCAAGGCGCGTGAAGTGCAGGGGCTAAGCCTCAGAGTTCGCGGCCTCGTTCAGGGTGTCGGCTTTCGCCCGTTCGTTTTCCAGCTGGCCGAGCGCCACGGTCTGGTCGGTTGGGTACGTAACACGAACAGCCAGGTGGAGATCGAGGTCAACGGAAGCGACGAAGCGCTTGCCCGATTCCTCTGTGACCTGCGCGAGGGTGCGCCGTTCCCGGCGCGGATAGACGAGATCGATTCGGAAGATCGTCCGACCTCGGGCTACAGTTCGTTCGAGATAATCGAAAGCCACTTTGAGGCGGACTGGCAGTCGGTCCCACCGGATATAGCCACTTGCGATGCCTGCCTGGACGAGATCCTAGATTCTGGCGATCGGCGCTACCGCTACCCCTTCACCAACTGCACACACTGCGGACCGCGCTTCACGATTATCGAGGGTCTGCCGTACGATCGTAGCCGCACGACGATGGGCTGCTTCGAGATGTGCGAAGATTGCCGTTCGGAGTACGAGGATCCGCGCGACCGTCGCTTCCACGCACAACCTCTAGCCTGCCCTGCCTGCGGGCCACGAGTCTGGTTGCAGTGGCCGAACGGGGAGCCTGTGGAGGGCGATCCCATCGATGCGTGTATCGCGCTGCTGGCAGCCGGGCGGATCGTTGCCTTGAAAGGGCTAGGCGGCTTCCAGCTCGCCTGCGACGCCACGGACGCCGAGGCCGTAGCGCGGTTGCGGGCGCGCAAGCAAGATCACCGGAAGCCGTTCCCCCTGATGGTGCCGGATCTGGAGTGGGTGCGACGCTTGTGCGAGGTCACGCCGGCCGGGGTGGAGGTGCTGGAGAGTCACGAGCGGCCGATCGTCTTGTTGCGATGCCGCCGCGGTGCCGCCGTTGCGCAGCACGTGGCGCCCGGCTTGAGCACATTGGGGCTGATGCTTCCTCACACACCGCTGCACCATCTGATACTGCGTGGATTAGATGGCCCGCTTGTAATGACTAGCGGCAACTTGGGTGAAGGGCCGATCGCGGTCGGCAACCGGGAGGCATTGGAGCGACTGAACGCGATCGCCGATGTGTTTCTCTTCCACAATCGTGACATCTACGCACGCTACGACGACTCGGTCGTCCGAGTCATGGGAGACTCGGCGGTACCGGTCCGCAAGGGCCGCGGCTCCGCGCCGACTCAGCTGGAGCTGCCGTTCTCGGCTGCGCAGGACATACTTGCAGTCGGCGGTCGGCAGAAAAGTACGTTCTGCTTGGTGAAGGGATCGAAGGCTGTCATAAGCCCGCATATCGGGAACCTGGAGGAGCCCGAGACCTTAGAGCACTACCAAGCTTCACTCGAACTGTTCACACGACTGCTCGCTGTGAAGCCGGGTATCATCGCCCACGACATGCACCCCGAGTATCCGTCGACGCATCTGGCACACGCGTACCCGGCGCCGTCGGCCTTGCGGGTGGTTGTGCAGCACCATCACGCGCACCTGGTGAGCGCTATGGCCGAGCGTGGGATCCGTGATCCGGTGATCGGCGTGGTCTACGACGGCGGCGGCTACGGTACCGACGGGGCGATCTGGGGCGGCGAGTTCCTAGTCGGCGACTGGAAGTCGTTCCGGCGGGTAGCTCACCTGCGCTACGCGCCGCTGCTCGGTCGTGAGGCTGCGGTCCTCAAGCCTTATCGCATGGCGACTGGGTATATCTGGTCGCTCTGCGCGGCTTGCGAAGTCGATTTTGAGGAGTTCCTGGGTAGGATACCGATCGGCGAGCGAATTCTGCTGCGTCGGCAGTTCGAAACGGAGCTGAATACTCCCGCCACCTCGTCGTGCGGCCGTCTGTTCGACGCGGCAGCCGCACTACTGGGCCTGAAAACGGAGGCGCTGTACGACGGTCAGCTGGCGGAGGAGCTCGAGGCGGTGGCCGACCCAGAGGTCGACGTCGTCTATCCCTACGATATTCTGCGTGACGGTGAAGGCTGGACAATCGATCCGGCGGCCACGTTGCGAGCCCTGTGGTGCGAGTTGCGCGCTGGCCGGCCGATACCCACGATCGCCGCCGCCTTCCATAATACCTTGGCCGATCTCACCCGCAACGTCTGTGTGGCAGTCCGGGAAAAATACGGGCTAAAGAGTGTCGTCCTGAGCGGCGGTTGCTTCCAGAATGCTCTGCTGACCCGGCGAACGCTCGACGGCCTCAGCGATGACGGATTCGAGGTTCTAACCCATCGCGTCGTGCCGCCTAACGATGGAGGGATCTCGCTGGGGCAGGCCGTGGTGGCGTATGCCCTGACCGAGGGGATCTGATGGTATCGTGTGAACGCTGAACAGCACACGTCGAACATCCAACTGCCTGCCTAAGATTGCTGGGTCGACGTTCGGAGCTCGATACCCGATGTTCACTACAGGTAAGTAGTAAGCATCGAATAGAGTATCAGGAAGATCAACCCGAGTCCCACCGCCAGCGCCGCGAACCCGAAGATCTTGAAGACGCGCTGGAGCTTCAGTGGGTACTGGTGCGTCATGTGCTCTTCGAGTCTGCGTGCCCGAACGAGTTGCTCGTACTCTCGCGGTTTGTCGTGCTTCAGCTCGCCCACAGTGATGCGGCCGGTGAAGATGACCGGGTCGATGGGGAACTTGTCCGGCCGGAAGTGAGTGTTGAAGAAGTGGACTGTGAAGATGAAGGCGACCGCCAGCAAAGCCTCGTCGCTGTGCAGTATGGTCGCAACGTTCACCGTCCAGCCTGGCAGCAGCAGGGTGAAGAACTCGGGAAACCAGAGCAGTAGTCCGGTCGAGCCGATGATGAACATTCCCCAGAATACGGCGAAGTAGTCGAACTTCTCCCAATACGTGTAGCGTCCGTAGTAGGGACGTGGCCCCAGGCCGAAGAACCACCGTACGGACGCTACGAACTCCCTCAGATCCGTTCTGTTGAAGATCAGCGAACTGTCGGAGAAGATGAACTCCTTCCAGGTCATGCCCGAGGCCTGCTTGCGCCGATAGACATCGCCTAGGTGGATCAAGAAGACCGTGATGAGCGTGATCGCCGCCAGTCGGTGTAGCACACCGGTGGTCGCGAAGCCGCCGACGGCGCCGGCCAGGACCTGTGCCCAGCCCATGTAAGAGAACTTCAGAGTCATGCCGGTGATGGCCAGAACGAAGAAGCTGAGCAACATCACCAGGTGCAGCGAGCGCTCGAACGTGGTGAACCGCCGGTAAAGCCGCTCGCCGGGTGCCGGCTCGCGGCGCTTCCTCGCGAATACCCATTCCTCGGGCGATCGCCAGAGGCGCCAGAGCCAGGCGAGGGTGTGGAACGTCGCGAAGGTCAGGGTCCCGACCAACAGAGCGGTCATCCCCCAGAACGTCCAGAACAGGTACGGGTACCTGTGTGGGTCGTGATGGGTGGCGTGGGTCAGGTAACCGGTGAACCGGCGGTTGGCCCCGGGGTGGCACTGGGCGCAGGTTTCGACAATGTTCCGGCGGCTGAGCGTGGACTCAACGTCGGTGACCGGGCGGATGTTGTGGGTGCCGTGGCAGTCATAGCACTTGGCGGCGGCGGCGTCACCTAGCCTGGAGACCTTGCCGTGGAAGGTGTCGAAGAACGTCTCCGACTCCTCTTCGTGGCAGCGGCCGCACTGGTTCATCATCGTCAGCCGAAAATCGCCCAGCCCGGTTCGGGCGATGGTGTGCGAAGTATGACAGTCCTCGCAGTTCGGTAGCTCGCGATCCGCGGGCGCGTCTTCCCGGCCTATCCAGTGGATGCTGCTGGCATATTCCTCCTCTATGCCGTGATGACAGATGCCGCAGGTACTGGCGATGTTGTCACGATGGACCGATGACTCTGGGTCTGTGGGCGGCAACTCCTTGTGCGGCGTATGGCAGCTCGGGCACGTGGCTGTTACGACGAGGCCGCTCTCGATGAGGCCCTTGCCGTGGATGCTCATCACGTAGCTGTTGACGATATCCGGCCCTTCGTAACCTTCTTTTCGGACAAGACGAGCCGCCGGCTCGCCTTCGCGATGGCAGCCCGCGCAGAGGTCGGGGACGTTGCGGGCGAACGTAGGTGAGGTTGGCCAGATGTTGTCCTGCGTCGCGTGGTGGTCGTGACAATCGAGACAGGTCGGCGCCTCGGGCACTCCTTGGGCAGCCAGGCGGCCGTGCATGCCCGAGGTGTAGTCGTCCACCGGGCCTGCGTGGCAGATGGCGCAGTCGACATTGGCCGCCACCGAGGTCACACAGGCGCGCTCGGTTCTAGACGGCGTTACGTCGGCGTGGCACTGAGCGCAGCCTGTTCCGCCGTGTTTGGAAGCGTTATAGGCCAGTTCATCGACGAAGAGTGAGATGGTCTCGCCGTCGCGCTCCATCGTCAGCTGTGGATCGGAGTGACAGCGCATGCAGTCGGCGTTGGCCGCGCCCGCATCGTAAAAGACCCTGCGCACCTTGTGCGGTGCGTGGCAGTCGACGCAGACCGGGATCACGTGCGGCTCCTCTTCCCACAGCCTTCCCTCGATCACTTGCTGGTGCACCTGCTCGATCAGCGTGTGGCACTGCGTGCAGGTCGCAGCAACGTTGGATTCGTGGATGCTCGAGCGCCTGTCTGTATGCGGCAGGATGAAGTGCGAGGTGTGGCAGGACGTACAGACCGCGGACACCGTTAGGCCCTGTCGGTACATTCCCTCCCCGTGGATCGACATGGAGTAGTTCTGTAGGATCTGGTCCTGCGGTATGTCTCGTGTCCTCGATACCTCGGTTCCCTCCTGATGGCAACGTCCACAAAGCTGCGGGATGCCGAACACGTAGGTCATGGCCCGGGGATCGCTGCTCGCCCGAATGTCGTGGGTGCCGTGGCAATCGGAGCAGCTCGGGGCCAGCGGGTCGCCGCGTGCCGCCGCCTGTCCGTGCAGCGAAGCGGCATGCTGAGTGGTTTGATCGTTGTGGCAGACGGAGCAATCGGCAGGCTGCGGCGTCTCGGGATGTGGGAAGGCCATGCCGCGATGGCAGTCGGTGCATAGCAGTCCTCGGGCTCCATGCAGCGACCCCTCGTGCACCTCCCGGGTAACTACGTATCGCGACGGGTCCTCCTTGCCTGCAAAAAAGGCCTCGTTCTCGTGGCACATGAGGCACATGTCGTTGTCTTGCGCCTCGACAGCGCCTGCCGAAGCCAGAATCAAGGCCCACAGAATAGCGGCCTTCAGCAGCCAGCAGACCCATCCGCACAGACGTGTCGGAGCCTTCCTTGCCGAATCCAGGTTCAGTGCCCGTGTCCGCGGAATGTCGAGGTTTTGACGCTCCAAACCTATATCCCCACAATCTTTACGCGCTCTGCTGTCTTCCCTGAGCAGCAAATCGTGTGCCCTGAGCGAGGGCCCCAGATTCTCGCGGGAGCGTCCTGGGTGCGGGGTGCTGGGATGCAAGTCCTGGGACATATTGTCCCTCGTTTCCAGGGGCCGCTAGCCTCGACTAGTCGGATCGCTTGAGACGGGCCAGCCGTAGCGCATTGCCGGTGACGGCGAGCGAGGCGCCCATGTCGCCGACGAGGACTGCCGTGATCAAAGTGACCCAGCCGGGCAGGGTGCCGGCCGCCAGGGAGAACTTTATGGCGATCGATGCGGCTATGTTCTCTCGGATAACGGCACCGCCGCGGCGCGAGAGGCGGAAGAGATAGGGGAGGCTGCGCAGGTCGTCGGCCGTTAGGGCGACGTCGGCGGTTTCGAGTGCGACATCGCTACCGGCGGCGCCCATGGCGATGCCGACGCTGGCCGCGGCCAGCGCCGGCGCGTCGTTGACGCCGTCGCCGACCATCGCCACAGCACCGAGCGCGGCCTCCATTTCGCGGATAGCGGTGACCTTTTCTTCGGGCAGCAGGCCCGCCTGGTACTCATCCACGCCGAGGCGCTGCGCCACGGTGCGCGCTGTAGCCTCGTGATCGCCTGTCAGCATGACGATTCGCCTGATCCCCAACCGGTGGAGTGCGGTGACTGTATCTTTCGCGCCGTCGCGTTCACGATCGGCGACGGCGAACAGGCCGAGCACGCTCGCGTCGGTTCCTACGCAGATCGGGGTATGCCCTGCGGCGGCGAGGCGGTCGAGCTCAGCACCCCAGGGGGCGACAGCGTCTCCGAAGAGTTCCGGTCTTCCGATCTTGTACGGCACGCCATCGAGTCGTGCCTGCGCGCCGAGGCCGGGCAGTGCCTCGAAGTCGGATATCCCGTGATCGTTCCCTACGTCGGCATTCGCAGCGGCTTTGCGGATTGCCTCAGCAATGGGGTGTTCTGAACGTGCCTCGAGTGACGCTGCGATGCCGAGAACTTCACCCTCGGACAGGCTGGATCCCTCAGCGGTGCAGATTTCGACCACCGCCAGCTCGCCGCTGGTCAGCGTGCCGGTCTTGTCGAACGCCACGGCGCGGATGCGTGCCAGCGCCTCGAGGTGAACGCCTCCCTTGATCAGCACGCCGTTGCGCGCGGCGCTGGTGATGCCGCTCACCACGGCGACCGGCGTGGAGATGACCAGGGCGCAGGGGCAAGAGATCACCAGCAGGGTGAGACCGCGAACAAACCAGGTGGCGAACGGCGCGTCAAGGACTAGCGCCGGGATCGTCATTACGGCGAGGGCCAGTAGCGTGACCGCTGGAGTGTAGTAGCGGGCGAACTTCTCTACGTATCGCTCGCTGGGCGAGCGAGAGGCCTCCGCCTCCTCCACCAGGTGAATGATGTGCGCGAGTGTCGTGTCGCCGGCGCGTTTTGCGGCCTCGACCTCGAGATAGCCCTCGCGGTTCATCGTGCCGGCATAGACGTAAGCAGGCGGTTCCACGGCCACCGGCATCGACTCACCGGTGATCGGGCTCTGGTCCACGCTCGAGCTGCCCTCCCTCACCCAGCCGTCGATCGGCAGCTTTTCCCCGGGCATCACCTGGACCCTGTCGCCCGGCTCGATGTCTTCCACGGGGACGGTCACGAACTCGCCGCCGCGGCGGACTCGGGCTTCTGCAGGCGCCAGGTCGAGCAGCTGCTCGATGGAGCGGCGCGCCCGTTCCACGGAGTAACGCTCCAACAATTCGGCTATTCCGAACAGGAAAGCTATGCTCGCCGCCTCGACGTACTCGCCGATCGCCAGCGCCCCGAAGATGGCGATCGTCATGAGGAAGTTCATGTCGAGCCGGACGATCCTGGCAGCACGCAAGCCTTTCGGGAAGAAGTTCAGACCGCCGACTATGGCGGCGACGACAAAGAGCACGGCCGCCAGATCGATCTCCCATATGAACCCGCTCCAGAGGGTTGGGCTCAGACCCAGCAGTCTGAGCGCCAGCCCGACCGCTATACCAGACCCCGACATGTAGGTGCGCAGCGCAGCGCCGCCCCGCCATACGGTCGGCTGTGCCAGGCGCCCGCCGCCACCGAGTTCCGCTCCGTCGCTCTCCACCGTGTAGCCGAGGGAGCGAACCGCGTCCGCAATCCTCTCCTCCTCCAGCACCGACGGGTCGAAGCGAACCCGCAGGTCCTTAGTGACGATGCGGGTTTCGACCTGCTCGACGCCGCTCATTCGCTCGAGACTGCCGGAGATGCGCAGCGCACAACTGGCGCAGTCCATGTCCGGCACCCCAAAGACCAGCTCGCGGAAGGCCCGATCGCCGTCCCCGCTCACTCGAGCTCCTCCCTGACGTGCTCCAGCCCCAGGTCGAGCAGCTGGGCCACGTGCTCATCGTCCAGCGCGTAGTAGGTCAGCTTCCCGTCGCGCCGATGACGCACCAGCCGCATCTGGCGCAGCTGGCGAAGGTGATGCGAGACCGCGGAGGGGCTCGCCCCTACAGCTGCGGCGAGGTCGCCCACGCAGAGTTCGCGCCCGGCCAGCGCCCTAACGATTTGCAGGCGCGTCGGGTTGGCGAGGATCTGGAAGGTGTCCGCGATTAAGGTGAGCTCCTGCTCGCTACAGAGGGCGGCCAGAGCGGCGGCGACGGCCTTGGGGTCAACCAGGTGGAGGTTATGTGGAGCGCCTGGTGGCGCGGTTTTTGGGACACGTGAAGAGTTTCTCATACGTTCAAATAACGCGCCGCCGGCCTGAGTGCAAGGCCCGGCCCGCGCTTTGACTCCGGGGCCCCTGCCCCCTAGTTTCGCTTCTATGTTCAAGCGATTTCGCGAGAAGATCGAGCGCGCTCTCGAGCGGCGCGAAGCAGAACGCCCGCTGAGCCGGGATGAGGTCGACCGCCTGCTGCATGGCATGCGGGAGGAGTTGATCGAGATGAAGTCCCGCATCCCGCGGCTGGAGCGCCAGGCGATGGACCTGGACAAGCGTGCCGCCCAGCAGGTGCAACGTGCCGAGTTGGCTTACAACAAGGCGCGTGAGTCGCAGGGGTCGGGAGACATGGGCGAGGCGCAGATGGCTTCGGAGGCGGCCCGGGATGCGCTGAGTCACGCCGAAGATCTGCGCCGGCAGGCCGACGAGTCACGTGGCGAAGCGGAGCGACTGAAAGGCGAGTACACCGCGAAGATGGACCAGTTGAAAGAGGCGGAGCGAAACCGCGACGTCCTGGTCGCCCGCTCACGTCGCGCCACAACAGCGCGCAAGTTGGACGACATGCTGCGGGGCCCGGAGAGCGGCTTGGGTCGTCTCGAACGGGCCGAGGATGATATCGAGGCGGCTGAGGATCTGGCCGCGGCGGAGCGAGAGGTGAGTGAGGCCTTGGGCGAGCGTCCGCCTGCGAAACAGATCGAAACCGACTACGAGTTGCGGCAGCTGGAAGCGGCGAAGGAAGCGGACGAGATCGAGGAACGCTTGAAAGAACTCAAGCGTCAGATGGAAGAAGACTAGGGGATTCGGGGATTCTGGGATTCCAATCATAGAATTGAGAACGGTGAACATCGAATTTGATTTCCGATGTTCACCGTTTCTTGTTCCCAAGTACTTCGATAATCCCCGAATCCCCAACTTATGGGGTCGTGGCTCCTTCTGCCGCGGAGTAAAACGGCTCCCACTTCTCGCGGGGCGGTTTCGCGGTTAGCAGGCTGACGACGACCAGCGCGAGTATCGACGCCGTTGCCGCCGGTATGATGATGTAGTCGGTCTCGAGGAACGGTTCGCCGTGGGATCGCTGGTTGAACCAGTTGATCATTGTGATCAACACTGTAACACCCATTCCGGCGACGATCGACGACACGCCGCCTGCTGTCGTTGTTCGCCGCCAGAGGAACGCGGCGAGCAGGGCTGGCGTGATGCCCGCGCCGACCATGGTGTAGGCGGTGAATGCCATCGCCAGGATCGTCGTAAACTGGGTCGCCAGCAGGAGCGCTACGACACCGAGCACGGCGATCGATACACGCTGGAAGAGGATGATCGTTTTGTCGCCGGCCTCGGGCTTGATGAACCGCTGGTAGATGTCCCGGGTCAGATTGGTGGCCGGCACCATCAGGAACGTGTTGCCCGTTGATAGAATGATCGCCACGCCGCCCGACAGCAGCAGTGCTCCCATGATGACCGGCAGGTTCTCGAATGCGACCTGTAGAATGATGGTCTCTGTTGTAGGCGCGTCGTGCGCGAGTGCACCGGCCGCCGAGGTCGCCGCGGCGTCGACGAAGGCCGGATCGGTCCAATGAATTGCGGAACCGATAACAGAAACGACGGCGAGCAGCGTCTCAATCGCCACGACGCCGATGATCATCCCGATGACCGCGCGGCGTGCGGCGCGTTCGCTTTCCGCCGAGAAGAACTTCTGGTAGATGCTGCTTTCTCCCAGGAGCAAGAAGAACGTCGGGAAGAACACGCCCACGGCCCAGATCCAGTTCCTGCTGCCAAACGCCGCGAAGTGGTCTGCGGGGATGGCCTCGGTCACACCGGTCCAGCCACCGGCGGCGTTCAGGGCAAACGGTACGGCTAGAATCACCGAGCCGATCATGACGATGCCGTTGAAGATATCGATGGAGACTATGGAGACCATCCCAGCGAGCAGAGTGAACAATATGATCACGCCGCAGGTGATCATCGCGCCCAGCTCGGGGCTGATACCGCCGCTGGTGATGATGTTCAACAGGCGACCGCCGCCGCGGAACTGGTAGCCGGCGATCGATACGTAGGCGATGATGACGGCGAGCGTGCCGAACACACGAGCCCACTTGTTGTAGCGCTTCTCGAGGATGTCGGGGACCGTGTATTCGGCGATCCGGCGCACGCGGTGCGCCAGGAAGTAGACGACGACGATCCCCACCCAGGCGCCGGCGCTCATCCAGAGCTGCGAGAACCCCATCCGGAACGCCAGGCCGGCTCCGCCAAACAGGCTGCCGGAGCCGATCCAGGTGCAGACCAGTGTTCCCACGAGCATCATCACCGGGACGTGGCGGCCGGCCACCATGAAATCGTCCTGGGTCTTGATGCGGCGCGACTTGGAGATGGCGACGCCGAACAGTAGGAGGACGTACATCGCTATGACGGCGGTGTATACCATGTGGTTCTCCCGTTAGCTCGTTCATGGGGCCCGCTGCCTCGGAAGCGGCGGCAACGTAAGGTAGGACGCGGCGCTGTAGCAAGGGAGGGCGGCCGGCCTTGTCAGGACCGGCTTGGAGCCTAGGATTGGGCCATGGCTGTCGAGATCTATGTCATGCGACACGGCGAGACGGAGGCGAACGTCCGGCAGATTCTGATCGGCCGGGAGGATTCGCCGTTCACCGAGTCGGGCTGGCAACAGCCGGTGGAGGTCGCCCGGCATCTGGTGGGACGCGATTTGGCGCGTATCTATGCGAGCCCGATGGATCGGACGCAGAGGACGGCGGCCCTCGTGCAGGAGACGCTCGATCGACCAGTCCCCATCGAGTTGGCGCAGTCCATCGCCGAGATCGATGCCGGGGAGTTCACCGGGCTCAGCTTCCCCGAAGTACGGAGCTTACTGCCGAGCGATGCGATACTCGGACAGTTTCACTACCCCGGCGGCGAGTCTTGGCGTGATGTGCAGGAGCGGGCGTTGGAGTTCGTCTTGGGGTTAGAGGCCCGTCACGCGGGCGATGCCGTGCTGCTCGTGACTCACGCCGGCGTTATCGCCGGCCTGGTAGCGGCATACCTGGGCGAGCCGATCGAGCAATACATCCGGACACGCTTCGGTCACGACTTCTTGGGTCGGATCGCCCTGAATGGCGGAACGCTGACGAGCTACGAAAAAGTCGTCGGTACGGTAGACAGCTGGCTTTGACCGGTAGACACCTGGCAGACTCGCCGGAGGCTTCGATGACGATATCAACGTACGCGTGGCGGATCGCCGCCTTGGCACTCGTGGTCGGGCACCTGGGCTGCGCGCCGAGTGAGCGTGCAGCTGAGCCGCCCGACGAGGCGGCTCGGGCGGCAGAGGCTGAGCCGCCGCCAGAGAGCCCGGCCGTTTCCGAGGAGCGCGCCGCGGAAGCGGAGCCGGAAGCTGCCGCGCCGGGGGTGGACGCGCCGGACGTCGCGCCCGAACGACCTGGTGCGGTTGCCCCGGCCGCGGAAGTCGATCCACGGGTCACGCGCAACTGGGTGCTACTGGAATTCAGCCGCCCGGTGGAGGAGGCCGACCTGGAGTGGCTGGAGGCGAACGGCTTCCATGTGGACTCGGTGATGAGCGAGCTGCGGGTGCGGGGTTGGCTGGAGCGCTCCGAGGGCGGTAGGGCCATCGCGGGTGATCCGCGGATCGCCCGCGTTCACACCCAGATGCGCTGAGTCGGGCGATCCGGGTACCCCTAGTTGTGTGCGGTCAGGGTGAAGTCGGCTCCCGTAAGCAAGGCGTTATCGCTTCCGGCGACTTCGAGCAAGACTACGGTATAGCTACTCGCCAGGCTGCGGTCGGGGACCGAGAATCGGAAGAGCGGTCCCGATGAGTACTCGCCGATCACCGCCACCTTGAGCGTGTCGTTCGAGGCGAACGAGTAAAGAAGATCGCCCGCGTTGGCCACGACGGGCTCCGAGATGCCCTCGCCGATAACCATCACCTTGAATGCCGCTCCGGGGCCTGCCGCCGCGCTGACGTGCACGGTCAAGGGACCCGAGCGCGACGGCGCGAGGCTTTCCCTGCAGGCGGTGACTAGCAGTGCGGCACAGACGACCGCCGTCGCGCCGGTCCTGAAAGCTCGCTGGATGTTCATCGTCCACCCTCCTTGCCGGCCGCCCGCTCGATAAGATCAGCCGACAGACCTGCGGGGGCGGCGCCGGTATACTGCAGGTAGGCCCGAAAGTCGCCAATGTCGAAGGCTCCGTTCTTGTTACCGATTATGTCCAGATAACGCTGCTCATCCTCTGAAAGGACTTGGACCGGGCTCAGCAGGTGATGGACGACGTTGTCCAGCAGCAGGTCGGGTCGGGTCACGATAACCGTCACCGTGTCGGTCGAGGACAAAGCGCCCGAAACAGCCTCGCATACGATCTCGAACGTGCCCTCCTCCTCCGGTGCGCCCGAGATCGCACCGCTGGCTGAATCGAGGACCAGCCCCGCCGGTATGTTGTCGCCGCCCGTCCGGGCCCACGTGTAGCCTCCGGTCCCGCCCGTCGCCTCGAGGGTGTCGGCGTAGCTGGCCCCCATCACACCAGCGTCCAGCGTGTCGCTCTGGATCACGACGGGTGCCAGGCCTACGCTGATCCGGAAAGCGACATCGTCGCCGTTCACCGTGATACTGTCGACTCGTAGCGCCGTGACGCTGCCGTCGTTGAGCCTCGTGTCGGGGAAGGTCGCCGGGCCAAACTCGGCGTTCGAGCTCGAGCCCGGATAGGGATCGCCGCCATCCCCGCGGTTGGTGGTGTAGAGGCCGAGCTGGTCCAGGCCATCCGCCTGCTCGAGCTTGACCCCGTGGGGCGTATGGGCGTTGACCTCGTTCCATGGCCGGTACTGATCGATGACATCCGGTGCTACGTGCCAGACCAGAAGCCCCTCGCCGCGGAGGTTGGCGTCGGAGCCCAGCCATTGTCGGTTCTCGAGCAGGAAGTACTCGGTCGTCCCGGCCAGGTCGATCCGCAGCGCTGCATCGCTCGTGACGATCGGGTTCAAGACGTGCCGGGTCGTGTCGGAGCCGGGCGTAACGGCCTGGACCGTAATCCAGCCGACCTGGTCCTTCGACCAGGCGCTCAGATGGGCCGGGCTGGCGGGCGTGTTGTAGTTGCCCGAACCCATGAGCCCCCAGTGGCCAATCCCTTGTGAAGCCTGTCCTGTGTCGTAGAGGTCGGGCAGACCCAGGATGCCGTGGCCCAGCTCGTGGACCATCGTGCCGATCGCCATGTTCTGGGTGGCATCACAGCCGGTATTGGGACCGCCGACGGCGGATTGGATGACGTAGTCGTCCACGAGCACGCCCCCGTCGTTCGTGGTGAAGGGCGCACCCTTCCATGCTCTGTAAACCCAGCGGTGGGCCCAGATGTGGGAGGAGCCCTGGCAGGCCCCATCCTGCAGCGGATGCAGGATGGCCACCAGGTCGACATAACCGTCACCGTCGTTGTCGTACTGGCTGAAATCGATATTCGCATCCGCAGCGACGAGTAGCTCTTCGATGAAGTCGCCTGTGTGGTCGGTGCTCGGGTCGAGTCCGTTGTTGGTGCCCTCGTACCAGGTGCTGGCGTTGGCCACCGTAACCCAGTTCACGATGTCGCCGCCCACGGTCAGCAGCCCGTTCGACAATTCGTCGTAGTACGTCGGGATCGAGTAGGGTGGGGCCGCCGCAGTGCTGAACAGTGTGTTGTCCAGCGTTATCGAGTCCGGTAAGGTACTGTGCGTGCTGTCGTTGAACAGGCCGAGCAGCACCGGAAAGCTGAACGAGCCGGCCACCGCCGCGCCCGATGCCTGGGCCGCCGCTACCGATGCTTGCACACCGCTCAGATGGGCGTTCAGGTTCCGGAAGTCGCCCGCCCGCACCAACTCCGTGCGGCGCTCCCTGACGCGACGCGCGAAGCCCTTCCAGACGCGCTGGAACTGGTAAGCGTCCGGGTCCTGGGCCAGCCTCTCGTAGTATGCGGCCGGCGGTCGCTTCCCGGTCTCACGCCCGCGCATTTCCACGTCCTGGGCGCTCAGATCGGGGGGCACCCCTGCAGCCGTCACGACCAGGTACGTGCCGGCAGCCAGCGCTGATACGATCGATCCTCTCATCACGGTCTCCTCGGTCGCCTTCTGGTTAGTGCGCTACCTACCGCCAACCGTTAAAGGCGCATGAGGCCCCAAGGTGCCCAGAGGCCCCGGAAAGCGTCAACCGCGGCCTTCGCTCCGCGGCACGTCGCCGCCAGTGCGTCGCCATCAGCGCTATCCCGTGTCCCGCCCGGGAGGGTGCCGATTTTTGTGCAAGCTATATTACCTTTGGGCCTGGGCGGCTGGCAGGTCCAGGACCGTAAACTTATGTTTTACAACGGTTTGGGTGCGGTGTCACGTCGCCAGCGGGTGGCGGAGAGCCGTGCCGCGGCCGGGCCGGCCCCTGTCAAGATTGGCTTCAGGCCTAGCTTTTCCCTTGACGATTCGAGGGATTTGGCTGTACAGTAGACCCGGCTTCGGCTTCGCCCATGCCCTTTTTGGTCCACCCATCTCCTGAAAGGAGCACGTGGTGAACAAAACGGAACTCATCGACAAGCTTGCTGACGCGACGAGCCTCAGCAAGGCCGACGCTGGCCGCGCGGTCGATGCCCTGTTCGACGTAGACAAGGGTATCATCGCGGGCGCGCTGAAGACGGGCGCGAAGGTCCAGATCACCGGGTTCGGTACTTTCGAGACCCGGAAGCGCGGAGCGCGGATGGGCAGGAACCCGCGTACGGGCGAGCGGATCCAGATTCCGGCGTCGGTATCGCCGGCTTTTCGTCCCGGGAAGGGGTTGAAGGACGGGGTGAAGCCGGGCTTCTAGGCTGGACGATGGGGGAAGGAGGCCTCACGTAGCGGGCCTGCTTCCCCCGGCACCTTGCGCTTACTCCCTAAAAACCCGCACGCTGGCGGGCCGTCCCCGTATTGTCGCTGTCGCCAGAGCCCTGATCACCTTTTCGGCGACCGAGGCGGCGACTTCCACCGAAGTGTGAGTGTCTCTGATCTCGATGCGGCCGATTCTGTCGCCGGTGACGTTGGCTTCGCCGGTAATGGCGCCGACCAGGTCGGCCGGCCGCACGCCATCGCGGCGCCCGACGGCGAAATAGAGGCGGGTCCAGGCGGGTAGAGGCGTCGCGGCGGCGGCCGCCGGCTGGCGCTCGCGCAAGAGAGCGGTGGCTGCCGCGGCGAGCTGGGTCGGTGTGAATTCCTCGAACAGCGGCTCGATGAGCAGGACATATGGTTCCAGGTCGGCCTGTGCCGCGGCCTCGCGCAGCTGCTCGAGGGTGGTTTGGGCCGAGCGGAGCGCCTCGGGCGGGGCGGCGGCGCGAAGTGGCCCTCCCTTCAGTGCCAGGAGTTCGGCCAGCCGGGCGAGGTGGGCGAGCTCGGCGGGTTCGGCGAAGATCACCGTCCGGGCCGCGCCCTCGACGCAGGCTGTTAGAGCAGTTACGTCGGGCGGGGCTCCCCAAGCTATCGACAGGTCTGCTGGCTCATCGTCGCGCCGGCCGCTCCAATCAATGCGGATGCCGCGCGCGCTGGGGCGCTCGGCGATTTCTATGCCCCGCACCTGCAGCTGGTCGGCCAGTGCCCGGGCGTGCTCCTCGAGACGGCAGTGGATGCGGCCCCGGGTCTCGCGCTTCGCGCCTGGCTCGCTCAGCAGCCGTACGAGGACGGGTAGCCATTCGTGCCGTGGAGCGGCCCAGAACTCGAGGTTCCCACCCTCGAGTGGGGTGACCTCCGTCGGTAGGTAGGTCAGACGTCGGGCTCGGCGCGCGTGCCGGTCGATCCAGTCCTCGACTTCCTTGGTGATCTCTGACGTGAGCAGGACGCGTTGTGCCTCTTTCGGGACTTGCGCCGTCAGGGTCTCCAGCGCATCAGCTGAACCGAGCCCGACCATGGCGGAGGCACCGTCTACGACCAGGCTCACCAGCCCCTCCAGCTTGATCGCAGAGTGCTCGACGGCGGCCAACGCACCGGCGGGGCTGGCGCAGGTCACCTGCGCGCTCAGTGGCGAATCGGCCCTGACGACGCCCACCGTGAGACCTAGCGGCTGCAGTAGGCGGTGCAGAACATCTGCTGTGCGGCCGGCGCCGGCGTCGGTGGGGCGCAGCACCAGTGCCTGCGTCAGCGAGGCGGTCGCCTCGAGGCGCGCCGCGAGTCCGAGGCCGTAGGCCAGGGTCTTGCCGCTGCCGGAGGAAGCGATGCCTACCGCAGTCGTTCCCCGGGCGATCACTGGAACGGCCTCTTCCTGCAGCGCCGTGGGCTGTATGAATCCAAGGCGCCCGAGGAGGTCGACGAGGTCGTCGTCCAGCTTCAGCTGCTTGAAGTCACTCATGTCCCCAATCTATCACGCGCGGGCGGATTCCGAAGCTGTCCGTTCACCTTGACGTCCTGGTCGGCGACGACCTATGATCGGCGCCGTTCCAGCCGTCGATTCGACCGCGCCCGAGGCGCGGAGGGCCACTAGGGAGAGTCGAACAGGAAGTGAGCAAGGCGATCGTCATCGGTACGAGCTCGGGCATCGGGCGTGCCCTCGTCAAAGTGCTGGCCGCCAACGGCTACGAGGTTGGGCTGGCAGGCCGGCGCGTCGAGCTGATGGAGGAGCTACGACGCGAGATCGGCACGCCGACCCATCTGAAGGCGATGGATCTCAGCCGGCCGGTGGAGGCACGGCAGCTGTTGGCGGAACTGATCGAAGAGATGGGTGACGTCGAGCTCATCGTGGTCAACTCGGGCGTCGGGCACACCGACCCGCCTTGGGAAATCGAGCTCCAGATCATCCAGATCAACGTTCTTGGCTTCGCCGCCGTCGCCAACCGGGCCATGGCCTACTTTATCGAGCGCGGCTCGGGCCATCTGGTCGGCATCTCATCGATCGCCGCTCTGCGGGGCCTGAGGGCAGCCTACAGCGCCTCCAAATCGTTCGACTCGACCTATCTGGAGGGCCTGCGCCTGAAAGCCGATAGGCTGGGGCTGGATATTACGGTCACCGATGTCAAGCCGGGCTTTGTCGACACCGAGATGACCGCGGGCCGCGAGGGCATGTTCTGGGTCGCGACGCCCGAAGAGGCAGCCCGGCAGATCTTCACGGCCATGCGCAAGAAGAAGCGCCACGTCTACGTGACGAGACGGTGGCGCCTGATGGGCTGGCTGATGAAATTGCTGCCCTACCCGATCGTCTCCAAGATCGTCTCTAGACGGCGCTAACCCATACTAGCCGTCGAAGGGTGCCGGGTGGTCCATATCGTAGGGTCGTAGCGAAATCACGCCGCCCTGCGGGACCCCGAGGTCGGCGAGCGTGCGGGACTCGTCGGGCACCTCCTTCTCGAAGTACTCGACGTAGTAAGTCGACGTGTCTATCGCGCCGCGCCCGAGCAGTTCAGGCAGGGCCCGCTCCTTGACGTCACGCACCGTGGTGTCGGGCGCGAACTCCATCTTCTGCTCGCGCCATTCGTCGGGGACGATAACACGGATCTGAAGCATTTTTCCGAACATCGGCGTCGTCCTTCGGGCTAAACGTGAGGGATCGTGTAGAGGAACCTGAGCGTGACGTCGGTGACGTCGAAGCCAACGCCGCGGTCGGTCTCGACGTGTACGGTTGTGTGCCCGTGTTCCCTGTAGGCCTTGATCTTTGCGATGCCGATGGTGCCGGAATACTCGAGTGAGTTCGCGTCGCGCTCCTGGATCTCGAGGCCGGTGTGCTCGCGGTAAAACTCCTCGGCCTTCTGGATCACATCCTCTGGTGAGAGGTGGGTCGACACTTCGAAGTCCATGGCTGTCCTTTGGCGTTCTCTTGGCCTTGGTGGTCGCGGCGAATATTTCGATTCGCCCGCTCCGAGTCAAGGAAGGGCCTGCTCCTCGCCATCGCCAGCGATGGGGATGACGAGGGGAGCCGCTAGATCAGCGCCACCCTCGTGCTCAGCGCTTCCAGGCCGCTTTCTCGCACTACGACATCATCCTCGATTCTCACGCCCCAACGGCCCGGGAGGTAGATGCCCGGCTCGATGGTGAAGACCATACCGGGCTCGAGCGCCCGCGTATTCCCCTCCACGACGTAGGGCGCTTCGTGGCCGTCCATCCCCATGCCGTGGCCCAGCCGGTGGGTGAAGTACTCGCCGTAGCCTGCCTCGCGGATGACCTGACGTGCGATACGGTCGAGTTGCTGGAATTCCATACCGGGTCGGGCGGCGTCGAAGGCAGCGGTCTGGGCGCTGAAGACGGTGTTGAAAACCTCGCGATACTCGGGTCCGGGTTCTTCACCGAAGAAGTGCATTCGGGTGATGTCGGACGTGTAACCCTGCACCCGGCAGCCGGCGTCGATGAGAACGGGCATTCCGTACTCGAGGCGTCGCCCTTCGGTGCCGCCGTGGGGCAGGGCGCTTGTGGGACCGAACTGAACGAGGCCGCCGCCGCTGGCACCGCGCTCGCGCATCTGTCCACTCAGATAGCGGGCCACCTCGCGGTCGGTCACGCCGACGTCGAGGCTGGCGAAGGTAGCGGCGATGGAGGTCTCGGTAATCGAAACGGCGCGGCGGATAAAATCGATCTCGGTCTCGGACTTGATGATCCGCATGCGCTCGAAGATCGAGGTCGCATCGGCCAGCTCCCAGTCGGGGAGGGCGCCGTTCAGCCGGCGGGCCATGCCGTAGCGGGTGCTCGGCTCGATCCCGATCCGTGCGGGCCGCAGGCCGGCCAGGGCGTCGGCGATCAGCGAGAACGGGTCGTGTTCCTCTCTCCAGCCCCGGACTTCCCCGACGGGACGGATTGTTCGTGCCACCCGCTCGACCTCGAACTGAGGTGCCACGAAGAACGGGTCCAGCTCTGCGGTCGGGACTATCAGCGCGATCAGTCGCTCGCTACGGCCGAAATTGCCGCCCGCCAGGTAGGCGAAGTTGGTGGATGGCTCGCAGAACAGGGCCGAGAGTCCGCCCTGCGCCGCGAGTTCTGCGGCTCTGACGAGCCGGGTCTGAAAGGTGGCGTCGGGTAACTGCCCTATCCTCTGGCCGAGGGTCGGACCGGATAGCGTGGTCGCCTGGCCCGCTCGCTCGAGGCGCGGGAAGACCGCTGCGGCGCCGGCCGTACCGGCGAGTCTGACGAAGTCGCGTCGCCTCATAAGCCCACCCTTTTGATAGTCAGATTTCGGCCTACATTACCTGCTGTCACACGCTCCTACAACCCTTCTCAGGAAGCGACCCATGCGTAATTCCCTGCTTCTGATGGCAGTTGCCGTGGCCGCGCTGGTGATCGCCTTGCAGACGGCGTCGCGACGCGGTGCCGGTTCGATAGCCGACCTGATCCTCTTGGGCGGCGCGATCTACACGGTCGAGGCAGAGCAACCGCGGGCCGAGGCCGTCGCGGTGCGTGACGGCCGGATCCTGGCGGTGGGTGACGAAGCTGATGTGGCTAGCTTTCAGGGGCCGGCGACGGCAGTAATCGATCTGGACGGCGCGTTCGTCGTGCCAGGCTTCATAGACAACCACACACATTTCGATTACGCGGCGCGGCTGCTGCTGGGCATCAACCTGCTGGACGTGGCCGACGCCGAGCTGCTGGCCGAGCGGGTGATGGCGGCGCGGGACCGTCTGCCCGAGGGTGCCTGGATTCTGGACGGTGACTGGGGCGCCTACGAGGAATGGGAGATGGGGTCCACCGGGCGCGAGGCGGGGGCCGAACCCGTCCAGCGGTTCAAGCCGCACCGGGAGATGATCGACGCGCTCACGCCGGAAACCCCGGTGCTACTCTCCCGCTGGGACGGGAGCGAGTACCTGGCCAACGGTGTGGCGCTGGGGTTGGCGGGGATCGACCGGGCGACCCCGGACCCCGATGGCGGCACGATCGAACGCGATCCGACGACCGGTGAGCCGACGGGCATACTGACCGGTCGCGCGGTGGGCTTGGTTCGACGGGTCATTCCGGAGAAGTCGTTCGAGCAGCGGGTGCTCGAAGCCCACGTCGCGCTGGCTCGTCTGGCGGAGAATGGGGTCACCGAGATCCACGACATCACGCGGGCGCAGCAGATGCAGGTCTTTCAGTACCTGCGTGACAAGGGCGAGCTGACTGTGCGCGTTTATGGGCGGCCGACGCTGGACACCTGGCCGCACCTGGCGGCGCTGGGCATCGGCGAGGGATACGGCGACGGGTTTCTTAGGGTCGGCGGCCTCAAGGGGTTCGTCGACGGCATCATGGGGAACTCAGGTGCCCGGTTCAGGGAGCCCTACGATCACCAACCGGAGAACAGCGGCATCTGGCGGCAGCACGTGCTGCAGCCACCAGGGATGGCGGAGCTGATCCGCGGCGCTGACGCAGCCGGGATGGACCCGCACGTGCACGCCATCGGCGACCTGGCGGTGGACACGCTGCTCGACTGGTTCGAGATGGCGATCGAGGCCAACGGGCCCCGCGATCGCCGCTTCCGCATGATCCACGCTCAAGTGATCGAGCAGGACGACTTCGCGCGCTTCGGCGAACTCGGGATCATCGCCGAGGTGCAGCCCTATCACGCGATCGATGACATGCGCTGGATGGAGGAGCGGATCGGCCATGAGCGCTGTAGGGGCGCCTATGCGTTCCAGTCGCTGCTGGAAGGTGGCGCCCTGCTCTCGTTTGGCTCCGACTGGCCCGGCACCAACGCCGCCTGGTACCCAGCGAAGCCACTGCTCGGCATCTACGCCGCAGTGACGCGTCAGACGCTCGACGGTACTCCGGAGAGCGGTTGGTTCCCTGAGGAGCGGATCGATGTCGAGACCGCGATTCGCGCTTACACGATCAACAATGCCTACGCTGCCCGGATGGAGGATATGAAGGGGAGCATCCGGGCCGGCAAGTTAGCCGACTTCACGATCCTCGATCGAGACCTGCTGGAGATCGAGCCGGCGGCGATCAAGGACGTGCGTGTGCTCGGTACCATCGTGGATGGGCGTGTGATGTACGCGGATCCCGAGCTTTCTGATCTGGTGAAGCTGCTCGACCCGGCCGCACACGGTAGATGAACGAACTCGGACCGCTGGGCGCTGGCGCGCCCCGGGCGGAGGGCCCGTCCCTGAGACCGGCGCCCTGGCTCGTCGCGTTGCCGGCGCTCCTGTTTCTGGCGACGGTCGCGGCGTTGATGCTTCGACGGGTCGAGCCGTTCGTCAACTACTTCTACATCTCTGCCTGGTATCCGACGCTCTTGGTGCTGGACGCCGCGGTGGCGGCTCGCAGCGGTCGCTACTACCTGCTCTCACGCCCGCGCTTCGCGCTCTCGCTGCTCGCTTGGTCCGCGGTGCTCTGGTTCTTCTTCGAGTTGGTCAACTTCCGGGTCGCGAACTGGTACTACGTTTTTCTGCCGCCCGATCGGCCGATCCGCTGGCTGGGTACGACGGTGTCTTTCGCCACGGTGCTCCCGGCGATCTTCCTGGCTGAACGCTGGCTGGCGGCGCGAGGCGCGCTCGAGGCCGTCCGCTGGCCGACGTTCAATGTGAGCAGCCGCACCCTGCTAGGCGTGCTTCTGACGGGGGTCGCGTTCGCCGCCCTCTCGCTGGCCTGGCCGCGGATATTCTTCCCGATGATCTGGGGTGCGCTGACGCTGTTGCTCGAGCCGTGGAACTACCTGCGCGACCCAAGCCGCTCGCTGCTCGCCGACCTCTCGAAGGGTCGACCGGCGCGCCTGCTCCGCTTCCTGCTTGGCGGCCTGGCGATCGGTTTCATCTGGGAGCTGTACAACATCGAGGCGCGCTCCAAGTGGATCTACACGGTCCCTGGGTTCGAGAACCTGAAGCTGTTCGAGATGCCGCTGGCCGGCTTCCTCGGTTTCCCGGTCTTCGCGCTCGACTGCTTCGTGGTCTACCAGACGCTGGTGTTGACCCGTGTGGCGATTGCGCCGGGCGCCGATCGATCCGTGGACGTTCCACGGCCGCGCCCGCGTCGCACGGCGCTGGCCGCCGTGGCCGCTGCGGCATTCTCTCTCGCTGTGCTCTTCGGCGTGGATCGTTGGAACACCGACTCGCTGCGGCCAAGTCTGGAAGATCTATGGCTGGTCGAGTCGGCGGAACGCGAGCGGCTGGCCGCAACGCCGTATGCCAACTTGTTCGTGTTGGCGGGGGCTCAGCCNNTCTCCACCACGTTGTCGCAGGCCCGAGAGTGGATCGCAGCGGCGCGGCTGTCGACCCTGCGGGGTATCGGGACCGAGAACGCCAGGTTGATGTGGGAGGCGGGCATCAGTTCGGTGCCCCAGCTCGCCGCGTCCGAGCCCGGCGAGCTGAGCGCGCGCCTGCGAGAGATGACGCAGCGGCCGAGGGCCGCCACCCCACCCAAGGTCAGGGTCTGGGTGTTAGCGGCCCGGCGAGTTACCGGTGAGGGCAGTTGGGGATGGGCGACCCGCTGACGGCTGGTGGCCGCATGGACGACGGTATCCGAGAGGCCTGCGAACGCTATGTCGCCGATCTCTTCGCGCCCGAGGACGAAGTGCTCGTCGAGTTGCGACACGCGATGGGCGAGGCGGGCCTGCCGCAGATCTACATCAGCGCCGAGGAAGGCAAGCTGCTGCAGGTGCTTTTGCGGGCCATCGGCGCCAGACACGTCCTCGAGCTGGGAACTCTGGGGGGTTACAGCGCTATCTGGATAGGTCGGGCTCTACCCACCGACGGTCGACTGGTCACGATCGAGAAACGGCCCGACCGTGCGGAGCTGGCGCGAGAATTCATCAGCCGCGCCGGATTGGCTGACCGTGTTGAGGTTTTGGTCGGCGAGGCGAATTCGTTGCTGGAAGATCTGTCTGCAGAGGCGCCGTTCGATGCCGTGTTCATCGACGCCGACAAGGAGGGGTACCCCGGCTACCTCGAGTGGTGTGCCACCCATGTGAGGCCTGGGGGGTTGGTCATCGCGGACAATGCACTGAAGGGTGGGCGGGTCGTGGAGCGCGACAGCGAGAATCCTCAGGTCCGCGGCATTCAGGAATTCAATCGCCGCGTCGCGCAGGACTCGCGATTCACATCGATCGTCGTACCGACCCGAGACGGTGTGGCGATCGCACTGGTCAATTGAGGCTTTAACGTGCGCGTCAACTATCATATTCACAACCAGTACTCGAGCGACGGTCGCGGCAGCACCGAGCAGGTGTGCGAGATCGCGGCGCGGCTCGGGTTCGAAGAGATCTGCTTCACCAATCACGCCGAGACACTGAGCCCCACGGGCGACGAGTGGATCCTCGACCTGGTCGAAGCCCGTCAGCGGTACGAGCAGCTCCAGCACGAGATCGAGCGGCTGCAACCCGACTACCCGGAGTTGCGAATCTTGCTCGGCGCCGAATACGAGTATCGACCCGAGTGGGTGGAGACGCTGGACGCGCTCACCGACTCTGTCGACTTCGATCTGATCATCGGTTCCCTGCACGTAGTGGACGGTGAGCAGATCTCCGGCGGCGCGGTGAGCGGCTACTTCAAGGCCCGAGATGCTTCGGAGGCCTACGGCCGCTACTTCGAGGCGCTGGCCGAGATGCTGGAGTGGGGTGGCTTCGATGTGGTCGCCCACCTCGACATGGCGAAGCGGTTTGGCGTCAAGCACTACGGGCCCTTCAAAGCCAAGCCGTTCGAGTCGCAGATACGGGGCCTTCTGGAAACCATGGTCTCCAAAGGCCTGGGGCTCGAGGTCAACACGTCGGGCGTCGTTCAGGCGCCGGCCGAGCCCTACCCGTCCCTAGATATCCTCGAGATGGCGAAGGACGCCCACGTGGCTACGGTGACTATCGGGACCGACAGCCATGTCCCGACGAGCTTCGAGCAGGGCTGGGATGTCGGCGAGCAGATGCTGAGGCAAGCCGGCTTCAGCGAGATCACCCTCTTCAGTCACCGCATCCGGAAGAACGTGCCACTGGCACCCGAGCCCGAAGAAGCGGAGTAGCGGCAGCTGCAGTTCAAGCGGATCATCCCCAGCCTTGCCCTCACCAGCGACGGCGCTCTTGCCGACGAGTTGCGGGTGCTCGGAAAAACTCGCGACCCGGCTGAAGCGGCCGTCGCCTACGCCGGGGCGGGCGCCGACGAGATCATCTTCGTAGCTCGGGCCACAGCGGTCGAAGCTCTGTGCGAGCTGGCCCAGCGTCTCGCGCCCGCTCTGCCGATCCCACTCGCCTTCTGGACCGATCTGACGGCTGTGGCCGAGGTCGGCGAGCTGCTCGGCGCCGGCGCCGCGCGGGTCGCCGTCCAGAAGGCGGCCATCGACGATCCGGATCTCATCAGGGAGCTGGCCGGCGAGTTCGGGTCCGAGGCGATCGCCGTCGCCGTCACCGCGGCCGGCATGGACGAAAGCTGGCGAGTCTATGACGAGCCTGGTGGAACGGCCCGCGAGTGGGATGCGCTGACCTGGGCCCAGGTGGTCGAGGCGCAGAACGGCGGCGCGGTCATCATCGAATCGCCCGGCGGTGGCCCGCACGGCGAGCCCTACGATTTCGGGCTGCTGCGGTCGGTGAGCGAGGCTGTGGCCAGACCCGTGATGGCGGCGGGCGAGGCGGGCTCTGTGGAAGATCTGTTTGACGCCCTGATGATCGGCGGGGCCGACGCGGTCCTCGTGAGTTCGCTGTTACACTTGGGTAGTGCGACCGTGACAGAGATTAAGAGCTTTCTCTCGGAGCACGGACTCTCGGTGCGGTACTAGAGGTCGGGCCTCACGTGTCGCTGGAAGAATTCGAGGATGCGTAGCAGCCGATCGATGCGCAGCAGCGGCTCACCGCTGCGCGACAGTTCGTGCCCTTCCCGCGGATAACGCACGTACTCCACCGGCTTGTTGAGCACCTTCAGCGTCCGATAGAGCATCTCCGACTGCGAGACACCGGTCCGCAGATCGCGATCGGAGTGGATGATGAGAAGTGGCGTCTCGATCTGGTGCGCGTAGGTGATGGGTGACTCGCGGCGTAGGACGTCGGGGTCTTCCCAGGGGTAGGCGTTGAACTCGAATGGCACCAGCATCCAGGCGTTACCTTCGCCGAAGAATGTCGCCAGGTCGTACACGCCGCGCTGGGCGACGGCAGCGGCGAAGCGGTGGTCGTGGCCCACCAGGTATGCGGTCAGGTAGCCGGCGTAGCTGCCGCCGGTGACGACCATGCGATCCTCATCGACGATGCCGCGGGCGACGATAGAATCGACGGCGGTCAGCACATCACGCATCGGTCCATCGCCCCAGGCGCGCTGGATCACGTACTTGAAGTCGTGACCGTACCCGCCGCTGCCCCGCGGGTTGGTGTAGAGAACGAAGTAGCCGTTGGCGGCGAGCAATTGGAACTCGTGCCACATGGTCCGCTCGCCGGGGCCCCACATCGCGTGGGGGCCGCCGTGGATCTCGACGGCCAGCGGATACGTATCGTCGTCGTTGTAGCCGACAGGTTCGATCAACCAGCCTTGGACGCGTCGGCCGTCGAAACTCTCGTACCAGAAGCCGCGGTGCGGCTGCACGATGATCCCTGATAGCCAGCCGCTGTTGAGGTTAGTCAGCCGGCGCTCGTCGTCGCCGTCCACGTTGGCCACGTAGACTTCGGATGGGTTGGCCGGCTGGGTGACGACGAATGCGAGCTTCTCCGCTGCCAGGTCGAAGGAGAGCACGCCGCGCTCGCCGGAGACCACCTGGCGTATCTGGCCGTCGTGGAGCGGGGCGCGGTAGATCGGTACCGTCCCGTGCACGCCGGCGCTGAAATAGATCGAGCTGCCGTCCGCGGACCAGTGGTACTGACGTGAGCCGCGGTCCAGGGGGCGCGTCACCCATTCGACGTTGCCCACGAGACCGCTCTCGAGCAGCTCGAGGACGCCGACCATCGTGTTGGCCGCCGACGGCTCTGTCGTATCGCGGGCCGCGAAGGCGATGTGGGTACCGTCGGGTGACCAGGACGGGTTGAAGACGTTGTACCCCGGTATGTCGATCATCCGGGGCTCGCCGCCCTCCGCGTCCATGATGTACAGTTCGTTTTTCAGCGAGTAGTCGGGGTGGATCCCGTCCGTGATGTCGGCGATGAAGGCGATCTGACGGCCGTCGGGAGAGAACGTCGGCGCGAAGAAGTCATAGGGCCCGTCGGTGAGTCGTCGCGGCTCGCCATTCTCCAGGTCGATCGCGTAGATATGGTCCCAGTACTCGATCGGGTTGAGCCCCCGCTCGCCCTGGAAGCGCAAGCGGGTGATCACAGCGGGCTCCTCCTCCTCGGCGTTTTTCGCCAGCCAGGCGCGGATCGCTGCCAGCGAGCCCCACATCGCCGCCTCGTCTTCCCTCTCGTCCTCTTCCGCGCCGCCGGCCTCGCCCTCGGCCTCCTCCTCCAGGGCGCCCGTCGTCAGGGACGAGGCGAACAGAATTGTGCTTCCGTCCGGCGACCAAACGGGGTTGGACGCGCCGTTCTCCAGGTCGGTGAGCGCCCACGGCTCACCGCCTTCGAGCGGGAGGATGTAGATCTGCGCGCCGCCCTCTCCACGGCCGGATACGAAAGCGATCTTCGATCCGTCGGGTGACCACGCGGGATCGCGATCGCGGACGGCGCCGCGGGTCAGCTGCCGTACCGAGCGGCCGCTCATGCCGGCCAGCCAGAGATGACTGTAGTAGGCGTCAGCCGCCGAGTCGATTTGGGTGACGACGAAGGCGACCTGCTCACCGTCCGGTGAGATGGCCACGTCGCCTGCCGTGCGGATCCTGTAGAGATCGTTCGCCTGAATCGGACGTCTGTCCTGGGCGGTCGCAGAATGTGCTGTGGCGAGCGTGACTGCGATTAGCAGACAGGCGGCAGCGGTGAAGCGACTGCCGAACGAGGCTGAGGTGCTCGGCGACATCGGAACCTCTGTTTCAAAAACCGCAAGACAGGCTCAAATCGGCTCAGCCGATGGAACGCGCGCGGGGGAGGAGACGGAACCTTACAGCCGACCGCCCGGTCCGTCGATCGGGCAGTAGACGTTCAAGTGACCGCAGCGGCTGCAGTGCCATCCGACCCACTCGGGCGGCAGGGCTGCATCGCTACGCCGCAGCGACCGGAAGCGTAGATGGTGGCCGCTGCGGCCGAGGAATACGTGACAGCCCGGCAACTGGCAACGAACCCGATGGCCCGGCGTGATCTCCTGCGGGTAGAGCCACTCGCGAAGCGCGATGGTCGTCTGGTTAAGGCGATCCCTTATCATCGCGTCGTAAATGTAGGGCAGTCACAGGGTTCGGGAAAGGCCGAAAGTTACCCGAAGCTGAGGGGCGGAGTGGACATTCGACAGCCGACATTCGACGATCGATTTCCGAGTTTAGCTGCGACGTTCGATGTTCGATGTTCGGTGTTCGATGCTCGGCGTTCGATCGTCGACGGTGGATGGTCGACGTTCGCTGTTACTGGGATTTCAGCTTTTCGTTACGACTAGCTGTGCGGATACTCGTGTAGATGATTGCGATATGGAGCGGCGCCGGAGCTGTTCCGCAGCGCAGCAACTGCCCCGCCACGTGCTTGCCTACCCGTGTCGACGGCAGGCTATCGCAGAGCGTGGTTATGCGGACGGCGAGGTCGAGGAGGCGATCCTGCAGATCGTACTCGGTCGTCGGAACGTCGGGGGGTTTCCCATTCAAACCTCCGGATCGGACATCGAAAGTCGAAAGTCGAGCGTCGGGCGTCGAGCGTCGTCTGGAAACCCGGACGTCGGACACCGGCTGTCGGCTGTCGAATGTCCAACCTGCCCCTCAACAAACCATCAACACTTCTGGCGGGGCCATCCCCTGGATTCGGTCACTCTCCGATGATCTTCAAGACAATCCGCTTCGGCCGCCGCCCATCCCACTCACCGTAGAAAACCGCCTGCCAGGGTCCCAGGTCGAGTCTCCCGTCGGTCACCGGGATGATGACTTCGTGCCCGATGGTAAGATTACGCAGGTGCGCGGCTCCGTTGTCCTCACCCGTGCGGTTGTGCAGGTAGTCATCGCCGCGCGCCGGGTGTGCGGTCCAGGGCGCGACGGAGCCTTCTAGCCAGTCATAGATGTCCTGGTGTAGGCCCGACTCGTTGTCGTTGATGAAGACCGACGCGGTGATGTGCATCGCACTCACCAGGCAGAGACCCTCCTGGATTCCGCTCTTGCCTAGCTCTTCTTCCACCCACGGAGTGATGTGGATGATCTCTTGCTGTTTCTTCGTGTTAACGGTCCGGTATTCGGTGTGCGATTTCATCGTAGCACCTCTGTTTCGAGCTCCATCGCTCTCTTCTTCCAAACTTACCGCAGGCCGCGCTCGCGCAGATACTCCTCGGCCCTGTTCCGCCGCTCGGGCAGCGCCCGGGCATGATCCATGTACTCCGGCCGTGAGGCGGCGACGTCCGGCGTATAGGCGTCGAGGAAGCGCTGCCAGAACTGGGCGGCCTGGTCCGCGTCGCCCAGCGCCTCGTGGGCTCGCGCCGATATCGAGAGCGCCAGGAGATGCTCTGGGAGCTGGGCCAGCATCGTGTCCGCCTGGGCGAGGGCGCCCTGGGGCCGACCGGCTGCCAGCTCGAGTAGCGCCAGGTGGTAGCGGGCGTCGAGATCGAGGGTGCTCAGCTGCTGGTAGGCGGTGATCGCCATCGGGATGAAGCGCTGCGCGTTGGCCATATCTGCGGTCTCGTAGGCCGACATCGCCTGGTTGAAGAGCTGATCGGCAGACGCCCTGGGCGTCAGCGGCTGGGTCGGGGCCGCGCCGGCAGGGTCGCCCACCGCGCCGATGGGGATGGACTGTGCCTGTTGCTGGTTACCGGTATCGCCCCTGCCGAAGACCAGGAAAGCGTATACGATGGCGAGCGCGATGACCGCGAGCCCGAAGGCACGCAGCCCGGTGAGACCTCGCGCCTTGCCGTTGGGCTCGGCGTCGGCGCCGAACGGCGTACCGCATTTTCGGCAAAAGCGGTCGCCGGGGTCGCGCGGCGCGCCGCAGGCGTGACAGAAGCGATCGGGGTCGCCTGGTTTGGACTGTTTCTTGTTCATCTTTACTACTCGGTTTCAGCGGTATCAGTTGCGTGGGCTGTGGAACGGACGATAATCTAGGGGCTGCTTGTGCCTTGGGAAGGGCGAAACCAAAGCTGTCCACCTTAAGCGAGAGAACGAACGCCTTGTCTGAGTTTGGCAAGTACTTCCTGCCCGGCCCGACCGAAGTGAGGCCGGAGGTGCTCGAGTCCATGGTACGCCCGGTTATCGGTCATCGCGGGCCGGCCATGGAGGCGCTAATGGAGCGGGTGCAGCCGCGGCTACGGGAGCTCTTCCGTACGGCGCGGCCGGTATACGTGTCGACCTCGTCGGCTACAGGGCTGATGGAGTCGGCGATCCGCAACTGCGCGCCGCAGCGGGTGTTGTCGCTGGTCTGCGGCGCGTTCAGCGAGCGGTTCTACAAGATTGCCGTGGCGTGTGGCAAGGAGGCGGATCGGCTCGACGTGGAATTCGGTGAATCGAACGAGCCGAGCCAGTTGATCGACGCGCTGAGCGGCGGTGTCTACGATGCGATCACGGTAGTGCACTCGGAGACATCTACCGGTGTGCTGAATCCGGTGGCCGAGATCGCGGCTGCAGTGCGAGAGGTGTCGCCCGCGACACTCGTCCTGGTGGATTGTGTCACCTCGCTCGCAGCCGTCCCAGTCGAGGTCGACGACTGGGAACTCGATTTCGCGCTCACCGGATCCCAGAAGGGGATGGCGCTGCCGCCCGGGCTGGCGTTCGGCGTCGCCTCGCAGCGCGCCTACGAGCGGTCGCTGGAGACGGCAGGGCGTGGACTGTACTTCAGCTTCGAGGCGTTCGAGAGCGCTGTGGAGCGAAACCAGACGGCGAATACCCCGGCCGCCTCGCTGCTATACGCCCTAGATGTGCAGCTGGAACGGATCGGGACTGAGGGGCTCGAGGCCCGCTGGGCCCGGCATAGCGCGATGGCGGAGCGGACGTGGGCTTGGGTCGACGAGGCGCGTGAGACGGATGGTCTTGGCCTGCGCGTCCTGGCGGCTGAGGGTCGGCGGTCTCCGTCGGTGACCTGCGTGGCCGTACCCGAGGGGCTGAGCGGCGTCGAGATCACGCGGCGAATGGCCGAGCGGGGATATACGATTGCCTCCGGCTATGGTAAACTCAAGGAGAGTACGTTTCGGATCGGGCATATGGGCGACCATACGGTTGAGGAGCTCGACACCCTGCTCGAGGAGCTGACGTCTGTGATCACTGGACGAGGGTAGGGAATGGCTGGACCCGCTTCCTTTAGGGTGTTGCTGGCAGACGACATAGTGCCCCAGGGCATCGAGATCCTCGAGGCGACCGAGAACCTCGAAGTCGACGACCGTGCCGGAATCAGCGCAGCGGAGTTGACCGCCGTTGTCGGCGAGTATGATGCGTTGATCGTCCGCAGCCGGACGAAGGTGACCCAGGAGATCATCGAAGCGGCGACGCGGTTGAAGGTCGTGGGCCGCGCGGGGGTCGGTGTGGACAACATCGACGTGGAGGTCGCGACCCGGCAGGGCATCGCCGTGCTGAACGCGCCGGGCGGCAACGTGATCTCGGCTGCGGAGCATACTCTCGCGCTCATGCTGGCGCTGGTTCGCCACATATCGAAGGCCGACGCGTCTCTCCGGCGCGGGGAGTGGGAACGCAAGCGGTTTCGGGGCATCGAGCTCTACGGCAAGACGCTGGGGTTGGCCGGCGCAGGACGAATCGGCTCGGAGGTGGCGAAGCGCGCCCGAGCCTTTGGGATGCGCGTTGTCGCCTACGATCCGTACCTGTCACGCGAGCGGGCGGAACAGGTGGGCATCCAACTCGTCACCCTGCCCGACCTGTTCGGCCAGGCGGATGTGATCAGCGTCCACGTACCGCTCACGGATGAAACGCGAGGGATGATCGGTTCGGTAGAGCTGGCGCTGATGAAGCCGACCGCCTACCTGATCAACGCGGCACGGGGTGGCGTAGTGGATGAGGGCGCGCTCGCCGAAGCGCTGCGCAGCGGGCGGCTGGCTGGCGCGGCGCTTGATGTCTTTGAGGAAGAACCGGTCTCCCCGGACAACCCGCTACTCGGTCTGGACAACGTCGTCGCCGTGCCGCACCTGGGCGCTGCCACACGGGAGGCGCAGACGAGTGTGAGTGTGGAGATCTGCGGGGCGGTTCGCGATGCGCTGGTCACGCGAGATTTCCGCTCTGCGGTCAACGTTCCGGAGCTCTCGTCGCAGCACGCCGACCTCGCACCGCTGCTCAATCTCGCCCACCAGCTCGGCCGGCTCCTCTGCGGCCTGACCCGCGGTAGCTACCGGGACCTCGAGGTGCGCTACGGCGGTGCCCACGAGGCTGCGCTGCGCGCGGTGGCCGCGGCAGCGTCCCAGGGTCTGCTCTCCGATATCGTTGCCAGCCCGCTGACACTTGTTAACGCGCTGCACGTGGCCACCGACCGGGGCCTGTCGGTGAGCCGAGTCTGGCTGGGTGCCACGGCGGCGACCGGTGAGGTGGTCGAGCTGCGCCTGACGACAGCCGATGACTCGCTGCGTGTCGCCGGGGTCCTTCTGGCGGGAAACCACCCACGCATCACTAGGATCGGTGACTACCGGGTGGATATCCAGCCGCGCGGCACGATACTCGTGCTACGCAACCGGGATGTACCCGGCGTGGTCGGGAAGGTGGGGAGCGTGCTGGGCGACGCCGGAGTCAACATCGCCGAGTACCACCAGGCGCGCCGGGAAGCAGGCGGCGAAGCGTTGGCGGCTGTCGCGGTCGACGGCTGTGTGGAACGCCCGGTCATCGATGAGCTGGCCGCTCTCGACGAGGTAGTCGGCGTCTGGCAGATCGAGCTTCGCGAGGCGGTCGAGAGCGGAGCGGCCCGACAAATGGTGCTGGAAGAGGGCCGCTGAGGCCGCTCCTCCGTAGCTGGCCGCCGAGCGGCGCGGCTGCTATAATGTTACTGGGTGGCCCCCACCCGTTCTTGCCTAGAGCTTCCCACCCATCCACCCGTCATCTGCATGGGCTGGGATGGAGCCCACGATGGATCGGCGCGGTGTCACGCTCGTCGAGCTGCTCATCACTATGGCACTCATGGGTCTTCTGGCGGCCATCGTAACGAAGGCTGTTACTCGAAAGACTGCGGCCGCCCAGGCGGTGCTGAAGTCGGATCTCCGCAACATCGCGGTGGCCCAGGAAGCCTACTTCTCGGATCACCTGGCCTACGCGGACGACATCGACGAGCTGGAGTTCCAGGCCAGCCAAAGCGTCGACTTCTCACTCCGCGCGGACGCCACCGGGTGGGCCGCCCGTTCCAGCCATGAGCTGAACCCCGAATACAGGTGCGCGCTTTATATCGGCAGGAGCGTCGAGCCGTACTCGCCATCGGTGGAGGAGGGGAAGATAAACTGCATGCCGCGGCCGGGAGGCGGCGGCTGTTCAGGCGGGTAATCCGGCCGGGAGAGGTGGGTCTCTAAGCTACCCGCCTGATTCGTCATCGCCGGTGTCAGGGAGGGCGTCGCGGCTCCGTTCCTCCAGCGGCCCGTAGACGGCTGCCTCCCAGATCTCCTGAGCCAGCCACTCGATTCTCTCGCGCGCCTGTTCCAGCTCTTCCTGTGACATTTGAGATGCTTCTCGGTAGAGATGCCGGGCGAGGTCCATGATCTGGTCGAGCCGCTCCCTGAGCTCGAGGTTATGGCGGCGCTCGTGTCCGACCGGTGTATCGCTTGGTGCCCCCTTGTCATCCGACATCTGGCACTACCTCCTGATCGCGCCGTAGCGCTCGAGTATCTCGAGGGCCTCCGCTATCGGCAGCGCCTCCGCTGTACCGCGATGGCCGCTCACTGTCACTGCCTTGAAAAGTGAGTTGTAGATCGCTTCCTCGGTCGCTTCCACCACGGCTTGAAAGAGAGGTGACATGGCCGAGTTGGGCAGGTCGGCCACGTCGCGTGGCGACCGCTCGCTGCCGATGCGTCTCACGGACTCGGCGGCCGAGAACGCGATGATGTAGTCGCCGCTTCCATTCGTGCTGACCGAGCCTGTGCGGGCAAGGCCGTGGACGGCTCGTACCGCCAGGCGCTCCAGGTTACGGTTGGACAGAGGGGCGTCGGTCGCCACGATGATCATGATCGATCCGTCGCCGCGATCGTCGCCCTCGGCGTCGCGCTCGGGCTCTACATAGCGGCGGAATGTGTAACGACCCAGCTCGCGGCCCACCGGCGCTCCAGCGATCGTCAGGACTCCGCCGAAATTCGACTGCACCAGCACGCCGACTGTCCAGCCGCCCAGTTCCTCCGGTACGACCCGCGAGCTCGTGCCGATCCCGCCCTTCCAGCCAAAGGCCATCGTGCCGGTGCCGGCGCCTACTGCTCCCTCTTCTACGGGCCCACCGCGTGCCGACTCCAAGGCGCTTACCACATGCTCGCCTCGAATAGGCCGTTCGCGAATGTCGTTCAGGAAACCGTCATTCGTTTCGCCGACCACCGGGTTGATCGAGCGGACGCCCTCCATTCCCGGTTGCGCTAGCAGGTACTCGATCAGCGCATCGGCGACGCGCCAGACGCAGAGTGTGCAGGTCAGAGCGATGGGGGTCTCCAGCTCGCCCAGTTCGCGGAGCTGCGTCACGCCAAGCAGCTTGCCGAAGCCGTTGGCTACGTACAGGGCGGCGGGCACGCGCTCGTCGAACAGGTTGCCGCCGTGGGGCAGGATGACCGTTACTCCGGTTCGTACCGAGTCGGCTTCCCACACCGTCGTCTGTCCCACAGCCACGCCCGCTACGTCGGTGATCGCGTTGTAGCGGCCGGGCTGGAAAATACCGGGCGCTACACCGACCTCGCGCGCCCGCGGTCGGCCGTTCTGCGCTTCAACGTCGCTGGCCATGAACGTGATAGCGGTGGTGGCCGCCAGGAGACACGCCTTCCAGGCATGGGCCGCCGTACGGCGGGCTGGCGATCGCAGCCTGCATCTTGTGATTTGCATGGTTTGCCACTGCGTTACGGGCTATGGCTGGCGCTTACTTTCCGAGGTGACGTCCCCGGGCCTTCGCAGCCGCGTCGGGTCTCTTGGTAACAATGCCGTCAACACCCCATTCGAGCAACCGCTCCATATCCGCTTCCTGGTCGACGGTCCATACATGTACGCGCATCCCCAGGGCGTGAGCTCGCTCGACCAGCCGCGGCGTCACGACGCGCAGTCCCCAGTGGCGTTCCGGAATTTGCAACGCGTCCACCCGTCTGCCCCAGAACCCGTCGGTGCGGGTCCAGTGCAGGAGCATGAAAGAGAGCATCTGGTCGAGTGTCGCGCTGCGGGGACCCGGCCAGTCGCGCATCGCCGGCCCTCGCTGCCACGAGTACCACGACGCGATCAGGACGCGGTCGCGGGCGCCTTGCTCATCGATCAGTCGGCGCGTGGGCTCCGCCGCTCGCCGCGCTTTGATATCCAGATTGAAGCGCGTTTCCGGAAACTCCTCCAGCACCTCGGCGAGGGTGAGGATGGACTGGCCGGTGCCGCGGTAGGGATAGCTGATACCGCCGTCAGGTGAATAGCGGTGGCCCGCATCGAAGCTGCGCAACTCGCTGAGCGTATAGCGGCCGACGGGACCCGAGCCCTCGGTGTTCTCGGATAGGTCGCCGCCGTGATGGAGCACGGGATGCCCATCACTGGAGAGGTGCACGTCGGCCTCGATGGCGTCGGCCCCCTGCTCCAGGGCGATGCGCAGCGCTTCCAGTGTGTGATCCGGCGCGTAGGCGGAGGCACCGCGGTGTGCCAAAATCATTGGCTCGTTGCAAAAGAAGTGGTGAGGCATGGCTCTGTTGCAGATCAATATCCAATATCGGACATTCGACGTCCAGTTGTCCAAGTGTTTCTCAACTACCGCGTTTCAATGACCAACTTCCGATGACCATCGAGTGTTGAGACTTGTGCCCTACATCGTTGAGAAGAACTTGGTAACCGGCAGCTGAGTATCGGATATTGGATATTGCTTCTAATACTTCGCCATGGTCGGATCCACTTCGTCCGACCACGCCAGTAGCCCGCCCGTCAGGTTCAACACGTTACTGAACCCGGCATCCATCAGCAGGCGAACGGCGTAGGCGCTGCGTCGCCCGCTGCGGCAGACGACGACGATCTCCTCGTTACCCTGTACGAGCTGTGCCATGCTCGCGGGGAACTCCTTCAACGGGATTAGTTCGGCCTCGTCGAGCTTCGAGATGTTCAACTCGCTGGGCTCGCGGACATCGATTACACGGATCGGGTCGCCTGCATCGAGGCGCGCTTTGAGCTCGGTGGCCGTGATCACCGGAACGCTCGCCTCGAGCCGGCGCCCCTCCGCCTCCGCTTCACGGATACCGCAGAACACCTCGTAGTCGATCAGCTCCTTGACCGTCGGGTTCTCACCGCAGATCGGGCACTCGGGATCCTTGCGCAGCTTGAGTTCGCGGAAGCGCACGCGCAGCGCATCGAAGAGCAGCAGGCGCCCGACGAGCGGGTCGCCGGCGCCGAGGATCAGCTTGATCGTCTCGTTCGCCTGCAGCGCCCCGATGATCCCCGGCAGCACGCCCAGCACGCCGCCCTCGGCACAGGAAGGTACCAGACCCGGCGGCGGTGGCTCGGCATAGAGGCAGCGGTAGCACGGACCCTGTCTCGCGTAGAAGACCGAGACCTGACCCTCGAAACGGAAGATGGAACCGTAGACGTTCGGGATACCCATCAGCACGCAGGCGTCGTTGATCAGGTAACGGGTCGGGAAGTTGTCGGTCCCGTCGACGACGATATCGTACCCCGAGAGGATATCCAGCGCGTTTTGCGACGTCAGTCGGACTTCGTGGCCCTCGACGCTGATCCCCGGGTTGACGTCGAGCAAGCGATCCCGTGCCGACTCGAGCTTCGGCCGGCCGACATCGCTGGTGCCGTGGACGATCTGGCGTTGCAGGTTGCTGGACTCGACGACGTCGAAGTCGACGAGCCCGATCGTGCCCACACCGGCGGCGGCCAGATAGAGAGAGGCGGGAGAGCCGAGGCCGCCCGCTCCGATCAGCAGGACCCGCGCCCGCTTTAGTTTCTTCTGCCCCTCCGGCCCGACCTCCGGCAGAATCAGGTGCCGGGCATAGCGGCGCATCTCTTCCGGTGAGAACTCTACTTCCTTCACTTCCACCGCCGTAGCGACACCGCCGGCGATCGACGGGACGATCCTGATCTCGTCGCCCACCGTCAGACCGGCGTCTTCCTTGCCATCAAGGTAGCGGATGTCCTCGTCGTTTAGGTAGATGTTGACGAAGCTCCGCAATTGGCCGTCTTCGGAATAAAGATGGCGCCTGAGCTCGGTGTAGCGCGAGGTTAGCTCGGACAATGCTTGGGCCACGGTGCCCGCCTCCACCGTTACCGAGTCGCGGCCCTCGGTGAACTGTCTGAGGGGGGAGGGAACGATGACTGTGATCCGGTTCATTTATCCTCTGTTCCTGTCGTCATTAGTCCTTCGTTATCCATCTCGATTGCTTCGAAAGCCTCCCGATCGTCTGATAACCGCCAGGCTCGGGCGTCCGTCGTCCGTCCGTCCACCACGCTGACGATCATGTAGACGTACCAGGGCCAGGCGTGTTCGCGGTCGAACTCCGAGGGAACGGGCGGTGCGTCGGGATGGGAGTGATAGTAGCCGACGACCTGGAGGCCGGCCTCGGAGGCGTGCCGCTCGAGCGCCAGCACATCGTCTGGACCGATCAGGTAGCGCCGGCGGCGCTCCTCGTTTCTGGCGTTATGCAAGGGGACCGCTTTGACGACCTCGACCGTGGTCTCGTCATGCGCGGTCCCTAGGAGACCGCCGGGAGCTTCCTCGGGGTAGACAGCCTCTGCGTGCCGGCATATTAGCGCCAGCACTTCCCGGCTTACCACGAGCCGGGCGCCCAGGTCATCGCCCTTTTTGTTACTCGATCTCACGGCGTCCCACCCCATAGTCCGAGGCTCAGGTAGCGATCCGCGCCATCCGGAAAGATCACAACCAGACAGGCGGCGGCCAACTGGGAGGCGACGCGGTGCGCGGCGACCGCGGCGGCGCCCGAGGACAAGCCGACCAACAGCCCGAAGTCACGGGCGAGCTGCCGAGTCATGTCGTAGGCCTCCTCGGTGCGCACCCGCAGCGTGCGGTCGTGCAGCGACGCATCGTAGATGCCCGGGACTATAGACGTCGGCAGGTGCTTCAGGCCCTCGATTCCGTGAAAGCCGTCGTCGGGCTCCACGGCGATCAGCTCGATCCCGGGATCGCGCTCCCTGAGGTAGCGGCCCGTCCCCATCAGTGTACCGGTGGTTCCGAGGCCCGCCAGGACGTGCGTGACCTCGCCTGCGGTGTCGAGCCAGATCTCAGGGCCGGTCGTCTCGTAGTGTGCCCGTGCGTTCGCCGGGTTCCCGTACTGGTCGGCGTAGAAGTATACGTCGGGTGCCTCGGCCGCCAAACGGCGGGCCTGCCTGATCGCCCCGTCCGAACCCTCCAGCGGGTCGGTCTCGATTACCTCGGCGCCGTAGGCCCGGAGCAAGGCCTTCCGCTCCTCGCTGGCGTTAGCCGGCAGGCAGATGGTGACCTGGAAGTCCCTTGCGGCGCCCAGCATGGCGTAGGCGATGGCCGTATTCCCCGAGCTGGCGTCGAGCAACCGCTTGCTCGGCAGCTTACCCTGCCGCTCCGCGTCGAGAACGATTGCACGAGCCGCTCGATCTTTCACCGAGCCACCGGGGTTCAACCACTCCGCCTTTGCCAGGACGCGTACCGTCGGCGGCAGGTCGGGGAAGCGAAGAGGTAGCAGCGGCGTGCCCCCGATGAGATCGGTGAGGCTCCGCGGCGAACCCTGCGCTCGCGTCCTCGGCAACGCGGGCAGCGTAAGCGCTGCGCGCCTTGTCAAGTTTCGCACGATCATTACGCCACCAAAAGAAAGCGGCCGCGTACCCTTGGGCGGCGGCCGGCGTGGGTGCTTGCTCTCGATTACTGCTAGGTCAACTCAATCTTGCGCTCCATAGACACCCGACTCTCTCCGGCACAGCGCCCCAGGCGCAGCCAGTACAGGTGCAGCTTCTACAGGTTCGCGCGAGCAGCTTCATGAACGTCTTTCTCTCGGTCGCCAGTAGCCCGGCGCTCGTCCGAAAAACGTTCGAGCCGCCGGTCCGGTTCCCGCCGGCTCAGAACTGGTTTTCCGGGGGAAGGAGCGTGCCGCCCGATCTCCCTTATCTCATACGTCGACGGCCAGGCTGCGGCGAATCGCCTGGATGTTCTCCACGACCGAGCCCTTGGCGAACACCGCCGAGCCGGTCACCAGGACGTTGGCGCCGAATTCCACGACTGCCGGGGCCGTCGTCGGGTCGATGCCGCCGTCGACCTCGATATGCACGTGTGGCAGGCCCGCCGACTGGAGCAACCGGCTGAGTCGTGTGATCTTCGGCAGACTCTCACGTATGAAGCTTTGGCCGCCGAAGCCGGGGTTCACCGTCATCACGAGGACCAGGTCGACGAAAGGGAGGATCTCGACGAGCGTGTCGACCGGGGTCGATGGGTTGAGGGCGACGCCCGGCTGCGCGCCCAGCTCGCGTATTCTTTGTACCGAGCGATGCAGATGTGGGCACGTCTCCTGGTGCACGGTGAGCCGATCGGCGCCGGCGCTCACGAACTCGTCTAGGTAACGGTCAGGGTTCTCGATCATCAAGTGGACGTCGAGGGGGAGCTTGGTGGCCCGCCGTGCCGCTTCGACGACTAGAGGGCCGATCGTGATGTTGGGGACGAAGTGCCCGTCCATCACGTCTACGTGTATCCAGTCAGCGCCACCCTTTTCGGCCTCGGCGATCTGTTCGCCGAGCTTCGTGAAGTCGGCGCTCAAAATGCTGGGAGCAATTAGTGCCTGCATCGGGGCGTGCACTCTTCTCGTGTTGGGAGGTAGAAATCCACCACTTATTGTACTATTCCAAGCTTGCCCCCGACCCTCTTCATCGCGTCGAGCACGGCATCGAGATGTTCTGTCTCGTGTGCCGCCGAGATCTGGCAGCGGATACGCGCTGTACCGTGCGGTACCACAGGGTAGCCGAAGCCGATCACGAAGACACCCTCGTCGAGCAGCATCTTGCTCATGCGGATCGCCTCGGCGGTTTCCCCAATGATGATCGGTACGATGGGCGTGTCGCCTTCGATGGGCTTGAAGCCCGCCTCCAGCAACTTCTCGCGGAAATACGCCGTATTGTCACGGAGCTTCTGAACCCGCTCAGGATGCCGCTCGAGGTATTCGATCGCTGCCAGCGAGTGGGCGGTCGTGGCGGGTGGTAGCGCGTTCGAGAAGAGCATCGGTCGGGAGCGCTGCGTCAGATAATCGGTAAGCTCCTTGGGGCCGGCCGTGAAACCGCCGGCGGCACCGCCTAGTGCTTTGCCGAGCGTGCTGGTGATGACGGGCACTTTGCCGTGCAACCCATAGTGCTCGGGTGTGCCGCGCCCGGTCTCTCCCAGTACGCCGGTGGCGTGTGAGTCGTCGACGGCGACAACGGCATCGTACTTTTCCGCCAGCTCGAGAATGTCGGGCAGTCTGCAGATATCGCCTTCCATCGAGAAGACACCGTCTGTGATGACGAACCGGTGTCTTGCACTCTGTGTTTCTTTGAGTGCTTGCTCCAACTCACTCATGTCCGAGTGCTTGTAGATTTTTCGAATCGCTCTCGTCATGCGTACGCCGTCGATGATCGACGCGTGGTTCAGTTCGTCCGAGACCAGCGCGTCTTCATCTTCCAGAAACGTCGGCGTCAGTCCCGTGTTGGCGTTCCAACAGGAGACGTAGGTGAGTGCCGACTCGAGACCCAGGAAGCTGGCGATCTTCTCCTCGAGTTTCTTGTGGAGCGTGAAAGTACCGCAGATGAAGCGGACCGAAGATGTGCCGGCACCGAACTCCTGATAAGCATCGCTGCCGGCCGCAACAACTTCCGGCGTATTGCACAGGCCGAGATAGTTGTTCGAGCAAAGGTTGATCACTTCACCGCCGGTCTCCTCGATCTTGACCACGGCGTCCTGTGGTGAATCGAGGTGTATTAGCTGCTTGTAGACACCCTGCTCTTGCATTTCCTGCAGTTCGTGTCGCAGCCGCTCGAACAGCCCGCTCATCCGTCTTGCCTCCGCGTGGTTTAGGGGTGCCCGTCGATCATTCGGCGGGTGGCTCGTCGCTACTGCGCGCGGCGACCTGGCGATCGCGGACCCCGAGTAGCCCCCAGTAGAGGATCGCTGCGCATCCCAAGATCAGAATCGGAACGAGAATCGCCCCTTCGAGTCCCATCATCCTCGGCATTCTCCTCTGCTCCCGTGGGAACGTCTGGCGCTCGATGTAGAATCGAGTGCTGGCTAACATGGCCAGCGGCCGAGGGACGGGCAAGAGCGAGCGTCGGGAGCGGTCCGACGGCGGGCCAGCGGGATAAGTCATTTTCTTTAAGAGAGTTACGATGGCGGGTTGCCGGGCTGCCCTTTTCCCCGGGCACCCCCTCGTCTAGTTTTGAATTGACTACGGGGCGGGGACCTGGAACGATGCCAGCGGAACGAAGCGGACAGCGGATGCGCCGGGAGCGCGAGGTGTGGCGCGTCGGGTTGCTGCTTTCCGTGTTGCTGCACCTGATCGTGCTGCTGCTGTCCAACACGATCGCGGAGATAGGGCGGTCGGCCGCCGGGCCGGCCAGAGGCAGCGCACTGGCCGCGCCGGGCGAAGATGCGATGGTGTCGGTTGTACTGCCACCGCGGTCCGAGATCTGGATCCCGCCGCGTCCTGAAGTTCCGTTGATCGATCCGGTAGAAGTGGAGGTTCCTTTGCCGGAGATGGCCGAGAGCTGGGTCGAGTTGCGGCCTCCGCAGGAGCGAGTCGATCCCGGCGTTCGGGGAGGGGAAGGTAGTGGAGATGCGGGCGATGCGAGCGAGGGGAACCGGCAGGCGATGCCCATCCCGAAGGGTATCATCATGGCGCCCCTGGACCGACCGCGGTCGGTGCGGGGACACGAGGTGACCGTACACGTACTTGTTAACGCGGCAGGCGTGGTGGAAAGCGTGTATCTTGATCCGCCGACCCCGGATGGGGGGTACAACGAGGCGCTGATCCGTGAGGCGCGGGATTGGGTCTTCGCGCCGGCGGTAAGACGAGGCCACCCCGTTGCCATGTGGACGAGCTACACCTGGAGACTGTGACGAGCACAGGGAAGTCAACGAGAGGACGAATACTGTGGGTCGATGATGAGATCGACCTGCTGTTGCCCCATCGGCTGGTCCTCGAGCAACGCGGCTACGAGGTCGACACCTCGCCCAACGGCGACGACGCCTTGAGCCAGATCCGCCGCCACCCTTACGACCTGATCATTCTCGACCAGGAGATGCCGGGGCGGACAGGCACGGAGATGCTGCGAGAGATTCGCACCGTCGATTCTCGCATCGCCGTCGTCATGGTCACCAAGAGCGAGGAAGAGACGACACTGCGGGAAGCGATCGCTCGGCGAGCCGACGACTACATCACAAAGCCGACGAGCCCCCGCCAGGTGGCGTCGGTCGTTGCACGCCTGCTCGAAGGCCCCGGGCTCCGTCATGAACAGATAGCACGTGATTTCGTGCGCGCGTTCTCCGAACTGCGCGCCCGCATAGACGGCGCCCAAACTTCACGAGACTGGACAGACCTTTACTCCGAGCTCATCAACTGGGACCTGCTGTTGAGCGAAGCGGACGAGTCGGGTCTACTCGAGTCGTTGCACACGCTCAGTGGCGATGCCCAACGCGAGTTCACCGAGTTCGTGATCGCCAACTACGCGGCATGGGTAGCGAAGGGTGCCAGCGGCCGCCCGTCGCTTTCTGTCGACGTGATCCCGCACTTCTTCCTACCCCTGTTGGCGCGCGGTGAACCCGCAGTGCTCATCGTGGTCGACTGTCTGCGGTTGGACCAGTGGCGTGCGCTTCAGCCGGTTATCGAGGAGGATTTCGAGGTCGAATCCGACCTCTACATCTCCATCTTGCCGAGCGCCACGCCCTATGCTCGAAACGCGATATTCGGAGGGGTTTTCCCTGATGAGCTCGCCCAGCAACGGCCGGGCTGGCCGGAGTCACACGAGGAATCGGGTCTCAACTCCTTCGAGGATGAGCTGTTCAGACAGCAGATCGGGCGGCTCACCGGCGACTCGCTGCCCACACATTATGAGAAAGTACACACGCTGAGCGACGGTGAGGGGATGCTGCGGCGTCTGCCGGCGCTGCTCGACGAACCACGCGCCATCGCCATCGTCTTCAACTTCGTTGATCTGCTCACGCACGGTCGCGGTGAGTCGCAGCTGCTGTTCGAGATGGCGCGCGACGCAAAAGCGCTGCGCCGGCTTACGGTGACCTGGTATAGGGGCTCCGATCTGCGAAAGGCGCTGAAGCTACTCCGCGCCCGGGGAGTTCGGGTCTTGCTGACGACGGATCACGGGTCGGTGCATTGTCATCGGCCGGCAACGGTGTTTGCCAAGCGGGACGCAACGGCGAGCCTGCGTTACAAATACGGGGACGACCTGCGGGCAGAGAATCCGCAAACGGTATTCATGGTCGAGGACGGCGAGTCGATCCGACTTCCACGTGGCGGCCTGAAGACGAACTACCTGATCGCGCGTGAAGATTACTTCTTCGTTTATCCAACAAAACTGCGTGAGTACCAGTCTCGCTACCGGGATAGCTTTCTGCACGGCGGTGTCAGCCCGGAGGAGATGATCCTGCCTGTGGCCCTGCTCAAACCGCGAGGTGAGGTGCGGTGAAGATCTGGTCCCGGCTGGCTGACTACCTCAGGCCCTATAGTGCTTTGGTGATGGTGAGCCTGGCTGCCATGGGTGTCGGTTCGCTGCTCGACGGCTTTTCGATGGTCCTGCTCATCCCGTTTCTCCGTTCACTGTTCGGAGATGCAGCGGTGTTGCCGGGTGCGGGCAGCCTGGTGGAACGAGCGCTCGACACCGTCATGGGCGGGTTCCTGGCCGGCCTCAGCCCGAACGAAGCGCTGCGCAACGTGGTCATCGTCGTGATGGCAGCGATCGTGTTGAAGAACCTCTTCTTCTACGCGGCGAGTGCGTTGGGCATGACGGTGCAGGAGCGGGTCGCCCGCGACATGCGTATCCAGCTTTACGGTCACCTTCAGCGGCTGCCGCTCGGTTTCTTCGATCGCAACAAGGCCGGCCAGCTGGTAGCGCGTGTGTTCACCGACACGAACAAGACGAAGGAGATCTTCAGGAACACGATTGGCGAGGCCCTCAAACACACTGTGTCGCTAATCGCCTTCGTCTTGGTGCTCTTCCTCATCTCATGGAAGCTGACGCTGCTGGCGCTCGTAGTAGCACCGCTCTTCCTCGGTTTCCTGAAGCCGATGCTACATCGGTTACGCCGCGGATTCCGCCGCGCCTACGACGCACAGGGCGAGCTGACTAGCATGCTGCAGGAGACGGCGTCGGGTGCACGATTAGTCAAAGCTTACCGGGCCGAGCAGTACGAACAAGATCGTTTCAGCAACACCAACCGGGCGTTCTACAAGGATTCGGTCCGTGCGGAACGCATTAGCCTGATGAGCGCACCGCTCTCGGAGTTGCTGGGTGCGGTTGTGACGTTGGTCCTGGTTTGGGTCGGTGCACAGTTCGTGTTCAGCGGAGAAATGACCGCCGAGGCGTTCCTCACCTTCCTGACCGTGTCGTTGCGTGTACAGTCGCCGCTGAAAGGGCTAACGATGTTCCCGGCGCGGGCACAGGCGTCGCTCGCTGCGGCGGACCGATTCCTCGAAATACTCGACACCGGTATCGAGCCGATGTCCGCAGGCGGTCGCCGTGTGGACGGCCTCGAGCGCGAGGTGGCTTACGAAGACGTCCACTTCGCCTACGATGGTGAGGAGTCCGTGCTCCGGGGTGTGAGCTTTAAGGTGAAGCGCGGCGAAGTCGTCGCTCTGGTTGGGCCGTCGGGCGGTGGAAAGAGTACGTTGGTCGATCTCTTGCCTCGCTTCTATCGGCCGCTCAGCGGACGTATCGCGCTGGATGGAGTTGACATCGAAGAGATTCAACTCGACTCGCTGCGCAGCCTGCTGGGCGTCGTCTCACAAGAGACGATCATCTTCCACGACACCGTTCGGGCCAACATCGCGTATGGAGCTGCCGATCGCTATAGCCAGGAAGAGATCGAAGCCGCAGCGAAAGCCGCGAACGCCCACGAGTTCATCGTGCGGTTGCCGGAGGGCTACGACACGCTTCTCGGCGATCGCGGTGTCCGGCTATCGGGCGGCCAGCGCCAGCGGATTGCCATCGCACGGGCGATCCTGCGGGATCCACCGCTCCTGATCTTCGACGAGGCGACGTCGGCGCTCGACACCGAATCGGAGCGGCTGGTGCAGGGTGCCATCAACCGACTGTTGGCCAACCGCACGGTCATCGTCGTCGCGCACCGGCTATCGACGATCCAGGGCGCGCACCAGATCATCGTCGTGGTTGACGGTGAGATCGTAGAGACCGGTCGGCACGAGGAACTGCTGGCGCGCCGGGGACCCTACCGCAGACTCTACGAACTGCAATTCGAAGCGGCCGCCGCCAGCGGCGTCGGCGGCGAGGTGGAAGCCAGCTGACCCGTATACGCCATCTCTTCGAGTACGGGCTGGTGCTGCTGGCCTGCTCGCTGCTGGGCCGGGCCCCGGGGCTGAGCGAGCGGCTTGGCGCGACGCTGGGCCGCCTGGCCTATCGCATCGGCTGGCGTCGCCGAGTGGTCGAGTCGCAGCTTGCCCAGGCGTATCCTGATCGTGACGAAGATTGGGTACGAGGTACTGCCAGGTCGTGCTATGAGCACGTGGGCCGCGAGTGGTTCGCGTTGCCCGCTTTCGCCCGGGGCGGGCCGGAAGAGGTGCACAAGCGAGTGGTTTTCAGCGAGGGAATCGACGCGTTTCGGGCCGCGTTCGAGGAGGGGCGCGGTGTCGTGGCGGTGAGCGGGCACTTCGGAAACTGGGAGCTTGCCGGGTCGGGGCTTGCCGCCTACGGGCTCCCGGTCGATGCAGTCTGGCAGCGGCTGAGGAACGAGCCGCTGAGTCGTTTCGTCGCGGATATTCGGGAGCGACTCGGGATGGGACTGATCGAGCGTAGCGACGCCTGGGACCAGTTAATGGGTAGCCTCGCCGCCGGGCGAGTTGTCACCTTCGTTGCGGATCAGGATGCGCGGAGCAGGGGAGTATTCGTCCCCTTCTTTGGTCGGCTCGCTTCGACCCACCGGGCCCCGGCACTGCTGGCGCTGAGAGCCGGAACGCCATTCTTCGTCGGCGGGGCGCATCGGATCGGGCAACGGCACTACGAGGGGTGGCTCGTGCGGCTCGAGCCGCCGGCCGGTATCGACAGCAGACAGAAGGTCATAGAGCTGACCCGCATGTGGACGAGGGAACTGGAGCGGCGCATCCGACTTTCGCCCGAGCAGTATTTTTGGCATCATAGGCGCTGGAAGACGGTGCCGCCGGGAACAGCACACGAGGCCGGCGGTACTAGCAAGTAGAGAATACGCGACTTGCCGCGCCAGAGAGTGATCTGTGGCAGCGGAGAACGCATAACGAAGAAAATACTGTGATCTATATCTGCATCCCCGCGCACAACGAGGAACGGACCGCGGGCGTCTTGCTATGGAAGATCCGCCAGGTCATGTCCGAGTTCAGGCGCGACTACGAAGTGTTGCTTCTCGATGATGCGTCGACCGATCGCACATTCGAGGTCGTAGCGCCTTACGCGCAGGTGCTGCCACTCACCATACTCCGCAACGAGACCCGCAGAGGCCACGGCGCCTCGCTCGAGCGCCTGCTGCGCGAGGCGGTGGCGCGATGCGCCTACCCGCGACGAGACGCCATTGTCACACTGCAGGCCGACTTCACGGATGAACCGCTGGCCATCCCTGGTCTGGTCAAGCGGATCGAGGGCGGCGCCGACCTCGTCGTCGCGACCCAGCAGCCCAACGGTGCATCGGTACCACTGGCGATTCGTTGGATTCGCAGAGGCCTGCACTGGTTGGAACGCAAATACGAGTTGCCCGAAGAGCTCAGCGACCCGATCTCGGGTTTGCGGGCCTATAGGGTCGGGCTGGTCAAGCGGGCTTTCCGCGAGCGGGACAACGAGCCGTTGGTGAAGCGTGACGGCTGGGCGGCGAGTCTCGAACTGCTCCTGGCGGTCGCACCCCACACGAAGCGGGTCGAGGAGACGCACTCTGAGGTTCGCTACGATAGGCAGGCGCGTTCGAGCCGCCTGTCGGTCTGGCGCGCGGCCCGTGATTACATCGGATTATTGAGGCAATGATGAGGTTCTCGACTGGACTCGTGCTGCTAGGCACACTAGTGCCGGCTGTAGCCGTCGCTCAGGACGAGCCGCCGGCGGAGTCGGACAGCGTTACGATCGCCGAGGTGCCGTTCGGGATCGGCGAGCGCATGGACTACCGCGTGAAGTTCGGCCCGCTGAAGGTCGGACAGGCCTATATGGAGGTAGAGGGGCTCGACACGATCGATGATAACGCCACGTACCATCTACGGTTCCACATGAGCGGCTCCGTTCCCTTCTACAAGTTGGATGACACGCAACAGTCGTGGCTCGACGTCGCACTGCTGGCAACGCGCCGCTATCACCAGGATTCCCACCAGGGTAGTTACGAGCGGTATCGCGAGTACGAGTTCCATCTCGAGCAGGGGATTCGCACCGGGCTGGAGGGGGAGACGGATTCCATTCCCGAGATGGCGTTGGACGAGGCTGCCTTTATCTATTTCGTGCGCTCTATCGAGCTCGAAGTGGGGGAGGCCTACGAGTGGAACCGTTACTACCGTTTCGATAGGAACCCGGTGATCCTACAGGTGCTGCGCAGAGAACGGATTAGAGTCCCGGCCGGTGAGTTCGAGACGATCGTGGTGCGACCGATCATCAAGACGGGTGGTATCTTCGCCGAGGGCGGCGAAGCTGAGGTCTATATAACGGATGACGATCTTCGTGTGCCGGTGCGGATCAATACCAAGATGAAGGTCGGGTCGGTGGTGCTCGAGCTCACAGAATACAGAGAAGGTCAGAAGCTCACACCGGAGATGATGGAAAGTCGCTGAGCTCACGGCCCGGCTGCGGTGGTTACACCGTCTGCTTCAAGTCCTCGCCGAAAAATCGCACGATCGATCGCGAGACCACGTCCGGGGCGCTGACCATCGGAAGATGGCGCGCACCCGGAACGACCTCCAAGTGCCCGTTCGGCAGCCCATCGACGATCGTTCGCCCGTGTGCGGCGGGTGTTAGGCCGTCTTTTTCACCCCAAATCACGAGGGTTTTGGTGCGAATACGGCCGAGCACCGGCCGAATGTCGTGGTCGCGAAGCTCGTTTATACCATTCAGCATGCTGCGCGGCCCCGCTCTGAGCATGTCGCCGATAAAGGTCGAGTAGAACCGCAAGGGGCACCAGGACCAGAATTGCAGGACGCGACCGAGCGCTCGACCCGGACCGACACCTGGCACGCCGGCGCTGTCGAGCAGAACCAGTCGGCGTACTCGACCGCCGTAGTCCGCGGCGATCTGGGCGGCGATCGCGCCACCCATCGAGTGGCCGGCAAGGAAGAATTGTGCGAGTCCCATACGGTCCACGAGCTTGATTATCGCGCGTGCGGCGTCAGCGATGTCCAGCATCGGGCCCGGCGAGCGGCCGAATCCGGGCAGATCGGGCGCGATCAGGCGCAGGCTCGCCGACGACAGCTCGGGGAAAAGAGGAAACCACCAGCGAGAGGAGCCGCCTAGTCCGTGCAACATGACGAGCGGTGCGCCGACGCCGGCCTCGAAGTAGTAGAGGCGGAGACTGCCCTCCTGTAACTCGCGGCGCATGACTACCCGTGAGGTCAGCATCCCCGCACGGGGCCCTTTCGCTGTCAAGATCCGACGCTTCCCCATCCTCCGCCTCCTGGTGTTCGGATGCTGATGATGTCACCCGGGCGCGCTTCGATGGCGGACTTGCCTGTGAGTCGTGTCCAAGTACCATCGCGATTCAGCCAGCTCTCTCCACAGGAGCCCGGTGCGCCGCCCTGAGCGCCGCACGGCGCATAACGTCGCCGCTCCGCTAGGAGGTTGACGCTCGCCGAGGTTAGCAGTTCGATGTCCCGGCGTAGGCCATCGCCGCCGCGCTGCAGTCCGGCGCCACCCGAGCTACGACGCAGCGAGTAATGCCGCACGCGCACCGGGATCTCGTGCTCCAGCGCCTCGATGGGCGTGTTGAGCGAGTTGGTCATGTGGGTGTGAACGCCTGAGAGCCCCTGGCGCTCGGGTCCGCCTCCCATCCCGCCTCCCACCGTTTCGTAATAAGCGAAAGAGCGGCCAGTCCGTGGATCGGCCCCACCGACGGTGAAGTTGTTCATCGTCCCGCTCGAGCAAGCTGGTATCAAGTCGGGTAGCGCCTGACCAAGGGCGCGGAACACGACGTCGACGATCCGCTGAGATGTCTCCACGTTTCCCGCTGCGACGGCGGCCGGCGGACGGGCGTTCACCACGGTGCCCGGTGGTGCGGCGATTGTCACGGCTGGCATGGCGCCACCTCCTGCGGGAAGCGGCGTCCCAAGAGTTGCTTCGGCAACGCAGCGTAACACGTAGCGGACGGCCGACTCAGTAATAGCTGCCACCGCGTTTATGTTGCCGGCGACCTGCGCCGCCGAGCCGCTGAAGTCGACTCGCATCTCCTCGCCGCGGACCGTGACCGTGACGGCGATCGGCACGGGCTCATCGACCACGCCATCGTCGTCCATGAAGTCCTCCGCTGCGTACTCGCCGTCCGGGATGCGACCGATCACCGCGCGCACCAGCCGATCGGCATAGGCGGCGAGTGCACCAAAAGCGGCGGTGAGCATCTCGGTCCCGCCGCGAGCTGCCAGCTCCTGCAACCGCCGGGCGCCCACATCGAGCGCGGCGACCTGGGCGTGGAGGTCGCCCTCTCGCTCCACCGGTGTCCTGACGTTGGTGAGCAGTAGCCGCCAAACGTCGGTCTGGATGGTCCCGCCCCGGACCAGGAAGACTGGTGGGATCCGCAGCCCCTCCTGATAAATCTCTCGCGACAGCGGCATCGATCCGGGCGCCAGGCCCCCGATGTCTGCATGGTGGGCCCGCGAGGCGACATAGGCGATCAGGCCGGCCGGCTCGTCGACCCAGACGCCGCGCACCACTGTGAGGTCGGGAAGGTGAGTGCCCCCGTGGTACGGGTCGTTCAGCACGACCACATCCCCGTCTTCCAGGCTGGTGTCGGCCAGGGCGGCTTCCACGCTCTGGGGGATGGCTCCCAGGTGGACGGGCATGTGGTCGCCGAGAGCGACCGGGCGGGCCCGCGGGTCGCAGATCGCACAACTGTAGTCGCGCCGCTCCTTGATGTTCGGCGAGTAGGCACTGCGCCGTAAGGCCGCTCCCATCTCCTCGGCGATGGCCAACAACAGCGAGCGGTAGACCTCCAGCCGTATCGCATCTAGTCCGGCCGAGCCGTCGGGTTGCACCGATTGCATGTCGTGAGTCTGTCTTTATTATTATGCTGTTCGCTGACAGCTGCTCGCTGCGGGCTCTCCCGGAGAGTTCAGCGACGCAGTGTAATTGTAGGTAGAGGAGGCTGCCTTGGGCAAACGCAGTAAGGAGGCTAGGTCTGAACCTTCAGTGTTCGATAAAGCGCGAAACGAGTTGATGGGCCAGATCAGGCATTGTGGGGTGCTGGGGGCCACCGAGGAACAGCAAGACGCCTGGTTCAAAGAGACGATGCAGTACCTGGCGAAGCGCTATCCGTCGGTGACCGAGGAGGAACTGGCTGAGCTCGATGCCATTGGCCGGCGCTACTGCCAGCCGGTCATATCGTATGGCTCGCATGGCGGTCGAAGCCGGTCGGACGGCGAGGGCACGAACTGAAGGTACGCGAGACGACATCACCCTGGCCACGCCGGGGTCCTTTTTTGCTCTCCGTCCCCTTAGATGACGACACTTGAGGTCTTGTGGAGGCTGTTGGCTGTCCTCATTCTGGTGGGCGCCAACGGCTTCTTCGTTGCCGCGGAATTCGCTCTCGTAAGCGCCGATGATAGCCGGCTCGCCGGCATGGTGGAGAGGGGCGATCGTCTGGCGGGAGCAGTTAGGCGGGCACGAGATGATCTCAACCTCTATCTGTCTTCCTGCCAGATAGGGATAACGCTTGCCTCCTTGGGGTTGGGCTGGATCGGGGAACCGGCGATTGCTCAGACCCTGGTTGCCCTCTTTTCCGGCGTTCCCGAACCGTTCAACCTGATTGCCAGCCACGCCGTCGCCGTGGTTATAGCCTTCACACTAATCACCTATCTACACGTCGTGTTGGGCGAGGTGGCGCCCAAAGCGCTGGCGATCTTCCATCCGGAAGCGCTGTCGCGCTGGGTCGTGCCGCCGCTCGTCATATTCACGCGGGCGGGCTGGCCGTTGATCTGGTCGATGAACGAGTCGGCGAACGGGCTGTTACGGGTGTTCGGGGTGCGACTGCCTAGCGAGGCCGAACGAGTGCACAGCCCGGAAGAGATCATGGTGCTCGTCAAGCGGAGTCGTGACGTTGGGAAGGTGGAGCGGGACGAGCAGGCGATGATCCACGGCGTCTTCGAGCTGACGCGCACGGTTGCGCGTGAGGTGATGACGCCGCGGCCCGACATCGTGGCCGTGCCCACCGATGTCGGGTTCGAGGAGGTGGTGGCGACGGCAGGGCGCTCCGGCCATTCCCGGTTGCCGGTGTATAGGGATAGTCTCGACGACGTGGTCGGCGTCGTCTTGGCGAAGGACCTGCTGGCGCTCGCCACTGTGCAGGAGCGCGGAGATTTTGACGTCACGAAGCTCATGCGGGAGCCGTACTTCGTACCCGACACGAAGTCGGTGGGCGAACTGCTGGCCGAGTTGCGCCGTCTGAAGATTCACATGGCGATCGTCGTGGACGAGTTCGGCGGCACCGACGGTCTGGTGACGCTCGAGGACCTTATTGAGGAGATCGTCGGTGAGATTTACGACGAATACGACGAAGCGCGCCCGATCTTCACGACAACGCCGAGCGGCCAGCCGCTCATCGACGGAGGCGCGCCGATCGACGAGGTGAATGAGAAATACGAGCTCGAGCTTCCCGAGGAAGACTATGATACGCTGGGTGGTTTTATACTCGGCGAGCTGGGGCACGTACCGAAGCGAGGCGACGTCGTTCGTGTCCCAAGCGCCGAGCTCGTGGTCGAACGAGTCGACAATCGTCGCGTGCGGCTCGTGCGGCTCGTGCGGCTGCTAGAGAGCGATGAAGAAATCACAGGGACACCGCCTGCGAGCCGGGAAGAGGCCAGCGGTGGGGAAGCCCCCGAATAGACATGGATGACCTGGATCGCCTTTACTACGAGCTCGTGGAGATACTCCGCCGAGAGCGACCGTCGGCGCTGAAGGACGAAGCGCTGACTATCGTCGAGGTCCACGAACAGATCATTCCCTATCGCCGGATTCGCAATCGGGTGGGGCTCGGGTCGCACGGTGACTACGAGGCGACGCTCTCGCGTCTGTTGGCTGGGGAACGTGATTATCTACTCGGCGACCGCGACGTGCAGGAGGAATTGAGGGCTGGACTGGCGGAGTCACTACCCGACATCCGTCGCTTCCTTGCGTTCCCCGACGTCCGCGTCCGGCTCAATGCCGAGAAGGTGCCGCCGCCTGGAGACATTCGCTATGCGCCGCCCGAGCTACGTCAGGGGGTTGACTGGGTGAGCGAAGCGATCGAGAGTCACGAGGAGGAGCGCGCGGCCGAGTCACAGGTCAGTGACGAGCCGGCGGCGGAGCCCGAACCTGCCGCGCCCTCATACTGCCCGATCTGCGGCGGCCAAGCTCCCGAGTCGGCTGCGTTCTGCCCGCATTGTGGCCGCCGACTGACCCCAGAAGCTTGCCCGACCTGCGGCGCGGACCTACACCCCGTCTGGTCGTTCTGCTCGCAATGCGGGACGCCCAGGCCAGGTACGGAGGGTTCTGCTTGACTGGGCTTGGGAGGGCCGGTATTATCCGTTCCCAAATTATCCTGTCTTAGAGTCTTGAACGCAGTCTGCTGTCGGTGTCGGCCATCCGTCGCACGCTCAGGCCCGGGTAGGCGCGCCGGTTGAGACGACTGCTTTGTAACCACACTGGAGGTAAAGAGATGTCTCGCAAGAACGCAGTAATGGCTCTGGGCATGGCGCTCGGGATGGCAGCGTTCGTGGCTTGCTCCGGCGGTGAGGGCGGGTCGCAGGAGGCGGCCGCGGGCGCGATGGCGGAGGGTCAGGAGAGCGCGGCGGCCGGGGTCGAGCAGCAGATGGAGCTGCCCGAGGGCGTGACGATGGAGATGGTGAACCAGGGCCAAGAGGTTTACGCTGGCGCCGGTCTCTGCTACGTGTGTCATGGCGCCGAGGGTCAGGGCATGCCGGGACTGGGCGCCAATCTGACCGACGACGAGTGGGTTCATGGAGATGGTTCGTTCGATGCCCTAGTCACGACCGTGATGGACGGCGTCGATTCGGGCGCGTCCACCACAGGTACCGCCATGCCGCCGAAGGGTGGGAGCGGGATCAGCGACGAGCAGGTGCGACAAGTCGCTGCTTACGTTTGGACGCTGAGTCAGTAGCCAGTAAGCCAATCGAACGCCGGCAGCGGGATACCCCCGGCGGCTCGACCCGTCCAGAAGGTTCGCGGGCTCGAGTGCCGGGGGTTTCTCATCTCCCGCGGTCCTCGCGCGAGCTTAACCCGGCGGCTAAGTTTTGACTGGGTTCTCCGGTCGACATACCCAACATCCGGGGGTTCATCGTGGAAGCACTACTCGCTGCCCTGGCCGTGGCCGGCGCCACCGCCCTGGCCACCAGTCTCAGAATACTCTGGGAGTACGAACGCGCGGTCGTGTTCCGGCTCGGACGTCTGCGGGGCGCCCGGGGACCGGGACTTATCTTCTTGGTTCCCTTCGGTATCGAGCGTATGCAGCGTGTCAGCCTGCGGATCGTCGCAATGGATATTCCGCCGCAGGATGTCATCACGCGGGACAATGTCTCGGTGAAGGTGAACGCGGTCCTTTACTTCCGCGTCAACATACCCGTGAAGGCGATCGTGGAGGTGGAGGACTTCCTGTTCGCCACGTCACAGCTCGCGCAGACGACGCTCAGGTCGGTTATCGGCCAGGCCGAGCTCGACGATCTACTCGCCGAACGAGAGAAGTACAACGACATGCTTCGCACGATCATCGATGAGCAGACCGACTATTGGGGCATCGAGGTGACGGCCGTGGAGGTGAAAGACATCGACCTGCCCCAGGAGATGAAGCGGGCGATGGCCAGGCAGGCCGAGGCGGAACGTGAGCGGCGCGCCAAAGTCGTCAACGCGCTCGGCGAGCATCAGGCGTCACGCAAGCTGGTGGCGGCGGCGAAAATCATGAGCGCCGATCCGGTGGCTCTGCAGCTGCGCTTCCTGCAGACTGTGTCGGAGATCGCCGCGGAGAACAACTCGACCACCCTCTTCCCCATCCCGATGGATCTCTTCGAGGCTTTCAAGGCAAGGACGCGGCCCGAGGCAGAAGAGCTGGAGGAGGAAGTGCTTGACGAAGCGGAGGACGATACTCCGGAGCTGCCGCCGCGGATGGAGCTGCCAGGTCGGCTGGCGTCCGGCGAGCCAGCGAGTGTGGAGAGGAAGAAGAAAGACGAGTGAGCACCCGTTCCCGGCGCTAGCCGGGCAAACGTTATAAGTCTAGAGTCGATGGAATCGGGCGGCGGACGCTATCTCACGCGCCGAGATCTCGAGGCCGTCATCCGCAGGGCGGCGGAGCTCGAAACCTCAGGCGGCAGTGCTGTACCCGAGCTGAGCGAGGCGGATGTGCTGCGCATCGCTCAGGAAGTTGGCCTTTCGGAGGCCAACATCCGACGGGCGTTGGCCGAGCATAGCAGCGGCGCTGAGATGCTGCTGGCGGACCGCGGCATGATCTCGCGGCTCTGCGGCTCCGGCCTGGTAACGGCGAGCCGCACCGTGCTGCGGTCAGCGGAGGAGGTCACGGCCGAGCTCGAGCATCACTTCCAATCGCATCAGAGCCTTCAGCTGGTGAGGCGGACGCAGCACACGTCGCTCTGGGAACCGGACAAGAGTGTGGTCGCATCCGTCGTGCGCGGGCTCGATGTGTTCGGGCGAGGCTACAAGCTGGCCAAGAGAGGCCGGGCCGTAGAGCTTCGCGTGGTTCCATTGAGCGAGGAGTCCTGCCGGATAACCCTGACCTCAGACCTCGGCAACGAACGCGCCGGTTGGTTCTGGGGATTCGGTGTCGCGGTGGGCATGCCGCTGACCTGGGTGTGGCTCATGTTCATTCTGGAGGGGGGCTTTATCCCGGATCCGTGGCTGCTGGCCACACCGGGCATCATCGCCGGCACGGTAGCGCTGGCTCGGGTCGCCTATCGCCGGGGCGTGGAGAGGATGCGTCTGGTCCTGGAGGGCCTCCTCGACCGCCTCGAGCATGACGAGCCGCTGGAGCCGCCGCGGCCGTCGTGGCGTGACCTACTCAGGTGAAGCCGGCGTGTGGCAAAATAGACAAAATTGGCCCTTCCTCGTGGCTGGCCTGACCTTGAGAAAGGGCACGTTTTTAAATAGATTTTCCAGGTGATACTCCAGCGGTTGCGTCTCCGTAATTTCCGGAATTTTGAGGACGAAACCGTCGATTTTCCGGAGCGCGGCGCCGCCCTGATCGGCGACAACGGTCAGGGTAAGACCAACCTGCTGGAGGCCGTCTATTACCTGGAGATCTTCCGCTCGTTCCGCGGGGCGCGGGATGAGCAGCTCATCACCTTCGGGTGCGGGCACTTCCGGGTCGAGGCGCAGATCTCGGCGGGCGCTGACGGCGAGGAGGTGGAGGTGGCGGCAGGCTACGCGCGGGAAGGCCGCCGCAAGAAGGTGACGGTCGAGGGCCACGAGCCCGAGCGCGTTGCTGAGGCCATCGGCCGGGTCGGAGCAATCGTCTTCACCGCCAGCGACGTCGAAATCGTCGCCGGAGGTCCCGGCGCGCGGAGACGCTTTCTCGACATCATGCTCTCGCTTGTGGAGCCCGAATACATCACAGCTCTGCAGCGCTACCGGCAGGTTCTGGCCCAGCGCAATGGCCTGCTCAGGGACGATGCCGGGCCGAGCGAGCTGGTAGCTTGGAATGCCGGGCTGGTGAAAGAGGGCAGCCGCATCGCCGAGGCGCGAGCGCGTTGGGTGAGCGCTAGAGCGCCGAGCTTCACCCGCTACTACGGCGCGATCTCGGGAGGTCAGGAGGCGGGGATAGAGTATTCGCCGTCGATCCCGGCGCCCGCCGGCGCCGAACCGGCGCTGGCTCGAGAGGGTTGGGCTGAGGCCTTTCACCTGGAGATCGAGCGGCTCGCCGCTAGAGAGCGGCGTCGCGGTGTGACCCTGGTCGGACCCCACCGCGATGATCTACGCTTCTGGGTGAGCGGCGGCCCCGACGCCGTGGGCTTGAGGGGCTTCGGATCTGCGGGGCAGCAGCGAAGCGCTGCGGTGGCGTTGAGGCTCGTCGAGGCTGAGACGCTGCGCGCCGCGCACGGCGGGCGCCCTATCGTGATGCTGGACGACGTGTTCGCCGAGCTCGACCCGCTGCGGGCTGAGCGTGTGGCCGAGCTGTTTACGGCCGAAGATTGGGGGCAGGTTATCGTCACGTCGCCGAAACCGAGCGAGTTCGCGTTCATGGGCGATAGCCTGACCGAGTATCGGGTCCTGGACGGCACGGTGGTTCCAGTATGAGCGAAGAGCGTGGCGGATTCCCACGCCCCGTTGGAGGGCTGGTCGAGGAACTGCTCCGCGCACGCGGCCTGCTGGACGGCGTGCAGCGTGCGTCGACGATCGACGACTGGGCCGAGCGGGTCGGCCCGCAGATCGCGCGGGTCGCAACACCGGTGGGTTTCGACCGCGGCATACTGTTTGTGGAAGTGCGCTCGTCAGCCTGGCTGATGGAGCTCGAGATGCAAGAGCGGCGTATCCTCGAGCGGCTCAACGTGGGCCGCGGCCGGGCCGGCTTCAAGAAGATCGTTTTCAGGCTCGCCCAGGGCGGCTAGCAGGCTGAGGGACGTGAAAGAGTCGAGGAGCAAAAGAGGAAGAGCAATGGCAAAGCGATCGGGGACTGGGAAGAAGAAGGCGGCGGCGAAGAAGAAGCGAGCCAACCGCGGCAAGCCGGAGGCGCGTGCCGGACAAGCGAGCCGGGCCAAGGTGTCGGGCAAGTCGAAGGCCAAGGGCGGCTCGGCCAAGGCCACGACCGGCAAGCGGAAAGCGCCGGGGGTTGCGGGCTACACCGCGGGCAAGATCCAGGTCCTCAAGGGACTGGAGGGTGTGCGCCGGCGGCCGAGCATGTACATCGGCTCTACCTCCGGCCGCGGTCTTCATCACCTCGTCTTCGAGGTCGTAGACAACTCGATCGACGAAGCGATGTCGGGCTACTGCGACCAGATCGACGTCTGCATTCACCCGGACAACTCGGTGACTGTGATCGACAACGGACGCGGTATTCCGGTGGACGTCCACCCCACGGAGAAAGTGCCCGGCGTCGAGCTGGCCATGCTCACTCTGCATGCCGGCGGAAAGTTCGACAAGGAGTCGTACAAGGTGTCGGGCGGTCTTCACGGAGTGGGCGTCTCGGTGGTGAACGCCCTCGCCGAGTGGCTCGAGGTCGAGATTCACCGCGACGGCAAGATCTGGCGCCAGAAGTACGGCCGGGGTCGCAAGAAGAGCGAACTCAAGATGGGTGGCAAGACGGATGAGACCGGCACCTTGGTGACGTTCAAGCCGGATCCCGAAGTCTTTACCGAGCTCGAGTATGACTTCGATACGCTGGCGACCCGGCTCCGCGAGTTGGCCTTTCTGAATCGCGGAGTGAAGATCACGCTGAAGGACGAGCGGCCGGGTAAGGAGAAGAAGAGCAAGTACCAGTACGATGGCGGCATCAAGGAGTTCGTGAAGTACCTGCGCGGCAACCGGAAGGCGCTGTTCGTCGATGTCATCTACATGGAGGCGAAGCGTCCCGAGTGCGAGATCGAGCTTGCCATCCAATACAACGACGGGTACAGAGAGGACACCTTCACTTTCGTCAACAACATCAATACACACGAAGGCGGGACCCACCTCACCGGCTTCAAGGCGGCGCTCACACGGACGCTCAACGATTACGCGCGCCGCGGCGGCATGCTCAAAAAGGCGAACTACTCACTGACCGGCGAAGACGTGCGCGAAGGTTTGACGGCGATCCTCTCGGTCCGCGTAATGGACCCGCAGTTCGAGGGGCAGACGAAGACCAAGCTCGGCAACAGCGAAGTGCGCGGTGCCGTCGAATCGGTCGTTAACGAGGGGCTGTCGAACTTCTTGGCCGAGAGTCCGACGGCGGCCCGGCGCATCATCGAGAAATGCATGCAGGCGGCGCGAGCCCGAGAGGCGGCGCGCCAGGCGCGCGACCTGACCAGGCGCAAGTCGGCGCTCGAAGGCTCGATCCTGCCCGGAAAGCTCGCCGATTGCTCGATAGACGACCCTAGCGTCAGCGAACTCTACCTGGTCGAGGGTGACTCGGCGGGCGGTTCGGCGAAGCAAGGCCGCGACCGGAATTTCCAGGCGATCCTGCCGCTGCGCGGCAAGATACTCAACGTCGAGAAGGCGCGACTGGACAAAGTGCTGACCAACGAAGAGATCCGCACGATCATCACGGCGGTGGGCACGGGCATCGGCGAAGACGAGTTCAACTTGGAGAACGCTCGTTACCACCGAGTGATCATAATGACTGACGCCGACGTCGACGGCGCCCACATCCGCACTCTCCTGCTTACGTTCTTCTTCCGCCACATGCGGCAACTCATCGAGGCAGGTTACGTGTACATCGCGCAGCCGCCGCTCTACCGGATCCGGCGCGGCAGGGAAGAGCACTACGCCTACTCCGATGACGAGCGCGACAAGATCATGAAGCGCATCGACAAGGATGGCAAAAGCAAGGCCGACGTGCAGCGCTACAAGGGGCTCGGCGAGATGAACCCCGAGCAGTTGTGGAAAACAACGATGGATCCGGAGCGGCGCACCATCTTGCGCGTGACGATGGACGATGCCGTCGAGGCCGACCGCCTGTTCAGCCTGCTGATGGGCGATGAAGTCGAACCGCGCCGCGCATTCATCGAGGAGAACGCCCGGTACGTAAAGAACCTGGACGTCTGATCTCCGGGAGAGTCAGTTGGCCAAGCTCCGCTTCCGCCGCTGGACTATTAGGCGTCTCTTACTTGCCTTGGTCGTCCTTTACCTGGCGGGCGGATATTTTCTGCCCCGCATCCACTGGATCTCCGCCGACCCTGCTATCGAAGCGAATGTCTTAGGAGTGCCACCACTCGCGCCGGCGGGCGTCCGGGCCGCTGGAGTGCTCGGCGTCCACACCCAGCGTTCCCACGATGCCGTGGGCAGCGAAGCGGAGGTCGTTCGCGCGGCCCGCGAAGCCGGTCTCGATTTCGTCATTCTCACCGATCATCGCTCTGCCGACTCCCCGCAGGAGCTCTGGCGGGTGCAGACCCGCTACGAGGACGGTGTGCTGCTGGTGCGGGGGCAGGAGATATCGCTGGGTCGCGATATCGGTCGTGTGCTCGTTTTTGGGATCGATACAGTGGTGGCCCACTGGGAGGGCAGTCTGGATGAACTCGGTCGGCTGCTCGAAGCCGACTCGGCGACCGCTGTCGTCGCACACTCCCGGAGCCCGAGGACCCGGGACAGCTGGCGTCCACGCGAGACGCCGGGAATAGCCGGCTGGGAGGTCTTCGACCTGGCCGACGTGGGTCGTGCCCGACTCAAGGACCCCTGGGTGGTCTATCATCTCCTGGCGTTGGCGGCGAGCGCACCGATTGGCCGGATGCACGAAAGCCTGCTTCGCCTACATCGCGACGGCTTCGAACAGCCCGCTGTCGCTGCTTTCGATTCTCTCTACCCCTGGAATCGCTCCACGGCGTTGGGTGCCCTGGACGCCCACCCCAAGACGCGCGTCGCGGGTCGTCTGGTGCCCGGCTATGGGCCCTTCTTCAAGAGTATCGTGAATCACATCGAGCTGGCGAGCCCGCTGCCGCGTGACGCCGGTGTGGCGATGAACGCGCTGGCCGCTGGCCTGGATGCGGGTGGTGCATTCATCTCCTTCGGGAACACGCAACTGGCACGTAACTTCTCACTACAGCTCGTGGCGCCTGGTGGCGGCGCGGTTGGAATGGGTCAGGCCGTCGCCTGGGAGCAGGGACAGTACTTGCGGGCGGGCTTTTGGGGGGGGCCGAGGGAGCGGCTGATCTACCGTGTTGTGCACGACGGCGAGCATCGCGCCTGGGTTTCCGGTGCCGAGCTGGCCTGGCCACTCGACGAGCCGGGCGTCTATCGCGTAGAGGTCTACAGGTATACCGTGCGAGTCGGCCCACTTACCTGGAACCTGCGTCCCTGGGTATTCGCGAACCCGAATTGGATCGTACGGAGGGATGAGTAGGCGAGCTCAGTCGCCGGTGTGGTCTGCTTCTGTACCTTCCTCTCCCAGCTCCATCTCCTTCCCGGCATACTCGCGTAGCTGCTGAATCTGCTCGGAGCTTCCCATGACGATCATTACATCGCCGGCCTCCAGCCGCGTCTCCGGTCCGGGATTGTAGATCGGTGGACCTTTCCCCCGTGCCCGCTGCAGCGAAAGGACGATGAGCCCAGTGCGTTGCGGGATCCTGAGCTCGGCCAGCGATTGGCCGACGAAATGCGAGCCGCCCGGTATGGCGGCCTGTTCCAACCGCAGCTCGATGCCGGCTCCACTGATCGCACACTCCAGGAAGTCCACCACGTGGGGCCGCAGCAGCGAGAATGCCATGCGGACGCCGCCCGTCACGTTCGGTGAAACCACGCGCGCTGCGCCCGCCCGCCTGAGCTTCTCGAGTGATTCCTCGCTGTAGGCTCTGGCCACCATCGTCAGTTCGGGGTTCAAGTGCCGCGCCGTCATGCAGACCAGGATGTTTTCGGCGTCATCGGCCAGGCAGGCGGCAAGCCCTCTGGCTTTCTGTATCTGTGCCGCCTCCAAGTTTCTCTCCAGCGTCGCGTCGCCCTCGATGAACAGGAGATCGGGTTGAGCGTCGCGAACCAGTGCGATCCGAGCCGGGTCCTGCTCAATGACAACGAATGGGTGCTTGGCGTCTAGCATTTCTGCCACCACGACCCGGCCCATGCGGCCGACGCCGCACACGATGTGGTGATCCGACAGTGCCTCGATACTGCGCATTCTGCGACGCCTCCTCAGCACTCCTCCCAGGTCGAGCTCGACAATCAGTGCAGTCGTCAAAGCCCACCAAATGCCGAGCCCTGTGATCCCGAGGAAAATGAGTACCATTGTGAAAGTTCGTCCCGCCGGCGACAGCGGGTAGAGCTCCATGAAGCCCACCGACGTCACCGTCGTCACCGCCATGTACAGCGAGTCGATCCAGCGCCAACCCTCTATGATCGTGTAGCCCAGCGAGCCGAGCAGGAAGACGATGACGAAGTAGAATCCCGCCAGGGAGAAACGTCGCCAGAATGGACGAAGAGCCTCGGCCAGCGTGATGGGTGGCTGTTCTAGGTCACTACCGCCCCAGCCGCCACGGCGCCGGCTTGACTGAGGTTTTCGACCGGTCATCGCTTGCTCTTGCCCCTACTCGGCATGCTTCGGGCCGCGATCCCTGACACCATGCCGGTTTCAGCTGTCTAATCGGATGGTGGCGAGTGTCATTCGCGCCTGATGTGCTGCATGAGCTTAGGGGTACATGTGGGCCTGACGCTAGGGGTTAGGCGCGCCCAGGGCCCTAGTCTCTGCCATTCTAGCTGGCCGGGGACGCGAGTGCAATCTCCCGGGGGAGAGGAACATGTCCCCAGCAGTGGCGTTCTACATCTGTAGATTCGTCAGAGTCACACGCGATGGAGGAAATCAGGCTGGGTCAGGATGCGCCGCGCGCCAGGTCGCGTTGCGGGGGCCCGATGCCTATTTTGCAGTTGTCGGCGGTTCCACGTCCGCCGCGATCTGAAGCGGTATGGAGGCACCAATGAGTATGAGCAGCAGGCGGCTGAGCGTTGCGGGCCTATTCGTGGCTGTAATCCTGGGGTTGGGGCCCTGGTCGGCGACGGCTAGCGCGCAGTATTCGCAGTATTTCGGGCGAAACAAGGTTCAGTACGAGGACTTCGACTTCAGAGTGCTGAAGACCGAGCACTTTGACATTCACTACTATCCGGAAGCCCGTGAAGCGGTCGACCAGGCCGGCCGCATGGCCGAGCGCTGGTACGCTCGCCTCTCCCGGATGTTCAACCATGAACTGAGCGGTCGGCAGATCATCATCCTCTACGCCGATCACCCGGACTTCGAGCAGACGACCGCGCTGTTGGGCTCGATCGACGAGGCAACGGGTGGTGTGACGGAGGCGTTCAAGCGGCGCGTCGTGCTGCCGATGGCTGGCTCGCTGGCCGAGACGGACCACGTACTTGGGCACGAGTTGGTTCACGCGTTTCAGTTCGACATTACGACGGGCGCTCGTGGCGCTGCGGGGGGCGGCTTGCCTGCCGCGCTGGCGATGCCGCTCTGGTTCATCGAGGGAATGGCAGAGTACCTGTCGCTGGGGCCGGTTTATCCCCACACCGCGATGTGGATGCTGGACGCGGCGCGGCGCGACAAGCTGCCCTCTTTCAGGCAGCTCGCCAGCCCCCAGTTCTTCCCCTACCGCTACGGCCACGCGCTTTGGGCATACGTCGGCGGTCGCTGGGGTGATCCGGCGATCGGTGAGATCCTCAAGGCGGCCTCGGTCTCCGGCAGCGTAGCGCAGGCCTTCGCCGTCGTTCTCGACATCAATCCCAACGACCTGATCGCCGATTGGCGGCAGTCCATAATGGACGCCCACACGGACCTGGTCGCGGGCACGTCGGGCCCCGTGGAATATGGGCGCGTCCTGATATCGCCGGAGAGCGGGAGCGGCTCACTGAACATCGGACCGGCGGTGAGCCCCGATGGCTCGCAGCTCGTCTTCTTGTCGGAGAAGAGCCGATACTCGATCGAGATGTACCGCGCCGACGCCGAGACCGGTGAGATCGAGAATAAGATCCTCAAGACCGCGCTCGATCCGCACTACGAAAGCTTGCAGTTCATCAACTCGGCCGGCGATTGGCATCCGGATGGCCGACACTTCGTGTTCTCCGGGGTCAGCAAGGGTAAGCCAATCATCACGGTCATCGACGCAGAGCGCGGCAGAAAGACTGCCGAATACAAGATCGAAGAAGTGGGAGAGATCTTCAATCCATCCTGGTCACCCGACGGTAGGTACATCGTTTATGCGGCCTCGGTGGGTGGTCTGATGGACCTGTTCATCCTGGATGCCGAGACCGAGGAGAACCGGCGCCTGACGGACGACCCGTACGCCGATCTGCAACCCGTTTGGTCGCCCAATGGTAAGTGGATCGCTTTCGTTACCGACCGCTTCACGACCGACCTGACCAACCTGGACTGGGGCAACTACCGGCTGGCGGTCATGGACGTCGAGACGGGTGAGATTGGGCCGGTCCCTGGCTTCCCGGAGGGCAAGCACATCAATCCGCAATGGGCAGCGGACGGCTCGAGCCTCTTCTTCCTCTCCGACCAGAACGGGATCACCAACGTGTATCGGGCCAGCGTCGAGGACCAGCAGATCTACCAGGTCACCAACCTGACTACCGGGGTGAGCGGCATCACCGCGCTCAGCCCGGCGATGTCGATTTCTAGCGAATCCAACAAGATGGTGTTCAGCGCTTACGAGGGTGACCGCTACACCTTGTACGCCATCGATGACCAAACCGTCCTCGAGGGCGGCCCGGTGCAGCCGCCGCTGGCCGAGATAAACCCTGCAGTATTGCCTCCAGCGGACCGCCCGGTGGGCGATGTGATGGCGCTGGTCGACAACGCTTACCTAGGGCTCCCGCCAACCTCCGATGAGTTCGAGGAGACCAAGTACAGTGCCGGCCTCTCGCTGGACTATATCGCACCACCCAACGCCGCCGTCGGCGTCGGATCTTCCGGGACGCTCATCGGCGGCGGTACAGCCCTGTTCTGGAGCGACATTCTGGGCGAACACAACCTTGTCACGGGGTTGCAGGTCAACGGCAGCATCGCCGACATCGCCGCGCTGGTGGGCTACGAGAACCGCAGGTCACGCTGGAACTGGAGCTTTTCGGGCTATCAGTTCCCCATAGCCAGGCGCGGATTTACACCCCTCGCTATAGACGAGCAAGGCCGTCTGTTCCAGAGTCTGCTTACCATTCGGCAGATCAGCCGCGGGCTCCGGACACTCTGGACATACCCGTTGAACCGGGCACAGCGGATCGAGTTCGGCGGTAGCTACCAGAACACTATCTACGACTACGAGGAGGAGCGGATCTTCGCTCAGGGCGATAGTGAAAAGATAGACAAGCCCAAGTGCTCGGACGAAGTTGTGCCGCTTTGCGAGCCGGACGCGGTAAACATGGTCTCCGGCAGCGCGGCCCTCGTCTACGACAACACCTTCTTCGGTTTCACGGGCCCGGTCTTGGGGCAGCGCTACCGCCTGGAGGTGGAGCCGATTGTGGGCACGTTCGACTACGTCGGCGCTCTCGTTGACTTCCGCAAGTACATCATGCCGGTCTCGCCGTACACGCTGGCGGGTCGCATCGTACACCTCGGCCGCTATGGCACAGGCGGTGAGGATTTCAGGCTCTTCCCCCTGTTTATCGGCTACCAGCAATTCGTCAGAGGATACGATAACGGGTCATTCGATATCTCCGAGTGCAACGACACGGTCAGCGACGATTCGTTCGTTGGAGGTGGCGAGGGCGGTTGCGATGTCTTCAGCCAGCTGTTCGGCAGCCGCATGCTCCTTGCCAACTTCGAGCTACGCGCCCCCTTCCCCCAGGCGTTCGGCGTTCGCGCCCCGACCTTCCTGCCGATCACGCTCGCTGCCTTCTTCGACGCCGGCGTGGCATGGTGGACACGGGACGGGGCAATCGAGTTCGGCGGCGGTAACAAGGACCCCTGGAACCTGGTTACGAGCTACGGCTTGGCTGCGCGCATCAACCTCTTCGGCCTGATGTTGATGGAGATCGACTTCGTTCATCCGAACAACAGGCCGCGGAAGGGCTGGATCTGGCAGTTCGGATTCTCGCCAGGTTTCTAGGTCCAGAGCAGAACACGTTTAGGCAACGCTCCTCGCCGCGTCGGCGGCGGGGAGCGTTTGCCGTAGCGGCAGCCTGCCCGCAGGCGACGCTTTGGCCGCCTCGCGCATCTATACAAGTGGAATGAGAGCTGAAACTCTGGCTGTGGCTAGCGCGGAGGTCGTGCGCGCCCGCGCGGGTGATCCGGAGGCCCTGGAAGAGGTCTTCCGTGCCTACGAGGCGCCGGTCTACAACCTCGGACGTCGCATCTGTGGGAACGAGGAGGATGCGGAGGATGTACTCCAGGATACGTTTCTAGAGGTTTGCCGCTCCATCGGCAGATTCCGCGGCGATGGGTCGCTCTGGAGTTGGGTTCGGCAGGTGGCGGTGAGCAAGGCGCTGATGTTGCTGCGCCGCGAGCGTCAGCGGACAGCGTGCTCCCTGGATGGGGATGGCAACCTGGCCGGGATGGTGGGGCGGGGGCCGCCCGAGCCGACTGCACCGATCGATCTGGAAGCGGCGCTTGGGCGCCTGGCGCCGGTCACACGTGCGGTGCTCTGGCTGCACGACGTCGAGGGCTACACGCACGAGGAGATCGGCGAGCTAATGGGCAAGACGGCGAGTTTCTCGAAGTCACAGCTGTCGCGAGCCCACCGGCGATTGAGGGAGTGGCTGAAGTAATGGCGAACGAGCGTCACCTGGAGATGGATGAGCTTCTCGGCCTTCGGGACGGGGAGGGGAGTTCGTTCGGGCGGGCACACGTAGAGTCGTGCGAGGCGTGTCGCGGCGAGCTCGAGCGGCTGTACCGTGTGCGCTCCGAGCTGCGGGCGCTGCCTACGTTTGGGCCGCCGCGCGAGCTGTGGCCGCGCATTCGCAGGCACGTGTGGCGACGGCGGGTGCGCCGGCGGCTGTCCTACGGGGCTGTCGGACTCGCTGCGGCGGCTGTGGTGGCGGGATTCATGATACTGCGTGGCCCGACGGCCGAACCGGCCGACGCCTGGGTGGCCGAAGCGACCAGCGAGGATCTGGGGCCGATGATCAACCGCGCCCGTCAGCTCGAGACCCTGCTGCAGGTCTACTGGCCGCAGCGGCGTGTCTACGACGCTCCCACGGCGCTGGCCACTTCCGTTCTCGAGGATCGGATATTCGTGCTCGACCAGTTGCTGCTGGAGAGCCGGGCGCTGGGTGCCGACCGCGAGGTGTTGCGCGGGCTGTGGGGCGAACGGGTCCTGGCTCTCGAGCAACTGGTCAGCCTACAGGTCGTCAAGGAGGAGAGGCGGGTCTGGCGGTGATTGGATTGAAAAGTCGATTTTGCGGGCCAAATGACGGAGGAGATTCCATGAGGTGGATACAGCTGGTGCTTGCGGGCGCCCTGGTCTTGGCGGGCGTCGCGGAGCCGGTGCGGGCTCAGGAGGAAGAGCAAGAGGAGAAGGAGAGAGAGCGCGTGTGCGAGTGGCATGGCGTGGCGACAGCGCCGTTCTCGCGCATCCAGGTATGGCCATGCGAGGGTGACTGGCCCCAGGTAGCCTGGTTCAGCAGACAACCGCGGCTGGGGGTATGGATAAACACCGAGGCGAACCCCGAGACCGACCGCTACGGTGCGCTCATCGATCGGGTGGCTGACGGCAGTCCGGCGGAGAAAGCGGGAATTCAAGAAGGCGACATCATCACGAAGTTGGGCGGGATGAGCCTGCTCGAAGGCGACGAAACCTACGACGAGGATGAGTCGGCGCCGGGGATGCGGCTGATCGAGCGGGCACGCGAGCTGGAAGACGGCGATACGGTGGAGGTCGAGTTCCGCCGCGACGGCGACACGCAAACCGTGGAGCTGGTAGCCGGCGAATTCGAGGGGCCGTTCGCGTATTCGTTTCGCTTCACTGATCCCGATAGTGCGTTTACCTATCGCTTCAGAATGCCTGATTACGAGCGGATCTCCGGTCTGGCCGAACGCCTGCGTGAGATTCCCGAAGTCCGCGTCCGGGCGCCGGAGTCATTCGCGCTGGCCATCGGCACGATGCTGCCCGGCCTCGAGCTCGTCTCGCTCAACCCCGATTTGGGCGAGTATTTCGACGCCGATGAGGGCGTGCTCGTGATCAGCGTTCCCGAGGAGAGCGAGCTGGGGCTCGTGGCGGGTGACGTAATCTTGGAGATCGACGGTCGTGCTGTAAGAGACCCGAGCCACGCGATGCGGATCCTGCGCTCCTACGAACCCGACGAGGAAGTTTCCTTCCGGATCATGCGCATGAAACGCGAGACGACGGTGACCGGCAAGATCTCGGAACGAGGTCCTCACATCATCCGCGAGCGCGACGAGCGCTAAGACGGATCGACGCTCCTGCGTCACCTCCAAGGGCGGCGCCCGGTACCTGATGGTGCCGGGCGCCGCGTCTTTGTGCAGATTGCCATAAACAGATCCCACGCCTATCGCGTATTCTGAGCAGAGGCCGGCAGGTAGCCAATCGCCCAGGTGTGACACAAACCGGCGGGAGCCGCACGTGGAAGAACGGGAGCTTACTGCGCTGGCGGCAGCCTATCAGAGGGGGGATGAGGCCGCCTTCGAGCGGTTGGTGGAGGCCCTGACCCGGCCTCTGATAGCCATGGCCTATCGCTACACCGGCGACTGGGAATGGGCCCGTGACTTGACTCAGGAGACCTGGGTGCGGGTACACGATCGGATACGGCGCTACGACCCGGTCAGGTCATTCCAGGCATGGGTGTACACGGTCCACCGCAACGCCTGCCTCAGTCACCTGCGCCGGGCTTGGGTGCGGCACGAGACGACGCCCGGCGATGACGCTCTGGGGCGCGCTATAGAGCCCGCCGTCGATCCACTCGCCGATCTCGAGCGCCGCGAGTTCCACCGGCGGCTGCTCATCGCGATGGGGGCGCTGAGCGAGAGCCAGCGGCAGGTGTTCGCGCGGGTCTATCTGGAGGGTGTCGGTCAAAAAGAGGTGGCACAGGCGCTTGGAATCAAACACACCACCTTGAGGGCGACGCTTCACTTTGCCCGCAAGCGTCTGGCCGCAGCTCTTAGAGAGATGGAGGAAACACCGTGACGAGGAACCCCGACTGCGAGGTCTTCCAGGACCAATTGGATGCGCTGCAGGCCGGAGCGCTGCCGGAGGAGGGCATGGACCAGCTTCGACTGCATGCCGCCTCCTGCGGGGACTGCGCGATGCTCCTCAGAGTACACGAGCACCTGGCGGCGCCAACGCTCGGCGATCTGGAGGCCGCAGTGCCTGACGAGTTGGTCGCTTCCGTCTGGCCGCGCGTCCGGGCCGAGATCGCGACGGGTGAATCGGCGCGCCTGAGGGAGTCGCGGGGATGGCAGGGCTGGAGCTGGCTGGCTCCCGCCCTGGCGGCCGCGACCCTGCTCCTCTTCATCGGCAGCGGCCTCATGTATCAAGAGGTGCGGGAGCTGCGACGCCGCGAGACCGCTCTCGTGCAGCAGGTAGCCGAGCAGGAGCGCTGGCTTGCCGAGCTGGATCTGCGGACTTCGAGGGACCCGGTGGCGCGGACCGCGGGGCTAGCGGGGCGGCCTACCTGGGAACGAGCGCTGGCACGCCGCAGGAGCGTGAGCGTCGCAGAGCTCGCCCGTATGCTGAGCAGTATGCCGGCGACCACAACGGTCCTCGACGCCTCCGATGCGGAGGTGCTGTACAGGAATCTACCCTCTTGGCTGACGGCCGCTGTGGAGAACTTGGCGGCGGAGGTGCCCACCGGCGATGGGCTACAGGCCGGTGAATTAACACAACTAGTCGAGGCTCTTGGAATCGATTCCTCCAGGCGGATATCGACGACGCGCCTTCTCGCACTGGCAGGGGGATCGGCTAGCGGCTTTGACTTGTCCCCTGGGGCACTGTGAATAGAGAGAGGTGAAGGTCATGAAGTCGATCGGGAGTTATCAGCGGGTTCAGATCGCCGCCCTCACCCTGACCTTATTCGGGCTGGGTGGCTGCGTCGAGTACACGATCGAAACCACGCTCAACGCCGATGGCAGTGGATTACGGCGTGAGGAGATGGTCGTCGACGAGAACGAGGGCGAATGGGTCGACGTGTCCTACGCCCAATTCGGTGAGCTCATGTTTGTCGCAGGAGGCCACGGCTGGACACACCGCGAAGAGGTGCGCGACGGTGATACGCTCCACGTATTCCGGCGCGAGAAGGTGCTCTCTGATTTCGCTGCTTGGGTCGACGTGAGCGGTGATGTACACATCGCGGGCGCTACCGCGGCCACCGCGAGCGCCAGCGTTGGGCGTGTCTCGCTGGGCGACGTCCATTTCCGCAATGCTTCCAGAGTAGAGACCGGGCAAGTCGCCGAATACACCACGTTCACCTATCGCGAGACCTTCTACTGGGAAAACCTCCTCGATGTCTTGGTTGAGTTCTTCGTGCAAAGCTTCGCCGACATGATGGATGCGAGGTACGCCGACCTGACCTCAGGGGAACGTGGCGAGATCGTCGGGCTGGTCAGAGGCGGGCTATGGTCTGCCGTGGATCAGGGTATCCTCGACGCGGCCGACGAAGAGGAGAAACGTTTGTACGCGGCCTTCATCGACCGCACGGCGCCCCAGGCGGCGGAGATCGCGCGGCATAGCCACCCCGGTGCGGACGAGGGTTCGTTCAGGGAGATGCTGCAGCGGCTGTACGACGACGATGAGCCGCTAGAGGAGTTCATGGACGAGAAGCTCCCGGGCCTGGCGCTGGCGATCAACACCGTCATCGTCTTCCGGTTGAACATGCCGGGGCGAGTCACGAACTCGAACTCCCACGATCGCGACGGCAACACCTTGGTTTGGGAGTTCGGCCCCGGCGATGCGGGACCCGGCCCGGTCGAGATCTACGCCGAGTCGGTCGTTCGGAGATAGAAGGGGAAGTCGGCTAGGCCGTGGGTCGCGGCTCGCCGCGGATCGCATCGAACGAGCGTCGCACGTAGACGGGTACCATGGCGCGGCGCCACTCGATCTCGACTATGATGTTGTCGAGAGGGTTGCACTGCCGGTGGGCCTGCGCTGCGATTTCATCGATTACGTCGGCGGTCGGCTTTTTGCCCATCGCGATCTTGTCGAGCCCACCGATGACGCGGGGCTTGGCGCCCAAAGCAGCGACGACCAGCGAGATCGATCCCATCACATCGCCGTCGTCCAGTTCCACGGCCAGCGCGATGCTGAGGAGCGGGAAGTCCACCGACTTCCGTTCGCGTACCTTCGTGTAGGTGGCGCGCAGCTTCGGCGACGGTAGCGGCAGACGCACCCGCGTCACCAGCTCGTGCCGCTCCAGCTTTTTGTTCCAGATCCCGTCGGCGGTGAAGAAGTCGCTGAGCGTCACCGATCGCTCGCCGTCGGCGGACGCGATGTCGATCTCCGCACCCAGCGCCATTAGTATGGGCGGAGTGTCGGCCGAGTGGGCAGCGACGCAGTTCGTGCCACCTTTGACCACGTGGCAGACGTCACCGTCTTTCTTCAGGCAGAACCCCAGCGCCCGTCGCCAGAAATGCGTCTGGTTGTAGTAGGTACAGCGGGTGTCGAGGCAGATGTTGCCACCCAGCGTCCCTTGGTTGCGAATCATCGGGTGGGCGACGAGCGACGCGGCGTGCGCGAGGGCGGGGAAGTGGTCTCTCACCAGCGTGTTGCACGCAACATCCGTCAGGCTCTCAGCCGCGCCGATCGTCAGCTCCCCGTCGTGCAGCTCGATTCCGTAGAGTTCGGTGATCCCCTTCAGCGCCACCAGGTGACCCGGCGCGAACAGTCCGTGCTTCATGTTGGGCATGAGATCGGTGCCGCCGGCGATAGGCAGCACATCGGCGGCATGGTCCTTCAGCAACTCGAGCGCCTCGTCGAGTCTTCGCGGCCGGTGGTATACGTACGGGTGTAGCCTCAGCATCAGTTTAGCCTAATCCCCCGCGGCCGGCAGCGGCGTCCGGCTCGACTCCGACTTCCAAGGTGTCAGCGCTCCCGCCTTCTCGCGCTCGGCTCGCAACTGTAACGCCTTCCAGATTCGCGGCGGCGTGAACGGCAGCCGGTCCATGCGGACGCCAACGGCGTCGTAAATACCGTTGGCGATCGCCGGGATCGAGGGGTGCAGAGGTCCCTCGCCGGCTTCCTTGGCCCCGTATGGGCCTTCCGGGTCCACCGACTCGACGATCAGCGACTCGAGCTCCGGCGTATCGAGGCTGGTGGGGATCTTGTAGTCGAGCAGCGAGGGCGCGTTGTGGAGGCCGGTCTCTTTGAATATGTGCTGTTCCATCACGGCCTCGGCGAAGCCCATGTAGGCCGAGCCCTCCATCTGGCCTTCCACCAGCACAGGGTTGAGCGCCCGGCCACAGTCGTGGGCGATCCAGATTTTGCGGACGTCGACGAAGCCCGTATCCGGGTCGACCTCCACCTCGGCCACGTGGGCGGTGAACGAGTAGGCCGGCGAAGAACCGATCGTACCGCCGCGGTAATCGCCGTGGATGTCCTTCGGCGTATTGTAAGAGCCGGTGGCGCCCAGTGCGCCGAACTTCGCCTCCGCCAGGTTGAACGCCTCGCTGATCGGCATCTTCCGACCGGTGTCTTTCACATCGAACGCCCAGCCGCCGGCCAGCCCCACCTGGCGCGGTTTACACTCCCAGCTCTCGGCCACCGCCCGCTTGACCAGCTTCTTGATCTTGTCTGCGGCGTCGATACAGGCGTTACCGCACATGAGGGTGATGCGCGACGAGTAGGCTCCCAGGTCAACCGGCGTGAAGTCGGTGTCGGCCGCCAGGATGCGCACGTAGTCGAGCGGCACGCCTAGCTCCTCGGATACGATGTAGGCGAGCATCGAGTCGGAGCCCTGCCCGATCTCGGAGGCGCCACAGAAGACCGCCACCCGGCCCGAGCGGTCGACCTGGAGTTGGACCGCCGACTGCGGCATCTCGTTCGGGTAGATCGGATAGTTGGTGCCCGAGATGTAGCACGACCCGGCGACGCCCACGCCGCGACCATAGGGCAACTGTCGGTACTTGTTTCTCCAGTCGGACGCGCTCTCTACAGCGCTTAGACATTCGAGGAAGCCGTTCGATTTGACGAGGAACTCGTTTACCGTGCGCGTGTCAGAACCGAGGAAGTTGCGCCGCCTCAATTCGATCGGATCGATGTCGAGCGCCTCGGCCAGCCGGTCGAGCTGGACCTCGATGGCGAAGCGGGGCTGCACCGAGCCGTGACCCCGCTTCGGCCCGCAGCACGGCTTGTTCGTGTAAACCCGGGTCGAATCGAATCGATACGACTCCATCGTATAGGGCGCCGTAATAAGCTGACCCGAGTAGTAGGTGGTGACGAGGCCGAATGACTCATAGCTGCCGCCATCGAGGATCGTGCTGGCGTCCACCGCCTGGATACGGCCGTTCTTGTCGGCGCCGGTCCGGTAGCGCATCAGCATCGGGTGACGGCCGCGGTGTGCGTAGAAGACCTCCTCCCGAGTGTAGAGGATTTTCACCGGCCGACCGCTGATCATGGCGAGCTTCGCCACACAGAACTCGAGGTCGAAGGGCTCTGACTTACCGCCGAAGGCACCGCCGATCGGCGGCTGGACGACCCGGACCTTGGCGACGTCCAGATCGAGGACTCGCGCCAGCTCGCGGTGCAGATAGTGGGGGACCTGTGTGGTCGACCAGACGCTAAGCTTGCCCGACGTATCGAAGTAGCCGATGGCGCAGTGCGGCTCGATGGCCGTATGCGTGGTGCCCTCGAAGTAGTACTCGGCCTCCGCGATGACCTCCGAGTCCTTGAGTAGTCTGTCTACCTCACCGAACTCGAGCCGCACGTGCTTGGAGACGTTTCCGTTCGCGTCCGGCTTCTTCGGCTCGTGGATCGGCATCTCTGGATGCGCCAGCGCTTCCTCGGGGTCGAGGAAGTGGGGAAGCACCTCATACTCGACCTCGATTAGCTCGAGAGCCGCATTCGCCGATTCCTCATCGACGGCGGCGACCGCCGCGACGCCGTCGCCGACATAGCGCACCTTATCGACACACAGCGCGTATTCGTCCTGCGCCCAGGGCAGGATTCCATAGGTCACCGGCATGTCGCTGCCGGTGACGATCGCGTGCACGCCGTCTAGCGCCAGCGCCTTCGACACGTCGATCCCCAGAATGCGAGCGTGCGGGTGGGGGCTGCGCAGAATCTTGGCATGGAGCATCCCGGGCAGCGAGATATCGTCGGTGAAGATCGCCCGGCCGGAAGACTTGGCCAGCCCATCGGTGCGACGTAGCCTGCGTCCGATGACTTGGAACTCGCGCTCCAATGCTGCGCGCAGCTCCTCGTCACTCGCCGCGCTGGCGATCTGCTTCTCGCGAAAGTCCTCGAGCTTCACGAGCCCTTTAGCTCCGCCGGCGACCGTTCCTCTCGCAGCGCCGCCGCCGCCAGTTCGATCGCCTCGTAGATCTTAGTGTAGCCGGTGCAGCGGCACAGGTTGCCTGCCAGCGCTTCCCGGATCTCCAGGCGCGTCGGGCTTTGGTTCGCGGCGAGCAGCGCTGCTGCGGACATCAGGACTCCCGATGTGCAGAACCCGCACTGCGCGCCGCCCGTCAGGTCGAAGGCATCCTGCAGCGCGTGAGGCGCATCCGCCGCAGCAAGACCTTCGATAGTCGTCACCTCTTTGCCGATAGCCTCCTGAACCGGGAGGATGCACGAGAGGGTGGGAACTCCGTCCAGCAGAACGGTGCAGGCGCCGCAGTCACCCTTGTCGCAGCCCTGCTTCGGGCCGGTGAGCCTCAGCACGTAGCGCAGCGCATCGAGCAGCGTATAGTGGCTCGGTACGCCGAGGTCGTGCGTGTCTCCGTTGACGATGAGTCTGATGGCCTCGATCAACAGCTCCCCCGGACGGTCGAGAGATGCTGTGCGGCCGAGCGGAACGGGGCCTCGGGCGCACTGTGGGATCGTATCGGACACCGAGTTGGCAGTCAAGCGTCGATTACCGCGCGCCGGTGCCGGCCCGGAAGCGTAACATTATGAAAACGCTTGACTTGCCGTTCCCAGTTCCAGAGGCGACCCGGCCTCGGTGAGTGCTGCGCCGCTTAGAACTCTCGCGCAGCCCTCCCAGGCGGCTGGAGGTTCACGACATGGGTTCCTCGACAACGTCCAGCATTGTCCGCCAGACGGCCAGCCACTTGCCCGCCTCTTCGCTGAAGACGAACAGATCACGGCCGGTCGATGAATACCGCAGGCCCGCGCGCTCAAAGATTAGCTGGAAGGCATAGCTCGCCACCGCCGTGCTGCCGCACACGTCGATCTGAAGATCTTGCTCGTCGTACTCGTGCACACGCGCGTTCGTGCAGAAGTCCTCGTAGCCGGCGATGACGGCGCTGGCACCTTCCACGCGCCCGGCGAAACCTGGGAATACCATGGCCATGTCGTAGTGGAGGTACCTGGCCAACTCTTGCGGCTTGCCCTTCAGCCAGCAGTCGTTGATGGACCGCAGGACTCGAGCGACCTCGTCGCTGTCACGCCGTTCTGTCGAATTACTCACCTGGGCTCCGCCGTGCTATTCCGTCGGGAACGCGACACTCCCCGAGAAGATGTTCAGGCCGGCTTCACTCATGACGGACATGCGCGGTGGACGGCGGCCGGTCGTCGTGCAACAGCCGTACTCGCCGTCTTTACTTATGGCGACGAACTTTTCGCCGGGCAGAAAGTCGAGGCCTACCGCCCGGTAGCGGCCGGCGATCATGTGGAGCGCGTCCTCGCAGGCCTGCTGCGGTGTGCGGCCCTCCTTCATTCGCATCACGATGTAATATCCGGCGCACGATTTAATCACGTCTTCTCCGCGACCGGTCGCGCCCGCTGCGCCGACGTCGTTGTCGACATACAGGCCGGCGCCGATGATCGGCGAGTCGCCGATACGACCCGGTATCTTGTAGCTGAGGCCGCTGGTGCTCGTGATGCCGGCGACGTCGCCCGCCGCGTCCACGGCCAGCACGTTCACTGTCCCATAAGTGTAGGCCAGTTCTTCGTCCAGCGAGGCACCCTGCTCCTCGCGCTGCTTCAAGTGGTCGGGCGGACCCCAGTCGTCGCGATCGCTGTGGGCCTCGCGCCACATGAGCCAACGCTGGCGCGCTTTGTCGGTGAGCAGGTTCTCTTCCTCGAAGCCCCAGGACCGGGCGAACTCCAACGCGCCCGGGCCCACTAGCATCACGTGATCGGTTCGCTCCATGACCAGCCGGGCTACCGAGGATGGGTACTTGATATTCTCGAGTGAGGCCACCGATCCGGCGCTGTACGTCTTGCCGTCCATGATCGAGGCGTCCAGCTGGACGACGCCCCGCTCGTTGGGCAGTCCACCGTAGCCGACGCTCGTATCTTCAGGATCCTGCTCAATGTGGTTCGTCGCCTTCTCCACGGCGTCGAGGGCGGAGCCACCGGCCGAGAGGACCTCCCAGCCAAGCGCCATCGCTTGTTGGCCGGTCTCGTTCGTCTTGCTGGTGATTATCATCGGCGTGGCCGCACGGCGCGCTCGACGCGACCCCGGGCTAGCGCCGGCGAACGGGTTCAGCCGCTGCCACAGCAGGGCGCCTGCGCCCGCCAGGAAGCTCTGCCGGAAGAAAAGTCGACGTGTGATTCCGCTGGGCATTCGAGGCCTCCCCTCTCAGTGTGTCCGTCCGGTGCTCCCGAGCTCCGAACCGCGCGTGTACGATCCCATGACTTTGGAGAAGAACGGGCCGCCGCGAAAGACCCTCGCGCAGGTTGGCCCGGACGCCGCCGGGAGGTCGCGGGCTGGGCCGGCCCTAGCCGTCAGCGGGCGACGAAGAGCAGCCAGAAGAGAACCTCGCTCGGTGTCGCGGATTCCTTCTCGCGCTGCAGCCGGCGGTCGATGTCGGTTATGATGCCTTCGAGTGCCGAGCCTCCCAGATGTACCCCAGAGCAGCCGTCGCAGCGGTTGAAGCGATGGCCTTCCCACTCGTATGGCTCCAGCGATGGTGTCCGGCACCGCGGGCAGGCCGGCAGCATCTTGGCCGTGCCGGGCTCTCGACGCGGCAACCCGAGCTTGACCTTACCGAAGCCGGGTGTCTTGTCTGAAATGTAGGTGGTGAGCTCGGTTCGATCGAACCACAGATCACCACAGGCTGGGCAGCGGTCGATCTCTATGGCGCGGTGCCACTCGGGCCGCATCGGCTGGTGACAGCCCGGGCACGGTAGTCGAAAGGCGCCTTCGGTCATCGGTCAGCCTAAATTTTCATGCTTCCGTATCACAGCGCGGATCGGCTCGAGGTCCGCCCAGACGCGCCACTCGGCGACTCGGTCGCCCCGCACGACCGCCTTCCAGGCCGCCGGTGTCTCCCAGCGGTTCTCGAGTTCGAGTTCACCGTCTACGGCGCAGGTGCCCGAGGCGGTCCCCAGCAGCACGATGACATCTCCCGAGACGATCGTCTCCTCCACATCGATCCGGTAGTCCGGGACCATCGCGCAGTAGCCGCGCCACCCTTCCCGCATCGACTCGCGGTCGCTCGCCTACACCGTCCCATCGGAATCGACGAAACGGTGGTCCTCGGTCATCAGCTCACACAGTAGGCCCACGTCCCGCCGATTGATGCGGTCGACGAACTCCAGTGCTAGGTCAATTGCAGCCACACACCTATTCACTCTCGGGCGGCGGGAAGTGCCCCAACTGGGTCAGCATCGTGAGGTTGTCCCACTCGACCCACCACTCGGCGATCATTCCAGCTTCCAACCGGATTATCACCAAGAACTTGCCGTCCACGTCCCTGCCGGACGGTGGGAACGGTCCCATGGGGCCGTCCTGCCTGCCGCTGAAGGTCGCCAGGACCGCGACCATATCCCCCTCGGCGACGAGGAGATCGATCGTCTGCCGGGGGTTGGAGAACGAGGCCATATAATCCTCGTAGAAGGTGATGAAATCTTCGCGGCTCCGTACCTGAACATCGGGCGTCGCCTGGCAGTGCCGCACCGCGTTGGGAGCCACGAGTTCCCTTATGGTCTCGATGTCGCCTTCGTTCTGGGCCTCGACGAAACGGCGCACGACCTGCTTGTTCGCCTCCAACTGGGCATCGGGGGACGGGCCACAGCCGACCATTATCCCCAGCAGGGTTACAACTAGAACTCGATGTTGCTGTCGCATCTGATAAGCCTCCCGTTTTCTGCCGCGTTGGTCGCTCTGTCTGGGCTACTAGCGACCAGGCGGCTCGGTTCTGGACTCAGTTTCGCGGTTTCCAGGCCGCGAATCTCTCGTGGGCGGGTCGAGTGGCCGCTTTCGCCTCCTGCTCCTCGAGCCGTTCCGCCAGCCACTGAAACCATTCGGCGATTCGCTCGTGGGATCGTTCCACCCTGATCTCCTCGAAGTAGGCGCTGAGCTTACGCCACAGTGCGATCACAGCGCCGCCGGTCAACTCCCGAACCAGATCAAACGGAGCAACACCACGAAAGACGAGTAGGCCTATGGTTTCGAACATCAGAAAGCTGGTCAGCGCAGCTCCTTCATACTCGTGGCCCTTTGCGCGAAGCTGCGAGGCCGAGATCCCGTCCGGGACCGAGCCTAGAAGACGAAAGGCCTCGACGAAATGGCGACCCAGGACCGCGTGCATCAGCTCCATGGCAGCGATGTCGCGCCGCTGCTGGCGGTGATGCCGGACCTGGATCACGGCGAAGATCACACCGCCGATCACCGCCATCCCGCCAAAGAACTCTCCAAGACTGGCAAGCGTATCGAGCATGAGGTTTTCTGCCGTCTACCGCGTATGCATCTTGACGGCGGCAACAGTCACCAGCTGCAGTGGCCGTCGTAGTAGTCGTTGAACGTTAGCCTGCGCATGTTCGAGCCGTCCACATCAACCACGTAAACCTCGCGCTTGCGGCTCTCCTCCTCGGTCACTGGAAACCTCGTTACTCCGTCTAGAGTGGCTGTGAAGGCTACCTGTGTACCATCGGGGGAGTAGCCGCAGCCGCCGCGCTTGACCGGGTCGTAGTCACACCCTTGTTCTACCACTGTTCCCTCGAGATCCAGCACACCGAAGCAACGCACGCCATTCTTCTCCGAGGCAGGATAGTCCATGTACCTGATATGACCCGTATCGCGCATCCATTCACCGCCCCACCCCGGGCCAATCGCCCGTACATCGCTTCCATCGGAGTCCATGATGTAGATCATCGCCGTCCCGTCGCGCTCCGAAGTGAGGACCAGCCGGCCATCGGGCGACCAGGAGAAGGCGGCATCAAAGGCCTCGTTATCCGTTAGCTTCTGCAGATCAGAGCCGTCCGGGCTCATCAGATAGATCTCTTCATCTCCGTCCCGCGAGGACATGAACGCAATCTTCGTCCCGTCCGGCGACCAACGCGGGAAGTAGTCACGTGACCCTACCTGTGTCAGACGGCGAACGTTGGCCCCATCGCCATCCATAACGTAGATACTGCTCCTGCCATCATTATCCTCCCGGTTGGACGCGAAGGCGATCAGCGTCCCGTCCGGTGACCATTGCGGGATGTTGCTGTTCTTCCCATCGCCGGAATACGTGAGGCGACGCTCACCGGTCCCGTCAGGATTGATGATGTAGATCTCCTCGCCCTCGTGTTCGGGGGGACGTTGCGAGACAAACAGAATCCCTCTGGGAGGGGAGCCCTGACCACTCGCGCTGACAACCAGAGCAAGTGCGAGGAATAGCCCAACACGGTTGTCCATTGTGAGATCTCCCGGTTCGTCTCAGGTCCGCCATCAAAGGCCAAGCATCTCCTTCACGGCGAGCTTCAGATGTGTGGAAGTCGAGGGGTGGAGCCACTTGGGTGGACCGTAGTCGTCGAGCCCAAAGACCCGGACGCGGCTCATGAGTCCCGGGTGTTCTGCATCTAGATCAGCCAGCAGTCCGGTCACCAGCTCCCGAAGCCGTGCTTCCGACCTTCTGCTGTAGATCAGGAACTTCGTGTCGCTGTCGGCCAGATAGCTCATGAAGAGCGTGAGCCTCGGACGCGGCAGGTCCTCGAAATCCTGTCTGAATCCAGAGTAGTGGATGATTACAAGGTCTGGTTCGAAGCTCGAGATCTCCTCGTCACGATGCCAGTTGGCGCCTATCGCTTCCTTCTGACGACGGATTGGGAGATCGAGAAGGATGTCGCTGATGACGTCTGCATTCGTCCCGTTCGCGTCGCGGACTTCGTCGTCGTACACCCGGGTCGGGTGGGGCGAGTCCATTATGATGACAAGCGGGAGCGATTCGTCGTTGGCTAGAAGCGCCTGACCGCCGGGCGGCTCTGCGTCGGGGCTCAGCGTCGAGAGCACCGCGCCCGTTACAACGAGCAGCAGGGCGATCATCAGCAGTTCGGGACCGCTGACTGTCTGACGCCCCTGCTCCCCGTGGTACCATGCGAGGATCAGCGTGACGAACAGGCCGCAAACTGCGATGAGGATACTGATCTGCCCGATCAGGGGTGGCCAGGCGAATTGCCCGGCCCCTATGTCGATCGCCTCGAGGAGCGCCCACGCCGCCGCAAGATAGGCAACGGCCCACTGAAAGAGCTTACGTTCTCGCAGCCGCTGCAAGCTGATGTCCATGGTCTCGCCATCCGGGTGCGGCCGCGGCTCGCTACTCGCTGGGTGGTGGCGGGAACAGACCCAGCTGGGTCAGCATCGCCACGTTGTCCCATTCCACCCATAGCTCGGCGATCCGGCCGCCCTCGATGCGGAAGAAGGCGAGGAATGTGCTTTCGACCGATCTCCCAGTGGCCGGATACTCACCCAGCGGGCCAGTTTGTGTCCCGGAATATTTGGCCAATGCTGCCACCTCATCACCTTCAGCTATGAGCCGCTCGATCGTTACTCGCTGGTCGGGGAAGGTGACCAAGAAGGACTCTTGGAGCTGGATGAACTCCTCGCGTGAGCTTACCGGCGGTCCGGCAGTAGCCTCACTGTGGCGAGAAAAATCTTCGGTCACGAGTTCATCCAGCGCGTCCCAATTCGCCGCGTTGAGAGCTTCGGTGAATCTCCGCACTAGGTCTTTGTTGGCTTCGAGCTCGGCCGTCGGCGAGGGCGAGCATCCCACAGCCACAGCAGCAAGGAAGCTTGACAGAATAAGTGTGCTCGGCCGCATGGTTTTCCTCCCGAGGACGACATGTTTGTGATGCAGCTGCCTTATACAGTAACCGCTCCTGCCGTCTAACGGCTGTGCGCTCGAGCCGCTGCGACGGCGGCGACTATCTCACCCTCAGGGCACAGAGTCTGCCAGTTCGACTCGCCACAGGCTGATCACACTGATGCCTGGAGGCGCACTAACATCATCACGTGGCCACGCAGGTCGCTTACCGTCTTCAGGTCGTACGACCCACTTCAATACCGCGCCGTCACTCGAGCTTTGACATCGCAACAGCGTCTCCCAGCTGACCATCGTGGCATCTTGAAAGTGAATGTCGAACCAGATCGGATCCCTTGAGAGGTCGAGGGTATAGGTGAACGGCATTCCCTCAACCTGGTCTCGTATGTAGCCGTCCCCGCCCTCTCGGAGGACCAGCCGGCTCGGAGCACTTGACGATCGGAGGTCCCAGACACCCACTAGGTCGAAGTTCTCAGGGCATTGTGATTGGAGCCCAAAACGAGAAACTGACGCTTCGAGCAATGCAAACAGCAGCAGCCAGGGCATCGCAATCTCCAAGCGCGTGTACGGGCGGCAGCCTGACCTATCAGCTGCGGGATGTTCCGGGCGGCATGCGAAGGTGCTGCGAAGCATGCAGCCCAAGAAAAAGGGGCCGTCCACCGCCCGGCCCCACACGGCACGCAAGATAGCGGCGCGAGCGCTGGACAGCTAGCAGCAGGCTGGCCAGGAGCCGCTCACACTAACTGCAGCCAAGTCGTGTCAGCGTCGCCTCCTGCCATCCTAGCGAACGAGGTGGAAGTGCTCCTGGCGGCTCAGCACCCAGTGCCGCACGCCGTCGGCGTCGATGTACGCATCCTCCTCGAGCGCCATGCGCGCCGGCTGGCCGTCCCACTCCGGCACCGGAGAGGTGGCCTGCAGCTCTATGGACCACCAGGTGTTGGGTCGTAGCGGCACGTCGCCGCGGCCAGGTACTCCCTCCTGCCGGTCCCAGAGGCCGATCAGCGGACCGGCCCCGTGGCCGTGGTCGCCGACGGGATGGCTGTAGACGGTGCCGTTGATGCGGGCGTCACGCATCCGCGCCAGCGACCTTCCCAGCACCTCGTTGCCGGTGCGGCCCGGCTGCATCTCTTCCAGCACGATGTCCTGGAGCTGGTTGCCCGCAGCCAGCGCCTGCTTCAGTCCCTCGGGCGCGTCGGTTTCGCCGGGGCGCAGCACGTAACCCATGTGCTGGGTGTCGGTGTTGAGTCCTAGCGCGGTGACGCCGAAGTCGCAGTGGAGTACATCGCCGTGCATGATCACCGGATTGGAGGACTCGACGCCGCCGCGGCGTTGGACTTCCACAGAGGCGTGGAACCAGGTATCGAGCCCCAGGTCGTTGAGGCGCTGGCGCATCCACCATCTTACGTCTTCGGTGCGTGTAATTCCGGGAGTGATGACCTTGCTCGAGAAGGCCGTGGCGATGATCTCGTGTGCGATCTTCGTCATCTCGATGAAAGTCGGCAGCATCTCGGGCAGGCGCTCGGAGATGTAGTCGAGGGCCAGTCGCTCGCGACGTACCACGCGATCGCGGTACGGTTCCGGTATCGCGGCACTCATCTGCTCCCACTCGCCGGCGCTCAGGCCGTCGGAGAAGGCGAAGGTGTGCGACGTGTTGACGGCGATGGACTCCGGATCGCACGCTTCGACTACGGGCGGCAGCAGGTTCCACTGGTCGGGCCCGAAGGGCTCGGCCTGGCGCTCCTGTCCGGCGGCGGCGCCCGTCGCGGCGTTGGGGTCGCGGACGACGCGGTAGAGGCCGCCCTGCGAGTTGCCGCCGATGGCGATGCGCTCGACGCCCTCCTCGGGGCCGCGATCGCAGAAGACATAGATGGTGCGGCGGCGCGCCGCGAAGGTGGTTGGCGACACGAGGCCGACGAAGACGGGATCCTCGTTGTACTCCCGCATCGGGATGATCCACATGTCCACACCGTGCTCCCGCATCAGGCGTGGCAGCACGCGCTCGAGGCGTAGCTGTAGCCAGCCCTGCTGGATCGTCGCTTGCTCGCGCAACGTGCCGAGCGGGCGGTCCTGGGCCCGAGCGGCGGTGGCGGGGGTGACGAGTGTGGCTGCGACGGATAATACGGTGACGGCCAATAGCGTGCGTTTCATGGGCTCGCGCTCTCCCTTTGTGAGGTCAGGCCCGCAAGCTAGTGGTCGCGCCGTAGCCTCGACAACCCGTCTCAGCGTCGGCCGGGCCACGGGTCGCCGGGCCCGCCGAGCTTGCCTATGATATAAAGTGTAATCCCAAGGCCAGCGGGCCCAAAAGCCAAGAAAAGCCAAGGAAAGGGACGGAAAGGCATGACGCGACCGGGTACCGATGCCCAGCCGCTCAGGGTAGCGATCGTCGGATCCGGCCCCGCCGGATTCTACGCCGCTGAGAAACTGCTGAAACTGAAGGACATTGTGGTTCAGGTCGATATGTTCGACCGCCTACCGACGCCGTTCGGGCTGGTCAGGTTCGGAGTGGCGCCGGACCACGAGAAGATCAAGAACGTCACCCGCGTATACGCGAAGACGGCGGAGCACCCCGCCTTCCGCTTCTTCGGCAACGTCGACGTCGGCACTCACATTACGCTGAGCGACTTGAGGCGGCACTATCATCAGATTTGCTACACCACCGGTGCACAGACCGACCGGCGGATGAACATCCCCGGTGAGGACCTGGAGCGAAGCCATCCGGCGACCGAGTTCGTCGCCTGGTACAACGGTCATCCCGAGTACCGGGACTATGAGTTCGATCTCTCGGTCGAGCGTGCGGCGGTCGTCGGTGTCGGCAACGTAGCCGTCGACGTAGCGCGCATCCTCTGCCGCACGCCGGAAGAATTGACAACCACCGACATCGCCGACTACGCAGCGGAGGCGCTCGCGCAGAGCAATGTCAAGGAAGTCTACATCCTGGGCCGTCGCGGACCCGTGCAGGCCAAGTTCACGAACCCGGAGGTCAAAGAGCTGGGTGAGATGGCGGGCGCCGATATCGCGGTGCTGGCCGAGGAGGTCGAGCTCGACGCGCTGAGTCGCAAAGAACTGGCGGCGAGCGAGGACAAAAGCACGGCCAAGAAGGTCGAGATCCTGCAGAGCTTCGTCGATCGACCGGCTACGGCCAAACCAAAGAAGTTGACGCTAAGGTTCCTGGTCTCGCCGGTCGAGCTCTACGGCGACGATAGCGGCTGTGTGACGGGTGTGAAGTTGGTCAAGAACGAGCTCTACGCCAGCGACGATGGATCGCTGCGCCCCAGAGCGACCGACGAATACGAGGAACTGCCCGTCGACATCGTCTTTCGCTCGGTCGGCTACCTGGGCGTGCCGCTGGCCGATCTGCCGTTCCACGATCGCTGGGGTGTCGTCCCCAACCAGAAGGGGCGCGTCATCGATCCGGAGACGGACGAACCGGTCCCCGGTGTGTACGTCGCCGGTTGGATCAAGCGCGGTCCGTCGGGGGTCATCGGTACCAATAAGCCGTGTGCCGCCGAGACCGTCGACTGCATGCTGGAGGACCTGAGCGCCGGCGCGATTCTGAGCCCGGAGGCTCCTGACCCGGCGTCGGCGGAGGAGTCCGTGCGCCGCGGTCAGCCGGACTTCTTCTCCTGGTCCGATTGGAAGCGCATCCAGGACCTGGAGGATGCGAAGGGCGACGAGCAGGGTCGGCCGCGGGTGAAGTTCACCACGGTCGAGGAGATGCTGGCGGTCCTCGGCCGCCGATAGCGAGAGGTCTTTACCATGGGTGCTTTCACTTCGATCTCCGCAGCGGTCCGCACGCGGACCGGACGCAAGAGCGGGACCTCGGCGTCTGCCCGGCTGATGATCATCCAGCGCGGCCGCGCCCTTCTCGATCGGGAGATGAAGTCGGCCGAGACGGTCGGCAGCCTGAGGCGCAAGGAGTGCCTCTACTACTTCGAGGCTCTACCGCCGGAGACGGCGGAGAATCTCACCGACGAGCTGATAGGACCGGACGATCTCCAGGTCCGGCTCGGCTTCGACCAGATCGGCTCCTGGGAGCCGGAGCTGGCGCTGGTCTTGGCCCGCTCGCGGGAGAAAGGCACGATCCCGCTGGCTCTGGACATGGGATTGACCGGCACGCTCAGTGGCGAGGAGCGCCTCGGCGTCGCTTCGATTGACGTGCGACGCGTCGCTGTCGGGGCAGGCGACACGCTCATCCGGCGCCTGCTGTTGGTGGTCGTCACCTACGATGCGCCCTATGCGGGAACCGACGATCCGATCTGGGTGCGAGTCAGGACGGCTGCCGGAGTGGTGGCGCACCATGTAGTAACCGACACCCCGCAGACCGATCTGGAGATCGACACGGCCAACATCTACGAGTTGCCTGTGGAAGTACCGTTCACGAAGGGCGATCTGGCGGACAGCGATAACGGCGAGATCCGCTTGGGGATCCATGGGAGCGACAAGTGGGTTCCGAAACGCGTGCTCTTGTTCGGCCTCGACGAGGCGTCGGGCGCGCCGCGCAGCGTGGTCTCGCTAGTCCGGCTCTCTGACCCAGGGCCACTGAGCGCCGATCCGACGGAAGGCGTGCCGTCGATCGTGTTGGCCCTCGACCAATGATAGCTGGAATCGTGCTCGCCGGCGGCCGGTCCCAGCGCATGGGCCGGCCGAAGGGAACGTTGAAAGTCGGTGAGGAGACCTTTCTGGAGCGGGCCGTGCGCGTGCTGCGGGAGGGCGGCTGCGGGGACATCGTGGTCGTGTTGGGTGTCGACGCGCCGCAGTTGCCCGGCTTGACCATGGGTTCCGGAGTCCGGGCGACCAAAGGTGGGGAAGGCCCCGAACAGATAGACTCGTTGCGCGCCGGGCTTCGTGCGCTGCCCGCGACGGCCGAGGCGGCGGTCGTGATCCCCGTCGATCACCCGCTGATCGAGCCGAACACGGTGACCACGATCATCGAGACGTTCGAGGCCTGTCGCGCACCGGTGGTGCGTGTGTTCCACGGAGGCCGGGGCGGCCATCCGGTGTTATTCGCTGCGAATGTGTTCGACGAGCTGTTGAGCTCAGAACTGCCTGAGGGGGCCCGCACCGTCATACGGGCGCATGACGGCGACCTGGTCGAGGTCGATGTGGACGATCCCGGTGTCCTGATCGATATCAACACACCGGCGGATTACGAGGAGCACTTGGGAGAGCTCGATTGAGCGAAGGAGAAGTCACCGCGGCGGCGGCCGCGAGGTGGGCACTGGAGGCGCACGAGGGTGGTGAACCCGTAGCGCTAGTGACCGTGGTGAAGGCGCCGGATGAAAGGGCCGTCGGCCGGCGGCTCGTAGTGACGGAGTCCGCGCTGCACGGGACGCTGGGCGGCCCGGAGCTCGACGAGCTGGCCACGGCACGCGCCCGAGAGTCGCTGGCGGCGCGCGAGTGCGGCGTCGTGGAGATCGAGCGACCGGATGGCGTCTGGGAGATCTACATCGAATCGCATTACCCGATCGCCGAGCTGCATATCGTTGGCGCCGGCCACATCGCGCGGCCGCTTTGCCGGCTCGGCGCGACCCTCGGGTTTCGCGTGACGATCAGCGATGACCGCCCGGAGTTCGCCAACCGCGAGTGGTTCCCCGAGGCCGAACGGATCAGGGTCGTTGACTTCGACCAGGCGTTCGAGGGGGTCGCGATTGGGCCCGAGAGCTATGTCGTGCTGGTGACCCGCGGGCACAAGTACGACTACGATTGCATCCTGCAGTTGCTGAAGATGGAGGCCCGGCCCGCCTACCTGGGTATGATCGGCAGCCGGCGACGCGTGCGGGCGACATTCGAGGCGTTGGTGCGTGATGGGATTGAACCCGGTCGGCTGGCAGAGGTCCACGCGCCGATCGGGCTCGATATCGGCGCCGAGACGCCGGAAGAGATCGCCCTCGCCATCGCGGCCGAGATCGTGGCGACGCGGAGGGGCGGCGGCGGCGCGAAGCTGAGCGACGAAGAGCGCGTGCTGGACCGCGTGGCGCGCGCGCGTGGGTCGGAAGGGGGTCGGTGAGCATGGAGGATCGAGAAATCTACACCGCCATCGCCCGGGCGGCTGAGGTTGATCAACGGATGGCACTTGCCACTGTAGTGCGTGTCAAAGGATCGACGCCCAGAGGAGCGGGGAGCAAAATGCTCATCGCGGCGGGCGGCGAACAGATCGGCACGATCGGCGGCGGTTGCGGCGAAGCGGAAGTTCTGATGGCGGCCGCGGACGTCATCGAGACCGGCGTTCCGCGGCTCATTCGCGTCGAGCTGACCGACGATTACCTCTCCTTTAGTCCCGCCGTCTGCGGCGGCGTGATGGAGATATTCCTCGAGCCGCTGGCTGGGGATTAGACCTCCGTCATCCGGTCGATCGCTGCAACCAGATCCTCGCTCAACTCGACACCGGCGGCGGCGGCGTTGCCCTCTACATGTTCGATTTTGGTGGCACCGACGATGGCCGATGTAACCTCTGGACGTCGCAGGCACCAGGCGAGCGCCAGCTGCGGCAGCGTCAACCCCGCCTCCTCGGCCAGCCCCCTCAAACGCCGGACAACCTCCAATCCCTGCTCGCTGAACCAGGGCCCCATGAACGTCCTGCCGATCTGATCAGCGGCGCGTGAATCGGGTGGTACGTCATCGATCGAGGTGTATTTGCCCGACAGCAGCCCGCGGGCCAGCGGCGAGTAGACGATCAGGCCGAGCCCTTCGCGAGCGCAGACATCGAGGACGCCGTTCGTCTCGATCTCGCGTTGAAAGATATGGTACTGGGGTTGGTTCGAAATCAGGCGTCGTAGTCTCAACTCCCGGCCCAGCTTCACGGCGTCACTGATGTTCTCCGCCGACCACAGACTGACGCCGCCATACAGCACCTTCCCCTGCGCTATAAGGTCATCGATCGCCTGCAACGTCTCGTCGAGCGGTGTCTCCTCGTCGTAGCGGTGGCATTGGAAGAGGTCGAGGTAGTCGGTGCCCAGTCGCCGTAGGCTCATGTCCACCTGCTCGAAGATGTGTTTGCGTGAGAGGCCACGGTCGTTGGGCCCAGGCCCGACGGGGAAATAGGCTTTGGTGGCGAGCACGTACTGGTGCCGCGGCAGCGGTTTCAGGGCCTTTCCCAAAACTTCCTCGCCGCGGCCCACGGCATAGACGTTCGCCGTATCGAAGAGGTTGATGCCGAGCTCGAAGGCGAGCTGCACGCACTCGATCGCGACCCGCTCGTCCATCTTGTGACCGAAGGTGAGCCAGCTGCCGAGGGAGATCGTGCTGACCTTGATGCCGGAATTGCCCAGGCTGCGATACTCCATCGAGTCCTTTCCTGCCGGTATCCAGATCCGAAGTGTTCCGGACGCTAAATGTGCAGGCTCATCTGGGTATCGCCAGCCCCTCGCGCCTGGCGGCGGATCGGTGAGCGGGCCACGGCGGTGAGCTTGCGGCCGCGCAGCGGCAGCACGACGGGCTTCTTGGGCTGGCCGCCGTTTCCGACCCCCGGCACCTCGATTGCGACAGCGTCGCCCGACTGGGTAACGCCGACCGCCCCCTCATCGTGCAGCAGGTCGAGGAGACCGACTAACTCGCCGGCATTGAGGCGCGGTGGCAACAGATGGACGCCTCTGCCGCCCCGCGACTGAGCGCGCAGGTCGTCGACGTCCATCACCTTGGCATAGCCCTCTGCCGTTACCCCGAGGAGTGTCGCGTCGCGTCGCGGAGCGACGAACGCGGTAACATGGTCGCCGCGGGCGAGTGCGATGCCTTTCACACCGTTGGCTGACCGTCCCATCGGTCGGACCTCAGACTCGTCGAAGCGGATCACCTGGCCCTTGAGCGTGGCGACGATGATTTGGCTCTGGCCGTCCGTGATCCGAACGTCGACGATCTCATCTCCCTTCTCGACACGCGCCGCGATGATGCCGCCGCTGCGGATGTTCTTGTACTCGGAGAGCGCTGTCTTCTTGACGCGACCCTTGCGGGTAACGGTCACTATGTAGCGGTCGCTGCTAAAGTCACGGACGGTATGCACGGCGACCGGATCCTGGTCCAGGTCCAGCAGGTCGCGCACGCGGTTCCCGCGCGACGAGCGCGTACCCTGCGGCAGGTCGTCGACCCGCGTCGCGCATACCTGGCCGTCTGCGGTGAAGCCGAGCAGTTGGTCGTCCGACTTCGCCCTCCAGGAGCGGGTGACGAAATCGTCGCGCCCCTGCTCGAGGCTCTCTAGCGCTGCGAGGCCGCCGTCATCCTTGGCATTGCGTGCGGCGAGCGCTTTCAGGTAGCCGTAGTGGGTCAGGAAGAGGTGCATCTCCTGCGCGGCGTCGCCAGTGGGCAGCGGGAAGCGTCCTTCGCCCGAGAGGAGCTCTGTTCGGCGGGCATCGCCGTAGCGCTCGGCGATGACGCCGAGCTCGCGACGGACCAGGTCACGCTGTCGCTTCTCGTCCGCTAGGATCGCCTTCAGCGTCTTGACCCGGCGCGAGACCTGGTCGAGCTCCTCCTTCAGCGCCCGCGTCTCCAGGTTGGTCAGGCGGCTCAGCCGCATCGCCAGGATCGCCGTCGCCTGCTTGGCGCTGATCTTGAGCGTCGAGCGCAGGTTCTTCGATGCGGTTTCCGGTGTCCGGCTCGACTTGATGATCTTCACCACCTCGTCGATCCGGTCGAGGGCTACGAGCAGCCCCTCGAGGATGTGGGCCCGCTCTTCCGCCTTTGCCAGGTTGAAGCGCGTGCGCCGCACGATCACCGCCAAGCGGTGGGCGATCCAGACTTCCAGCGCCTCCTTCAAGTTGAGCTGGCGCGGGACGCCATCGACCAGGGCCAGCATGATGACACCGAAGGTGTACTGAAGCTGCGTCTTGAGGAACAGCCTCTCGAGTATCTTGCGCGGGTTGGCATCGCGCTTCAGCTCGAGAACTATGCGCACGCCGTCGCGGTCGCTTTCATCGCGCAGGTCCGTGAGGCCTGCCAGCTTCCCGTTGCGGACCAGCCCCACGATGGCCTCGATCACTCGCTGCTTGCTTACCTGGTAGGGAAGCTCACTGATCACTAGCGATGGCTTGCCGTAGGCGCCCGGCTCGACGTGGGCGCGAGCCCGCATCACGATGCGGCCGCGGCCCGTGCGGTAGGCCTCCTCGATGCCCTCGCCACCCCAGATGTAGGCGCCGGTCGGGAAATCGGGGCCAGCGACGATCTCCAGCAGCTTGTTCATCGACGTGTTCGGTCGAGCCAGGAGCTGCTCCGCCGCCGCCGCCATCTCCCGCAGGTTGTGCGGCGGCACTTTCGTCGCCATGCCGACCGCGATTCCGTCGCTGCCGTTGACCAACAGTTGAGGGTAGGCCGCGGGCAGTACTTCGGGTTCCTGCAGCCGGCCGTCGAAGTTCGGCTTGAAGTCGACGGTATCCTTATCGATATCCCGCAAGAGGTCGGTGGCGAGGCGAGCCAGCCGCGCCTCTGTATAACGGTAGGCGGCGGCGGGGTCGCCGTCGATCGATCCGAAGTTGCCCTGGCCGTCGACCAGCGGGTAGCGCATCGAGAACGGCTGCGCCATGCGTACCAGCGTGTCGTAGACGGCGACGTCGCCGTGAGGGTGGTACTTGCCCAGAACGTCGCCGACGACGGTGGCGGCTTTCTTGTGGGGCCGCTCGGGAGTGAGCCCCAGCTCGTTCATCGCGTACAGGATACGTCGTTGGGCGGGTTTAAGACCGTCGCGCGCGTCGGGCAGTGCGCGCTGCACGATCACGCTCATCGAATAGTCGATGAACGACTCTCGCAGCTCTTCTTCCAGGAAGCGCTCGACGATGCGCTCGCGGCGCGGATTCTCGACCTTGACCACGACCCCACTCCTCTTCCACCTCGAAGGTCGGCGCGAAGATTCCCCGAAATGACCATCATCAACTTAAGCGCCGGATCCTTCGCCCTCAAGCTCGTAAATCCTGCTCGTGCTCGTCATCGTACTCTTGATCGTAATCGTCATCCTGATCGTGATCCTAGTCGCGTTTGCCGCCCCGTGTTGACGATTACGAGCGCGAGCAGGAAGGGCCGGGAAATCAGTCGCTTGCCGGGTCAGAGATGGGGGATTATTTAGATAAAATCTCGCTGCCAGCCACTGTATCAAATGCACGGGAGGTGGATCATCGTCGACCAGCCGATTTTGCCCGAGGTTCCCGAAGACGGGACGTTTGAGCTTTCCTGGGAACTGTTCGGCGAGCTATGCCGTGCGCTCGCCCTGCGCGTCGCCCAGGACTACGACCCGGAGGTCGTGGTGGGGATCGCCGCGGCTGGCGTAATTCCAGGGGCGGTGATCGCGGCCATGCTGGAAAGGGAATTCTACGCCATCAAGATCGCGCGGCTCGAGAACGAGACGGGGCGGCGCGGCCGCCCGCAGATCCTCTCTGCAGCGCCGCCGCAGTTGGCGGGCCGGAGGGTACTCTTGGTCGACGAGATCTGCGACAGCGGGGATACCCTACGGCTGGCTCTCGCCGCTGTGCGCGACGTGGGGCCGGCGGATATCCGCACCGCAACCTCACTGATCCATGTGGGAGGCTACGAGCCGGACTTCTACGCGCTGGCGGCCGAGGGAACGGTGGTCTTTCCGTGGGATCGGGAGGTGCTAGACGAGGAGAGCGGGCGCCTGGTAGTCAACCCGGAGTACGAAGGGCTGGGGGATCAATAGGGAAGTCGTTCGGGAATCTCGATCAAGGGACCAGTGCAACAGGGAGATAGGGAGGTATAGAACTACTTCTATACCTCCCTATCTCCCCTGTTCAACGCCTCCCTCGCTCAGAATTCGAGGATTCCCGAACGACTTCGGGAATGGGCATTCTATCCTTCTTGCATTGAATTAAGGAACTCTTCGTTGTTCTCCGTACGCTTCATCCGC